>Ga0209407_1000029_pt1 | contig 196184 bp, 178 predicted proteins | sample AD_JPNHG3_MetaG_FD_184410 | JGI IMG/M metagenome (GOLD analysis project Ga0209407, IMG submission 184410) | Active sludge microbial communities of municipal wastewater-treating anaerobic digesters from Japan - AD_JPNHG3_MetaG (SPAdes) (version 2) | ecosystem: Engineered > Bioreactor >... | reverse complement strand
CGATGGATTCGATTACATCGTCCGCAGCGCTTGGCTGATGTTGTAAAAGGAGTTAAATTCATTAATGGTATTGAAGAAAAACGCATCGCCGCCTAAATTCTCAATACACAACTATTGACTATAGCTCTATCCTGATATAGCTCTTCCAATGTGCCAAGCACAATACGTATAGAAACTTGGCTTTGTGGCGTGTGGACCTTAGATACCAGTGGATCTTTCTGCATTTCGTAAATCTGTTCGAGATTCTGCTTAGAAAAACGCATTTCTACAAATGTGTCTTTTTTAACAACGAGATTATCTTTAAACGTATTCAGGTCGTGAGTTAATTTTGCCAATTTATTCAGAGATGTTTGCGACATTCCCTGTTTATCTTTCTCCAGCTGGGATATTTGTTCAATTAAATTTAGCACATATTTCTTATTATCGGAGTCTTCAATCAACTCGGGCAAGTTTTTTAATATCGTGATTGGATCATCTGAGATGTTACACTGATCTGTTTTTGACGAAAGCACCAGGTATCCGTTTAATTGATCATATTTATCCATAATTTTTTTAAAGAGAATATTCGCGTGCTTTACCGCGATCTGTAAGCGGTCTTTTTTCATGATAGCCTGCTCCTTATTTTGAAATTAAATCAAACGGTTTTTATTATATTGATTGTTTATCCGAATGACTTCTTCCACTTCTTCAAGAGAGTATTGTGGTGGCAACGGCGAATATCGCGGATCAATAAGCATAACGCCACCTTTACCATCCGTGGAAACAGAATAGCGGCCGGTGGCGGTCATGATTTCGCCTTCCTTAATTTCCGCTACAATTTTCTTTTCATCGTCAAGACATTCGGGCAGAAAATACAGATTTAGCTTAAATACATTCCCCATACTGTCCAGGGCCAGGCAATCAACATCGACCTGTATAGCAGGGTCTGTTTTCTCTTTAAAAGTTGATTTCACAGAAAGAATTTTTACAATGGTGTTGAGTTCACCGCCATGAGTAAAAAAATAAAAAGGCACCATGTCATGAACTTCGCCCGTTTCTTTATTGGTGATTGTGCCGGTAATTATTTTGTCCGTCACTTTATGACCCTTTCATTGAATAATTTACGAAAAATATGCCTGTTCCCTTTTATTTCAGAATCTAAACTTTCTTTATTGATAATTCAATGACGTGACGACAAAGGCGTGTCGCATTATTTGCGTTGTTTTATCTTCGGATTAACTACTTGAAATTGCGTAGGCTTTTGCTTGCAAAAGCAGGATTCGCAAATAGATTTTTAGACGAAAATAGCTGAATTGAAAAACAATTCAACTATCTCTTATTTAGAGACATACCCTCTCGAATGTATGTCGGAATTTTCAGGAATTCATTATCTGGAGAAGACTCATTTAATTCAGACAGCCTTCTTTCCTGAATAGTCTTTCCAAAAGTCTTAAATGAATCTTTTCAATGATATCCTTTAATTCTTCATATTGAAATAGATCTGAGATTCTGGCTGCCGTCAGATAACCGTCAATATATTGCTTGCTTTCTTTAGATGCAGTGCCTGCCCGTTTAATTTTCTCGTAATAATCATTTAATAATTGGGATAATACACTAATGTAGCGTTCCTTATTTATCATGGTTCAAATATCTCCTGGAACTGTAAATTATTCAACCCTTGTAAATATTATTATGGGATCGAATTATTATTTATGTCTCCCGAATTGTTATTTTTCCTTAGATCTTCAGTACGAAATGTCACGAATAAAGATTTGACCCCGATTTAGGACGCAATCCCTTCGTAAATCAGGTCGTTTGTTTCTAACCTGGAGGTATGTCATGAAATTTGAAAAGATAGTGTCAACGTCGCAATCCCTTCGTAAATCAGGTCGTTTGTTTCCTTATTCACGAGGAAAGTAGTATCGGCCACTTCCGCCGTCGCAATCCCTTCGTAAATCAGGTCGTTTGTTTCTTCTGACGGTTGGGGAGCTGATAAGGCTCCTTAAAGATTTGTCGCAATCCCTTCGTAAATCAGGTCGTTTGTTTCACAGAGGCGACGGCGTTAAATGCGTCCTTAACTCGCGTCGCAATCCCTTCGTAAATCAGGTCGTTTGTTTCTTTAAACGCGGCTTGGTATTATAAATGCGACAAAATCAAATGCGTCGCAATCCCTTCGTAAATCAGGTCGTTTGTTTCAACTTTACGGCTATTATGATGATAGGGCGGAGGGTGGAAATGTCGCAATCCCTTCGTAAATCAGGTCGTTTGTTTCTTGCGCCTGGCATGAACGAAATAAAAGTGACGGCGAAGGATGTCGCAATCCCTTCGTAAATCAGGTCGTTTGTTTCATAGTCGAGAAGTCTGTCCCGATTGCACTCTTTCTCGTGCTTTGTCGCAATCCCTTCGTAAATCAGGTCGTTTGTTTCGACGACAAGAACGAGATAATTGTCTCAGCTGCTGTTAGTCGCAATCCCTTCGTAAATCAGGTCGTTTGTTTCCGGAAAGGAGAATAGGGCGATGGGAAAAATTTTATCAGGTCGCAATCCCTTCGTAAATCAGGTCGTTTGTTTCCCCGGCGTTATACTTACGCCGAAATAGGCGCGCACTTCGGCGGTCGCAATCCCTTCGTAAATCAGGTCGTTTGTTTCCCCGGCGTTATACTTACGCCGAAATAGGCGCGCACTTCGGCGGTCGCAATCCCTTCGTAAATCAGGTCGTTTGTTTCTTAACAAAACACAATGAAAGGATGAAAACAATGAATATGTCGCAATCCCTTCGTAAATCAGGTCGTTTGTTTCGGAATCACTAGACTAGGCAAACGCTTTATAATTTGCTTAGTGGGTCGCAATCCCTTCGTAAATCAGGTCGTTTGTTTCAATACCAAATAACCGGACACATTGATGGCATGGTGTCCGTGGACGTCGCAATCCCTTCGTAAATCAGGTCGTTTGTTTCGCGGCGCTGGAATTGGAAATTGAAAAAGACGTTGCGTCGCAATCCCTTCGTAAATCAGGTCGTTTGTTTCTAATTGAAGGCGACGAAAATGATGAAAGAAGAAAGTCGCAATCCCTTCGTAAATCAGGTCGTTTGTTTCGGCGATGCCTCCCGCCGATGTTTTCCGCTGCCAATGTGGTCGCAATCCCTTCGTAAATCAGGTCGTTTGTTTCGATTATTTGTTTTTCAAAACAATGGAGATAATTAGTCGCAATCCCTTCGTAAATCAGGTCGTTTGTTTCGTGCCTGATTTTTTATAACAGATTTGGGCATAATCCGTCGCAATCCCTTCGTAAATCAGGTCGTTTGTTTCATTAGAAAGGAGGTGATTAATTAATGAAAATATCTGAGTCGCAATCCCTTCGTAAATCAGGTCGTTTGTTTCCCAGCACGGGGAGAAACTTTGGGCGGCGGGCGGCAGTCGCAATCCCTTCGTAAATCAGGTCGTTTGTTTCTGAATATTTTAGCGGCGCTAAAAAGAGAAACCAACAGGACAGTCGCAATCCCTTCGTAAATCAGGTCGTTTGTTTCGCACAATTATAAAAGCCATGCCGCTATGATTGGTGGCGTGAATAGTCGCAATCCCTTCGTAAATCAGGTCGTTTGTTTCTCAGGCTGGCGGCAGGGGTCGTCTCCCGCTGGGGGGGTCGCAATCCCTTCGTAAATCAGGTCGTTTGTTTCGTCGATCTTGGCGGTAAAATTGTGTATATCGGTGTTAGTCGCAATCCCTTCGTAAATCAGGTCGTTTGTTTCTATGTTGGTTTGAATGCCTATATTAAAAAGTAGTCAAACTAAGTCGCAATCCCTTCGTAAATCAGGTCGTTTGTTTCATCACTTGAAACCTTACCATTAGCTAGAAATTTTCTTTCTGAGTCGCAATCCCTTCGTAAATCAGGTCGTTTGTTTCTGTGGACGGGGAGATAACAATAAGAAAAAATATCAACGTCGCAATCCCTTCGTAAATCAGGTCGTTTGTTTCGAACGTAAAAATTGAAAAGGGTAATTTAGTTGTGTCCCGTCGCAATCCCTTCGTAAATCAGGTCGTTTGTTTCTCTTTATGGGGCACATGATTGATATGTTTGCGGGCGGCATGTCGCAATCCCTTCGTAAATCAGGTCGTTTGTTTCAATGAAGCCAGAAAATATTTAGAAAGCATCCGTTGGGGTCGCAATCCCTTCGTAAATCAGGTCGTTTGTTTCCCGGCAACCTGATTTATGTGAGATACATGTGGGTTTATCGGTCGCAATCCCTTCGTAAATCAGGTCGTTTGTTTCGCCCAGGGCGGGTTTTCGGATTGCGACGAGACGCGCCAGAGTCGCAATCCCTTCGTAAATCAGGTCGTTTGTTTCATTGAGGCGAAGCTGGGCATCTCCTCCAAGCGCGCCGTCGCAATCCCTTCGTAAATCAGGTCGTTTGTTTCGATGATCGCCAAACTGCAACAGACGCGCGGCTGGGATGTCGCAATCCCTTCGTAAATCAGGTCGTTTGTTTCAATTCCGGGATGATGTAATTGCGCGTGATCAGCCGCCGTCGCAATCCCTTCGTAAATCAGGTCGTTTGTTTCAGAGAAAACATCACCTACTGGAATGACATGGCGCAATCGCTGTCGCAATCCCTTCGTAAATCAGGTCGTTTGTTTCGCCGCGCGCCGAGAAAAAAGACCGCCTGCGTTTTGTCGCAATCCCTTCGTAAATCAGGTCGTTTGTTTCGCAAAACGGCGTGGCCATAATCGACGTGGAGGGCGTCCGTCGCAATCCCTTCGTAAATCAGGTCGTTTGTTTCGCTGGAGTTTTGACAATTTTGACATCACCGTAAGTCGCAATCCCTTCGTAAATCAGGTCGTTTGTTTCGTGAGAGAGCAAGAGAGCATAGCAGGAAACCAGATATAGCGTCGCAATCCCTTCGTAAATCAGGTCGTTTGTTTCGCCTCTGCCCGTATCATGATGAGAAGAATCCGTCCTTGTCGCAATCCCTTCGTAAATCAGGTCGTTTGTTTCTCAGCGCTGGCTGCAGAATTACAACCTGCGCGCCGAGTCGCAATCCCTTCGTAAATCAGGTCGTTTGTTTCGGCGGTGGCCAAGGCGAAAAATGTTGAACTGGCAGTGCGTCGCAATCCCTTCGTAAATCAGGTCGTTTGTTTCCATTATGCCGGAAACATACAAGACAGGAGAATACAAAGGCAGTCGCAATCCCTTCGTAAATCAGGTCGTTTGTTTCTTTATTAATGCGTCAGATAAATGGCTGGAATACAAGTCGCAATCCCTTCGTAAATCAGGTCGTTTGTTTCCAGGCGACAATGCGTCACTAACGGACAAAGCGTCCACCTAGTCGCAATCCCTTCGTAAATCAGGTCGTTTGTTTCCATATTTAGTAAATTTAAAAAGAATGGGAGTGGTTTTTATAACGTCGCAATCCCTTCGTAAATCAGGTCGTTTGTTTCGGAACGGGCCTGTCAAGGCAATATGCGACAAATATGGTCGCAATCCCTTCGTAAATCAGGTCGTTTGTTTCTTCATCACCTGTCATAATCGGGTTTGTGTAAATCGCGTCGTCGCAATCCCTTCGTAAATCAGGTCGTTTGTTTCTAGCCCAAGCGAGCGGGATGAAGAACTTGAAGATCGAGGGGTCGCAATCCCTTCGTAAATCAGGTCGTTTGTTTCTGCCAAGACGGGCAAGGAATATCCCACGGAAACGGTCGCAATCCCTTCGTAAATCAGGTCGTTTGTTTCGAGGATTTTATGAACGACCAAACCCTCAGACAGATAATCGTCGCAATCCCTTCGTAAATCAGGTCGTTTGTTTCATTTGCGCCGGTGATTCCCGATATGACAGCGTTGTACGGTTTGAGTCGCAATCCCTTCGTAAATCAGGTCGTTTGTTTCGCTGCTGGAGGGTATTATGAATTGCGACACATGCCGGGTGGGTCGCAATCCCTTCGTAAATCAGGTCGTTTGTTTCTGCGCCGGTGATTCCCGATATGACAGCGTTGTACGGTCGGTCGCAATCCCTTCGTAAATCAGGTCGTTTGTTTCCAAACGGCGTAAACCCCGACCGGAAGGCGGGTAGCTGCTGGGTCGCAATCCCTTCGTAAATCAGGTCGTTTGTTTCAGCCCTTGATGTGGTGTATCGTTTCGATAGCCTGGACGCGGGTCGCAATCCCTTCGTAAATCAGGTCGTTTGTTTCGGGGCTGGACACCGTGCAGGAATGCGCGTGTTGCCCAGAGGTCGCAATCCCTTCGTAAATCAGGTCGTTTGTTTCGGATAAAATCAGCCGCTGCAACGCGGAGGGCATCTGCGTCGCAATCCCTTCGTAAATCAGGTCGTTTGTTTCGGCGGATTGTGGACAGAGAAATCAATGGCGGAGCCAGAGTCGCAATCCCTTCGTAAATCAGGTCGTTTGTTTCTTTCAAAGCTATTCTAGTATCATTGCGGTTATAACAACATGGGAAGTCGCAATCCCTTCGTAAATCAGGTCGTTTGTTTCATGGATTGATGGTTAGTCACTAGATTGCACTTCCTTTTAAAGTCGCAATCCCTTCGTAAATCAGGTCGTTTGTTTCCCAAACGACAGGTAAATATCGGTTATCCACCGAGGCGTAAGTCGCAATCCCTTCGTAAATCAGGTCGTTTGTTTCGCCGCGGCTTTCAATACGAGGTCGGCAAAGTTTATGAAACTGGTCGCAATCCCTTCGTAAATCAGGTCGTTTGTTTCGGTGTGGAGGTAAATATGGATTTAGCACAACGCTTTTGTCGCAATCCCTTCGTAAATCAGGTCGTTTGTTTCGAGGTCACGGCAATGGCTGATAATACGCGTAATAATTATTGCGACGTCGCAATCCCTTCGTAAATCAGGTCGTTTGTTTCCCGAAGCAAAAATAAAATTAGTGATTTTGAAGGTGTCGCAATCCCTTCGTAAATCAGGTCGTTTGTTTCCCGAAAACAGGGCTTGCGGACAGCATGCGCGACTGGATGAAAGGTCGCAATCCCTTCGTAAATCAGGTCGTTTGTTTCGCGGGATGATAACCTTATCCGTAATCAAAGTATCGAATGTGGTCGCAATCCCTTCGTAAATCAGGTCGTTTGTTTCATTATTAGCAGCAGTGCAGTGGTTATAGACCAAAGTCAGGCGTCGCAATCCCTTCGTAAATCAGGTCGTTTGTTTCTGGCGGCTCTCCAGCAGCAGTTTGCGCAGGGTATTCCGGGTCGCAATCCCTTCGTAAATCAGGTCGTTTGTTTCACAATAATTTAAGCGTGAAGCATGGCAAAGGCACGGCGTGGGTCGCAATCCCTTCGTAAATCAGGTCGTTTGTTTCGTTATTCTATTTTATAATTGGTGTGGGTATTGCGCTGATGTCGCAATCCCTTCGTAAATCAGGTCGTTTGTTTCACCGATCCTTCTTTTCCCCTTAAAATCATGATTTTACATCCTGCTTTCCGCGAACCACCTTTGAAAATTAACGTCATTTTGATATCATCACATCTTTTAAAATCAATTTACAGCATAAACCTTTATTTTTAAACGTATTTTTTAATTCGCGCGAACCGCCGCTTCATCGTTTTTAAATATACAATATAATTGGATACTTACAAAATCACCCTTTTTATATCGAGGTTCACATTTATAATATTCAATTCACTTGCTTCTATCCATGAAGCTGAAAGACACGAAACTTGAAAAAATTTGAAAAACGAAAAATCGAATATGCTCTTCCAAATTTGAGTTATCCGTTACTAATAAACGCAGTATTCACTGTCCGGATCGCTAAATTGACCCTGCCCGATGATTTCCACCGTGCCGGCACATTTTTCACACAAGGGAAAATACTTTACGCCATCCGCTTCTTTCACGATGATTTTTTCAACCCGCTCTTTTAATTCTCTGAAGACCGGCGGTGTAACCGTGACTTCAAAAATCGATTTCTGCACGCGCACGCCATAGTCCAGCATTATTTTGGCGATTTTGTTCAGACGTTTTTCTTCGGTAATGTCGTAAGCCACGATCATGTTCATTTATTTTACCTCATAGGATCATGTAATCGAGTTGTGTCACTTTCAAACCTGTGCCGGATATTTTAACTTTGTTAATGCAACGGTTGCATATTTTATAAATCCGGACGGAATCCGTCGAAATGTCCAGGTTGTCTCGACAGTAGGCGCGTATTTTTTTCAAGGCAATGTCATCAATGTCGCATTCGAAAACGGATTTCTGCGTCCGCAAACCAAAGTCCTTCAAAAAGCCGCGCAGTTTGTTGAGTCTTTTCGGTTCAGTGATATCATATGTAATGAGTGTAATCATTTCAACAACACAGGCTGATAAACCTGCGCCTCCCCTTCAATGACTTTCCGACAATGCCAGGCCTGATAGATGATCGCGTCGGCATACGAGAGCGTTCGTTCGGCTGGCGGATAGTAAAATTCCGTCGTCAGTTTTTTTTCAAACGCATCAATGACGCGCTTGAAAGCATCCGGTTGAAGTTTAACAGGATATTTTCCCGTTGGACGCGGTATGCTCTGATTTTCATCCATACGCTGCTCGGGGATGTCAAAAAAATCCGCCTCGGCGGCATTGCCGGAAATCCAACCTATCGGGTCTTTGCTAACGTCCACCGAATTTTCCCGCGCCGTGTCGGCTAGGTCTTCTTGTTCGTCCGGTATTTCCTGGTAAAAGTCCTCCCTATTTAATATTTTCAGGTTGAAGAGCGATAACGCCAGGGTGTCAGCAATAATTGTGCGAAACTCTTCCATCAAATCAAGAACGAGTGAGTAACGTCCGTAATCAATAGTGTGAAGAAATCCGGGATAAGGATCCAGCGCCGCCACACGTACTGCCGCGTAAACCCGATTCATCAAGAATGTATAAAGCAGCGATAAAATGGAATTAACCGGATCCGTCGGTGGGCGCCTCACGCGACGCGCAAAGCTCTGCTTTTCGATGAAGCCCAACCCGAACGCCTCAAAATACAAAGCGCTGGCCCGGCCTTCGTAGCCGCGGATGGAATCAATGGTGGTTGCCTTTTCCAAAAGCGGTATCAGTTCCTGAATCTCCCGCGCCTTTTGCCCGGCGATTCCCGCATTGCGGCTGCGCTTGATGCGCAGCAGCAGGGTGGCCATATTGGACATTTTACCTTCGACAATACTTTTGGCCATTTTCATGGTGAACGCCTCATCGTCGAGCAGCGCATACTGCTTTTTATGCAAGAAAACGTTGCGCGATTCGGGCGCGGCCAGACGGCCAAGATATCGCCCGCTCTGCGTGAGAAAAACTGTGTCTATTTCGTGCCGTAAAATCTGCGCGAGCGCACGGTGAGAAATCTCCACATTTCCAAAGATCACTATCTGATCTAATTTATAGGTAAACAGAGTGTGATGGGTGTCCCCGCCTTTTTTGACCAGCAAATGACGACCTTCCTTAATCAGTCTTGCTCCCTGGGTGTTGATGTAAACGACCATGATGTTTTCCTCCTTTCCGCAGGGTTTTTAAACAGCCCCGCGGAAAGAAGAATATGTCAGACCCGATTCTCAAGTCAAAAGCGGCAACGTTGCCGTCTTTGGCCTGAAGGGAAGATGCTTTTGGGGTTACGATATTTAGTTGTCAAAGAACGATACTTTCATTCCTGCAATTTAGGAAAATCAAAATAATCTTTCACTTGAACAAAATCGGTAACGGTATCCATTATACTCTGCGCAGCATGTTCACTGACCGGTTGAATGCCGTGCGCCAGAATGGATTTGTTGCGTGCGCTTTGTATATTCTTTATTTTTTCTTCATACGTGAAGAAGCGTTCACCCACTTCATGGCCGGTAGCTTTCAAAACAATAAAGGTGGCCTGGAGAGGCAATTTCATCATCCCCGAATGCGGATCGCGGTATTTACGGATGAATTCATCACGTAAGTCCTGTGGAATTTTTTCCGGTTTCACCTTGTCGTTGGAGCAGCCCTTGGCTTTTTGAAAGCAAATCTGCCCATACAGCTCCAATGCCCGATAGATACGGGCGGCAGCATCATCAAAGCTCTTGTCTTGAATACGACGACGGGCGTTGTTGATTAACTCTTTGACGAGTACGGCATCAAAATTCTGCATCTGGTTTGTTTTTTCCAACAGATTCGTAAGGTATTCGATATGCTGCAACAATTCATTTTTAAGCTGATCGTACTGGTCGTCAGGATAATATTTCAGGTGCTGATCAAGCGCGGCAACGCCCTTTTGCAGACAGTCCAACGCTTTTTTGTGCTGAAATTGATCCCAAAAAAGAAATCCTTTGGACAACTGACGGACAAACTTAAAGTATGATTCAATCTGCGACGGCAATCCACGATTGAAATTTTCCATAATTTGAATGACAGCACCGTAGCGCCGTGCATTGAAGAGCGTGACAATCTGACGTCTTTCCTCTTCAGCAAACGCTGACCAGGGACTCATGTCCTCATACATTTTTTCATGGCCGTCTTGCACTACGCCCAAACCGTCTTTCGATCGTGCATCACCGCCGACATAGTTAAAAACGAAGGCGTGTCCCACTGTTGCAAGCAAAAGGGCCGCCGACATGACTTTCGTCCCGCCCGTATAATCGACGATGATGTTCTGTTTCGCCAGTTCATGCCTGGCCACTCTATCAACACATCGTTTGGCGGCTTTGTAACATTGATAAAGGGAATTCGGATCTTCCGTGATTTCAGTTTCTGTTTTAGGCTTAATTACGGCATCCTGAAGAACATCGCCTGCTTTCAGGACGGATTCGTGCGATGCAAAGAAAATCAAAATATCCGGCTGGTGTTCGGCAAGGCTTTTTCTCAAAGGTTCCGGCGAACCTCCCAGCGACATTATCATTGCTTTTTTCATAACCATCCTTGACTTAGTCATTTAACAAGCATTCCAATGTATCTATTTTGTAATTTCAATGACATTGCAATACTTCTGTTATTCATTTTGTTGAATCATGTCCTTTAACCGCTTTTGCACCACCTTTGGAAATTCTTCGGCCAGCGCTTGCAATTTTTCCAAATTCAAGCGGTCCAGTTCCAGCTCGTCGGGAAACACAACACGCCTTCGAAGGTGAATCGTGTCGAGAAGCGCCTTTTCGGGACTCGCAAGGTTGAAGCCGTCTTTTGTTTCAAAACCATTGAACAGCCGAGGGGCGATCTTTGAAAATTCAATCGTCACGCCGCCAAAGCGGACATTGCGCGACTTGCCGACGGAGGGCGTGAGCGTCAACACTGTGCAAACGGTCGGCGACTGAAGCAGCACGCCATGTCGGTTGAGCGCCCACTCACAAGAAATGTAAGAAGGAGTTCGCAAAAAACAGGCAACTTCTTCGATGGCTGGAGTTGGTTCCCGCAGGCGGTTGAGATAAACACCGCTCGCCACCCGTTCGACCAAGCCTCTGGACTGTGCCCGCGTAAGAAAGACGTTGGCGTTGCTCGTGAATTTCGCGGCATCGGCGTGGCGAAACAGGTTGGGCAGTTGCATTAACACCTCAATGGCAGTCATGGCAGGCGCACTCCTTTGGATTCAAGTTCGGCAAAAACCGAACAGGTCGCGGTCAGAAAGGATGCGAATTTCTCCACGCGGTGAACCTCCAGAACGTCGGACGGCAAAAACCGCGAAAGATCCTGTTCGATGGCTTCGCGCATCTGTTTTTCATTTTGCTTTGTCGGCTTCGTAAAGAAAGCGACGGGCCGTGTCGCGGTAAAGGCTGCCCGGTAAAGGGTAAACTTGCGCTGCACAATGTTGATATCAAGGGCTGTTTTCAAGACATCCCGAAGGTGCCACAAATCGTAAAAATCTCTGCCTTTTAGATAGGGGCGTTCCAGAAGCGCGCGGATTTTATCGGAGAGAATTTCCTGCGGTGTTTGTGCGACCAATACCGCGTTGGGTCTGGGAACGCGGAACTCGCCTGCGGCAATCAGATATGCGACGGAGCCAAGCGTCGCCATGACATGGTTTTGCGTATCTGGGAGCATTCCAGGCTTGAGACCCTCGAATTCCAATTTGATGGAGATTTTTCCCCGACGGGTTTGCGGCTGAAAATCGACAAAGCATTTGAAGGCGTCACTTCGCGATTTTTTGGCAATGAGCGAGACGGCGCCAGCGCCGAAGTGCGGAACCATGAGTTTTTCCGCGCCGCGAACAGTTGCCTGTGCGAGAGGTTCAATGGCTTCGGGAGCCAGCGTCGTTACAAAATCGAGGTCCTCGGAAAAACGGCTTCCCCCGTAGCACCAGCGAATGGCCGTGCCGCCCTGAAAAATCAGATGGCGGCTCTCTTTTTGCGCATAGAGCTGATGCAGCAAGATGAGCTGGGCAATTTCCGCGTGGCGGATATAAGTTTCCTGATACCTCTTCATAATTGGTTACGTTATAATACACATTTGTATTTTATTGTAAACAAATACTAATCATTCACCTCATTTGATTTGTTGCCGAGCCAAATCCTTCAGGACGTGGGCGGAGGCCAGCTGAATTGCAAACGTCTGCGCCACATCTTCCATTGTGAAGAAAATTTTCCGGTTCATCTCCTGCCATTCTTTTTAAGTTTTTACTAAGCATACATTATTATCATTTATGTTAATTATATCGGCTTTGTAAGGTTTTCCACGGGGATATTTCTTTCCGGTCAGGCTTGCGGGTCAACTCTTACAATCTCCCAGGCGTTGCCGACTTTGCGAACGGTGACGCGGGCGTTAATCGGTTTTTTCTTTTCAAAGAGATTCTTGTGCAAAACTTCAGACACCGCAGCTTTCAGGTTGTCTCTGTTGCCCTTTCCCACAAGCGAAGCACCCGACTTTCCTTGCATCTGCGCCGATATTTTCCCCGCGCCTCCTGCATCATAAGTGATCTGAGCGTTTTCCCAGACTTCTTCGACGGGCGGGGGCGGTGAGGAAATAGCGGGGGGCATTTCTGTGGTTTGACTGTCCGATACATGGGAGAAAGAAACAAACCCTGACTTTGTCGCCACTTCCAGACTTAGTTGTTCAAGATTGGCCCGCTCTTCATCGGTCAGGTGGGCTATTTCAGCCCAGCCAAATGGCATAAGTGTGCTTTTCTGGTAGCCCGTCGCGGCGTCCGATGCAAGCCAGAATGTTGTCGCTTTATCCAAAAACGTTTTTTCGCCCCTTTGTTTCATGATTTTGATTTCACGATATCCCTCAACAGTCAGCGATTCCGCCCCGGAATGACGCCCGAGACGAAGCAGGCAGGTATCCCCTGCATTGTCCGTCACAAGTGTCGGCAATCCCGCCGCTTTGAGTTCCGCGTCTTCACGCTGTTTCTCTTTTTTGTAAAAAATTGACGCGCTGTCGAAAACGCCTTTCTCCGTCAGTGGCGTTCTGATCACGTCGCGGGTTTGCGGCATGAGCACTTCAATTGTGCCGACAAAGACAGCGCCAGGTTCGATGATTTCCATGATCGGGTAAGGGCCTCTCGCCTTGAATCTGGAGTCCTCCCGTTTTTTTTCATTAACGGCATAAACGATCTTTGTCTTGTAATGGCCGATCGGATGAAAATCTGAAACCTTCAGGAGGCGAAAAGGATCGTTTTCGAGATTCTGATACTGAAGCAGCCCTTTTTCCAGCGTATCCGACTTTTTCCGGTCACGGGGTTCAAGTGCGATTCTTTTCTTCTTTGCGGCTTCATTGAGATATGCCGTCCGCAGGGCGCCTTTAATAGCTGTGCCGGGAAGGTAGGGCTTTTGCGAATTCGGGCTGAAGGACGTGCGCGCAATCGAAAACTGGTTCATCTCCCTTTGGAATTCCCGGCTGCTTTTGGATAAGCAATCACTATAGTGCTTAACAAATCCCTGACTGAGATGGACGGTCTTGCCATCAAAGGTTCGGCTTTTCATGAATTTGTACAGCTCGAAAATTGACTCGATGGTGCCTTTGGCACAGATTGCGGCATACTGCGCCTTCATGCGATCATCGAGACTTCTAAAGAAATCAAGAGGTTCAAAGGCGCTTAATGTTTTTGTTTGCTCATTGACGATGAATCCCGCTGGTTCATAAACGTCATCGCAACCGATATGCACGGGTGAAAGGATTTTTATGTAAAAGGTGTTTGATTCGTTCATCGTTATTTCTCCAGTTTAAAAGGCAGATAAATCGAATAACCCTGCACAACCGCCCCCGGTAATACTTTGGAAATGCCAGCGGCTGAGCGCCCCAGGTAAGGCTTTGCAAACACGGACCTGTCCGACGGGATCAAAACGGCTCCCTCATCGAGCATAATGACCGGGTTTTTGAAGGGATTCTTCGATGCTGCAAGCGCATCGCCATGCCTTCCGAAGCGGGTGAAGGGCGTAAACCAGCATTCCTTGTAGCGCCCGATCTCCGGAAGAATCGGCGAGAGATTATAGCAGGCGTCAGAATCAGAGGCATCGGGCAATGGTTTTTCCTCACATTCACCGAGGGAAAATTTCCCCGCGCCCGTCGAGGCGTTTCTGCCGTAGCCAACGCGGCCGATTCTTTCCAACGCCGATAAAATGCGGTCGATGTCCGTCGCTTCTTTATCCACAAGAATAAAAACAGCCAACTCTGTCTCCGGGTAATAAAATTCGGCTGCTTCCGAATGCGGCGCAAACATCCCGCTGCCGGTTGTCATGGTCAAGCGGTTGATGGTGTTATGCGGCTGAATAAACTCTGACATGAAGACCTTTTCCGCCTTTCTGCGCATCATTTTTTGTGATTCCTTGGACAGATCACTGAATAAATACGACAGCAGTTCTTTATCCGTAATGAAATGGTCAGCGCGCAAGGACAAACAAAGGTCTTCCGAAACGAGAAGCCATTTTTTTTTCAAGTTCTCCTTTTTTTGCTCCAGCGCCTGCCTTTTATTCTTCTGTGTTGATGAAAAAAGACGGCCAGGCGGATAATCGGGACGTTTCATGGCATAAAACCACTTGCCATCTTTTCTGATTTTCGGCCAGGCGGTGGAACACACGACAAAGGGCCGCTCTGCATAGCGATCGATCCAGCAGTTGAAACCCCCGTCGAGCAAATCCGGGTGATAGGCGGCCTGCCAGCAGATATGCCCGAAGATCGTGTCACCCTTTAATGGCGTACCAAAACCGCTTTCCGGTTTGATGATGACCTCATAGAGTTTCACGGTTATTTTCCTCCATTGGAAAAAGGCTTTCTATCTTTGAATTTGTCGTTTAGCGCTGCGTCATCAAACTGAAACTCAATGCGTCCGTAGCCGCGAGAGCCGCTACCGCCTAAAGCGTCCATCTCTAAAAGTTTGAGGCCATCGAGGAGATAATTAAATAGCTCTTCCTCATTTTCACCCAATAATTTCAATGTTACGGAAAAATCAAACTGCGCCCCCTCAACCACGCGCTCTGTAAAGCGAGGATTGCGTGCCGTTCCCGCAATGCGGTCGATGGAATTTTCCGATTTGACTTCAAAGAAATCCCAACGGTTTTTCCGGGCTTCAGCCTTCCAGGCAGCATTCATCGAACAATCGGCAAAGGAAACGCGCGTGGGTCCCAACTGAAGGTCAGCTGATCCGTCAGCATCCGCGCCACTGGAGCCAAATATTTTTAGTATTTTTATGCATTTGTTTTTCTGTTCGTCGTCAAGACCCTTCAGTGTTTTTATCTGGACGGGTTCGCCTTTTGTTTTGACCATCAGGCCGCTTTCCATCTCTAAAAGCGAACGAACTTTACCCTTCAGGGAAGACCCCGGAATATAAGGCTCCTGTGTATGTGGATGTTTGAGGACGGGATTGTCCGTGCCGCCGATATGCATTTCCGTATCTCCCGCACCGATGTGAAGACCGCTTTTAAGAATTATTCTGCCTTTGATTTCTTTTATATCCGTAAGCTGCATGTCTTTATCCTCCTGTTAATTTGCTCCGTATTGTCTGTAATAACCCATGAAGGCCTCGAAGAAATTTACGAATATTTCCAGGTCTTCCTTAGTTTGGATTTGATTTACGCCATCTTTCAGCATTTTGACGAATTCCGGCGTCACTTTGTTGCGCCCCTGCGCGTAAACACTCTTGGCAATCAACATGCTTACATAGGGCATGATGTTTTCCCAATCAGCAGGATTATTTCTGACAAGACCGTTCAATCGTAATACCTCATCGTAAAATTTTCTTAGCTGAGATCGTTTATTGGCATCTCTTGCCTTTTCGCCTGCAGTGTGCACGTCTCTAGCCCATTCTTCAGCAAGAGCTGAAAATAGTTTCGGGTTAATTGTTTTTCTTTCCTTATCTTTATAAAACACTATTGCCTCTGCCATATTTTCCTCCTTACCGGTTGTTGTATAAAATGTCCCAAATCGATATTTTCAGGTGGCTTCCGTGTTCTGAAATCCAACCCGCCATTTTTTCAAATTCCTTCTTCGCTGCTTTCTTTTTGGCTTCGTCTTTTATGTTTTTGCCGATGTTTCGTTCGGCATTATAACTGAACAAAGCACGCCACTTCAAAGATTCCATGTCTTCCAAATGAATCTCTTTTTCTTCTAAAAGCGCCTTCTCATCGGCCGCCATTTCAAGAAATCGGTTCATTCGATAAAGCATGGCATTGTTGATCAACTTTTCACTCCGCCATGTTTCAATCGTTTTCATAATCTCGTGCAAGCGGGAGAACTCGTTCCATGTAACTGTTTCACCGAAAACGGTCAGACGGTTGCGATTGCCCGCTTTGTCACCTGCTTTAGATGCGGCTAGCGCCGTTTCCGCATCTATCGCCATTTTGCCCAGTGGCGTGTTGGCCTTCTGGATGCTGATCCCGGCTGAAAAGTGAATCTCCGGATTATGGCACACATACTCGGCAAAACGTTCATTCAGCAATTCCGACAAATCCAGCATCCGGTTCCACGGGCCGATTAAAAAAAGGTCGTCGCCACCGGCAAAGACCGTGTAGATTTCTCGATAGACCGGATTCGTCTTCAATAGGTGGGGCAAATAAACAACAAAGAAGAAGTTCATTTGTCGGCTCAGGGTCGCCAGCCGTGAGATGGTGAAATTCTTTTCACTGATTCCGCAAGACATCAGCATACCGAGATGATCAACGTCGGCTTTCAGCACGCCTAAGGCCTGAATGCCCTTGAAGCTGCGCGTCCGCTCATCAGCAGGGTTCATCGCTTTACAGGCGAGATGCGTAAATGTTTTCGCCCTTCCTTCTGCGATGTCTTCAATGAGTTCTTCTTTTTTGCTTTCGGCTTTTCGACCTTCCAGAATACGGTCATCATACAGATCTTCTTTGCCGTAAACAGGAACATATCCATTAATGAATCGCGCGGTAACCTCTTTGGAAATCGTTCCCGCCTCGTCAATGGATATATCCCAGTATTTCAACAATTGGCCTTCTCTGGCCAGTTTGTTGAGCCCACCGTCCACAAACGCAACCTGGTATTTTCCGAAAAAAGGCTCGATCAGCTTAACATCACCACCTTTAATATTCGCATCGACGGTGGTGACGGCGATCCGTGATTTTTTAACAATGTTTTCGCCCAGAAAGATGTGATCGCGACAAATGGCGCACATCGATTTGTCTTCTTTATCCTTTTTAAAATCCTCTGCTTCCTTGCTGGACGGTCTTTTCCCGCAATACGGACAAAGCGGCGGATTCAAGCTATTGTCAAATGCATCCAGAAATCCGCTGACAACGCCTGCGTATTTGTCAGGATTGAACTTTTTATATTTGTTGGCGCCCATCTCCTCAGATAAGCGTTCATATAATTGAAGGAAGCGTCCCGCTTCAAAATCTTTAGGTGAGGCGTCAATGGTGGAAATCCCGAATGAATTGACACCCAGCGTCTTCTGAATAAGCCACGCATTAATGCTTTCCCGAATACTGGCAACGGCGTTTTTCACGTTCTTCGTATTCGGAGCAAGAATGGTGAATTTTCCTGCTGCATTGAGCAAAACGGCGGATGGCGGCAGGTTTGTTTCTCTGCAAATCATGTCAGCGGCTAATTCACACAGAAGCGACACAGCAAATGATCGGCCCCGTAAAATTTTTGAACGGTTCTTCCCCGCTTCTCCGCTGTCGCTGAATATAAAATCCTGTATCCCGTAAAAATCGCCACCGATCAGACAAAACTTCTGCTTGTCTGAATCCCGGATCGCATCGATATTCATGCTGTCTGTTTCGTAATGAAAAAGATACAAAGCAGCAGAAAGTGCGGAAACGGATTTTGAATGATCGAACAACGATACATCCGGCACAAGCTTCCCCGCCCGTGCAGCCGGAATCATAGAAGTATAGATCAGAAGCAGATTTTCCAGATGCTCATACCATAGCGTAATGCTTTCGTCTTTATGCAGCAGTTTCTCCAGCGAAGCGACAAAATCGTCAAACAGGTTTTTATATTCATCTTTCGCCTGCGACTCATCAACCACGCCGTGGCAGGGAAAGATGTTCTTGGGATTCAGCGCCTTGAGCGGATAATGATATTTCCTGGAAGCATCCGCCGGTTCATCGTCACATAATAAATTTTCAAAAAGCGGCAACAAGCGCGTTTTCCGATAGTCTTTCCAAGCAATCTGCTGGTTATATTCATCAAATGTGGCGCGATCCCAGCCGCTGCTTAAGCGATCCGCTGTCGCAATGATCCATTGCAAAGGGGTCGCGGGTTTGTGATGCCCCGCAGCCAGATTGATGAAGGGATCATCCAGCCCCCAGTTTGCTTTGTTTAATTCCCTGGGCAATAACTTTTCGATGTGATCAATAAAAGCCGCGGTATAGACCGCATGCTCATGCGTGAAGCGATCATTGTAAAACGGCTGATAGAGCTGGCGGTTGTTGTTGATAAACTCCGGATTGGCAAACATGCCTTCCTGCGCAAATTTCCCGATGTCGTGCAGCAGTCCGGCCAGCGCCACTTTCAATACAGTGTCATCCATAAAAAACCTCCCCCGCTTTTTTGGTTCGTGTGCACATTAGCATAGTCTCTTTTGTTTTATCCAGCGCGGCAACGTTGCCGCGGTTATTCTTCCAGCAGGTATTTGTACGCGGGCACAACCCGGCTTTTTTTCGCTTTTTACTGCGGACTTTCTGGTCATTGCATATATATATTAAAATTCATTGTTTCTATCATTGAACCAGTCTTATCTTTTCCCGATCCATTCCAATGCCGTAGCGCGTGCCGGGTTTTCTACCTGCGGATGTTACGGCTAGTTGCTGTGCCGCAGTCGCGCCAAAGGCCCGCCCGATATCCTGCCGGATTTTGCTGACATAGGATCGCAGCTCGTCCTTCTCCAGAGCGCAGATGCCTTTGCCTTCCGTCGTTCCGCCTATCTTCCTGTAAATGTCTGTAATGACGGCCTGCGCATTGCTGATTTGTTCATAGTCGAGGTAGCAATCCGTGCAGCCGCCACATCCGGCGCGTACCAGACGGCAGTCAAGTTTCCGGTCTGCCAGAAAGGCGTAAAGCGCGAGTCGCGATGGCATCATCGCCAGTTCCTTCCTTTTGTAGATGATTTTACCCTGCGCGAGATCGACGATCAGCGGTTCTTCGCGTTCGCGAATCAGGTGACGCAAAAGTTTCGCGGGCGTCTGAACCCGGCCGGTTGTTGGATCGCGGATGGCGTCTCTTAAAGAAATAAAGGGAATGGGCACAAGGGTGATGGCCGCGAATGATGTGTCTCTCCAAATCTTGCCGCCACGACCGTCTGTCATCTCCAGCATGACAGGTTTCCTGGGGGGATAATAGAAGTCCGGATGGTTTTCAAATTCGGGAGAAATGAGTACATGATAAATGCGATCATGAGAACGGCCATAGAACTGCGCCGCGGTCATCAGGCAAGCACTCATGGTTTTCCTCCCTCCGGCGATGGAAAAGAAAACTGTGTCATCAGAACGCTCGGTGACGCGGTGCGTCAAAGTAAGGCAGGCGTTGAGCAAAATTTCATTATCCTTCGCACCAGCGATGTCGTCTAAAGGACGGCCGGTTTTATCGCGCAGGACGTGAACGCATTCCATTTCAAAGCGGATCGACTGTGGATCGATACCATAGTCTTTTAAATACCGGTGAAAGTGGCCATCGTGCGGGGCAAGGAGTCCCGAAAGAATTCGGTCGCGTCCCGTGCTTGTGGTGAGGACGTGAATTTCGTTTACACAGGCACCGTCTTGATGAAGGGCGTAGAGTGTTTCGGTGATCACCTGCGGGCTCAGGCCCGCAATGGCCAGAAGGATGTTGGACATGAATCTCTCCTTTACGAAACAACAATTGTCTCGCGGCGCGTTCGGCAGACCGCGCCCTACGTGTTGCTGGTCTGAACCTGGATTCTTCCCAACCCAAACGTCGTTTGCTTTCCCAGATGTGCCAGTTCGCAAAAACGCAAAAGTGGCAGATATTCTCCCGGCACGTTTTCATAAATAATTTTGCCGACCATACCGCCCATCATCATGGCTTGTTCCTGACGATTGGAATAGCGCCGCCAGTCGTACCAGCCGATATGTGATTCTTTGACAGCAACGTTTTTTGCTCGCGCAACCAACCCGCGATAGTCCAAAGCTGGTTCGCATTCGCCGTGGTATTCAAAAAGCGATGAGATCCGCCGAAGCATGGCCCGTGTCAGGACGTCAAACGGCAGATCGGCTTTCAGTCCGTTTTGATATTTTAGGCGAAGCGGCGTGACCAGCTCCACTTCGATGCTGAAAGGTCCTGCACCCGTTTCTTCAGAAAACATTGCTCCGGTTATTTCCGGCGTTTTGGATGGCTTGCAGATTTTACGATCAGATCTGCCGTAAACAACATCGCCTTGCGAACAGACTTCCTGAAGTGAAAAGGTTCCGCCTTTTCCGTCAATGCGTTTGCCGATGCCATTTGAGCCGATCTGTTCAAATGCATAGATGAAATACGCCAGGTTATCGCAGGCAGCACCGAACAGGATGAGAGAAAAATCCAGCTTGTCACCCTCTAGATAGCTGGTTTTGTTGTCGGGTGGCGGTTCGATGACATAAGGATGTGGTGGATGCGCGATGCGCCTTCGTCCAGTTGTTTCTTCCCGTTTTGCGGGTATTTCAAAAACAGTGGGGTAAATGCAGCGGTCGGCAAGCAGGCAGTCGGCGCAGTTTAGCTTTTTCAGGGCGCAAACCACTTTCTTTAATGCATGCCCAAAAATACCCCGGAGCGTGGAACCCTTGTAAGGGGGCAGTATGGCTTCATCTTTTACAAGACAAGTAAACGTGTATCTACCATATTTCATGGCAACTACTATCCAACAAAGTGTATTCTATTTACCATGCACATACTTTACACAGCTTCAACACGCGTTTATTTATTGAACTATTATATATTTATTGCCGATGTTTCATTTAATCCTTAAAATCCAAATCAACTGGCAATTGATAACTGATGCAGTTTCGATACACTAATTGTAAATTTAATAAAATATCAAGCCAATGTAAACAAATATTTATTCATCTATAAATTGTTTACCTTAAAAAAGATCGCAATGAAGGAAGAAAATAGATTGCTTCACTGCGTTCGCAATGACCACAGAAATAGAAATTGCCACGGCAGCTTGCGCCGCCTCGCAACGACTGCCCGAGCATACCCTGCATGCGCTGTGGTTCCCTGCCGGGCAAGCAGTCGGATTGCTTCACCCCGCTAACGCGCGATACGCAATGACAATGAAATAAAGATTGCTTCGTCACTTACGTTCCTCGCAATGACGCAAGACAAAAGCTAAAAATCAAACATCGTCTTTTTTCTTTGCGCCAGTCCGCCCTTGACTGACGGCAATAACGCGTCTTCATCCACTTCCGGCATTCCTTTTTTATTTCTTTTTTTTCTTTCTTCTTCCGCATCCTTGATTGCTTTCGTGTCTCCCACGGCCTGCACGGCGGTTAAATACCAGCCCAGTTCCCATTCCGAAAGCAGCGCCACAGCGCCGAAAGCTTTAATTGCCTGTTGATAGATAAACTTGTGATCTTTGTTAGGTTCGCTTTTGTCCAGGCACATTGCCTTCAGCGTAAGATGATGGCCCTTTGCTCCGCCTTTTTTCCCCGCCTGATCAACCAATTCAATCGCCTTCTGGTAGTGGGCTCGGTGATAATAACTCAAGGCAAGGTTAAACAGCGGCCCGCCCCAGGAGGTTGTCGCCCGATCTGCCTCGCGGTAAAGTTTTTCCGCTCTTGCGTGGTCACCCAGTTCGTCATAATAGCTTGCCTGAAGACTAAGAATAGAAGAGTCCGCGCGCCCGAGTTTATTCAGGGCAGACCTGAGCCAGTTAATGGCCCTCTCTTTCTGATTCAATTCCGCGTAAGAGGTGGCAATCTTCACAAAATCATCCACATCATCCGCCGAGCCTCCTCCCTTTTTTCTCAGTTCCTCTTCCTTTTCTTCAATAAAAAGGCGCGTAGAGCCGGGGTTCACAATATTCACCAGCGGGTTTTCCACAGAATGCTCAAAAGCGACTTCCGGGTTATCCTTTAAGAATGCGCGGCAATGGAACTGCTTGCCCGCCGTCATATTATATTCCATGATGATTTCCGTTCCCGCCTCGACATATTCCGGGATATCCCAAATTTCATGCAGTATTATCTGTCTTTCGGTAGCGCCCACAATCTTAAAAAGAAGTTTATCGGTGAATAAATCCGCCTGCGGGGGAATCTCCAGCTCCACACGCGCCCAGTCATTTTCCGCGGGATAAGGCAAAACCGCGCGCGCGGGAATAAGCGGATACAGCGCCTGGCCTCTCGTCATGAGCGCCAGGTCTTCCTGGACAACCGCGCGGATAAGGTTTCTGTTCGTCAGTTTTTTATATAAGGCGTTCCAGGCCGCGCCGCGGGCGACAGATAGCTGGATATCCATTGGATCATCAAAATAACCGACGGAGCTTTTTTGAAAATATTCTTCCACCGCGTCTCTCACCTGGGGAATGAGCGAACTGCCTCCAACCATCAGGCAAAAATCAATGTCCTCCGGGTTGCGTCCCGCCCGATCGAGCGCGTCCTGCAGTGGCGCGAAGATAGACTGCGTCAGGCGATAATCCGTCTGCCTGGCAAAAAGAAGATCCCTATCCAGAAACGGCTCGAGGATTTTTTCCCATTCGGCAGCGCTGAGCGTCGGATCAGATAGATAAAATGAGCGTTTTCCCAAATAGATATCCACGCTGGAGCAGCGCGCCTTGACTTTTTCCTTGTCCACCTTGTCATATTTGCGCAGTCTACGCAGGTGATTTATGCCGCGGCAAAGAGACTCTTTGAGCTTTTCCGCGGTGCCCAGAAGCTGTGGTTCCAGCCCGCGTTTCTTTTCCGCCCAGGTAAGGTCAAGCGGCGCCAAACCGTTTTCTTTGAGCAGACGGGGAATAAGCGCTTCGTGGACAATCGCCGTATCCAAATCCCCGCCGCCCAAGCGGTGGTAACGGGAAACGGCAATCTGGCTCATCAGCACCTGCTTTGTTCTTTTATCAACAATAATCTCCATAACCGCCACGTCACAGGTGCCGCCGCCGAAATCAAAGACCACGCATTGCGTTGTTTTGCCCGGCTCAAATGAATGCTGGGCCTTTCCGCTCATGATGTAATCAATCAGCGCCGCCGTGGGTTCATCCAGCAAATCATCATCGCGCAATTTAAGACCGGCAAACTGGCAGGCCAAGAGCGTGTCCCGACGCTGGTTAATCTGAAAAGAAGCGGGAACGGTTACGTTGATGGAAGCGTTTTTGCCCTGGCCATTAATCGCCGAATCCTTCAGGTAGCGCAGCAAATGCCCGGCTATTTTCGCGGCGCTGCCATAAGCTTCATCAGCGCGGTGATAGGTCTTGCGCAAACCGATATCGTTTTTTGTTTCATAAAAAAGATCCCGCTCCGGCATGAGGTTAGCATCCTGCGGCCTTGCCCGCAGTTTTTTTGCTCCCGCGCCGACGATTTTGTCTTCTGTTCCGGCCAGAGCAATAACCGATGGCACCAGGGGGCTTTCCACATTGCCTTCAGGCCAAAGGGGCTGATTGATATTTATAACATCGCAGATGGGCTTTTCACCGGGTTTCCAGCTTGCCCGGGCAACGCAGGAATTAGTTGTGCCTAAATCAATTCCATAGGCGTTCACTGAAAGATTGCGCCTCGGGGTATCAATACCCGAAATAAAGATACTCAGATCATTCATACTTTACCTCTATATTTTGTCTTGCCGCGGAAACAATTCCCCGGCTTATGTATTCGAGCGCCGCCCTTGTCAGGCCTTCTTCGGTGCTGCCTAGGGGATTAGTCAGGTCATCTGCGACCAGATAATCAGGCGCAATGCCTTCATGATAATCTCCTTTGAGGTATCGAGTTTAACGGTTTTACAGAACAGCTCAACACTACAGCGACAAGGATATGTCGCATATTCGCAGGGACTTAGCCTTTTTGCTATGTAATTGAATTAATTGGGCATCATTCTTTGAGCAGCTTCAATACTTCTTTGGCTTGGGCGTTTCCCTGTGCGGCGGCTATGGAAAGCCACTTCATTGCCGCGGTATAGTCCTGATCAACCTCTTTGCCTTCCAGATACATTTTACCCAGATAATATTGTGACTGTGCATCACCCTGCTTGGCAAATTTTTTTAATCTATAATAATCCATGTTAATTACGGACCCCATCCTGGCGCCTCCATAGTTATTTTATCCGGTAAATGCTATTTTCAATCTCCTTTCCTACTCAACAAACTATTTTTTCTCACTTTTATTTTTCATAGCTTGAGAAACAGTGTAGCAAGATACATCACCCTGTTTGATAAGTGCTGATTGAAAGTCAAGGATAGTGATTATTATTTTTCCCGATATTTCCGCGCGGCGCTGTGCAATAGCTTCCCTTGCCTCTTCCAGACGGCCGGATCTTCTCAGCAGGTCAACAAGAATCGCGGTGATGCTGCCTTGTTGTTTTGCCCATTTCTTGTCGTGTTTTTCAGCATGCAGAAGCATTTCTACCGCCCGGTTCCGGCAGGTCTTCGCTTCATTCGAATGTCCACTGTCATCGCAAACCCATGCCGCGTGTATTAAGGCCCACATCGCGTTCACGCAATTGCTCGCCTGCTCTTCAATAATAGACATGCATATAAATAAGTTTGCCAATTTCGGGTATTTTTCATCTTTTAGCTGGCTTTTATATTTTTCGTCTTCGATTATTTTTTTAGCCTCCGGCGGTGCTTTGACGACATCGGAAGCGCAGTAGCCACATTCCGGGCATTGCTGAACCCAGGCATGCATGGTGGATCTCATCATCTCCGGCGGGCGCGTATCAAGGTCCGGTGAACCAAACGAGTTTGTGCTGTAAATCTTGACAAATTCTTTTTCATTTCCACATATGGCGCAACTTGACCTTTCTTGAAACACTGTGGTCACGACTTCTACCTCCTTACCTGCTGAATATTACTGCTTAAGATTTATCATAGTTTTCTTAGCGCCATCATGTCCCTGCTCTGCGGCTTTTTCCAACCACTTTACCGCTTCACAATAATCATGGGCGATAATAATACCTTCATGATAAGCACTGCCCAGATAGAATTGTGCTTCAGGATTACCTTTCTCGGCAGCTTGCTTAAAATAGCTCATCGCCTCTCTATAGTTTCCCTTTATAAAATGAATAACTCCGATATTATATTGCGCATCTGTATTCCCCTGCTTTTCTCCCATTTTAAACCAGTGCATTGCCTTGCCATAATCTTGTTCCACTCCATGACCGTAACAATACATCAGGCCGATTTTAACCTGTGCGCCGCTATGCCCCTGCTCGGCGGCCTTCTTGAACCACTTCATCGCCTCGCTGTAATCCTGGCCAACTGCCCTATCACCATCTTGATAAAAAGCCCCAAGTTCATATTGCGAACTTGCGTTTCCCTGTTCAGCGGCTTTTATAAACCACTTCATTGCTTCCTTATAATCCTTCTCAACCCCGTAACCGTTGCAGTACATTATGGCTAGATTATGCTGGGCAACGTCATCTCCTTGCTTAGCTGCCTTCATCAACCATTTTATCGCTTCGGCATAATTCTGTTCTACTCCATGCCCATAAAAATACATCATACCGATATTATTCTGCGCGCCCGTGTGATTCTGCGCCGCGGCTTTTTCATACCAGCTCATAGCCTCGTAATAATTCTGCTCAACCCCATTGCCATATTCATAAATCCTTCCTACAGAATATTGAGCGTACTCATCACCCTGCCCGGCAGCGTTTTTCAGCCAGTTTAGCGCTTCGCCATAATTTTGGGATAATACTTCACCGTTTAGATACATCAACCCAATCATGTATTGGGCATCACGATTACCTTGATCGGCGGCCTTTCTCATCCACTTTAGCGCCTCATCATCATCTTTATCAATCCCGTAACCTCCCAAATACATGTTACCTAGGATATACTCTGCGTCAGCATATCCTTTTTCTGCGGACATCCTAACCCATCTGGCCGCTTCACATAAATCTCTATCCACTCCATTACCTGTAAAATACATCATGCCAAGTTTATATTGCGCCTTCGCATCTCCTTTCTCTGCTGAATGCCTAAGAGTGTCGACATGCGAGTTTGCCGCAGATTTCATTGTGTCACCTCCCACAACATATTAATTTGACGCTTCGATCTTTATCATTTTATGGTTACGTTATTTCTTCACTCCCTGCGATGATGTTTCTCATCAGAATTAATGAACTTCCGAGAAACTCCTTTTAAATTTCATTAATGCAATTTTTTTTGCTCCTCCTGATATTGCCTTGCGCACTCGACCATTGCCCTGCATTCGTCTAACGATTCATTGTATTCTTCGTTGAGCTCTGGATGTTTTTTTAGGAGAGTTTCCAAATGCTTTGACGCACGAACATCCTGCGCATTTATTCTTGTGGCCGTTATGTAGAAATCAATTGCCTCGCGCAGGCGGCCTTGCCCCTCCAGCGCCAGACCTAGATTTTTATAAGCGTTCGCCCTGCTCTTATCTGTATCCAACGCTATCCGGCAGTATCTCTCCGCCTCCTGATAACGCCCCAGCATGCACAAGCTGTATCCCGTATTGTTGTTAATCCAGTAGAATAGCTGATAGGTCCGATGGCAAAACTTTGCCGCTTCCTGATAATAAGTCAGGGCCAGGTCAAACTTGCTCAGTTGCTCCATCATCTGCCCCAGGGCATAAAGAGCCCAAACTTTGTCCTGCACATAAGGAGTACGCTCCAGTAATTCTTTCAAGCAGAAAAGAGCTTCGCCGTAACGCCCCTCTTTCGTATAAGCGACAGACGGGTCATAAAAACCTTCCATCAGGTCATTAGCACGCTCGGCATATTGCAGAAGTTGTTTTTTTCTGGCAGGGGATATATCAAAAATACTTTCGGGAAATTTTTGTTGAGAAATAGATATTCCCAAGGCGTCTAGGATAACTCCTGCCACCTCATTAATATCGAGCGGCTTTTCCATGTAGCGGAACACACCCATGTTCATTACGATCTCTCTGATTTTAGGCGTACCGTAAGCTGTCATTAAGACAACAGGTATCTTGGGATAGTTCCTGTTCATGTATGCAAGGAGTTCAAAACCATCCATTACAGGCATGCTCAAGCCGGTAATAACCATGTGAATGGGATGCAGTTTTAAGACCTTGACGGCTTCTGCTCCATTGAGGGCGGTACGAATTTGGAAGTATTTGCGATAAACACTCAAGCCGTCAGCAAGCGAATCCAAAAAAGGCTCTTCATCATCAACAAGCAATACCGTATATGTTGTTTCCGCCATAGATAAAGCCCCTTTCTTTTGAAAGAAAATCACCTTTTACCTATCAACAGTTACCAAAAAGTTTTTTTCCTTATATATACATCCTTCTTCCAGACACGCCATTACTGTCTTGTCCGATATGCCCTCCTGCGGGAGGCTGAGGACATGTTGCCGGCCTTTTCTGCTTCTGTGACCTGGAAAAACGCCATATGGATGACCGCGTTTTCATGAACCAACGCGGAGCCGACAATCTTCTTTCCCTCGTAGCGGTAATCATTGCCATAGCCCACAGAAGCAAATTGCTGCTCCTCGCACTCCAAGATCTTGGCTAAAAAGGCATCCGCCACTTGCCGGTAGTCATATTCACCCCAGGCTACTTTTTCTGTCAGGGCATCCATAACATAGCTTCTGATCAATTTGGGATGAAGCTGTGCAAAAGCCTCCGGCCTGGAAATTATATCCATCCCCGCGATTTGACCGTTTACCAGGACAACAAAGCCAGTCTGGTGGGGAACCAGCGGCAGGTTTTCCAGGTATTTATCCAAGTGTTTTTGTCGGGCATCCAGGATGTCTTTCATCGCTCCCGTTTCGCTGCTGACATCATGCAGGCGCGACATGCAGACGATGCCATCCCACACAGCCCCCTGGTTTGAACGATACGCGCGATCGGATTTGAGGCTCTCATGAACGGAAGCGTTTTTTGTCGCCCGAAGTTTTGCCGACATGACATGGCCTGATTCTGAAAAACGCGCGGAACTGTAAGACCAGCGGCCTTGCTCTGTGCAACTTACCGGAATGATCGTCTCTGCTTTTTCCCTGAGCAAGATTGTGGTATTGAGCACGCGGTTTTGCTTGGCCCCGGCAAGCTCTTCGCCGTCTAATAGAAAAACCGGCATGGCCGCTTTGTTGTTTACCTTTAGTTCGGGGACATGGCCGCCGTCATCGATCTCGGTAATTATCAGCAGGTTATTCGCCAAAGCATCCTTCAGCGTAAGATACTTTGGACCGGAACCATTGGCGCCGACTATTGGTATTACCGCAACATGGTTATAGACCTGAACATCTCCAAACTTTATTCCCTGGAGTTTTTCTCTGATAATTGCTTCCATTTTTCCTCCCCTTTTTAAGGTATTCAGTGTAAATTGTTTTCTCAGCCGGCTCAATGCCGCGGCGACAACAGTGTGTCGTATTATTTAACGCAGCGAAGTTAGCTGATTTCTTCAATCTCGGCCACTTACCAGGTCTGAATAATTCTGATTTTTTAATCTATCGTTGATGCTCTTGTGATAACCAACAATACAGCGACGCAGAGTTGCATCCTTTGACGCGCATTTTTCTGCCATCTTCAGGTATCTGTTGGCCCCGTTGACCGAGGCGTAACCTTCCCACAAAATCTGCGCTTTGAGAAAAAGGGCTTCCGCAAAACCAGGCTCCTGCTCAAGCATCTGATTCACTTTCTGCATCGCCTTCAGATATTGCCCCTGACGTTTAAAAAAAATTACCTGGTCTAAATCGCCCTGGAACTTCTCCTGTCGGTTCCAGTTTGGTTTTCTGCCTACATAGAAAAACTTTGCCATAGACGCACCGGCAAGACCAGCAACGGAGCATACTAAAAGTGATAAAGGTATGCTGACAATCAGGGCAATTAACAAGCCAAACAGCCCCTGCATAATTAAAAGGATGACCCCAAAAGCGGAAAAAGAGTATAAAAACGCAGTGAGAAAATGAGCGATGTCGGCCCGGTCAATATTCCTAAAGAGGCTTTGCAGCTTAAATTTTGCTTTGTCCTTTTTCATAAAAATCATTTCGGCCATTTACGGTCTTTTGCGCGTGCTACTGCCTTAATAATTTAGTTTTCGGTAAAATCCACCGGCTGATATTTTAAAAGTTTGCTGAAGCGGGATTTTTCGTATGCCTTGAGATAGGCATCTTCCGCGCTTATCCAGCCACGGTCGTACAACTCCATTATGCTGTCATCCATCAGCTGCATTCCCTGTTTCTTTCCGGTCTGGATAGATGTGGCGATGAGGCTGGTTTTTCCTTCCCGGATCAGATTCCTTACTGCCGGATTAGCGATTAAAATCTCCAGGGCGACACAGCGCGCTTTCTTGTCAATTCTTTTGAACAAAAGCTGGGAAACAACCGCCCGCAAGCCGTCGGCCAGCGTAGAGCGGATTTGTGATTGTTCGGAGGCTGGAAACACCTCAATGACCCTGTCAATCGTCTTTGCGGCACTGCTGGTATGAACCGTAGCGAGCACCAGATGACCCGTGTTGGCTGCCTCCAAGGCGAGGGCTATTGTTTCGAGATCGCGCATTTCACCAACTAAAATGATATCGGGGTCTTCTCTCAGCGCCCCGCGCAGGGCAGCGGCAAAACTTTTTGTGTGCACACCGACTTCACGCTGGTCAATGATGCAGCCTTCGCTTTGATGAACAAACTCGATCGGGTCTTCTATCGTAATAATGTGATCTTTGCGCAGGCGGTTCGCCTCGTCAATAATTGCCGCCAAGGTGGTGGATTTACCGCAACCCGTCGGACCGGTAACTAAAACAAGGCCACGCGGCAGCATGGCTAACCTTGCCACTACCGCGGGCAGACCGAGTTCATGACATGTCTGTATTTTGTTCGGTATTTCGCGGAATACGGCGCCGATACCGTTTTTTTGCTGATAGTAATTTGTCCTGTAGCGGGCGAGGTTTACTACCTCATAGGCGAAATCAATGTCACCTGTTTCTTCAAACTGCTTGATTTTATGTTCCGGCGTGATCTCATAGAGAAGCACTTTTAAGGTTTCGTTCGTGAGAACTTCATGCTTGATTCTTTCTATGTCGCCGCGTATTCTTATGGTGGGCTGGCGGCCTGAAACCAGGTGCAAATCGGATGCGCCCTGTTCATTCATAAGATGGAAAAAAGCGTCAATCTTTGCCATTTTTTTCTTCTCCTAGGGCCGTTTTAATGTGTTGACCTTAATCACAAAGTTCTGATAATCCAATGGCAAAACGACAAAGATGTGTCGCATAATTTGTTGGCCGCGCTGCCGTGTCATTAATTATTTATTATTACTGACCTTTATGGAGTGTACAGTATGGCCCGCGAGAAAAATGCTCAGACAAAGCTGATCCGCTTAGCCCAGATTCTCAGGCTATTCATGGAAAAAGAAAAAATAGCTTCCAGCTGGCTTGCCAAGGAATTCCGCACTACCCCAAGAACAATTCAGAGGGATTTGGCTCTTTTGAAAGAAGCAGGATTTCCCCTGCACGAGATTCAAAAGGGCAGTCACCAATTATCCAAGGACCTGGTGAAAAATCTGGAGATTTTTGATGACACGGAACTGGCGCTTGTGGTTGCCCTGAGGAATGTCGTCAGCCAGCTAGGACAGCCTTTCCAGAGAGCCGCAGATGGAGTGCTGGAGCGTCTCTACGAATGTGTAACCTCCATGCCCGTTTTTGTCAAAATTGATGAGGCCATCCCGCTTGACGGCGCTTTTTTAAATCGCATGGTCAAGGCAATTCGTGAAAAAAGGCGGGTAACTTTCCATTATTCCGGCCTCAGGTCAGCGCATCCTGTCGAACTGGAGCCATATCGTGTCGTATATTTTGAGGGCTTCTGGTATCTGATCGGAAATGAACCATCCACCGGCATTCTCAAGCGTTATGCCTTAGACAAGATGAAAGATTTCCGGCTGTCCAAAGAAGGTTTTAAATCAATACCCAATGAGCTGGATGACGTTTTACAAAAAAGCGCGAATATCTGGTTTGCGGATAAAACAAATATCAAAGTAACCGTTCTGATTAATGCCGAGGTTAGCCATTATTTCAAGCGCAGGAAAATGTACCCCTCGCAAGAAATAACGGAGGAAAGACCGGACGGCTCGCTGATCGTGACTTTTTCGGTGGGGCATTATGAAGCCATAAAAAACATGCTGAAATCATGGATTCCGCACATCACGGTTCTGGAACCAAAAACAATTCGGCAAAACCTGCTTTCCGAGGTGAAGGGCTGGGTAAAAAAACAGTCCCAGGCAGAATAAAAATGCCCAAGCTGTTTGTGGTGGGAGTAGCAGATTTAAATAATTTTTCACGGACTTTAACCGCTTACACAAAATTATCTCCATATCCCTTCCTAGTATTGTGTTGGATTTTCTGCTGGTGCCTGGGGCGGGAATTGAACCCGCACAGCCTCAAGGACCGAGGGATTTTAAGTCCCTTGCGTCTACCAATTCCGCCACCCAGGCATGTGATGAAAAAACAGTTTTGAAACTGTGCGGCTTATATTATTTTTGATTTGCACTGTCAAGGTTAGATATTGCCCTTATTTAACTAATAATTTAGTTCAAGCGCAAAGTGACAAATAAAAAAAGATATGCTAATCATTTTAACGTGAGAGGAATTATTCATGCAGGATATTGATTTACTGATTGCGGGCGGAAAAGCCCTTTTGCTGGATGAGCAAAACACACATCTTGATGATTCGGCTATCGCCATTGACAAAAGCAACATTATCGCCATCGGTCGCAAAAACGATCTTCTTGAAAAATATCTGGCCAAGAAAATTATTGATGCCTCGAATTCGTTAATCATGCCCGGATTTGTCAATTGCCACACGCATGCGGCGATGACCTGTTTTCGAGGCATTGCTGATGATTTGGAGCTAATGGATTGGCTGAACAATTATATTTTTCCCGCGGAAGCAAAAAACGTAAATAAAAATCTCGCCTACTGGGGCACGCTGCTCGCCTGCGCCGAAATGATTAAATCTGGAACCACCACCTTCAAAGATATGTACATTTTTGAAGACGAAACGGCGCGCGCCGCAAAAGATGCGGGCATGCGCTGCCTCGTGGGCGAAGTGCTATTTGATTTCCCCTCTCCCAACGTAAAAACTCCCGCGGAAGGACTGGCCTACACGCGCATGCTCCTGGAAAAATGGATGGACGACCCTCTGGTAAGCATAATTGTCGAGCCGCACGCCCTTTATACCTGCTCGCCTCCCCTCCTGACTGAAGCAAAAAAGCTCGCTGATGAATTTAACGCGCCCTTGGGAATTCACCTTCTGGAAAACAAAGCGGAACGCGCTCAGCTTCAGGATAAATTCGACAAGGGTGCTGTTCTCTTTTTGAAAGAAATCGGTTTTCTTGATGAAAGATTTATCGCCTTCCACTGTGTCTGCTTATCAGAAGAAGATATCAATTTGTTTGCCGCTAATAATTGCAAGGTTGTACACAATCCGGCCAGCAACATGAAGCTCGCCAGCGGCATCGCTCCCGTGCCGGATATGATCAAAGGCGGGGTCACCGTAGGCCTAGGCACGGACGGCTGCGCCAGCAATAACAATCTCGACATGATTAAGGACATGTCTCTTGCCGCAAAGCTTCACAAGGTCGCGCGTCTGGACCCCACGGTAATGGACGCGCAAACCGTTGTCCGTATGGCGACAATCGAAGGAGTAAAAGTACTGGGCATGGAAAAAATTACCGGCTCTTTGGAAGTCGGTAAAAAAGCGGATATTATTATCATCGGACTGAACAAGCCCCACCTGACGCCCTTATATAATGAATATTCGCACCTTGTCTATGCGGCCAGCGGCGCGGATGTCGATACGGTTATCATTAATGGCAAAATCGTCATGGAAAACCGCCAGCTTCTGACGATTGACGAAAGTGAAGTGATGCAAAAAGTTCGCGAAATCGCCTTGGGCGTTAAAAAGAGCTTAAAGAAATAAACTTACCAGATATAAAAATAAGATATCATGTTTTTCTTCAATATGTCATTTCGACCAAGGGGAGAAATCTATGCCTTTTCGCGTAGCGATAAATGATTAAGATTCCTCGTCGCTTATGCTCCTCGGAATGACATATTGCTCAATGTTGGCAAACATTATTATCTGAAATAATTATCCCTATTAATTTATTCATATTCTTCAATATATCTTTCGATATAATCTTTCACTTTTTCTTTTGGCTGATAAATACCAAAATGCCCCTCGCACAGCACATCGGCGTTTAGGTCCAGCAATTTCCGCATGGATTTTTTCCACAAATTTATGTCCGAGCCGAAAGCTTTATGAAACGGCCCGTGAATATCCTGGCCGAAAAGAATTCTTTTCCGCTCTCTATCTAGATATAAAGAAATGGAACCGGGCGTATGTCCGGGAGTGTGCAGCCAGCGCAATGAATCCTCACCGTATTTTAGCATGCCGTTTGCACCGGTGAGTTTTTCGTCAATTTTTGTGGGCGGGAAATCAGCTCCATACCAGCTTGCCGCTGTTTTTTGCGAATCGCCCGTTTCCACTGCCTGCGCGTCCATTTCATGAATAATTATTTTTACTCCATACTGCTTTTGAAAAAAAGGCGCTGAACCGATATGATCAATATGGCCGTGCGTAAGAATAAGATGTGATATTTTCTCCGGGCTGAAACCCAGCTCATCAATATTATTGACCAGCAGCGAAAAGCTTCTGCCCGCGCCGGAATCAATCATGACTTGCTCGCCTGCGAAATCTATCAGATAAACAGCAGCGTCATCTGCGGTGGTGATGCCGGAGCCGCCAATCTGATACACGCCGCTGACGATTTCCTGCGCTTTCACTCTCATGGTTATCGCTTTACGCCTTGAATGTTCCGATGATTTTACTGATATTTTTAATTCCAGTCATTTCCATGTATCTTTTAATGCCGCCGATAACTTCCATCGTCGCCTGAGGATTGATGAAATTTGCCGTGCCGATCTGCACCGCTTTTGCGCCTATAATAAGAAACTCCAGCGCGTCTTCGGCATTCATTATTCCGCCGATACCGATAACCGGTATGGAAACATTTTGCAGTACCTGCCAGACCATGCGCAGCGCCACGGGTTTTATTGCTGGTCCGGACAGGCCGCCGGTGATATTTTTTAAATGCGGCCTCCCGGTAAAAATATCCACGGACATGCCGGTAATTGTATTGATAAGCGATATCGCGTCCGCGCCTGCTTTTTCCACGGCTACGGCAATAGCGGCAATATCCGTCACGTTAGGAGTCAGTTTGACAATTACAGGCAGGTCGGTAACTTCTTTTACCTTACGCGTAACCGTGGCGGCGGTTTTTGGATCCGCGCCGAAACTAAGGCCGCCTTTTTTGACATTGGGGCAGGAAATATTTACCTCAACAGCGTGCACGCCCCTGACCGCAGACAATTTCCGCGTTACTTTTTTATATTCATCATAGTTTTCGCCGTAAATGTTAACGATGACTTTTGTGTCATATTTTCGCAAAAAAGGAAGTTTTTCCGAGATGAAGGCTTCCACGCCGATATTTTGCAAGCCTACTGCGTTGAGCATGCCGCCCGGTGTTTCCATCACACGCGGCGGCGGATTTCCCTCCCTCGGTTTTAGCGACAGTCCCTTTACTACAACGGCGCCTAGTTTATTCAAATCAACATAGTCCGCGTATTCCTCGCCGTAGCCGAATGTGCCGGATGCCGTCATGACCGGATTTTTTAACTTCAGCCTCCCTATTTTTACGGACATGTTAATTTGCTCTGTTTCGGCCATATTTATTTCCAGACTATTTCGTTAATATCAAACACCGGTCCGTCGGCGCATACTCTTTTATACGCCGGCTTGGAGTTTCTGCTTTTTACCGGCACGGCACAACCAAGGCACGCCCCGACACCGCAGGCCATTTTCTCTTCAAGCGACACCTGACAGGAATATTTTGTTTTCCGTAATATTTTGGCCAGCGCTTTGAGCATTGGCTTGGGGCCGCAGGCGTAAATCATCGTTTCTTCGGGAGCAAATTTTTTCAGGCCTTGCAACAATATATGCGTGACCAGGCCTTTTTCTCCCCTGCTGCCATCGTCAGTGCAGGTAATTGCCGTACAGGACAGGTTTTTTAGTTCATTCACTCCTATGAGCGCTTCGGCGTTTTGCGCTCCCAAATAAAAATACATGGCGGAAGATGACGAGCAGACATAATTATTTAGGTGTGTCGCGAGATACGTCAAAGGGGCCACACCCATTCCTCCACCCACCAATATAATGTTTTTCTTATTCTGCTTTATTTCGAAGCCCTGTCCGAGAGGACCAATAATTTCGACCTGTGTGCCATTGAGCAAACCGGCCATAACCTGCGTTCCCCGGCCAAGAACACGGTAAAGAATATCCAGCGCACATGAATTATTTTGACGCTCAAAAGAATAAACGCTGAAAGGACGCGCCAAAAGAGGCTCGGCAATACCGGAAACCCTGACCATCACAAACTGTCCGGCGGCAGGGTCGGGAAAAGAAACGTGAAGGGCAACGCGCATCAGAAAACAATCCTGCGCGATTTCCTCGTTTTTTAAAATCTCGCCTATATAAACGTTCTTCATTTTATATATGCCCACATGATGAGCGCGTCTTCTTTTGTTTCCGGGTAATAATTAGGCCTCCTGCCTTTTACTACAAAACCTCTCTTCCGGTAAAGTTCTATTGCCGCGGTATTGGAAGGCCTTACTTCGAGCGTGATGGCGTCAATAGCCGCTTTTTTCGCTATTTCTTCCATGATATCGAGCAAATCGGTCGCCAGATGCTGCCGGCGAAATTCTTTTTTTACCGCGAGATTATGCAAGTGAACCTCTCCCGGTCCCAGCCAAAAAATAATATAAGCAGCAATGACATTTTTACATTGACATTGAACACGCACACACAAACATTGAGAATGGGGATTATTAATTTCACCGATAAACATGCCTTCCGTCCAAGGGGCAAGAAAAGATTCTTTTTCAATAACCAACAGCTGGGGCAAATCCGCCGGATAGATGAGATCGATGTGTGCCTCAATTTCTCTGAGCTCAGCGCACATGAAAATATTCCATTACGGCGGCCACAATAAGAAAGATGGCGCAAAATACCGGAATCGCGCCGCGCAGCTTGAATGTATTGATCGCCACGGCAATTCCTAAAAGGGGCAGAAAATAATTGGCAAAAAGCAGTGTGGTAACAACCGCAGCGGGCAATATCGGATAAACCCAGGTAACGAAAGGAATGAGAGCAATCTGCGTTATAAAAAGATAAATAACTGCAAAAACAAAAACCTTGCCCAAACCCCATAATACCTTGCGTTCAATTTTACGAATTTCGTTTTTCTTGGCTTCCTCCAGCGCGTCATTGGATAATTTTTCATTGGTTTTAATAATGAATATATCCATGTATTTCGCCACGATGCCGAAGGGAATGGCGATAAGTATCGCCAGAGATACCAGCTGCGGGTAAATGCCTCCCAACTTCTGGCCGGTCATTACGGCGATAGAGGTGGCGATAACCGCGGTAATGGAGTCATTGGGCGGTATGTATGTGCCGATGGGAATGCGGTCAATCCATATAAGTTCAATGAAAGCGCCGATGATGAGACCGGCGTAAATATTATTTAAGAGCAGGCCGATAATGGGCGCGATTACCACCGGCCTTGATATCATGGCTTGAATAAATACGCGGTCCAGGCAAAGCAGACCGCCGGCAAATGATATGAGAATAATTTGTGTCAGCAACCGGTTAGCACCTGATTATGGCGATAAATTGCAATAACCCTTGAGGGCTTCCCTAATATTAACCGCTCTTTCCCGCGGCACTCTCTTGAGTTCCACAACCACGCCGTCATTTTCCAGAAGTCTTATAATGTCTTCTATCTCCGTATCGCATAAAAAAACCGACGGCGAGCAGCATACCTTGAATTCTTCATGATGAATGTTGCCGATATTCAGTTTGTCGAAATGAAAGCCTAACTCGTAGGCTTTGCATACGTCTCTGATGCTTCTGAACAGCACGATGGTGTTCTTTCCCTTATTATGCGAAAAATTATAATTATGCGCAAAATCCTCGACGGTATTGATAATCAGGTCTATTTCACTAGGAACGGCCATCCTGATTACCGTCTCGTCAAAAACATTTCCCGCAATGTTGTCATCAACCACGATGATGCACTGCGCCTTAACATAGGGCACCCATGATTCAAGTATCTGGCCGTGAACGAGGCGGTTGTCGACGCGAACCAGTTCTATGTTTAAATCTTGAGCCAAACTGCTACCCGAGCGCCTTCTTGCTTAATAATTCGCTGGCGACGTAAATATTCTTTTGCCCGTGTTCCTTTATAAAACAGGCGAATTCGCGCAATGTCATGCTTTCCTTGACTTCCGAAAGCTTAAGCAACATGGGCAAATTGACGCCGGTGACGACTTCCACTTTTTGTTCTTTCATAAAGGAAAGAGAGATATTCGAAGGCGTGCCGCCAAACAAATCCGTTAAAACCAATACCCCTTTTCCTTTATCCAGTTTCTTGATGGCGTTGCCGATTTCCTTTTTTATATCTTCGACGTTTCTGCTCTGATCTACGCTTATATGCAATATATCGCTGAGCGGCCCCTTAATCAGTTCGGCCGCCTTGATCAATTCATTTCCCAGATTTCCATGTGTGGTAATAAGGACTCCAATCATTGTATCCTCCCCCCATCTTTTAATTTTCAGGCTCTGTCAGCTGACCAAGATCAAACATGGCTATGTCACCTTTTTCAGTGCCTGAAACACTACGCGCCTTTAATGTGCAAAAACCAGGTTTTTGCTTCAATTTTAACGCGTTAAACTAATGGATTGCATTACAATTGTCAAGATTAATAGGGCGGCAACGGCAGATCTTTGCTCTTTTTAGGTGTTTGGCATTATAGATGTTCACGACAAGGCCTTCATGAATTCAGCTTTAAAATCACGCACCTTTACGCAGGAGAAATTGCCGGATCGCTTTGCTTGTGCGCGCCTGTCTATCCTTCCGATTTGAGATTTTGCCACGCTTGACGGGTAAAGCGGCCCACTGTATATTATCCGCAAAGCTCCTCTTATTAACTCATCAATTCTCAGAGGTAAAATCTATGACAAACGACGCCTTCGCCTCATTATTAGATAAACAAAAAGAATTCTTCTTGTCGGGAAAAACAAAAAATCTTGCTTTCCGCGTGGAAACACTGAAAAAAATAAAAAGCGTCATAAAAGCCAATGAGGAGGAGATTCTTCACGCGATAAATCAAGACCTGCACAAGGCCGCGATTGATGGCTATGCCACGGAAATTGCCGGCGTCTATAATGAAATAAACTATGCTGTCTCGAACATGCGTAAATGGGTAAAAGCCGAAAAAGTTAAGACGCCCTCATTTTTGTTTCCCTCTAAAAGCTATATTTACAAAGAGCCTTACGGTTCGGTTTTAATCATCGCGCCATGGAATTATCCGTTTCAACTGCTGATGCTGCCTCTGGTCGGTGCCATCGCCGCCGGAAATACCGCCGTGCTGAAGCCGTCGGAAATCTCTTCTCATACAGCGGCGGTCATGGAAAGGATTATTAATAGCAACTTTCCCGAAGAATTAATCCATGTCTTTTTAGGCGCAGCTTTGGAAACTCAGGCGCTGGTTAATTTGCCTTTCGACTATATCTTCTTTACCGGATCGGCTGCCGTTGGCAAGGCCATCATGTCGGCCGCGGCAAATAATCTCATTCCCGTAACCCTGGAGTTAGGAGGCAAAAGCCCGGCCATCGTGCATCATGACGCAAATTTACCCCTTGCCGCCCGTAAAATTGCCTGGGGAAAATTCATCAATGCGGGGCAAACTTGTATCGCCCCGGATTACGCCCTGGTCCACACAGATGTCAAAGACGCATTTCTTACGGAGCTAAAAAAGGCCATCGGGGAATTCTATGGCGAAGACCCCTCCTCCCATCCGCGCTATTGCCGGATAATCAACGAGCGCCATTTTCAGCGTCTGAAAGGCCTGCTTGATGGAGCGAACATTTTTACCGGCGGAAAAACAATTCCCGCCGAGCGTTACATTGAACCAACCGTCATCTATCCCGCAAAATGGCGGGAGCCGATTATGCGGGATGAAATTTTCGGCCCTCTTTTGCCCGTGCTGGTATATTCGGAGATTCAGGAAGGTATAAATAATATACGCGCCCTTTCCAAACCTCTTTCCCTTTATCTTTTTAGCGATGACAAAAAAATACAGGAAAAAATCATTTCCGAAATTTCCTTCGGCGGCGGCGCGATCAACAATACTATCTTCCACGTCGTTTCACATTTTATGCCTTTTGGCGGCGTGGGAGCAAGCGGCATGGGCACATATCACGGCAGGGCAAGCTTTGAGACCTTTTCGCACGCAAAAAGCGTTCTGAAAAGTTCCAGCAAGCTAGATCCATTATCCGCCGCTTATCCACACCGGAAATATTTTCTTAAAATCATAAAAAAATTTGTTAGAGAATGAAATTTGCTTTCCAAAAAGCAAATAATTCTATCGTTTCTCTTTTTTGCGGCGGAAATCCAACCACATGAAATAAAATATCATAAAGGCGGTGTAAATGGCTGAGGGAAGAGCCGCCTCTTCGGGAAACAGGGTAATAGCCAGGCCTCCCGCGATTCCCTGATTCTTCAGCGTGCCCAAAAGCACCCAGGATGTGACTTCTGCCCTGTCCCTTCCCAGCAATACGCCCGCTTTCTCCACGAAAAAGCCAAGAACAAATATTGCGCCAAAAATAATCAGGACTACGGGCATGAGCAGCTCGGGACGCGCAAAAATCAAATCCCGGTTGAGCGCGATCAACGTGTAGAGCACGATAAAGAATCCCCAATCGGTAACCGCGCCGCGAAACTTATCTATTTTCTCACGCCAGTTGAAATAAAGTATTATTCTGGAGAGAACCATAGGCAGGATAATCAGCAGTACAATGACTTCGATCAGCTTACCTATCTGACTGAATTCTTCGGCAATGAACAAAAAAAACGTCAGAGGCATGATAAAAAGCGCGGCCAGATAAGCGCTCACCGTGGCGGCCAGCGTGTATGATACGTTTCCTTTCAAAATCGCGGTAAAAGGAATTACGGCCACCGCCGGAGGGACGGCGGCAACAAGCACAAAACCGATTTTTATATTTTCGTCTATGACAAACAAATATGCCAGGCCGACAAGCAGACCTCCCAAAAGAAGATAGGAAAGGATGATACCCGCGGCAAAGGGCTGAATCAACCTGCGTGCGGAACGAAAAAAATCGTTCGGAACAGCCGTTGTGGACAATGTCATAACCACCGCGAGCGCCGCCAGCATGAAGTTTTTTGACCAGGCGCCCGCCTGCGGCAGGCCAAGCCCTAAAATGATGGCGGCAATAAAAATAAAATTCCTGTTTTTGATATATTTAAGCATATTGTAACCAAGCGCTGTTTTACGCAACCTTGCATAATATCTTTTTTTTGTAAAAAGTTTTTTTGCCGGTCATATAATTTCGGGATTGACGAAAAATAAGAAAAGCGGCATGGTTTACTTATTCTTTTTTCCGGGTTTGTGAATATGCGTTTGATTATCGGCATCGATATCGGCTCCGCGGCGATTTCCGTCGCCTGCCTTGATGATCAGGCCGAAGTTTTAAATTCATTTTACCGTCTGCACCGCGGCGCGATAAGCGAGACTCTTCGTTCGATCCTCGACAAAATAGATATCTCACAAGTCTGCGGCATCGCCATGACCATGTCCGGACCGAACCTGCTGCGCGATGTCCCGCGCTATGATACACAGATCGCCATGATTGCCGCGGTTAAAAAATACCATCATGATGTCGGCTCTATTTTGTTTGTCGGAGCGGAAAATTTCGGCCTGATCACCTTCAACAGAAAGGGAGATTACGAAAAATTTCGCTCCAATTCGTCTTGCGCGGCGGGAACAGGCAGCTTTCTCGACCAGCAGGCGCAAAGGCTCAACCTGAAAAGTATCGAAACCCTAAGCTCCGTTGCATTTTGCAACCGTGATAATTCACCAAAGATCGCGACCCGCTGCGCCGTTTTTGCGAAAACGGATTTGATTCACGCTCAGCAGGAAGGATACTCCATAGGCCAAATCAGCGATGGACTTTGCGAGGGCTTGGCCAAAAATGTGATCGAGACTTTGATGCCCGATCAAAATATCCGCGCGCCCCTGATTCTGGCCGGAGGCGTTTCCATGAATCAGGGCGTCGTCAAGCATTTACGACGGCTTCTGAACACTGAGCCGATTGTCGGCAAGCAAAGCCATCTTTTCGGCGCGATAGGAGCGGCGCTGCTTTTCCTTGGAGAAGCGGACAATAAGCCATTCAACATTAAAAGCTGGGATGACATTTTTTCTCGCCGCAAAAAAGACAAAAACTACGGTTATCCACCGCTGCAATTATCTCTTTCTGATTATCCTGATTTTGCAAGCATGGAAAACTATTTATTCACGCCGTCAAATCAGCACGCGGATATCGAAGTAAGTCTTTACTCGCCTTTAGCACAAAATCAGGAAGCTTATCTGGGCGTGGATATCGGCTCCACCAGCACCAAAGCCGTGATTATTGATCAGGACAATCGGGTGCTGATTGGCCTGTACACGCTCACTTCCGGCCGCCCCCTGCTCGCCGTGCAGGCGCTGCTGGAAGCAATCGCGAATATCTCCCGCGACCGAAATATCAATTTTATTTTTCTGGGCGTCGGGACCACCGGTTCGGGAAGAAAGTTTATCGGAAAAATTATTAAAGCTGATTTGATTATTGATGAAATAACAGCTCATGCGCGCGCCGCCTATGAATTAAAGGATGATGTTGACACCATCATTGAAATCGGCGGGCAGGATTCTAAATTCACCACGCTGAAAAACGGCATGGTCACTTTTTCGGTGATGAATAACGTTTGCGCCGCCGGAACCGGCAGCTTCATTGAGGAGCAAGCCACGAAACTTGGCGTCTCGTTGCATGAATATGCCTCGCGCGCTCTGAACACGCCTTCTCCCATAGCCAGCGACCGTTGCACTGTTTTCATGGAAAGAGACATCAACAACTACCTTACCGAAGGCTATGAAGTGAATGAAGTCCTGGCGAGTGTTTTGCACTCTGTTTGCGAAAACTATCTCGCCAAAGTAGCCGTAGAAGCCAACATCGGCGAAAAAATATGCTTTCAGGGAGCTACCGCGCGCAACAAAGCGCTCGTGGCGGCCTTTGAATATCGCCTAAAAAAACGTATATTTGTATCGCCTTTCTGCCATCTTACCGGCGCGCTGGGCAGCGCGCTGATTCTTTCCGAAAATAAATTTAAAAGCTCAGGTTTCCGCGGCTTGGATCTGCATAAAGAAACAATTCCTGTCGAAAGTGAAGTTTGTGAACTGTGCCTGAACAATTGCAAAATCAACAAAGTAACCGTCCAGGGAGAAACGGTGGCTTTCGGTTTTCTGTGCGGCCGCGATTATGACACCAAGCGCTATGTCGGCCAAACAAAAAAGCAATACCAGCTCATCAAGGAAAGAGCAAAGATTTTCAGGCCGCCGGGCAAGAAATTCACCGCGAAAAAACAGGTCAAAATCGGCATTCCCCACGCTCTTTATCTTGCCGAAGAAATGCCCCTGTGGCGGCATTTTTTCTCCACTCTCGGCGTCGAGACAATCGTTGATGAAAAATATAAAGACGCGGTCAAAGCCGGCAAAAAACTCGCGGCGGCGGAATTTTGCTCTCCCCTCAACGCGTTTATCGGCCACGTCCAAAACATTGCTGCAAAATGCGATTATGTTTTTCTGCCTGTTTACCTCGATGCTAAAGAACCAAAGGAAGACGCTTATCGTTATTACTGCTATTATACGCAGTTCGCGGCGACGCTGGCTTCCGGAATCAAATCATTGCCGCTCAACGATAAAACAATTATGCCGGTTATTGATCATCATTCATTCCAATCACGCATTGAACTCTTCACGCTGCTTAAACCGATATTAAAGTCAAGCTACTGGGAAATATATAATGCCTATGAATCAGCCCTGTCATATTACCGCGAAGGAAAGGAAAAAATAATCAACATTTACGAACGCGAAATGCCGGGAAATGATGACGTGCGCGTGGTGGCGTTAGGCAGGCCTTACTGTGTCTTGCAAAATACGATGAATAAAGGGATCATTAATATTTTTGAAAATCTTAATATCAAAATATTCTATCAGGACATGCTGCCGCTGCATAAAGAGGATTTAACCGAAATTGAACCGCTACTGCAGAGACTTCACTGGAACTACGCCGCCAAAATTCTTAAAGCGGCCCTGTTCGCCGCGCGCACGCCCGGCCTTTACCCGGTTTATGTAACTTCGTTTAAATGCTCGCCTGACTCCTGCACTATTGAATATTTTAAACGCATCATGGAAAAATACGGCAAGCCGTTTTTAATTCTCGAATTGGACGAACACGATTCCAATGTGGGCTATGAAACGCGCATTGAGGCGGCTATCCGCTCCTTCCGCAACCACAGCAAAAACATTAATCTTCGTCTCATCCCCGCGCGGATCCTGCCGATAAATCCGCAAACAGTCAGCAAGATTAAAAACAAAACTCTGCTTTTCCCTTGCTTCGATCCCCTGACCGCGAAATTGCTGGAAGCGGTTTATATCAAGGAAGGGGTTGACGCGCGCATGGTGCCGCTTACTGAAAATATTATCCGGCGCGGGCTACGCACAAACTCCGGCCAGTGCCTGCCGGTTAATATTATCGCGCAGAGTTACATAGACTATATCGAGGAAAATGTGTTGGACCCAGCGCAAACCGCCGTCTGGTGCTTTGAAAGCCACGTGCCTTGCAATATCCGTATGTATCCACAACTAATCAAATCTATCCTGGAAGCCAGCGGGAATTCATTGGAAAATGTAGACGTCTACGTTGGCAATTTGTCGTTGAGCGATATATCCATTCAAGCATCCGTTGATGCTTATTTCGCGCACATGTTCGGCGGCATGCTGCGCAAAATCGGCTGCAAGATAAGACCGTACGAAAAAGAGCAAGGCGTAACTGATAAAGCCATCGCGCAGTCTTTAAGCATTCTTTACAATACCTTTTTGGGCGGCAGAAATAAAAATGATGATCTTATAAGGGTTATAAATATCTTTAAAAAGATTGAAATCACGCAACAACAGCGCCCGAAAGTTGCTATTTTCGGCGATCTCTACGCCCGGGACAACGACGTTTTCAACCAATATCTTATCCGCTGTATCGAAGAATACGGCGGCGAGGTTATTACCACGCCGTTCAACGAATTTGCCAAGCTGATCGCTCATCCCTATATGCGCCGCTGGTTTTTCGAAGGAGAAATTCTCGATGTTCTTTACGCCAAAGCGCTAATCGCCCTGGTAAACCAACTGGAAAAAAGTTATTATAAATCCTTAAGCGAACTGATAAAAGAACCATCGCTGGACACGGATATCGATTATCAAGAGATTTATGACCTTTTCGGCGTGAAAATTCAGCATTGCGGAGAATCCGCCGATAACCTGGTTAAAATCGCGGCGCTTACGCGTCATTATCCGGATATTTCCCTTTTTGTGCAGACCAACCCCGCCTTTTGTTGCGCCGGATTAGTCACCGAGGCAATGGTACCGCGCATCGAGGAAATCACCGGCATTCCTGTCGTCACGCTGAACTATGATGGTACGGGGAAAAACATCAACCAAAAGATACGCCCTTATATCAAGTTCCCAAGAAGCAAACCGCGTGAGAATCGCTTTTTTAAAAACGTTTGCCGATAGCCGGGAAAGATATTTCCCTTTATATTTTTAGTTTATTGCAAATCACCCGGATTCCAGATCATTTAATTCCATCTTCAGCGATAAATATTTAAGCATATCTTTGAGCGTGATAATTCCCACCAGCTTATCCCCTTCCACAACCATTAATCTGCTGTTACCGGTGCGATTCATGATTTCGAGTGCTTTGTTGGCGTCCGCTTCAGGATCGATAGCGTTATTTTCATCGCAATTTTCCATGATGGCGCTGATTGTCTGTGTCGGCCATTCTTCACGAGGCACAGAAGCCACGTTATGCACGGAAACACAGCCGGCCAATTTGCCGAAGGACAACACCGGATACATCTGAAAATGATACTTATATGCGTAATTTTCCACAAATTCCTGCAGGGATGTAGAGCGTGACACAGTCAACGGCTCTTTAACCATAAAATCTTTTACTTTTTTTGACTGAAAAAGTCCCCGCGCCAGAAGCTGCTGATAGGAACGCTGCGCCGCCGAGCGGATAAACAACCCGATCATAAACCACCACAGCCCCCCGATAAAATTTCCCCAAAAAAAGGAAATGACACCGGCGATAATGAGCGCAAGCCCCAGACCGGAACCTACTCTGGAAGCGATCGCCGTCGCCCAGCGCAGATTGTTTTTCCACTTCCACAAAATGGACCGCAATACTCTGCCGCCATCAAGCGGAAAGGCCGGAACCAAATTAAACACGGCCAAGACTACATTGAGCCATGCCAGATAGGCGGTTACGCCTTTGAAAGCTACCGGAAACCCTGCCTGTTCGGCCCAAAAAGTCACAAAAAATAAAAGCATGCCGATAAGCGCGCTGGATACCGGCCCGACGATCGCCATAAAAAATTCCGCGCGCGGGCTGGGCGGGTCGTCTTCCATTTCCGCAACACCGCCGAAAATAAACAATGTTATCCCCCTCATGGTGATGCCGTATTTTCTGGCTACAAGCGAATGCGCCAGTTCATGAAGGACGATCGACAAAAAAAGCCCGGCGGCGCCCGCTGCCCCCATGAGCCAGTAGGAACTTCCCGGCAAATCCTTATAATATTCCGGGAATATTCCGCTGGCCAGAGACCAGGTAATCAGCGCCGCCAAAATCAGCCAGCTTAAATCAACCTTGACCTCAAAACCCAATAGCGTAAAAAGAGTTATTGATCTGCCGAACATTTATTCCTCATCAAATATTTATTTCTTACTAAAATAATTAATAAATGGCAAAAAGCAATGCATTAATTCATGAAATGTTTGCGACCACTCCGGCATATTGAAGCAAGAAAAGATAAATTTATGATGGAAATAACTTAATTATCGCTGTATAATGGCTTGAAATTAATGACTAAAATAATCAGGAAATAATTTTTGCAGGAGGCAATCATGCATAAACGCGTAATTATTATGGTGTTTCTTGTTACGCTTTTTTTTGCCTTCACCTCGTCCTACGCCCAGTTTTACACTTGGGAAGATGAAGAGGGCGTGACGCATATCACCAACTATCCTCCTCCACCCAATGCCATCCCCAAAAAAATGCAGGTTCATAAATTTGACTCCGGTGGCGCGCCCACTGAGCAGGAGAAAACCGAGCAGAAAGAGGACAGAAAGCCGGAGGTTGTTCTTTACACAAAAAATGAATGCCCGGATTGCGATAAGGCACGTGAGTTTCTGCAGGCGCAGAATGTCGGATTCACTGAATATAACATGGATAACGATCCTGATGCCGCGGCGCGCCGCAAAAGTATTGACGACAGCGAGGAGGTTCCTTTCGCCATTATCAACCGCAACCACGTTTACGGTTTTTCCGAATCTGTGTATAATAGAGTGCTTAAATTATTCCCCTGAAATCTGAAATGACAACGCAAATTTATTATTTTACAGGAACGGGGAATTCCCTCTGGGCGGCAAGAAAACTTGCCGAAAACCTAGATAACGCCCGTCTTATTTCCCTTGCTGCCGACTATCAAGTAACAGATAACGCGGCTGCGCAAATTATCGGCTTGGTGTTTCCCGTACATATCTGGGGCTTACCCAGGATTGTCATCGATTTTACGAAGCGCCTTAACTCTAACTCAGCCAAGTATTATTTTGCCCTTGCCGTAAACGCCGGACAGGTTGCCGCCACGCTGTTGCAACTGCAAAATATATTGTCCGACAAAGGATTGGCGCTCAACGCAGGTTTTTCCCTCGATATGCCCAGCAATTACATCCCCTGGGGTGGCGCGATTGCCGAAAATAAACAACAAAATAAATTCCGTCGGTCCGAAGAAAAAATTAAACATATCGCCGAAATTATCAAAGAGCAAAGAAACCTTGCGCCGGAAAAAGGCCCGCTGTGGCAGAATATTATATTCTCTTTCTTCTACCGCAAATCCTTTCCGCATATTCATAAAATGGATAAATCATTTTGGGCGGACGATAAATGCACCGACTGCCGCATCTGTGAGAAAATATGCCCGGCTCATAATATTTTGCTGACGGAAGGCAAGCCCTCCTGGCAGCATAATTGCGAGCAATGCTTTGCCTGCCTGCAGTGGTGCCCGGAAGAAGCAATTCAGTACGGGAAAAATACACAGAAGAAAAAACGCTACCGCCACCCGGAAATCAAACTCAAAGACATGCTGGCGTCCGTCTCGGCAAAATAATTTTTATTTTGGATTTTATCCGAAGACACAGCCCGAATTAACGCGGAAGATTAATTACCTGCCCCAAATAAAGTGTATCCCCGCTTTTCATATTGTTGAGATCACGAAGCTCATCAACCGTAACGGCGTGATTTTTGGCCAAGGAATAAAGGGTATCACCTTTTTTGACCGTATACTTTTTGACATTCTTTGCTACCGCGGCTGTTTTTGTTCCATTGACAGGGACAAGAATTTTCTGCCCCACGTAAATTCTGTCGTGTAACTTCATGTTATTTATCTTCAGAATGATGGCTACAGTCGTATCATGCTTTTTCGCCACGGAAAAAAGCGTGTCACCTCGTTTTATTGTATACCTCTCCGTGACAGTCTTGCCGTTTTTTTTCTCCTCTTTAGGCTGGTTTTCCGTCGTCAGATATTCGTACACGGTCGCCGTGCCTACAAAATACTCGCTGACCGATGAAGCCACGGCGGCGGCGATCCTTTTTTGAAAATCTCTGCTGCGCAAAAGGCGCTCTTCCTCCGGATTGGAAAGATACGCCGTCTCCAAAAGCACGGCAGGAATATCCGGAAGTTTCAAAACATTAAAAGGAGCTTCCTGGACACTGTCGTATTTCAGACAATTTATTCTATTGAGATGTTTTATCAAAACCTCGGCGTAGTTGCGCGATAAATTAATGGTGTTGGTCTGATACATGTTCAGGATGATGGGGTCAAATTCGTTTTTCCCTTCACTGCCGGGCACGCCGCCGACTATATCCGCGAGATTTTCATTGCTAGCCAAAAGCCTTGCCGCCTCGGAACTGGCGCCGCCGGTGGACAGCGAATAAACGGAAGAACCTTTCGCTCTTTTGTTTCTCGCGGCATCGGCATGGACGCTGATGAAGAGACTCGCGTTTAAGTCCCTGGCGATCTGCAGGCGCTTATTGAAGGACACGTAATAATCCCCGCTGCGCGTCAGCACGGCGCGGAAATCCGGATTTTTATCTATGGCTTTTTTTATTTCCTTGCTGATGGCCAGCACGATGTCTTTCTCATACACCCCTTTGTTCCTTTTGGAGACCGCGCCCGGATCTTCACCGCCGTGTCCCGGATCAATAACAATTATTCTTTTACGCTTGGCGATCGGCTGTGGCTCCGCCGGCACTTCTTCCGGAACGGACTGCCCTTTCAGGGTTATATCCACGACAACGCGGTCTGGTCTGTCCTGAAACTTTTTTAATTTAAATACTTCCGCCTTTTCGTGCTCATCCAGGTAAATTTCTATTTTTATGTCTTCCTGATTGAAGGCATTAAAAATCAGCTTTTTTATACCCGGCTTGTTCAGGATAAGTTCTGGAGCTATCTCTTTATTCAGATAAGCTTTTTTGAAAGTTAGGATAAGCAGATTATCTGTTTGTTCGACCTCATAAACAGGTTCGGCACTGACATCCAGAACGATGCGCGTGTGATCGGGCGCCGTCCAGTGCCGAACATTGGCAATTTCCAAAGAAGCAAAACAAGGCCGTGATAAAAAAATACAGCAAAGAATTATCAGAAAGCCGACAGTTCTTTGCGCATGACTATTTTTCCTGCCCCACATGGCTTAAAAGTAACAAATTTTTCAACTGTCTGCAATACTTAATGGAGACTCTTCGACGCTAGCGCGCTTATCGGAAAATAAGGTTCATTTCCTGTTTTGCCTTTTCCGCTGTCACTTAGGGGGATAAATTGTATTTTCATCTGCTAAAAAATGTTGACAACGCATTTAGTAAATGCGATTTTCAGCGCCTGACCATCAAAAAAGCGTTCTTAAGGATATTGATGAAAGAGAATTTATTTAAAAAAGCGCTGCTCGACCCTGACATTTTTACCGTTACCTGGGAGTTGGTACCGGGACGCGGCGCCAGAGAGACGACGCAGGATAATCTTCTAGCGCTCGCCAGGCAGGCCGCCGCCGGTAAAACAATCCACGCCTTAAGCTTGACGGATAATCCCGGGGGAACACCGGCCATGTCTGCCGATTTTATGGGTATCGAAATATTAAAAATGGGCATCGAACCCCTGGTCCATTTTACCTGTAAAGATAAAAACCGCAGCGCGCTGGAAAGCCAGCTTTATGCCCTGGACCGCGCGGGCGTGCGCAACCTGCTGGTCATGAGCGGTGATTATCCTGTAGCCGGTTTTCAGGGCAGGCCCGCGCCTGTTTTTGATTTTGACCCCGTTCACGCGCTGGAACTTATCTCGGCGATGAACAAGGGCATGGAATCACCTGGCCCTAAAGGCGTCATCCGGCAAAAACCCGGTGACTTTTTCGCCGGCGCGGTAGTTTCACCATTTAAGGCGACTGAAGCGGAACAGATGGCGCAGTATTATAAACTGAAAAAGAAAATCGCCGCGGGCGCACAATTTATCGTGACGCAGCTTGGTTATGATGTGCGCAAGATTCACGAAGCGTTTCTTTTTATGAAGCAAAGCGGCTTTAATGTTCCCATCGTGGGAAATATCTACATCCTTCCCTACGGCGCGGCGCGCATGATGAACAATAATGAACTGCCCGGCTCTGTGGTTACCGATAAGTTGCTGATGGATCTGAGCCGCGAACAAAAAGAAACAGACAAAGGAGTGGCGGCCAGAATGCTGCGAGCCGCGCGGATGTACGCGATTATGAAAGGCATCGGCTTTAACGGCGTTCATATCGGCGGGCACAACATTAAATACGAACAGGTGCAGGAAATTATCCGCCAGGGAGAAACGCTCGCGCCAAAATGGCGGGAACTAATCAAATACTTTGACTATCCTATGGAGAACGGTTTTTACTATTTCGAGCATGATCCTCAAACCGGCTTAAACAAAGAAACTCTTTTTAACCGGAAAGCCGCTAAAGCTTCCGCCAAACTGGAAATTTCTTACGGCATCTCCCGTTTCTTCCACACGCTCATGTTTGAGCCGGGGAAAAAATTGTACGGTTTGATGAAAGCGATCAGCCGCAAAATTGCCGCCTCCAAGCTGGTAAATTTATTTCATAAACTGGAGCACCTGACCAAAGTTCTAATCTTCGATTGTAAAGATTGCGGCGATTGCGCGCTGATTGATATCGCCTACCTTTGTCCGATGTCGCAATGCCCGAAAAATCAGCGCAACGGCGCCTGTGGCGGCAGCTTCCTGGGCTGGTGCGAGGTGTATCCTTTTAAGAAGCAGTGTATTTATGTCCGCGCTTACGCGCGTTTAAAAAAATACGGGCAAGAAGCGCAACTGGGACAAAATATTGTCCCGCCCTGCGACTGGGATCTGCACCAGAGCTCTTCCTGGCTTAATTTTTATCTCGGGAAAGACCACACCGCAAAAAAACAGGATAATCATCCTCCCGGAAAATGAATTGAAGATTACCCCGGTATATAGTAGAAAATGCCGCGTGGGCGATTAGCTCAGTTGGATAGAGCGCTGGTCTCCGGAACCAGAGGCCGTGAGTTCGAATCTCACATCGCCTACCATTGATTAAGGCTGAAGACGTAAGGCCAAAGGTGAAGCGTTGCTGTGCGACGCGTAATCCCGCGCATGCGGGACTGAAGGCACGAATAAATTAGCCGTGAATTTATTTTCTAAATACAAAACTTATAAAAAAGAAGTATTGAACGCGGGTATGTGGCTATCCCAGCACGGCTATTTCGGCTCGTTACGCGGTTCAGGCGGCAATGTTTCCGCGCGGATTGATGATACGACAATGGCGATCACTCCATCCGGTGTAAAATACCAGGAACTATCTTTGAATGATATCTGTATCATCGGATTTGATAATAAAGAAATAGCAGTAAAAAAAGGCCGCAAACCGTCCATCGAATCGGGAATGCACAGTGTTATTTACCAAAAGCGTCCGGAAATTAACGCCATCGTGCACACCCATCAGACTTACGGCAGTGTCTTTGCCATCCTCAACTTGCCCATCCCTGCCCTTTTTGATGAAGTCTCCTGGGCGCTGGGTAAAATAATTCAGGTTGTCCCCTACGCTCTTTCCGGAAGCAGAGAACTGGCGGCAAATGTCGGCGCTAAATTATCAAACAACGCCAACGCCTACATTATTCAGAATCACGGCATTTTGGCTTTGGGAAAAACCATGAATCAAGCCCTACTCCACGCGGAGCTATTGGAAAAAGCCGCCCAGATTTACTACCTGGCACTTTCCACTGGTAAGCCTGTCACTGAACTGCCCATCTCTTAACTTACCGCTTTTTCTTTACAAAAAATAGTTCATTTGCTGTTCATGCGTTTGCAGGCTTTTTTTTGCGCCTGGTAAAGCCTTAAAAATTCTCTATAATGCTTTTCGTAAATGGCGCGGTTGGCTGGATTCGGAAGATATTCGTCTTTAATCGGCACGAAACCGGAAACTTCATCGAACGTGATGTGTTTCAAGGCGATTGCCGCCAGAAAGGCCGCGCCGCGCGTGTTAGCAAAAAGCGGGTCTTTGACCTGTCGAATTTTCCTGTTGAATACGTCAGCGAAAATCTGCGACCAGGCATCAGATTTGGCGCCGCCACCGATGAAATTAAGGTGCGCAAAAGGCCGGCCGATAAATTTTTCCATCGGCTCCAAAAGCCAGCGAGAATTGAACGCCACTCCTTCAAACACCGCGCGCAGAATATCTTCCCTGTTATTTGCCACGGAAAGATTAAAAAACGAAGCGCGGATATAAGCATCATCCGCGGGCGTACGCTCCCCGTAAAGCCAGGGGGTAAAAATCAGATTATTAGCTCCCGCGGTAACGCGCTCGACTATGCTATCCATAACTTTATAGATATCCGGGGCGCACTCTTCTTTAATCAGTTCGTCCTTGTGATAAAGAATGTTGTCTCTCAGCCAGACCAGGCAGTTACCCGCACCCTGCTGTTCGCTGAGAATAATGTAACGCCCTGTAACAGGGCTGGGAAATGATCCGAAATTATGAACAACGTCTGTTCCTTTAAAAGGGACATGAGCCGAAATCCATGATGAGGTGCCGACGTAAAGATACCCTTCATAGTCGCGCACCGCGCCGGAACCGATACTCGAGCAAGGAACGTCGGGAGTGCCGCCGATTACCGGCGTTCCCTTGACCAGTCCCAGCTCCACAGCAACTTCGTCTTTCACCTTTGCCAGAATATCTGTTGCCTTGATTAAATCCGGCAGCTTGGCGCGGTCAATACCGGTCATTTTTAAGAGCTGATCAGAGTATACAACATGCGACGGATCACGATTATCGGTCACCCAGTGCAGAAGTATCGAATCGAACGTTGCCGCAAATTTACCCGTAAAACAAAGATTAATATAATCTTTCGGCTCGAGAAATTTATATGTTTTTTGGTAAAGATCAGGCCTTTGTTGTTTTATCCACAAAATATGACACAGCGGGTCTTTCCCCGCGAATCCTGGCGCCCCGCCCGTTAATCTCATCCATTTCATCAGACGGAAAAAAGGATAACCGTGAACTTTGATGAAACCTTTAAAAATATCTTTTAGAGGTTCCGCGCCGCGGCTGTCCATCCAGATAATCGCGTTCAGCACCGGTTCGCCCTGCTTATCCACGGCGACTGTTCCCGCCCACTGCGCGGTAACACTTACCGCGATTATATTTTCCGGCGAAATCACTTTTTTAGCGATAAGTTTTTTCGCTGAACCCTTGATCGCGCTCCACCATGCCCGCGGGTCCTGTTCGGCGCCGCCGTCCGGATAAAGAAAAAAATCCAACTCAGAAAATTCACTGCCGACGATTTCCCCGTAAACGGAAATAAGCGCGGTCTTGACGCCCGATGTCCCCAAATCGATAGACAGAACAAATTTATCTTTACCGCGCATGCTTGCCCCGTTTATTAAATATTTTTAACAATTTAGCCCAATTTGCGTTAAAGTCAATTTTTTATTTCATACCAAATTTCAAGCGCTTTTATGATAAAAAAATATCGTTATTCTCAGACCTTGATGGAAACATCAATATTTCTCCTTGATTTCTTTTGTCGCCTGATATAGAAGCACCCCAACATTTAAATAGAGGTCTCTTCCTTGCCCGCGGCAAAGACTTCGGGCTTTAGAGCCAAAAGGAGGAATTTTGAAAAGATACGAAGTTATCGCTATCGTAAAGCCTGATTTATCCGAAGACGACATCTCCAAAATAATCGAACGCATCGAAAATATCATCGTCAAGCGCAACGGCATCATCGCCAAGATTGACAAGTGGGGAAAAAGGCGTCTTGCTTATGAAATCAACAAGCAGAAAGAAGGATATTATTTTCTTTTTGACTTTGTGGGTGACGGACCGATTGTGGCGGAGATTGAAAGAAACTATAAAATTGACGACCGTGTGCTGAAATTCATCAGCATAAAAAAGGATGGAGCCCTTACCCGTGAAGGCATCGATGCCGAAATAGCCGCGGCCGAAGCGAAAAAAACCCAGCCGGTAACGGAAAATGAGACGTCATCAGCTGAAGACAAAACTATTCAGCCCGCGGATAGAACCTCCGAAGAAAAACCGCGCAGAAGCACGATCAGAAAACCGGCAAAAAAAGATGAAGATAAAGCAGAGGAATAAAACATGGAACAAAACAATACAGACAAACCGGTAAGACACTCGCAAAAAAAATTTTTCCACCGGAAAAAATTCTGCCGTTTTTGCACCGATTCCAACCTTAAGATAGATTATAAATATCCAGCGGTTCTGAACAATTTCGTAACCGAGAGAGGCAAGATCATGCCGCGCCGCATCACCGGCAATTGCGCCAGACATCAGAGAGAATTGGCGGTAGCGATAAAAAGAGCACGTGCCATCGCGATCATGCCCTTTGTGGCCGCTGAAAACAAATAAGCCTTAACCTCAAAAAGAAGCGCCGGGAGCTACGCTTCCCGGCGCCAGTGCCGCTGCCCAATAAAGAAAAAGCTTGGAAATAATGCTCAACCTTGATTCGTCTTATTTTGTTTCCAAAGGCAAGCATCGCGAGTGCTACGTTCATCCCGATAACAAAAATCTTTTAATCAAGATTCTGCTGCCTTCCGTCAAAGGAAGCGCGCTTACCGAAACACTTCGCGAAGCAAGGTATTACCGCTTCCTTGTCAAAAAAAATATCCCTTTTACGATGCTGCCCGCCTTTCACGGCGAGGTTATCACCAATCGCGGCAGAGGTTACGTTTTTGATTTAATCCGTGATTTCGATGGCAGTATTTCGAAAAGCCTGGAATATTACCTTACTCATCTCCCTTTTTCAGAGCGGGAATACGGCTTGCTGGACGCTTCTTTTGATTTGCTCAGGGAATACCTGATGCGCTGGAAAATTTTAACAATGCACATCCAGGCGAGAAATATCGTCTATCAAAAAATCGCCCCTGACGAGCGGCGGCTGGTCATCATCGATGACATAGGCAATTCCGAATTTATTCCCGTCTCCAGTTATTTTGATTTTTTAGCTCAATTGAAAATTAAACGCAAATGGCGGCGCTTTATTTCATCGCTTCTTCACCAGTTTCCGGACAATGAATTCTTGAAAAACAAATTTTCCCAGACGCACTGAATTGCGATAAAAATAATCAAGCCCCTGAGATCATGCGCTAAAATAATTTCTTTGGGATGAATTTTATTTTTTCATTGCAGATATTTATTTTTTTATGATAACAAAGGAGATAACTTCACAAAGAACAATAAGGGCGAGTTAATTCCATCCTCTTGATTTATTGATATTTTTTTCACGGAGAGATTGCATGAAAGTGATTTTAAAGCAAAAAGTCCCGTCATTGGGCAAAGCAGGCGATTTAATTAAGGTTAATGACGGTTACGCCCGTAACTACCTGATTCCCAAGGGTCTGGCCATTGAGGCTGATGAAAAAAATATTAAAATGACCGAACTGCAAAAGCAAAATATACTGAAAAAGGCCCAAAAGGAACATAAAGACGCCGAGAATCTGGCCGCGGCCCTGGCTAATGTGACTCTTACCTTTAGGCGCAAACTCGGCGACCAGGATAAAATTTTCGGTTCGGTAACGGCTAAGGACATCGAAGAAGCGCTTAAAGAAAAAAATTTCGATATCGACCGCAAGATGATCATTATCAGCGAGCATATAAAATCTCTGGGTGAGTTTAAAGTTAAAATCAAGCTGACCTCCGGCGTCGAGGCCGAGTTGAAAGTCAACGTCACCGGCGAAAAGTAATGAAAGAGACCGATCCTTCCCTGTATAAAGTTCCGCCGCAGAATATCGAAGCTGAACAATCTATCCTGGGCGGCATTTTGCTGGAAAACAGCGCCATTAACAGCGCGTTGGAAATCATATCCAAAAACGATTTCTACAGCGAAGCGCACCGTAAGATATTCGATGTTATCGTTGAGCTATCCGAAAAAAACGAGCCTGTCGATTTAATAACCCTGAGCAACGCGCTTAAGGGGAAAAACATGCTGGATTCCGTCGGCGGAACCGCTTATCTGGCGTCTCTGGTCGATAATGTTCCTTCGGCGGCAAATGTTGCCAATTACGCAAAGATCGTAAAGGAAAAAGCTATTCTGCGCGGCCTGATTGGCTCGGCCACTGATATCATCAACAGTTGTTACGAAACCGGTTCCGATGTCGATGAGCTTCTGGATAAAGCCGAACACAGCATCTTCGAAATTTCCGAAAATAAAGTCCGCCCTTCTTTTTTTCCGATCAGGGAAATAGTCAAAGACAGTTTCCGTTCCATTGAAGAACTTTTCTCACGCAAGGAACTCATCACCGGCGTGCCCACCGGCTTTGAAAAACTGGACGACCTAACATCCGGCCTGCAGAAGTCGGAGCTGATCATTATCGCCGGGCGGCCCAGCATGGGAAAAACTTCGTTCGCGCTGAATATCGCCCAGTATGCCGCGTTGGAAGCGCAAACACCGGCGGCGATTTTTTCCCTGGAAATGTCCAAAGAACAGCTTGCCTTCCGCCTTCTGGCCTCGGAGGCCAAGGTTGACTCTCAACGACTGAGAAAGGGTTTTTTAGGCGAAACGGACTGGCCGAAACTGACGACCGCCGCAGGAAAATTATCCGACGCGCCGATTTTTATCGATGACACCCCCGCGATAACCGTTCTGGAAATGAAGGCAAAATCGCGTCGTCTGAAAGCCGACCAGGGACTTGGTTTGATTATCGTGGATTATATTCAATTGATGCGCACCGGCAGCTACCGCGAATCGCGCGAACAGGAAATATCGGAAATCAGCCGCTCCTTGAAGGCCCTGGCCAAGGAACTCAGAGTTCCGGTAATCGCGCTTTCCCAGCTGAATCGTAAGGTGGAAGAGCGGCCCAACCGCCGACCGCAGATGGCGGATTTACGCGAATCGGGCGCCATCGAACAGGACGCGGATGTCATCGCCTTCATTTACCGGGATGAAGTCTACAATAAATCAGACGACAATCCGGAAAAAGGAACCGCGGAAATCATCATCGCCAAGCAAAGAAACGGCCCCACCGGCATGGTTAAGCTGGCATTTCTGGAAAGGTTCACGAGCTTCGAAAACCTCGCCCGCGCGGATAGCGCTTGATTATTTCTTGGCTTCGGATGTTTTTTTCTTATAATCATGCTTTAGGTATGGCAGGGCCAGTTGCACTTTTTTGAGCGCCTGTTTTTCTATCTGGCGTGCGCGTTCGCGTGTGATATTGAATTTATTTCCGATTTCCTGCAAAGTTTCAGGATTATCCGCCATTACGCGGTTAACGATTATATAGCTTTCCCTTTCCGTAAGGTTTGCCAGGGCGCCCGCGATATTCCTTTGCACCAAACTTTTTTCTTCGCTTTTGATCAATTGTGATTCCTGGTTATCGCCATCGTAAGCCAACAAGTCAATGTGCGTGCTTTCGCCTTCATCGCCGATAAATTCATGAAGAGAGACATCGCGCGCGCCCAACCGCAGGTTCATCTCTTCCACTTCCGAACCCTTGACGCCCAGGGATGCGGCGATTTCGGCAAATTCAGGATTTTTTTTGGAAAGGGTTTCCAGTTCTTTTTTTGCCTGGCTCAGCTTAAAGAAAAGCTTACGCTGCGCCTGCGTCGTTCCTATTTTGACGATGCTCCACGACCTGATCAGATAATTCTGAATATAGGCACGTATCCACCAGACGGCGTACGAGATCAATCTGTACCCCTTGTAAGGGTCGAATTTTTTCACCGCGTGAATCAGGCCGATATTACCTTCCTGAATAAGGTCAGCCAGCTTAAATCCGTAATTGCGGTATTCGTGAGCGATTTTTACGACAAAACGCAGATTGGAAACAATAAGTTTTTCCGCCGCTTCCATATCGTTATACTTTTTCAGTCGCACGGCTATTTTGAATTCTTCCTCCGCGCTCAAAAGCGGGAAGCGGTTGATCTCGGCAATGTACAGATCAAGTGTGCCGACTACGGCGGGTAGTTTCAAAGCAACGTTTCTCCTTGCGGTTTTATTACTAATTACTTTTTATCCAACTAAAATTTTATGGTCAAGATATTTGTAACACAGCTTGACAGAAAAAGTTTTGATGCTTAAAGTAAAGCCAATAAAATCAGGGACGAACAGATGAAATCCATCACCAAGACCATGGTCGAACACGCGACAAAAATCGCGCGGGCGGTAAAAGCCAACGCTTTTTTAGTTTGCGTGGATATCACCCCGGAAATAATCGCTTTGGCCGAAGAAATCAAAAAAAATACGGCCGTGATTTTTGTTACCCGGGAAAAAGAGCAACTGCCTGAAGATATTGATAAATTTGCTAAAAAGCTCGATATCCCCAACGTCAATCTTACCCGGCTGGGCAAAATCAAGATCGCTATCGCCAAAGGCATCGTTTTGGGACTTTTCAAAAAAGGCGACAAAATCATCGCGCTCAGCGGCGTGCCCAAGTTCGGCTACGCCGACAGCATTTTCGTCATTGACGTGGGGAAGGAATTTGAAATTCTGACCTCCGATTTTATCAGTGACGTTCTGGAAGATATTCAACCGGAAGTATTCAACGCCGTCCTTAATCTTGCCTGCGAACTGGCGGCACAGGGACGTGAATACAGAAAGGTCGGCACGATTTTCGTGCTGGGAGACGACGAAAAAGTCATGCAGCTTTCGCAGCAAATGATCATCAATCCGTTTCTGGGTTATTCCGAAGAGAAGCTCAATATCCTTAATCCTGATTTGGAGGAAACTATCAAGGAATTTTCCGCTATTGACGGCGCCTTTGTCATCAAAAGCAACGGCGTCTTGGTCACCGCGGGACGTCATTTGAACGCGGCGCCGGATATCCGTGATTTGCCTTCCGGCCTGGGCAGCCGCCATATTGCCGCCGCGGGCATCACCAACGTTACGAAGGCTGTGGCATTTGTGATTTCCGAATCTTCGGGAAATGTCAGTGTTTTTAAAAACGGGAAATTGTTCGTCACCATTGAAAAACCGATAGATTAAAAAAGAGGATTATTTTATGCGCTTTGATAAATTTACGCTGAAAGTTCAGGAAGCACTGCAGGAGGCCCAGTCCTATGCCGGTTCTCTGGGACATCAGTCTATCGAACCTGAACACCTTCTCGTTTGTTTTCTCCGTCAGCAGGATTCCATTGCCGCGGCGATCATTACCAAGCTGGGCGTTACTCCGCGCCAGATTGAACAAGAGCTGGTCAGATTTTTGGAAAAACAGCCGCGCGTCGAAGGCGGAGCGGGACAGACTTATCTTTCCGGCCGTCTTAATAAAATTTTCGATAAGGCACTCACTGAAGCCGCACAATTGAAAGATGAATATGTCAGCGCCGAGCATGTTCTCGTCGCCATCACTGAGGAAAAGGCCGGAGAAGCGGCGAAAATTCTGCGCAAGGCCGGAATCACCAAAGACAGTATTTTTAAAGTTTTGATCGACATCCGCGGCAATCAGCGCGTTACCGACCCGAATCCTGAAGGAAAATATCAGGCACTCGAACGCTACGCGAAAGACTTTAACGAGCTGGCAAAAAAAGGCGCTTTCGACCCGGTTATCGGCCGCGACGAGGAAATCCGCCGCATTATGCAGGTTCTTTCCAGACGCACAAAAAACAATCCCGTCTTGATCGGCGAGCCGGGCGTGGGCAAGACGGCCATCGTCGAGGGATTGGCTCAGCGAATTGTCAACGGCGATGTTCCGGATAATTTAAAAGACAAACGCGTTATCGGTTTGGACATCGGCGCGCTGGTGGCTGGCGCGAAATACCGCGGCGAGTTTGAAGAAAGGCTCAAAGCGGTTTTAAAAGAAGTTGTAAGCTCCGAAGGTCAGATAATTCTGTTCATCGATGAAATCCATACCGTCGTCGGCGCCGGCGCTGCGGAAGGTTCCGTCGATGCCTCCAACATGCTCAAACCCGCGCTGGCGCGCGGCGAATTGCGCTGCGTAGGCGCCACTACTCTCAATGAATATCGCAAATACATAGAAAAAGACGCGGCACTGGAACGCCGCTTCCAGCCGATTTTTGTCAAAGAGCCGACTGTGGAAGATACCATTGCCATTTTAAGGGGCCTCAAGGAACGCTACGAAGTCCATCACGGCGTGCGTATCAAGGATTCCGCGATAATCGCCGCGGCGACTCTCTCCAACCGTTATATTTCCGATCGCTTCCTGCCGGACAAAGCCGTCGACTTGATTGACGAAGCCGCTTCGCGCCTGAGGATCGAGCTTGATTCCATGCCCTCCGAGATCGACATCATTAACCGTAAAATTATCCAGCTGGAAATTGAAAAGCAATCACTCAAAAACGATACGGATAAAAGCACCAAAGAAAGGCGTGAAAAAATCGAAAAAGAACTTGCCACGCTCAAAGAAAACTTAAACCAGATGAAAACGCACTGGTCGAGCGAAAAAGATATTATCAAAAAAATACAGAATATCAAAAGTCAGATGGAAACACTAAAGATCGAAGAGGCCAACGCGCAGCGCGACGGCGATCTCGCTAAGGCCGCGGAAATCCGCTATGGCAAGCTGGTAGAGCTTAACAAGGAACTGGAAAAAGACCAGGAAAAGCTCACCGATATCCAGAAAAGCAAACAGATGCTCAAGGAAGAAGTGGACGCGGAAGACGTGGCTGAAGTTGTCTCCAACTGGACCGGCATACCTCTTTCCCGCATGATGGAAAGCGATGTGCAAAAACTTATCCATATGGAAGAGCGCCTAAAGATGCGCGTCATCGGCCAGGACGAAGGCATCACCGCCGTATCCTCGGCGCTCAGACGCGCGCGTTCCGGCCTGCAGGATCCGAACCGTCCGATCGGTTCGTTTATTTTCCTCGGCCCCACCGGCGTGGGCAAAACGGAACTCGCGCGCGCGCTGGCGAAATTCATGTTTGACAACGAACAGGCCATGGTGCGGATCGACATGTCCGAATACATGGAAAAGCACGCCGTGGCGCGCCTGATCGGCGCTCCTCCGGGATATGTGGGCTATGATGAAGGCGGCTATCTAACGGAAGCCGTCCGGCGCCGCCCCTACTGTGTTTTGCTTTTTGATGAAATCGAAAAAGCGCATCCCGATGTCTTCAATATCCTGCTGCAGATTCTTGATGACGGCCGCTTAACCGACGGTCACGGCCGCACGGTGGACTTCAAAAACACTATCGTGATTATGACCTCCAACGTGGGCAGCCAGTGGATTCAGGATGTTTCACTCGATGCGCAGGAAAAGCATAACCGCGCCATGGAAGCCTTGCGCGCGACCTTCAAACCGGAATTTCTCAACCGTATCGATGATATCATAACTTTCCGCGCGCTGACTCCCGCGGACATCAATCATATTATTGATATTCAGCTTGCGCTTATTGATAAACGTCTCAAAGAACGTAAAATGAGCATTGAACTTTCAGAAGAAGCGAAAAAGCACATCGCAGAAACCGGTTACAGCCCGGTTTACGGCGCGCGCCCTTTAAAACGCGCTTTGCAGAAAATGATTCTTGATCCCCTGTCCATGGAAATTCTCGCCGGTAAATTTACCGAAGGCGATAAAATCATCGTCGGCCTTTCGAAAAAAGGCGAAATTACCTTGGCAAAAAAATAAAATACATCCTGAAAGGAGGCAATGACAATGGAAGAGAAGAAAAAAGATTCCGGATTTGTGGTGAAAGACAAGCGCCTCTTTGGGGATTCCGACGAGCCCCGTCCGCGGGATAAAGAGGAAGAAGCCGCAACGCCCAAAAAGGAATCTTCTCCTGATAAATCAAAGGAAACCATCCATCACGCGCAGGCAGACTATCCACCGGTAAATTTTGCCAACTTTGTTTTGTCACTGAGCACTTCCGCCCTGTATCATTTCGGCGACTTCCCCGACCCGGAAGGAGGCAAAAGCGAAAAAAACCTTCCGGCGGTCAAACAGACCATTGATATTCTCGATATGCTCCGTGAAAAAACAAAGGGCAATCTCGACGAAAACGAAAATCAGCTAATTGAAGGCGTTCTTTACGAACTGAAAATGCGTTTTGTCAAAGAAAAGGGATGAAATGATTTGGCAGGCTCCGGCAAAAATCAATCTCTTCCTGCGCGTTTTAAGCCGGCGGCCGGATGGTTATCACGAAATCTTTTCCCTGATGCAAAAAATTTCCCTCTCTGACGAGCTTTCCTTTCAACACCGCCCGGAAGGAATCGTACTGCATTGTTCCGCGTCCGATCTGCCAAATGTCGAGGATAATTTGGTTTTTCGTGCGGCGCGGCTTATTTTTGCCCATAAAAATTATACGTCAGGCGTGGAAATCACTCTTGACAAAAAAATACCCACTGCCGCCGGATTGGGCGGCGGCAGCTCAGATGCGGCTGCTACATTAATGGCGCTCAATGAGTTGTGTTCTTTCGGTTTAAGCAAAAACGAGCTGATGCAACTGGGTCTGAAACTGGGCGCGGACGTCCCTTTTTTCATTTTCGGCGATTCTGCCTTTGCCACCGGCATCGGCGAGAACTTAACTTCTTGCAAAAATCTGCCCGAATTACATCTGGTTTTGCTCAATCCGCGTTTTCCCCTTTCCACAAAAAGCATCTATGATAACCTTAATTTAAGATTGACAAGCGAAAAAATTAATTATAGCATGCCGCGGCTTTCGGCCTTAGGTGATGTAGTACGGGAATTACATAATGATTTAGAAGAAGTTTCTCTGCAAATGCATCCCGAATTAGGCGATTTAAAGGAGATATTGCTACGGCATGGAGCGCTTGGCGCGTTGATGTCGGGCAGCGGCCCCACGGTCTTTGGCATTTTTTCGGATGAAAAATCGGCAAGCAGCGCTTCTGTAGCCATCAGCGCGGAAACATCAGGCCGGTACTTGGTATTTTTCGCCCGATCATTGTAATTTTCCGTGCTGTCCGGCAAAGTAATTTGCTTTTTTGGGGCGTCGTCAAGCGGTAAGACACAGGATTTTGGTTCCTGCATTCGGAGGTTCGAATCCTCCCGCCCCAGCCATAAATAAATAAAATGAAGGTCGGCAAATGCTAGAAAGAATGAGAATCTTTTCCGGGAATTCCAATCTTCCTCTGGCTCAAGATATCTGCAAAAACCTCGGCGTGCCGCTGGGCAAAGCCAATGTTACCACTTTCAGCGACGGGGAAACGCAGGTGGAGATCAACGAAAACGTCCGCGGCATGGACGTTTTTATCATTCAGTCGACCTGCTCGCCCGTCAACGTAATGTGCATGGAACTTTTGATCATGATTGACGCCATGAAGAGAGCGTCCGCTGACAGGATTACTGCGGTCATTCCTTATTATGGCTACGCCCGGCAGGATAGAAAAGTCGCGCCACGCGCGCCCATTTCCGCCAAATTAGTCGCTGATCTGATTACCACCGCCGGAGCCCACCGCGTGCTCTCCATGGATCTGCACGCGGGGCAGATTCAGGGATTTTTCAATATCCCGGTGGACAATCTTTTTGCCACATCGGTGCTTATCGATTACATGAAAAAGAATTATCTCAATGACACCGTTGTTGTGTCGCCGGACACGGGCGGCGTGGAACGCGCCCGCGCTTTTGGTAAGCGTCTCGGCGCCGCGCTGGCCATTATCGACAAAAGAAGAGAAGGCCCGAACGAATCTCAGGTGATGAATATTATCGGTAACGTTAAAGACAAGAAAGTCATTATCCTGGATGATATGATTGACACCGCGGGCACAGTTGTGCAGGCGGCAAATGCGTTAAAAGATGCCGGAGCCACTGAAGTCAGCGCCTGCTGCACGCACCCTGTGCTATCCGGCCCCGCGTTGGATCGCCTGGAAGCTTCGCCCCTGAAAGAAGTAGTCGTTACCGACACGATACCGCTTACCGAGCGGGCGAAAAAATTTTCTAGGATAAAAGTTTTATCGGTTGCCGGTTTGCTCAGCGAAGCCGTGCGCCGCATATATTATAACGATTCTGTGCATTCATTATTTATATAGATATTAGGAGGAAGAAATGGAAGTAACCGATTTAGCGGCTCAAGTACGAAAAGAACAAAAGAAAGGGCCGGCACGCCGCCTGCGCAAAAGCGGATTCGTCCCCGCCGTATTTTACGGACGCTCCGCCGAAAACATGCTGCTGGCGGTAAAAAACGACGCTTTGGTAAAAATCCATAAGGATAAAAAAGATCACGCGTTTATCAAACTGATTATCGACGATGGCAAGAAAAAAATAGAAAAACTCTCTTTGATTAAGGAATTGCAGGTCCAGCCACTTACCGGGCGTTTTTATCACGCCGACTTTTATGAAATCGACATGAAACACAAGCTCACCGTTGATGTCACGCTGCATTTGGTGGGCAAACCCGTCGGCGTGGATAACGGCGGTGAACTGCAGCATATCAAGCGCGAAGTAAAAGTCTCATGCCTGCCGGCTGACCTTCCCGATCATATTGATGTCGATGTAACGAAACTGGATATCGGCGATTCATACAAAATTAAAGACATCGTGCCGCCGCAGGGCGTGACCATTCTTGATTCACCCGACGCGGCGGTGGCGGCGGTGGCCGTAATCAGAGTGGCCAAAGTTGAAGCTCCTGTGGCCGAAGAAGCTGCCGCGGAAGGCGCGGATAAAGCAGGAGAAGAAGCCCCCAAAGCGGAAGCCGCGGAAGGTGCGGATAAAGACAAAAAGGAAAAGAAAGAAAAATAGCGAGGTTTTTAAAAAATATTTCAAACTTGGCGGTAGCGAGTGTTTCCCTCAATTCTTACCAGAATATCCCAACTTGTTAAAAACGAGAGGGAGCCGGGAATGTATCTGCTTGTCGGTCTGGGGAATCCGGGAAAGCGTTACAAAGCCACCAGGCATAATATCGGTTTCATGGTTGCCGAAAAACTGGCCGCCGAAATCGACGTGGAATTAAAACAAAAGAGCTTTGACGCGTTATGGGGCAAAGGCCGGTTAAAGAATAAGGAAGTGATTATCGCCCTGCCCCAAACTTATATGAATTTGAGTGGTGCTGCGGTAAGGCAGTTGCAGTCGTTCTTTAAAACGGATATCAGCAAACTCATCGTCATTCACGATGACCTGGACCTGCCCTTCGGCGCGATTAGGCTGAAAACCGGCGGAGGCAACGCGGGACATAAAGGATTGACATCTATCGAATCCAATTTAGGTTCTTCAGCTTTTCACCGGGTCAGGCTGGGCATAGGCAGGCCCATTGACAAATCCCGTATTGATGGTTATGTCCTGGAACCATTTTGCGAGGCGGAAAAAAAAATATTGCCGGATTTGATCAAAAAGGCAAGCGATGCGTGCGCGGAGATAGTTTTAACGGATATGGAAACGGCCATCAGCAAGTACCAGACAAAAAATATAATGTTCCACAAAAAGAAAAAGGAGGACTAGCTAATGTTTCAGAGCAAAAGAAGTATCTGGACAATACTACTGGGCAGTTTTATTTTTCTGTTGACTGCCTCTAGTGCGTTTGCCGGCGAAGCCAATATTCAGCTTCCTGATTTATCGCAAATCAGCTTTTTCGGCGGCACAGTTAAGGGCCTGACGATTCTCAATTTAGGCCTTTTTATTTGCGTGATTGGAATGATTTTTGGCGTCATTCAGTACGTGCAGACAAAAAATCTTCCGGCGCATCAGTCGATGCTTGATGTATCAAAAACCATCTGGGAAACTTGCAAGACTTATCTTTTCCAGCAGGGCAAATTCCTTTTGGGTCTGTGGGTTTTGATTGCTTTGTGTATCGTCTATTATTTTGGCGCGCTTGAAGAAATGGGCGCCGGCCGTGTGGGTATCATCCTACTTGCTTCCGTTATCGGTATTCTCGGCTCTTACGTTGTTGCCTGGTTTGGTATTCGTATCAATACCGTGGCCAATTCCCGCGCCGCTTTCGCTTCGATGAGCGGTAACCCGCTGAACATCGTCAACATTTGTTTGCGCTCCGGCATGAGCGTTGGGCTCTTGCTGGTCAGCATCGAGCTTTTGGTCATGATCATCATTCTGGCCTACATTCCGCCCGATTTGGCCGGCGCGTGCTTTATCGGTTTTGCCATCGGTGAATCGCTGGGCGCTTCCGCGCTGCGTATCTGCGGCGGTATCTTCACCAAGATTGCCGATATCGGTTCCGACCTGATGAAAATCGTTTTCCATCTTCCCGAAGACGACCCGAAAAATCCCGGTGTTATTGCTGACTGCACCGGCGACAACGCGGGTGACAGCGTTGGTCCCACCGCGGACGGTTTTGAAACTTACGGCGTGACCGGCGTCGCCCTGATCGCCTTTTTGGCGTTGGCGCTGGCCTCTACTCCGGAAATGGGCGGCAGGCTGATTATCTGGATTTTCGCCATGAGAATATTGATGATCATCACTTCTCTCGCTTCATATTTTATCAACCACGCGATCAGCGAAAAAGCGTTTTCCGGCAAGAAAGATTTCAATTTTGAACATCCCCTGACCAATCTGGTATGGATTACTTCTCTTGTTTCCATCGGCATCACCTTCGGCGCGAGCTATTTAATGCTTGGTGAGCTTACCGATCAGTACCATGGTCTGTGGTGGGCACTTGCTATTATCATCAGCTGCGGCACTATCGCCGGCGCGTTGATTCCGGAATTTACAAAAATATTCACCAGCACCAAATCCCGCCATTGCGAAGAAGTCGTCAACGCTTCCCGTCAGGGCGGACCTTCGCTGAATATTCTTTCCGGTTTTGTCGCCGGTAATTTCTCCGCCTTCTGGCTGGGGCTGGTTATCGCTACCTTGATGCTTATCGCTTACATGGTTTCGAAAAACGCGGCTGTTTTGGCCATTATGCCCGAAGCCTTTAAATTTGCCGCTCCGGTCTTTGCCTTCGGTCTGGTTGCTTTCGGATTCCTGAGCATGGGTCCGGTTACCATCGCCGTGGACAGTTTTGGTCCGGTATCGGATAACGCTCAGTCCATTTATGAACTTTCGATGATCGAATCCCGCAAGGACGCCTCAGCCGTCGTCAAAAAGCATTATGGCATCATGCCTGATTTTGAGCTGGCCAAACACTATCTGGAATCGGCGGATGGCGCGGGCAACACCTTTAAAGCCACCGCCAAACCCGTGTTGATCGGCACCGCCGTTGTCGGCGCCACCACGATGGTGTTCGGCATCATCATTCTGCTCGAAGGCGTTTTCGGCAATGTAGTTGCCAAATTGTCGCTGGTGCAGCCGGAAATCATTCTGGGCTTAATCATGGGCGGCGCGGTAATTTACTGGTTCACCGGCGCTTCCACCCAGGCGGTAACCACCGGAGCGTATCAGGCGGTTGTGTTCATCAAGAAAAATATTAAGCTTGATAAGAAAGAGGCTTCGATTAGCGACAGCAAGGAAGTCGTCAAAATCTGCACCCAGTACGCCCAAAAGGGAATGATCAACATCTTTATCGTCATTTTCTTCATGGCGCTGGCTCTTTCTTTCTTCAACCCCTACTTCTTCATCGGCTACCTGATAGCTATCGCCTTCTTCGGCCTGTTCCAGGCGATCTTTATGGCCAACGCCGGAGGCTGCTGGGATAACGGCAAAAAGATTGTCGAAGTTGATCTGAAGATGAAAAACACTCCGCTGCACGAGGCAACCGTTGTGGGCGATACCGTCGGCGACCCGTTCAAAGACACTTCATCCGTTTCTTTGAATCCGGTCATTAAATTCACGACGTTGTTCGGCCTTTTGGCGGTCGAAATTGCCGTGACCATGACCGATATGAATCTTAAGCTTGGTCTGGCCATCGCCTTCTTCGTCATCGCTCTGATTTTCGTCTACCGTTCTTTCTACGGCATGAGAATTTCCGGCGAAGCGCTTGCCGATGATAAACCGGCTTCCAAAGCGAAAGCCAAAGGCAAGAAAAAATAAATTTTGACCTTTAAGCAAAAAAGGGCGTCCCCTTCCGGGACGCCCTTTTTTTATCTTTTTTGGTCATACCGGCGCATCCGGCATTCGCCGCTGTAAAGAGCCGGTATCCAGACGTCGTCCCCGCGAAAGCTGGGAACCAGTTCCCCTATGTCATTGTCCTGATCTCTGACCGGGCAATCCAGCCCAAAGCCCAGCAGAGAACCCAAGAGAATCCCGGAGAATCCCGGTGAATACCGGGGGAATCCAGACAACGTCCCCACAAATAAGAAGAACCAAAACCTCTTATGTCATTGCGAACCTCGCGTCAGCGGGGTGAAGCAATCCCGGAGATGTCCCAGCATACGCCAGGCTTGCGCCTCGTCGCGATACTCCTCGCCATGACAAAAGCCGTGGCAATCTCTGACCCCCACACAAATGGCACACAAATGGGGTCAGGTCTTGAAATATAAGTTTTTACATACACGGCCCGAACATGGACGAGCCACTGAGTGCGGAAATCAGGAGAGACTTGATTTACTATCATGCTTCTTCTAACAAGCTTTCCAGTATCCTCGCCGCGGAGGCCACGAAACCGGGGCATTTCTGAGTAAAGACACCTGCCTGCCGGGCTTGCTTCAAGCCCTCTTTTGTATTGATGTCGTAGCCAAGAATTTCGCTGCATAGAATGCTTTTATTTTCCGCAGCGAAGCGTTCTAAAAGTTCCCTGCCCTTTTGATAAACTTTGTATTTGGATTCCAGTTTGGTATTGTCTGTTGAACCAAATTTCGCGCCGATAATCAATGCCGCGCCGGATACCGCGCCACAGACATGACCCGTTCTGCCGATGCCGCCGCCCAGAACGGAAGCCATTTTCACAATTTCGTTTTCATTAAGCCCCACTTCGGCGGCATAAGTTTTTACTATCGCCTGCGAGCAGTTGTAACCGATTTTCATGTATCCGGCGGCTTTCTCTGATTTGCTCATTTTTTTCCTTTCATCGCCTTTATAAAATCTATATTATTTTTTCACAATTTTTCCTTTGGTATTCAAATAAAACCACGCGCCGCCGGAAAAATAACGCTGTTCGCAATTTTTGTTCACGCATTTTTCCACGCACCCTTTGCAGACACGCGCCAATCCTGCTTGAAAATTCAACGCGCCGTCGTATACGGGTGGAATAATAATGTTGCCTTGTTCATCGGCAAAACCCCATTTCTTGTTTTTGCTGAATCTCACCAGTCCGTCATGAAAAATATCCGCGCCGTTATCCATGGGCGCGACACCGGCAATAATCACCCGGCCTTCTTTGTTTACATACATCCATCCTTCATCCTTTGCGTAAACAACGGCAAGAGCATTTTGGGCAAAAGTTAGCTGGGAAATGTATGGCGCTGCTATATACAAGCCGTCTTTATCGGAGTGCAGGCAATTTTCGACTTGCGCGAAATCATCTCCGGGCAGAATACAGCTTTTGCCTTGCGAATTTGTCGCTTGACAGGCAATAAATTGCGTTAAAAAACAAATTATAAAAATATAAAATAATCTCTGGCGCATGATTGCTATATAAAACAGCAGGCAAGTGCAGGCAAGTCATATTTTACCCGGCTCCTATTGATATTTCTTCGCTGTTGGTTATCTGCTTGACAACAAATGTTTTTTACAATTCACTGAATCAACAACTAAATTTTGTGAAAGGAGAATCTTATGACTTTAACATTGAGCATTGGACCTGTGCTGTCACTGATTGCCGGAATAATTATTTTGGCCTTCCCGAAATTGCTCAACTATATTGTGGCTATCTATTTGATTATTATAGGTATTTTAGGCATTCTCGGCTTCAGCAATATTGGCTTCCGCTGAGCTTGCTATCGCCATGCTGAAATGCCGCCGCAATGACGTATGGCGAAATATTTAAAGATTGCTTCGCCCGTAAAACAGGCTCGCAATTAATGAAATTTTTTTAATTACGCTTTGTCGTATTGCGCGAAAATCATGGAGAATGTCGCGCGCCCCTGTGTGGCGGAACGCAAGTCCGTGGAATAACCGAACAACGCCTTGAGCGGCACTTTGGCCTTTATTTCGCTGATTGTGCCTCTTGGATTCACTGCCTGAATTTCGCCCCGGCGGGCATTGATATCGCCGATGACATCACCCATGTATTCCGCCGGCGTGATGACATCCACGAGCATAATAGGTTCCAAAAGCACCGGATCCGCTTTGCTGAAAGCTTCCCGAAAAGCGGCCGCCGCCGCGATTTTATAGGCCTGCGGTGATGATTCTCCCTCCCGGAAAGCGCCTCCGGTTACCGCTGCGCCGACATCCGTGACGGGATAACCGCCCAGCGCGCCGCTCATCGCCGCTTCCTGGATTCCTTCGATTACGGCCTCATGAAATTCCGCGGGAATCACGCTATCTTGAACCATGATGATTATTTCATTGCCCATGCCGCGCTTGCGCGGCGTCAAAGATACACGCACCTGGCCGAAATGTTTTTTCTCGCCCAGTTCCCTTTCGAATACCCCTTCCGCTTCCGCCTGCTTCTGTATAGCTTCTCGATACACAACGCGGGGACGCCCCACATTGACGCGCGCGTTGAACTCCCGCTGCAGCCGGTCCACAATAATTTCCAGATGCAGTTCTCCCATGCCGGATATAACCGTCTGCGCTGTTTCTTCTTCATACTTGACGCGTAATGTCGGATCCTCATCAAGCAGTTTTTCCAGCGCCACGGTCAGCTTTTCCTGGTCGGCGGGCGTTTTTGCCTCGATCGCCTGACTGATTACCGGTTCGTAAAATTCAATACGTTCCAGAATAATCGGACTTTTTTCGTCGCAAAGTGTATCACCCGTGGTCGTCTCTTTCAAGCCGAGCACGGCCACAATGTCGCCGGCGGATGCTTTTTCGATTCTTTCTCTCTTGTTGGCGTGCATCAAAAGAAGGCGCGCTATTTTTTCCTTTTTCTTTTTAACGACGTTATAGATTTCTCCGCCGGCCTGGATCTGTCCGGAATAGATGCGCAGGTAGGCCAGCTTTCTGCCTTCGTCGAGCATAATCTTGAAGGCCAGCGCCGCGAGCGGTTCCTTATCGGAGCTGCTTCTTACTTCCTCTTTTTTCGTGACCGGATTGATTCCCTTCACCGGCGGAATTTCTTCCGGCGAAGGCAGGTAATTTACCACGGCGTCCAGAATGGGTTGAATGCCTTTATTGCGCAGCGCAGCACCGCAAAGCACCGGCACTATTTTCAGCGATATAGTCGCTCTCCTGATTGCTTTTTCTATTTCCAACGCCGTTATTTCCTGGCCGGCCAGGTATTTATCGGCCAGCTCGTCATCATGTTCAGCCAGTATTTCAATCATTTTTTCGTGATTAGCTCTTGCCGCTTCAGTAAATTCTTCCGGTATTTCCTGAGACATAAATTCCAGTCCCTGGGTGGCGTCTTTCCAGGTAATATATTTACCGTTAATCAGATCAATTACGCCGCGGAAATTGTCCTCACTTCCCGCGGGTATCTGGATGCAAACGGGAATGGAAGAAAATCGCCTGCGCATCATATCAACAGCGCCGAAATAATCCGCGCCGACTCTATCCATTTTATTGATAAAGGCGATTTTCGGCACGCCGTATTTATCCGCCTGGTGCCAGACTGTTTCCGATTGCGGCTCCACTCCGCCGACAGCGCAAAAAACGACCACCGCGCCGTCCAGGACGCGCAGAGAGCGCTCCACCTCAATCGTGAAATCAACATGCCCCGGGGTATCGATGATATGAATTTCATGATTTTTCCAGGAGCAGGTGGTAACCGCCGAGGTTATGGTGATGCCTCGTTCCTGCTCCTGTGGCATCCAGTCCATGACCGCTTCGCCGTCATGCACCTCGCCCATCTTGTAGGATTTCCCGGTGTAAAAAAGAATGCGCTCCGAAACAGTTGTCTTGCCGGCGTCAATATGCGCGACAATGCCAATATTGCGCGTGCGGGCTATTTTCGATTTTGGCGCCATAACAAAAAATCAGCTCTTTCCTTCCTGTGCTTTTACAATCAGTTCCGGATCTGGATGAAAGGCGTTTTTCGTGGATATATGCCCTTTTAGAGATTGTATCTCCCCGCCATTTATGAGTATTTTTACGCGCTTGGCCGAATCAACGTTTTTGGTCAGCGAATTTACCAAGGAATATACTGAAGCCATCTCAGCCGCGGATCCTCCTGGATGAAGCTTGATCAGGCTGTCGTCAAAATCGACAAAAGCCGTGCCAAACTTGTCAATGATTATTTCTTTCAGGCGAACATCCGCGGGAAAAGTATTCACCAGGCCGGTTTTAGAACCATCCAGCAGCGCCCTGACTATTTCTTTCGCCTGAAGAGACGGATTTTCTTCTTTCACGACATAGCGCGTCTCGGGCATCAAGAAGCGTTCCTGACGGTCGGAAAAATAAATAATGGCTGTTACTCTTTCCTTTTTCTTGCCCGCATCTTCATTTACCGCGGGAAAAAGCGCGCTGAATAAAAGCACGAAAAATATTACCAGCACCAGAAATATGGAGCCAAGAATAACCAAGAGATAAATCATTCTTGTCGATTTCTTTTTTTTGTGTCCCTTGATCGCGGCGGCGCGCAGCTGCTTCTTTGTTGTCATAATCCTCTTGTCTCCCTGAAAAAAACTTCGCCAATTTAGGGCATTTTCCGCCTACTGTCAAGCATAACCGGTTGCAAAGATGAGCGAATGCGCCTCCGAAAATGAGCATGTAGAAGTGCATAAAAAAACAGCTCGTTCTTCACGACGCGAGCTGTATTTTTGTTAAGATTGAATTCAGATATTAATAGTTTTCCGCCAGCACTTCGTAGAAAGACTGCGGATGACGACAGGCCGGGCATTCCTTGGGCGCTTCTGTCCCTTCGTAGACAAAGCCGCAATTGATGCAGTGCCATTTTGTGGTCGCCTTCTTTTTAAATACTTCCTGATCGTCGATATTTTTCGCCAACTTGCGGTAGCGCTTTTCATGGAACATTTCCACCTTGGCAATCTGCTCGAAAGATCGCGCTACTTCATCAAACCCCTCTTCCTTCGCGATCTTAGCAAAATCAGCGTAGAGCGTGCTCCACTCCATTTTTTCGCCGTCCGCGGCGGCTTCCAGATTCTGGCGGGTATTGCCGATCACGCCAGCAGGATAACCGGCAACAATCTCCACCTCGCCGCCTTCCAGATATTGGAAAAATACCTTGGCGTGTTCTTTTTCATTTTCCGCCGTTTCCAGGAAAAATCTGGAAATCTGCTCATAACCTTCTTTTTTCGCGGCGCTGGCGAAATAAGTGTATCTATTTCTTGCCTGAGATTCTCCGGCAAATGCAGCCAGTAAGTTTTTTTCTGTTTTCGTGCCTTTAATCGATTTTCCCATTGCTTATCTCCTTTCTCTTTATTAATTAATTTTATATGTCTTTTCCCACGGAAAAAGCGCGCCCCAGATACGCGCCCAGACCGTAATATCCCTGAATTTCGGGACCATAGATAAATGGATTTATCTTATAAATGTCCGGAAGTCCTTCGGCATTAAGCATGTTTTCATCAACTTTTACATCAAGTATTTCTCCGATAAAATGCGTGTGAATGCCTGCCTCTATCGTCTGCATAAGTTTGCATTCCAATACCATCGGAAATTCCTTGATATACGGGGCGTCAACCAATTCGCTTTTCACCGCGGTAATTCCCGAGCGGGCAAATTTGTCTTCTTTTCTGCCGGAAGTTATGCCGCAATAATCGGCTATTTTCACCTGTTCAGCGCTAGGAACATTTACTGTAAAAGCTCGGCGCTCAACAAGATTTTCGTAGGTATATCTCGATTTCCTCAACGATATAGCCACAGCAGCGGGCTTGGAACTACAGACACCGCCCCAAGCCACGGTGGCGGCATTGGGTCTTCCTTCTTTATCATAAGTTCCGATTACCCAGACCGGCGTGGCAAAAACAAGGGTTTTGGGCCCGAATGATTTTTTCATGGCATCACCTTTCCTTTTTTTCAAACCGACCGATATTTTTGACTTCAGCCCTTTAAATTTAGTTATTAATTATTTTAAGTCAAATATAATGATTTTTACCTTTTTTTATGGCATTATACTTGCCATATAGCATTATTCAGCAACATATGTTGTTTTTTGATTTGTAAATAAATTTATATTTTTCAGGGAGTTTCATCATATGGCGACAATAATGCCGGAAGGGGAAGACGTAAAAAAGGCGGTAAAGTGGATATCGGCGCAACTGGAAGAAAAAAACAATGAACCTCTTTCCATACTGATTGAAGATGCCGTGTTCAAATTTGATCTGTCCCCTAAAGATGCTGATTTTCTGACCAGGTTTTTCGGCAAACGCAACGCGGAAAAATAAGTTTAGTTTCACAGTTCCAACCCGGTGAGGCTTACCGCATCTAAATTATCGGGCCTCCAACGAGGTTTATCGTCTTTATCGATTAGTCTCGCTCGGACACCCTCGATATAATCAGGATGACGCGCGATGAATTGTGCCGCTTTGAGTTCCGTATCAAAAACATCAGCAAGAGCCCTGCCTTCATTATGACGCAGCAGTTTCAGGGTCAAAACCAGCGCGGTCGGCGATCTCTGCGCGAGACCCGCAAAAACATCCGCGCATAGTTGTTCTTCTTCACTGCAGTTACGCAATAATTCAATAATCTCTTTTAAATTGTCTTTGCCTTCAAAGTATTTCTTTACCCATTTGTCCATTTCCGTGTTAGCCGGTATATCACTATTTAAATAAGCAGATAACAGCTGCAGGATATCCGCACTAACTGACTTGCGGCGGTGATCATACACATAATTTTCCATCAGCGATACAATCCGCGGCAAAGCGGCGCTTTCGGCATAATGTGTGGCCAGCCCCAACCGGACGCATTCTTTTCCTTTCATTTCATAGCCGGTGAGCCCTAAATACTCCGGATAGCCCCGGGGGCAACGGGAAAAAAGCCAGCCGGTCGCCCCGACATCAGGGAAAAAACCGATCCTGGCCTCCGGCATGGCCATGCGCGTGCGCTCGGTGGCGATAACTATATCCGCGCCGGCGGCAATACCCAAACCCCCTCCCATCGTTACGCCATCGGCAATCACCACCACGGGTTTGGGGAAATCATGCACCAGCTGATCCATCGCATATTCTTTCCGATAAAATAAATTGACTTCAGCGAAGCGTCCGGCCAAAGCTTTTTTGGCCAGATCTTTCACATCGCCTCCCGCGCAGAATCCTTTTTGGCCCAGGCCGTAAAAAAGAATAAATTTACACGCGCTATTTTCTGCGGCTTCTTCCAGATATCCGGTGATAGCCTCCACCATGGATACATTCAGGCTGTTTATGCTTTTGGGACGGTTGAGAATAATCGATGCCATGTTCTTCCCTAAATATAAAAGGACATCGTTTCCCATTTTCGCATTCTTTGGTTGCTTCATATTTTACGGGCAAGACAATAAGCAAACAGGGTATTGCCTGGCCACAAATCGCAAATCCCTGCTGCTTCTTTTGGAGATGTTTCTAGGCGCCCTGCCTTGCTTTGAGCAAATCACGGATTTCGGCAAGCAGCTGCTGATCCTTTGTCGGCGGCGGCGGCGCGGCCGCTTCCTCTTTCTTCGTCTTCATAATCATGCCCAAAAATTTTACGATAAAAATATACAACGCCACCGCAATGATCAGGAAATTGACGATTTCGCCGATAAAAAGGCCATAGGGAATTTCCTTGCCATTTATCACCCATTTCCAGGCCAGATATCCCTGTTCACCGGGCAAAAGCACGCTGATGGCGGGCATGATAAGATGTTTGACCAGCGAATCGACAATCTTGCCGAACGCGGCGCCGATGATTACGCCGATGGCCAGATCAACCACATTGCCTTTCAGCGCGAAATTTTTAAACTCATCAAATATCGCTGAAACTTTTTTCTTGGGATCCATATTACCTCCTTTCCTTCACGATTATTCTCTTTTAGCCATTTCTTCATAGATTTTCATTTCGATAGCGTCAAAGGCATTGTCATATTGCTCCTTGCCCAGCAAGCGGCGCATCTGCCAACCCGTTTTGGACTGTCTTTCCGTGATCACGGTGAGAATCACCTCGCTTTCTTTCCAGTTGATCTGACGCACCCGCGCGATGCTGCGCGTCCGCCAGCCTTCCCTAGTGAGGTAATCCGTGGTCACGATTTTTTCCGCCCTGTTGATAGCCACGTTGCTGCCCATTTCTTTTTCGCGGAAAACAGCGGCAATCGCCCGTAAAACTATTTCTTCTTTTGCCTCGAACGTCTTCGCATATTCATCGGGCCGGTCAATAACCGCAGTTCCTGAAGGCAAGCCACAACCGGCAAGAACAGCTATCATCAATATGGCGGCTAACATATACATCGCCTTTTTAATCATGCTGCTTTCCTTTCTCAGTTTTGAGACCAGCTACTTTTTATTGCCGTTTATCCACCAGTCGCTCTTTTCCTTGAACCACCAGTGGGAAAAATCGGTCTGGATAATCTTCTCGGCCAGCTTTTTGCCGTTTTCCGTGCTTAATCGCTTTATCGCGTAGTCTATCCATTCCGCGGCGTATTTATTGCCCAGATCGCCGTATTCCTTAAGCTGCAGGATCAGGGCTAACTGATCGGCGTCCATAACCGTCAGCGCTTCTTTTGAATCACGGCGGTTAAACTGATCAATCGCTTTCTTTATTTCGGCGCCGAAAGAAATATCTTCCGTCAGCTCCCGGACGGCCTTATCCTCATCAACCTGCACATATTTTTTATTGACGTAATTCATGTCGCCGGTGCGCGCCTCCGGCAAATCGTGAAAAAGGCACATTTTCAAAACCTGCTGTTCATCAAGCGTTTCGTCCATCTTGCATAGCGCGTAGCCCACATAAAGGGTGCGCAAGATATGCTCTGCCACCGATTCATTGCCGCTGCCCAGAAACTGATAACCGGTGCGCGGTGTTTTGTTGAGCATCCCCACTTCAAATAAAAAATCCGCAATACGTTCCATCGCTATCCCTTTTTCAGTATTTTAAGGCGATTGGCCATCTTCTCCGCGGTTTTGGCAACCTGCGTCTGCAATGACGCGATGCTATCCGGCCGCATGGCAATTATCCTGTCGAGCTGAGATTTCCAATGTTCTAGTATTTCTATTTCCTTTTCGCGCATCTTTTTTTCATATCGCTCCTGAAATTCCTTGATGAAAACATTTGATGAATCAATGGAAGCCATCGCTAACCCTCCTGTATTTAGCAAACACAGGCATTATATCATCGGAACTCAATCTTGCAACCTGCATTTTGCAAATGGTGTTTGACACTGTATCATAAATACTATAAGTAGGCTCGACGCCGAACAATTTTTGCGCAAGAGAAGAATAGCAATGAACGAAAAACCACAGAAAGAGGATATCGCAGGCGGTCAGGCAATCATCGAAGGAGTAATGATGCGCCACGGCAATAAAATCGCCGCGGCTGTGCGCGCGCCAAACAAGGAAATCGTTTTCCAGGAGCGCGAGTATGTTTCGCTGACCAAGCGCTATAAATTGCTGGGCTGGATGTTCATTCGGGGCACGGTTACGCTTTTTGAAATGATGTTTGTGGGCATCAAGGCGCTGATGTTTTCCGCCGAAATCGCCCTGGCCGAAGAAGAAAGAAAACCAAAAGACTGGGAAATGTATCTTTCTTTTGTCGTAAGTTTTGCCGTGGCTATTTTTTTCTTTATCGTCGTGCCCGCGTTTTTCTTCACGCAGATCAAGCCCTTCATCAACAGCGTTTTACTTTTGAACTTCCTGGAAGGATGCTTCCGTATGTTCATCTTTCTATGCTTTCTGGCCTCCACGCTTTTAATGGCGGACATGCGCCGTGTCTATATGTATCACGGAGCGGAGCACAAAACCGTCTTTGCCTGGGAAAACGGCCAGGAGCTTAACGTCCAAAACGTGAAAGATTTCTCCACCCGCCATCCGCGCTGCGGGACAAGCTTTATTTTATTCGTCATGATTGTCTCCATCCTGGTTTTTTCCCTGCTGGGCCGGCCGGATTTTCTCCACCGCGTCGCTTTTAAGCTCATGCTGATGCCAATTATCGCTGGAATTTCTTACGAAGCGATACGCTTTACGGGAAAATACAGCCATTCTCGTCTCGTCAGAGCGCTGAGCTGGCCGGGCCTGGCGCTCCAGAAAATCACCACACGCGAACCGGACGACGAGCAACTGGAAGTGGCCATTGCCGCCATGAAAAAAGTTATTTAATTTTACTTGTGCCTGCCTGATTTTTTCGCGAAAAACCTTCAATCTTACCCCTATAAGTGTTTGACTTTTATTTATATTTAAAGTAATTTATTAATATATTTTGACAATTTTATTTTACTCTCTTGGGTGCAGGGGGAAATTAAAATGATCAGGAAATTATTGGGAGTAACATTCGCTTTCGTACTGCTGGCCGCCTTTTCATCTCCAAATTTGTACGCCAAAGAAGACACCGCGCAGATAACCTTAAGAAAAACAGCTATTTCCAAAGAAAACACGTATGTGTATATTGTAAAAAAAGGCGACATTCTTTCTACCATTGTCAGACATATCCCCGGCATCAGAGATGAAGATCTGGCAGATAACTACCGTCTCATCCAGGAACTGAATCCGGACATCGAAGATGTAAATAAATTACGTGTTGGGCAAAAGCTAATTCTTCCCGGCAGGCCGACAGATCAGGGAGCGCAAGAACTCACTCTTCCGACCCTGGAGATGCAAAGACGCGCGGAAGCGCCTCAAATTCCGCGGGCAAGCGCTACCAGCACGTACGTCATCAAGAGCGGCGATACATTATACAGAATTGTTGTTCGTGAATTGAAAGAAACCGCTGACGTAAAAGGATCAATGAACCTGATAAAATCCATGAATCCGCAGATAAAAGATATCAACCGCATCTACGCCGGCGACGCGTTGAAACTGCCCGCGAAAGATTACATCGCGGTAGCCGGCAGAAAAACTTTCCCGGATGACGAGGATAAGTTAATCGAAAAAAGCATGGACCGCCAGGAAACAGAGGAGGCCAAAGAAAAAATATCCATGCCGCCTGAGGCGCGCCTGGCCGTAATCAAACAGGTTCTTTCGCAGATGAACGCTTCGGTCACTTCCACCGGAAATTATTACCTGCCGATACCGAAAACCGGACAGATAACCATCGATTGTGCCAAAATGCCCGTAATCGAATTTGACAACGGCACCACAATGTTTCTTGATCTGGAAAACCGGGCTCCGGATAATCTGAAAAAAATCATCAGCGATAACTGGACAAACTTTATTTTAGTCAAGGTTGACCCGAAAGACGACGTTATCGTGGTGCTGAGAAAAATTTTCGGTTCTCTGAAAAACTACACCATGATCAGACAAAATAAGCCGCTAACGATAGGTAGCGGCCTTACGGCTGAATTTTTTGTCGACTGGCTTATTTCGCGCACTGACGGCATGCAGTCCCCTCCCCTCTCACAGGGATTGCGCATTCTCTATGACGACGGTCCTCTTTTCCCTAAATCGCTAAAAAACTACGCGCGGCGCAACGGTTTGATCATCACGGAAATATCCGCAGCCAACGGCATTGTCGGAAAACCGGAAGAAATATATTCCCTGCCGCCGATGATAACATATCCCACCAACTCGGCGAAAGATTTTGCCTACGCTCTTTTGACCAACTGCGGGGTGAACGCCGAAAAAGACGTTGATGTTAAGATATTCGACACGGCCAGAGACGGCATTAACCTTTCCATCAAGACGGATATTGTGGCCAAACAGGGTGACGTCACCTACGTAATTTATTCGCGTGAATTGTCCGCCCAATTTGTCGAAGCGCTGACTCAAGCCGGCAACAAGCTTATCTATATCAGGGACGGCGAAAATCCCAAAAAAATCATGGAAACTGTTTTAAGCAATTTAAACATTGCCTTTGTTCCCGGTTATTTTTCCTTTTCCGGACCGGATATGAAGCAAGCCCCATTCACGCTGGGTTTCAACGGAACAAAAATTAAAACCGATAAGGACATTTTCCTGATTGACTTCAATATTGATCAGGAAATGCGCGGATTACTGCAGGAGGTTTGGGCGGCTAATATCGCCGTATACTGATCTCATCTTTTACAAAATTTATTTTAATAGCGCTGCGGCATCAGTATTTCGCGGCGCTTTTAATTTATAGCCCAACTGTTTGCCAGCCAAATATTATGACCAAAGCACTTTGCCTTATGTCCGGCGGACTGGACAGCATGCTCGCCGCCAAACTTATCGCCTCGCTTGATGTTGATGTCACCTGCATTACATTCACCTCTCCCTTTTTTGATGCCCGCAAGGCTCAAGACGCTGCACGCCAGCTGAACTTGCCGCTGATTGTTGAAGATATCACGGCGGAATTTTTGCCCATGTTCAAAGCCCCGCGCTATGGCTACGGCAAGGGCATGAACCCCTGCATCGATTGCCATACGCTAATGCTGAATATCACCGGCCGAAAGATGGAGAAAATGGAGGCGGATTTTATTATTACTGGAGAAGTTCTTGGGCAGCGCCCCATGTCGCAAACCAGGCAATCTCTAAACATTGTCGCCAAAAATTCCGGTTATGCCGATTACATTCTGCGGCCTTTATCGGCGCAATTATTGTCTCCGATAAAAGCAGAAAGAGAAGGCAAAATAGAGCGCTCGCGGCTTTTGTCCATCTCCGGTCGGGGCAGGAAAGATCAGATGCGCCTGGCGGAAAATTTCGGTATCACCCGTTATCCTCCGGCCGCGGGCGGCTGTCTGCTTACCGATCCCATGTTTGCCCGGCGTCTACGTGAATTGTTCTCGTTTACGAAAAACCCGGAAATCCGCGACTACCACTTGCTCAAATACGGCCGTCATTTCCGCACGCCCGACGGCGCAAAGATCATCGTGGGAAGAAACAATAAAGATAACGAAGAACTACGAAAACTGGCAACGGAAAACGACCTCGTATGCAATACGGCTGAATTCCCCGGCCCCGTCGTGCTTGTTCCCAAAGGCTACAGTGATTCGGCAAGATTGCTAGCCGCCAAATTATGCCTGCGCTACTCTGACGCTCCAAAGAACGGACAAGCCGCTGTTATCTGCCGGCATAATCGCCAGGATACTTCATTTATCACCACCGCGGCGGATGAAAACGACCTTTCTGTGATTATAATTTAATTTATTTTTCTGCTGGCCAGGTGTTGAGGCCGCAAAAGATCTTCCACTATCTTTACCGGGTTGAATGCCATCAGGGGAATTTCGATAAATATTGTATTCCAACGGGCCATGCCGCCGTTCCACAGACCCGGCATTTCCAGCGCTTTTATTTTTCGTCCTTTCTCCATTTTTGTTGTCACAAGATATGAGTTTTTATCGACATATTCCTTCAGGTTATACTTTCGCCCTCGATAATCTTTAATGCAGCAAACCATGTCCACCGGATTGAAATGAGTGGCGCGGGACCAAATCTTCATCTGCGCGCTATCGCTTTTATTTACATGCGCCAATTCAACAATCTGCGGCGATTCTGCACCGTTCTTTTCCTTTATCCAGAAGGGCCCCCCGCCCGGCTCACCCGTATTTTTTACCATAGCGCAGACGCGCAGGGGCCGGTTGAGCGCATCAAACAGTATTTTCTTTTTTTGCGCAGGCTTTAAAAATTCAAACCCCTTGGGTAAACAGGCATTCACTTCTTGCCGACAAAAATCTGCTATCTGATTTAATTCTTCGGCATCGATGTCCCGTGCGCTGAGTTCGCCTAATGTTTTGTGCACTTTCCTCATCAGGTCGATGGCAACTCCACCCAACATTTTTCTGTAAGGAATGATGTTTTTTGTTACATTGCTTGGGGCAACGTTATCGATATTTTTCACAAAGATCAAATCCGCATCCACAACATTGAGGTTTTCCAACAAAGCGCCGTGCCCCCCCGGGCGGAAGACTAGCCTGCCCCGATTGTCCCTCAACGGATTATCTTTCTCATCCACGGCAATTATGCTCGTCGATGGAGACTGAACAGACAACCGATATTTATATTGCACTGCGCATATTTTTTCATACTTTTTTCTAAATTGCCGCAGTTTTCGCGCTACGATAGGACGATGCTCGGGAGAAACGGTAATATGCAACCGACAAATATTTTTTGCGTCAGCGATATATCCTGCCGCCTCATAAATATGTTCTTCTAAAGCTGTGCGCATCTCCTTATTCGCATATAAATGAAAAGGGATAAGCGCTTTAGGTAATTCTCCCAGATTCACGCCTTCAGAATGCAGGATAACGCGCAAGAGCGAACTGATATTTTTTTCATTAAAATATTTTTGGAAAGTTTGATTATTCTCCAAAAGAGGGAAAAATGGCATTTTTTTCAAACTTTTGAAAAATTGCTTGTTTGCGTAATCACTGCCAAACCCTCCTGCTTGCTCCGCAAAAAACCATGATGCGAACATCCGGCTGGCCGCCCCGGAAGACGGCACAAATTTTATTACCCGATATTTCCTTGATTCCTTTTCGTAATATGCAATAAAATTATTTTTTTGCCGTGGCGATATTTTTCGGATACCGTCGTTTACCGTACAAGGCGCGGCCAAAGATAAATAATATGGCTTTTTCTTGTAACAGGCCAATTGCCTTTGGATGCTGCTTGCTTTTAAACCCAAGGACTTTATTTGCTTAACATCATTGCGGCCGAAGAGAGGTCTTTTTTTCATAATATTATTTATTTCATTAACATCATGTCGATCTATCCGCAAGAGGCAATCGCCGCGCCCGGTCATCTTTTGAAGCCGGTATCAGCCCGAAAATCTTCCTTGCAATCAAGTCTTTTTTGTCATAATTTCAGGCGGCAAATAACGCAAGGGGTAATTCTGATGAAAAAATATGTCTTAATTTTTTTTCTGATGTTGATAACCTCCTATTTCACCAATTTCGCCTACTGCGATACGGATGCTCCTAAACCAGCAGATAAAGGCGTCGTAGCCACGATTACCGACGAAACAAAAACAATTAAATCGGATGTCAAAAGAAACATCCGAAAATCAAAAAATGATATGGCCCGCGACATTAAAGACATCAAGGAACAAGCACCGAAGGATTTTAAAAAATTAAAAGATGATATCGTGGATACGTCCAAAGACGCCAAAGATGGCGCCAAACAGGAACTAAAAGACATCCATGAAGGTTTAAAAAAATCCGTCAAGTAAATTACGGAAAAAAGCTTATACCTGAATAAATAATCAATTATGAATATTAACCGAATTTTAACGCGCAAGAGTTTTTATTTGCTTTTAATTGCAATCGCTTTCTTTACCGCTACCTCCAGTTGCGTTTCTTTTTCTTCTTCCCTGCCCAATCCTTCGTTCATAGAGGCGACAAGAATCAGTGAAGAGCTGGATTTCTGCGGCGAACCGGTCCCTCTGCAGGATGAAACTGTCAGGGAACGCCTGGAAAGAGAGCTTATCATCTGCATGGATAACAGTGATGATATCATTTTATGGCTCAAGCGTTCCAGGCGCTATTTTCCATACATTGAAGAATTGCTTAAAAAAAACAATATGCCCGACGATTTGAAATTCATTGCCGTCGCGGAAAGCTCGCTTAGAACTTACGCAGGATCCCCCAAGGGCGCCATGGGTTACTGGCAATTTATCGAAAGTACGGCAATAAAATACGGCCTGACCGTCAATAATGACATTGATGAACGCCGAAACTTTTTTCTTTCCACGCCGGCGGCGCTGAATTATTTAAAAGATCTTTACGCACTTTTCGGTTCCTGGACGCTGGCGGCGGCGGCATACAATATGGGGGAAGACGGATTGAAAGCGGAAATTATCGTTCAGAAAGTCAATAACTACTACCGGCTTTTTCTTTATCAGGAAACACAAAGATATATTTTTCGCATACTGGCAATTAAAATGATCCTGTCCAACCCGGAAAAATACGGCTATAAATTAACGAAAGATGATTTTTATCAGCCGGTGGAATTTGACACGATAAAAATCACCGCCGAGCAAACGATACCCATAACAGTCATTGCCGAAGCAGCCAATACCTATTTCAAGACCATTAAAGATTTGAATCCCCAGTTGCGTAATTATTATCTGCCTCCGGGAAATTTCACTCTACACATACCTAAAGGCACCGCTATTTTATTCAACCAGCGCCTGGAGAGTCTCTTGTCTAAATGGATGAACGAAAAAAGCGAGCGGATATATACCGTGCAAAGTGGAGACAATTTATCCTCGATCGCCGAACGCTTCAATGTTTCTGTTAAAGCGCTGATGATCTGGAACAGTTTAACGTCTACCAGCAGATTAACCGCAGGACAAAAAATTATTGTTTTCCCGGGAAACAATAACGCCGCGATTAATGTTCCCGACGCAGCCAAAGACCAGTAATTATAGATAAGTTACATCGTTTAAACGGATCTGTGTCTAAGCGCCCACCATCGGATCGGGATTACGCGTCTCCTCATTTTTGAAACCATATTCCAGCAATGCTTTAGTCTGTTCATCTCTTATTTGCGGATTTTTCGCTCCCAACACGATCGCCAGCAGACGCTTCTCGCCTCTTTTGGCGGTCGCCACCAGATGATAACCGGCGGCGCGTACATATCCCGTCTTTAGACCATCCACATCACTATTTTCCTGCAATAGCGTGTTGCGATTGGGATATTCAACGTAATTATACTGAAAAGAAGGCAGAGAATGTATTTTTAAAGCGTCGGGAAACCTCTCCAAATAACTTCGGGAAAGAAGATAAATATCATTGGCGGTTATTTTTTGCCGCGGATCAGGCAAACCGTGCGGATTGACGAAATTACTGTTTTTCATGCCCAGCTCTTTTGCCTTATTGTTCATCCTGGCCACAAAATCCTCCACTGTTCCCGCCAGATGTTCAGCCACGGCAATCGAGGCGTCATTTGCGGAAAAAATAGCCATAAACTTGACCAGATCTCCGAAAACTGCCCAATCTCCTTCGTCATAAAATATTTTCGAGCCGTTCGTCTGAGCGGCCCTGGCGCTTATTCTGACCTTGTCCGTGTCCTTAATATTTCCCGCGCGAATTTCTTCATTGACCAGATAAAGCGTCAGTATCTTTGTAAGCGATGCGGGCTGTATGACTCTTCTTTCGTTATAACTATAAAGGACTTTTCCGCTTTCCATATCCACCAGTAAAGCGGCCTTAATATTGGCGCGGTCAACGATTTTTTCCGCGCAAAGAGCTGACGAGGGGAAGAAAGCCAGTAAAATCAGCACAACCAATATTTTCTTTAAAACAGGCATGCTAAAGGACCTTTTTTACGCCTTAATTGTAGCAATTAACCTTTATAAAATCAAACGCAAACACATAAACACATACATGTCGTGTATTTTTTATTCTATAAATTTCGCCGGTTTTTTTATTTGCCATGAAATTCAAGGCAGGTTGGGATACTTTTTGTTGTTTTTAAATAGTTTTTATTATAGAAACATCATAACGAAAAAATAAGGCTGAACCATGACAAAGAATTTTAATCCAGCAATTTTTCTTACCGCTGCAATGATTTTATCATTTTTGATTTCCTGCGGCATAATACCCACAGTAAAACCTCCCGAAGAGCAATACCCACTGCTCGGAAAAACATATAAAAAAATTATTTTGCAAAAATTTGAGATTGATCAGGATCTCGAAAGAGAGTTTCCTGACGCGGTTGTTACCTGTGAAAGCACGACAATGAGCGAGCTTTTAAAGAGAAACGCCGCGCCGATTATTGAAAAAGCCCGCTTAAGCACCTCAAAAGATCCGACGGCCTTGATCATTAAAACCCGCATTATCACGCTGAAAATGGCCAGCGCCTCACCGCGCGGCATAAGCGGTGAATTTACAATGACCGCGGAGGTCAGAATTATTGACGCCCAAGCAAGAAAAATACTCCGAAAAAATATTTTGTCGTCTGCCGACCTTAATCCGAATCCGGCAGACACGACTTTTAATGAGCGAACCATGCCCGCGGAATTCGGCAAAATGATCGCAGAATACATAGCTAATTCCTTATCGGGTAATTAAAACTATCACGGCTATCCGAGATTTTTCCCCATAAAGTACATTATAAGAAAACCGAGATAATCCTTGACAAAATGCCTTTTGTAATTTAATTACTAGCCAACAAATAGTAATTTGTAATATATTGATTTTATATTATAATTGATGTGAGATAAAGGTTAATTATCATGAAACTTTCGACACGAGCAAGATATGGCGTGAGATTAATGACGGCATTGGCGCGCGCTCATTCCGAAAAGCCTGTTTTTTTAAAAGAAATTGCGGCGGGAGAAGCAATTTCCGAAAAATACTTAAGCTTGATTGTCATACCACTGCGCGCGGCGGGATTAATTAAGTCGCGGCGCGGCGCGCGTGGAGGTTATAATTTAACCAAACCGCCACAGGAGATAACTGTTTTGAGTATTATTGAAGCGCTGGAAGGAGAAATAATACTTGTAGATTGCGTGAAAAAGCCGTCATCCTGCTCGCGCACACCGATCTGTGCCGCCCGCGATGTCTGGAGTTCTTTAGGTAAACAAATCAGCGATACTTTGAACAACATATCGTTGGCCGAACTGGCGCAGAAAAAAATGGGATAATACTATGACAATGATAGAAAAAATAAAAAAATTGAAAAAAGAAAAAAACGCCGTTATTCTTGTTCACAACTATCAGCTTCCCGAGGTGCACGACATAGCTGATTTTGTCGGCGATTCGCTGGGGCTGAGCATCGAAGCCTCCCGCACGAACGCCGATATTATTGTTTTCTGCGGCGTCCATTTTATGGCGGAAACGGCTAAAATTCTTTCGCCGCAGAAAATGGTTCTCCTTCCCGATAAAGACGCCGGCTGTCCTATGGCGGACATGATTGACGCAGAAGGCCTGAGAGAACTTAAGAAAAAACATCCTGCCGCCACTACCATGTGCTATGTGAACACTTCGGCCGCCGTAAAAGCCGAATGTGACTATTGTTGCACTTCTTCCAACGCGCTGAAAATGGCGCAGCATATTCTTAAAACAAACAAAGAAATCATTTTTGTGCCGGACAGATATCTGGCGCGCTATGTTTCCGATCAGCTTAATCATAACTTCATCGTCTGGAATGGCTTCTGCCCGACGCACGCGCGGATCATGCCCGACGATATCGCCAAAGCCAGAGCGCTTCATCCTGGGGCAAAGGTCTTGGCGCACCCGGAATGTCGCCCGGAAGTGACAGCTCTTGCCGACGCGGTTCTGTCCACAGAAAAAATGTGTCAGTACGTCAAAAACGAAAAAGCCACGGAATTCATTATAGCCACCGAGTTGGGAATTATTCACCGGATGAAAAAAGAAAATCCGGCAAAAAGTTTCTACGCCGTCTCTGACATGGTGGTCTGTCCCAACATGAAGCGGATTAACCTGGAAAAAGTTTTATGGTCACTTGAGGATCTCCGTCATCAAATCGACGTTGACAGCGAGATAATGAAAAAGGCGCGCTTGTCGATTGACAGGATGTTGCAAATCACCTGATCTGCGCAAGGAGATATTTTTTCTTTAATCAAATATATGAAATTCGCCTCTATCGGTCCCGTTACCACTCATTTTTTCGTTTTTGCCCAGCCGCCCGCGTCTTTGACACTCGAATCCGGGCGCAGCCTGTCTCACGTGACGGTTGCTTTTGAAACTTACGGCAATCTAAACACGCAGAAATCCAACGCAATTTTAGTTTGTCACGCTTTATCCGGCGACGCGCATGCCGCCGGCATCAGCACCGAAGACAATTCTCACGGCTGGTGGGATGAGATGATCGGTCCGGGAAAAGCTCTCGATACGGATAAATATTTCGTTATTTGCTCCAATGTACTGGGGGGATGCCGCGGCACGACTGGCCCATCTTCTGATAACCCTTTAACCGGAAAGCCCTATGCCCTTGATTTTCCTCTGATAACCATTGCGGACATGGTGGAGGCACAGCGGAATTTAATTGATTCTTTCGGCATTGAAAAACTTTTATGCGTTATCGGCGGCTCAATGGGCGGCATGCAGGCACTGCAGTGGGCTTCGGCCTATCCGGAAAGAGTCCGCGCCGCAATTCCCATCGCGACTGCTTTAAAACATTCCCCGCAGCAGATAGCGTTTGATGAAGTCATCCGCCAATCAATTATGGCCGATCCGGCCTGGCGGCAGGGTTACTATTACGAACACGGCCAGCCGGAAAAGGGACTGGCCGTGGCGCGCATGATCGGCCATATCACTTTTATGAGCGATCTTTCTATGGAGGAGAAATTCTCCCGCAAACTAAAGAATGAAAAACTAAGTTTTCAGTTCACCGATGATTTTGAAGTGGAAGGCTATTTACGCTACCGCGGCAACAATTTTGTAAAGCGCTTTGATGCCAACTCCTACCTTTATATCACCAAGGCGATGGACTACTTTGACCTTTCCGGGGATAAATTCATGCCTGGCGTCAAAAAGTCTCCGGTTAAGTTTCTCGTTATATCCTTTAAATCCGACTGGCTTTATCCTTCATATCAGTCCCAGGATATCGTCCGGGTTTTGAAACAGAAACACGCCTATACTACTTATTTTGATTTAACTTCAACTTACGGACATGACGCCTTTTTAATCGAAATCGCCGACGAAACGAGGCTGATTAGAAATTTTCTGGCCAATATCAGGATTGATTGAAATATGATGGAGAATATTAACCTGGATTACCGGATTATCGCCCGGATTATCACTCAACATGCCCATATCCTGGATTTAGGCTGTGGCAGTGGCGAATTATTAACTTTGCTAATCAGAGAAAAGCAGGCTTTGGTGCAGGGAATTGAACTCAACGATGAGGAAATGCACAGGTGCGTGGAAAAAGGCCTTACCGTTTTGCAAGGCGACATCGAAAGCGGCCTTGTCGATTATCCCGATAAATCTTTCGATTATGTCATTCTCAATCAGATTATGCAGGAAATTAAAAAAGCTGATTTTGTTATCGACGAAGCGCTCCGGGTCGGCCGGAAGGTCATTGTCGGATTTCCCAATTTCGCGCACATCAAGGCACGCCTGACGCTCATGTTCGCGGGTAAAACGCCAATCAACGACGCCCTCCCCTATTACTGGTATGAAACGCCGAACATCCGGTTTCTTACCATCCGCGATTTTGTTGAATACTGCGCGAAGAAAAATATCATTATCGAGCAGAAATACTTTCTCGCCAAATCGAAACTTGTCCGCTTCCTGCCCCATTTATTCGCCCTAAACTCGCTTTTTGTCATCAAAAGAAACGGCGATTGAGAGGATTGTTATGGAAAAAATAATTCACAAATCAGCGCATAGCCCCGCCTTGGGGCCCTATTCCACGGCAGTTGAAGTGGGCGATCTTATTTTTATTTCCGGACAACTGGGCATTGATCCGCAAAGCGGCGAACCACTAAATGATATTAACCAGGCCACGAGTCAATCTCTCACCAGTATCAGAACAATACTCTCCGAGATCGGCCTTGATATGCGAAACATCGTCAGAACAACCATATATCTCAAGAATATGGCAGATTTCCCTGCCGTAAACGAAATATACGCCGAATTTTTCCCTGCCGATCCGCCAGCGCGTTCAACGGTAGAAGTCTCCCATCTGCCCAAGGGCGCGCTGATCGAGATAGACGCGATTGCGACAAGATAAAAAATTTTGGATTGTATGGCTAAAATTATATCCGTAAATATAAGCAACAATAAGGGTGAAAAAAAGCATGATATCGGCCGCTGCCGCGTTTTGCGACATGCCGGTTTGGAAAATGACGCGCACGGAGAAGACGAAACAAGGCAGATCAGTCTTCTTGCCGCGGAAAGCATTGAAAAAATACGCCAAAAAGGATTGCCGGTAAATTACGGCGATTTCGCGGAAAATATTACCACGCAAGGATTGATACTTCATACACTGCCGTTGGGAACCAAGCTGAAAATCGGCAGTGAAGTGGTCCTGGAAGTTACACAAATCGGTAAATCCTGCCTAAAGCCATGCGCCATATATTTTACCGTAGGCGATTGCGTCATGCCCAAGGAAGGAATTTTCGCCCGTGTTCTTACTGAAGGCGTAATCGCCTCTGGCGACGAAATAAGAATTTTGAGCCAAACTACAAGTTCTTAATATCTATAGATTATTCTTTTCAATTACACCCTTCTGTTGTATAATATCATCGCCTAGTCATAAAAAAACAGAATATATCCTGAGCGTAAATTTATCCTCTTAGCGAGATAACGTGCATGGCTTTGAAAAAACCCGATTCCCAAACTAAGAAAACCAAAACCGCTCTAAAAACTATTAGAAAAAAAGCGGCGTCACGGGGAAAAAAGATCATCACAAACCCTAACCGTCATCATAATGATATTTTAAATTATGTCGGTATAGGCATATACATATCCCAGGGTAATAAATTTGTTTATGTTAATCCTGTTTTTGAGGAAATCACCGGATATTGCGCAAATGATCTAATTGGCAAAAATCCCTCACTTTTTATTTATCCCCAGGACATAGAAAGAATCAGAATGCTTGCCATTGACGGTTTGCAGGGAAAAAGCAGCAAACCATTCGAATACAGATTTATTAAAAAAAGCGGCGAAGTCATCTGGATTATAGAAAAAATCTCATCCGTAAACTACGGCGGAAAACGCGCTGTCCTGGGCAGCTTTATGGATGTTACGGAGCAAAAAAGCATCGAAGAAACCCTGCGGCAAAGCGAAGATAAATACCGCTCTATTTTGGAAAATATCAATGACGGGTATTTTGAAACTGATCTTTCCGGGCGCTTTACATTTGTTAACGATGCCCTCTGCAATATCCACGGCTATACTGAGAAAGAATTAATCGGCATGGACAACCGCCAATACGTGGACACGGCAAATGCCAAGAAGGCCTTCACCGCTTTTAACGAAATATACAAGTCCGGGAAAAGCGGCTCCATTTTTGATTATGAAATTATCACAAAAAACGGGCGCAGAAAACAGGTCGAAGTATCTGCTTCTTTGATCAAAGATGACATGGGCAATCCGGTTGGCTTTAGAGGAGTTACCAGGGACGTCACCGCGCGCAAGCAGACAGAAGAATCTTTGCGTCAAAGCGAAGAGAAATATAGAAGTATTATAGAAAACATTCAGGAGGGATATTTTGAGCTTGACCTTGCCGGCAACTACACGTTTGTCAATGACGCCAACTGCCGGCTTCTCGGATACGCCAGAAATGAATTGATTGGAATGAACGCCCTCCAACACATGCCGGATGAAGAAAATTATCAGACAGTAAACAAAGCTTATACAAATCTGTATCTTACCGGAATACCCATAAAATCACTGCAGGTTATATCCGCCAAAAAGGACGGCTCACCTGTAATGTATGAAACTTCCGTAACGATCATAAGAGACGCAAAAGGCAAACCCCTTGGTTTCCGGGGAGTTTCCCGCGACATTACCGAGCGCAAACAGATGGAAGAGCAGCTCCGCCAGTCGGAAGAAAGATACCGATCCATAATTGAACAAATGGCGGACGGTTATTTTGAAACCGACCTGAAAGGAAAATTCACCTTTGTCAACAAAGCCGAATGCAGAAGTACTGGATATTCTCGAGAAGAATTAATCGGCAAAGATTCCCGTTTCTTCGCCGATGAAGCTTATTATCAGCAAATGCGCAGCATTTTCATTGAAGTTTATAAAACAAATAAACCGATTACGGCATACGATTTAGAGCTTACCAAAAAAAACGGAAAACAGGCAGTCCACGAAATGTCTGTATCACTCATAAAAAACAAAGAAGGCAAAATAACAGGATTCCGCGGCATATCGCGCGATGTCACAGAACGTAAAGCTGCCGAAACGGCGTTGCGCAACTCCGAGGAAAAATACCGCACCATCATCGAATCTATTAATGACGCTTATTACGAGACGGACCTTTCCGGCAACTTCATATTTTTTAATGATATGCTGTGTAAGCACCTCGGATATTCCCGCGAAGAGCTGATCGGCAGAAACAGCCGTATTTTCCAAACTGATGTTAATTTCGAAAAAACGGTCAAGCTTTATACCGATGTTTACCAAACGGGCAACCCCACAATAGGGGAAATTGAATGTGTAAGGAAAGATAAAACAATTGGAATTTATGAATTATCTCTGTCTCTGATCAGGGATAAAAACGGCAAAAAGATCGGATTTCGCGGCATATCGCGCGATGTTACAGAGCGCAAGAAAATGGAAGAAGCTTTGCGTCAATCCGAGGAAAAATACCGCACGATAATGGAGGAGATGAATGACGCTTATTTCGAGGTTGACCTTGCCGGCAATTACACTCTTCTTTCGGAAACAAGCGCACGTTTGCTTGGTTATTCTCCAGGAGAAATGGCAGGAAAGAACTCCCTAAGTTTCATTTTTGATGATGACATTCCTGTTGTTGCCGGAGCCTTTAATAAAATTTATAAAACTGGGGAGCCGGTGAGAAATATCGTCTATCGAGCTGTTCATAAAGACGCCTCCATCGGGATTGGCGAGCTTAACGGATTTCCTCTGAAAAACGAAAAAGGCGAAATAATAGGATTTCGCGGTATTGCCCGTGATATCACCGAACGCAGGCAGATGGAAGAAAAAATTCACCAATCGGAGGAAAGATACCGCAGCATTGTTGAACAGATGGAAGACGGATATTTTGAAACCGATCTCAGGGGCTATTTCACCTTTGTCAATGAAGCGGAGTGTCGCAATCTAGGTTACCGCGCCGATGAATTAATAGGCATGAGCCATCGTCAAATTACCGATGAAAAGAACGCCAAAGCGCTATTTCATCTATTCAACAGCGTTTACAGAACCGGAAAACCTGTAAAAGCGCACGCTTCGGAAGTAATTAAAAAAGACGGCACCATTGCCTACAATGAAATTTCCGTCGCCCTGGTTAAAGACGCGCAAGGCCAGCCTATCGGCTTTCGTGGCATCTCCCGTGACGTTACCGAGCGTCTGATGCGGGAAGAAAAAATCCAGTACATAGCCACACATGACGCCCTCACCTGTCTTCCCAACCGTCTTCTTTTTGGCCAGCTTTTGAATCATGCAATTGAATCTGCAAAACGCAATCGACGAAAACTTGCCGTTTTTTTCATCGATCTCGATCGCTTCAAAATAATCAACGATACGCTCGGTCATGACGCAGGCGACCAGCTGCTGCAGGAAATTGCCGCGCGTTATCAACAAACGCTACGCGCTATGGACGTTGTCGCCCGCCTGGGAGGCGACGAATTTGTCGTCATGATTGAAGAAATCAGCGACGCCGGCCAGGCGGCTGTCGTCGCGCAGAAACTTATCGCCGCGACAATGAAACCTGTGACCATCATGCGCGAGGAGTGCCGTGTCACGGCCAGCATCGGCATCAGCGTTTATCCCAAAGACGGACAGGATGAACAAACCTTGATGAAGAACGCGGACATTGCCATGTATTTTGCCAAGGAAGAAGGCAAAAATAATTATCAGTTCTATTCCCCTGATATCAAATCAAAATCCATCGAAAGACTTTCTATTGAAACACAGCTTCGTTCCGCCTTGGAGCGGAATGAATTCAGCCTTGCCTATCAGGCCAAAATTGATTTTAAAACAGGTGTCATAACCGGCGTGGAAGCCTTGCTGCGCTGGAACAACGTTTATTTGCACGAGGTAACCCCCCATCAATTTATCCCGGTGGCTGAAGAAACAGGACTTATCGTGCCCATCGGGCGTTGGGTTCTGAATACCGCCTGCAAACAAAACGCCGCCTGGCAGGAAGCCGGCCTGCCGCCTATTCGCATTGCCGTAAATTTGTCCTTACGACAGCTGTTGGATAGATTTCTTCTTTACGATATTGAAAAAGCGCTCCAGGATTCCGGATTACAGCCGGACCTGTTAGAACTGGAAATCACCGAAAGCATGGTCATGCATGATCCCAGCCGCATGATCGGCGTGCTGGAAGGGATCAAGAAGCTGGGGGTACGGCTGGCCATTGACGACTTCGGCACCGGCTATTCATCGCTGGCTCAACTCAAGCATTTCCCTATCGACACGCTTAAAATAGACCGCTCCTTTGTCCGTAACCTTCCTAACGATTCTGAGGATAAAGCCATTACTGAAGCAATCATTGCTATGGGAAAAACACTGAGCCTTACGGTAGTTGCCGAAGGCGTGGAAACCGAGGAACAATTGAATTTTTTACGCGCAAAATCCTGTGACGAATTACAGGGATTTTATTTCAGCAAGCCCATACCGCCGGAACAGTTTGCCGAATTGCTGATGCAGCATGTCCCTGCACCGCTGAAATAAATTATTCTTTCATTTTATTTCTTCTTATCACCTACAACATAATTCTGTTTTTCGAGAAATACCTCCGTATCGGGCGGCACAGAAGAAATTATCCAGACGTTGCCGCCGATTACCGCGCGGTCTCCGATAACTGTTTTACCACCCAGAATCGTGGCGTTTGCGTAGATGATGACATCGCTGCCGATTGTCGGATGTCGTTTCTGGTTGCGCAGGTTCTGGCAGTCCTCCCGCGAGAGCGACAATGCTCCCAAAGTCACTCCCTGATAAATGCGCACGCGGTCGCCGATGGTGCATGTTTCTCCGATAACCACGCCTGTTCCGTGGTCGATGAAAAAACTTTCTCCGATATGCGCCGCCGGATGAATATCAATGCCGGTCAGGCTGTGCGCGTGCTCCGTCATGATCCGGGGTATCAGCGGAACATTCAAATGATAAAGTTCATGCGCCACGCGGTACACCATAATCGCCCAGAGGCCCGGATAGCTGAAAATTATCTCATCATATCCCTTGGCCGCCGGATCACCATCGTACGCCGCGCGTATGTCCTTGGCAAGCATTGTCCTGATTTTTGTCAAACCTTTCAAAAAATCGATTGTAATTTTCTGGCCTGTCTCCTCACATTTTATGCACGACTGATTATGACGGATGCAATCATGCCTGAGCGCCAGAATCACCTGTTCGGATAAAACTTCATAAAGCGATGTCACTTGCTGGCCGAGGTAATACCCGAGATTGGTCTGATCCAGCCTCGTCTTGATAAAATAACCAGGATAAAGGATAAGGGCCAGACGCCTGATAATATCGATAATCGCTTCCCGGTAAGGGATTGGTTCGGTACTTACATGGTCGAAACAGCCATCCCTGTTACAGGAGGATACTAGATCATCCACAATATTCGGGATAGCTGCGCGAAAATCGTGGGCGGCGCTTATTTCCTGTTTGCATTCATCGTCGCTGCGGGCGCTTTTCATTAAAATATTCTCCTCTATTGATTTGTGCAAGCCTGGTTCCAGAATGGCGACATGCCGCGCAAACGCTCAATAATCGCGGGCATTTTTTCAATGACAAAATCGATTTCTTTCTCCGTGTTATAAATACTTAAACTGAAGCGCACGGAACCGTGCGCCATGGTAAAAGGAACACCCATCGCGCGTAGAACATGCGACGGCTGTAGGGATCCTGACGTGCAGGCGGAGCCCGAAGATGCGCAAATGCCAAGTTCATTCATCAGAAGCAGTATGGCCTCTCCTTCCACGTATTCAAAACTTATGTTGGTGGTATTGGGCAGGCGATTGCCTGTGTCGCCGTTTACACGGCTCTGCGGAATTTTCTTCAATATTTCTCTTTCCAGCCTGTCGCGCAATTTCTTTACGTAGGTATTTTCCTTATCCAGATTTTTTGCCGCCAGTTCGCAGGCTTTTCCCAGGCCGATGATGCCCGGCGCGTTTTCCGTGCCGCCGCGACGTTCTTTTTCCTGATGGCCGCCGATCAGAAAAGGCGAAAATTTGGTGCCGCGCCGAATATACAAAACACCGACACCCTTGGGCGCGTGCAGTTTATGCCCAGAAATGGATAGCATATCGATAACGTTCATTTTTAAATTTATGGGGATTTTCCCGACTGCTTGGACAGCGTCCGTGTGAAACAATATGCCTTTTTCATGCGCCATCGCCGCCGCCTCTTCCACCGGGAAGATCACACCCGTTTCATTGTTCCCCCACATCAGGCTAACGATAGCGGTATCCGGAGTCATGCTTTTTTCCAGATTTTCCAGATCCAGAATACCGTTTTTATCAACGGGCAGTTCGGTAACCCGATACCCCTGCGCGGCCAGGTGGGCGCACAAGGCCCGCACCGCCGGATGCTCCACACGGCTGGTTATGATATGTTTTTTATCCGGTTGGGTGGCCAATGCGGAGCGAATAGCGGAATTGTCGCTTTCGGTACCGCAACTGGTGAATATAATTTCTTCCGGCATTGCGCCGATGAGTGCGGCAACCTGTTCCCGCGCCGCGCGAATCTTTTGTCCCACCTGGCCGCCGAAAGTGTGCATGCTGGATGGATTTCCATAAAATTCGCGGAAATAAGGAAGCATCGCTTCCAAAACTTCTTCGGCCACCTGAGTGGTCGCGTTATTATCCAGATATATCACGCTCACTTTTCCACCTCCTCCACCACCAAATCAGGCGAAACAAATTCTTTTAACTTGAATTCCACAAAATTTTTCAGAGTAATATTGGAGGCCTTGCAGGTGGCGCAGGCGCCGCGCGTGGCCACAAGAACCCGATTGCCTATAATATCGATTATTTCAATATCACCTCCGTCATGTTTAAGTGACGGCCTGATTTCGCGCTCGATTGTTTCCTGAATAAGCTGAATTTTCTGCAGGTTTGTCATTTTCGGTTTTACATCAGGTTTTGTTTCTTTTTTTATTCTGTCGATAATCTCCTGAATATCCTCGTGGCATCCGCCGCACCCTCCCCCGGCCTTCGTATAGTTGGTAACCTCTTCCACTGTGGTCAGGTTGTTTTCCCGGATTGCTTTTTCGATTTCCTTATCTGTAACGCCGAAACATTCGCAGATAATCTTTTCGTCTGCAACCGCCGCGGGAACACCGCGGTAATTTTCCACGGCTTTCTCCAGGGCCTGTTTGCCTAGTACGGAGCAATGCATTTTTTCATCCGGCAGACCTCCCAGATACTGGGCAATATCACGATTGGTCACTTTCAGCGCTTCATCCACCGTCATGCCTTTGATCATTTCCGTCAGCGCCGAAGAAGAAGCGATGGCGCTCGCGCAGCCGAAAGTCTTGAATTTGGCGTCTTTGATTCTTTTATTTTCATCGAGCTTGAAAGTAAGCTTCAGAGCATCACCGCAGGCAAGCGACCCAACTTCGGCCACGCCGTCGGGATTTTCAATTTCTCCGACGTTTCGGGGATTGAGAAAATGATCTTTCACTTTATCGGTATATTCCCACATACTACGCTCCTTATTAATGCTGAAATAAATTGCAGCTTGATTTCATGCTGCCAAAATCCGATACCTTTGCTTAGTAACTCGGCAGAATATTACTGCAATCAACGACAAATTTTCTGGTGGAGGCGGCGGGAGTCGAACCCGCGTCCGAAAACCTTCCGCTGGAGAATCTACGCACATAGCCTTTGCTTTAAATTCACGCCGGTTTGCTCCCAAAGGCGGGATCGCGCCGCGCTATCCTGATTAGATTTCGCCTTGCTTCCTCAGGAAAAAAGTTTGGCTATCCTGTCTTAATGACGTTCCGCTCCAGCCAACAGGAAAACCGGGCAGAACGTTAGCCGACTTAAGCGGCTAAAGCGTAATCGTAGTTGTCTGCGATTATATGTTTCCTACCTGTTTAACGAGGCCTGTAGGAACCTCGGTGCGCATCTACAACTTCAAATGTCCCCGTCGAAACCGTGACGCCCCCAGATTTGCGTTTAATATATTAAGTAAATGACTTTTTGTCAAAAAAAACAATTTGCCAGCGCCGCCAAAAATCATCAGAAATATGCGGATTTCTTTCAAGATTACAAAGAGCGTTTATTTAATTTTTATGTTTTTTGACTTGAAGGCACGGGATATGTTTCGGCGCTCTTCTCTTCTTTTTATATCCTGACGGCGGTCATATAACTTTTTGCCCCTGCCGACGCCGATTTCCACTTTGACCATGCTTCTTTTGAAATAAAGACGCAGGGGAATTAAGGATAATCCCTTTTCGCGCGATTTCCCAAAAAGGCGGCGGATTTCCCGTTTATGTAAAAGAAGCTTGCGCGGCCGCAGCGGATCATGATTATAACGGTTGCCGTGATCGTAGTGTCCGATATGCAGTTCGCGCAAAAACACCTCATTGTCTTTAACAACCGCGTAGCTGTCTTTTAAATTAGCCTTGCCCGCGCGTAGCGCTTTCACCTCCGTGCCGGTAAGCACCATCCCCGCCTCCAGTGTATCCGTTATTTCATAATCACGGCGGGCGGTTTTATTGGAGGCAATAAGCTTTTCCCCTGTCGTTTCATTTTTCATATTCGTAGTTACACATTAAACTTATAAGATTGCTACATCTTTTTTGACAAAGGCAGCAAATAATCCGGTTTTACATGGCTCATCGCCTGGAAAATGTTATCTCGTATCTTTTTATGGTCTTTGGAAAGATTATCCAGCAAAGTTTTCACATATATTCTTTTGGAAGTTTTGCTGGTCGGACATTTGTTTTCGACAATCGGAAACTGCCTTTCCTGGCAGTATTTCTTAACCAGTTCCTCCCGCAGGTAAATCAGCGGCCTGATGATATGCATTTTCCCGCTGAAAATGCTCTGCCTGGGAACCATGGTGCTTATTTCCCGGCCGAAAAAAATGTTTATCAGCAACGTTTCAATTACATCATCGCGGTGATGCGCGAAAGCAATTTTATTGCACCCGTGTTCGGCGGCGATTTCAAATATTCTTTTGCGCCGCAGTCGCGAACACAAAAAACACGGATTCTTTTTGTTAAAACTGGAATGCGCCAGAGGCCCTATCTCTGTTTTCTCCAGTACATAGCGGTAATTATTTTCACTCAAATATTTTTCCAGTGAATTGAAGGCCTTGTAAGATGCATCAAAACCCATGTCAATATTCACGGCGATAAAGGAAAAGTCAGGCGTAAATACCATGGGCGAATCAAGCAAGTCCAAAAGAGCATAACTGTCCGCTCCGCCAGATAAACCGACCAGCAACTTGTCTCCCTCTTCGATCATGCCATAATCAATAACCGCTTTTTCCAGCCATTTTTTCATATGGCGAAAAAGTCGGGTGTCTTTATGAATTTTTGTGTCTCTTTTTTTCATCAATTTTAATATTTCGCACTCGTTTGCCTGTATATATGAAACAACAATATACTTAAAAAATATCGGACAATTTTATTGAAAGCAAAGGCCTCTCTTAGAGAAACCTGAACAGGCGGCGGCGCAGCACTTCCATCTCCGCCCTGTTTTCGGTGAGCGAATAAACTTTTTCCTTTTTGCTGCCTTTAACTTCTTTGGAAATGCCGGAAATCAACTCCGCGTCTTCCATAAATCTGATCATGTTGACATAGTTAACCTGGGAGAGAGCCTCTTTGCGCATGACTTCGCCCTTGCGATAAAGACGATCAGCCAATGTTCTGATTTTCTTGAGCCACTCTTTTTCTTCAAGGGGTTTCCTCTTTAAATAAGAGCAGCTTTTCACCACGACCCAGTATGACTCCAGATAATTGTGAATCAGGCCGGCAAAAGCCCTGAGTTTCATTCTGCCTCGACCCTTAATTTCAATCCACGCGCCGTCTTCGCGCTCTTCCACCTTAATCATCTTCCTGTTATAGAGGTATTCCAATACGCTGTTAACTTCATCAACATCATCTTTTGTTTCATCAAAGATGAATTCATTCCACAATAGCCTTTTGAGAAATTTATAATCTCCCAAAACCCGACTCAGGGGGATTACATCTTCATTGCTTTTAATCATCGAAGTGGCGACAAAACAAAGCGGAACAAAGAAATGCAGCACGTTGTTTTTGTAATATTCCAGATACAACCTCTTATCTTCATCCAACGAATACACGACTTCCTGATATTCTTCATCTTCGTCTTCTTCCGCGCTAAATTTAGTGATGAGATTAGACTGCGTCAACATATTTATCGCGTCCGTAATTGCCTTTTCCCTGTTGGCAAAAGTTGCCGCAAATTTTATTTTTTTCATCAGCAGGTATTCGTAGAATTCGTTCAGATTGTCCATCAATTCATCATGAGATATTCCCCGCCGATAATGGCTCAAGATAACCGCCGCCACGAGGGCAAATGGCGTGACCACTGATACTTCATTTATCCTCAGCACAATCTCATAACCGATTTTTCTATACAGCGCCTGCCTTTCCTCTAGCGTCATTTTTTCGATGTGCTTTTCCTGCGCGGCAAGGTATTCTTTCATGATGATCGGCTCGCCGATATTCAGATATACGCGCCCAAAACGCTTGCGCAGTATTTTGCTCGTCTTGATTATCTCTGCGGTGTTCTCCGCTTTTTTGGGCGCCCCCGCCAGCTCCTTCAAATAGGATTTTTCTTCAATAATCCGGTCATAACCCAGATAAACGGGAATAGCGGCAAAATTTTCACAATACTTATCCTGTAGCGCCTGTATGACCATGGACAAAAGACCGTATTTAGGCATGACCATTTTGCCGGTTCTGCTGCGCCCGCCTTCAATAAAGAATTCCAGCGGAAAATCCTCCTTGAGCAGAATAGCTATATATTTGGTGAAAACCTCAGAATAAAGTTCATCGTCTCGGAAACTTCGCCGCAGGAAAAAAGCTCCCGATTTGCGAAAAATGTAACCCATCGGAAAAAAAGTTAAATTATCACCCGCCGCGATAAAGGTAAGCTGGATATTGTTCACGTAGAGGACATAGGAAAATATCAGATAATCGATATGAGAGCGGTGGCAGGGGATGACGACAAAAGGCATCTTTTTCGAAATATTGCGCAGCTTGGCCAATCCCTCGTTATCAACAACAAGCCCGTCATAAATATTGTTCCATAGCCACGTCAACAGCCTCAACAATATCTGGATCATGGTTTCGCTGTAGTCCGCGGCGATTTCATATAAATGCTTTCGTGCCTGCTTTATGACCTTGCTCTTATCTTTTTTATGTCGGCGGGCGTAATCAGATATGAATTTTCGTAAATTTTCGTCATTCATGACCATGCCGATGATTTCATCCTTCGATTTCAGAACAGGGCCGACTACCGCTGTTTTTTCTTTTTCAATGCGGTCAATAAGCTCTCCGCGCAGATCTCGTATTATTGTTTCCTGCGGAGTATTTTCGCCGCAGATATTCAAATATTCGGCCAGGTTTACCGGCTCGGAAGGAATCATGAAGGCCTTGTTTGCGTAGCGTATAAACGTGATTAAGCGACGAATCGCTCCGGTATGTTCCGTTTGACCGAAGAGAATATTGATTATGCTTTCATCTTCCTTTTCCCTACGCCTGCCGTAAGAAATCATGACAGGCACGATGAATATTGGAAAATCGGCGTTTTTCTGCACGTTTATTAGGCTGGCGATTCCGCTTTCCGCCGTTTTGTTTTCGATAAATTCGGACTCACCCAGATGAATGATAATGCTGTTTCTTTCGCGAACAATGGCTTTAAGGTAAGTCAGCTTACCCGCCCACGCTCTTTTTTTGCTGATGAGGCGGCGGAAAAAGGAAAACCAGAAAAATTTGAGCATCTTGGGAAAAGGCTGCCAGAAAGACATGTTCATGCCGTGCCCATAAACCGGCTGCGGCATGCCCTTTCTTCCCGCCAGTTCATAAATAATCAGACTATTAAGTTTGCTGCGCTGTTTAAGAGCGTAAACAACGACGCCGCGCGTGGCCAGTTCCTTTATTGATTCCACATATTCATCGGCTATGGATATGCGCGAAAGAAATATTTTCGCGAGCTGAAAGCGCAAGAAATCTTGTTTTTCGTAAATGCGTCCGGAATAAAATTTCTGATCCAGGTATTTTTTTACTTTTTTTGATTTAGCAGACATAACTCATTCGTTATTTATACATGGGCATAACCGTTACCGGTCAATGCCGCGGGTTAAGATGTTTCACTTCCGGCAATCAAGTTTTGCGGGTGAAGACTTTTTATGGTTAGGCAAAATATTGTGTTCATCATCACATTGAAATTCATCCGGGAATCTCTTGAGCATGTATTGCTGGACATAACCGCGCACTTCCTGAGCGGTATTAAAAGACAGCGCTTTTTCCAACAGCTCTTTTGATTCGGCGGTAGTTGCCTGGCGGATTATTCTTTTAATGCGGGGAATCGCCAGATGGTTCATGCTCAATTCATCAAGCTGCAGTCCCAGCAGTATCAGCACATAGAGCGGATCTCCGGCCATTTCTCCGCACATTGCTACATGAATCTTCGCGGCATGCGCCGCGGTAACGACTTTTTTAATCATCCTTAAAATTGCCGGATGCAGAGGTTCATATAAATAAGTCAATCTTTCATTGGCGCGGTCTATCGCCAGCGCATATTGGGTCAAGTCATTCGTGCCGATGCTGAAAAAATCAACTTCACGCGCCAATTGGTCGGCAATTTCCACCGCCGCCGGCACCTCGATCATCGCTCCAACCTCCATGTCTGATCCGATTTCAATGCCTTTGGCCAGAAGCTCATCTTTTGTTTCCTGCAGCAGCTTTTTTGCCTCCCTGATTTCTTCCACGCCGGAAATCATCGGAAAAAGAATGCGCACTTTACCCGCCGCGCTGGCGCGCCAGATGGCTCTTAACTGTGTCTTGAAAAGATCTACTTCCTTGAGACAATACCGGATGGCCCGCAGGCCCATTTGCGGATTCAATTCCTTGACGTGTCTCTGATCCGGCGCGATTTTATCTCCGCCCAAGTCGAAGGTTCTGATTGTTGCCCAGCGCAGATCTTTGGATTTTACCACCTGCAAATAATTGTTCAGATGTTCCTCTTCCGAAGGCAGATCATGACGGCTGATATAGATAAATTCCGTGCGATACAGGCCGATATGTTCCGCGCCATGCGCCACTGCCGAAGGTATTTCTTCGACAAATTCAATATTGCCCCCTATCTGCAGAAGATAGCCGTCCTTTGTTTCGGCGGGCAGCTTCGCGTATTTCATGTTTTCGTCGTCAATCGCCGAGTAATGAAGCCTTTTCTCCTCATATCTTTTAATCACGTCCGGATAAGGATTGACGATGACGACTCCGGAAATACCATCAACAATTATTTCATCGCCCGTTTTGACCACCTGAGTGATATTGCCCAAGCCGGCCACGGCGGGAAGCTCCATCGCGCGGGAAACAATCGCCGTGTGTGAGGTGCGACCGCCGATATCCGTGGCAAAACCGATAACTTTGTCCATTTTCATCTGCGCCGTATCCGCCGGCGACAGATCAGGCGCGACAACTATCACCTGGCCGCCGATATCCAGAACAATTTCTCTTTTTTCCCCGGTGAGGTTGCGCAACACCCTTTGGCCCACGTATTGGATATCACTCATTCTGTCACGAATGTAAGGATCGCTCACCTGTTCGAAGATTTCCTTGTAATGATCAAGCGTCAAACGCAGCGCCCATTCCGCGTTGATGCCCATACGGCGGATATATTTAATCGTCCGGTTCACAAATTTTTTGTCTTTCATAATTAGAATGTGAACATCGATAATATACAACGCTTCCTTGATGCCGGATTTTTTCAGTTTGCCCTGGATTTCCAAAAGCTGCTTTTCCGATTCTTTGAGCGCTTCTTTGAATCTTTCAATTTCCTTGGGGATAGAAGAAGACTTTTTCAATTTATAGAAGGAAACATTGGTATCAAGCGGATCAAACAAATATGCCTTGCCGATAACAACACCCGGAGATACCCCCAAACCTTTAAGAGCGAATGTTTTTTTTGTCTGATCGGGACTCATCTGCTTTTATTCTTCTCCGAATTTATTTTCAATCAGCTCTCCCAATGCCTGCAGGGCCGCGTCGGCATCTTCACCCTGCGCCCTGATGGTCAACTCTCCCCCATAAGGGCAGGCAAGCGTGAGAATGCCCAGAATGCTTTTGCCGTCGGCTGTTTCGCTGTTGTGCGCGACATCAATTTTAGATTTAAACTTTTCCGCCACCTTAACAAATGAAGCCGCCGCTCTCGCGTGCATACCCAGCTTGTTTTTTAATTTATAAGTTCTCGTCTCTATCAATAAACCAATTCTCTTATTGAAGTAATTATGAAAAATACGGCAACCGATCCGTAAATAATGTAAATCTGCGACAACCCCTTTTTAATCAAAAAATAAAAAAGCAAAACGATGCTGACTGATGCCAACGCGACAACAATTCCGTATGTGTGGAGCAAGGACGAATACTCGGCATAAGACAGCCAAACCGCGAATACGGCCATGATCACCAGCGAGAACCAGCGGACAATGGAAGTGATACGCGGCAGATTAAGCGCGCGGATGAATTCCATGCCTTGTTTCCCCCTTTTATAGCCCTCGATAAATCCTTTAATCCTCACAAAAAGATGCGGCGGCGTGTAAACCAGCAAAAAAGCCAGAGGAGCCCCAACTACGCCGGCCAGCGCCAAAACAACAGCAACAATACCGGCAAAGGGCCTCAGCGCGCCCCAGAAAAAAGTGTCGCCAATGGCGGCATATGGCCCCATCAGACCGTTTTTCACGGCCAGCACTTCGGAGATGTCATCCTTCCCGATACTGTCTTTTTCAAGACGTATAACCGATCCCAACAAAGGCGCGGAAAAATATGGATGGCTGTTATACATCTGCAGATGCCTGGCCAGCAACGCCTGCGCATCTTTTTTTTCCAATCTCCAGGTATAAATAAGCGGAATTATCGCAAAAGCAAATCCCAAATTCTGCATCCGCCGGAAATTCAATGCCGCGTGAATAAAAAATGATCGCAGCAAAACTCTGGCCAAAGTCGATTTTTTCACTTCTCGCCAACTTAAATAATCTATTTAGGTACTTATGCAATACCGCACGGCCACTTTAGGTAACATAAATGGCAGTATGTGTCAATTTACGAATAAATTGAATTACTTTGGGATCTTACGCAAGAAAGCGCTCTTTTTCACACGAAAAGTTAAAAAACGCCAAATAAGCGTGCTGGTGTGCCAAGTTCGTAATTGGGCTTTTTCTTATTGATAGCCAATCTCCGGCGAAAGTTTTATCCTGCTTTTCACGAAAACACCGCTGCCCCTGCCAATTTCTTTGTCATTATTATCATATAGGACGGACTCGGCCCAGTATTGGGTTTTCGATGAATTAACGACTTTTCCCACCGCCCGGATAACGCCTTCAGAGACAGGGCGCATAAAGTAGATATTAAAACTTACCGTCAGCACGAAAACGTCTTCGACAAGGGAATTCACGGCAAAGAAAGCGGCGTTGTCGAGCGCCAAAAAATACATAGCGCCGTGCAGCGATCCCGCGGCATGAAAAAGTTCATGTTTTATCGGCAATATTATCTTCGCCTGCGCCCGGCTTATTTTTACCCGCGCTCCGACAAGCTGAACTATCGGCGCCGAATGCATTAGATTTTCCAGTTTATGATAATGCTCATTTACCGTCATAGATGAAAACCCCATAAAAAAGCGTGTTCACGATACAACCAAATCTTTTCAGGCTATATCGTGAACACGCTTTCGAATTAATTGCTATCTTGTTTTTATCAATTGATATATTTATTGAATCCTATCTGCCTTTTTTCGTATTTTTGGCGATATCCGCCATAACCACGACCGCTTCAGACAGGAAGTAAAAGACTACCAGCACAAAAAAAGCGACCAACCAGCCACCGACGATAAAGCTGAGCCCGCCTAAAAAATCCGATCCCGCCCCGTAGCCGTGTTTAAATATCGATACTTTTCTGATGAAATAAAAGGCATTGCCACCGATAAACCAGATCAATATGCCGCCGGCCAGAGAGATCACCGCGCCAAAAGCGGCATATACTTCCCCGCAGAGTTTGAAAAAAACGGAAGCGATAGGTATTACCGTGTAGTCCCCATCCGGAAGAGCGGAAATATCGTTTGCCCGGATAAGAAGGGCGTGTACCACCATATAAATGGCAAAAATAAACAAAAGCTGAAATATAACCACGCCGGCGATGGTCTGCACGTTATCACCGGAAATAGACTTCCAGATCACTACCCAGGCCACCAGGCCGGAGATTGTAATAACCAGCGCCAACACACGCAAAAATATGGCGACCGCTTTTCTGAAAAATTCCCCCTCTGAAATAGCATCAATAACCTTCTTCATGAACAAATACTTTTGCATATTAATCTCCTTTCTTTGAACGCGCCCCTGTCCTTTTTTTTAAATAAATAAAGTGACGCATTAAGTGAGTTCTTTTTACGATTAATTGATGTTTCAAGTCAATAACAAAGTTAGCCGTTTTTTTCCGCTCTTGTCAGGCGGGTGAGAAGATCAAGAACTTCCCTGGTGTTGCGCAAATGAAATCTCGCATAAGATTGGGTAATGCCGACGCGCAGCGAATAAGCCGCCTCCGGCAGAACCTTGAAGAGATATTCATCAGTCCAGTCGTCTCCCACAGCCATAATAAAATCAAATGAATTTTCATTAAGCCAGCGCAAACCCGCGCTGCTTTTGTTTACATCCACATCCGTAATTTCGATAACCTTATGTCCCGGCATGACCTGAACGTCAATATTCGCCGTAAAGCTTATCAGGTAATCCAGCAGTTCCTTGGCAATATGCGCGCCGGTTTCGGCATCGGCGCGGCGGTAATGCCAAACCACGGAATATTCCTTTTCTTCGACAAAAGAGCCGGGTAACCTTCCTGCGTATGTCTCCAGAATCGGGAGAATCTGCGCTTTCCATTCATTGTTCAGCGGCTTAATCATCTGCCAGTCGGAGTTTTTTTCTTTAAGCCATATTCCGTGTTCAGCAATCAGGCCTATATCCAGGCCGCCAAACCAATCCTGCAATATATTTTTGTTTCTGCCGCTGGTGAGAACTATCTGTGTTTTTTTATCCGACGCCAGCTTCTGCAATATTTTCAGAATTTTCTTGCCCGGACGTGCCGCCTGGGGATTTTCGGAAAAAGGAATAAGCGTACCGTCATAATCCAGAAAAATCAGTCTTCGCGACGCGCCCGCGAAATCCTTCACGAGCGCTTTTCTCGCCGCCGGGCCGAGTATCTTTTCATGAAATCTTTTCTGTTCCTGCCGCAGCGCAATCAAATCATTGATAAAGCTGTCCGCCCACTTGCTCACGTCATAGGAAGCAAGCCTTTTTTGCAGCGCCTCGTTGCGGCTTATCTGCTCATCTTTGGGCATATCCACGGCTTTCTCCAGCGCCTCGACAATCTCTTCCACATTATGGGGATTCATGATTATCGCCTCCGCCATTTCACGCGCGGCGCCGGTCATCTCGCTGAGAATCAGAACGCCTGTTTTGTCTTTTTTCGCCGCCACGTATTCCTTGGCGATAAGATTCATCCCGTCCCGCAGCGGCGTAATCAGCGCCACATCGCTCACGCTGTAGAGGGCGACAAGCTGATGAAACGGAAGCGATTTATACTGATACAGGATAGGCGTCCAGCTTAAAGTGCCGAACTTGCCGCTTATCCTGCCGGACAGCGCGTCGATCTGTTTTTTCATTTCCTGATAGTGTTCCACCCCGATACGCGACGGCACCACAATCATCACCATGATGACTTTACCGCGCCACCGTGGATTTTTTTCCAGGAAAGATTCGTAGGCCTGCAGGCGATGGAGAATCCCCTTGGTGTAATCCAGGCGGTCGATGGAAAGAATTACCTTGTAATCCGCGAACGTTTTGCGCAGCTCTTTTTTATGCTTCTGCACTTCGTTGGCGCACGCGGCATTGTTATATTTATTGAAATCAATACCCATGGGATAAGTGTTGGCTTTGATGACGTGATCATCCACGATGATTTTCCCCATATTATGCTCATAACCGAGAATGCGATGAACACATCTCAGGAAATACTGCGTGTAATCATGCGTGTGGAAGCCGATGAGGTGCGCGCCCAAAATGCCCTGCAGAATCTGCGTGCGCCATTTGCCCGGCAACATCCGGAATATTTCGTAACCGGGAAAAGGAATATGCAGAAAAAACCCGATGGGGTTTCTCAGCTTCTGGCGCAGCATTCTGGGCAGCAGCATCAGGTGATAATCATGTATCCAGATGATATCGGTGGGGCGGACAACTTCCAAAACCGCGTCGCGAAACGTCTCGTTGATCTTTTTGTATGTGGTCCAGTATTTTTCTTCGTAAACCGTATATGATGGGAAATAGTGAAAAAGCGGCCAGATAGTTTTGTTGCAGAAGCCGTGATAGAAATTATCCATTTCCTTATCCGAAATGAAAACCGGATAGGCATCGACTTCCGTCAATAATTTTTTCTTTACCGTCTCTTTTTTCTTTTCCGGCACGGCCACGCCGGGCCAGCCGAGCCAGAGATACTTTTTATCGACGAGGGAAGAGCTTTTGAGCGAATCCAGGTAAACGCTCAAGCCGGATACAAGCCCGCCGGCGCTTTTTTGAAACTTAATCTGCCCTTCTCTTTCCGTGAGCGTTACAGGCAGTCTGTTGGACACAACAAGCAATCTCATTTATTACTCCGTGAACTTCCTGCGGGAAAAGAGCGACATCCGTTTACACAATTCTACCTGCCGCCCAAATTTTTTGTTGCAGAATATTTTCCCGGTTTAGATTCAGTTAGCGTGATGACGAGGTTGCCGCGATATCTTTGAACAACTTTTTGATACTAGATTATATACTTATTGAAAAAAGATAAGTCAATTATTAATTGCCCATGACTCATATAACATGCTGATATTTTGTAAATATTTTTTTCTTTCGGTTTTCGTTAAAGTACGGTTTTATTTTTTGATTTTCAGGAGCCTCGCGTTGATGGCGACAATAACGGTGCTGAGCGACATCAAAACCGCGCCGATGGCCGGGCTGATGACAATACCTGTGTTGTAAAAAACGCCGGCAGCCAGCGGTATGGCCATCACGTTGTAGCCAGTCGCCCAGACGAGATTCTGTATCAGCTTCCGATAAGTGGCTTTCGCTAAAGAAATGACGCCGACAACATCCGCGGGATTGGAGCGCACCAAGATGATATCCGCCGTTTCAATCGCCACATCCGTACCCGCGCCCACAGCAATGCCCACATCGGCCTGCGCCAGAGCCGGCGCGTCGTTGATACCGTCACCAGTCATTGCCACAACATAACCACGGGATTGCACCTCTTTTACTTTTTGAGCCTTCTCATGCGGCAAAACCTCGGCAAAATATTCATCCAAACCGATTTCCAACGCAACCCACTTGGCCACCAATCGATTATCGCCGGTGAGCATCATGCATTTAACACCCTGATTCTGTAAGCTGACAATGGCTTGTTTTGCTTCCGGCCGCAGTAAATCCGCCAGCGCGATAGCGCCCGCGATTTTTCCTTCCAGCAATACGTAAACCACCGTTTTTCCCTGCGCGTGGAATTGAAAAATTCTTTTATCATGTTCGTCTGTAATATTTTCCTTTACGTAAACAGGGCTTACCACTTGGACAAGCTTGCCGTTAACTTTGCCTTGCGCGCCACTACCCGGGATTGTTTTAAACCCCTCTGGATGGACTGTTTTTTTCGCCGCCGCGACAATGCCTTTAGCCAGCGGGTGCTCAGAATGCATTTCCACGGACGCAGCATACATCAGGAGTTCTTCTTCCTTTATTTGTCCATCCAAAACCAAAACATCCGTCACGCCGAACTTTCCCTGGGTGAGCGTACCGGTTTTATCAAAAATCACCGCGTCGATTTTACGCGCCTTTTCAAACGCCGCACGGTTACGGATTAAAAACCCGTTTACCGCCGAGAGAGACGTGGAAACAGCAACGACCAGCGGCACCGCCAATCCCAGCGCGTGCGGACAGGCAATCACCATGACCGTCACCGCTCTTTCCAGAGAAAAAGCGAACTCCTTATTCATGATGAAAAACCAGACAAAAATCGTCACCAGAGCGACGGTGATTGCCGCCACCGTCAGATAGAAAGCAAAACGGTTAGCCGTATCCTGAGTTTTGGATTTGCTTTCCTGCGCTTCCTTGACCAGTTGAATCACCTGCGCGAGAAATGAATCCTTGCCCAGTTTTTTAATCGCAACGGTGATTGAACCTTCCGTGTTCAAGGATCCACCGATAACTTGATCTCCCTTTATTTTATGCACCGGCTTGGACTCTCCGGTGAGCATCGCTTCATTGATATATGTTTCGCCATCTATTATCTCGCCGTCGGCGGGAATTTTTTCACCGGGTTTTACCACCACGCGATCATTTAGATTTAATTCTGCAAGGGGCACATCTTTGATGCTCCCGTCAGCCATGATTTTGTGCGCCTCCGATGGCATAAGGCGGGAGAGTTCTTCCAGCGCGCGCGACGCGCCCATTACCGAGCGCATCTCAATCCAGTGCCCAAGAAGCATGATGTCGATAAGTGTCGCCAACTCCCAGAAGAAAATCGATCCCGGCAGGCCAAAGACCACCACAGAGCTATATACATAGGCCGTGGTGATGGCCACGGCGATAAGCGTCATCATGCCGGGCTGCGCGGCCTTGAATTCTGCGACAATGCCCTTTAAAAAAGGCCAGCCTCCATAGAAGAAAATAATCGAGGACAGAATAAAAAGAACATATTCATCGCCTTGAAAGCGCAGAGAATCGCCCAAACCAAAAAACATCTGCACCATGGGCGTGAGCAGCAACACCGGCACGGTAAGCGCGAGCGATATCCAGAACCTTTTCTTAAAATCATCAATCATGTGCTCGTGACCGTTTTTATGGCCTTGGTTATGCTCCGGCGGGTGTTGATGCGGTGAAAGCTGAGCAGGTATTTTCCCCTGCGCACCGTGCGGCCCGTGCGCATGCCCCGGATGCACGTGCTGAATATGTTCAGGTGATTCGTTTGCCATAGAAATTTCTTAATATAATTTAGAATAAGAAATATACGAGCAAAATACAATTAAAACAATTCATTAATACATCGCATACACGCCTATTTATTACAGTTCGTATAAATAGAAAACGAAAAAATAAAAATTTGGATTTAATAGATTGATTTTACTTAACTATTATCGTAAAAAGAAAAACAAAACGTAAAAACGATTTATACAGAAAGCACCTGTCTGTGTTTACAGAATTTATACGGGTGAACACGCAATTAGAACAGGTTCCTTTACACAAGACAGTTCAGTCGCGACTCCTCCGTTGGGTGACGAAAGGAACAAGTCATGGCCACGTCTGAGAAAGAACAATTTCAAACCCTAAAGCGAAAGCATCATCAACTGCTTCGTGAATGGAGACGTAAGCGAGGGCTTTGCATCATCTGTGCAGCGTCTGAGGGAAACGAAGACGACCACTTGCCCCCCAAGGTCTTGCTCCCTAAGAGTCTCAGGAATCAGAACATCGAATTCCTAACCTACCCGGCCTGCGCCAGTTGCAACCGGATTTCATCGGATGAAGATTTCCTGTTCAGTGTCTTGTTATCCATCGGTCTAAACCAAGAATCCATCAGGCTGGATCAAGAGCCATCTGATTCCGACCTTCTGGCACTATACAGACAAGCACAATGCCAACTTGAAGATGAAGCGGAAGCCGAACGTCGGAAGACGTTGCTTCGGAGGTACCTGGGAAAGGATCCTCGTACCGGCAGGGACGCAATCGACATTTTGAAATTGCCCCTGAACCATACGACGACCAAGATCGTCAAGTCTATCTACTGGTTGCACACCGGTGGCGATGTTCTTGAGGCTCACAATCCTGGATGGTGGATTCGTCCCTTCATCGACACATCGAAGATCAACTTCATTGAAAAGCACCTGAAAGTCTCCAATGCAGACATCCAATGGGGAGGTCGATTCATTGCACATTACACCATCGGGCATCCGACAAACGGCGTAGGGGGGTTCATCTCGTGCTCTCTCCACTTCTATACGAACCGTTCTACCGCGAAGGGAATGAATTGGTACTTGATAGCGGCACCGGTTAACACATTGATAAATGGGGTAAGTCTATATGAGCAGTGCTTGCAAATACTTGGGCCGGCCACAATTGAACCGCGGAAATGAGGATCATCCAACCAGCTGCTGAAACGGATCGTTCATCGGACCACCTCCCGCTTAGTTTTTCGTTCGCCTTTTTTAATTAACCTTTAATTTTCATTTTTCCAGAAGGTTTTCATTTTTTTCAAAAAAACTCACAGCTCATCATTGGACAATACCACGAAAATCAAATATAGATTACCCCAATGGGTAAAAATATCCTCTTAATCAACCCCTGGATTCATGATTTTGCCGCTTATGATTTCTGGCTCAAATCCTTGGGGCTTTTATATCTGGGCGGGCTTTTGCGCCAAAACGGGCATCATGTAAGTTATATTGATTGCTTAGATGCATATCATCCGGAAATGCTCGCCCGTGAATTGAAACCAAGACGCCATGCTTATGGCCGGGGGAAATTTTTCCGTCAGGTTATCCCCAAACCGGATAAGCTCAAATTCCTGCCCAAAAATTACTGCCGCTACGGAATCCTGCCGGAAATACTGCGCAATGATTTACGAAAACAACAGAACGCGGACATTGTTTTAGTTACTTCCATGATGACTTACTGGTATCCGGGTGTGTTCGAAGCAATTAGAATTATCAAAGAAGAATTGCCATGCGTTCCCGTGGCGCTGGGCGGAAAATACGCGACACTTTGCTACGAACATGCCGCTAAATATTCCGGCGCGGATTATATAATCTCCGGCGCGGGAGAAACGCAGATTCTGGAATTGTTGGAAAAATTGTTCGGAGAAAAACCAACTCATCTTCCCGATGAAGATAATCTCGATTCTTACCCCTACCCTGTTTTTGATTTAATTGGCAAAATTGAACAACTGCCCATAACAACATCACGCGGCTGCCCTTACCGGTGCAGTTACTGCTCGTCGCATATCCTCAATAAAAAATTCCTCCGGCGCGATCCTGTAAAAGTCGCCGACGAAATCGAACACTGGCAAAAGAATTACGGCATCATCAATTTCAGCTTCTACGATGACGCGCTTTTAGTCGAGCCGGATAAAATGATAATCCCCTTGCTTGCCGAAATCAAAAAGAGAAACTTAACCTGCCAGTTTCACTGCCCCAACGGCCTGCATCTGCGCGAAATCGACGCGACACTGGCGAAACTGCTTTACACTTCCGGCTTCAAAACCATCCGCTTCGGCTTTGAAACAGCGGATTTTCAAAAACAAAAAGAAACCGGCGGTAAAGTGGTCAACAAAGAGCTGGAAGACGGCGTTATGTATTTGAAAAAAGCCGGATACAAAACTGATGATATCGGCATTTATTTATTGTGCGGCCTGCCCGGCCAGCGCGCCTCTGAAGTGCAAGAAAGCATTGATTTTGTCCGCGCCTGCGGTGCCAAACCGATGCTCGCTGAATATTCGCCCATTCCCAACACAAAAATGTGGGCGGAGGCGGTTGCTTCATCACCCTTTGACATTCAGGCTGAACCGCTATATCATAACAATTCATTGCTGCCCTGCCGCAATGATGATTTTACGTATGATGTTTATACAAAAATAAAAGCGGCGTTGAAAAACAGCATGTAGTCATCGCAAGACCGCCCAAGTGAACACGGCAATTCGGCAAAAAGAAAGATTGCTTCGCTTTGCTCGCAATGACAATAATAAAAAGGTTAACCAAATATAAATGATAACTAATTTATTTAAACAAAAAACCTGGATTCCCCCAGCATACGCCGGGCTTCGCAGCCTGCGCGGGAATGACAGCAACGGATAAATAATATGACAATATATCTTATCTGGCTTAAAAATATCGCTATTTTGATTGCCTCCATAATTTTGCTCGTTTACGGCATCAACATCATGACCGGAGCGTTTCAATTGCAAAATCCCCTGGAGTTTGTCATGACCTTTTTTTCCGCGTCTCTTTTGATTTTGGTTTGCCTTACCGGCCTTATCTACTGTTATTTCCGTTTTTTTCCGCAAAAACCACAAGGTGAAGCTGATCATGAAACGAAATAATCTCCTTTTACTGGCCATTTTTATTTTTTGCCTTGGCTTTGCCGGCAGGGCTTTGTGCTTTGACCTGGAAGGCAAGGTCAGCAAAACAAAACTGAAAAACGGCATAACCGTATTGCTCCTGGAGCGGCAGGTAAGCCCCACCGTGTCGTTATATATCCGCCATCGCATCGGCGCGGTGGATGAAGACGAAGGCGAAACCGGCGCGGCGCATTTACTCGAGCACATGATGTTCAAGGGCACGAAAACCATCGGTACAAAAAATTACGCCGCGGAAAAAAAGATTCTGGACGCCATTGAAAAAACCGGCACGGCGCTCGATCGTGAAAAACAAAAAGGCGAAAAAGCCAACGCCAAAACCATCGCGGCGCTATCGGCAAAACTCCGGAAATTAAACGAAGAGCATAAAAAATATTTCATCCCCAACGAGATCGACCGGCTCTACACGCAAAACGGCGGACTGGACATGAACGCCTCCACCGGACAGGACGTGACCACCTATCACGTGAGCCTTCCCGCTAACAAAATTGAACTTTGGGCGAGAATCGAGTCCGACCGCATGCTCAATCCGGTGTTCCGCGAATTTTACACGGAACGCGACGTGGTCATGGAAGAGAGAAGACAGCGTGTAGAAACCAGTCCCAGCGGAAAACTTTATGAAGAATTCATGAGCGCCGCCTATGCCGTGCATCCTTACCGCAACCCGATTATCGGCTGGCCGCAGGATTTGCCGTGGTTAAGCCCCGGTGCTATGAGGAAATATTTTGAAAAATATCGCGCGCCGGAAAAAACCGTGATTGTCGTTGTGGGCGCGATTAATCCGACTGAAACGTTGAAGCTGATTAAAAAATACTTTGAACCCATCCCCGCGTCTTCCGCAAAACCAAGAATGGCAGAGCCGGAACCCAGGCAAACCGCGGAAAGAAGAAAAGAAGTCATTTTTGACGCCAATCCGATGATGATTATCGGTTTTCATAAACCGAATTTTCCGGTTTATGAAGATTATGTTTTCGACGTGCTGGAAACCATCCTCGCCGACGGGCGCACCAGTCGCCTTTACCACCTCTTGGTAACGAAGATGCAGATCGCCGACAAAATCAGCGTTTATAACGGACTGCCCGGATCGCGCTACCCGAATCTCTTCACCATTTTTGCCACGCCCCGCCATCCGCACACGAATGCGGAGCTGGAAAACGTCATCTTGCAGGAATTAGAGCGACTCAAAACCGAACCAGTATCGGAAGAAGAATTGACTATGGCCAAAAACAAGCTGCGCATGGAATACATCAGCGGTCTTGATTCCAATGCTCAATTGGCTTCGATTTTATCCTACTATGAAGTGCTGACAGGCGATTACCGGTATTTTGCCGACTATTTAAAGAATATCGATAAAGTTACGCCGCAGGATATCCAACAGGCGGCAAGCGCATTTTTAACCAAAGAAAACCGCACCATCGCGACACTAGAAAGAAAAAAAGATTAATATGATGCTGATTAAGAAATCATTTTTTTTAAAATTTTTATCATTTGTTTTATTAGCTTGTTTTTGCGCCACAGCCGCCGTGGCGGATTCCCGTCTGATTCCGCCGGACAAAATTGTTTACCCGAAGCTGAAATTTGAATTACCCAAAGCCGAGCGCGTGGTTCTGGAAAACGGAATTGTTTTATATATTATGGAGGATAACGAACTGCCTCTAGTTAATGTCAACGCTATTTTTCGCACCGGTTCCATTTATGATCCGCCGGGTAAAGAAGGCGTGGCGGAACTTGCGGCATATCTCATGAGAACGGGCGGCACCAAAAAAACGGCAAGCGATCAGCTCGACCGGCGGCTTGATTTTCTGGCCGCGTCCATTTCTTTTTCCATGGCGACTGATCACGCCACGGGAGATTTATCAGTTTTAAGCAAAGATATTGCTGAAGCGCTGGATTATTTTTCCCAGATGATCATCGCGCCGGCATTTGAAAAAAAGAAACTGGAGATCGCCGTCCAGCTCAAAATAGAGGATCTGCGTCGGCTACAGGACAATCCGCAACGGCTGGCTTTCCGTGAATTCAACCGCCTTATGTTTGAAAATGACGCGCGTGGCAGGCTATCCACCCCAAAATCACTTCACGCCATTACCCGATGTGATCTACGCAGGTTTCACCAAGAGTTTTTTCATCCGCAAAACGCGATGTTTGCCATCACCGGCGACATCACCCGCGATCAGGCGATAAATTTATTTAGCAAATACTTCGGCGCGTGGAAAAAAGGCCGCGTTTCTGAAGAGGCGCCGCCTCCCAAACAAACATTCACGCCAGGCCTTTATTATCTGCATAAAGAGATTCCGCAATCGACAATTGTAATCGGTCAGTTTGCCCCCGGCAAACATCATCCCGATTACCACGCCTTCAGCGTCCTGGATTTCATCGCGGGCAGCGGCGGCTTCAATTCGCGCATTTTCGACGCGGTGCGCAACAATGAGGGCCTTGCCTACAGCGCGGGAAGCTTTTACCGGGCGCGCCCCGCTTTCGGAATTTTCGGCGCTTACGCTTTCACCAAAACATCTTCGACCCTGCAGGCGCTTTCCCTCATTAACGGCACCGTGGATGAAATCAGAAAAAAAAATGTAACGCCACAGGAGCTCGAGTGGGCCAAGCAATCAACAATAAACGGCTTTATTTTTTCTTTCACCAGTGCCGAGCAAATTGCCTGGCAGCAAATGAGAAATGAATTTGAAAAAATGCCACCTGATTATCTGGAACTTTACCGCGATAAAATAGAAAAAATTACGCTGGATGATCTGCGTCGGCTGGCAGATATTTATCTGAATAAAACAAAAAATGTTGTGCTGATTTTAGGCGACAGCAAGAATTTTGACGAACCCGCGGGCGATTTACCCGAACCGGTCTTGATTAAACCGCAGGAATAAACTTATTAAGGATAGCTATGTTTTCGGAAGATGTCTTCAAAAAAGTTACCAAAAGAATTGATTCCTACCGCCGGGAAATGATTGATTTGCAGATCGCGCTTACCGCCATCAATGCCGTCGGCCCCGACAACGGCGGTCCGGGCGAAATGGACAAAGCCCGGTTTCTGGAAGAACGCCTGCGCGAGCTTGGGTTTGACAATTTCCGCCATTTCGACGCCCCTGATAAAAACGTGCCTGCCGGAATCCGCCCCAATTTTATCACGACGATTGAGGGCAAAAACAAAAAAAGATTTGTCTGGATTCTCACTCATCTGGATGTTGTGCCTCCCGGAGAACTGAAACTCTGGAGCCGCGATCCCTACGAAGCTTATGTAAAAAACGGGCGCATCTACGGTCGCGGCACGGAGGACAATCAGCAGGATATGGTAGCATCCATCTTCGCGGCCAAAGCGCTGATGGATGAACAAATCATCCCGCCTCATTCCATCGGCCTGGCTTTTGTTTCCGATGAAGAAACGTCAAGCAAATACGGCCTCGCGCACATGCTTAAATGCCCGCAACAGCCTTTCGGTAAAAAAGATTTAATCATTGTTCCCGACGGCGGCAATCCTCAAGGCACGCTGATTGAAGTGGCGGAAAAAAGCATGCTCTGGCTACGCTTCAAAACAAAAGGCAAACAGTGCCACGCCTCTGTTCCCCAGTTGGGGAAAAACGCTTTCGCGGCCGCCTCCTATCTTGTAACCAGGCTGGAATCGTTGAAACTTCGTTTTCCCAAATCCGATAAACTCTACAAACCACCCATGAGCACGTTTGAGCCGACCAAAAAAGAACCAAATGTCGGCAATGTCAACACCATTCCCGGCGAAGACGTCTTTTATCTGGATTGCCGTGTTCTGCCACAGTACAAATTAACAGACGTTTTGGCTCAAACAAGGAAAATCGCCAGAAACGTCGAGCAGAAATTTAAAGTTAAAATAGAGATATCCATTGTGCAAAGATTGCAGGCGCCCAAACCGACATCCGCAAACGCGCCGGTTGTCTATGCCCTGCGCCAGGCCGTCGAAAAAGTATATAAAGTGAAAGGCGCCGCCGGCGGCGTGGGCGGGGGAACGGTCGCCGCTTTTTTCCGTAAGAAGAATTATCCTGCCGCGGTCTGGTCAAAATTCAACATCACCGCCCATCAACCCGATGAAAACTGCGCCATCGCCAATATGCTAGGTAACGCCAAAGTGTTTGCGCACATATTTCTGCAAGAGTAATTTGTATTGCGTTGCCTGAACTGAAATGGTAAAAGTTGCACAGAAATCAGCTGCTTTATTAGTAATAACCAAATAAATACGGTACTTTGCGAGGTAGAACAAGTATTTGAAGGAAACGGAAACGCATACAGCCACAGAGAAAATAACGTTTGACGACCATAATCTCATGAAAAACCTCTGCGGCGAGCATGACAAAAACCTGAAATTTATCGAAAAACTCGAACCGGTAAAAATAAAAGCTTGGGGGAATTATTTATCCATTTCGGGGCAAGACGGCCAGGTACACAAGGTGTGCACCATGCTCAGGCAGCTCTACTCGATAATGGACAAGGGCTGGCGCATTCAGCCGTCAGATATTGATTACGCCCATCGCATCCTTTCCGAAGACATCACCTGCGAACTGGCCAGCATTTTCCTTGATACGGTTTTCATTTCTTCCCAAAAAAGACTCATCACCCCCAAAAGCATCGCGCAAAAACAATATATTGAATATATGCGCAACTTCGACATGGTCTTTGCCATCGGCCCCGCCGGAACTGGAAAAACTTATTTGGCCATGGCTATGGCTGTTTCGTATCTTGTGGAAAAGAAAGTGCAGCGCATTATTCTGGCGCGCCCCGCCGTGGAAGCCGGGGAAAAACTGGGATTCCTGCCGGGTGATATGGCCGAAAAAGTCAACCCCTATCTGCGCCCCTTATATGACGCTCTCTACGACATGATTGATATGGAGCGCGCCGCCGCGCTCATCGCCAAGGGGCTGATCGAAGTGGCACCGCTGGCCTTCATGCGCGGGCGCACGCTTAACGATTCCTTTGTCATTCTGGACGAAGCGCAAAACACGACTTCCGAACAAATGAAAATGTTTTTAACCCGACTGGGCTTCGGCTCCAAAGCTGTGATTACGGGAGATATCACGCAGGTTGACCTGCCGCTGGATAAGGGCTCCGGCCTGATCGAAGCCGAAAATATCCTTAAATCAATCGGCCGTATCCGTTTTGTCCATTTTTCCGATATTGACGTTGTACGCCACCCTTTGGTCAGTGAAGTTATCAAAGCTTACGCCGCGCTGGATAAAGAAAAGAAAAACAACTCGAAAAAGCATACGCCATGAATTTCATAAATTTTGTTATAAGCACCCTGGAAAGCATTTCAGATAAATTTTTGCGCCGGCACCAAAAGGCGCTAGCGATACTGAATAACAGCTCTGTTCAGAGGTGGTCCATTGCCGTCGCGATGTGCCTGCTTATTGCCGTACTGCTCGCCCCCGAAATTCATCTTTTCGCGCCGAAATTCGAACAGGGCATGATCGCAGAAAAGGACATCAAAGCCGACCGTGATTTTCTCGTTGAAGATATTCGGGCAACGGAGGAAAAGAAAAAGGAAGCCGCGGAAAGCGTATTGAATGTTTATGACTATGACAGTAGAGTGGCCGCGGCAATCAGAACAAAGCTCGCCCGTTCTTTCTCCATTGCCGCCAGAGAATTTAAAGTTGATCAAAAGGACGAAGCTCTGCTCACGGGAGGTCCCGTTTCCCAGAAACACAAGCGAAACATGGAAGCGAATCTGGGTGTTTTGCTGACCACGGAAGAATACTTCGTTTTGCGGGAGAAAAAATTCTCGACTGACACGCAGCGCGACCTTTACCGCGCTATTTCTTATTTTTACGAAAACAGATTAATCACCAGCGTTCCTTTCAGCAAATCGGAAAAGGAGAAAGGCATTACGCTGAAAGACATCGAAACTCAGAACGAAAAAAATATCAAAGACGTCTCCAGAATATTCAACATACAGGAAGTGGACGAATACCTGCTGCGCAGAATAAACAGTGTTTTCGCCGCTGATGATTACACGACAAGAAGAGTGCTTTTTTCCGTCGCCAAAAAACTACTGGAGCCGAATCTGACTTTCAACAAGGACGCGACGGAGAGGAAAAAATTCGCGGCTATGGAAGAAGTAAAGCCGGTGCTTTTCCAGGTGCAAAAAAACGAAATGATTGTGCGGGAAGGCGAAAAAATCGGCTACACGGCATTGATCAAGCTGGACGCCTTCTACAAAAAATCGGGGGAAAATACATTTTCCGGTTTCGCCGTTTTTCTTGGCATCTTTTTAACGTCAATTTTTCTGTCGATAATTTTATACTTCTGGCGCACCAGAAACTGGACAAAGCCCTCTTCGCGCTCCAATCTCGATTTTCTTGTTATGGGCATGCTGGCCATTATCCAGATATTATTCGTCAAAACGGGTATTTTTATCGCTATGGCCATCAACCGGGCGTTTCCTTCCATACCGACTGATGCTTGCTATTTTGCCATTCCCTTCGCTCTGGGCGCCATCATCATCGCCGTTCTGATTAACCGCAATGTCGCGCTTATTTTAACCGTTTTTACCGCTTTCATGATCAGTCTACTTTTTGAGGAAAAAATCACTTTTCCTCTTTACAGTTTTTTAGGTTCTGTCGCCGCGTCCTATCGCGCCGTTCGCTCCCATCAGCGCTCCGCTTTTTTGAGACTGGGTGTTTTTCTGGGCCTGATCAACATGGCGGCAATAATCAGCATTAACTTTTTGACGGGCAATATCTTTAATGACTTGTTTATCCGACTAGTCATGGGATTTGTGGGCGGCCTGCTCACCGGCGTGCTGGTCGCCGGCTTGACGCCCGTTTTTGAAAGTTTATTCGGTTATATCACGGACATCAGGCTGCTGGAGCTGGCCAATTTAAACCAGCCCCTTTTTCAGAAAATGATTATTGAAGCCCCGGGCACTTACCATCACAGCATAGTCGTCGCTTCGCTGGTGGAAGCGGCAGCTGAGGCAATTGGCGCCAATTCACTGCTGGCCAAAGTAAGCGCCTATTATCACGACATCGGTAAGCTCACCAAACCGCAATATTTTATTGAAAATCAGCCGAAAGCGGAGAACCGGCATGACAAGCTTTCGCCCAAGATGAGTTCTCTCGTAATCATTTCCCATGTCAAAGACGGCTGCGAGCTTGCCGCAAAAGAAAAGCTTGGGCGGCCAATTATCGACATCATTCGCGAACATCACGGCACAAGCATCGTCAGCTACTTTTACGATAAAGCCAAAAAAAACAAAGACCGAACGGCCAGTAATTTGTCGGAAACAGATTTTCGCTATCCCGGCCCCAAACCGCAGACCAAAGAAGCCGGCCTGGTGATGCTAGGTGACGTTATTGAGGCTTCCTCGCGCACTCTTTCCAATCCCACACCGGCCAGGATAAGATCACTGGTGCGCGAAAGAATAGAGCGCATCTACATGGACGGACAACTCGATGATTGTGAACTGACCCTAAAAAACCTGAACACCATTGCCGAATCGTTTATCAAAATTCTCACGGGTATCTTCCACCACCGCGTCGATTATCCGGAATCTCCCGCGAAAGATACGAACGGCAAAAAAACAACAGATGAATCTGCAGATAAAAAACCTTCAAAATAAAATTAAACTAAACACCCGTCGCGTGCGCCAGACAATGAAAACCGTTGCGCGGCAGCTTGAATGCCAGGATCACGAAATAAGCATCGTTTTTACCGATGATGCCGGCATACAAAAACTCAACCAGACATATCTGGGCAAAAACAAACCGACCAATGTCCTTTCTTTTTCGCTGCGGGAAAATGACTACGGCGATATCAACCCGCAAATACTTGGCGATATAGTCATCTCCGTGGAAACGGCAAAAAAAGACGCCGCCAAAGGAGGTCTTACTTTCGCGCAAGAAATAGATTTTCTATTAATACACGGCCTGTTGCATCTGCTTGGCTATAACCACGAAAATACAACAAGGGCCGCCACACGCAAGATGAAGAAAAGAGAGGAAGAACTTTTCCGTTTAGTTTGCAACAAAGAGATAGATTAACCATAATTATTATTTTTTCTTTTGCTTGCTTGACACGCTGACGTATTTCTCTTATCATGAACTATAAAAATTAACGGATCGAACAATTTTGGAGGTAGGTTTATGGATTTACTGTTGAAAGATAAAGTTGTGCTCATCACCGGTGCCAGCCGCGGCATTGGCTATGCTGCGGCGCTTGGTTTCGCTAAAGAAGGCGCAAATCTGGCGATTGCCAGCCGCAAACTTCCCGACCTGGAAAAAGCAGCAGCGGAGATAAAGGCGCTGGGAAGAAAGTGTCTGCCCGTGGCGACGCATGTGGGTAAAATTGAGGATATCCAAAATCTGGTCCAAAAAGTAATGGAGGAATACGGACGCATCGATATTCTGGTGAATAACGCGGCGACCAATCCCTCAATGGCGTCGGCCATGGATATAGACGATCGCGCCTGGGACGCGATTATGAACCTCAACCTCAAAGGATTGTTTTTCCTGAGCCAGGCGGTGGCTAAAATAATGAAGGAAAAAGGCGGCGGTAAAATTATCAATATCGCCTCGATCGCCGGTATCACCCCGGATATCCTGCCGGTTTATTCCATAAGCAAAGCGGGCGTGATTATGGCGACTAAAGTTATGGCGCAGCAATGGGCGCCTTTTAAAATCCGCGTCAACACCGTAGCTCCGGGACTTACCAAAACGAAATTCAGCCAGCCCTTGTGGGGCAATCCCGATATTCTCAACATCGCCATGAGCCGGACGCCGCTGGGCCGCCCCGCGGAACCGGAAGAAATGGTCGGGGCAATTTTATTTCTCGCCTCCGATGCTTCAAGTTACATCACCGGTCAGGTTATTCCGGTGGACGGCGGCGTGACAATTTAGCTTTTCGCAAGGAGAAAATAAATGAGTTGGGCAGATATCGCGTCTGAATTAAAAACGACGCTGCGCTTAAAAACCGAACCGGTCGCTTTCCGGCGCCTGGACAAAGCGCAAGATATGGAAAAAATAAAAAATGTCATGCGCGTAAAAAGAGGTTTTACTTTTTGCCAGGTTCCTTTTTTAGTAAGAGTTATGGGGCAGACCATCGGCATAACCAAGCAGGATCCCATCGGCGATCGCTGTACGCGCCTGAACGGGCTGCGCCACGCCACGGAAAAAAGCATGCAAGCGGAAGCGCAAATGCTTTCCCGCACCTGGTTTGGCTCGGTGGAAGACGCACTGCTCCAGCAGCGTGAAACACCGCGGGTTCCCGAAGCCGAAGCAATTGTTGTTTCTCCTTTATCGAAGGACAAATTTGAGCCGGAAATCGTTCTAATCTATGCGAATCCCGCGCAGATTATGATGTTCTTATGCGGTCTGCAAAAGGATAAATACGAGCGTTTTCAATTCTTTTTTATCGGTGAGGGCGCCTGCGCCGATTCTCTGGCGCAGTGCTACCTTACCGGCAAGCCCGCGCTGGCCATACCATGCTACGGAGAAAGATCAATGGGGCAGGTTGCCGATGACGAAATCGTTGTTGCCGTGCCGCCGCAGGAACTGGAGCGCGCCATATCCGGCATGAAAAAATTGGCGAAAATTGGATTTAAATACCCGATTGGTTTTATCGGCGGACTGACGGATCCCACATCTGTGCTGGCGCAGTTTTATCCACAGGCGGAAAAAAAATGACCTCTGCGTCGGCCTTAAAATATTCTTGAAGAATAAATAATGATTTTATATAATATATACATGCAGAAAAGATCGCGCACTTTGCACAGAAACAATTCAAGAACTCTGTTTTATAAGCTATTTTTTACCGCGGCTATGCTAATTATAGCTACGGCAGCAACATCCACACCCGCCGGCGCGGATATCTATAAATACGTGGATGAGGACGGTGTTTTGCACCTGACCAACGTTCCCTCCATTCCGAACGCTAAGTACGTGCTGATTCTCAAGGAAAAAAGGATTCATTTCAACTCCGATATCGATGTCAACAAGTATGATCATCTGATTACCAAAGCCGCCAATAAATACAAAATCGATCAGGCCTTGATCAAGGCGGTAATAAAGGCGGAATCAAACTTCAACCACCAGGCGGTATCTCCGGTCGGGGCTCAGGGTTTGATGCAATTAATGCCGGCCACCGCGTATGCCTTGCAGGTTGAAGATGTGTTTCATCCGGAAAACAATATCGAAGGGGGCGTGCGTTATCTGCGCTATCTTCTCAATACCTATCGCGGAGATTTACAACTGGCTCTGGCCGCCTATAATGCTGGCGAAACCGCCGTCGCCAAATACAACAACAGCGTTCCGCCTTTCCGCGAAACGCAAAATTATATCAAGCGTGTTCTGAGTTATTACGATGATTTCAGAAAAAGATAGAACCTATTGACGACCTTGTTCAACATAAAGATAATTTCTGAACTTTGACAGTCTTTTCTCCTTAATCCCTTTGATTTTCATTAAATCCTCCAGCTTCGTAAAACCGCCCAATTGAGCGCGCAGGGTGATTATCTTTTCCGCGGTCGCCTCGCCAATGCCGCTGATTAAGATAAGATCTTCCTTTGTCGCCTTATTAATATCTAAAGGCAGGCCCAAAGCCAGTTTCTTGGACGCATCCATTTGTGAAAATGCTACGCTTTCACCGGGATATTTTCCGTTGACAATTATTTTCATGCCGGCCCGGAGAGGATAATCAGGCATTTGTTCGATGCTATAGCCAACCTGTGCCCAAAACTCTCTGGCGGAAGTTCCATCGGCAAAAAAATAAATTTCCCCCCGGCCGTCCCGCGTAACTATTTCTATCGGCTGCGCACCATGATGCTCATCCAGATGATCGGGCACGTGATAGCCGAAATTAAACGTATAGAAAAAACAAAAAAGGGGGATAACCGCCATTAACAAACTAAAGGCAGCTAAACCCCCCAGTTGATTTTCCGGAATTATTTTCCCGTTATTTTTTCTTCTCCAGACCGAATGCATCGTGAAGCACCGAAACAGCAAGCTCTGTGTATTTTCTCTGAATAACACAGGATATTTTTATTTCTGAGGTGCTGATCATCATAATGTTCACGCCTTCATTGGCTAGGGTGGAAAACATTTTTGCCGCCACGCCTGAGTGACTGGCCATTCCTACCCCAATAATAGATACTTTCGCCACTTCATCGTCAACTTCCACTTTTTTCGCGCCTATCTGCCTGGCCGTGTTTTCAACAATCTTCTGCGCTTCTTTCAAATCCTTTTTGGAAACAGTAAAAGTAAGATCAGTGAATCCTTCCAGGCTAGCGTTCTGAATAATCATATCCACGTTGATATTTTTATCGGAAAGCGGTGAAAACAACGCCGCAGCTATACCGGGCTTATCCGGAACATGAACAACCGTTATCTTGGCCTGATCTCTGTCGTAAGTGATTCCCGAAACAATTTCTTTTTCCATATCCTTATCCTCCTTGGTCACCAAAGTCCCCCCTTCATCAGTAAAGGTTGATTTTACATACACCGGCACATCATATTTTTTCGCCATCTCCACCGAACGCGGCTGGAGCACCTTGGCGCCGGTCATGGCCATTTCCAACATTTCATCATAAGATATTTTTTCAAGCCTGCGGGCTCTATCGCAAACATTCGGGTCGGTTGTATACACGCCGTCCACGTCTGTATATATATCACACTGATCGGCCTTAAGGGCAGCAGCAAGCGCTACTGCGCTCGTGTCGGAACCACCCCGTCCCAGAGTGGTAATATTGTTTTCCTCATCCACTCCCTGAAAACCCGCCACGACTACAATTGTCCCTTTTTTAAGCTCCTCTTGGATTGCCTGCGGGTCAATGCCTTTTATTCGGGCTTTTTTATATGCCTGATCCGTGTTTATTTTCACCTGAAATCCCAGAAATGATTTCGCCTTGAAGCCCATGGAAATTAAAACAATCGCCAAAAGCGTGACTGTCACCTGTTCGCCTGTGGATATCAAAGAGTCGTATTCCCTGCCGTCAGGCGAGTCAGCGGCGGCGTTTGCCAGATTGATCAGGCGGTCTGTCTCACCAGCCATCGCCGAGAGCACAACGACAACATCATTGCCCTTTTCCCTCTCCCTGATTACCTTCTTCGCCACGTTTTTTATCTTTTCGATATTTGCCACCGACGTGCCGCCGAATTTCTGCACTACCAAAGCCATTTTAGCCAACCTCCGTTTTCACTTCTCGCGCCAGTTCATCCATTTTTTGTGCCGCTCCGCTTATAATTATTTTTCTTTTGTTTTCTTCAATATATTCAAACTTTATCCAGATAACATCATCCGGGAGAATCTTCTCAATTTTTTCCGCCCATTCGATTACCACAACTCCGTCACCATAAAAAATCTCCTCATAACCCAACTCTTCCAGCTCTTCGGGACGGTTTAAACGATATACATCAAAATGATAAAGTTTGCACCTACCGGGATATTCATTGATTAAGGTAAACGTCGGGCTGGCAACTTTGTATTGCGCCCCTATTCCCAGGCCTTCGGCCAAACCGGCGGTGAAGCAGGTCTTGCCGGAACCAAGCTCTCCGGATAAAGCCAGGATATCTCCTTTTTTTAATTTCCCGCCAATATCCGACGCTATTTTTGCCGTCTGCCGCGCGCTTGATGAAATTATTTCTATCTGCTGCTTTTTCTTAACCATTGAACATAGTTTAATATAAATATCATCCTTTTTCCAATATCAGAAAAGCGGCGGCGTAAGTTTTGGTATGGGTAATGCTCAAATGAATTTTTGCTATTTTATTTTTTTTCAGCTGAAGGGCGGCCTGATTATGGGCGAGAATAATTGGCTTACCCTGTTCGTTATGAGTCACCTCCACGTCTTTCAAGTGCACGCCCCGGCCCATGCCAATGCCGAGCGCCTTCAAAAATGACTCCTTGGCCGCGAATCTTGCCGCGTAATGAAGGGAAAACTGAACATGCCTGGCGCAATATTTTATCTCGTTTTCACAAAACACACGCTCAAGAAATTTTCCGCCCCACTTAGCGATTATTTTCTCAATCCTGTCGTTTTCCACCAGGTCTATGCCGATCCCGTAAATCATCTCTATCTCCGCTCAGGCGTAAACAATCGCGTCCGTAACAGCGGCAACTTTTTTCATGGCTGCCACATCATGAACGCGCAAAATATTGGCTCCGTTCATTATCGCGGCGGCAACTGTCGCCGCCGTGCCTTCGCTTCTATCCGCCGGCTGTTCTTGTGTTATCCTGCCAATAAACGATTTGCGTGAAGTTCCGATTAATATGGGAACACCGCACGCTCTCAGCGTGGATAAATTTCTGATTATCCGATAATTATCCTCAGCGGTTTTGCCAAAACCTATGCCGGGATCAACAATAATGCTTTCTTTTTCCACGCCCGCATTCACGGCTTTTTGCATGCTTTTTCGCAGATACGCAACAATTTCGCCCATGAGGTCATGATATCTCAAATCACCTGTTTGCATAGTTTGCGGAGTGCCCCGCATGTGCATTAAAATCAATCCGGCCTTCTTCCGCGCGACGGTTCCGGCCATTTTTCTATCAGCGGCAAGCGCACTTATATCGTTTACAATTTCCGCTCCGGCATCAACCGCACGCGCGGCAACTACGGCTTTTTTCGTGTCTATGGAGATTGGTATTTTGATTTTTTTGGCCAATGATTCAATCACCGGTATAACACGCTTTAACTCGACGTTCATCGGCACCGTTTTTGACCCCGGGCGCGTTGATTCCCCGCCGATATCGATAATGTCTGCACCTTGCGCCGCAAGCTCCAAACCCCTTTCCACCGCCTTTTCCTGCGCGAAAAATAATCCGCCATCGGAAAAGGAATCAGGCGTTACATTAAGGATGCCCATGATTAATGTCCTGCCGCTGATTTTGATCTTACGGTGGGCTGTTTTGAAAATAAACTCTTTTTCGCCTTGACTATGCAGAAGTCGCCTTAAATCGGCGGCAATTTTATTTAGGCCGAAGGGCTGATTTTCAATCTTGTCGGCGAGCTTCATGATTTGCTTCTGCGTCCCCATGAGCAATATATCGCTTGCCTCCAGTGAGCAGGCGACACTGCCGCGCGCCACGGCGGCATCGCCGCCCACGGATAACATTTCTTGTTTGATGATGTTTGCTACTTTACAGGGTTGTTTCTCAATAAAAATATTGAGATGGATGGTTTTTGCCGCCATCGCGCCGATGCCGTAATGGTCCACGCCGATTTTCGTGAATACTTCCGCTGCTTCATTAATATTATTAATGTCAATTATTCTCACGGTAACACACCTGTGTGACAACACAAATCAATGCTGGATACAAACGCACCTTGGCAGATAGTCATCAGGATAAAGCGGGATAGGCGACGGACTCGCTTTTCGGCAGGGCATCTCCAATAAGTTCATCTATTTCCTGACCGCTTAATACTTCCTTCACCAGAAGCTCCCCGGCTATTTTATGCAGTATATCAATATGGTCCTGCAGCAGCTTTTTTGCCCGGTCATAGTTGCGCATGACCACCGCCATGATTTCGGCATCGATATTTTTAGCCGTTTCTTCGCTGTAGTCTTTATGCGTGGCAAATTCCCGCCCTAAAAATATTTGCTCTTCTTTTTTGCCGTAGCTGAGCGGGCCAAGTTTTTCGCTCATGCCCCATTCGCAAACCATTTTCCGCGCCAAATTTGTCGCCCGTTCGATATCGTTCCCCGCGCCGGTGGTAAAATCGTGCAACACCAGCTCTTCTGCGGCGCGACCGCCCAACAATATGGAAATATTTTTCTCCAGATAATCGCGCGGATACGTATGTTTTTCATCAATCGGCAATTGCTGCGTCAAACCCAAAGCCCGGCCACGCGGAATGATCGTCACCTTATGAATCGGATCCGTTCCCGGAATCAGACGCGCCACCAGCGCGTGCCCCGTTTCATGATATGAGGTGTTGCGCTTTTCATTTTCGCTGATTACCATGCTCTTGCGTTCCGTGCCCATCAGAATCTTGTCTTTGGCAAACTCGAAATCGCTCATGGTCACCTTATCGCGGTTGGCGCGGGCGGCATTGAGCACGGCTTCATTGATCAGATTTTCTATATCCGCGCCCGAGGTTCCCGGCGTTCCCCTGGCCAAGACGGCAAAATTAACGTCTTCGGCGATAGGCGCGTTGCGCGCGTGAACTTCAAATATTTTTTCCCTACCCTTCACATCCGGCAGTGGCACGATTACCTGGCGGTCAAACCTGCCCGGCCTTAAAAGAGCCGGATCAAGCACGTCCGGTCGGTTGGTCGCGGAAATGAGAATTACACCTTCATTGGATTCAAAACCGTCCATTTCCACCAGAAGCTGGTTGAGGGTCTGCTCTCTTTCGTCATGCCCTCCGCCCAGGCCGGCGCCGCGGTGACGCCCTACCGCGTCTATTTCGTCAATAAACACGATGCATGGGGCGTTCTTTTTTGCCTGGCTGAACAAATCCCGCACGCGGGAAGCTCCAACACCGACAAACATCTCCACAAAATCGGAACCGCTGATACTAAGGAAAGGCACATCCGCTTCACCGGCAATCGCCCGCGCCAGAAGGGTCTTACCCGTGCCCGGAGGGCCCACGAGCAGCAGCCCCTTGGGAATTCTACCTCCCAGTTTCGTGTATTTCTTGGGGTCGCGCAGAAAGTCAATGACTTCTTCCAGCTCAGCCTTAGCTTCATCAATTCCCGCCACGTCGGCAAATGTTACTTTTTTGGATTTATCCGTGATTAACCGCGCCCGGCTTTTGCCAAAGGCCATAGCTTTGCCACCGCCGGCCTGCATCTGCCGCATCATGAATAACCAGAAGCCAATAATCAGTAAAACCGGCAGGAAATTAACGAAAATCGCGAACCACGGCGACTCCTCATGCGGCTTCGCCGCTATTTTCACTTTCTTTTCCCTTAATTGCGCCACCAGCGTATCATCTTTCGGAGCATACGTTATGAACATATTGCCGTTGGTCAGCTTGCCGCTGATGGTTTCGCCCTGTATTGTCACTTCGCTGATCTCACCTTTTTCCAGATATGTCAGCATTTCCGAGTAAACAATATCCTTGGGCACCGCTCTCTGCTGATTAAAAATCTGCCATACGAGCAGAAAAACGAGCACCATCGTTAGGATTACTGCTATATTTTTTGAAGACTGATTCAAAATTTTCTCCTTGCTTTCTTTGATTATCTTTACATTCTTTATAATAATATCTGTTTTAACTCAAATATTTTCTACAGATAGGCGCGTCGCCAAATTTTCGCCGAATGCCTTGCTTTTTAGGGTTTTGTAAACGTGATTTCCAAGACATTTATTGTGTTATCCGTAATTTTGGCCCTCTCACTCAAATGCATTCCTTCAATCCAGACCACGGACAAGCTGTCGGCTAAAAGCATCACGGAGTCGCGCAAGCGGCGGGGAATTTTGCGGTCGATGAAATAATCCTTAATTTTTTTGGATCCCTTCATGCCCAACGGTTCAAACCAATCGCCGTTTCTTCTGTTGCGGATACACAAAGGCGGGCTTAATCTATCCAAATCCAGATAAATTTTATTTTGACTGCTGTAATCTACTTCCTCCCTCTTCACTTTTTGTAAAAAGAGATTGATGTTTTTTTCACGGATGAAAAAAACACCATCTGCCGCAAGCGGATATTCATAATTGCGCTTAAACAAATTGTCCCGCTTGTTTTCTAAAAATAAATGGTTATATTCAATAAAAGCGCTCAACATTCCCGGTAGATTCAGTTTTTTCCCCGTCTTTTGATTGCCGATAATTTTATCCAGGGCTTCAACATGAGCGAATGAAAACCTCTTTTCTTCCGGCTTTAACGTCTCCAGAAAAGACTTAAGTAATCTGAATCTGATCGCGGGATGAAGGCCGCGCAACCAGCCTATGTCTACGCGATAAGAACCATCATTAACCCGGATATAGTCTGACTGCAGCGCCTGCGCCACAAAGTTTTTTATAAAATCATTTTCCCTTCGGAGTATTTCCGCTGTCTGCGCCAAACTATTTTCCAGGCGCGGATTGAACTCTTTCTTCAGAAAAGGAATTAATTTAATCCGAATCTTGTTGCGCAAAAATTGCGTGTTTTTATTTGTGCTGTCTTGGCGATATACTAGATTGTTTTTTTTGAGATACTCCATGATCTCCGGACGCGAAATCTCAATAAGCGGTCGGATAAATCTGCCCTCGCGCAAAAGTGGAATGCCTTTTAGCCCTTCCAGCGAACTTCCCTGCAATAGTCTCATTAAAATTGTCTGGGCCTGATCTTCCATGTTATGCCCCAACGCCACTCTTTGCGCCTTAAATTTTTCCGCCGCCTCCTGCAAAAAAAGATAACGTTGCCGGCGATAAAAATCTTCGGGTGATTCCCCTCTTTTTCTCAGTGATCTATCCATTCGCCCGGCGTGAAAAGGCAAATCATACTTTTCCGTCAATTGCCGGCAAAATATTTCGTCCTCATCTGATTCCCTGCCGCGTAACTCATGGTTAAAATGAGCGGCAATGATTTGTAAATCCATCTCCGGAGCCATTTTGGCAAGGACATCCATAAGCGCAACGGAATCAGGACCACCCGATAACGCTACGACAATTTTATCGCCACGCTCTAGAAGAGAATATTTTTTTGCTGTTTTTTTTACCTTGTCAATAATCATGCAAATAAAGAAACTATTTCGTCCATGCTTTCGCAGTAATAATCGGCCTGAGCGGCCAGGAGGTCCTCTTTTTTACCCAAACCACTTAGGTGCGCCACGCTTAATATGCCGGAATTTTTTGCCAGAAGTATATCGTTGATGCCGTCACCAATCATCACCGCCTTACTTTTGTCAATGTTGTATTTGTTAAGTAAATGAGCGACAAGGCGCGCGTCCGGCTTTTGATAGGGAAATGTATCCGCGCCGATAATATCATCAAAATGCATATCTATACTTAACCCCTGCACAATCGACATTGCATATTTATAGCGCTTGTTCGTAACAACTACTTTTGTCTTGCCGGAATAATTATTTAGCACATCCAGGACATGGGGATATAATCTGGTGCTGTCCAAAAGATGCTTTTCGTAATAGTCACTGAAAATTTCCAGGGCTTTTTCCAAAATTTTTTCCTGATTGACGGCTGCCGCCCTTTCTAACAGCTTGCGCACGCCATCGCCAACAAAACCCATGATCTCCTCGTTTCTTTTTAAAGGCAGGCCGATTTTTCCAAGCGTAAAATTAACCGCCGCCGCCAGATCATCACCACTCGCGACAAGCGTGCCGTCCAAATCAAAACCCATTAAATCTATCTTTTTCTTCCTCATATTTTTTTCAATATAGCCAAGTGTTCGGTTAAACACAAGTTTCATTAGCTAAAAACAGTTTGACCCCGCCTCTCGCTTATGTTATTGAAATTACAACCGCTTGGATCACTTCTTTCGACTGAGACGGTATTTTTTGCCTAACGTCATGCAGAGGTCTTCCTGGCCGTGGAAGGCCTTTTTTATTGGAGAGAATATGCCGGCTGCGGAAAAAAAGAAGCAAAAAAGCAAATATACTTTCGCGATAATTGGCACCGGAATGGTCGGCACAGCCATCGGCATTTTGCTGAAAAAAGCCGGTTATCAAATAGCCGCTGTTTACGATAAATCACCCGCGGCTTTAAAAAAAGCTGTAAAATACACAAAAGCCAGGGCAGTTCGTGATCCGCTGGCAACTTTAAATTACGCTAACTGTCTTTTACTCACCACGCCGGATGATGCCATAGCCGCCGCCTGTAGGGAAATCTCCGACGCTTCCAACATCAGAGGTAAATTTGTTTTTCATCTGAGCGGCGCGGGAGGACTGGATTTGCTTGATGCGGCCGCGGAAAAAGGCGCTTGCGTCGGCAGCTTTCATCCCCTGCAGAGTTTTTCTTCTGTGGAAAACGCCGTAAAAAATATACCGGGTAGCTATTTCGGCGTTACGGCGGAAGGAAAATCCAAAGCACTGACAAAAAAAATTGTCGCGGATTTAAAGGGAATACCACTTTTTATCGCCGATGAGCAAAAGCCTCTTTATCATGCCGCCGCCTGCTTTGTTTCAAATTATTTAGTGACTTTGCTCAACAGCGCGGAAGCAGTTTATCAGACAACAGGCATCAGCGAAAAACAGGCGCGCAGGGCATACCTGCCGCTAGTCTGGGGCACGCTAAAAAATATTGAACGCTGCGGTTCCGTCTCGGCGCTTACGGGACCAATCGCCCGTGGTGACGCCGGCACAATTAAAAAACATCTACAAACCATCGAAAAAAATGCTTCTCCTTTCAGCGATATTTATCGATCTTTGGGCATGTTGACTATTGAACTGGCCGTAAAAAAAGGAACTCTCTCTTTGGAAAGAGCGCAATTAATAAAAAAAATCCTCAAAGGAGAATAAGCTATGAGCACCCAAGGCAAAATCAACCGTAAAACCATTCTCGATATAAAAAAAATGAAAACAACGGGAGATAAAATCGCCATGCTGACCGCATATGATTTCGGCATGGCCTCGCTTATCGATGACACCGATATTGATATCATTCTGGTTGGCGATTCTCTGGGCAATGTTATTTTAGGATACGATACAACGCTACCCGTTACCATGGAAGACATGTTGCATCATACAAAAGCGGTCGTCCGCGGCGCTCAGAAACCACTTATCGTGGCCGATATGCCTTTTATGTCCTATCAGATTTCACCTCAGACCGCGCTCGCCAACGCCGGTAGATTTTTACAGGAAGCGGGCGCTCAGGCCGTAAAGCTTGAGGGCGGCCGCGAGCAGGCGGAAACCGTTCAGAAAATCACCTCTTCCGGCATTCCAGTGATGGCGCATCTTGGTCTTACGCCGCAATCCATTCACCAGATTGGCGGCTACAAAGTCCAAGGCAAAAAAGAAGACGCCGCCGAGAAAATGCTCAATGACGCGCGTATTCTGGAAGAAGCGGGAGCCTTCTCTCTTGTTCTCGAATGCGTGCCGGAGAAACTGGCCAAGGAAATTACTGAAGCCATTTCCATTCCCACCATAGGTATCGGCGCGGGCGTAAACTGCGACGGTCAGGTGCTGGTGATAAATGATATGCTGGGGATGTACGAAAGAATTACGCCGAAATTCGTTAAAAAATACGCAAATCTGGGCGTGGAAATTAAAAAAGCGGTGAAAACCTATATTGCCGAAGTAAAAAACGGCGCGTTCCCCGACGCGGAGCACAGCTTCAAATAAACTAGCTGGTGAAAAAAGCCTCAGTTTATTCTGATATCCGCTTTAGCTCTGAGTTTATCCATAAGCTTGGCAAAAGCATCCGACTGCTTTTGCTGCTCTAGATAATTCGATATTTTATCCCGAACATCATCCAGGGCGATCTTTTTCTCCGGATTTCGTTCCAGCACCTGAATAATGTGATAGCCGTAATCGGTCGTGATCACCGGACCAAGTTCCTTGATTTTTTGCGAAAAAGCGGCGTCTTCAAAAGGCTTTACCGTCTGCCCTCTCGTTATCGAACCCAAATCCCCACCGCTTTCCTTACTGGGACAATCGGAATTCTTCTTAGCTAACTCCGCAAAATCAGCTCCTTCGGCAATCTGCCTGCGCAGGTTTTCGATTTTTTCTTTTTTCTGTGCCTTTGTCTTATCGTCATCTTTTTCGTTGATCGCAACCAGAATATGACGGAGGTGTACGCTTTCCGGAACTATAAACCTTTCCTTATTTTCATTGTAGAACTTGCTTATTTCCCTGCGCGTGGGTTTTGTTTTTCCGTCTAACTCCATGGCCACCATCTTTTTGACTTTGATTTCGGCGGCAATATTTTTATTTAGTTCCTCCAGCGTCATTTTGTTCGCTTTAAGAAATTCTTCGAACTTCTGTCCCGGCTCTATCTGCGACCGCATGCGATCGACAACTTCTTTAATATCTTTCTCTTCCGCAACTATTTTTCTTCTCTCAATTTCATTTTCCAAAACCGTGCGCATGATGAAATTTTCCACCAGTTGCGTCTTGATGTTTACCTGCGCCTCTTTTATTTTATCTTTGGGAATCTGGTCCTGATACGTCTTCATAATATCTTTGATTTGCATATCGAGTTGCGCCTTTTTCAGTTCCTTACCGTCGACGCTGACCGCGACATCTGCTGGAAGGCTTTTACTGGGCGCGGCTACAAACTTATCACTTAGTTTTTGGCTTTGATTCACCGGATCTGTAGCGGGAGTTTCTTTGATATCATTTTCTTTCGAACAACCGGATAGAAGAGCAGTCAAAACCAACAGCGTTACCGATAATAACAGAATACTTTTTCTCATTAATAATCCTCCCGCATTTTGCTTAATTTAGGCTGAAACTATACGGAAATAAAACTTCCGTCAAGAAGATTATCAGTCAATTGTTGGACAATTTCGCCTCAGGTTATCTCTCTCAGGCACTTTAGCCAGCTCATTTGCTCATCTAAAGAATCAGCTCCTGCCCTTTCTGAAAAAGGAAAGTCATTACAGCCGGACAAGCGCCTGATTTCTCTGAGCGCCGTAAACATATTGATTTGCGGGTAGGCCTCTCTGGTTAAATAGTTGATTAATTTCAGAGTTTTAAAGGCGTCAAACCAGAGGTGAAACTGTTTGACCAATATTTTTTCGCTTTTCGCATTAGCGCTTATTTTCGACCAATTGTCTTCAAAGCGGCATATTTTAAGAAATCCTTCCAGACAGGGATGAATTCTGCGCGTGTTTTCCTTAATTTCAGCAATTTCTGCCGCACTTTTTTCTTCCATCAGCTTGACCCAGCTTCCCACAACCGCAAAAACACGCGGGTCATATAATAAATATTTTTGATTTGCGGCGGTCAAAAAATTGTGAATACTTTTACCTGTCCCGAACGGAACGCGCAAGGAGGGGCGCGCCGACGGATACACGCGGGTATCCCGCAGATAACTAATCTTTCCCACTTTCGCGAGCTTGTTGAGAAAATAGAAATCCTCGCCCGCCTGCCGCCGATTCATCCCCCGGACTTCCAGATAAGCATCAGTCGTGGTGATGATCGTGGAGCCGATCGCCTGATATGCGTAGGGCGATTTCGCCCCGCGCAGTCCCAAAACCCAGTAGCGCAGATATATCTCATAAAAACAAATAGCCGCCCGCGCTGCATCCTCTGGCGGCATCTCATGGGCGTAAGCCGTAACCGCCGTTTTCACCTCCCCGGAAAAATGGTTTTTTATCGCGGACAAGTAATTATCCTCTACCAGTGTATCCGCATCAAGGTTGATAAGAAGCTTTTTCGCAGGCATTTCTTTTTGCCACAGGCGCAGCACGGCATCCATGCCGATTTTTCTGGCCATGCCGACGCCGCCGCGCTCAGAAGGAAGCGCCTCGCCTTTGCTGGCTGCATCTATATAACCGATTTTTATTTTTTTATCCGCCAATTCGGTCAGCTGTTCATGCAGCTTTCTTTCCACGCGGTATTTATCGAACGATTTTTTACCAACGAGCGACGCCAATATTTCCAGCGTCTCAAGATTATTTTTGATATCTTCCCGCGGCGAATTCACGCGGTTATTTATCACGCAGAGCACCAGTGTGTCTTCGAGGGAAGAAGCGGAATTTTTTGCCAGGGATGCCAGCGTAAAAAAAAGCGATTTTTTTTCCGCGTATGCGGGTATTACCACGGCGCACGACACATCTTTCCCATCGTGCGTAATCAAACGCCATTTATCATCGCACGCGTATTTTTGCAGGTAGTCTTCGAGCAGGGAAGCTTTCTTCATGACAGCTGTTTCAGCGCGCCTTCTTTAAGCATGTGATAATCATCTCCGTCTATCCAGTTAATGACGATGCCTTTTCTTTCCATACGGCGAAACCATGTTTCCTGCCTTTTGGCGAACTGGTGAATAGCGGTATTCAATTTATTTTTCATTTCCTGAAAACCTATTTTTTCTTGCAGATACATGGCAATAAACTTATACTCCAGGCCAAAATTTTCCAGACGGGACCAGGCCACGCCTTTTTCATGCAATTGCGCCACTTCCTCCACCATGCCGCCGGCTAACCTTTCTTCCAAACGCCGCGTGATACGTTTTCGCAACATGTCTCTTTCCCAGCGAATGCCAAAAACAGCGGCGTCAATATAAGGTTTTTTTCCCGAAAAGCCGGTTTTATTTCTCGTCATTTCAATTTCAATCGCCCGAATCAGACGCGCGCGGTCCTCTAAATCCGTTTTATTATGAACCAGCGGTTTTAGCGATAGAAGAAGCGCTCGAAGTTCTTCTTCCGTTTTTTCTCCCAGTTCTTTGCGCAATTTTTCGTTTTTCGGCGCAAAAGGCAGATCATAGGCAGCGAGCACCGCTTCCAGATAAAGACCTGTTCCTCCCACCATGACCGGTAACGTATTTTCCTGCGTAAGCTTCATGAATATTTCATAAAAATCCCGCTGATAGTCAAAAAGACTGAATTCCTCTTCCGGTTCAATCACATCAATCATATGATACTTGATTTTTCGTCCATCAACTATATATTCATCAATATCTTTCCCGGTGCCGATATTCATCCCGCGGTAAACCTGACGGGAATCGGCGGAAATAATTTCCCCGCCAAGTTCCGCCGCCAACCTCACGGCAAGCTTTGTCTTCCCCGAAGCGGTGGCCCCCAGAATAACAATTAGATTTTTTCTCATTTTTTAATTGCCTTGAAAATATGAACTGTTGTGTGTAAGCAAACAGGGTTATTTATATATCATTATTTTCAGATATTCTACCAGTAGCGGCCAGGGAAATGTTGACAAGAATAGATTTGGGCAAAGAGGCTATTTTGCCGCTCATTTTCAAAATGAGCTGGCCTTCCATTGTCGCCATGATGGCCATGTCCATCTATAATTTTATCGATTCCTTCTGGCTGGCTCGGCTCAGCGCGCAGGCTTTAGCTGCCCTTACCGTTTGCTTTCCTATACAAATGATTTTCGCTGCAATCGGGGTGGGCACCGGCGTCGGCGCCGGCTCTTTTTCCGCGCGCATGTTCGGGGCGGGCAAAGACCTGGAAGCTGGACAAACAGCCGGACAAATATTTTTTCTCTCGTTTATTTTCGGGCTGGGCATTATTTTGCTTGTTTTACTTTTTCATGACCAATTGCTCGGGCTTTTCGGCGCCACAGAGGAAATATTGCCTCTTTGCCGTCAGTATCTAGTAATTATATCTTTCAGCTCTCCCTTTCTTCTTTTTTCCATGATGTCTAATAACCTGTTGCGCGCGGAAGGACGGCCGCTTCTTTCCATGTATGTTGTCCTGGTCGCTTCTCTTACCAGCGCCATCCTTGACCCTTTTTTAATATTTGGCCTCTGGATTTTTCCGCAGCTGGGCATCAAAGGCGCGGCTTTTGCCGCTGTAATCGCTCAGTTTATCGCGTTTTTGTTTTCCGTAAACTTTCTTTGCCTAAAATCATCCAAATATAAATTGCACCGTAAATATTTCGCTTTGAATCCACAGATTATGCGCGCTATTTTCTCCACCGGCTTTCCATCCATTGTTTCCAATTTCATCATCAGCCTGGTGCTGATCGCTTACAATCATGTGCTGGCTCAATACGGCGCGGCGGCCATCGCCGCTTTGGGAATCTGCTTTCGCGTCAATGGCCTCGTAACGATGATTTTATACGGAATAGGCTTCGGTTTAATGCCGATTGTCGGCTATAGCCAAGGCGCAGGTTTATACAAAAGATTAAGGCAGGCGGTTTCTGTCGCCATGAAAGTGTCTCTGGGCATCGCTTTTTTTGCCACAATTATACTGATGCTTTTTGCCGATTCTATCGTGGCTGTCTTCTCCGCCGATCCCACTTTGACAACCATCGCTGTCCCCGCTTTGCGCATCTATGTTTTGGTTCTGATATTTTTGGCGCCCCTGCTTGTTTTTATAAATATGTTTTTGGGCCTGGGAAAGGGAACGCTGGCGATGTTCATTTTTATTTTCCGCGATACAATACTGCTTATACCTCTGCTGGTCGTTTTTTCCCGGGTGTGGGGGATAAACGGCGCGTGGATGGCCATACCTTTTTCCAATCTGCTGGCCTTTGCTTTGACTTACTATTACGCGCGGCGCGAAATAAGGCGCTTTAAATCTCTGGAAATCAGTCTTGAGCTTTTTCGGCCAAACTATGAATAAAAAAATGCCCCGCTTGCACGGGGCATTTCTTGTTTAATATGAAACTGTTAATTTTTTCTATTATAGCGGCTGCACATTTGACGCGCTCGGGCCCTTGTTGCCCTGCTCTACATCAAAACGGATCCTCTGACCCTCGTAAAGAGTCTTAAATCCCGTTCCCTGAATGGCGCTATAATGAACAAAAACATCCCCGCCTTCATCGTTTTCAATGAAGCCGAACCCCTTCTTCTCATTAAACCACTTTACCTTTCCTTCTGCCAAAGCTAAATACCCCCTCTAAAAAATATTTCTTTCCGGTTAAATTGCGGCCGGAAAAATAAAAAAACCGCATAAATTCTTTCTATACAAGAATTTTATGCGGTTAATTTTTTTATCACAATAACTAGCACGAACAATTTCCCGATATTCGCCGCCTGCCTAAATGATCGTAATATTACGGCTTTTTAACATTTTATTATTTGCTAGCACTAATCATTTTCAAAATCAACTTTTTTTTGAATGATTTTCTGTCTATTTTTTATATGCGATGAAATGATTTTTTCAATTTCTGCTTCTTTTCCCCAATAGAAATGATCCGTTCCTTTAATTATTTCCAGCTTGGCGCCAATTTTCCCGCATGTTTCAGTTATGTCGGCAATATCGCAAAAGTTATCCGCATCGCCGCAAATTATTAAATTTACTTTGTTTTTTAACTCGAAAAAATCAAAGTCGAAATGATTAATCGGTGGAGAAATAAATATTACCCGGTAAAACAATTGATTTGTCGCTGAAATAACTTTTGCGCCAACCCATGCGCCAAAAGAATAGCCGACAAAGAATATATCCGCATATCCTTCCTCCTGAAGATACCTGTGAACACAGATAACATCCTGAATTTCTCCTCTTCCTTCATCGTAAGAGCCGCTGCTTAAGCCTACGCCGCGGAAATTAAACCGTAATGTTGCTATATTTTTTTCGGCAAAGCCCTGACACGCCGCTTCGACAACGTTATTGTGCATGGAACCGCCCATCAACGGGTGAGGATGGCAGATAATTGCCGCTGTTTTACTATCGGTATTATGCAATAGCGCTTCGATTAAAAATTCGCCGTTTCTGATGAAAATCCGCTCTTCTTTAATCATGATTTTCAGCTTTCTCCCGCCCAATGACAGGCACAATATCTTCCAGGCGCAATTTCTTTTAACGGCGGCTGCAGCAATGAACAACTCTCACGTTTGTAGGCGCAACGATTCTGAAAACTGCAGCCGTTTTCCGGCGCTGTTCCCGCTTCGCCGGTAATTCTGGTCATTATTTTATCGTCGAATACGGCGTAGGAAGGAGCTGCGGAAAGCAACAGCCGCGTGTATGGATGCAGTGGATTATCATAAATATCCCGGTTATCGGCCAGCTCGACAATACGACCCAGATACATTACCGCCACCCGGTCGGACATATGTCGGATAACATTTAAATCATGGGAAATAAATAAGTAAGTTAGTCCGAAATCGTTTTTCAGCCTCTTGAGGAGATTAAGAATCTGCGCCTGAATTGATACATCCAGCGCGGACACCGGCTCGTCAGCCACAATAAGTTCCGGCCGCAAGATCAGCGCGCGCGCGATGCCGATGCGCTGCCTCTGCCCGCCGCTGAATTCATGAGGATAGCGATTTGCCTGTTGACGGGTTAAGCCAACCTGTTCCATTAATTTAAGCACATCTTGTTTTCTTTTCTGTTTATCCCTCTGACCTTGAATAATCAGCGGCTCTTCAATAATGGCTGCCGCCGAGCGGCGCGCGTTGAGCGATGAGTAAGGATCCTGAAAAACAAGTTGTACGCGTCGACGATAGCTTTTCAGATCCTTTTTGCCGTAGCTAAAGATATTCTGTCCTTCATGGAGGATAGAGCCCGAGGAGGGCTTTTCCAGCAACGTGATAAGCTTTGCCAGCGTCGATTTTCCACAGCCGGATTCACCGACGAGCCCCAGTGTTTCTCCCTTGTATATCTGTAAATCAACATTGCTGAGGGCGGGAATTAATCTTTTCTTAGCCCCGGCCAGCGCCGCAACAGTTTCATAAATTTTGCTTAAATTTTTTACTTCCAGCAATACTTTCTGCATTTGTGAGTTTTTATTTAATCCTCTTTAGCACTTTTTCTGTTTTCCAGCAGGCAGCCAGGTGAGTTTTATCTATTACCGTCAGTGGCGGTTCGTTTTCCGCGCAGTAGCCATCCCCATAGGAACAACGCTCATAAAAACGACAGCCGGGCGAAAGATCATACAAACTGGGAACCGTGCCGGGGATAGTTTTGAGATATTCTGGCGCTGTTGAGCCGGCGGCAATACTCCTACCGGGCAGTGAATCAATAAGTCCTTGAGTATAAGGATGAGCGGGATTTACAAATATTTTATCAGCCGGCGCGTTTTCCACTATTTTCCCGGCGTACATTACCGCGATTCTCTGCGCGTGCCGCGCGATAAGACCCAGGTCATGCGTGATAAACAACACGGCCATTTGATTCTTGTTTTTCAGTTCATCAATCAGCTCGATAACCTGCGCCTGAATGGTCACGTCCAAAGCGGTGGTAGGTTCATCCGCCAAAAGAAGTTGCGGATGACAGGACATCGCCATGGCAATCATCACGCGCTGACGCATGCCGCCGCTGAGCTGATGTGGGTAATCGCGCGCTCTTTTATCCGGATCGGGAATTCCTACCTCACGCAATTGTTCCACAGACATCAGCACCGCCTCTTTCGCCGAAACGTTTCTGTGCAGACGGATAGCTTCGGCAATTTGTTCTCCCACGCGAAACACCGGATTGAGCGAAGTCATCGGTTCCTGAAAAATCATGGATATTTGACTGCCGCGGATGGCACGTATCTCCTCATTCGAAAGGGTCAATAAATTCTTATTGGAGAAAATAATCTCACCGTGGCTTATTTTACCCCGCCCCGGCAAAAGACGCATAACGGAAAGAGCCAGCATTGTTTTGCCGCATCCGGATTCTCCGACAACGCCCACCGTTTCACTGTTTGCCACGCTTAAAGATACATGGTCAACCGCCCTGATTGTCCCTTGAGCGGTATCAAACACGGTTACCAAATCTTTTATTTCAAGAAGCGCCATCTTCGTGCCAACCTGCTCATGGATACAATAAACGCGAATCTAACGCGTCGAAGCTGCGTGGAAAATGCGGTGGTTTTATTTTTCGACTTGTTTCATTAAAAAATGTACCAGCAGCCGCACCGGCACACCCGACGCACCTTTAGGAATGTATGGTTTATCTTTGTCAAACCAGGCGGGTCCCGCGATATCCAGATGCACCCAGGGGTAATCGCCGACAAATTTGCCCAAAAAAGCCGCGGCAGTGATGGTGCCTGCGGCCCTGCCGCCGCTGTTTTTGTAATCAGCGATATCGCTTTTTATCTGCTCGGAATAAATGTCCCAAAGCGGCAGTTCCCAAACCAGTTCGCCCGTCGCCTGCGCAGCGTCGTTAATTTCCGCTTTGAGTTTTTCATCCGTGCCCATCATGCCGATAACCTCATCGCCCAACGCAATGACACAGGCGCCGGTGAGCGTGGCGATATCAATGATCGCCGCCGGTTTATATTTGGAAGCGTAAGCTAGGGCATCGGCCAGGATAAGCCGCCCTTCCGCGTCGGTGTTGACAATTTCGATTGTTTTTCCCGAGTAGGACTTTAAAATATCGCCGGGTTTGAGCGCGCAGCCGCTAGGCATGTTTTCCGTGGCGGGAATCAGGCCGACGATGTTAACCGACAGCTGCAAATCGGCCGCGGCCATAATCGCGCCCATCACCGCGGCGCCTCCGGACATATCTGTTTTCATTTCATCCATTTTTTCTGATGGCTTAATGCTGATGCCGCCGCTGTCAAAAGTGAGGCCTTTGCCGACCAGAACTATCGGCGCGCTGCCCTTTTTCCCGCCGCTGTATTCCAAAATAATGAATTTCGGCTCCTGGCAACTGCCGGAGGCAACTCCCAAAAGAGCGTTCATCCCCAATTTTTTCATGGCTGATTTTTCCAGAACTTTGCAGGCGACTTTTTTCCGGCGGGCGACTTCCCGCGCTTTTTGCGCCATAACCGTCGGCGTCATTTCATTGGCCGGAGCGGAAACCAGGTCCCGGACAAAACAGACGGCATCGGTAATGATGCGCGCTTTTCTGACTTCTTCAGCAATCAAAGCATAATCCTGACCGGTTGCGAATATTTCCAACTGCTTCATCTGTTTAATTTCGGCGCGGTCAACTGTTTTAAAAGGAGTGTACTGATAAAGCCCCAATACAGCGCCTTCAACAGCGGCTCGCACCACTTCTTCCTTTCTTCCGGACAAGACGTTAAAATCAAACTCCGTCGCCGCTTCGGTTATATTAAGGGAGCGCAGATGTTGCATTGCTTTGGCATAAGCGGCGCGCAGTTTTTCGAGTTTGAATTCATTTTTCTTTCCCAAACCGACCAGCGAAATTCTTTTTGCCGGCAGGAGACCTCTGGTATAAATTACCATAACCTGAGCGTGTTTTGCTTCAAAATCCCGGCTTTTTATTATATCGCTGATCAGGCCGTCGCTTTTCGCATCTACATCATAAGCCAGGCCAAAAAGTTTTTTATCTTCTTCAAACAAAGCCAATATCAGCGCCTCGCTTTTTGCATCAGTTAGATTCCCTTTTTTTACATTAATTTTCAAGACAGTATCTCCCTTCTTCTTTTCAATTGGGACATGCCGAAGATAGCATAAGCCTCAAAAAAGTCAATGTATTGCATGTGAAGGGAAAATATTTATTGGATGGTTACGCTGTTGCGGCGCAGAAAAATACTGACGCTTTTTTCATTGTGCTTGAGAACAAAACGCAGATAATTGATGTTTTTATCGATGGCTTCCTGGTAAATGTTTCTTTCGATACGCCACCTTTTGCTGAAATGCGCGACCATGAAACGGCTGACGTTACCCAGCTCTTTTTCCATCCGGCTCTTCGTTATGTGGTAGAAGTTGGAAGTTTTTTTCAGCAAATCATATTCGCTGGCAAATCCTGGCACCTTGCCTTCCTCAAATTCACGGAAAAGAGGCATCAGCTTTTCCAAATAAAACCTGTCGGACATCTGCCCCAACAAATCCGCCGTGCCGAGCATCTTGCCTAGCAATTCCATATTGGATGAGGCAAATTTTATGGCGCTGATATTAATACTCATGCCGGTGCAGCTTATGATATCGTTGAAATTTTCGAGATCGTTTTGGAAGTAGGGATCATCGGCATAATAATTTTGGATAAACTGAATGCCCCTTTTAATATGCATCAGTGTGTATTTAGCGCCCGTTCCTTCCATATCGCCAACTTCCTGAATATAACCGGTATCGTGCATCAAGGCGGCGATCAATCCCAGACTGATATCTTTATCCGAAAAAAGCATCCCTTCTACCGCCGCGCCGTGGATGAGACGCGCCATCGCCAGAACAACCGCCAGCGTATGCTTGAAATCATGATAATCCGTGTTGCAGCCGCGGAAACCGGGGTAGCGGCCGTGGAATAGCTTTTCCACATCGCGAAAAGCCCGATCAAAGTGAAGAAAATCAAACTGCGGATTAATCAGAGATACGGTATGCTTTATTTCCTTGATGACCGGATTTTTATCGCGGATATCCAGAAACTGCGAATGCAAAACATTGTCGTTTTTTATTTTTTCCGTCAGCGGGGTCATTATTACTGCTAGAAATTACTTTTTTTCTTCCAGTGTTTGACGCATAACCTATTTAAATCAACTCGTCAATAAAAAGAGGAGTTTTACTATATCAAGGACAAATTTCTGAAAACCCGTTCTGGCACAGACTGAAAATCTTTTGCCCGCAAGACGCCGCGGTAACCATTATATTGCCTATTCTTAGCGGCGTGCCCGGCCCGCCGCTATTTGTAGTATAATGATATGTAACTACCCCGTTTCCTGCACCGCTCATCCCTGAAGAAATTGTCAACCAAGACGCATTGCTTGACGCCGTCCACGTGTCTGCGGCACAACTGCCGGACATAATCACACTAAAAGTTCCTGATCTTCCGGGGTTTCGCGGAACGGAAATATTTTGCGGATTTATTTCAAACTGCCCCTCTGCGTCTGCGGGCGCGACATCGACTTCACCATCCCATGTATAAGTGGTGAATGTCCTTTGGGCGCCCCATGCTGACAGTGCGATAATCAGGAAGAAAGAAGCCGCCCAAACAATGCTGGTTTTTTTCATTTTCTTCTCCGCCTCTTATTTGCCGGATATGGAGAATACCGAAACCCTTTCAATTATTTAGCGGTCAGTTGCCGTGTCATTGCCGTTTATTAAAATATCAACATTCATCCCTGTATATAATTCCGCTTATCGCTTTTTAACGATCTGCCAATCTCCACGTGTTTCCAGATCTGTTAACGGTTATCATCCCGTCATTATCAGCATCCGTTGTCGCGGCTTCTGAATATGTTACCGTTCTGGTGCTGCCTGTGCAACCTGCATAACGATAGAAAGTGACAGAGTCATCGTAATAGAGATTGTAGTAACTGCCACTGCTTAAAGTTTGACATCCACCACTTTGATAATACATTGTTGTCCCGGCATAAACCCTATAAGGGTTATAACGAATTCTTATGCTGAAATTTCCCGTTTGGGCTGTCTGCCCGCCTGACCAGCAAGTATCCGTGACAGTTACTCTAATATTATTCCATATTCCCGCTACCGTTGGCGTACCGCTAATAACACCGGTACTTGGATTGAGGGTTAAGCCGTTCGGCAACGTTCCTGCGGTAATGTAATATGTCAATGCTCCGCTGCCGCCACTTGCCGATACAGTTGTTGAATAATACTGATTAATGACTCCATTATCTGGCGATGGGGTAGTAATGGAAAGTGTCGGACAAGGAGCTTCGGCCTGAGTAACTGTAAATGTCTGACCGCCGATGGTTATCGTGCCTGTCCTTGCTGCACCTGTGTTGGCGGTAATGCTGTAGGTAACCGTGCCATTACCTGTTCCGCTTGCTCCGCCGGTAATTGTAATCCAGTCGTCATTGCTTACCGCCGTCCAGCCGCAGGAACCGGCGGCTGCCGTCACGCTGATGGTCTGCCCGCTGGCGGAAGAGTATGTATGAGATCTGCTGGTCGGATTGATAGAAATAGTGGGAAAATGAATAGCAAAATTATTAATCAGAATATTTTGCGTTGCTCCTCCGGTGGCAACGGTAAAACCAAAAATGATATTATTAAACATCGTATTCAGCGTGCCATCCAGCTGCTGCGTCCTGTTTATCTTGGGCAGATAGCTGCTATTGTCATACGGATTAAGAACATTTTGAAAATAAACAAGTTCGCCGGTCGGACAAGCTGTATAGGGTGAATTATACGTTTCGCAATCAATCCATGCTTTGACCTGATATGTCGCCGATGACGGCGTTCTGATGACTTCAATGCGGGCGCGATGCCACTGGTTATCTTCCAGCCAGTTGTAAGTAGATCGCGCTCTTTCGTAATAGCCGCCTAACCCAGAGCCGTTGCCGCTTTCCGCGGAATTATAGGGATTTGACGTAGTCCCGTCACCAATGCCATGGATGTTATCATCAAAACTGGCCTGCGGAAAAGCATTGCCCGCAGTTGAGGCAGCGTTGCACATAGTGCCGGAGCCTGGATTAGTCCCCCAAAACATTAATGATACATGATTATTGCTTCCATTGTCCTGCCTGCCTCCGCTGCAACCATTATATGTCATGGCTCCGGTATTGGGATAAGTATCAAACTCAATGCCGATCTTGGGAGGCTCAATACCTAAACCATCAAGCGGTGGCGTTGCTCTTGGTTCTGAGGAAGTGGGAGAAGTATTGCCCGAACCCGCATAGCCAATCAATTCGCCCATATCTACCGACGAATTAGGCGAACCACCTCTTTTGGTAATATCATTGTTGGAAGAATTAGCGATGATAAAATTAAAACCATCGCCATAGGTAGTGCTGTTTGTCGAGCTGTCTGCTGTGGTGAATCTGAATTCAAAATAAGCGCGAAAACCAACACCAAAAGTGCATACGCCGGAATTGCAAGGATTGCATCCGGCAGTTGTGCCACCATACCAGATAGCGCCGGAACCCCTATTTATGTTGTTGCCTAAGCTTATTACTCCGGTTTCCGGGTCAACGGTAATGGCAGGATTGGGCGGATCGTTTACTACCGGGGGAAAACCCGGACCTGCACCTCCGCCTCCAAAAGGTGGGTCGCTTGGCGATGCCGATACCTGAATATCGCGGTCCCATGTGTAGGTGGTCAGCGTCTTTTGCGCCGCCCAGACAATAGCGGCCGATGCTAGAAAAATAACTATCGCTAAGATAATTGATTGTTGTTTCATAATTTTATTAATCTCCATAAGTGGAAGTTGAACGTAGGCCCAAACTTCTGCCCATATATATCGGCGTATCATTTATCGCCACCGGCCAGACCGGCGCGGGCGCGCCTGGCACCGCCTGAATGTTGGTTAACGTGACCGTATGCGGATTCGACGCTGTGTTAATAATTCTTTCCTCATAAACATACTGGGAAATAGCGCCGCCGCTGTCCACAAAAATGCTTCCTTTCGACGGTGGAAATATTTTTGCCATATCATCATTAGTATCCGATACGCTTATATTCAAAATCAAATTCCCTCCGGGATTGGGCGCCGGAGCCGAGGAAGTATAGTTATAACCTATATAAAATTCGTCATTTACAGCAATGGCCACACTGAAGGGCGCGCTTAGAGTGAAAGTCACCGGCGTGCCGGTTGAACCGTTAAATGTTCCAATAGACGCATTGCTGAACACGGCCACCGCGCCTGACGCTCCTTTGATTTTCAGATTGCCGCCGGCAAATAAACTTATCGCCGCGGATCCGTCTTCATCCACCTTTGGCATATCGCCCGGCAGATAAAGCGTTATCGACGATGTTCCTGCCGCATAAGCCGCTCTTGCATAAAACCAGTAGGGATAAATTAATACCGTGCAACTGCCCTGATTGCCGGGCATGGGAAAAGTTTGATTATGCAGGCTAATCAGGGTAGTGTTTTTATTGGCTACTGCTTTATATTCGCTGGCGGCGACACGCACGCATGATTCGGCGATATAAAATGCTTTCGCCGCCCTTTGGGCTACTACCTGATTTAAAGAAGCCGTGTAAGTCAGAGAATATATAGCCGCGCCGATAACCGCCAGAACAAGCATGGTAACGATAATAGCAATCAGCGTGGCGCCGGATTGTTTTTTTATTATTTTTTTCATTAGGAATACGGATATTTTCATTGCTTCTTCTTCATTTAATTTAATCGCGGCACGGAAGGAATCGCCGTTCGCCGCGGATTAATTGTTGTCTGAAAAGTCAAATTCGGCTGCCCCGGCATGGCCAGAACGATCACTGCCTGAATCTGCGCCAGATCATTTATGGAATCGGCGGTTGTCCAGGCGCTGTTGTCGGCTTTTCTGTAGGTCAGAAAAGTCTGGCCGCCGTTTGCCTCAGCCAGTCCGTTAATCAGCGGCTGCGCGGCAATGACCGGGTTTATTCCCTGCATATTAATGGCTGCGCCTGATAATTGGATGGCATATTCGCCGCCTGTCGCCAGAGTGTATTGAATAGTATTGGCATTGGCCGTGGCGATACTTTTCACATCTACCAATTCGCGTTTCATCCTCGCCATAGCGAGTTGCGCTTTTTGGGACAACTGATTTGCCTCCCGGGCGAAAATAAAATGCTGCGCGCCGTAAATAATCGCGCCGCTCAAGCCCGCCGCGACGATGCCCAAAAGCACCAGAACAACAATGACTTCCACAAGCGTGAATCCGGATTGTTTATTATTACTATTAACTTTCATATTAAGCCTACTGCGTAAAAATACTCATAATCGTCTGGTCTCCGTCTTTAAGCGCGACAACCAAAACCTGCTGTGTTGTATACGAACCACTGCTCAGCGTGGTAAAATTAGAGGAGTCAATATACGGGTTGGCATCAACATAGGTTTTGAAATTGTTAAGGTTTAAAGTGCCGTTATTTATTTCCTGGCGATATTGGCTGGTTATTAATTCCATCTGCTGAATCAGCGCATATTGTTTGGCCACCATTCCTGAAGAAACCGGGCTTTGCGTGAAAGATGTGCCGATATAAGCCACAAAAAGCGCCGCGGCCACCGCGATAAGAGTGATGGTGATGATGATTTCAATAAGCGTGAACCCGCTGTTTCTTTTCATGGGACATATCCTGTAAAGGGAGTAATGTTAACAGTTACCGTTGAGCCGCCGCCGCTTGCCGGGGCCACGCTTATGGGCGTTCCCACCCACTGCGTGGCGGGATACGTGGAATAAGGAATGCCCCGATTATCGAAATACACCGTAAAACTGCTTATATTGATTTTCTTTTTTGTCAGATTTATCGTTCTGTCCGGATTGATATATTGGTCATCCTCCGGCAGGAGGATAATATTAGCTCCGGGGTTGGCGCCGTTGAAGAGCCAGTAGCTTGTGCCGCTGCAGCTTATTCCCCAGACAGTCGCGTCACCGGGCGCGTTGGGGTTGGAGTTCATCGCCATGGTCTGCGCGTAACGCAGGTGCATCTTAAGCGTATCTGCGCCGGTAATTACTTCCACATCTGTATTTGTTACACGGGAAACGGCTACGGCAGCCAGAATGCCGATCACAACGAACAAGGCAATCAGCTCTAAAAGAGTAAATCCTTTTGATGATTCTTTAAGCATTATCCGCGATCTCCACGCCTGTTTTCCGCAAGCCGTTACCAATAATATTTCTCAGAGAGCTGATCATTAAAGCATTCAGCAAAAAAACCAGCGCCGTCAGCAAGAGCAAAAAAACAAAGGCCATCGGGAAAATCAGCACGAATTCTAAAATTAATGCGTTAATTACGATAAAAATGCTGTGCGCCACTATTCCGTATTTGACAAAAATGATTGTCTGCGGTTTTTTCTTTATAAGTAAAGCCAGCCAGATAATGAGGAGACCGCTGATTGCCGCCAGGTATGGCTGAAAACGCAACCATTGATTTATGTTTGTATTTGCCAATAAATCCTTCATGCCCAAAATTACAAACAGCCCCAGAAGCAGATAAAAGAGTCCAACGATAAACAATAAAAAGAAGCACTGTGCCGGCGAAACTATTTTGCCGGAAAGAATGCTCTCGGCATCAGAACTTAGCCGGCGGCGTTGAAAAAGCAAACGGTATAATCTATATACAAGGCTGTCTTCAGATTTCTTCGCTTCTTCCATGACCTTTTGTATAATATCATCCGGCGGGGTTATTGTTTTCTGCTTTCTTATTATATCTATAATATCATTATGATTTCCCATTGTTTCCCGTTCTATGTCATTGCGAACAAAGTCAGGCAATCTTATGATTTATGACCATTAAAAAAATCTCCACGGTGGCCTAGCTACGTATCGCGATAACAAAATTTTAGTTTTCCAATTATATAACTATATACAATATTTGAAGTTAAATAGTCACAAAAAGATTAAAACAATTACGCGGAATTGGAGAGAAATCTATCCGCTTCGATATAAGGAAATATCTGATTAAATGCTTCCACAACTTTGGGGTCAAAATCAATTCCCGCATTGGCAAGAATTTCCTGTTTTGCCTGAAGCGGGCTGAATGCTTTGCGATAGGGACGATCGGTCGTCAGCGCGTCATAGACATCGGCCACGGCGATAATCTTTGCCCCGCGAGGTATTTCATCTTTTTGAGCCTCATTGTAACCGGTGCCGTTATATTTTTCATGATGATGTAAAATCATCGGTAATATATCCGTAACAGTTTCCCCCAAAGGCTCCAGCAGATTTATAGCCATCCACGTATGTTTTTTAACAATTACTTTTTCGGTATCATTTAGCGCGGTTACTTTCTGCAAAATCGCTTCGCTAACGCCCACCTTTCCCAAATCATGAAGCAGAGCGGCAACGCGAATATTCTCAACCTCTATCGGATCGAGCTTCATCTGTTTGGCAATCATTTGTGCAATGACCGAAACCCTGTGTGAATGGCTTTGCGTATAATTATCTGCGGACGCAATGACCAGCGACAACATTTCTATTATGCCGCTATATGTTCTTTGCAGCTCTTTTTTGCTTTTTTCCTTTTTATCATAAAGAATTCCCATGCAGTATCCGGTAATGACAAGAATGACTCCCCACGTAAGAAGATCAAACCATTTGAAAAATTCCGCACTGCCTGCTTCCTGCGGGGTAAAACTGTGGGGCGAAAAATAAGCCATTAAATAAATTATAGACACGGAAAATACGGATGAAATTACCGCGTATTTCTTGCCGAAAAAATAAGCGCCGATTAAAACGGGGAGATAAAAAACATTCAGAAAAGCCCGCTGGTTAATAATGAAAAAATATATAAAACAGGCAATAGCAATAAGCAATAAAATATTAACAAGCTCTTTGTCGATATTGAATTTGCTTTTTAAAAACCGCTTATCCACAAAGAAGCCCTTTAAGCCCTGCGTGCAGTGAAATTTAATAACCGCTTCTCAAATTTCTGATTTATAATATACCGCTAAATCGGCAGTTAATCAATTTGATATATCATTTATAAAATACTTCTATGCATCTGTTTTGTCAGTCGAATTGTTAATAATATTAATCATTTTATCTTTGATCTTAAGCTCTCTAGCCCCCTGTATATGCGCATTTTGACCGCGCTGATAGACTTACCGGAAATTTCGGATATTTCTTCAAAAGAGAGTTCTTGGACATACTTCATAAGTATAAACGCGCGCGTTTGCACGTCGAGCGCCGAGAGGTAAATATCCATATCTTGCGCCGCAGATGAATTTTGCTCTGCCAAAGATTGATTCTCTTTTAAGTCTGAAGTTTGCGTGATTTTGTTTTTTTTGATGAAATTTTTAATAGTGTTCAGCGCTATGGTATAAAGCCAGGTAAAGAATTTTTTTTCGGGATTGTAGCGCCAAAGATGAATATAAGCGCGAATAAAAATATCCTGCGTCAAATCGGCGGCATCTTCAAGGTTGCCGGTCATGCGATAAGCCAAATTATAAATAGATGTTTTATATTCTTCAACTAACCGCGCGTACGCCTGCCTGTCTCCTTCCAAAACACGGGCAACAATTTTAGCGCATTCATCCTGATCCTGCTCCATTGTCGCCCTCTATGTGCGGGATAGTTCGATATCGGGAAAAAAATTTTCAGGGCATATTCCAATTTCCGGCGGCTGCATATTCAACATCGCCATTCCGATTATTCACCGATACATTTACAGACGTTCCGGCTCCGGTTAAAGTAACATTCCAAATATCAGGTGCTGTGCCTACATTTTGCGCTACACCATTAGCAAATCCGGCTTCCTGCAACACAACAATACCTGTAGCCGGAGGAAATCCGGTACGGACAAATACGCGGCCATATGCTAAATTTAAAGTAGATTTTATCTCCGCAACTTCAGCCTGGGCGGCAGAAATTTTAGCTTCCTGTACTAAAGCAACATATCTTGGCGTAGCGACAGCTATCAGAATACTTAAAATAACAAGAACTGCGATAACTTCAATAAGTGTAAACCCTTTATGGTTTTTTAGCATCATTTCTCCTTATCAAAGCTCACTAACTAAATACATTTAATTTACAATATTTCCGATAAAATCAGCGTGGAACCGCATCGTTCCACGCTGATTTTAATTTAAATAAATCACTACCGCTTTTAGCTCGGTATATTCCATGTACCGGTTGCGGAGTAATCTGTATCGCCATTTCGGTTATTAATGCTCACCGCCACAGCAGCTCCGGCACCAGTTAATGTAACATTCCAAATATCGGGAGCAGTTCCAACATTTGCAGGCGTTCCGTCAGTAAATCCGGCTTCCGTAATAACTGCAGCGCCAGTAGTTGGAGCGCTGCCAGTTCTTATAAAAATTCTGGCATACGCTAAATTCAATGTTGATTTCATCTCAGCAACCTGTGCCTGAGCCGCTTGCGCTTTTGCATCTTGGGCTAAATCAAGATACCTCGGTACGGCAACTGCCGCCAGAATGCCCAGAATTACCAGCACGGCAATAATTTCGATTAACGTAAAACCTTTCTGATTTCTCATTTTTCTTTCTCCTTTATTTAAAGTTAATTTTTCGGCAATTTATGCCAATTATTTACTGTTGATTTAGCAAATTACATACCAGTTTAAATAATTCGTCGCCTCCTTTCCTTCTTTAAAGATAAGGCATTGAAATTACTATTTTTTTTATCTAAAAAACTTTTTTAAAATTCCTCATTGATAATTATATATACAAAATATGTTGAAGCATCTACAATTATTGTAGTTGCTTCAACTCTCCAATATCTATATTTAATTTTTTAACGCGATGCCATAAGCTCCTCTGATTAATTCCTAGTAGTGATGCCGCCTTAACCTGTACGCCGCCGGATGCTTTTAACGCCTCTATAATTAATTCCCTTTCCATTATCAGCAATCTCTCATCAAGATCAATTTTTTTGTTTCCATTATCCAAATGATCAGATAGAATTAGATATTTCGCTCTGATATTTTCCGGCAGATGTTGCGGCTCAATCAAATCTTTATCCGTCAAAACGGCCGCCTGCTCCAAAACATTTCTTAATTCTCGCACATTACCCGGCCATTTATAGCCCATAAACATTTTAAGAACATCAGGGGATAAGGCAACTTGCTTATCTTGTTGAGCCAAAAAATAATTTGCCAGAAGTGGTATGTCTTCTATTCTTTCCCTCAACGGGGGCAAAGTTATGGAAAAAACATTAAGACGAAAATACAAATCTTCCCTAAAGGCGCCTTTCTTAATTAAATCAGAAAGATCTTTGTTTGTTGCGGCGATTATTCTGACATCAACGCTAATAGTATGAGATCCTCCTACTCTTTCAAATTCCTTCTCCTGCAAAACACGCAGAATTTTTGCCTGCGTTGCGAGCGGCATATCGCCTATTTCATCCAAAAATATCGTGCCTCCGTGCGCCAATTCAAATTTGCCTTTTTTCTGCGCCACCGCTCCGGTAAAAGCTCCTTTTTCATGACCGAAAAATTCACTTTCCAGCAATCCTTCCGGGATAGCCACACAATTTACTTTGATAAACGGCTTATTTTTTCTCAAACTATGCTCATAAATACTTTGCGCGACCAGTTCTTTTCCCGTGCCGCTTTCACCGGAAATGAGCACCGTGGAATCAGTAGGGGCAACTTTTGTTATTTGTGTAAATATCTGCCGCATTTCAGGGCTGGTGGCGATAATTTGAGGGAATAACTCCTTGCTTTCTACATAGCTCAAGATATTGGCGACATTATCAAATGCCTTCTCTATTCTGCTAATATCATCTATTATTTTTGCGGGATTTTCCGGAAGAATATTTTGCATGGCCGGCAAATCTTTTGTTTTTTTAAGAAATTTTTCTATTGGTCTCAAAAATAAATTAATCATGAATAAACTTATCAAAAAAGTAAGTAACCCAATCAATAAGAAAAGACCGGCATAATTAAAATTACCCGTGGGATTATTGCGATAAAAATTCGCTGATAACTGACAGGCTAAAACAAGGCCAAGAAGAGATATCCCTGAATAAATTAGCGGAATTAAAATTTTCAGGCTTATGTAATGTTTTTTATTTTTCATTTTAATGTTTTGTCGCCAGCTTCGTGAGATCCCACATCGGCATGAATATCGCCAAGGCAAAAAAACCGACTACGGCCGCGAGAGCGACAATTAAAATTGGGCCAATCGCGTCGGAAAGACCTTTTACCGCGTATTCAACCTCATCATCATAATGCTTGGTAATTTCACGCAGCATTTCATCGAGATTTCCCGATTCCTCGCCGATCGCAATCATGTCCACGACCATCGGCGTAAAATAACGTGAAGATTTCAGCGGCGCGGATATTCCCTCTCCTTCTTCGATCCGCTCGCGCAGATGCTCAAAAGCGCGCGCTATTGCTTCGTTGCCTATTGTTTCCGACAAAATTGTGAGGGATTGCATAACGGGAACGCCGCTGGTTTGCAAAATAGCAAAGATGCTGGCAAAGCGGGAAAGCGCCGCTTTTTTAAAAACCGGTCCCAGAATAGGAATTTCCAGATAAAAAGAATCGCGGACAAACCTGCCCTGCGGTGTTTTAAAGTAAGCGGCCAGCGCGGCAACAACTATTATGATGAATCCTAAAATTATATACCAATAATTAACTAAAAATTTATGGAGCATTACGGCAATCTGTGTCGGCCACGGCAAAGTAAGGCCTGATCTGCTGAAAAGAGATACAAATTGGGGAACAACAACCGTTAAAAGAATAATAAAGGCGATGCTTAGCGCTATGACAACGATTACGGGATAACGCAACGCTGATTTAATATCCGATTTAACCTTATGCTCATGCTCGATAATATAAATCAATCTATCCAGCACACTTATGATGCTGCCGCTCATTTCTCCCGCGCGGATCATCGCGCAGTAAAGCGGCGAAAAGATGTTCGGGAATTTCTGCATGGCTTCCGAAAGTGTCGAGCCCTGCCGGATATCCACGACGATTTCGGCGATAGCTCTTTTGAGCACTCGATTTTCCGTCTGCACTTCCAGCACCTGTAAAAGCCTGATTATCGGCACACCGGCGCTCATCATCGAACGGAATTGTTTAGTAAATATTATCAGATCGTTGACTTTAATTTTGCTAAAGAGCGCCGTTAGGCCGGAGAAAGCGCCGCCGGATGACACTTCACCCTGCGCATTGATTTTTTCCGGAATTAGACCTCGCGCCACCAACAGGGAAGTCGCTTCCTCAATGGTCGCGGCATCCACTACCCCGCTTATTTTATTGCCGTTTTCATTGATGGCCTTGTAACTGAACTTTGGCATTAATGACCCCTTTCGGTTACGTCATCACGGCTGATGCCGCTTCTTCCAGCGTGGTTATGCCATGCATTACTTTATGCGCCGCGTCTTCCCTGAGGGTGCGCAGCCGTCCTGATTCCATCGCGGTGCGCGTTATTTCCTGGCTGGATTTGCGTTTCAGAATCATATCCTGCACCAAATCATCGTTAACCAGCACTTCAAAAAGACCGGTTCTTCCCTTATACCCGGTATTTTTGCACTGGTAGCAGCCCTTGCCACGCTGAAAAACGGCCACTTTCGCTTCCGCGGCCGATATGCCGAAGGAGGCCAGCGCCTTTTCCGGCGGCTTGTAAGTTTCTTTACAATACGGACAAACAGTGCGCACCAATCTCTGCGCGAAAGACACGAGCATGACCGAAGAAATCAGAAAGGGCTCAATGCCCATATCAATAAATCTGGTGATCGCGCCGGCGGCGTCGTTGGTATGCACAGTACTCAAAACGCGATGACCGGTCTGCGCCGCCTGCACCGCAATGGCCGCTGTTTCCGCGTCACGGATCTCTCCCACCATGATGACGTCCGGGTCCTGCCGCAAAATAGAACGAAGTCCGCTGGCAAAAGTCATCCCGGCTTTGCGGTTAAGCTGCGCCTGGCGGATATTGTTGACGCGGTATTCCACCGGGTCTTCCAATGTAATGATGTTGATGTCCGGTTTGTTTATTAAATTCAAAATCGCGTAGAGACTGGTGCTCTTGCCGCTGCCCGTGGGCCCCGTGCTGAGAATCAGGCCGTAGGGTTTCATGCTCATGGTTTCAATTTTGGCCATATCCTCGGCGACCATGCCCAGACGATCCAACGTATATATGCCGCCGCTCATATCGAGGAGGCGCAAAACCAGATTCTCGCCGTAAATGGTGGGAATGGAAGAAACTCTGACGTTGATTTCCTTTTTTTCCAGTTTTAAAGTAAAGCGTCCGTCCTGCGGAACGCGGGAAATCGTGATATCCATGTTCGCCAGGATTTTTATCCGGGCGATAATCGGCAAGAAAAGCGATTTCGGTGGAGATGGAACATCCATCAGCTTGCCGTCTATGCGAAAACGAAGCTGCACCGTGTTTTGCTGCGGGCTGATATGAATGTCACTGGCGCCATCGCGAATGGCCTGGGCAAATATCGAATTAACCAGCCTGATTACCGGCGCCTCGCCTGCCATGTCCTGCAGCGTGGATATCTGTACCTCTTCTTTAGGTTGTTCCTCTTCGGTAATGCCTCCTTCGCCTATTTCCATCGTCTCCATCAGCCCGCCCAGGCCGGATTGCATGCCGTAGATACTGTTGATAATTTGGTTCACTTCTCTTTCCGTGCAGATGACCGGCTCCACTTCGGCATTCGCTGTCACTTCGATTGAATCAAGCGTGTTGATATCCAGCGGATCAACAATCGCGACGCTCAAAAGTCGTCCTTTCTTTTTCAATGGAGCAACCTGACATTTCTGCGCCATTTCTATCGGGATGTAATTGACTAAAGAAACATCCAGCGGATAGTTATCGGGATGATATTTGGGGATACCAAGCTGCTGGCTTAAAAGATCGATTATCTGCTGCTCGTTTACCACGCCCATGCGAGTCAGGTACTGGCCGAGCTTCAATCCGGCTTTTTTCTGCTCGATTAACGCCTGCTTGAGCTTTTCTTCAGATAAAAGACCGGCTTCCACCAGCATTTCACCCAAACGCTTTTTGGTTTTCATTTAACCTCCCGAAAAATCATGCTCAACTGCGCAAATTCCTGCGGCTGAAATAGACGACATCCGAAATGACTGGTGAAACAATTTTTGCTTTTTGCGCTAACTGCCTGGGCAATTTATTTAGCGCCGCCTGCGCTTCCTCTTCCGTATTGAAATTTCTATCCATGACTACGGAATATTTTACTTTGTTTTCTCTCTTATCCCAAAAGGGAGAAAACATCAGATAAGGGGCGTTCTGATAGCGATGCTCCAGATAAAAATCGTAGATTGTTTCAATATTGGTCCCCTCGGCAAAAACCAATACGAACTTTCCCTCTTTAAACGGGATTTTTTCCGCGGGTATTGACGGCAATGTGATGAAATAGCCCTCTTCAATTTTGTCGCGGTGCCTTATCTGCGGATTAACCCTGACTACTTCATCGATTATTTCGTAGCCGGTTTCACCGTAAATATTATACAGCGTCCACCAGAGATTCATTCCTTTCTTTATTTTCAGCACTCCCAGATAGGCGGGCATTTTTGGTTCCGGTGACTTTTGAATTTCCGGCGCAGGCGGTATATTTTGCGAAGCGAAAACTTCAGTGTTTTTCTGAACAATTGACGCACTGGATTGTGTATTTTCGACAACGTCAGCCGGGAGCGCTATTTTTTCCGCGCCCAAAGGCTCGTTTTTATATTCGGAAATAATCGCCTTTACGGGTAAAATCAGCGCCAAAACCAAAATTAAAGTCAACGCCGACCATTTCAGTTTTCTGAAAAATGGCGCGGCCATATCGGTGACGCAACTGCGCACCAAAAACCAACCCGCCTTATGCCGATTGCGGATTATCATTTTAAGGATTACATCGTGACAAAGCGTCACGACCTTTCTCGGATAGCCGCCGGTGGCCAGGTATATCGCCGCATAAGCCGCATAGCTGAAAATAGGAGGCGCGATTTCGAAGTTGCGGGCGACAGCCAGGCGGTACTTAATCATCGCCTGCATCTGCTTAAAATTAAGCGGTTTCAAATAATAAAAAACGTTAATCCGGTCGGATAGATTAGGCCGTTTGGCAAGAATTGTCTGCAGTTCCTTTTGCGCAAAAATGATTATCTGCAGAAGCTTGAAATCGTTGGTTTCATAATTGAGAAATTCTCGCAGTATCTCGAGACAATCTCCGGAGATTTTTTGTCCTTCATCAATTACCAGAACGACGATTTTCTCTTCATCCACGCCCTTGATAAAAAGGTAATTTTTAATCTTTTCCTTGAGCTGCCATTCACTTTGTTCACCTTGCGCGTCTTCAATACCCAGCATCGCGCAAATCGTCTGTAAAAACTCAACGGCGCTACCAAAGGACGGATCAAGCAAAAGATGCGTTTCAATTTCCGTGGGCTCAGCGGCCGTAGGGGACAGGTTCTGGAGCAGTTTCCGGCAAAGGGTAGTTTTTCCCGTGCCGACATCGCCGATGACCACATTGAGTCCGCGGCGCAGCCTTACCGAAAGCTCGAGTTTCTGCAGGCACTCCGTGTGCTGCGGCGAAGAAAAAAGAAATTCCGGCTCCGGCGAATTGGAAAACGGCTCTTTTTTGAAATTAAGAATATTGTAATATTCCATCTTGTATATCTGCTTTTGTTCTCAGTTTATTTTATTGTGCCGGCTTGTTTTCCGGTTGCGCCTGTTCGGATGGAGCGGCATTGTTTTGCGGCGCGGAAGCCTTATTGGCATCAATTGACACAGGCGCTGCCTCTGCCGTTTTCAGCGCGGCCTGCAGAATGTGCGGCGTAATAAAAATCAGGACTTCTTCCATCGCCTCGCTTTTGCTGTCCGCTTTAAAAAGATAGCCCAGCACGGGAATATCCTTAAACAGGGGCCAACCGGCATCTCCGTCCGCGATACGCTGTTTGGTCAAGCCGGAAATGACGATTGTTTCTCCGTCTTCCACAATCAAAACCGTTTCGGTCTGTTTTTTTATGATGAACGGATTGCCTTCAACGTTGCGCAGCGGATCGACTTCGTCCTTTTTCACCAGAATCGTCATTTTTAAATTCTTGCCGTCAATGACATGCGGCGTAATTTCCAGACGCAAGACAACATCTTCAAATTTCACCGTTCTGGTTTCTCGGCCACTGGAATCGATTTCTCTGGTGACATAAGGAACTCTTTCGCCGTTTTCGGTATAGGCCTTTTGATTATCCAGCGTGGTAATCGACGGGCTGGAAAGAATATTCAACTTGTTGTCTTTCTGCAGCGCCTGTAGCTGAATTTCGAGCAAATTGCCACCTATCTTGCCGATAATCAAACCCAAAGAACCGGCACCGGCGGCCTGCGCGATGTTGGCGATAGGAAAACTGCCGGCAAATCCCTGCCCGCCTATGCCTTTTGCTCCTGCGCCCTGAGTAGGCGTGTAAGCGCCGGTAAGCGGATCACCCGTGCCCTGTGAGCCGCCCGGCGTCACATACAATTCACCTTTTTTATACATCCCGCCCCAGAGAATTCCCAGATCGCGCGCGACATTTTTAGTGGTTTCCACGATATTGGCTTTGATTAAAATCTGCGGTGTCGGCTTATCAATCTGCTCAATAATCCCCAGCATGCGCACCAGATCTTCATGAATGGCGGAGATAACCAGCGAGTTGGAGTGCTCATCAAGTCTGACTGAACCACGCGGTTTTCCGTCTTTATCCTTGGTCAAAAACTCCTGCAGCGTTTCCGTCAGCTTTTTCGCGTTGGCAAAATTAACTTTTATCACCACGGGCTGCAAGAGCGGCTCCACCCAGCTGATATCGCGCAGCTGAACTTTTCTTTTTAAATCCTTTTCAATATCATCTACGGTCTTGACCAGCAGAACTTCGCCTTCCCAGACGTAAGTAAGAGCGTGCGTGCGCAAAAGGCCGGTAAAAGCCTGATCCCACGGCACGCCGCGGAAATCAACGCTGATTTCTCCCTGCAGATCATTTTTCACCAGGATGTTCAGATCGACCGACTTGGCCATGGCGCGCAATACGGAACGCAACTCCGCCTGGCGCATGGTCAGATTAATCGGCTTGGTGGGCAACCTGCGAATTCCCGCCTGGCTCAACGCCGCGGATGATTCCGTTTTGGGAGCAATGCTGTCAACATCAAGTTTGCGCGTTTCCGCGGCAGGAGAACGGCCCTGTGAAGTATCCGCCATTGTCGACCACTTTTCGAAGAACGGATCTTTTTTATTGCTTGTGGCACAACCGCACAAAAAGGCCAGGGCAGCAACTGCGGCCGCCGCCATAATCAACCTTTTTTTAAAGACAAAGCGTTTCAAGATAAAAACCTCCCCTGCTGATGTTATTCCTGTATGGGAATCTCAAGTTCGTTCCCGGTATTTTTATTGACAATCAGAACGCGGGAAGGACTGATGCTTTTGAGAAAAAATCCCTCCATTTCCAATTGCTCTCCTTCGCGATATTCATAACCGTTGATTACGGCCAGTCTTTTTTTACCGGAATCGACGTATCCGGAATAAACTATTTTCGCCCCTGCGCGACCCGTGCCATCTTTTGCCGCCCATTCTTTGAAAACCTGTCTTTCCCAGAAAGGATTTCTTTCCCAGTTGGCTTCGGCTTTATTGATGATATGCACGTCAACGCCGGCAACGATATCCTTAATCAGATCACTTTGCAGATCGCTGACAAACGCCTCGATTTTCACAGGCTCGGCGGCAGTTTTAGCTTTTTTTGCCGCCGGCCCCGCAATTACAAGCTCGTATATCGCGTACAAAACAAAAAGCGCCGCGATAGATAATATGATAACCTGCCTCTTGTTTAATTTAGCCATAAATCAATTTCCTACGCGCCTACCGCCAGCCAGATTTTAATTCTCATTTCCATTGTATAAGTAAGCTGTTCCAGAGATACTTCCTCAATTTTTTCCAGATAGGTAATTTCTCCTAGCTGAAGCAGTAAATTTCGAAAATTGGCGAAATCACCCCGCACCACGGCGGTATACAGCAAAAAAGGAGGGTTACTGTTCAGCTTACTTAAATCAGGCGTGATGGAAGCAGAACGCAACCCGGATTTTTCCGCCATGCCCTTAAAAACATCGGGGAATTTACCAGCTTCTTCGCGCGACACAGGCTTGCGCGCCGGATTGGGCAAAGCCGGATCTTTTTTTTCTTTTATTGCCTTCGTCAAAGTCAGATAAATGGGGGCTAAGTCTTTCTGCGCCGCAAGCTGATTTTCCATTTTTTTCAGTTCACGGGAAGTATTGGCGTTTATCTTATAAAGCGGTAATACTCCCACCAAAATAATAACTAGAATAATCCCGCCGCAGACAAGCAAATACCAAATACTTTTTTCCGGGACATCGAAATTAAATTTCTTCATCGGAACTACCCTACCTTGCCTTCAAGTGTAAAATGAAGGATCTCACTTTTGCGGAAATTATTAATGGAGCTTTTCTTTATTTTGACTTCACCAAAGATAGGTGAGTTTTCCAGTTTCATTACATATTGAGCCAGCAGCGATTCAAGCATGTCCCTCTCGCCAAAAATCACGCCTTCAATGGCAATATCCCGATTTTTCTCCTGCGCGGCTTTATCCGGAGCCGGATTAGAAGCGGGCGGTGCTATTTTAAAATTAATCAGCTTTATATTGGCCGGAGTTACCGAAGAGATTTCCCCAATGGCCGCCGCGGCCAAATACCTCTGCGCGTATTGACGGGTTCCCCGCCGGTATTTTTTTACATCATCAGCCATTTGGGATATCTGCTCGGTAGATAATACCGGATTATACGCGGATAGCTGGTTCTGTAGCTGGCCGCGTTTTGCCGCGAAGGAACTCATTTCCACTGCCTGATAGATAATCGCGCCTACACAAACAGCCAAAGCCGCGGCAAAAGCGGCAAAAATTCCCCGGTTGATGCGCGCCACGCGTATTTCCTTGTTTTTTTCCAGATACGTAAAAATAGCGTTGGGGGTTCTTTTATTATCGGATAGGGAAAGTCCCAGAATCGGCACTATCCAGGTTCTCTCCGATAAAGTCAGCGACTGCGCTCCCGAATACGACGCATGACCGGCAAAAGGATCAAAAAATTCCGTCTTTACGCCTAACTGATCGTTCATATAGATAAGGATAGGGTTGTAGGCGATCATGCTGGAGGCAATAAATATTTTTTCTACTTTCTGGTAGCCAACGGAAGAAGCGTAATATTGCAGCGTTCTCTCTACCTGCCGCGCCAGTCTTTCCCACACGGGAAAAATCATTTCCAAAATTTCGTCTTCACGCAGAGTAAAACCGGGATCGGTTCTGGATAATTTTTCTCCATCGGGGCCAAGGCTCATAAGAATTTTTTTTGCTTCTAAAAAATCCAGCCTGATATTGCCCTTTCTTTCGGCAAAGGAATCAACAATGGCTTCTACCATGCTGCTGGTACCCGTTTTTATGCCGCGGGTCATGACCAGATTTTGCCGGCTGTAAATATCAATGCGGGAAAAATCATTGCCGATAAACAGACTGGCGTAATTTTCCTCTTCCTGCGTAAGCCAGCCGGAACGGAAAATATTCTGAATGGCAAAAGGAGCGATCGTTATGCCGGCGAGGGGCACGCCAATCCCGGAAAACAGGCGCTTAATTTTTTCCACTTCGGCTTTCGGCGCCGTGTAGGCCATCGCCAGATATTTCGGCAGGCCCTGATCAGTTATCTCCGCTTGTATTTCGAAATCAAATAATGATTCTTTTTCGTCAAATGATGTTTCTTTTTTTGCTGTCCAGTAAACAACATTTTCCAGTTGCTTCTTTGGCACTTGCGGGATTTTTAAATAATGGACGTTCACCTCGCCGGCGGGCATCATTGTCCAGATGCTGCAGTTGGCAAAAGAGCCGCAGAAGGAAACCAGGGCGGATTTTAAAATATTGTTGAATTCCGGTGTATTTTTGGTGGTCAAATGATCATATTTAATCACCTTATGATCAAGCAGCATCGGCCGGCCATCGGCGGCTTTGATCGTTTTGGCCAGAGCGATAAATCCCTGACCATAATCAACTCCAACCGTATAGCGTTTTTTATCAGCGGCATGTTTCGCGCTGGAAATATCCAGAATTTTTGCCGTCTTTTTTCCAGGCTTGGCTGCTGTCAGCTTTTCTATACCCGGTTTTTCCTGACTTTTACCTCGGATAACGTTCAACAGCTTTTCTGTCGAATTTATGTCATCTTTTTTACGCGCCAATGCTACTCCTTAAAGCTATACTTTAAATTATGAGTCAAACAAAAAAATTTCGTTAATTTTATCACTTAATTTACTTAAAAACAACAAATTTTGTTGATTATTCATCATTTTTTAGAATTACGTTAATATTTGTTTTTATTAATAAATTACAGTAATATTCATTCAAAGCACCATATAAATTATCATTAATTAATTTTAATTAATTTTAAATGACTTTGATTGAGTTTAAATAATTTTAAAATTTTCAAAAAAAAGGGGGCTGAATCAGGCAAAATGACCCAGCCCCTTTAGTGTTTTTTGGAGGCGGCATCCGGATTTGAACCGGAGAATAACGGTTTTGCAGACCGCTGCCTTAGCCACTTGGCTATGCCGCCAAAAAAAATGGAGCGGGCGAACGGATTTGAACCGTCGACGTCTACCTTGGCAAGGTAGCACTCTACCGCTGAGTTACGCCCGCTCGTAAAAGCGCCAAGTTACTATCGTAAAAGGAAGTATCTTGTCAATAAAAAAATGCCCGTTTCCCGTTATAATTAATCAATTAACTGCCGGAAGTTTAATGTTAAACGAACAACAAACGTTTGCAATCTTTGTCTTACTTATCAGATCTTCAGGCCGAATTTTCTTTTGATTGCGATTTATAGCGGTAATACTTTATGAAATAATCCAACCCGGAAATAATGGTGAGAAAGAGCGCAACGTATAAAATTATCGTTCCGACAAAGTGCGCGTCAATACCAAAAAATGGGTAATGGATGATCAGCGCCGTAATCGCAATTGATTGCGCCAAAGTCTTTTTCTTTCCCCATTCACTTGCCTGAATATACATGCCGTCCGTGGAAGCAATGGAACGAATTCCATCTACGAGAAAATCGCGGATGATGATGATGGCCACAATCCAGGCGTCAATGCGGCCGATGGGAATCATCAAAATCATCGCTGAATTAACAATCAGCTTATCCGCCATCGGATCCAAAAATTTTCCCAAAGTTGTGACAAGCGAATACTTACGGGCGATGTATCCATCAATCAGATCTGTCAGCGAAGCAAGCACAAATAAGATTGCCAGAACCAAACTCCAAAATTTTCCCGGCCAAAGAAGCAACGTGAAAAGAAAAGGAACCATGCCTATTCTGATCAGGGTGATTATGTTCGGCAAATTAAAAACTTCTTTTTTCAGCAACATCTTTACCTAATGACTTAATATTATTTAGGAACTTTTTTCCAGTCTTCCAGAAACATTTCTATACCCCGATCCGTCAGCGGATGCTGGGCTAATTGGGTGATAACTTTAAACGGAATTGTGGCGATATCGGCACCCATCATCGCCGCGTCCAGTACATGCCGCGGATGTCTGACGCTGGCGACGATTACTTCCGTTTCATATGCGTAATTGTCAAATATTTCCAAAATCTGTTCGACAAGCTCCATGCCGTCGTGCGCGATATCATCCAAGCGCCCCACAAAAGGGCTGACATAACGCGCGCCGGCTTTGGCGGCCATGAGCGCCTGCAGCGGCGAAAAAATCAGCGTCTGATTAACGTCAATACCCGCGTCAGCGAACATTTTTGTCGCCTTTAGCCCCTCGGTACAAAGGGGAACCTTGATAACGACATTTTTCCCCCACCCGGCAAGTCTTTTGCCTTCTTCAAACATCGTTTTTGCTTCCATGCTTACCACTTCCAGACTCACCGGTCCGGCAACATTATTTAGGATTTCCTTAATAACAATTTCAAAACCTTTTTTTTCTTTGGCAATAAGCGATGGATTGGTGGTAACACCATCCACCATACCCAGCTTCAGTCCTTCTTTGATTTCTTCAATATTGGCGGTATCAATAAAAAACTTCATGGCCCCTCCATAATAATCTATCTCTGATTTGCAGATATATATTTTTCCAGACAGTCTTTGCCACAAAAATAATGAGCTTTCCCCGCGATATCTTTTTTGAAAGCCTGGCTAACCGGGATATGCCTGTGGCATACAGGATCTTCCACCAAATCTTCACCGGCAATCCGCGGTGAAGCGCTTTTTCCATCTTTATCTTTGACCAACCGGTTTTCCTGAAACGATTTCAGCACTTTATAAAGAAGAAAAATCAAGATTAAAAAAATTACTGCGCGAAAAAACATTATCTAACCTATTATGATCATTGATTATTCAATTTTCGTCACGCTTTTGTCGTCTTCCAGCCTATCGAGCAATCCTCTTACGGAAACGCCATAAACCGGGTGGATTACATAGGAGGCAATCTCGCAAAGCGGTGCCAGCACAAAACGGCGCCTGTGCAATTCCGGGTGAGGAATCACTAAATCCCCTTCATTAATCACGGCCTGACCGTAAAACAGAATATCCAAATCAATTATCCGCGGGCCTCCTTTTAGCATTCTGACCCGACCCATTTTTCTTTCAACTGCCTCCAGCGCTTTTAATAACTCCCGCGCTTGAAGAGTGGTGGCAATCTCCACCGCCGCGTTTACAAAATAATCCTGATCTATATCTCCTATCGGCTCCGTCCGGTAAAAGGACGAATGAGCAATCAGCGACACTGTTTCAATATGACAAATTTCTTCTACAGCACGTTGGCAATTTTGTAAAGCATCTCCTATATTGGAGCCAATTCCTATATGGCAGATGATGCGTTGCAATGTTAAAAGAATTATCTTCGGCGCAGGCCTAAGACATCCTGCATATCATACAGACCGTTTTTCTGGTTGACAATCCACTTGGCCGCGCGAATCGCGCCTTTGGCAAAATTATCTCTGCTTTGCGCCCGGTGAATAAACTCCAGCCTTTCTCCCACGCCGCCAAAAATCACCGTATGCTCGCCGACAATATCTCCCGCGCGAATGGTCTGGATGCCTATTTCCCTTTTCGTCCTTTCGCCAATCATGCCGCGCCGCGTATAAACAGCGTCTTTCTCCAGATCACGGCCTAACTTATCGGCAATGATTTGCGCCATATACATGGCCGTCCCGCTGGGCGCGTCTTTTTTCAGATGATGATGGGCCTCAATTATTTCCACATCATAATCATCGCCCAGAATGCCGGAGCATTCTTCCAGCACCTTCCAGAGCACGTTTACACCCACGCTCATGTTGGGGGAAAGAACACAACGCGCGTTCTTTGCCAGCTCCTTTACTTCCTTCATCTCTTCGGAAGTGAATCCGGTAGAGCCGATAACAATGGCGCGTTTGTTTTCTCCCGCTATTTTCAGATAGCGCAGCGAAGCTTCGTGATTGGTAAAATCAATCACCACATCGGCCTGCTCGATGCAGTCAGCTAATTTATCGCAGACCAATATTCCCGTTTGGCCCAGGCCAAGAGCCTGGCCGACATCACGGCCCACAATCGGATGGCGGGCGACTTCCACCGCGGCGACAACTTTTATATCCGAAAGAGGGGCGATCAGGCTGATGATTCTTCCACCCATTCTTCCGCCGGCGCCGGTAACAACAGCTTTAACCATGACAAATTATCTCCTTGTTGATGATCATTATAAAAATAATTAAATCAGGCCGTAATCGGTCAGCACTTTTTTCAGCTTTTCCCGGTTGGCATCCGCCATTTTGCAAAGAGGCAGTCTGTATTCTTCCTTGATTTTCCCCATCATGGCCAGCGCGGCTTTCACCGGGATGGGATTGACCTCAATAAAAAGCGCCTCCATCAACGCCGACATCTTGTAATGCAATGATTTTGATTTTTTAATATCTCCGGCGGCAAAAGCATCCACCAGTCCGGCCATATCCGCGGGCACAACATTGGAGGCGACGGAAATCACTCCCGCGCCGCCAATCGCCAAAAGCGGCAGCGTGAAATTATCATCGCCGGACAGCACGGCGAAATCCGCCGGGCACGATTCGATGATATCGCCCATTTGCTTAAGCGAGCCGGATGCCTCTTTAATGCCGACAATATTTTTTATTTTCGCCAGCTTTGCCACCATGGGCGGCAGGAGATTAACGCCGGTGCGACTGGGAATGTTATATGGAACAATGGGAATAGGAACATTCTCCGCAATCTTCTTAAAGTGCTGATACAATCCCTCCTGTGTCGGACGGTTATAATAAGGACAGACGATCAACGCGCCATCCGCTCCCGCTTTATAGGCGTGCTGCGTCAGGCGCAGCGCTTCATCGGTGCTGTTTGAACCCGTACCAGCAATAACCGGCACGCGCTTTTTTACGGCGTCAATGGTAATTTCAATAACTCTGTCGTGTTCTTCATGGGAAAGGGTGCTGGATTCCCCGGTAGTGCCGCAGGGAACAATACCATCCGTTCCGTTGGCAATCTGAAATTCAATCAATTCACGCAACGCCTCTTCATCGACCTTGCCGTTTTTAAAAGGCGTAACAATAGCGACAATCGCTCCCCTGAACATATAAAGCTCCTTTAATTAAAGGTTATTTGGGCCGCAGGTTTATCCTGACAAACATCCGCCTCATCGCAAAGGATGAGCCGATAATTGTAAGTTTTGCCTTTTTCCACCTTCTTATCCGTAAAACTCATTTGCTTCAGTTGTTCTCTCGTCAATAATAGGCGCTCTATCCGCAGTTGCCCCATTCTTTCAAACGTTTGAGGGCAGCCCGGACATTCGTTTCCGGACGTTCCCGGCTGGCTTCTTTCAACATAGATATTTCTAATGGCGCCTTTTTTATCATTGAGTTCCCAACTCAGCACAACAGCGTCATCCTGAGGAGCTGCCAAGATATTGCCCACCAGCGGACGGTAATCAACCATTGACACGGAGGGAACAGGATTATTTTTAATCCCGCATCCGGCTAAAATAATTAGCGCTGTGACGACAACAAGTTTTTTACTTTTTGGACTTTTCAATTTCTCTTATCCTTTCCCATACGGCGCCAGTCGCTGTTCCTCCCGCGTGCTCGCGCGCGTTGATCACTTTTTCCACTTTGATAATATCATGGATATCGGAAGAAAATCCCCGGTAAAATTTTTGATAATCGGCAAGCGTTAATTCCTCCAGCTTTTTTTCATATTTCAGGCACTCGGCCACAATTTTGCCGACGATTTCATGCGCCTGCCGGAAAGGAACGCCTTTATTTACCAGATATTCCGCGATATCGGTGGCCGCGCAGAAACTTTCATCCAGCGCGGCGCGCATCTTTTCCCTGTTGAATTTCGTGTTGGCCAGCATTTGCGTGAAGATTATCAGGCAATTTTTTATTGTGTCCACCGCGTCAAACAGAGGCTCCTTATCCTCCTGCAAATCACGGTTGTAAGTCATGGGCAGTCCTTTGAGCAGCGTCATTATCGAGACCAGATCTCCATAAACTCTAGCTGTTTTCCCCCGGACAAGTTCGGCTATATCAGGATTTTTCTTCTGCGGCATAATTGAGCTGCCAGTTGTATAGGCATCGGAAATTTCCGCGAAACCGAATTCTTCCGATGACCACAACACCAGATCCTCGCAAAAGCGGCTCAAATGCATCATCGTAACCGCGCAGGCAAAAATGAATTCGGCGACAAAATCGCGGTCGGCTACCGTATCCATGCTGTTTTTGCTGACTTCGGGAAATTTCAAAGTTTTCGCTGTTTTTCTCCTGTCGATGGGCAGGCCTGTTCCCGCCAGCGCCGCCGCGCCCAAAGGCGATACATCTATTCTTTTTTTGCCGTCGGCAAAACGCGCCGCGTCGCGGGAAAACATCTCGTAAAAAGCCAGAAGATAATGCGCCAGGAGCACCGGCTGGGCTTTCTGCAAATGCGTGTAGCCGGGCATGATGGTATTTGCATGCTCCTTTGCCAATTTCACCAATAGTTTCCGCAGCGATGAAATAAGCCCAATAATTTCTTGTGTCTTTTCACGCAGAAACAGGCGCATATCCAGAACAATCTGGTCATTGCGGCTCCTTGCTGTATGCAGTTTGCCGCCTGCAGCTCCTACGCGCCTGGTCAATTCCCGCTCGATGGCCATGTGGATATCTTCATCAGCCGGGTCAAATTTGATTTTGCCTTTTTCCAGATCACGCAAAATGACCTTCAGTCGCGCGCAGATTTTATTCGCCTCAGCACGCGATATTATTCCCTGCGCGGCCAGCATCTGCGCGTGCGCGATGGAGCCTTTAATATCATACGGATAAAGACGGCAATCGAAATGCAGAGAAGAGGTAAACTTTTCCACGTCTTGGGCCGTCGCTTTTTGAAAACGCCCGCCCCATGGTTTTTTTGTTTGGGCCATGATTTTGTCCCCGTGATTTATTTTTTGCCGCTTTTAATTTTTAGCAAACTGCGTATTTTCAGGCGCAGCCCGTTGAGCTTGATAAATCCGATCGCGTCCATCTGGTTGTATACCTGATCCTTATCAAAGGTGGCAAAATCTTCGTTATAAAGCGACTGCGGCGCTTTTCGGCCGACAACAAAGCAGCTTCCTTTATACAATTTCATTCGGGCCGTGCCGGTAACATTGACCTGTGTCGCGTCGATATACGCCTGCAGTGTTTCCATCTCCGGGGAGTACCAGAAGCCATTATAGACCAGCTGAGCGTATTTGGGAATCAGACAGTCGCGCATGAGCATGACTTCCCGGTCCATCGTCACCGATTCCACCGCGCGGTGTGCCGCCCATAAAACAGTTCCACCGGGTGTTTCATAAACACCGCGGGATTTCATCCCCACGAAACGGTTCTCCACCAAGTCCACGCGCCCCACGCCATTTTCACCGGCGATTTGGTTGATTTTGTCCATAAGAACAGCCGGCGACATTTTTTTCCCGTTAACCGCCACAGGATTGCCTTTTACAAAATCTATTTCCACATATGTCGGTTTATCCGGAGCCTTTTCCGGCGATTTGGTCAAAACAAAAATATCTTCCGGCGGCTCCGCCCAGGGGTCTTCCAAAATGCCCCCTTCATGCGAAATATGCAGAAGGTTGCGGTCGGAGCTGTAAGGTTTTGCCTTAGTTAAAGGCACGGGAATTTTGTGCTTTTCGGCATAATCAATCATAAGTTCCCGGGAATTCAAATTCCATTTTTCATCCTTCCATGGCGAGATAATTTTTATGGACGGATTCAAAGCGATGTAGGTGAGCTCGAAACGCACCTGATCGTTTCCTTTTCCGGTAGCGCCGTGCGCCACGGCATCGGCCTTTTCCTTTTTGGCAATCTCTATTTGCTTTTTCGCAATCAACGGACGAGCCAGTGACGTACCAAGAAGATACGTTCCTTCATATATCGCGTTGGCGCGCAGCGCCGGAAAAACGAAATCACGGGCGAATTCTTCTCTCAGGTCTTCGATATAAATTTTACTGGCGCCGGTATTTATCGCCTTCTTTTTCAATCCGGTCAGCTCCTCTTTCTGCCCCAGATCCGCCGCAAAGCAGACAACCTCGCAGCCGTAAGTATCAATCAGCCAGCGGACAATAACCGATGTATCCAGTCCGCCCGAATAAGCCAAAACCACTTTCTTTACTTTTGCAGACAATTTATCATTCCCTCCTATAAAAGTATCTCCAGAATCGCTTTCTGCACATGCAGGCGATTTTCCGCCTGATCTATGACGATAGACTGCGGCCCCTCCAGCACATCTGCAGTTATTTCTTCGCCCCGGTGCGCCGGCAGGCAATGCATGACCATAGCGTCTTTTCTCGCTTCTTTAAGCACCTGCGCGTTTATCTGAAAGTTTTTAAAAACTTTTTTCCTTTGCTCATTTTCCGCTTCCTGTCCCATGCTCGCCCAGACATCCGTATAAAGAATATCCGCGTCTTTCGCGGCAACGGCCGGTTCGCGGTGAATTTTAATTATTTTTTTAGCCTCCGGCACGGCCTTGGCTATAACGTTTTTGTCCGGATCATATCCTTCCGGGCAGGCAAGCGCCAGTTCAAAAGGCAGTTTGGCAGCCGCTTCAATCCAGGAATTGGCAACATTATTTCCGTCACCTATGTAAGCCACTTTTATTCCTGCATATGAACCCTTTTTCTCTTTGATGGTGAATAAATCACTCAATATCTGACAGGGATGCAAAAGATCCGTCAGTCCGTTAATCACCGGAATAGACGCAAATCGTGCAAATTCTTCCACCGCCTCCTGAGCAAAAGTACGGATCATGATGCCGTTGAGATAAACTGACGCCATGCGCGCCGTATCCGCGATAGTTTCGCCGCGCCCGATTTGCGTGTCGCGCGAACTCAAAAAAAGCGCGATGCCGCCTAACTGGTACATGCCAACCTCAAAGGAAATACGCGTCCGGGTCGACGATTTGTCAAAAATCATCCCGAGCGTTTTTCCCCGCAACGAAGCGTGTGGCCGCCCTTCCTTTAAATCTTTTTTGAGCTTTGCGGCCTTCTCCCAGATTAAGTCAAAATCATCCGGCGCCAAATCATGAATGCTGAGCAAGTCTTTCTTCATTGGCCCTCCAAAGCTTTATCAAGAATAGCCATCGCCTGATCTACATCCTTCTTGGCAATAATCAAAGGCGGGACGAAACGCAGCGTTTTGCCTCCCGCGCTGTTGATGAGCAGCCCCTGTTGCATGCATTTTTGGACAATATCCGCCGCTTCCATATCAAGAGTCGCGGCCAGCATCAAACCTTTTCCCCGGACATCTTTTATTATGCCGTGTTTTTCTTTAAGTTTCTTTAACTGCGCTAAAAAGTATTCTCCCACTTTGCGGGAGTTTTCCAAAATATTTTCCTTAAGCATAATCTGCAACGTGGCCAGCGCCGCCGACATGGCCAGGGGGTTGCCGCCGAATGTGGAGGCATGATTACCAGGCGTGAATACCTGGGAGATTTTATTCTTCGCCAGCATCGCGCCGACCGGAAAACCATTGCCCAGCGCTTTGGCCAGCGTCATGATATCCGGCTCTATCCCCGCATGCTCATACGCGAACATTTTTCCGGTACGCCCTATCCCCGTCTGCACTTCGTCAACAATAAGCAAGATGTTGTGCCGGTCGCAGATCGCGCGGATGCCCTGCAGATATTTATCATCGGGAATATTAACCCCTCCCTCACCCTGAATCGGCTCAACCATCACGCCGCAGGTTTTTTTATTAATCGCTTTTTCCAAAGCGCTCAAGTCATTGAAAGGCACGTAAGTAAATCCTTCCAGAAGCGGCGTGAAACCAAACTGGAATTTTTCCTGTCCCGTGGCGGTTATCGTAGCCATGGTGCGGCCGTGAAAAGAATCCTTCATCGTGATAAGCTCAAACTTGTCGTCCCCCAGCTTTTCATGCGCGTATTTGCGCGCCAGCTTGATGGCCGCCTCGTTTGCTTCCGCGCCGCTGTTGCAGAAAAAAACCTTGTCAGCAAACGAATTATCCACCAGCAGCTTGGCCAGCCGCGCCTGTGGCTCTGTATAGTACAGATTGGAAACATGCGTTAACTTTTCCAGTTGATCATTCAGCGCGGCAATCACACCGGGATGAGAATGACCCAGGTTGCACACGGCGATTCCGGCTACAAAATCAAGATATTCTTTTCCGTTTGCATCCCAAACTTTCTGCCCCTTTCCTTTGGCCAGCACCAAGGGGAACCGTTTGTAGGTCTGCATGATATTTTCATCGGCCAGCGCTTTTATTTCCTGCTCAATCATTTTTACCCGCTTCCTTATATCAGATCGCTATTTCCGTGCCGATTCCTTTATCGGTGAACACTTCCAGTAAGATTGCATGCTTAAGGCGACCGTCAACAATATGCGCTTTTTTCACGCCGCCTTTGAGCGCTTTCAGACAGCATTTCACCTTGGGATACATGCCGCCTTCGACCACGCCGTCGTCAATCAGTTTTTGCACCTTTTTAGAATTCATTGTATTAATCAACTTCTTATTCTGATCCATGACGCCCGGCACATCGGTTAAAAGCAGCAATTTTTCCGCCTGCAACGCTGCGGCGATTTCCCCGGCGACAATATCGGCATTGATATTGTAGGTTTCGCCCTGTTCGCCGATGCCGGTGGGCGCGATAATCGGAATAAAACCGTTTTGCGCCACAGAGGAAATAAGCTGCGCGTTTATCGCCACAACTTTACCCACCAGGCCGATGTCGATAATTTCCGGCGGCGTATGTTTGGCTTTTTCTTCGCTTAAGAGGTATTTCTCCGCGACGATTAAATTGCCGTCCTTGCCGCTTAAGCCCACGGCTTTGCCGCCGTGGTTATTTATCAATCCGACGATTTCCTTATTGACTTTACCGACTAAAACCATTTCCACGATATCCATCGTCTCTTTATCGGTAATGCGCATCCCCTGGACAAATTTTGATTCCTTGCCCAGCTTTTTCAGAAAATCGCCGATCTGCGGTCCGCCGCCGTGCACAACAACGGGATTGATGCCGATGTATTTCATCATGACAACGTCTTTGGCGAACTTGTCTTTGAGCTCGTCATCCACCATGGCGTGCCCACCGTATTTGATGACGATTGTTTTGTTGTAAAAACGCCGGATGTAAGGCAGGGCTTCCAGCAGAATATCCGCCCGTTGCATCGAATCCTGTATATTATCCATCATCACAACTCCGCTTATAAGATATATCGGCTCAAATCTTCGTCTTCAATAATATCTTCGAGTTTCTTTTCCACCGTTTTGTCGTCAATTTTTACTTCTTTGTTTTTCATATCCGGCGCGTCAAAGGAAATATCATCAAGCAATTTCTCCATGATCGTGTAAAGGCGGCGCGCGCCGATATTTTCCGTTCTTTCATTTACCATCGTGGCTATCTCCGCAATCGCGGCAATCGCTTCTTTGGTAAAAGTCAGCTTGACCCCTTCCGTCGCGAGCATTTCCATGTATTGTTTTACCAGCGCGTTGTTCGGCTCGGTAAGTATCCTGATAAATTCTTCCTTGCCCAGCGAATCAAGCTCGACGCGGATCGGAAAGCGCCCCTGCAGTTCCGGAATCAAATCCGAAGGTTTCGAGGAACTGAAAGCGCCGGCGGCAATAAAGAGGATGTGGTCGGTCTTGACCATGCCGTAACGGGTATTGACTCCGCATCCTTCCACGATCGGCAGCAGATCTCTTTGCACGCCCTCGCGGGAAACATCGGGCCCGCGTGGTGAATCGCTGCCGACAATCTTATCAATTTCATCCAGAAAGACAATGCCTGATTGCTCCACCCTTTCCAGCGCTGTTTTGGTCACTTTATCCATGTCGATAAGTTTTTGCGCCTCATCTTCGGCCAGCACCTGCATCGCCTCGGGCACTTTCAGCGTCTTTTTCTTTTTTCTTTGCGGAAACACATTGCCCAGCATGTCGCGGATGTTCATGCCCATGTCATCCATACCCGCGGCGGAAAATATTTCAATCATCGGACCACTGCGCGCTTCCGTCACTTCCAGCTCAACCATGCGGTGATCAAGCTTGCCCGCCTTGAGCAATTGCCTTAATTTTTCTCTTGTCGTGTCAACACTCTGCGCATCCTCCTCCTTGCGGTACGCCACGCTCTGCCGGCCATCGGTATCTTCCAGCATATCGCCTACTTTTTTCTCGACAGGCCTTGCCGGAAGCAACAAATCCAGCATTTTTTCTTCAGCGATTTCCGCGGCCTGCGCGCGCACATTTTCCTGTTCCTGCATTTTGACCATGTTCACGGATATTTCCACCAGATCGCGGACAATCGATTCCACATCACGTCCGACATAACCCACTTCCGTAAACTTTGAAGCCTCCACCTTGATAAAAGGAGAATTGTCCAGCTTAGCCAGACGACGCGCGATTTCGGTCTTGCCCACGCCGGTCGGCCCGATCATGATGATATTTTTCGGCGATATTTCATCCGCCAGCTCCGCCGGAACATTTTGCCTGCGCCACCTGTTGCGCAGGGCAATGGCCACGGCGCGTTTGGCCTCGGACTGGCCGATGATATGTTGATCAAGCCGCTCGACTATCTCCCTGGGCTTCAAACCTTTTTCAGACATAAAATAAACTTTTCACCTCTTGTCTTTAGAGTTTTTCTTCTCTTTATTGTCTTCTTCGCTGTCTATTTCTTCCAGCGTTAAATTATCATTGGTATAAATACAAATCTCCGCGGCGATTTTCATCGCTTCTCTGGCGATTTCCGATGAAGTTAAATCGGAATGTCGCACCAGCGCGCGCGCGGCCGCCTGCGCGTACGGGCCACCGGAACCGATAGCCATAACATCATCATCCGATTCAATAACATCGCCGTTACCGGAAATAATCAGCGAATGATTTTTATTAACAGCAATCATCAGCGCTTCGAGATGCCGCAAAATGCGGTCGGTGCGCCAGTCTTTGGTCAGCTCTACCGCGGCACGCAGCAGGTTCCCGTTATACTGCTCGAGCTTCTGGTCAAAACGGTCAAAGAGCGTGAAGGCGTCCGCCGTGGCGCCGGCGAAACCGACAATAACTTCATTATTATACAGCCGCCTTACCTTGCGGGCGCCGCGCTTCAGAATCGTCGTATCCAGCGTGACCTGGCCGTCACCGGCGACAGTGATTTTACCTTTGTGCTTCACCGCCAGGATCGTGGTGCTTTTAATATTTATACTTTTTTTATCCATATCATCACCATGAGAAAGATTTTATTTGCCCTTGGCACGCGGATGAGCTTTATCGTAAATTTCCATCAGCCGGTTAATGTTTACCGCTGTATATTTCTGCGTCGTGGAAAGGCTCCTGTGGCCGAGCAATTCCTGAATCGCGCGCAAATCCGCTCCCGCATTCAACAAATGCGTGGCAAAACTGTGCCGCAGCGCATGTGGGCTGATTTTTCGCCCCAGCGCGCTCTTTGCCGCCGCATCATCCAGGGAGCGGGCAATACTCCTGGTCGTAATTCTCTGGCCGCGCGCATTCAGAAAAAGCGGCTCTTCAAATACGCTGCCGACCAATCTCTTACGCAGCGTGCGCGAATCTTCCAGATACTTACCCAGGCATTGCAGGGCAGTCTTGCCCACGGGAACAATTCTTTCTTTTTTCCCCTTACCCCGGACTTTAACCAGCCGCTGATTAAAATCAATATCCGTCACGTTGAGCGCGACAAGCTCGCTCAAACGCAAGCCGCATGAATAAAAAAGTTCCATCATCGCCTGGGTGCGCGAATCCGGATACTTCCCATCACCCGCGTTGTTTAATAGTTCGAAAGCCTCGTCCACCGATAAAAAAACAGGCATGTATTTTTCTGTTTTCGGTGTCTGCACCATGTTGGCGGGATTTTTTTTTATTTTTCCCTGGCGCATCAGAAACTTATAAAAAGCCCGCAGGGAGGATATTTTACGGTTAACGGTGACTTTTTTTACCTTTTGCCGGTATAAATACCCCAAAAAAGCCCTGATCGATTCCGCCTGCGCTTCGGCCGCTTCATTAGCATTTTTTATCAAACCGCTTTTTTGAAGAAAGTGTACAAACTCCTGAAGATCGGCAAGATAAGCATTTTTCGTGTGCGCTGATACGTTTCGCTCCACTTCCAGGTATGTCTGAAAATCCCTTATGAGGTTTTCCATAGCTTTTACATCTTATATTTGCCGAAATCCTCCGCGGATAGATTTTCCAAAAACTCTCTCACCTTATCTTCTTTTTGTTTGTCCAAATCAGTTAATTTTATGCCGAAATCGATGGCGCGGGATTTCTCCAGTACAATCTCATTGACAAATATCTGCGCGCCGCCGCGCAGCGCCAAAGCAATGGCGTCACTGGGCCGGGCATCAATGACATAATCTTGGCCTTCTCGGTTAAGATATATGTTGGCAAAGAAAGTATTGTTGCGGATATCTTCGATGACAATTTTAGTGATCGTTACATGGAGCGCTTTCAGACATTCGCTGAACAAATCATGCGTCATCGGCCGGGAAAAAACTATTTTCTCCAGTTCCGTGGCGATGGCGCTGGCCTCAAAAAGCCCTATCCAGATGGGGATGGCCTTGTTTTCCTGCTTGCTTTTCAAGATAACAATAGGCGTATTGGTAACAGGATCAATGGTTAATCCTGATACTTTCATTTCAATAAGCATTACCAACCTCCCATCCTGTTTAAACGAGCTCTCCTCGCAGGGAATGCAAATAAGCTTTCGTTATTTTCAATTCCACCAGCTCGCCTTTCAAATCCGGCTTTCCCCGGAAATTTACTATTTTCCACGCACGGGTTCTTCCCGTCATATCGTGGCGGGAATTTTTACTTTCTCCCTCAACTAATACTTCCTGAGAGCATCCCTCCAAATTCTTGTTTTTATGAAGGGTATATTCATCCTGCAAAGATTGCAATGCTTTTAGGCGCCGTTGCTTTTCCTTCTCTTCAATTTTACCCTCCAATTTCCGCGCCGCCGTGCCTATACGCTCGGAATACTTGAAGGAAAATACTGAATCAAACCTGATTTTTCCCATCATGTCAATGGTTTCTTGATAGTCTTTTTCACTTTCCTGCGGGAAACCCACAATGATATCCGAGGTGATGCTTATCTGCGGGCAAACCTGTCGCAGACGTGCCACCTTCCCCAGATAATCCTCAACCGTGTAGCCGCGGTTCATGAGCTTGAGTATCTTGTTTGACCCGGATTGCACCGGCAGATGAATATGCTCGCATAATTTCTTCTCTGCGGCAAAACAGTTAATCAGTTCTTCGGATAAATCCTTGGGGTGCGATGTGGTAAAGCGAATTCTTTGAATTCCGTCGATCTGTCCCACCTTCTTAATGAGAGAAGTAAAATTCATTTCTGTATTCAGTGTTTTTCCGTAGGAATTCACATTCTGACCCAGCAGAGTAACTTCCCTGATACCGTAATCGGTGAGTCTTTTTATTTCTTCGATAATATCTTCCGGCGTACGGCTGACTTCCGGCCCTCTTAAAAAAGGAACAACGCAATAAGCGCAAAAATTGTTGCAGCCGTGCATAATTGTGACAAAAGCGCTCACAGCATCTTTTGGCGGCGGCGCAAAGATATTGACCGAAGGCAATTGTTTATGAAAATCGATCTGCGTGATTCGCCGGCGCTTCTTTTCCACCGCGGCAACCATTTCGGGCAGCAGATGAATGTTGTGCGTCCCGAAAACAAAATCCACCTCAGCCGCGCGATGATAAACATGCGTCCCCAGATGCTGCGCCAGACAACCGCCAAAACCGATAATCAACTTCGGATGCCTTTTTTTGAGCCTTAAGATTCTACCAAGCTCGCTGAAAGCTTTCTGCTCGGCTTTTTCCCGGATCGAGCAGGTGTTGAACAAAATCAAGTCGGCTTTTTCCGGATATTCGGTCGGCTGGTAACCGCTTTCCTTCATTAGCGCCGCCATCTGCTCGGAGTCATGCACATTCATCTGGCAACCGAAAGTTTCAATATATAAATATTTGTTTTTCATTTATTTATATTTTTTATGGGATTTATTAATATCAGAAAGAAGAGTCAACTTCTTTTTGCGAAAATCAGCCATCTAGCTCTTTTGTTTTTAAGATATTTGCCAAATAGCCGAATTCTTCAACCGATAGCGTTTCCGCCCTCCTTTTGCCATCAATGCTCGCTATGCCCAGCGCGTTTTTTAATTTTTCCTCCGTCCAGCTGGAAAATAATGTTGATGATTTTAAATTGTTCATGAGCATTTTGCGCCGCTGCGCGAACGAGGCTCTGACTAATTTGATAAAAAATTCTTCATCAGCCAACGCAACCAAAGGCTTTTCACGAAATGCACTCTTTATCACGGCCGATTCGACCTTGGGCTGCGGGTAAAAACACGTTGCGGGGACATCCAGCACTTTTTCCACCTCGGCAAACATCTGCAGAATCACCGAAGGCACGCCGTAGCTCTTATTGACCGGCGCGGCAACCAGCCTCTCCACAACCTCTTTCTGCAGCATCAAGACAAAATCTCTTATTGCGCGACGATATGATAACAAATAAAAAATCAGCGGGCTGGAGATATTATAGGGAACATTGCCCACGACTTTAATTTTTGTTTTATATTTATCTGACAAGGAGCCAAAATCAAATTTCAGTATATCAGTGTTGTATATTTCCACATTATCATATCGCGCCAGCTTGTCTTTTAATAATTCAGATAATTTTTCATCAAGCTCCACCGCGATTAAGCGGCGGGCTTTGGCCGCGAACTCTTCGGTCAGCACACCAATGCCGGAGCCTATCTCCAGCACCAAATCATCTTTGGATATATCCGCGACTGCGGCTATCTTTTGGATAATATTTTTATCCAGAAGAAACGACTGACCTAATTTCTTTCGCGGTCTGATGCCGTGCTGGCGAATTATTTCTTTTGGCGTAGTCATAAATATACTATGATTCCAGAGTATTTATCGGGCTTGAGCTTTAAATAAACGCAAACGGATCATTATGAGCGAAGCAACTAAGCCTTGTCCCGATCAAAGCGAGGCAACTCTCTGAGATGGCTTCGTCGTAATACTCCTCGCCATGACAAGCATAAATGTCATTGCGAGCGAAGCGAAGCAATCTCATACCTTTAAAGATCGCCACGTCGTCCGCGATCAGCGGACTCCTCGCGATGACAAAAAAACATTCTTTATGGTTACTCGCTCAGCGGCCAGCGCGAAACAGCATTCAAATCCAGAACGTCATGCCGACCATTTTTCAATAAAACCTCGCCGATGGCCGCGACCATGGCCGCGTTGTCGGTACAGAGAATCATGGGCGGAATGAATAAATCAACGCTGCGCTCAGTGGCGGCCTTACTAAATTTTTCCCGCAGGCGGCTGTTGGCCGCCACGCCGCCGCAAACAACAACTCGATCTATGTTATTGTCTTTCGCGGCTTGCAGCGTCTTTTCAATAAGAACATCCACAATCGCTTCCTGATAGCTTGCCGCTACATCAGGAAGCTCCTCATCGGTAAAGTTCCTGCCCCGCTTTTTGAGCATGATCAGCAAAGATGTTTTGAGACCGCTGAAGCTGAAATCGGGGGAATCCTTCATCGCGCGTGGAAAAGCAAACGCCTGCGGATTGCCGTTTTTGGCGAGTTTATCAATCACCACCCCGCCCGGGTAACCGAGATTTAACATTTTGGCCGCCTTGTCGAAGGCCTCTCCCGCCGCGTCATCACGCGTCTGCCCTAGCAGGGAATAAGTTTGATGATCCTTTGCCAGATAAATGCTTGTGTGCCCTCCGGAAACAACCAGCGCAATAAAAGGAAAGACTGGCCTTTTCTCGGCAAGAAAAATCGCCGCGATGTGCCCCTCTAGATGATTTATCCCGACCAGCGGAATATCCAGCGCATAAGCAAGCGCTTTGGCCGCAGACAATCCGATGAGAAGCGAACCGACCAACCCCGGTCCGCGGGTTACGGCAACCCCCTCTATATCTCTCATCTGTAAACCGGCCTCAGATAAGGCTTTTTTAATCACCGGAACAATCGCTTCAATATGCTTGCGCGAGGCAATTTCCGGAACCACGCCGCCGTAGGGGCTGTGATCCTTAATCTGTGAGGCAATCACGTTGGAAAGCATTTTGCCGTCGCTGACTACCGCGGCGGCCGTCTCGTCACATGATGATTCTATTCCTAAAACTATCAATTTAATCCCGAATATTTTTCTTTGCTAAAAACTTAAAATCTTTATATAAAAGCAACGGCGTTTTGTAAACAAACTTTTACGTTTGGGAATTGTCGGCAGCTTCCATGGAATTAAAAACTGATTTTCTGATTATCGGCAGCGGCATCGCGGGCCTTAGCCTGGCAATAAAAGCGGCAACTTTAGGCAACGTCGCCATTGTAACCAAAAAAGAAAAATCCGAATCCAATACCAATTACGCGCAGGGCGGCATCGCCGCCGTTACCGATAAAACCGACAGTTTCGAAGAGCATATCAATGACACGCTTATCTGCGGCGCGGGGCTTTGCCACAAAGACGTGGTGGAATTTGTCGTCAAGGAAGCGCCGCCGCGCATACGGGAGCTGGTGGAATGGGGCGTGGAATTCACCAAATCGGAAATACCTCCCTACCCCTATGACTTAGGTCAGGAGGGAGGCCATCATCACCGGCGCATTCTGCACGCCAAGGACCTCACGGGACGGGAAATCGAACGCGCCCTGCATGAAAAAATAGCCCTTCTAAAAAATGTTCAGATATACGAAAACCATATCGCGATTGATCTGATTCTGCAGAAAGACGCCGACGGGCGCACGGTTAACTGCCTGGGCGCCTATGTGCTGGATATTGACGCGGACGTCGTTCGCACCTATCGCGCCAAATACACAATTCTTTCCACCGGCGGCGCGGGTAAAGTTTATCTGATCACGACCAACCCGGATATCGCCACCGGCGACGGTGTGGCCATGGCTTACCGCGCGGGCGCAAAAATCGCCAACATGGAATTTATCCAGTTTCACCCGACATGTCTTTTCCATCCCGAGGCCAAGGCATTTCTCATCAGCGAGGCGGTGCGCGGCGAAGGGGGCATTCTCAAGTTGAAAAGCGGCGCGACATTCATGGAAAAATACCACCCCATGAAGAGTCTTGCCCCGCGCGATATCGTGGCCAAAGCCATCGATACGGAAATAAAGAAATCCGGTGATGAATATGTCCTTTTGGACATTACTCACCGCGACCGGGATTTTCTGAAGCAACGCTTTCCGAATATCTACGAAAAATGTATAGAGTTCGGCATCGATATTGCCGTGGATCCTATTCCTGTCGCGCCTGCGGCGCACTATATCTGCGGCGGCGTCGCCGTCGATCATTGGGGCAAAACATCTATCGATAATCTCTTTGCCTGCGGCGAAGTTTCCTGCACCGGCCTGCACGGCGCCAACCGCCTGGCCAGTAATTCGCTTTTGGAAGCGCTGGTATTCTCGCATCGCGTGTTTAACAAAATTGCCAAATCCTTCAGACAGACCGAACTCAGCACTATTTCCATACCTCCCTGGGATCCGGGTGACGCCGTGGAAAGCGACGACAGCATCGTGGTCACCAACAACTGGGACGAAATCCGCCGCTGCATGTGGAATTACGTGGGCATTGTGCGTTCCGATAAGCGTCTGGAGCGCGCCGAACGACGCATCGATCTGATTCAGAAAGAAATCAACGAGTACTACTGGAATTACAAAGTGACGAAAGATTTGATTGAGTTGCGCAACATCACCATGGTGGCTAAACTGATCGTCCAGTCCTGCCGCCTGCGCAAAGAAAGCCGCGGCTTGCATTACAATATTGATTATCCAGAGACACTCAAAAAATTCGAAAAAGACACGGTCCTTGAGAAATAAGTTTTTTATATAAACCTATTTTCCGAAAACCCGTCCAAAAATAAAATCAAGGTTTTTCAAAAAATTATTAATATCAAATATTTTATCTAAATCTTTCGGCGTCAGATGCTTTTTCACCACGTCGTCTTCGGAGAGAAGTTTTTTGAATTCCAGACCTTCCTGCCATGATTTCATCGCGTTTTTCTGCACAATCGCGTAAGCGTCTTCTCTGGAGGCTCCTTTTTCGATCAGCGCCAGCAAAACCATCTGTGAAAAAATTACTCCGTGCGTCATGTTGAGGTTGACAAGCATCCTTTCCGGATAGACAACGAGCTTATCCATAAGATTGGTGAATCTCGCCAGCATAAAATCCAGAACAATTGTCGCGTCCGGCCCGATGACCCTTTCTACGGAAGAGTGGCTGATATCGCGCTCGTGCCAAAGGGCAACGTCTTCCAGCGCGGCAAGAGCGTAAGAGCGCATCAACCGGGCAAGACCTGATATGTTTTCGGAAAGAACCGGGTTGCGTTTGTGCGGCATGGCCGATGATCCTTTTTGCCCCGGCGAAAAATATTCCTCCGCCTCGCGCACTTCCGTTCTCTGCAAAAGGCGGATTTCCTGCGCAAATTTATCCAGCGAAGAGGCGATAATCGCCAGCGCGGTGAAAAATTCCGCATGCCTGTCGCGCTGAACGATTTGCGAAGAAACAGGCGCCGGTTTCAAGCCCAGCTTCTGGCAGACATATTCTTCCACAGACGGGTCCACAAATGAAAACGTGCCCACCGCGCCGGAAATTTTACCGTAGCTTACTGTCTCCTTGGCTCTGACCAGGCGCGCGCGGTTTCGCTCCATTTCCTGATACCAAAGCGCCATCTTCAGGCCAAAAGTAATCGGCTCGGCGTGAATGCCGTGTGACCGTCCGATCATCAAAGTTTTTTTATGCTCCAATGCCTTTTTTTTAAGAACCGCCAGCAGCGCGTCTATATCGTCCAGTAGAATTTCCGCCGCTTCTTTCAAAAGAACGGCAAGTGACGTATCCAACACATCAGAGGAAGTCAGGCCCATATGGATGAAGCGCCCGTCTTCACCGACTTTTTCCGTAAGTGACGTCAGGAAGGCGATAACGTCGTGCTTGGTGGTTTTTTCGATTTCGTCAATCCGCGCCACATCGATGGACACTTTCTGTTTGATATTCTCCAGAGCGCTTTGCGGCACGCTGCCCAATTTGACCATGGCCTCGCAGGCGGCGATTTCCACATCCAGCCACTTCTGATAGCGGTTTTGCGGGCTCCATATCTTTTCCATTATTTCCCGAGAATATCTTGGTATCAAGCAAACCTCCTTAAAACAACATCGGATTCATTAAAATAATAATGATGATGCGACATTTATGAGTAAGTTTTCGTTTCTTTTTATTACGAATTTCACCGCCGCGTCAAGATTAATTAATATTTGCCTTGACGGCAAAAACCCGAAAAGTATTGACAAATTACGAATAAAAACATATCAGAATAAATATGGATGGCAAAAATGAATGAAGAAACTCTCGCCCAGCGAAGAAAATCCCTGGCATTGCTGGAAGAAATTGCCAACAGCATTACGCATGGCATGGGCGCATTCTTAAGCCTGGCGGCCCTTGTGCTGCTTATTGTCTTTGCCAGTTTATACGGCGGCGCGCGCCATATCGTCAGTTGTACTATTTTCGGTTTCGCTCTAGTTTTGCTCTACACGGCCTCGACCCTTTACCACAGTTTCCGCAAACCGCGTGTAAAATTCATCTTCAAAATCATTGACCATTCATGCATCTATATACTTATTGCCGGAACTTACACACCTTTTATGTTGGTGGCGGTGCGCGGAGTGCTGGGCTGGACCATTTTCGGTATCGTCTGGGGCATGACTGTTTTGGGAATTTTATTTAAATCATTCTTCATTCATCGTTTCAAGATTCTTTCCACTCTCGCCTATATTGCGATGGGCTGGATCGCCATCTTCGCGATTAAGCCTATTTTCCAGAGTCTGTCAGAAGGAGCCGTTTTCTGGCTCATTGTAGGCGGGCTTGCCTACACTTTGGGCACAATTTTTTACGCATGGAAAAAACTGCCTTTTAATCACGCCATCTGGCATTTTTTTGTCTTGGCCGGAAGCGTCTGCCATTTTTTTGCCGTGCTTTTCTATGTTATCCCCCTGAAAACCTGAAAGATGCACGCGCTGCAAATAATCTTGTATTATGAATATGAAAATGTTAGAAGTTCGCGGGGTTTAGCTGTAAATATTTAAAATTGAAGGAGAAAATCATGAAAAAATATATGAAATTAGCCTTTTGCCTGGGCGCGATTCTCTTGTTAACAGGTTCGCTCTGGGCGAAAGATAAATACACCGTGACGGTTCTGCCTTTTTCCACGCACAGCGCGGATAATATCGATTATCTGAAAGACGGAATCACCAACATGCTCTCCTCACGCATCGCCGTGCCCGGAAAAATCGACGTTACCGCAGGCAATCTCGCGCTCGCGGAAATGAGGAAGGTTAAAGCCAAAGATTTAACGCTGGCCGACGTCCACGCCATCGGAAAAAATCTAAAGTCAGACTATGTTGTCTGGGGCAGTATCACCAAAATCGGCAACAGCATCAGCATTGACGGAAAACTGGCGGATATCAGCGCCAACAAATCCGATGTGAATATTTTCACTCAATCGCAGAATATCGATGATGTGCTGCCCAGAATCAATGATTTTTCCCAAAAGATTGTCTCCCACATTCTGGGAACAACCCCTTCGGCCGCAATGGCAACAAGCCCCGCTCCTTCTTCCCCCGATGAAAAAACAGTATCGCGGCCCCTTCCTCCCGGAACTTCGCGCGAAGCGCAAATCATCGCCGGCATGAGGACAAATAAAAGAGGGACGATGACTTCCGCCATTAACACTGAATATATTAATTCACCGGAGCCGGTCAATCGCCGCGGATTCTGGATGAGCCAGCAGATTCCGACGGAATTCAAGGGCATGGATATCGGCGATGTCAATAATGACGGCGCAAACGAAATCGTTGTCATCGACCGCCATAATATTTACATCTACCAGAAAAAAGACACGGAAATGCAGCTTCTTGAGAAAATCTCCGGCAAAGCTCATCTTAATTATATAGCGGTCGATGTGGCGGATATTAACCGCAACGGCGTGCCCGAAATTATCGTCACCTCAATAAACAACAAAACGCTTGACTCCTTCGTCATCGAATACAAAGACGGCAAGTATCAGGTAATCGCCTCCGGAATACGCTGGTTTTTGCGCGTGATCGACACGCCATCCGGAGTGCCGCTGCTTTTAGGGCAGGATTTCGGCATGGACAAGCCTTTTGACACGCAAATTTATGAAATTATCTGGAAAAACGGAAAATATGTTCCCGATCAGAAAATGAAAATTCCCGTGGGTCTTTCCATCTACGGCCTCACCTTGGCTGATCTGGGCACGGGCGGCGGGGAAAAAGTTATCGCCCTGGACGAGCTGGACTATCTTTGCATTCTGGAAAAAAACAACAAGCACATCACCAGGGTTTTTACCCTGGGATTTTCCGCCAATGAAGATATTGTCTGGAGAAGCGACACGCATTACGGCGGCAGCAACAATTTGATCACCAACTTTGACAGAACAAAACCGCAGGATGAATACGAGAAAATGTTTTATGCCAATCTGCGTATTCTGACTTTTGATACCAACAATGACGGAAAAAAAGAAATCATCATCGTCAAGAATCTGTCGTCAACCGGGCGCCTGTTTAAAAACCTGAATCTTTTCACGGCCAGTGAAATATACAACCTGGAGTGGGACGGCCTGGGAATGATCGAAAACTGGCGGACAAAAAAGATCAACGGCTACGTTGCCGACTACGCGTTTAAAGACGTGGATAATGACGGAAAGCCAGAAATTGTCCTGGCTTTGGTTTTATCCACGGGCGCTTCGCTCAAAAACAGAAGCGTCATCGTTGTCTATGAGCTGGAGACCGCCGAATAAGTTATTGACAAAAATCACGCTCTTAGATATAGCGACGCGCACATCCTTGGGGCAAACTTTTAGGATTGGCAAAGCGTAGATATCAGGCGGTGTAGCTCAGCTGGTTAGAGCATACGGCTCATATCCGTAGTGTCCGGGGTTCAATTCCCTGCACCGCCACCAAAAACGAGGGTTTGAGCGCAGGCTCAGGCCCTTTTTTATTATACTTAGCGCATCTATGAAAAAAACACAGACAGTTTCTTACATGGACTTTCGGCCGGCGGCAATCATCAGAAATCCGCATACGCAGTCCATCCTGGCCAGCTCAAAATTGCGCGTGTTCCACAAAAGATTCTTTCTGCTTAACTCCCGTTCCCTGGTCGTGGATACAAGTACCCAAACAAAACTCCTGGCCGTTTACACGCCCCACGCCAATCCTAAAGGACTGATTATTTTACTTCACGGCTGGGAAGGTTCTTCATCCTCCGCGTATATGATTGACGCGGGAGCATTTTTCCACAAGCGCGGCTATTCTGTCTGCCGCCTGAATTTACGCGACCACGGAGATTCTCATCACCTGAATGAAGGACTTTTTCACGGCGCCCTGCTGGACGAAACTTTCGATGCCGTTCATGCCTTAAGCAAATTGGCCAACGGGAAACCTGCTCACCTTATCGGTTTTTCCATGGGCGGCAATTTCGCCCTGCGTATCGCCCGCAAATATTCCTCTCTACCGGATACACCTCTACAGAGTGTTTTTGCCATCAGCCCGCCGCTTGATCCTTATAAAACTACATTGGCCATCGACGAGCGCTACGCTTTTTACCGCCGCTATTTTTTGAAGAAATGGAAACGCTCTTTGCTAAAAAAACAGAAGCTTTTCCCTCATAAATACGATTTTCGCAAAATGCTCACTGCCCGCACCTGCATGGAACTGACAGAAGCCATGATGCCTTATTTCCCGGAATTTCCTTCTTACCGCGACTATTTCAACCTTTACACTTTAAAAAAAGATTTTTTTGAAAACTTTCGCCTGCCGGTAAGAATATTTATCTCTGAAGATGATCCCGTCATTCCGCAGGATGATTTTGAAGAATTGTCAGCAAATAAATATTTCCAAATCCTTCGCGTCAAATACGGCGGCCACTGCGGCTTTATCGATATTGCGCCGAGAGGCTGTTTTTATCATAAAATAATCGCACAGATGATCGACTGATTTTATGTTTATGGACGCATTTCCATTTAATCAAAAAGACGCGCTGCCGCCGTTAATTTTTTCCAGATTATCCGCGCTTGATCTGGACTTCGCTCAGAAATACCGTCAAATTGCCAGGCTAAACGCCAAAGGAACTCCCTGTCGCGGAGCGGGTGTCGTTTTATTGCTACATTATCAAAAATTAAAAGCAGGCAATTTTGAGTACGTTTTTCAACTTATCAAGAGGTCCGTAAAAGTGGCGCAGGCGGGTGACATCAGTTGTCCGGGCGGCATATTGAATCCGGCCGTTGACAAATTTTTAAGTTTATTATTGCGCTGCGGCATCATTCCCGTAACGAACGCGAAAAGCAGATTTTTAAAGAATCATCGGAATAAGGAAACGTACCGCCTGGTGCAACTTTTTCTAGTCAACGCCTTGCGCGAAGCATGGGAAGAAATCGGCCTGAACCCCTTCAATGTAGATTTTCTCGGCGCGCTGCCCTCCTATACGCTCAGCTCTTTTCCACGAACTATTTTTCCCGTGGTTTGCCTCACGCGTAAATATTTTCCATACCGTTCCAGCGATGAAGTCGAAAAAATATTGGAAATTCCTCTAAGTCATTTCTTTGACGTCACAAATTACGCATGGTTGCAACTAACGACACCGATAGGAAACAATTCCTACGATGAACAAGTAAGATTTCCCTGTTTTGTCATCAAAAACGATGATGGAGATGACGATATTCTCTGGGGAGCAACTTTGCAGATTATAAGCAATTTTTTTACGATTATTTTTGGCCGTAGTCTTCCTTTTCCCGACGCCGCCAAAATCCTCAAAAAAGAAATTACGCAAGGTTACCTGGCGGGAGGTCGTTTGAGTTAATGGCCGCGCTCAAAATTAAAGACAGCGTAATCAAAACTGTAATTTTTGACTTTGACGGCACACTGGCCAAGCTCAATATTGATTTTGCGCGCATGCGACAGGAGGTTACGCGAATAATCTCCTCCTACGGCATTGAGCCGGACGCTATTCAAGACGGCTTTATACTGGAAACGATCCAAGCCGCGGCTTCCCTGATGAAAAACGATTCCGCGAAAAAAGCCCAAGAATTTCGGCAAGAGTCCATGAATTTCATCGAAAATATGGAGATGCAAGCCGCCCAAAAAGGAGAACTTTTCCCTTCAACCAGAGAACTTTTGTCCTTTTTAACGTCAAATGATATATCCAGCGCGGTGGTATCAAGAAATTGTCAGAAGGCAATATTCACAGTGTTTCCTGATATTTTATCCTTCTGCGAGGCGGTGATTTGCCGCGACGCCGTGGAAAAAGTCAAGCCCGACCCTCTGCACCTGCGCGCGGCTCTGGAAAAGACAAGCGGCAATGCGGCCAGCGCGCTTATGGTCGGTGATCACCCTTTGGATATAGAAGCGGGGCGGCATGCCGGAACTTTCACCGCGGGCGTGCTGACCGGTAATTTTCAAGCTGCTGATTTCCAAAAAGCAAAAGCGGATATTATCCTGCCTCGGGCATCCTCCCTGATGAACATGATCGTTTAATTTTCATATTTTATATCTGTGTTTGACATGTCTTATCTTTTCCCTTAGTATTAGTATGTCAAATATAACCATATACACACAATTTTAGCGCAAAAAGGTTTTTTAATGATTAATCCCCATGTATTTCGCGAATATGATGTCAGAGGACTTGTCGGCAAGGATTTGCACGAAGAGTTTGTCTTTGATCTCGGCCGGGCGATCGGCGCCTATGCCCGCCGATATAAAATTCAATGCATGACTGTCGGGCGAGATTGTCGTTTAAGCTCGAGTGATTTCTCCATTGCTTTAAAAAAAGGCATAAATCAAGCGGGGGTGGCTACAATAGATATCGGCATGTGCGCCACGCCCATGCTTTATTTTTCCATTCGCCACCTTAAAGTCGGCGGCGGCGTGATGGTTACCGGAAGCCATAACCCGCCGGAATTCAACGGCTTTAAAATATGTATCGGCAATGACACCATATACGGCGCGCAAATTCAGGAATTAAAAAAAATAATGGAAAAAGAAGACTATGTTCATGGTAGCGCCACGTCTTCTCAGGAAGATATTGCAAACTCTTATCAGGAATATCTCTTTCAAAATGTAAAGATAAAACGCGGCATCAATCTGGTTATCGACGGCGGAAACGGCGTGGGAGGTCATTTTACCCTGCCTCTTCTAGAGCGCTTCGGCTGCACCATCAATGCTCTTAATTGCGAGCCGGACGGAAGGTTTCCTAATCATTTTCCCGATCCCACCGTGGAAGAAAATCTGACCCAGCTTATTGAGACAGTAGCTGAAAAAAAAGCTGAACTGGGTATCGCTTTCGATGGCGATGCGGACCGCCTGGGCGTCATCTCCGACAAAGGAGAAATTATCTGGGGCGACAAGCTGCTAATTTTATTTTCCCGTTATATCCTTAAGGAAAAACCCGGAGCCACAATAATCGGCGAGGTTAAATGCTCGCAGACTCTCTACGATGACATCGCAAAGAATTCCGGCCGCGCGATTATGTGGAAAGCCGGGCATTCCTTGATCAAAGCCAAAATGAAAGAAGAAAAAGCCGTTTTAGGAGGCGAGATGAGCGGCCATTTTTTCTTCGCTGATCGCTATTTCGGTTATGATGACGCTATCTACGCGGCGCTGCGTCTTCTGGAAATTCTTTCCATCTCCGGCGAAAAGATCAGTTCGCTGCTTGCTGATGTGCCGCGCGTTTATGCCACGCCGGAAATTCGCGTTGACTGCCCGGATGAAAAGAAAGTCGCCGTTGTGGAAAAAATCAGGAAACACTACGAAAATATCCGCGGCCTTGTTGATATTGACGGTGTGAGAATACCTTTTCCTGATGGCTGGGCGCTGGTTAGAGCATCTAATACGCAACCGGTAATCGTGCTTCGTTTTGAGGCTGCTTCCGAAAAAAGATTGTCGCAAATACGCGGAGAAGTTGAATCCATCCTGGCCATTTGAACACGTCTTTTCATGGTAATTAACGGGGTTTTTTTGTATTGAATATTTTGTAATTATTGTGTAATATTATCAAACGTTTTGACGCAGCTTCAAATAATTGCGCTCATTAACGCAAACAGCAACTTGCCGGGCAAGGAGGATTATATGAAAATTATTTACCGCTTGTTAATTTTTTTATTAATGAGTGTCTTTTTATTCGCCTGCGGCGGCGCTAAAGAAGGAAGCGTTGAAGGTAAAGTAGTCAACGGGCAGAACCAGCCTTTGTCCGGAGTCAACGTAATTTTTAATCCGGTGGTGCTCACACCGGATGCCAAACAACCTCAGACAAAAACCGGCACCGATGGGGTATTCAAAATCGCAGGCCTTGCGCCCGCCGCCGAATACATCATTACGCTCGAAACAGATACCTGGACATCAAAAGTAACCAGAAAAATCACCGCGCCTAGTGGAAGGCAACCACTGGTGCTGGAAAGTCCCATTATAGTGCGTTTTCAACTTTTAAGAAACGGCACAATAATTGATTCCAAGTCGGGCATGCAATGGCTGATTTATACAGCCGCCGATATAGCCGCGGAAAATGTTATCGAGACGGTAAAGCGCATTAATGAAGGTGGTTTTAACGACTGGAGACTGCCGACCAAGGCGGAAATTTTATCCCTGCGCGATCCTGCCGCGGCGACCGGTAAGGAAGGGCCGCAGATATCCCAGGAGGCCTGCTGTGTTTGGACCGCGGAGCTCAATTCAGATAAGATTGAATGGGATTTTTATATTGATGACGGCAGCGATTTCTGGACATCATCCAAAATGCCCGCCAACGACCGTATTGTTGTGATTAGAACCCATGGCGCTCCTCCCGTTCCTCAGGCAGCGACCATCGTTGTTCCCGCTCCGGCACCCGCGCCTGCTCCTTCACCCGTGGTAGTTCCTCCTCCCTCTACGGCTCCTTCGGCAGCACCACCCGCTACAGAAAATAAGCCGGCGGAATTAAGCAAAGTAATTATCCATTTTGAACCTAACAAGGAGACCATCGTTAAGGAAGATTTAGACAAACTTAAGGAATTCTTCACAAAGGTCAAAGACGCTTCCGGCAGCATGCTCATCGAAGGACATTCTAATATCGCCGGCGGCAAAGCCGCTGCCCTAAAGGATTCTCAGGATCTGGCAAATAACACCTTAGGCATGCTCAAGAAAATGGGACTAAACGACAAAATGAAGGTGGAAGTAAAAGGCGCGGGCGATGCCAAACCCGTCGCCGATAACAATACTCCGGAAGGTAAATTGAAAAACCGCCGCGTCGAATTGAGTTTCACGCCGTCGTAACGTTCAAAGCAATAAAGCTAAAACATCAAAGCCCTCTTCTCGTGACAGATAAGAGGGCTTTTTTAAACTTTGTTTATAAAAAATAAATGGTCGCAATTACTGAACGAAGTGCGAACCCATTTTGAGCAAAACTTTCTGCCCTGACGGGCGCAGAACCCGCCCAGCGGCTCGCCGCCTGACGGCGGACAAAGCCCGCAAAAATTTCTTTTTCTTTTAATGGGCGCGCGCAAAATTCTTTTTCAATTAAGGAATCAATTTTTGCGGACTTTGTTTCCTTGCTGAAGCAAGGACGAGCCGCCTCCCACCCCTGCCGCGCCTTCGGCGCGGAAAGCAGGCGGGCAAAAATTCCTTCCCCCAGACCCCCTTCCTTTTTGCCCGCCTGCTGGAAACCCCCAGCGATTTTTTCGGACGGCGGCGGGATTTCAAATTGGGCGGTGGGTGGGGTTAGTTTTTCTTTGTTTTTTCTATTTCCTCCGCGCTAATCTTCTGCAATAAAACCTTATATCCGTATGTTTCCAATCTTCTTTTTGCGTTCCGCAAACTCACTTTGCTAAAAAATGGTATTTCCAACGGCTTGGATGACGAACTTATTATACCAAAAATAATCTGAAAATCCGAGGAGTTTGGTTTATCATTCGGATTACTGAGCTTGTAGCCATTTGGCAGTTTTTCGTTCACCTTCTCCCTAAATTCTTTATCGGCAAGCAATAATTCACCGGAAACTACACCCTGCGAAAATAAATGGCTCAAAACGGAGGAACCGCCATAATGCTTTACATGAATTATTTTTTTATCTTTGGTGTATAAATCGCAAAATTCTATTTTGCTATAACCACCGCCATGACTGATCAATTCTCTATCCATACAACAGAAATCAGTGTTATTTTTTGCCGTTTCCTTGTTATACTCATTTTCGTTTTTGCACTTGTAAGCCGGCAATGAAACTGAAACGGTGTTATCTCTTAATTGCTGATACCCCTCGTTTACCTGTTTTGCAAAATCATTTTCTACCTCATACCATTTGCCATTGCTCAAAAGATGAGTTTTCTTTTCCTTGTCATCTTGAATTTCGCAATACAAGCAGTTAAAAGCCTTCCATTGGTGTTTTAATTCGTCACTACTTGCGCCGAAACAATAAATACGCCTATTGAAAACATCCAGAGTCAAATTATTTTTTTCCGAGTCGGGCAAATTGGAAATAAAGTCGGCCAAAAGTATGTCGGCTTTGAGATCATCTTTATCGTTTTTGTAAGAAAACCCGGAAACATCCGCCCAGTCAACTAATTCAGGGACGGCCATCCATACTTTATCAAAGTTATTGTTTTTTATATTATCAACCAATCCGTTGTTAAGGTTTTCAATTATTTTAGGGTCTTTCACTTCCGAAATTTGGTCAATCCAGCCAAAATCTTTTTTGTATTCATCGCTTTCATATTTTTTATATGCCTGTTTTAAAAACTCTTTAATGTTGGACAAATCAACTTTAACGGACAAACTTAATGAATCCTTGCCCGTGATAGTTTTTCCAAAACCTTCCTCTTTGGTTTTTCCGGTGATTGACTGGATTAAATCCTGCTCAATATCAATTCCGAAATCTGCGGCAACGCCCTCTCGGCTTAATTGCTCGCTCGTATCTTTCGGCACCGAAGACATGTTTTTCTTGTCAATTCGCCGTAAGTTATTCGGGTCAACGGTATTTAAAGTTATTTTCAAGCCAAATCGTTCTTCCCAAATGCCATGATTAAGGAATGTCCAGCCATATCCAAACGGAATTGCAAATATTCTTTCTTTATCATTTGTAACCTTAACTTTTGGCAACAAAATCGCTTTAGAGGAAGCATTAAATAATTTTTTTATATCATCGCCCAAAGCGGAACCAAAAAATTTATCTAACCATGACGGCTTGAACGTGTGGGATTCGCCAAAATAAAGAACGCCAACTCCATTAACATCTTTTGATTGAAGCGTATCAATCTTTTTCAAAATATCTTTATGCTCGGAGTATTCCTCTTTGATAAGATAAACCGATAATTTGTTTGTTGGTATTTCTTGGCTCATAAATCTAAAAATTTCCAATCCTTCAAATCGTTTGGATCGTAAGAATATTTTTTGTTGTCGTTATATCGCCAGCTATTCTTGTCTTTCAAAACTATTCCGCCGAATAGTTTTTTGTTGCTTTTGTTTTCTGCCGCAATATATTCCGCCAATCCTTCGGCTCGTTCTTTCGCTGTTTTGGCGTAAATTCCGCCTTTTGTATCAAACAAGCCAAGCCGTCCGTCGTTGAGCATAACTATAAAATCAATGTAAAACGGCTTTTCCTGTCCGTTTTCAAAATAAGGCACGGCAAAATAAGAGCCGTCTTGCTTGCCGTTTTTAAACCACCATTTCACCTGTTTTGCCTTTTCCAGATACTCAATAAAGGAAACTTCAATGTCACTGTCTTCTTCAAATAGCGAGAGATTATCCGTGCCTTTTGTTTTGGCGTAATACGGCTGAATAATTGACCGCTTATAATCCTTTTTTACAAAAGTTAAATTATAATTGATTATTTCTGGCACATTCCACGGCTCGTCATTTTGGATGACTTCATGTTTGCCCTTGCCAACGACTTCCTGATAAAGCTCTTTGGCCCGATTGATTGTGTCAATCACGGCTTGGCGATTTTCCTCTGCCAAAACGATAGCTTGGATTTCAGGCCATTTATCTTCATCTCTGCTTGCGCCAAAAAATCCGTAAATTGAATCGTTAATGCGCTTTATTGAGCGAAGTTCGGGGTGAAAAGGCGCAAGATTTTCCCGCGCGAAATAATCAAAAGCCATTTGCAATTCAACTTCGTTTTTAGGAATATCCAGCGTGCCTTTCTTCTCAATGCTTTTTATCTGCTTGTCAATATCGTATATTTTCCCGCTCGCGATAAGTTTCGTGTTTACAATGCTATGTTTGAGCGAAATTTTGTTTTTCAGCTTCAATTCGTCCGCCGCTTTGAAGAAAATTGGCACAAAGTCGGACGACAAGCGGGTCTCCTCTCGGAAACGCTTAGAGTGATAGGAAGTTAAATCAATATTTTCGTAATCATCGCGCCGCTTGCCTTCAAAAACCGTAATGTATTCTTTGGCAATATCTTCGGCAATGCCGATGTCGCTTAAACTGGTATAAACATAACCGAGATTGAGTTCTGAATTTTTGTAATGAAAATGTTCGGGCATACGCATAATGCGCCCGATTGTCTGAATGGAAAATATCATGCTTTTCCACTCGCGGAACAAAACCAAAATTGCGGCGCGCGGACAATCCCAGCCGACCGCTATGGCTTGTTTGAAAATCATCACTTCAACTTCGTTTTCATCTTTCTCTATATTTTCAAGATTAATCTTGCTGTCCTTGTCGGAAAGATAAATCGCCAGCCGTCCGTTTTCCATAGTAATGCCGTATTTTCCGAGCAACTGCACAACTGAATCTTTTTTATCAATCAGCCCTTTGCGGCTGTCCGGAATTTGAATCAGCATAAGCGGATTAACATTTGATCCTGCCGCTTCGTATAGTTTGGCAAGTTCGGCGCGTTTCTTTAGCCCCGCCTCAACGACAATTTCATCAGCCGTTTTGTCCGCAAGTTTTTTGTCCAGCTTAAAATTTTCAAAACCCGGATTGATAACGATTTCTTTCTTTATCATCCCCTCGTCTTTTACATCTTTAAGTTCCACTTCCACGCCGCGAA
>Ga0209407_1000027_pt1:5000-198750 | contig 198750 bp, 173 predicted proteins | sample AD_JPNHG3_MetaG_FD_184410 | JGI IMG/M metagenome (GOLD analysis project Ga0209407, IMG submission 184410) | Active sludge microbial communities of municipal wastewater-treating anaerobic digesters from Japan - AD_JPNHG3_MetaG (SPAdes) (version 2) | ecosystem: Engineered >... | reverse complement strand
TGGACGATCACTTCCCTCCTCGCACCCATCGAAAGCCTCACCCGTCCTTCCCCCTTCCTCCAGGGTCATGCCCCTTGAAGGAAGATGCTATACCCTTCGGCTAGATTCTTAGGTGAGGCAACGTATCACTTTCGTCTAGATTTTAGGTGAGGCAACTCGTATTATTGACGAATATTGACCTTAACCTTATAATTTGACTAGTCAAAGAAGGTCAAAGGAGGAAACGCCTTGGCAAGCCTGACGAGGATAATAGAAAGACATATCGTGGAACTGCTGGAACGGGGCAGCGAGGAGTCGGTCTTCCTCAGCCGCAAGGACCTCGCTGAACGTTTCGGCTGTGTCCCGAGCCAGATAAATTACGTGATACGGAGCCGGTTCACCCCCGAACGGGGCTACATCGTGGAGAGCCAGCGGGGAGGCCATGGGTACATCAGGGTCATAAGACTCTGCCTCGATATGCCCGAGGAAAGGGCTAACCATATCGAGGAACTGGTGGGGGACGGGGTGAACGAACAGGATATCAGGAGGATCCTCGCCAACCTGCAGCACAGGGAGCTCATAACGGCCAGGGAGAGGCTCCTGGTCGAGGTGGCGACGAGGTTCCAGGAGGAGATAGGGAGGGACCTCCTGGACCTGTCCTCCTACAAGAGGGAATCGCTCCACGCGGAGCTTCTCAAGCGACTTCTGCGCAGCCTGGCTCTCGGTTAGGTCGTGAGGCCATGAAATGCGAAAGATGCGGGTTAAGGGAAGCGGAAGTTCACATCAGGCACCAGAAGGGTAAGGAGAAAGTCGATTTCCACCTCTGCCGCCAGTGCGCCGAGCACATGGCAAAGGAGGGCCTGCTGCCGGACATCTCCTTGGAAATGCCCCTGGACTGTTTCCCCTGGGGGCTTTTCCCTTGGCAAGCCGCTTCGACCCACGGTCTCGAAAAGGACTCTTCGCCCGCCGATCAACAAGCCTGCAGCCACTGCGGTCTCGACCATTCTTCCTTCAGGAAGACCGGCAAGTTCGGGTGTCCCGACTGTTACGAGGTTTTCCGGGACGACCTCGGTCCCCTTTTCAGGAAGATCCACGGATCGGACATCCATCGTGGTACAAGGCCCAGGAATGCCTGTGGGGACGAAGTCACCCCGGAGGACCTGGGATCACTTAGGAAAGAACTCCGGGAAGCCGTGGAAAAGGAAGAGTACGAAAGGGCCGCCATCATCAGGGACAGGATAAGGGAGATCGAGGGGTGTCATGAAAACGAAGGCTAGGGAGATCGCCGACAGCCCCCTCGAGTGGCTCGATGGGACCGGCGAACACTCGGATATTATCCTTTCGAGCCGGGTAAGGCTCGCCCGGAACCTCAAGGGGCATGCTTTCCCCTGGAGGGCCGATAAGGAGGAACTCAAAAGCTGTGCCGAGAGGATCGGTTCTATCATCCGCTCGGAGGACTTTTTGAGGTCCTTCAGGTTATTCGAGATCGACGCCCTGGAACCGCTGGCGAAGGGGGTCCTCATTGAGAAGCATCTCATCAGCCCAGCCCTCGCAAAGGGGGGGGCCGGTCGAGGCGCCGCCGTGGACAGTCGCGGGATCGTCTCGATCATGGTGAATGAGGAAGACCATGTCAGGATCCAGGCCATACTCGGGGGGATGAGGATCCATGAAGCCGCTAGGATCGCCGGGCAGGTGGATGGACCTCTCGAATCGCTGGACTATGCCTTCGACAGCAGGTGCGGTTACCTTACCTCCTGCCCTACGAATGTGGGAACGGGCTTGAGGGCCTCGGTGATGATCCACCTGCCGGCCCTCACCCATCTTGGAAGGATGGGCAAGATGGCTTTCGGTTGCGGCAAGGTCGGCCTGACGGTCCGCGGCATGTTCGGTGAGGGGAGCGATTCGCCCGGGGCGCTCTACCAGGTCTCCAACCAGGTCACCCTCGGTCAGACCGAGGATGAACTGGTCGAAAAGGTCTCCGGCGCGGCCCTGGGACTGGTGAGACAGGAGCAGGCGGCCCGGAGCAAGATACTTTCCGGAAAGGGGACGGACCTTGAGGACAAGGTGTGGCGGGCTTGGGGTCTTCTCAAGTTTTCCAGGGTCATGGAGGCCCGGGAAGCCCTGGAACTTCTTTCCCTGGTCCGGATGGGGTCGGGTATGGGTATCCTCCCTCCCGTCGGGGTAAGCACAATGAACGCCCTTCTCTTGGATACCCAGAAGGCCCATATACAGGCCAGGTCTGACGGAGAACTCTCACCGGAAGACCTGGCGGCGAAACGTTCTGCCATACTCAGAAAGGCGCTCGCAAGCGGAGAAAACGGAAGTTGAACACTGTGACCGTACGGCCTTTCCTTTAAATGGAGGTTCAGTAAATGTGGCAATATTTCACTGAAAGAAGCAAAAGAGTGATCCAATTGGCCCACCGGGAAGCCCTCAGGATGGGTCATGAACTGATCGGAACGGAACACATCCTCATGGGGCTCGTCGCGGAGGGGGATGGTGTGGCTGCCCGGATCCTCCAGTCCTCGGGCATTACCCTCGAAGGCCTGAGGGATGCCGTGGAGCAGTTTGTCGGAAGGGGCGACCAGAAGAGCAAGCCCGTGGACCTGCCCTTGAGTCCCAGGGCGAAAAAGGTCCTCGACCTGGCCATGCGCGAAGCAAAGGAGATGTCGGTAAATTACGTGGGGACCGAGCACATCCTTTTGGGGCTCATCTCCGAAGGTGAGGGCGTGGCCGCCCAGGTCCTCAACGCGGCGGGCCTGGACGCAGAGAAGATCAGGGGCGAGGTCATCGCCGCCGTTTCGGCTGGGGAGGGTTCTCCCGCTGAATCCGCTCCCGATGCGGAGGAGGAGAGCCCCCAGAGATCACAGGGGCGCTCGAAGACGCCGACGCTGGACCAGCTGGGGATAGCGCTGACGGAGATGGCCCAGCGGAATGAACTGGACCCCGTCATCGGCAGGACCAAGGAGATCCAGAGGCTCATCCAGATCCTGTCGCGGCGGACCAAGAACAACCCGGTGCTGATAGGCGACCCCGGCGTCGGCAAAACGGCGATCGTGGAGGGTTTGGCCCAAAAGATAATCGCCGGCGACATCCCCGAGGTTTTGAAAGGGAAAAGGGTGGTACAGCTCAACATGGGTAACCTCGTGGCCGGCACCAAGTACCGGGGCGAGTTCGAGGAGAGGATGCGCAAGCTCGTCAAGGAGCTCCGCGATTGCCGGGATGTTATCCTCTTCATCGACGAGGTCCACACCATCGTCGGTGCCGGGGGCGCGGAAGGGGCCGTAGACGCTGCCAACATCCTCAAACCCAGCCTTTCCAGGGGCGAATTCCAGGTAATAGGCGCCACCACGATCGACGAATACCGGAAGAATATCGAGAAGGATGCCGCCCTTGAAAGACGGTTCCAGCCGGTCATGGTGGAGGAGCCCAGCGTGGACGACTCGATAAGGATCCTCGAAGGACTGAGGGACCGTTACGAGGCCCACCACAGGGCGAAGATCACCGACAGGGCCCTCGAGGCCGCCGCCAGGCTCTCGGCCCGTTATATTACAGAACGCCATCTCCCCGACAAGGCCATCGACCTGATCGACGAGGCGGCGGCCCGGGCGAGGCTCAAGACGATGGAGGCCCCGGAAACGGTCAAGGAGATGGAACGACGGCTCGAGGCTCTCCGCAAAGAGAAGGAGGCGGCCGTGGCGTCCCAGGAGTTCGAGAAGGCGGCCTCCCTTAGGGATGATGAACGAAAGCTGGGAGAAGAGATCGAAGCCGGCCGCAGAGAGTGGCACAAGGCGCGGAACCAGGAAGAACCCGTGGTCGACGCCGAGCAGATTGCCGAGATCGTCTCGGAGTGGACAGGCATCCCCGTCGTGCAACTCACCGAGGAGGAAGCGGCCCGGCTCATGCGCATGGAAGAGGAGATCCACCGCCGCATGGTGGACCAGACTGAAGCCGTCAACGCCGTGTCCAGGGCCATCCGCAGGTCCAGGAGCGGCCTCAAGGACCCGAAAAGGCCCGGGGGGAGCTTCCTTTTCCTGGGTCCCACCGGCGTCGGGAAGACGGAGCTGGCCCGTTCGCTCGCGGAGTTTCTCTTCGGGAGCGGGGAGGCCATGGTCAGGTTCGACATGAGCGAGTACATGGAGCGCCACGAAGTGGCCAAACTGATCGGCGCCCCGCCTGGCTACGTGGGCTACGAGGAGGGGGGCAAGCTCACCGAGGCCCTTCGGAGAAGGCCCTACTCGGTGGTGCTCTTCGACGAGATCGAGAAGGCCCACCCCGACATCTTCAACATCCTCCTCCAGATACTGGAGGACGGGCGCCTTACCGACGGCCAGGGGCACACCGTCGACTTCAGGAACAGCGTGGTCATCATGACCAGCAATATCGGGGCCAGGGATGCCATGAAGGGGCAAAGCCTCGGTTTCGCGGCCCCCGGGCAGGGCGAGACGCCCGACTGGGACAGGGTCCGTGCCGGGATCGTCGAGTCTGTGAAGAAGACCTTCAGGCCGGAATTCCTCAACCGAGTAGATGAAATGATCGTCTTTGAACCCCTCGGAAGGGAAGAACTGCTCAAGGTCCTGGACCTGATGGTCCGGGAAGTCGGTGACAGGCTTTCCGAAAGGGGCATCCATATCGAAGTGCCCGACGAGGCCAGGGCTCTCCTGCTCGAGCGGGGTTACGATCCGAAGTACGGGGCCAGGCCCTTGAGAAGGGCCGTCCAGCGCTTCATCGAGGACCGGCTGGCCGACCTGGTGCTTGAAGGACGGGTCGGCCAAGAGAGCCGGGTCCTGGTCTCCGTGAGGGACGGAGAACTGGTACTCCTCCCGGAGGCGAACCTGACCGGCGACAGCAGCGGCGCGCCCGGAGGGAGGGAAGCGGAGAGAACGGCCGAGGTCTGATCATGTCGGTTTAACCGTAAAAAGGGATCCCTTCCGGGGGAGGGATCCCGTTTTTTGATAAACGAGAGGAGTGGTGGGAGTGTTCAAAGTAGACCTTTTCTGGATCCTGATGCTGTTCTTTTTCGTCTTCCCCATGTTAAAGCAGTGGAACCTCGAGCGTTTGAGGGTGGGCACTATCAGGAGCCTTGAGAAGAAGCGTGGCAGCAGGGTGATCACCCTTATCCACCGCCAGGAGACCGTCGGTTTCATGGGCCTTTTCGCCAGGAACTATATAAATATCGAAGACTCCGAAGAGATCCTGAGGGCCATCCGCATGACTTCCTCGGACACCCCCATCGACCTTATCATCCACACCCCGGGAGGCCTGCTGTTAGCCGCCTCCCAGATAGCTGCAGCGCTTAACAAGCACGAAGCCAAGGTGACGGTCTTCGTCCCCCACTATGCCATGTCCGGCGGCACTCTGATAGCCCTGGCCGCCGATGAGATAGTGATGGACCGCCACGCCGTCCTCGGCCCGGTGGATCCGCAGATAGGGCAGTACCCGGCCGTCTCGATCTTGAAGACCGTCGCCGAGAAACCGATCGCCGAGATCGACGACGAGACGCTGATCCTGGCCGATGTATCCCGGAAGGCTATTGAACAGACCCGGCAGTTCGTGGTAAACCTTCTCGTGGACAACGTGCCACAGGAAGAGGCGGAAAGGCTGGCGGCCCTGCTCACCGAAGGGCGCTGGACCCATGATTACCCCATAAGCAGTGAAGAAGCGGCTGAACTGGGGCTGTTCGTATCCACCGATATACCCGAGGAGATATGCCAGGTGATGAGGCTTTACCCCCAGTCGGGCCAGCGTCGCCCGTCGGTACAGTATGTGCCCATGCCCTACCGCGGGACGCCCAATGGCACTGGGACAAAATGATCACCGGTTCGGACCGGACATTCTATTTGGGGAGTGATCTTGTGAGAAATCTTTCAAGAAAAGCGGTTCTCTTCGCAGTAATGGCATCCCTGTTCATGCCGGCCCTGACCCTGGCCGCCGACAGGGGACCCGTGATCATTGCCGGTGGGGAAAGTGTCAGCGAGCAGGAGATGATCGGCCTGATCATGGACCAGTCAGGCGTGGACAGGATGATGGCACCCTTTGTGTTGTCCCAACTATCGGTGGAGGACAGGGAAAAATTCGCGAAGCAGGTGTCGGTGGCCCTCCTCCTCTCGGAGGCGGCCCGCCGGAAGGGGCTGCAGCTGGATCCTTCCGTGTCGGCCAAGCTGAAATGGAACGCCGTCAACATCCTAGCCCAAGCCTATGTCTCGTCGGCTTCATCGAAGTGGGATATGGGAAGACCGGCCCTCGAGGCCTGGTTCAGCCAGCACAAGGATGAATACAATATGCCCGAGGCGGTCCATGTCAGGCACATCCTCGTTGAATCCGAGGAAGAGGCCACCGATGTTCTCCTTGAGGTCTTTGCCAGGGGTGCGGATTTCGGCGCCGTGGCCGCGAAAAAGAGCATCGACCCCGGGAGCGCTAATTCCGGCGGTGACCTCGGCTGGGTATCCAGGGGACAGACGGTGCCCGGCTTCGACGAACTGGCCTTTTCCCTGGAACCGGGGAGGATCGGCGGTCCCGTGGAGACCAAGTACGGGTGGCATGTCGTCCAGGTGCTGGAAAAACGGCCCGCCAGGACGACCACCCTTGACGAGGTGCTCCCCCGGGTGCGGGAGGACATCCAGAAGCACTACCTCGACCTCGAGGTGGAACGCCTGGAAGGATCGCTGGGAGCGAAGATCGACCACGAGATCCTTTCAACCTTGGGGGGCTTCTCGGCCTTCAAGAAGGACCAGTAAAGGATAATGATGCGGCCGGCGGCCCCTTCGGGGCCGCCGGCTTTTTCTAAGGGTACAACTCCCCTTTGAGGACAATGCGGGCCTTGCCGGAGATCATCACCCGGTCCCCCACGAGGGCGATGTTCAAGGCGCCCCCCCTTTTCGAGGCCTGGAAGGCATGGAACCGGTCCTTCCCCATGATCCCCGACCAGTAGGGGGCTAGGACCGTATGGGCCGCCCCGGTCACCGGGTCTTCGTCGATACCCTCCCAGGGTCCGAAGTACCGGGAAACGAAGTCGTACGTGGAGGACCTCGAAGTGACGATCACCCCTTGGAAAGGCGGATCCCCCCGTCCGACGGCCAACAGGGCCTCCACCTTCGGCCGCAGGCTTCGAAGGGTGGCTTCGTCCTCGATCCGCAAAAGTAGCATCTCGGCGCTGGGCGAGACCTGGGCGTCCTCCACGGCTTCAAGTCCCAGGGCCTCCAGGAGCCCGGCGGGGATCGCCGCGGGTTCGCTGTCGTTCCGGGGGAAGTCGAGGGTCACTCCCTCCCTTTCCCGGGTGGCCGATAATGTGCCGCTGGCGCTTTCGAAGGTAATGAGGTTGGCGGAGGTTTCTTTCTCGGTGAAGATGACCCAGGATGACGCGAGGGTCGCGTGACCGCATAGAGGTACTTCCACGGTGGGTGTGAACCAGCGGATCGCGAAGGACCCACTTTCCCCGCCCCTTGTCGAAGGTGTTACGAAGGCGGTCTCGGAGAGATTCATCTCCTGGGCGATCTTTTTCATCGTGTCCTCCGGGAGGAACGCGTCCAAGAGGCACACCGCCGCGGGGTTCCCCCTGAAGGGTTCCCCCGTGAAGGCGTCCACCTGGTACATTGGAACGGAGTGGCTTTCCCCTGGTATTGCCATCCCTTCGCCTCCAGTCATGCTTGATGTCACCAGTATACCCATCCCCTGGAATTTGGCCCTCCCCTTGGGTTATGATCGGAAACGGGGTGAGGTCGATGATACTAGCGGCGGCCCGGTCCGAGATAGTAGTCTTCGGCAAAAAAATGCTTGAGAAAGGCCTTGTCACCGGGACGGGGGGCAACTTGAGCGTCCGGTCCGGCAGGCGCGTGGTCCTCTCGCCCAGCGGCGTGGAGTACGAAACTATGAAGCCGGAAGATGTCGCGGTCGTGGACCTGGAAGGACGGCTGCTCGAAGGTGGGATGAAGCCCACCAGCGAGATGTCCCTGCACCTCGCTCTCTACCACGCGAGACCCGACATTACCGCCGTGGTCCACACCCATTCCCCCTACGCCTGCGTCTTGGCCTGCCTCGGCCGGGAGATCCCCCCCTTCCATTACCTCGTGGCCCTGGTGGGCAGGAAGATACCTGTGGCACCCTATGCCTGTTTCGGCACGCCGGAACTGGCCCGGAGCACGGTGGAGGTCATGGGTGAAGGGAAAGCCGCCCTTCTGGCCAACCACGGGATGGTCTCCGTGGGGGGATCCCTCATTGAGGCCTTCCGTGTAGCCGAGACGGTCGAATTCCTGGCCATGGTCTTTTCCAGGGCGCTGTCCCTGGGTGAACCGAGGGTCCTGGCCGACGAAGAAGTAGGCCAGTTGCTGGAGGCCTTCAAGGGCTACGGGCTTTCCACGGCTGCCGCCGCGCCTTTCGAGGAGGGATAGGAGTGAGTGACGACCTGACGCTGGAGCTGGAAAAAGTGGTCCGGGAATCGGGAGGATCGGGGTGTGGGTTTTCAGACCTTTCAGACCTGCAGAACTTGCCTTACCGGGGCCTCACCCGGGGGGTGACCGTCCTGCTGGCCCTCACCCCGGCCATTATCGCTGCCATTGGCGAGGGTCCGACCCGTGAATACCACGATGAATACGAAAGGGCGAACAGGGAATTGGCGAGGATCGGGTTGGACGTCGTGAGGTTCCTCGAAGGCGCTGGTTACAGGGCGGCTCTCATCGACCCGACGACGCAGGAGTACGACGAGGGAACCCTGAGCGCTCCCTTCCCTCACAAGACCGCCGCCCTTCGCGCAGGCGTGGGGTGGATAGGGAAGTGCGACCTCCTCGTCACCGAGGAGTTCGGCTCAGCCTTCAGGATGTGCACTGTTTTCACCGACGCCCCCCTCGCTACAGGGAGCCCCTCGAGGGAGTCACGGTGCGGGCCCTGCTCCGATTGCGTCGCGGCTTGCCCCGTTAAGGCCCCGACCGGCAAGGACTGGAGGGAGGGGGTCTATCGGGACGAACTGGTGGATATCTTCGCCTGCAACAGGTACGCCAGGAAGCTCTCGGCGGATAACGGGTGGTCCCACGTCATCTGCGGGATTTGCATCCAGGCCTGTCCCTGGACCAGGAGGTACGTCAACTCCAGAAGCGGTCCCTGACGAAACCCTCCACGGAGGAGAGGAAGCGGTCCGTATCCAGGGGGGGCTTCGTGGCAAGGCTGACGGCGATGAAGACCACCCCAGACAGTAGGATGCCCCAGAGGGGGGGCCAGTGACCCAGGGGCTTCAATCCCTCGACGTACATGAAGCCCACCGCAATGCCCCCGACGACCATGCTGGACACGGCTCCAGCCGCGGTGGCCTTTTTCCAGAAGAACGCCCCCAGGGTGGCCGGCAGCTGCATGAGCAGCCCTCCCGATGCCATGGCGGACAGGACCGCTATGAGGCCGAGCTGCATCCTGGCGAAGAAAAAGCAGGCGATCGTTATTATCGGGATGAGGAGCCTGCAGATCCGGAGTTCCGACTCCTCGGAAATGTCGGGGAGTAAGGCCTTCACCACGTCCCTGCCGAACATGGAGCTCAGGGTCAGGATGATGGAGTTCATGGTCGATACCGCCGCAGCCATGATGCTGAGGAAGACGACGAGGGCCAGCGGGGCCGGGACCGATGAGAGCAGCATGGCCATAGCGTTGTCGGCTTTCTCGAGCCCCGGCATCTTCGCCGCGGCAGCCAGGCCGAAGACCACACACAGGACGGTATAGACGAAACCGAAGGCGGAAAAGCCCAGGATCATCTTCCTGAGATTTCCCACGCTCGATGGAATATAAAGGCGCTGCACCACCTGGGGGTTTGTCACGGCGAAGAAAGCCCATGGGAGGGTCAGCCCCAGGAACAGGGGAAAGGACCAGGATACTTCCAGGAGGTCGCGCCTGGCCGAAAGGGCCCCCTGCAACCCCTCGGGGAAGAGGGCGAAAGCTATGAAGCCAAGCAGCAGCAAGCTGGCGGCGAGCATTATCACGGCCTGGAATGCGTCGGTCAGGGCCACGGACCTCAAGCCGGCCCACCATGAGAAGACGAAGGACACGCCCGCTGCGATGATCATGCCCGCCGTGAAGGATATGGCGCCCCCCGAGAGGATCTCCAGGAGGTAGCCCGTCCCCATCAGTTGGACCGAAGCGTAGGGGATGAGCATGACCAGGCACAGGACAGCCGACACGGCCCCCGCCGATGGGCTACCGTAGCGTTTTGAAAGGAGTTCCGAGGGGGTCACGAGCTGGTATATCTTCCCCGCCGCCCAGTACCTGGGGGCGAAGATCACCATCAGTATCACCGTCGCCGCAAGGTAGGTCATCTCAAAACCGAGGCTGCCGATGCCGGAGGAGTAGGTGAGCCCCACGAGGCCGACCATCATGAAAGCGCTGTAGGTGGTCGCGCTGTAGGTCATGGCCGAGATGAACCCTCCTACCTTTCGGTCAGCCAGGAAATACTCTATCATGCCCTTCCCGAGGTTCCTCCTGGCATGCCACGACAGGAGGGAGCCAAGGGTGAACCAAAGGGCGATGCCCGCCAGGATCAGCGTACGGCTCATCACCGACCCTCCCCCTCATGGTCGGCTTTTCCCGCCCATCCCGAGGTCACCCATACCCCCGCCAGGAGCACAACGGCGGTGATGAGGTTCCAGAAAGTGAAAGAACCGGCCTTTTTCAGAATGGTGAAGGGCACGACCACATTAGCTATACCGTAGAACAGCGAAAAAAGAACCCAAAGCTTCTCCCTGCGGGTCAAGGCCTCGCCTCCCGTGCAAGTGTTCAACTCATCTCGAGGTAGCCCTTGTCCGCAAGGGCTTTTTCAATAGCGTCCAGCGTCATGTCGTCGTCGGCTTCCACGGTGTGGGCGTGAAAACCTCTCGACAGGGAAAGCAGGGGCGACTGGCCCGTGCTCCTAAGGATGTTGACGAAGCGGGCCACATCCTCCCTGGAAGCCAGGTCGAGGTTACCCTGTATCTCGCCGTAGACGGGATGGTCCACCACCACGTCAATCACCCGCCCCCCGGCCTCGATCATGGTGTTGAGCTCGTCGGCGATCTCTTCCACGCCGTGCCTGACGGGGAATATCCTCCTGGGCTTAGCCTCCCGGTGGACGTAGCCCCGCGCCGTTGCCAAAACCCTGAGCCCCCGGTCCCTAAGGAGAGCGACGTCCTGGACGATGGCCTGGCGACTGACGTTGAAGAGTTTTGCCAGTTCGGCGCCGCTCCTTGGGTCGTCGCTTTCGGTGAGGACCTGGGCGAGTTTTTCAAGCCTTCTTTCCCTCTCCGTCAAAATGGGGCCCTCTCTTCTCGTAGCTGCTACCGGCAGATAATAGCAAAAAATACCCTCTTCTTCCAACACTTGGATTATCATATCTATGGAGGCGGTCGTGACCGGTCGAACATTTCGCTGGGAGGTAAGGATTTGGAAGACCACAAAAGGATGATGTCTCTCTCACCCCGGGAGGTCAGGCAGGCCGTCAGGGAGGGCCGATGGGCGGGTCCCACAGCGGGTATGGCACCGGGGTTTGTCCAGGCGAACCTGGTCATCCTGCCCCTGGACTGGGCTTTCGATTTCCTGCTTTTTTGCCAGCGAAACCCCCGACCCTGTCCCCTCCTTGAGGTCACCGAACCCGGAGATTGGGAACCCCGGGGACTCGCGGAGGGGGCCGACCTCAGGAGTGATCTTCCCAGGTACAGGGTCTACAGGGAAGGTGTTTTAACGGAAGAGCCGTCGGACATAAGGACCCTGTGGAGGGAGGACCTGGTATCCTTCCTCATCGGATGCTCCTTCACCTTCGAGGGGGCTCTCCTTGAAGCGGGTCTTCCCGTGAGGCATATTGAGATGGGGGTGAACGTTCCCATGTACGTCACGTCGGTGGCCTGCAGGCCCGCCGGCAGGTTGAAGGGCCCCATGGTTATGACCATGAGGCCCATCCCCGCCCCCATGGTGGCGAGGGCGGTTACGACTACGTCCCTTTTCCCGGCGGTCCACGGGGCTCCCCTTCACATCGGTGAACCGGGCGCTATAGGGATCAAAGACCTATCGCGGCCGGATCACGGGGATGCTGTTGAAATAAGGGAGGGGGAGGTGCCGGTTTTCTGGGGGTGCGGAGTGACGCCCCAGGCGGCCATGGTGGCATCGAAACCGCCCTTTGCCGTCACTCACGCGCCGGGGCATATGTTCGTGAGCGATAAAAAGAACGTCGATTACTCGATCTTCTAGTCAGCCTCGGTCCTCGAAGGTGTCAGGAAGGGTTCGAGAGGAAAGCTCCCCTCGCTGCTATGCGAAGGTCGGTCAAGGTCATGTCTCTGACCCTCTCAAAGACCCTTTCCACCTGGGAGGCGTAGCGGTCGGATATATCCCGGTGGGCCTCGAGAAGGGCTGAACCCTTTTCGCCGATGTCCCTCCTGAAGCCCTGGGGGGTCTCCACGGATAACAGGTAACCGTCGTAGAGCATTCTTTCAAGGAAGAGCTGCAATTCAGGGGAAACCGGCCTTTCACGCTCCAGGCCGAAGACAAAACCCAGGGGAACGTCCTCCTCGACCTGGAGGAGCAGGATAGATTTGCGGAGCCTCGCGTAACCCCACAGGTCCGGGTTGTCGCCCTTCCTGGCCACCAGGCTGAGGATGACAACCCGCCTTTCCAGGTCGTCCATCAAAGTCTCCCCCCGCGTCGTACACACTCGGAGCTAACATACTTTACCAAAGCGTTGAGAAAAAACAAGGGCGAACTAGATTCCCTGACGGGAAGGTCGCCCCTTGTCGGGGTCCGCCGCTTGGGGCGGTCTACCCCTGATTGACTCTCCTTTTATCGTCATCTATACTAATTAATGCATACAAAACAGGGAGAGGCGGCCCTTTTCCCAAGGGAGTGGTAGTAGTGAAGGCTGTGCAGATAGGCGGGGGCCTAGTGGGCCAAGTGATAGCGGCGGACATGATGAAAGACTTTGAAGTGACCGTTCTGGATCATGATGCCGACGCCCTCGGCGAAGTCGAGAGGAAATGCCCCGGTGTCAGGACGGCCTTGGCACCGGCCACGGACCCGGATCGCCTCGCCCCCCTGCTCGGGGACGCTGATATCGTGACGGCGGGAGTCCCGGGCCGTCTAGGCTTCGAGATGATGAAGACCGTCATCAACCTGGGGAAGAACCTGGTGGACATCTCATTCATGGCGGAGGATTTCGAAGAACTCGACGGACTCGCCAGGGAAAAGGGCGTGACCGTCATACCCGATATGGGCGTCGCACCGGGGATGTCCAACTTCCTCATGGGGAGGGGGGCATCACAGCTCGACGAGGTGGAGGAAGCCTTTATCTTCGTCGGAGGCATCCCCGCCAAGGCCTTCCCCCCTTTCAATTACCAGGTCACCTGGTCCCCCAAGGATTGCATCGAAGAGTTCACCCGTCCCGTGACCATTGTGAAGGACTACCGTCAAGAAGTGGTGGAAGCCACTTCGGGGCTCCACCTCCGCGACGTCCCGGGTGTGGGGACCCTCGAAGCCTTTTACACCGACGGTCTGAGGAGCCTGGCTAGGAATATCAGGGCCAGGAACCTCGGCGAGATGACCCTGAGATGGCCCGGCCACGTGGAGCAGATGAGGCTCCTGCGGTCCATGGGCCTTTTCGAGGAGACCCCCAGGACCCTCGGGGGCAAGGAGGTGGTCCCCCTGGAGGTCGCCGCGGACTTGCTCTTTCCCATGTGGAAGATGGAGCCCGAGAAGGGAGACAGAGACCTCACCGTCATGGAAGTGGACGTGCACGGCTTCAGGGGTTCCGATGAAATGACCCTCTCCTGGCGATTGCTGGATTATTTCGATGAGAAGACCTGGAATACCTCAATGAGCCGCTGCACGGGGTGTTCCTGCGCCATCTTCGCCAGGGCCGTCGCATTTGGGCTCGTGAAGCAGCGGGGTGTGTTGCCGGCGGAGAAATTGGCCCATGACGACGCCCTTTACAACTTCGTGATGGAGGAACACAAGAAGAGAAGGATAAAATACACCGAATCAATAAAGAGAGTGTTGAATGTCAGGTGATCCCGGTGAGGACCGGTTCCAGCCGCTTCCTTCGCTGATTAAAATAAAAAAATCATGTATAATGACCTTGTGCTGGTCGGAAGCCTGTGATACTTTCCATAGGTGAACCGTCCCCGAGGCGGAGGGCGGATCCGACCTTGTGGGTTTTTCGATGCCGCTCACGGTCGCTGTAAGGACGGTCCAAGCGCGCCCGCGTAACGGTCTCCCTGGAGAGGAGGTGGGGCTGGGCGTTATTCCTCTTGGTTCCTTAAGGTCTCCATGGATCTGAGTTTTAATCCTTTGAGAAGGAGGTTTTTTCATGTCGGAGAAACAGCAGGTTAAGCCCGGTCTGGGTCTTTCCATCGCTGTTTTCGTGGCATCGGCCGTCATTATCAGTTACGGTGTCCTCGGACTGGAAGTGGATGCCCACGTTCCCATCGTCTTTTCCGCCCTTCTCGTCGGCATCCTCGGCCTGACCGTCCTCAAGATGCCGTGGTCCCAGATCGAGGAAGGCGCCCTTAACGCCATTTCCATCGCCCTCCAGGCGATCGTCATCCTGATAATCATAGGTATGATCATAGGTATCTGGATCCAGAGCGGAGTTGTGCCCACCCTGATCTACTACGGCCTGTCCATCCTTTCGCCGTCGGTCTTCCTGCTGGCCACCCTACTGATCTGTTCCGTCGTTTCGCTCGCTACGGGGTCGTCCTGGACGACGGCAGGCACGGTGGGCATAGCCCTCATGGGAATAGCCTACGGGCTCGGCATACCCGCCCCGTTGACGGCCGGCATCGTGGTCTCGGGAGCCTACCTTGGCGACAAGCTGTCGCCCCTCTCGGACACCACGAACCTGGCCCCGGCCGTGGCCGGTGCAAACCTGTTCGACCATATCAGGGCCATGATCTGGTCGACGGTGCCGGTCTACGTGATAGTCATGGTCATCTGTGTCGTCCTCGGCATGAAGTACGCCGGGGGCACGCTAGATGTCGAGAAGATCGCGGCCCTCCAGCAGATGATGAAGGCCGAGTTCAACATCGGACTCCTGGGTTTCGTCCCCCCCATCCTTGTTATAGCACTCGCCGTGATGAAAACCCCGGCCATCCCGGGCCTCTTTGCCGGTGTCCTGGTGGCCGCCATCATGTCCTTCGCCCAGGGCAACGGGCTGGGGGACATCATCAATGCCATCCACTATGGTTATGAAGCCGCCTTCTCCGCCGAGGTCGCCGGAGCCGAGGGGGAAGCCCTCCTGAACCTGCTAAGCCAGGCGAACCTGAACATCGTCCCCGAGGTAGCCAAGGAAGTAGGGGAGATGGTCAGCGAACTCGTCACGGGGGGCGGCCTCGACTCGATGATGTGGACCATATCGCTGATCTTCTGCGCCCTCTTCTTCGGCGGCTCGATGGAGGCTTGCGGCTTCCTGGAGACCATCGTGGGCGCCGTCACGAAGCGGGTGAAGTCCGTGGGAGGGTTGGTGGCTTCCGTCGTGGGCACCTGCTTCCTGGCCAACCTCTTCCTGGGGGACCAGTACCTCGCACTGGTCATCCCGGGCAGGATGTTCAAGGTATCTTTCGAGGAGGCCGGGCTCGCCCCGAGGCTACTCTCCCGCGCCTGCGAGGACAGTGGCACCATGACATCGTCCCTGGTCCCCTGGAACACTTGCGGCGCCTACATGAGCAGCGTCCTTGGCGTGGCGACCCTCGCTTTTGCTCCCTTCGCCTTCCTGAACTGGATGAGCCCCATCGGGTCCATAATCATGTCCTACATGAAGATAGGGATCTACTGGAGGAAGAAGGACGGCACCGACGTGGTAGCCAGGGAGAGGCCAACGGATTAACGCCTGGCAGCAAACAGCGGTTGCTTTTCTGCGGCGGGGTTTTTCCCCGCCGCCTTTTCTTTCCCTGCCGAAGCTCTACGAGCGCGTCGCGAGTGATTTGACACCCCTCAAGACCAAGGTGTAGCATAAAAAACCGTAACGAACGATGCGGCGCATTATCCTATTATAAGGAGGTGGGGTCATGCCCTCGCTGAACAGGAAAGAGGTGTCCCTGTGGAAAGGGGTTTCCGACGGGGAGTGGAACGACTGGAAGTGGCAGGTCGCGAACCGCATTGTGACGGTCGACCAGCTTAGGCAGGTCATCGACATCGACGATGATGAGGCCGATGCCGTTGGTAGGAGCCTGGGTAAGCTCCGGATGGCTATTACCCCTTATTACGCGTCGCTGATGGACCCCGTTGACTCGAGGTGCCCCATCAGGATGCAGGCGGTTCCCACGGAAAACGAGACCAGGCTGGGTAAGGCCGACCTTCTTGACCCCCTTCACGAGGACGTGGACTCGCCCGTGCCCGGCTTGACCCACCGCTACCCCGACCGAGGGCTCTTCCTCATCACTGACCAGTGCAGCATGTATTGCCGCCACTGCACCAGGAGGCGGCACGCCGGCGAGACTGATAAAGCCTACGGCGATGAACAGATCAAAAAAGGGATCGAGTACGTCCGGAGGACCCCGACCTTCCGGGACGTGCTCCTCTCCGGTGGGGACCCCCTGACCGTCGACGACGACAGGCTCGAGTGGGTCATCTCGGAACTCCGGTCGATACCTCACGTGGACTTCGTCCGCCTGGGGACCAGGATGCCCGTCGTGTGCCCCCAGAGGATCACGGACAAACTGTGTTCCATGCTCAGGAAGTACCACCCCGTCTGGCTCAACACCCAGTTCAACCACCCGAAGGAGGTCACGAAGGAATCGACCGAGGCTTGCGCGAGGCTGGCTGATGCGGGGGTGCCCCTGGGCAACCAGTCAGTCCTCCTCAAGGGCATCAACGACTGCCCCTACCTCATGAGGGAGTTGAGCCAGAGGCTGCTGAAGATACGGGTCAACCCCTACTATATCTACCAGTGCGACCTATCGGAAGGGATAGAGCACTTCAGGACCAGCGTCGGCAAGGGCATCCAGATCATAGAGTACCTGCGGGGCCATACCACGGGAATGGCCCAGCCGCTGTTCATCGTTGACGCCCCCGGCGGAGGGGGCAAGATCCCCGTCGGCCCAAATTACGTGGTCAGCCAGTCGGACCGGAAGGTCATACTGCGCAACTACGAGGGGGTCCTCACGGTCTACACCGAACCCGACGACAACCAGAGCCATCCCGGGGACCTCTACCACTGGGAGGAGTACACCGCCAGGCAGAGGCAGCTGTCGAGAGAGGGGCTAATAAAGCTGTTCGAGGGGGACCTGCTCTCGCTCGAACCGGCCCACCTCGACCGCCGGGAGAGGAGCAAAAAAGGCCGGTGACGGGGTCATGAAGGGTAAAAGGCAGGAGGCACCTCCCGTGGAGGAACTACTCGTATCGCTTACCGGCACACCCTTCCCCAAATGGATGAAGTGGTTCGCCCTGGTGGTGGGGATACTCCTCGTCGGCGACGGCATGCGCTCCTTCGCTTTCCACAAGGTCCTCGTGGGGGCCGTCCTGGCCTATGTGTCAGGTTTTGACAAGAGGATCGTCCTCTCGCCGGAAGGGATAGTCAGGCAGACCAGGACCTGGATCACCCGCCACTCTACCACCATCCCCTGGGGAGAAGTGCAGTACGTCAACTTCGCTTACAGGGGTTCGAAGATGATGTGCTTCTTCGAAAGGGGCGTTACAGGGATCAGGGTGCTCTTCGACAGGAGCGACGAACCCGAGGTGAAGAGGATCCTGGGCCGCTACATTCCCGACGTGGAAACCGGCACCCTGGGGAAAGAGGCCACAGACGGAGGGTAACCCTCACCCGGCGGCAGCGGGCCCTCCGGCCCAAGGGATTTGGTGACCCCGGGCGGCGGCTCCCCCGTCCGGGTTTTCTATGGCCTATCCCCGGAGTTTTTCCTCCACCGACCGGACCTTGCTCTCCATGGAGATCTCCTTGTCCCGCCTTTCGTCAATCCTCACGGTGGTGCCCACCCTGAGGGCTCCCCTGCTGAAGGGCACCTCGTGGGCCGCCCTGACGGCCCGCAATACCTCGTCGAGGTCGCCTTCCACGATGGTGCCCATGGGGGTCAGCATGGTTTTTAGCCCGGACTCCTTGAGTTTCTCTTCGACGCCGGCAACATAACCGCTCAGGCTCGTCGAGCCGGTCCCGTAGGGGACGATCACTATTTCGGCGATCACCTTCGCCATCATCACCGCCTCCTCTCCTGGAGCCGCCTTTTACCGGCCCCGCATAAAGTATAATCAAACTCGAAAGCAAGCGGCCGCCCCCCGGCTCGAAAGGAGGAACCTTTATGGAATGGGCTGCCCTCCAGGCGAACGTGAGCAGGTTTGTCATGCCCGTCCTTGTCGTCCTGGGATGGTACATTGCAGACCAGGTACTCGTAAAACTGGCCGGAAGGCTATTTGATGGGGGGATATCAAGGGTCCGCAACGGCGCTTCAGCCCAACTGGGCGACCATGAGCGTGCGTCGAGGGTCAAGAGGCTTGAGACGCTGAGGGGCCTGGTCATCGACCTCCTGAGGTGGGGTCTTGGAGCGGTCGCTTTCCTGACGTTCCTCGGCACGATAAATATCAACATCATGCCCATTCTGACGGGACTCGGCATTGCAGGACTGGCTGTCTCCCTGGCGGCCCAGAACATAATCAGGGACTTCCTCAACGGTATCTTCGTCGTCGTGGAGGACCATTTCTCCGTGGGGGACGTGGTTAAGATCGGCGAGTACTTCGGCGTGGTCGAGAACTTCACCCTCAGGACCACCCACCTTTCCGACCTCGACGGGAACTACATCATAATCCCCAACGGCAGGATCACCGAACTGGTAAACGCCACCAAGTACTGGTCCCAGGCCCAGGTCGTGGTGGGGGTCTCCTACGATTCGGATGTACGCAAGGCCCTGGGTGTGATGGAAAAGGTGGGCAGGGACCTCAAAAAGGACTTCCCCGACAAGGTGAAGGAGGACCCACGGGTCCAGGGGATCCTATCTTTTGATGAGCGGGCGGTCTCATTGAGGGCCCTGATAAGGACCGTCCCTGGTGAACACTGGACGATCGGAATGGAATACCGCCTTCGCCTGAAGGAGGCCTTCGACGCCGAGGGCGTCACGATACCCTTCCCGCAGATGGATGTCTGGCTCCATTCCCCCGAGGGGCTCAGGGTAACCGGTCAGAAGACAAGTGCGTAGGGCACGGGCCTCGCCACGGCTCCCGGCGTAAGGTTGACGATCTTCCCCGACCACCAGATCGAGGAGGAACCCCCACCATCAAGGTTCAGGGCGTCAATCAAGCCGAGCCTTTGGGCGGCCTCCGCCGTTTCGGCTATGGTCGTACCGTTGCTGTGCCAGGGGTCCCTCCCGTCGATGACCACGAACCAGAGCTTTACACCGTCGCTGCCCACGAAGGATCTCGGGTGAGGCACCGACAGCGTCCTGGGGCTGAAACCCTCCGGGTCGAAGACCTTTTGCCCGCCCTTCACCAGCATGGGCCCCGCCTGCATTATATTATCAAGCCCCGTGAATCCATCGTCGACCCATTGGATCCTGATGGTCAGGGGGGTCCCCGTCGGGACGTCTTTGAGGAGTTCACCGGCGGCCCCGCGGCCTATGACCAGGAAGCCCTCCCTGGTCACAAAGTGGTTTGACGTGGAAGCGTGCCTGACACCCGAGACTATCCCCCTCTTCACGGTCACCTCCCAACCGTCGGCGGGGGCGCCGGTGATGTAGCTCCAGACGTCGGGGGTGAACACCCCTATACCGCCCAAGGGCGGGATACTGTTCATGCCCGACACGGGGAGTTCCTTCCCGCCGAAGGAAAGAAAGGTTTTGAAATCACCCCTCCCGAAATGGACCTTGAGGCCGTCACGGCTCCACCCCATGGCCGACCTGGCACCGTGGGGCCCGCTCAGGGGCTTGGACTCCGTCACCAGGGAACCGACGATCCTGGTCCCGCTGAAAAAACCGCCGTTTATTGCTCCCCGGGCGCCGGAATTCTCGGCTATTATCCCCAGGGGAAGCCGCTTTCCCGATATGGAGGCGGCCGTTACTATCCTTGGTGGGCAAACAGTGGGGTCGAAACCCAGGGCTGCGGTGAAGAGCGCTTTGCCAGGGTCGTCACCGAAAGGGACCACCGTCATTTCAGGCGTGGGTATTTTCATCATGGTCTCCCAGGCTTCCATGTAATGCTGGAAGGGCCCGATCCTCACGACCCAGGTCCACTCAAGCTTGTGCACCGTCGCCGTCATCCCGGCCTTCCGAAGGGTCCCCGCCGCCCTTTCGGCTTCTTCGGGTTCCTCGAACTCGACCGATTGAACCCCCCAGCACGATGGGGGTCTTCCAACGTGGTCGCGCCGGAGGACAAGGACCGAATTCTCCCCTTCGAACTCCTTTTGCCAGGACAGCCCGAGGGAGCACTCCCTCAACCAGGATGCCAATGACAGGAGATCTTGCCGCGATACCCCTTCCCGCGGTTCCAACAGGAACTGCCGAGGGGGCGACGGTTGGATCTGCGAGGCCAGGGTCATGTAGGGCGAGATGAAGACCGGAAGGTTCGGCCAACTCGCAGGTTCAAGGGAGTTCGTTATCGCGGCTTCGTGGCGAAGGCCCATCGACTGGAGGGCGAACATCACCGCCTCGGCCCTGGTTGCCTCCATATCTGGGTAAAAACGCTCGGCCGGATCGAGTATGCCCAGGGCGGACGCCGTCTCCACGGAGGGGCCGTAGGGGTGGCCAGGCCCGATATCGGAAAAATGTTTCTCGCCCCCCCAGGCAGGAAGGGCCAGGGAGGAGACGATCACATCTATTACCTCCGCCCTGGTGGCCGCCGAGGAAACGGAGGCCGCGGCAGCGATGAATGCGACCAGGAGCAACAACACCGCTGCATTTTTTGCCGATCCTTTCCCTTCCATTCCCGTCATCCCTCCATCTCTGGAAAAAACGCGTCGGAGTCGTAAAATGGCTTTTCCACACCTATTGTAATCTAGAAAGGGGGATGTATAATCCGCGAAGAAACAGGCATATCTGGAGCCAGGCCTTCGGCCTCTCATCAGGATCGGCGCCAATAAGCCCCCTTAAGGCCCCCGGGCGCTGGTCTTCCGGAAAGGTCCGCCGGTGTGACGGGTGACCCACTCAAGCCCGATAAGTCGGCGGGACTCGAAAGGGCCGCGAAAGCGGCATTGGATGTGAAGGAAGGGACGCCGGGCTCGAAGGCGGAGGTGAAGTCTTTCGAAGGACTGGATGACGGGGCATATCACCAGTCACGGCACCGGCCTAAGGGTTGGTGTATCCATCAACGCAGGGGGCGAATAAGAAATGAAGAAGGAAGATCCTGGATCATCCTTCAGCGGTGCTGGCCCGGTCCGGCGGATCGGCATCACCTTCAACCTGAAAAAAAAGGACTTGCTTCCAGGCGAGTCGGACGACCGTTACGAGGAATATGACTGCCTGGAAACGATCGAAACCCTCGAAAGGGAGATCAAGCAACTCGGTTTCGAGACCGAGCGTTACGAACAAGACGAGACCTTTCTCGAGAGGATCTCCCAAAACCCTCCCGACTTCGTCTTGAACATAGCCGAAGGCCGAGGGACCACAAGGGGAAGGGAATCGCAGGTACCCAGCGTCCTTGAGAGCCTGGGGATTCCCTTTTCCGGGTCCGACTCAATAGCCATAGCCATCACCCTGGACAAGTGGCTGACCCACCATGTGCTCGCGGGCGGGGGGGCCGCCGTCCCGGACCTCTACATGTTCTCCGCCGAGAAGGACCTAGGGGGTGCCCTGTCCATCTTTGAAAAGCACAGGGAATATATCGTCAAGCCGAGGTGGGAAGGTTCCTCCAAGGGAGTCTTCCCCGACTCGGTCGTGGACAACCCCGTCGATATGGCCGACAGGGTGCGCAGGATATGGAAAAATTACAACCAGCCGGCCCTGGTGGAGGAGTTCCTCCCGGGGGTGGAGATAACCGTCGGCATAATGGGCAACAGGAATCCGGCCGTCATCGGGATGATGGCCATAGACCCTCAGGCCGTGAAGGGGAAGACCGTCTATTCCCTGGACCACAAGAGGGATTGGAAGGAGAAGGTGCGTTACCTGGGCCCGGAGACGATCGACCCGCGCCTGCGGAAAGCCGTAGGCTCGGAGGCCTTGAAGGTGTTCCGCATCCTTGAACTGAAGGATGTCGCCAGGGTGGATTTCCGCCTCGACGTCGAAGGCGTACCGAAGGCAATAGATATCAACCCGCTCCCGGGGATCTCCGAAGCCTACAGTGACCTGCCCATCCTCTACAGGCTGAGCGGCGGCGATTTCCCCTCCCTCTTGAGGGGCATCCTGAAGGAAGCGTTCCAGAGGCAGGGGCTCCGGTGGCCCCGGACCTCGATGAAGGCCAGGAACCGAAATGCTGCCTGAGAAGACCCTCGCCGTCGTGGCGGGAAGGGAAGAGACCGACCGGGAGGACGTTCTCGATGTCCTGCGCTGCAGGCAGAGCGTTATCGAGGGGCTCTTCTTGCGGGGATTCCGGGCATACCCCGTCGATATCCTCAAGGAAGACCTCTTAATTAAGGGCGGGGTGACCAGGAAGCTCAGGGAGCGCTCACCGGACTGTGTCTTCAACCTCTTCGAGGGGTTCGGCGAGGCCTCCTACCTGGAAATCAGGTTCGCCGAGATCCTTGAATCAATGGGCATCCCCTTCACCGGCAACCCCTCCAGGGCACTTGCCCTCTGTCTCGACAAGGACCTGGCGAGGAGGACTCTGGAGGCGGCAGGGTTGCCCGTGGCACCGGGGAGGTGCGTTCTGCCCGGTTATGGACGTAATATCGCAGAGGGGCTGAAGTACCCTCTCTTTGTCAAACCCAGGATGGAAGACAGCAGCGTCGGCATCGATAACAGGTCCCTGGTGGCCTCTGAGGATGACCTGCCCAGGCTTCTCGACGAGAGGCTTGCTCTTTTCCCCGACGGACTGATCGTCGAGGAGTATATCGATGGCAGGGAGTACAACACGGGGTTCATGGGATCCTACCCTTACGACCTGATGGCCGTGTCCTCCATCCGTTACGCGCCCGGTACCGGGGCGGGGTCCTTCCTGGGTTACGAATCGAAGTGGGATACGGAAAGCGATGAGTACCGCAATTCCGTCTCGGTCCCCGAAGAGGACATAGCGGCCGGGACCAGGAAGGAGATCATCAGGCTCTCCAGGGAGGCCGGCAGGGTCATGGGTTGCCGGGGCTACTTCAGGGTGGACCTGAGAGAGAGAAGGGGCAGACTCTATATCCTGGAAGTCAACCCGAACCCCGATATTAACATCGATAGCGGTTTCGCCAAGCAGAGCGCCAGGAGGGGATTAAGCTATCCCAGCATGGTCGCGAGGCTGGTCCACACGGCACTGGACAGGAGGGCGCTCCATGGAAGAAGGATTCCGCGAAAGTATCAAGAACGCGTTGCCCCTGGCAAGAAGGACGAGGGCCTTTACGGAGCGCGAACTAGCCGTTCTCGATGAGGTCCTGGAGGATTGCCTGCTAAAACCGGAGGAGGGTTACCGCTACGAGGGGATAACGCAAGAAGGGGCCCTGTCGGGTTTCCTCATATGGGGCAGGACCCCTATGACCGAAAAAGGATATGACATCTACTGGATTGCCGTTGACCCCGCCCTCCAGGGCAAGGGTTTGGGCAAGGCCTTGATGGCCAAGGTGGAGGAGGCGGCCCGGGAGGAGACCCGCGGCTGCATCCTCCGCCTGGAGACCTCGGGCAGGGAGGATTACCGGCGCCAAAGGCACTTCTACGGGTCCTGCGGCTTCGTGGAAGCCGGCAGGATCCGCGACTTCTACCGAACCGGCGACGACCTGGTCACCTATGTAAAATACGTCGCGCCCCAACCCGAAGCGGTGGATCCCAAGGGGGAGGCCAGGGGTGAAGAGTGAGCCGAGGACGAACCATCGCGCCCCGGAAAGCACAAAAGGCTGATTGCCAGAGTTGAAGCAGGTCGAGTAGGTCGTTTATTTGACAGCGGGGCCGCCGCTTCGTATAATGAGCGCCGTCGAATAAAGGGGGTTTAGCTCAGCGGGAGAGCACTTGCATGGCATGCAAGGGGTCGGGGGTTCGAATCCCCCAACCTCCACCAGGATATTGGCAGCAGCCCCGATCTTCCCCAGGGGCTGCTTTTTTATTCCACCCATACGATGAAACATAGAATACCGCATTCAAGATCATGCCGACCCGGAAGTGCATCAGGCCCACCGACCCGGGGAGGTCGTAGATCAAGCGGAGTGAGGGTAATCACCTGGAGTACCCTCGAGTTCCCCACGGTCTTAAAAAAGGGATACGATCTTTATCGACAGATCGATGACGGCGTTATCGCGAGCCTCGACGCCGATAATGGGCTGATCCCGCCGGAAGGGCGCTGAAGGCATCCTTTGCCACTTAGGGAGAAACTGGACAGGGAGATGAAAAACTATGCGGGCGGACCCGGGGAGACCCAGGTTCTTGCCCGCACAGTCTTTCCCTTTCAAAGATTTTCAGCGTATAAACGGGAACGCCGGACCCGGGTTATGCTACTTTTTCCCCTTCATGTACTTCGCGACCGTGTCGCCCACGATCTTTTCGTCGGGGATGAAGGGTAGCGTGATATGGTAACTCCCCTTGTACTTCCTGTTGACCTCCCGGCTCACCTCGATGGCGTGTTCGCAGCGGGCCCACGCGCGCCTCGCGACCCCGCCGAGAACGTCCCACATCATGGCCGATCTAAGGACCTTGTCAGCCTGCTCCGACCCGTCAAGCAGCATGCCGAAGCCGGAGTTTATGGCCTTCCCGATCCCCACGCCGCCGCCGTTATGGATCGCGCAGAGGGTCATCCCCCTGGCGGCGTTGCCGGCGAAGCACTGGGTTGCCATGTCGGCGCAGACGTTGCTCCCGTCCTTGATGTTCGCCGTCTCACGGTAGGGTGAGTCGACGCCTCCCGTATCGTGGTGGTCTCTCCCCAGCATGACGGGACCGATCTCGCCTTTTCGGACCATATCATTGAACCGCAGGGCTATTTTCAAACGGCCTTCCGCGTCCTGGTAGAGGATGCGAGCCTGGGTCCCCACGACCAGGGCGTTCTTCTCAGCGTCACGGATCCAGACCCAGTTGTCATAATCCTGGGAACGCCGGTTCGGGTCGATGCAATCCATGGCGGCCTTGTCGGTCTTCCTGAGGTCTTCCGGCTTGCCGCTCAGGCAGACCCAGCGGAAGGGGCCGTAACCGTAGTCAAAGAGAATGGGTCCCATGATGTCTTCTACATAGGAAGGCCAGATGAACCCGTCATAGGTGTTCTCGCCGTTCTTGCAAATTTCCTTCACGCCGGCGTCAAAAACGGCCCTCATGAAGGAGTTGCCGTAGTCAAAGAAGAAAGTTCCCTTCTTCACGAGCGTCTTGATCAGCCCGAAGTGCTTCTGCAAGGAGCTGTCGACGCGGCGCCTGAATTCTTCGGGGTCGTCGCTGAGCATCTTCGTCCGCTCTTCGAAGGTCAGTCCCTGCGGGCAATAGCCGCCGTCATAAGGGGCATGGCAGGATGTCTGGTCCGACAGGAGGGGTATGGTCTTCCCGTGGTCCACGGCGTACTGGATCAGGTCGACGACGTTGCCGTGGAAGGCGATGGAAAGGGGTCTCTTTTCCTTGAGCGCTTTTTCGGCCAGGGTGAAAGCCTCTTCGCAGGTCTGGACTACTTCGCTGACCCACCCCTGCTTGTGGCGGGTCTCGATCCTGGAGGCATCGACTTCGGCAATGATCCCCACGCCGCCGGCGATCTCGATGGCCTTGGGTTGGGCGCCGCTCATACCGCCAAGGCCGGACGATACGAATAGGATCCCCGTGAGGTTGTCCTTGGGTCCGACCCCGAGCCTCTGCCTGGCCGCGTTCAAAAGAGTGTTGAAAGTACCGTGGACAATGCCCTGGGGGCCGATGTACATCCAGCCTCCGGCGGTCATCTGCCCGTAATTACTGACGCCCAGCTGCATGGCCCGGTGCCACTCGTGCTGGTTGTCAAAAAGACCCACCAGCAGACCGTTGGTCAGTATCACGCGGGGGGATTCCCGGTGGGATTGGAAAAGCCCGACAGGATGCCCGCTCTCCAACACCAAGGTGGTATCCTCCGTCAGTTCCTCGAGGTACTTTTTGATCAACCGGTATTGCAGCCAGTTCTGGCACACCTGCCCAGTCTCGCCGTAGGTGACCAGCTCATAGGGGTAAAGGGCCACGTCGAAGTCGAGGTTGTTGTCTATCATGACCTGGAAAGCCTTACCGGCCAGGCACTTGCCCTTATATTCCTGGATGGGTTTCCCATAGAGTCTCCCGGCGGGGCGGAAGCGGTAAGCATAGATCCTTCCCCTGGTGGTAAGTTCCTCCATGAATTCGGGCGCCAGGACCTCGTGGAATTTTTCGGGGACGTACCGAAGGGCGTTCTTGAGGGCCAGTTCTGTTTCAGCCTTGTTGAGGGTCCACCCCCGGTCGGGTGCGCGCCTGATCCCTTCCTTGAATTCAGGGTAGGGCAGAAGCTCCATGTCAGGACCGATCACCATGGCTTCCTGGTTCAACTGGTTCACTTCTTTCATTTTGTTTCCTCCTTTCGAAGTCCGTCAATTTCACAGACCGGTTGCGGCTTTTTTCGAACAACTCCGCTAATGCGGCTTTCCCCTTGGCCTGTTCAATTATACTCCCCCTTTCAAAAAGGGTTTGGCAAAAGCCGCAATCCCGGAAATGTTCAAGGGACGTCCGCTGGTCTTGTTTCTTACCGGGTGGGATCGGGCGGCGGCTCCTTAGGCAGCGGCCCGTTGTCTCCGGGACCATCGCAGGATCCTCGAAGAGTTGATGACGGCCAGGAGGGTCATTCCCACGTCGGCGAAAACCGCTTCCCAAAGGGTCGCCGCTCCGAAGGCGCCGAGGGCCAGGACGGCCGCCTTCACCGCGAGGGACAAAAGGATGTTCTGCCAGATCACTCCCCTTGTTTTCCGGGCTATCCTCAGGGCTTCCGGCAGGCCCGACAGGTGGTCGTTCATGATGACCACGTCGGCGTTGTCGACGGTGATGTCGGAACCAACCTTTCCCATGGAGATGCCTACGCCGGCCCTGGCGATGACGGGGGCATCGTTTAGTCCGTCGCCCACGAAAGCGCTTACGCCCTTTCCCGGGTTGGCGGTCTGCATTTCCTCAAGGAGCGCCACCTTCTCCTCGGGCAGGAGGCCCCAGAAGGACCCGTCCAAGGAAAGCCGCTTCTCCACATCCACGGTGGGGCCCTCCAGGTCGCCCGAGAGGAGGAAAATACGGCCGACGCCCAGTTCCCTCAGTTCCTTGACCGCGTGGGGGGCCTCTGCCTTGACGGTATCAGCCAGGACCAGGTACCCCGCGTAAACGCCGTTTTCCGCCACGTGGATCACCGTACCCGTCGATGAGGGGTCGGGCGATTCAACCCCGTTCTCGAGCATGAACCTCCTGTTGCCGGCCAGGATATGAGACTCGGGGGTTTTCGCCTCGATACCGAGACCGGGACGCTCGATGGCCGAAAGGGGAAGTTCCGGCAAGGGGCGGTGCCCCCACCCGGACCTCACGGCCTCGGCGAGGGGGTGATTGGAACTCCTCTCGGCGGTGACGGCCAACGCAAGGAGGGAGTCGGCCGACCTCCCCTCCTGGGGGTGGACTCCGGCCAGGTGGAAGCGGCCGGTGGTCATGGTCCCGGTTTTGTCGAGGAAGATCGTGTCAACCAGGGGCAACCTCTCGAGGACATCGCCCCCCTTGACCAGGATTCCCTTCCCGGAGGCGGAGCCTATGCCCGCAAAAATGCCCAGCGGGATCGATATGAGAAGAGCGCAGGGGCAGGATGCGACGAGGAATATCAAAGCCCTGTAGAGCCAGGTCTCGAAGTCGCCTGTCCCTATCATTGGCGGGATCGAAGCGATAAGGATCGCCAGGATCACCACGGAGGGAGTGTAGAACCTAGCAAAGGACGTGGCGAGCCGTTCGGTCCGGGTCTTTTTTGAACCCGCGTTGCCGATGGCCGCCAGGATCCTTGACGCCGCCGAAGACTCAAGCGGCCTCGAGACTTCGACGCGCAGGGTGCCCTGGCTGTTCAGGAACCCGGCCAGGACGGGGTCTCCCGCCGCAACATCCCTGGGGACCGACTCCCCGGTGATCGATGACGTGTCGAGGCTGGAATACCCCTCCGATACGACACCATCGACGGGTATCCTCTCGCCCGGTTTCACGAGGATCCTGTCACCGGGTTTAAGGGACCGGGAAGCCACCGTTTCCTCCCTGCCGCCTTCGTCGAGCAGGTTAGCCTTGTCGGGGATTATCTCCACCAGGGAGGTGATCGACCCGCCGGCCTTTTCGACGGCGCTTTCTTCCAGGATCTCGCCGGTCCTGAAAAAGAGCATTACCGCGACCGCCTCGGGGTACTCTCCTATGGCCAGTGCGCCCAGCGTAGCTACTGTCATGAGGAAGTACTCATCGAAAACTCTGCCCCGGAGCAAGTTTTCGAGGGCCTTCAGTACAATGGGCCACCCGGACAGGATGTAGGCGGCCAGGAAGAGGACTGTCCGCAGAGGTGTCCCCGGCGCCAGCGTAAGCGCGCCGCCCCATAGGAGGAGCCCCGGGAGGACCCTGGCCGAAAAGGACTTCAAGGCCTTGCTCCCTTCCTTGTGAAAACCCATACTCACCGGATCATCTTCGGGCAAGACCCTGACGCCGGGTTCGATGCCGTCGACGATCTCCTGGATCTTCAAAAGGGGTTCCCCGGGGGGATCCGATCCCTGGCGGATGGTGAGGGTCAGCTTCGAAGTGACGGGATCGACGGAAGAACCTTCGACCCAATCCAGCGCTGCTGAGGATCTCTCAATACCCAGGGCGCAGATTCGGCAATGGAGGCCTTCCAGGCGGAAAACCAAGCGGCGGTCCTCTTGGTCCCGTCGGTCCTTTTTCATGACCGCGTCACCTCCGATCCCCGTGGCTGAGGTGTTTGGCCCCTTCAGCGACGATCCTTTCGACATGCTCATCGTCGAGGGAGTAGAGGGATATCTTTCCCATCCTTCTGGCCTTGACCAGCCGTGCCTGCCTGAGGACCCTTAGTTGGTGGGAAATGGCCGATTGGGTCATTCCAAGCAGGCAGGCTATGTCGGCCACGCACATTTCTGAAAGGGCGAGCGCCAGGAGTATCCTCACCCTGGTCGTATCACCGAGGACCTTGAAGAAGCCCGCCAAGGAGTGACAGAAACCTTCTTCAGGCATCCTGTTCTTCGCGGCCCTCACGGTCTCCCCGTGGATGGCCTCGGGTATATTCACCCTCCGTTCCAACGGATTCACCTCATTCATGAATATATGAGCAACTATTCATATAATCTAAACCCGCCCTTTTGTCAAGCGAGTCCGTGAAAAATGAGCCGAGCAGGTCTGCATGACCCCATTGCCCTTGCGCGGGCCCGGTATTTCATGGTAAAATCCCTTGTCAAGTCCTAGCGGACAAGGATAACGATGAAGAGGAGCCGAGCCTCCCACCCGCCGACGCCCCGAACGGGGTTGTTCAAGGGTTTCGTGCCAGGGGAGCGAAAGAGATTTCGCCCTGTTGGTACTTATGGGACATAGAGGCCGGGCTTTTCAGAGTCCGGCCATATTTTTTCAGTGGAGGTGACGAGTTATAGCTAAAAACAACGAGGAGCCGCGCACCAACGATGAGATTCGGGCCAAGGAAGTTCTCCTGATCGACGACCAGGGGGTCAAGGTCGGGGTGGTCCCCCTTGCGCAGGCGCTGGCACTTGCCGAAGAGAGGGAGTTGGACCTGGTGGAGGTTTCCGCCCAGGCCGATCCTCCGGTCTGCAGGATACTCGATTACGGCAAGTACCGGTTCCAGCAACAGAAGAGGGACAAGGACGCAAGGAAAAAGTCCAAGGGGCAGGTCGTCAAGGAAATGAAGATGAGACCGAAGATAGACCTGCACGACTACAACTTCAAGGTGCGCGCCATCAAGGATTTTCTCCTCTCGGGCTACAGGGTCAAGGTGGCCGTTTTTTTCAGGGGGAGGGAGATGGCGTTCCTTGACCGGGGCCGGGAGGTTCTGGACAAGGTCGTAAGGGATTGCGAGGGCATAGGGAAGGTCGATATGCCTCCCCGAATGGAAGGAAGGTATATGCGCCTGATGATGATGCCGGTCCCGCAGTCCGCGAAGAAGCCGAAGGCGGCGGTGGCAGACGCCGCTGCCGCCGGGGAAACGGAAAAGACAAAGGTTACCGTCGAGGAGTGACCTCGGGCGTGTCTTTTTCGTTCCCGTCGTTTCAGGATGAAGGAGGAATTGGATCATGCCTAAGATGAAAACCCACTCGGGGGCCAAGAAAAGGTTCACGAGGACAGGGACGGGGAAATTCGTTTTTCAAAAGGGCGGCCGTAGGCACCTTCTCAGGAAGAAGGACTCCGCACGCCTTCGCCGCCTTCGCCGGAAGGGCGTTATAGCCTCTTCCCTCGAGAAACGGATGAATACACTTCTGCCCTACGCCTAGGCGTCGGAACGAACGATCTGGTATCAACCAACCGAAAGAGGTGAGCGGTCATGCCCAGGGTCAAGGGCGGAAGCGCCAGCGATCAGAAAAGAAAGAAACTATTTGATGCCACGAAGGGCTACTTCGGAAGGAAAAAAAACGTTTTCCGGAGGGCGCAGGAAGCGTACCTTCATTCCATGTCCAACGCGTACAAGGACAGGAAGGCCAGGAAGAGAGACTTCCGCAAGCTCTGGATAACAAGGATAAGCGCCGGGGCGCGGATGAACGATATGACCTACAGCACGTTCATGAACGGTCTCCGGTGCGCTAACATCGAGATCAACCGAAAGGTACTCGCGGACCTGGCGGTTCAGGACATGCCAGCCTTCGCCAGGCTCGTCGACAAGGCCAGGGAGGCGCTGGTGAAGTAACCGCCTCCCCGCCTGCCGTCCCGGACCATATCGGTCGTTCATCGCAGGGTTCCTGTCCATTGCTTTGGCGGGGACCCTTACCGTATTACTGGCGGTGGAGGGTAGAATTGGGGCCGCTTCAGCCCCGTAAAGGTATTATACTGGTCAGGGTCGTTCCTTCTCTCCCGGGCCTGGATTTTGCGGCCAGTTCAAGGTCCGCCCAGGTCAGGACGGGAGAACTCACGGGTGCTTGAACCCGCCAGGGAGGGAAAGCGCTTGAGTGATATTCACGATGACGTAAGGCGGATCGAGGCCTTGTTCCGATCGGCCCTTTCAGCGGCGGATACCTTGGAGGCGCTGCAGGGTGTGAGAGTCCGCTTCCTCGGCAAGAAGGGGGAGGTCACCTCCTTGCTCAAGCGGTTGGGTTCTCTCCCTGCCGATGAGCGCCCCGAGGCCGGCAGGGTACTCAACGAATTGAGGGATTCCATGGAGGTGTCCCTGGCGGAAAGGACGAGGAAGTGTGCCGGCGACCAGGTGAACGCCCGCGAAAGGGAGGAGTGGCTCGATGTAACCCTCCCCGGCAGGGGCCGTCCCTGGGGTGCCTTCCACCCCGTGGCCCAGGTCACCCAGGAAGCTATCGATATATTCGTCTCCATGGGTTTTTCCGTGGCCTATGGTCCCGAGGTGGAGGATGACTTCCATAACTTCGAGGGTCTGAATATTCCGCCCCACCACCCGGCGAGGGATATGCAGGACACCTTTTACCTCGAGAACGGGTTGCTCCTGAGGACCCATACCTCCCCGGTAGAGGTGAGGTCCATGAGGAAATGGGGCGCCCCCTTGAGGATAATCGTCCCCGGGAAGGTCTTCAGGAGGGACAGCGATCAGACCCACACCCCCATGTTTCACCAGCTCGAGGGACTGCTGGTGGACGAGAATATCTCCCTGGCCCACCTCAAGGGTTGCCTGGAGGCTTTTGTCAACCGGATATTCGGCCGTCCGTTGAAGGCCCGGTACAGGGGCAGCTACTTCCCCTTCACGGAGCCGTCCCTTGAGATGGACGTGGAGTGCGTAGCCTGCTCCGGGAAGGACCCGGGGTGCCGGATATGCAAGGGGACCGGCTGGCTGGAGATCTCGGGGATGGGGATGACCCACCCCAACGTCATCCGTGCCGGGGGTATCGATCCGTCGCGCTACAACGGCTTCGCTTGGGGGATGGGACTTGACCGTATCGCCATGCTCAAGTACGGGCTGAACGACCTGAGGGTCTTCTTCGAGGGCGACCTGGCTTTTCTCAACTCGAAGGGAGCGCGCCGATAATGTTCGCATCGCTCAACTGGCTCAAGGAACTGGTGGATATCCCCGTGGAGACCGAGGCGCTGGCCCAGAGACTTACCGACACCGGGGCCGAGGTCGAGGGCATTGAAGTCCCAGTATCACTGTTCCGCGGCGCCTTGACGGCCAGGGTCGCTTCCATCGCCGTACACCCCGGGAGGCCGGACCTTTTTGTCCTCACCGTCGATGCCGGCAAGAGAAAAGGAGTGTGCGTGACGGCGGCCAGGAACCTGGAGGAAGGCGACGTGGTTCCCTGGGGTCCCCCCGGGTGCGTCTTGGCCGATGGGACGGAGGTTTCCTGCAGGGATTTCCAGGGAGTGGTCAGCGAGGGCATGGTGCTGTCCGCCGAGGAGATCGGCCTCCCCGGGATCGCCGACGAGTACGGGATACTCAGGATGGGGGAGGGCTTCACCCCCGGGGAGGACGTCAGGGTGGCCCTCGGCCTCGACGATACGGTCCTGGAACTCTCCATAACGCCCGACAGGGGCGACCTTCTGAGCATGGTCGGCCTGGCCAGGGAAGTCTCGGCCCTCTTCCCCGAGGCGCGGTACAAGGGGATATCCCAGGCGGTACCACCCAGGGCGGCGCGGCTCGAGGGTTTCGAGGGGATCACCCTCACTGACAGTGGCTGCCCTTTCTACGCCCTCGGCGCGCTGGAGGGGGTCAGGATCAAACCTTCGCCGATGAGAGCCAGGGTCAGGCTCCTTCTCTCTGGAATGAGGCCCATCTCCAATGTAGTTGACGCGACCAACCTGGTAATGCTCTTGGTGGGACAGCCCCTTCATGCCTTTGACGACGCCCGCCTCCCGGGCAGGGAGATCACCGTGCGGCTGGCCCGGGAGGGGGAGATGATCCTGACCCTCGATGGTAAAACCAGGATTCTTGACAGCGAAGATCTCCTTATCACCAGTGGGGGAAAGCCCGTCGCCGTCGCCGGAGTGATGGGCGGGGAGGAAAGCGAGATCAGCGGGGATACCACCCGGGTATTGCTGGAATCGGCCCACTTCGACAGCATAAAAGTCAGCAGGGCATCCCGGAAGCTGGGTATCCCCAGCGAAGCGGCCTACCGGTTCTCCCGCTTCGTGGACCCCTGCAAGGCCGAGACGGCCCTCGCGGTGGCCATGGATATGATGGCTTCATGGGGGGCAGGCGTCCCCGCGGGGTGGATCGCCGCCGGGGAAGCCGCCCAAAAGGAACGGAGGGTCGCCCTTACCTCGAAGGTCCTCGGCAAGATCATCGGGACGGGGGACCTTGACATGGCAACGGCCATTCTCGAGAGGCTTGGGATCTCCACCGGTGACAGGGACCCTTCCATCAGGTACTACAACATCCCTTCCTTCAGGCCGGACATCTCCATCGAGGAAGACCTCATCGAGGAAGTGGCCCGCATAAGGGGTTATGACAAGGTGGCGGCGGAGCTGCCCCCGGTCATGCACGCTACCGGCGACATCACTGACAGGATGAGGGCCGAGCGGGCCGTCCGCTCTACCGCCATGGCAAGGGGATATTCCGAGGTGGTGACCTACTGCTTCGTCTCGCCGCAGGCCATTGCGGCGCTCCGCTTCCCGGGGCCGGACCCCAGGTCGTCCCCGGTAGCTCTCTCCAACCCCCTGAGCGTGGACATGTCAGTCTTGAGGACTACCCTTGTCCCGGGGCTGGTCCAGGCCGTTTTGAAGAATATAAGTTCCGGCTGGAGGAGGGCCATAAGGATTTTCGAGACAGGCATGGTCTTTTTCAGGAGGGGCCGGGAGGTCGAGGAGATCTTCAAGCTGGGGGGGTGCGTCTGCCCTGGTGTCGACAGCCGTTCGCCCTGGGGCGATCAGGAGACGGAAGACCTCCATTCCGTCGCCGCCGATATCGAGGCGATATTCGCGAGCCGGGGAGTCGCCGTGGACCTCATTCCCGGGAGCGAGCCCTTCGGGCATGCTGGGAAGACGGCACGGGTGCTGGCCGACGGGCGGGACGTCGGCTACCTTTCGGCCTTCAAACCGGAGATCGAGTCGGAGATGGAACTACCGGCGCCGGTCTTTCTTTTTGAACTGGACATGGAACCCCTGGTCCATGACGGGAAGGCTTCCTTCGGTGAGGTTCGGAAGTATCCCCCCGTCTTCAGGGATATTTCCCTGGTGGTGAAGGAAGGGGTCTATTCCTCCGATGTCCTCGCCCTTATCCGTGAACTGGGAGGCCCACTCCTGGAAGAGGTGAGGCTCTTCGATATTTACAAGGGAAAGGGGATCCCGGAGGGTCATCGGAGCCTCGCCTACACCCTGGCCTACCGTGACCCCGAAAGGACATTGAGGGATGACGAAGTCGACCAGGTCCAGGGAAGGCTAAGGGATCAACTGGTCCAGAGGGGGATAAGATTAAGATAAGGGGGAGGGGACAAAATGCTTGACCAGATCGACAGTTTAGAGAGCCTCATCGACAAGGTATCGGCAGCTATGTCCGAACTGAAGGCCGAAAAGGACCGGATGGGCGAAGAATTGGAAACCCTCAGGGGCATCCTCGAAGGGAAAGAAAAGGAGATGGACACGCTCAGTCAGGAAAGGGAGGTCACCGAGAAAAGGCTCGCCGCCCTCCTGGAGAAGTTGAGGGCCTCTTGGGAGCCTGCGGCGGAACAGGATCCTCCTGCAGACCAGGACCTCTCGGAGGCGGAAGATGAGCCTGGCCCTCTCGAGAGTGAAGAGGCTCCGCCGGAGGCACCCGCGGGGGAACTGTTCAAGTTCGATAAAGACCCCCACCAGGGTGACCTTGCGGATCGTTTCTGATCCAGAGAGGAGGGCCCCAGTTGCGAGAGGATCCACGCAGAGTCCTTGTCACGCTGGGCAAGAAAAGTTACCCCCTGCTGACCCGCCTTGACGAGGGCAGGTTCGAGAGGGTCCTGCAGATCGCCAAGGAGAGCGTCGTCGGGCTGGATCAGTCGATGGAACAGGATGAGAGGCTCTTGCTGGCCTGCTTCAAGCTCGCCTATTCCATCGAGTCTGCCGAGATCAGGATGAAGGAGCTGTTGGGGGGGAGTGGATCTCCTTGACCCTGGCCCTGGGAACGGACATTCTCTTCGCTCTTCTCCTGGTGACCTTCTGCGTTAGGGGCGCGGCAAAGGGTTTTTCCGGGGAGGTCATTTCGCTCCTCGCGACCATTGGGGGTTTCCTGCTGGCCTGGAAAGCGTCGGCCATCGCCTCGTCCTTCATTTCTCCCTTTTTACCCCTGCGCCCCGGGGCGACTCGGGCTGTTGTACTCGTGGTTTTCTACGTCCTTTTTCTTATAGCGGGGGTCTACGTCGGCAGAATGGTCAAGAGCTTCCTCAGGTTCACCCATCTCTCGGGCATCGACAGGGGAATGGGGATCGTCGCAGGGGCCGTCAAAGCCTTTGCGTTGCTTTTGATAGTCTACGTGGCCCTCATGGCCCTTTCCCCCGTCCTCTCGCCCTACTGGATGAACGAAAGCGTGGCCATGAAGATGGCCGAAAAGTCGTGGCCGACCATCGAAAGGACCCTTTCCTCCATCCGGCTCCTCGATCCCGCATCGCTCCCGTGGGAGCCAGGCCCCCACGAGCCGGGGGATGGCGCTGGAATAGCGGAGCCCGTAATTTGAAGGTCGAACAAAGAACCGCTGAATTGGCAGAGATTACCACCGTCCTGGAAAGGATGTCCAGAAGGACAAGGTCGGAGACCGGCGGGTCCATGCTCCGGGGTATGCTGCCGGCCCCGTCGATCAAAGCCGCCCGGCAGCGGCAGGAACTCTTGAAGAGCTACGCCCGTTACGTCGAAACGAGGGGCGAACTGCCCTGGGATGAAAGGGTAAAGCCCCTGGGGCCCCTTCTTGAGAACGCCGTGGAGACGGCGCTCCTTTCAGGGGTGGAGCTGCTCCCCTTCCGAATCCTGATAGGGCTGTCAAAGAGGATCAAGGAGAGCCTCCGGGATGCACGTAATGATATAGCCGGTGTCGAAAGGCTCGCCGAGGGGATCAGGGACCTCGACGAGGAACTCGAAAAACTCCAGGTCCTGTCCGATGACGGGGAGCTCTACGACGGCGCGTCGGAGAAACTGGCCGAGTTAAGGCTGTCCCTCAGGGACCTCACGTCCAGGGCCCGTTCCCGGTGCGCGGCGCTCTCGGTGGAGCCCAGCCTGGCCCCGATGCTCCAGGACAGGGTCGTACACTTCAGGAACGGGCGCTTCGCCCTCCTGGTCAGGGCGGAGGATTCCGGGCGGTTTGACGGGATAGTCCTGGACAGGTCCTCTTCCGGCAAGGGCGTTTACCTGGAGCCGAAGGAACTCGTACCCCTGAACAACAGGATCCAGGTCCTCCGGCGCGAAGAAAGCGAGGAAGAGAGGAGGATACTCTCCGCCCTCACCGCGATGCTCCTTGCGAAGAGACTCCCCATCCTCGAGACCGAGTCCGCCGTGGCCCGGATCGACGTCCTTTATGCCTGCGACCGCTTTTTGGTCGAACCTCCTTGGACCCTGCCCGAACTGGATGACCGGTCCCGCTTCCACTTCAAGGACCTCTGGAACCCCCTGATCGGCAAAGAGTGCGTGCCGGTGAGCATCCACTGTGGGGAGAGATTCCGCCAGCTCATCATTACAGGCCCCAACACTGGCGGGAAGACGGTGGTATTGAAGTCGGTGGCGATCGGCCTCTTCCTGGCCCTATCGGGCCTCCCCGTCCCCGCGGCCGAGGGGACCCAGGTGGGCTGGATCGACTTCATGGCAGCCGACATCGGCGATGAGCAGGGCATCGAGCAGAGCCTCTCCACCTTCAGTTCCCATATTCGAAGGATCATAGCCATGATGGAAAAGGCCGGCAAGGACAGCCTGCTCCTGCTGGATGAACTCGGGGCCGGAACGGACCCCCAGGAGGGGGCCGCCCTGGGGATCGCCATCCTGGAAGCCTTGAGGGAAAGGGGTTCCCTGGCCCTCGCGACGACCCATCATAACCCCATAAAGCGCTACGCCCTGGGGAGCAGGGGGGTCGAGGCGGCCGGCATGGAGTTCGACCCGGCCACCCTGGCGCCGACGTTCAGGCTGATCATGGGGCTCCCGGGAAAGAGCAACGCTCTTTTCATTGCCGATAGGCTGGGGATGCCGAAGAATATTATCGACTCGGCCAGGGAGCACCTATCCGAAGAGGCCCGCACCGGCGAGAAGGTCATGGCCGAACTCTTCGACAAACAGGTCGAACTGGAAGCCGCGGGGGAGGCCATGGCCGAAGAGAGGAAGGAACTCGCCTCCCTCAGGCGCGAACTCGAGGAGAAGATCCGGGGCCTGGACGAAAAGCAGGAGAGAATCCTGGAGGCCGCCGACAAAAAGGCCAGCGCCGTCGTGGACGAAGCGGAAAAGGCGGCCCTGGAAATGCTAAACCGCCTGCGGGGGGCGGCCGAATCATCGGCCCGCAGGGAATATGGAAAGGCAAGGAAAGAGATGCAGCCCTTAAAGGATGGGTTGATCGACAGGGAGGGATCCCGTTCGAGGAAAAGGATGGAAAGGGAGGGCGTACCCCGGGCCGGCGACGTCGTCAGGCTCGCCGGGACCGAGGTCAGGGGGGTCGTCGAGTCGGTAAAGGGGGACAAGGCGACGGTGGTGGCGGGTTCCATGACGATAGAGGTCCAGCTGAAGGACCTCGCCAGGGAAAAGGAAAAAGCTCCGCCCCAGGCGGCGGGGCCGGCCCCGGTCTCCCATGTCCCGGCCCCGAGGGGGGTCCCCCCTTCGATAATGCTTAGGGGGATGACCGTGGATGAAGCCCTGCCCGAGGTGGAGGTTTATCTTGACAGGGCCTTCCGTGCCGGGTACGGTGAAGTGGTCATTATCCACGGGCGGGGAGAAGGGATACTAAGGAGGGCGGTCCACTCCCTCTGCCGCAGCCTGCCCTACGTCGGCGATTTCCGGCTTGGCCACGCCGGGGAGGGGGGCTACGGGGTGACGATAGTGTCCTTCAGGAGATGAGGGGCGGGATGGTGGGCGATGGGGCGCCGGTGGTCAAGGTCCCCTTGACAACCCAACGCCGGGGGCGTTAACCTAGGCGCCGCGGATGCGTGTCCGTAGCTCAGCTGGATAGAGCGTCGGCCTCCGGAGCCGAAGGTCTCGGGTTCAAATCCCGACGGGCACGCCATTTCCCTTCAATCGCCGCAACCGGCTCCTCCGGGGTGAGGAGCCGGCTTTTCATTTAAGGGACCTAAAAATTTTAAAGGATGTGAACCAGTGCGGATCGCAGTACTCATTAAACAGGTCCCCGATTCCGACGATGTCCGTATGGATGAGGTCACGGGGACGATGATCCGGGAGGGAGCGGGGGCCATGATCAACCCCCTGGACCTCCACGCCCTCCAGGAGGCTTTGACCATCCGTTCTTACCAGGGTGGCGAAGTGGTCGCCCTGTCGATGGGACCGCCCCAGGCAGAAGCCGCGCTCCGGGAGGCTCTTGCCCTCGGTGCCGACGATGTGGTCTTCCTGAGCGATCCCCGCTTCGCTGCGTCGGACACCTGGGCCACGGCCCGGACGTTGGCCTCGGCCTGTGAAAAAACCGGGCCCTATGACCTCATCCTTGCCGGTGAGAAGGCGACCGACGGTGAGACGGGGCAGGTGGGGCCCGAAGTGGCGGTGATGCTGGGCTTCCCTTTCAGCACCTATGTCAGCCGTGTCGAATTCGATGGGTGCGGCTCCGTGAAGGTCTCACGAACCGTGGAGGATGGGATCGAAAGGCAGAAGCTCCCCCTCCCCTGCCTTCTTACGGTCCTCCGCGACATCAATGAACCGGCTTTGCCCACCCTTTCGGGGAAAAAAGCGGCCCGCAGGGCCGCCCTCACCGTTCAGGGCATGGGTTCCCTTGGGCTTTCACCCAACGAAGCCGGGCTGGCAGGGTCTCCCACGAGGGTGAGGAGGACCTTTCGTCCTTCCATCGCCAGGAGCCCGAGGATCTTCAAGGCTGGAGATATAGACGAGGGTATAGCGGCATTGTTTGATGAACTCGAAGACCGCGGCCTCATCGATGAGCGGGGGTCGTCATGAGAAACCCTTCGGCATTGGGGGACATCCTCGTTCTCGGTGAGGTCAGGTCGGGGCGGCTCCACAGGGCGACGCTGGAACTCACGTCAAAAGCGAGGTCCCTCGCCGATGCACTGGGAGGCGAAGTATCAACGCTGTTGATGTATGACCGGATCGATAGGGATCCCCCGACGATCGTTCATTACGGCGCGGACCGGGTGATATGCGTCCGGGACGAGCGTCTCCGCCTTTTCGACCAGGAGGTCCAGTCCACGATTCTATCTTTCGTCATCGACAGGACCGGTCCCGGGATTGTGCTGGCCCCGGCCACTACCTCAGGCAGGACCGTCATGCCCGCCGTCGCCGCCATGGTTGGGACGGGATTGACCGCCGACTGCACTGGGCTGGAGATTGAAACCGACTCGGGACTGCTCCTACAAACACGTCCCGCCATAGGCGGCAATATCATGGCCACTATCACCACCCCGGACAAACGACCCCAGATGGCGACCGTCCGGCCGAGGACCTTCGCCATCCCCGAACCGGACCCTGGCAGGGAGGGCCGTGTCGTGGAGATGGCCCTCCCGGACCGCTGTTTCGAAAGCAGGGTCAAACCCCTTGGGCATGAGGCCTCCCCCGGGGACGATGTCAACATCCAGGACCGGGATGTGATCATCTCCGGCGGCAAGGGCATGAAGAGGGAGGAGAATTTCAGGCTTCTCAGGGAACTGGCCGAACTACTCGATGGGGGCGTGGGGGCAAGCCGGGCGGCGGTGGACAACAAGTGGATAGCCTACTCCCACCAGGTCGGCCTCAGCGGGAAGGTGGTCGCCCCGAAAGCCTACTTCGCCGTGGGCATATCGGGATCGGTCCAACACCTAGCCGGTATGCAGACCGCGGGACTCGTGGTGGCCATAAACAAGGACCCAGAAGCCCCTATCTTCCGTGCGGCCGATATCGGTCTCTGCGGCGATCTTTTCGATATCGTGCCCCGCTTGATAGAAGGTCTCAGGAACAGGAAGGGAGCCTCGGGATGACCCTTTACACGGTTGTCACGGAAGAAGTCGTAAGGGACCTAAAAAGGCTGGTAGGGCATCACAACGTGGCCCTGGAACCGGAGAAGCTCGCGTCCTATTCCCGTGATGAGGTCGCCCTGCAGTTCTGGGACAGGGAATACCGTGCCGAGGTGCTGGTCCTCCCGGAGAGCACGGACCATGTCTCGGCGGTCCTGGCCTATGCCGATTCCCGGAGGATACCCGTTACGCCCCGCGGCGCCGGGACAGGCCTCTCGGGTGGGGCGGTCCCGGCCTTCGGGGGCATCGTCATGGCCTTCGACAGGATGAACCGCATCCTGGAAGTTGACCTGGAAAACCTTACCCTCACCGCCGAGCCCGGCGTGGTGACCGCCGAGATCCAGGCGGCCGCGGCCAGGCACGGCCTTGAGTATGCCGGGGACCCCTGCAGCGGCGACGCCTCCTTCATCGGGGGGAACGTCGCGGAGAACGCGGGGGGTAACAAGGTAATAAAGTACGGTACGACGGGAGCCAACGTGCTGGCCCTCGAAGTGGTCCTGCCTTCAGGGAAGGTGACCTGGTTCGGCGGTAAGAGGCGTAAGGATGTCACCGGCCTGGACCTGGTCCACCTCATGGTCGGTTCGGAGGGCATCCTTGGCGTTATAACCAAGGTGGTGCTCAAACTCGTCCCCCGGCACGAAAAAGTGGTCGACCTCCTCGTCCCCTTCCCGACCGTCGAAGAGGCTATAACCCTGGTCCCACGGGTCATGAGGGAACTCAAAATAACCCCCTCGTCCCTCGAGTTCATGGACAGGAACTCCCTCCGTATCGTTTCCAGGTACACTGGGAGCACGCTCCCCTTCCAGGAGGCCGGGGCCCACCTGATCATCCAGATAGAGGGCAACGATATGGACGCCCTGTCGGACCAGTACGAGGACGTCGGCGACTTTTGCTTGGAGAACGGGGCCTTGGAAGTGTTCGTGGCGGACAACCGTAATTTCCACGACCTCCTGTGGAAAACCCGAAAGAATATCGCCGAGGCGATCATCGTCTTTTACACAAAATACGCGAAGGAAGACCTAGTGGTCCCCACGGGCAACATACCCTCCCTCCTTAAAAGGGTCGATGAGGCTTGTCGGAAATACCGGCTCGAGGCCGTCAACTTCGGCCACGTCGGCGACGGGAACATCCATGTCAACCTCCTGGCGGGCGAAGAGAGCGAAGACTGGCATGAGCGGATCGAAGAGGCCAGGAGGGATCTATACCGATCGACCAGGGAACTCGGCGGCACCCTTTCAGGAGAGCACGGTGTGGGACTTAAGCGGAAGGACTACCTCGGGATGTTCCTGGACGAGATCCAGGTAGAGTTGATACGGGGTATAAAGAGAACCTTCGACCCCAACCTCATCCTCAACCCGGGCAAGATCGTCGATGCCTGAAGGTGCGGCCGCCTGATCCCGCTTCCCCTCTGGTATGATACGGGCGTCCGCGAGGGTCATTTCATAACTCCGGCAAGGAGGTGTGCCCCTAATGAAAGGCAAGACCTCCCTTTTCGTGGTCCTCTCGATTTTGTTCATCCTGTCCGCCCAAGGGGCCCTATGCGACCAGGAACGGTACGAGCGACCCCTTTCCCCCGGGGAAGTCCCGGGAGAAGGGCCCCGTTGGGGGAGCTGGTTTTTTGACGGCGAGGGGCGGTGGCTCAGGGAGGCGGTCGCTCCCGACGAGGGAGGAGCCACCAGGTTCTTCGCCGATGTCTACGGAAACTGGTACAGCCTGGACCTGGGCTCCCCCGGGGTCATCCAGCCGGTGAACCCCCCCGAATGGTACCCATGGGATGACACGCCTGAGAGGAGAGGCCTTCCCCCGAAGGGCAAGGACGAGGTTCTTTCAGGCGAGCCAAGGTATTCCTTCCGGATGGGGGAATGGGAGAACTTTTTCGGAGCCTGGTTCCGAAGGATAGATCCCCCCGGCCTCCCGCCCCTGGGTGTGGCCCACCTTATCGACAGCGAGGGCGGGTGCTTTGTCCTGGTGGTTTACCCGGGAGCTTCCCCGAGGCCCGTCGAGAAGTTCGGCTGGTTCACCGGTTTTCCCCCCGGCTGGGGAATAAAACCCAGGACGACGGTGCTGGTGGAGTTGGAACAGTAAGCCTGCCGCCCTTGGTGACGAGTGCTCCCGCCGCTTAAAGGACCGGTGTCCCCGCGGTCCACAAGGGTTGCCTGGCAGGGGTATTTTCCAAGCGACGTGCGTTGGTTTAGAGATCATCTTAGTCAGTCATGACCAGGAAGACCAAGAGTAGGGAGCCTCGTCCCTGTCCGGTCACAAGGCAGCACCGGCCGACTTGACAAATCCTTTCGGATACCCTATTCTTCGCCACGGTGGCAAAGCCACCGAAAACACTTTCTGGCAACAGAAGAAATGGGAGGCAGGATTTTGACAACACAGGGTACGGTAAAATGGTTCAACGACGCTAAGGGGTATGGATTCATCACAACCGACGACGGTAAAGATGTTTTCGTGCATTTCAGCGCCATCCAGGGTGAAGGCTTCAAGTCCCTCGCGGAAGGCCAGGCGGTTTCCTTCGAGATCACCGAAGGGACCAAGGGTCCCCAGGCCGCGAACGTCCAGAAGATCTAAACCGGAAAAATCGTTGATATGAAAAGGGCGGCACCCGGAAGGGTGCCGCCCTTCGTTTACCAGGGGTTGCCCGAAGGTATCCCACCCAAAAATGAAGCCTAGAACGTGGGGACCTTCATGCCTATTTCGTTATAGTACCTGGCTGCGCCGGGGTGCATCGGCACCGAGATGCCGTCCAGGGCCGTATCGAGGGTGATCAGCTTACCCTTGGCGTGGACTTTCTGAACATCGGCTATGTTTTCCCAGAAGGCCTTGGTGATCCTGTAGACAAGGTTCTCCGGGAGGTCAGCGTCGCAGACCCACATGGCCTGGACCGCCACGGTCTGGACGTCCTTGTCGACTCCCCTGTAGGTGCCGGCTGGGACGACGTCCTTGACGAAGAAGGGGTACTGGGCATGAAGCTCTTCGATCATGGCGTCGTCAAACTCGATGAGGGTCATGTCATGCAGGGTGGCAAGGTCCATTATCGAAGCCGTGGGGTAACCGGCGACGACAAAGCCGACATCCAGCTGCCCGTCCTTCATCCTCTCGGTGGTCAGGTTGAAATCGAGGAAGTCGGCGTTGACATCGGAGTACTTGTAGCCCAGTGTTTTGAAAATGAGGGAGACGTCGACCTGGACACCGGAACCGGGCGCCCCGACGGAGACTCTCTTACCGGGCAGGTCACGGATGGATGTCACACCTGACTTCTTCATGGCGATGGCCTGGACTGTCTCCGGATAGAGGGAAGCAATGGCGCGGACGTTCTTGTAGGGCGTCTGGAACATGAACTTGCCCTCGTAGGCGAAGGCAGCGACGTCGTTCTGGACCATGGCCATCTCGATCTGGTGGGTGCCGATCAGGTTAAGGTTGGCCTGGGACGCGTTGCCCGTCTCGGCGGTCATCTGGACGTCCGGGAGGGCCTTGCTGATCACGTCGGCCATGCCGCCGCCGATGGGATAATAGGTCCCGCCTGTGCCTCCCGTGGCAAGGGAGAGGAAGGTCTGGGCCGAAGCTCCCGCCGCCAGGGCCATAACCATAACCAGCGCTAGCGCGAAGATCTTTTTCATGGAACGATCGCCTCCTCTTTTGTGATCAGGTATCGAGTTCCGTACCTTTGACAGGTCCCGCAAGGCTGGATCTTGAAATCACCTCCCTGGAGGACTGCTCATAGGGCGATTCAATGTGGCCTCAATTTTAAACAAAAAGCAAGAAGGGTTCAAGTTCACCCCCGCAGGTCTCTTCGGCCGTGATCGGCCCATGATGATCCATATTACTCGCTCGGACCCTATTAGTATATACTTACAATGAACAACTTCGACGAGCCCGAGTGTCGGGCCTCTGGCCCCCACGCGGTAGGGGAGGAAGGGTTTTAACGATAATGCGGGACTTTTGGGGTTCGACAAGGAAAAACGTAACCGAACAGGAAGAGGCACCCGACCGGGCGCCCCTGAGCACTCACGGTGACGAAACAGCCCCCGGGCGGAAGGTAATGGAACTGTCGGTGACCGTCACCCTCACCGACGACAGCCAGATAGGCCGGTCCGCCCTCATCCTCGCTTCCACCACGGGGCCGGAAGAGGAGAGGGTCCTCAAGGAACAGATCGCCGGGTTCGGCTGGAAGGCCGTGGCGACCGAGGTCGGCGGCCTGGCCGGGGATCTCCCCCAGAAGATCACCAGGGCCGTCGTCGGGGCCGCCCTGAACGGTGAGATAGTCCGGAAAAATTCCAACGAGATGCACGCCCTGATGCATGCCGCCTTTGAGGCCATGAACGGGTTCATCTCGGTTGGTATGCTGGAGACGAGCATTGGCATGAAGATCGGCATCGTCCGGAACAGGCACTGGATCGCGGTAGCGGTTGTCGGCGATTCGGCCTACCATGCCGTCGCCCACCATGAGCGGTGCGGGCTGGGGGTAATGCATATCTGACCATCGAAGACCGTCCTTATTGTATTTTCCGGAGCCCTGTGTTACATTCCTTCCTTGTGGCAAGAAAAGAAAGTTTTCCCTTGGAGGTGCGCTCAGTGAAAAAGGATATCCACCCGAAGTACGGTGAATGCAAGGTGACCTGCGCCTGCGGGAACTCCTTCGTTACCGGTTCCACGGTCGAGGAGATAAAGGTAGCCGTCTGTTCCGCCTGCCACCCGGTATTTACGGGTAAACGGGGTACCAGGGTGTCCGAGGCCGGCAGGGTAGAAAAGTTCCAGAGGAAGTACGCTGGTACCCGCTTTGGAAAGATCCCGGAGGTCGAGGAAGAAGAGAAGAAGGACTGACAGCCGCACGTAAGAGGTGAATCCATGCCGATCGGTGTCCTGCTGTTGGCGAACACCCCCGAACCCGACAGGACCGTAGCCGCCGCCGCGAGGCTATGCTACAGCGACGCCTCCGCCGTGGAGATTGCCGAAGGCTTCAGGGAAGAGGATGTATCCCGATTTATCGGCCACCTGAGGTCCTCGGGGCACCTCTCCCCCTTCGAGCACGCGTCCTTCACTTTCGCCATCGACGGGATCAGCAGGGTCTGTTCCCACCAGCTGGTCAGGCACAGGATGGCCAGCTATTCCCAGCAGAGCCAGCGTTACGTTACCATGGAAGAACCGGAAGTGATAACCCCTCCGTCCCTGTCCTCCAACCGGGAGGCCCTGGCCCTTTTCACGAGGGTCGCCGCTGAGGCCCACGACGCTTACGGGAAGATGATCGGCTCCGGTATACCCGCCGAGGACGCCCGGTATATCCTCCCCCATGGTTGGGCCACGAAGATGGTTGTGACGATGAACGCCCGCGAACTGCATCATTTCTTCTCGGTGCGCCTCTGCCGCAGGTCCCAGTGGGAGATCCGGGATCTCGCCCGCAGGATGCTGATCCTGGCAAGGGAGAAGGCGCCCGTGCTTTTTTCGCTGGCGGGCCCCGATTGCCTTACCAAGGGTCGCTGCTTTGAGAGCAGACCCTGCGGGAGACCCTTTTCAAGCATGGAAGAGGTCCTCTCCGGATGCTAAAAGCCCTTCATTCCCTTTCCCTCGTCCTGGCCTATCTTCTTTCGGCCAGGGAGATACCCGTCGGGGGCCAGGCTGTCATCGAGGGTGTTCTCATGAGGGGGCCCGGCAGCTGGGCCCTGGCCGTGAGAGCCCCCGGAGGGGACATCTGGAAGAAGAAATGGGAATCCCTGCCCTGGAACTCCCCCTTCCCCTGGAACCTCCCGGTCCTCCGCGGTTTTGCGACGATGGCCGAGATGCTCGTCACCGGTTTCAGGGCCATTTCCCTTTCGGCCCAGGTAGCGTTGGGCGAGGACGAGAAGATAGGCTCCCTCGAGCTGATCGCCACCTTCGCCGTGGCCCTGCTCGGGGTAGTGGGGCTCTTCATATTGCTCCCCGTCTGGGCCTCCGACCTGGGGGTCAAGTACTTGAGTATGAGCCCTTTTTGGGGGAACATCATGGAAGGGGCGGCCAGGGCCGCGCTCTTCGTGGCCTACATCGCCATCATAGGGCTTTGGAAGGATATCGCCAGGGTGTTCGCCTACCACGGGGCGGAACACAAGACCATAAACGCCTGGGAGTCGGGAGCCCCGCTCGAGAAGGAACAGGTGTCCCGGTTTTCCAGGATACACTCCCGTTGCGGCACCTCCTTTCTCCTGGTGGTGGTCGCCGTGAGCGTCCTGGTCTTCGCCGCGGCCGGACGGGGGACCTTACTGTGGCGTGTCACCTCGAGGCTGTTGCTCCTGCCCGTAGTGATAGGCGTTTCCTACGAGGTGATCCGGTGGTGCTCGAAGAGCGGCACCCTGGGGAGGGTCCTGATGGCCCCGGCGCTCTGGCTGCAGTACCTGACCACGAGGGAGCCGGACCTGGGGCAGATTGAAGTGGCTTTGGCGGCGCTGGACCTCGCCCTCGAGGGGGAGGATGTCCCGAGGCGCCCCATGGAAGGTGAAAATTGATGATGAATATGGATGGGAAGCTGGACGAACTCGAAAGATCCCTCGAGGAGATCGAACGCAGGATGTCCGAGCCCTCGGCAGCTTCGAACCCGGGAGAGCTCCAGCGGCTCGGGAAAAAACGCTCCGAGATCATTGACATAGTGGAGGTCTACAGGGAATACAAGGATACCCGGACCAGGCTGGAAGAAGCCAGGGAACTCACCCATTCCGGGGACCCCGAACTCAGTGAACTGGCCCGGGAAGAGACGCGCGAACTCGAGCCGAAAATGGAGGAACTGGAGTCGCGGCTTCAAGTCCTCCTATTGCCTAAGGACCCCAACGATGACAAAAGCGTCATCGTGGAGATAAGGGCTGGAGCCGGGGGCGAAGAGGCCGCCCTTTTCGCGGGGAATCTTTTCCGGATGTACTCCCTCTTCGCCGAGAACAACGGGTGGGGCATCGAGGTCCTGAACACCAACGAGACCGGTATCGGCGGTTACAAGGAGGTCGTCTTCAGGATCGACGGCCAAGGAGCTTACAGCCAGCTCAAATTCGAAAGCGGCGTCCACAGGGTCCAGAGGGTCCCCGTGACCGAATCGAGCGGGAGGATCCATACTTCCACCGCGACGGTGGCGGTGCTTCCCGAGGCCGAGGACGTCGACGTCGAGGTCAGGCAGGAAGACCTCAAGATCGACACCTATCGGGCCAGCGGGGCGGGGGGACAGCACGTGAACATGACCGACTCCGCCGTCAGGATAACCCACCTTCCCACCGGCCTTGTCGTTACGTGCCAGGACGAAAGGTCGCAGATCAAGAACCGCATCAGGGCCATGAATTTCTTGAGGGCCAAGCTTTACGACCTCGAACTCAGGCAACAGCAGGAGAAGATGGCCGCCGAACGGAAGGGGCAGGTCGGGACGGGTGAAAGGTCCGAGAGGATTCGCACCTACAACTTCCCCCAGAATCGGGTGACCGACCATCGCATCGGCCTGACCCTTCACCGGCTGGACAGCATGCTCGAAGGGGACCTCCAGGAAATGATAAGCGCCCTGGTCATGGCAGACCAGGCGGAGAAGTTGAGATCCATGGAAGGCTGAGCCTTGAACCTTCGGGAAGTAAGAAAAGAAACCGCCGCAAGACTGGCCGAGGCCGGGGTCGAGAGCCCCCGGCTCGAGGCCGACCTCCTGATCCGCCACATCACGGGGTGGGAGCGGGCCAGCCTCTTGGCCCACCCGGAAAGGCTTTTCCCCGACGGCCTCCTCCCGGTCCTGGCGGAAGCCCTGGAAAGGAGGGTTGCCAGGGAACCCCTTCAGTACATAACCGGTGTCTGCGAATTCATGGGCCGAACTTTTCGGGTCGGCCCGGGTTGCCTGGTCCCCCGCCCCGAGACGGAACTGCTCGTGCTGGAAAGCAGGAAGTACTTCCGGGAGGGGACTTTCCTGGACTGGGGCACCGGTTCGGGATGCATCGCCGCCTCGATACTGCTCGAGAACCCCGAAAGCAGGTGCGTAGCCGTAGACGACAGCCCCAGGGCCATCGCCTGGGCATGGAAGAACTTCAAGGAAATGGGCCTCCTGGGAAGGTGCCTTCTCTGCCACAGCCCGTCCTTTGAAAGGATCCCCATGCCGCCGGGCGGCTTCGGGATGATCATCAGCAACCCCCCTTACATCCCCACCGGGGTGATCCCGGACCTGATGCCCGAAGTAAGCCGTTACGAGCCCCCCTGCGCCCTCGATGGCGGCGAGGACGGGTTCGACCATTACCGGGCCCTGGCACGGTGGGCGACGGCGGCCCTCGCGCCGGGGGGGACTCTCGTCCTCGAGATGGGAGGCGGCGAGCAGGCGGAGGAGTTGATTTCGATGACCCGGGGAGTGATGACGGTCCTGTCCGTGGTCAGTGACCTACGGGGAAGCGCCAGGGTGGTCGTTTTGAAGAGGTCGCCCTTCTGATACAATATGGTGAGTTTTCACGGAGATAAAACCTTACGTTCAGGAGGAATGGTCGATGGGAAAAAGGGAACTCGTGATCATAGGAGCGGGACCGGCAGGGCTCACGGCCGCCATCTACGGGAAGAGATCGGGGCTCGACGTCCTCGTCCTTGAAAAGGGGATACCGGGAGGACAGATAAACTCCACGGGCGAGATCGAGAACTGGACCGGTGTCCTGCACGCCAGCGGCGCTGAACTGGCCGACAGCTTCAGGGTGCACGCCGAACACTTCAAGGCCGAGTTCCTGGAAACGGAGGTCAGCAAGATAACCGTCGACGGCGGGAGAAAGGTCATCCATACCGATAAGGGGGAGATCGAGGCCGAGGCCGTCATCATAGCCACCGGGGCGAGCTTCAGGAGGCTGGGCGCACCGGGGGAGAAGGAGTTCACCGGCAGGGGCGTCAGCTACTGCGCGGTCTGCGATGGGGCCTTTTTTGAGGACCAGGAGATAGCCGTCATCGGAGGCGGCAACACCGCCGTGGAAGAGGCCGTGTACCTAACCCAGTTCGCCTCGAAGGTGTATATCATCCACCGGAGGGACAGCTTCCGGGCCGACCGGATGGCCACGGAAAGAGCCCTGACGAACCCCAAGATAGAGGTCCTGTGGAACTCCGTCGTTGAGGAGATCGCCGGGGAGGATATGCTCGAAAAGCTCGTCCTTAAGAACGTCAGGACCGGTGAGATATCGGAACTGCCTGTTTCGGGGGTCTTCGTCTTCACCGGCATGGACCCCAATATATCCTTCATGGAAGGCCTTGTCGAATCCTCGAAGGGCGGCTGGGTGTTGACCAACGAGAGGATGGAGACCAGCGTTGAAGGCGTCTTCGCCGCCGGCGACGTCAGGGACAAGTACCTGAGGCAGGTAATAACGGCCGCCGGAGACGGCGCGACGGCCGCCATGGCCGCTTCTTCCTATATATCGGAGCAACTGCACCTCCAGGGTATCCTCCTGGAGCCAGATCAGGTCACGGCCTTCTTCTTCTCCAGCATCGACGAGGTACAGGCTCGGCTTGCAACGAAGATCGAGGAGGGCACCGACGGCGGTATTAAAAAGGTGGTCCTCCTGGACGGCTACAAGAACAAGAGGATGGTTGAAAAGCTCGGCATCACGAACCTCCCCGTCATGGTGGAGTTCCGGAGGGGAAGGATCCAACGGTCGAAGCAGGTGGGGTCCCTGGAAGAGGCGGTGGAGTTCCTGTCGTGAAAGCCCCAGCCTCTCGGGGCGGTAATTGCCTTCGCGATCCTCGGGGGAGGTGCGAACCATGATAGTGACCGTTACGCTGAACCCGGCCGTGGACGAAGAGTGCCTCGTCCCGGAGTTCCGGCCGGGAAAGTGGTTCCGGGCCGGCCAGGTCAACAGGTCACCGGGCGGCAAGGGCATCAACGTCTCCTACATGCTATCCCAGGTAGATTACCCCTCGGTGGCGATGGGTTTCCTGGCGGGGTTCAACGGCGAGTACATCAGGGACGCCCTCAGGAGGCTCCACATAACCACCAACTTTATCCATGTCCCCGGTGAGACCCGTTCGAACGTCTACATCGTCGATGAGGTGGGGCACATCGAAACCGGCGTAGCGGAAAGCGGCCCCTACATCCCCGAGGAGGCCCTCGGCAGGTTCCTCTCAAACTACGACAGGATGCTCGTCAGGGCCCGGTTCGTGATGATCGGGGGCTCCCTCCCGCCGGGGGTCCCCCAGGATATTTACAGGGACCTGGTCGAGAGGGCCAAGTCCAAGGGGATCCCCACCCTGCTCGACGCGGCGGGACCGCCACTTCTGGCCGCCATTGAGGCCGGGCCGACTTTCGCTAGGGTGGACCACCGCTTTATGGCCTGGGTGGCCGGCATTTCGCTCACATCCCTGGACAACCTCATCGAGGTGGTCTCCCGGGTCCACGATTACGGGGTCGAATGGGCCGTCGCGTCCTACAGGAACTACGGCGCCGTCTTCTTCTCCCCCGAGGGGATCTACCTCGCGGAGTACGAGCGGAAGGGCCTGGCTTCGCTGTTCGCCTCCGATGACGCCCTGGTCGCGGGTTTCATGATCGCCCGGGAGGAAAGGATGAGCGCCGAGGATACCATACGCTTTTCCACGGCCTGCGCATGGGAGAATTCCCTCCGCGTCGAAAAGGGCTTCCGCGGCCGATCGGAGATAGATCAGCTCGCGACCCAGGTCCAGGTCGAGAAACTCGATTGACCCCATGGACAGCCGGGACCCATTGAGGGAGGTAGTGTTCGTCTGCTCGGGCAACACCTGCAGGAGCCCGATGGCCGAAGGGTTCGCGAGGCATTTCCTCAAGCTCCGCGGGCTGGACGACCGATGGAAAACCTCATCCCTGGGAGTCGCGGCTATCGAGGGGCTGCCCGCCACCGAATTCGCGGTCAGGGTGATGCTCGAACACGGTATAGACATCTCGGGGCATCGCTCGAGGCGAGCGGAGTCCTGGACCCCGCCGGGTGGGTCCCTGGCCCTGGGGATGACCAGGGAACACGTGGACCGCATGAAGAGGCTGCCTCTGGGCGAGGGTGCGACGATCCGCCTCCTGGGGGAGGCCTCGCTCCCCTTCTGCCGGGGCGATGCCTTGGAGGTGCCTGACCCCTTCGGGTCCGGCCTGCCCCGCTACAGGGAGGTAGCGGCGATCATCAGGGAGATGACCCTAGGTCTCGTACGCGGCCTCGGGACATGATGACGCCGCCCACGGCCGGAGCACTTCCCCGGGGGAGGAGCCGCCATTCCCGCATCGGGTTCTTTGCCTTAAAATAGCAGGCAAAGGATCCCATCAAAGACCCGGGAAGGAAGGCCTATGCGGAAACGGTTAACCGCCATCGGGTACCTCCTCGCGCTCTCCCTTTTTATCCTGTTCTCTTCATACCCTTGCGTAGCCGGCACGGAGGAACTGGACAGGGAGATCAAACTGGCCGATAAGGTCTCCGAGCAGGTTGAAAAGCAATGGGGCCGTGTGACAGACCCCGTCCGGGTGGCAAGGGTAGCCATGATCCTTTCAAGGCTGACCCCCTTCACCGAGCGGGACCTACCCTTCGAGGTCCGTCTCGTGGAGGAAAGAAGGCCGAATGCCTTTGCCCTCCCCGGCGGTAGGATATACATGACCACGGGGATGCTGGAGTTCTGCCGCAGCGACGATGAGGTAGCCTCGATCCTGGCCCATGAACTGGTCCACACCGACAGGAAACACGGGATGATCCAATCGTCAAGAAACCAGCGTCTGACCCTCGGGGCCCTAGCGGTGATCATCGCCACGGGGGGTTCCGGCGCGGCGCCGATCCTGGCCAACCTCGCCCAGGTGGCGATCATGAACTCCTACAGCAAGGACCTCGAGAGAGAAGCCGATTCAGAGGGACTGAATATCCTGTCACAGTCAGGATACGAGCCGGCCGGGGCCGTGACGGTGATGGAGAGGTTGCAGGAGGAAGAGATGAAGAGGCCCTATGTCGACCCCGGTATATACGCTGACCACCCCAAGACCAAGGATAGGGTGAGGAGCCTAGGGAACATCATCAGGGAAAAGGGGTGGCCCCTGGAGAGGAAGAAGGCCCTTCGTCTTTTGAGGGTGCAGACGCGCGAGGAGGGCGGCTCCCTCCTGCTCAGCATCGATGGGGAGCCGGTATGGCGGGCGCCAAAGGCCGAGGGAGCCTCTGAACTGATGAACAAGGTCGCTGTATCGCTGGACAAATACCTGCAGATGGAAACCTCGCCCTACGATATCTCCATCCAGGAGACCCGCGGCAAGAAAGCACTCAGGGTGGGCCTCGGGGTGATCGCCTACGAAAAGGACCTCCTCCCCGGTATGCCCTCGCTGGAGGAATTCAGGGAGAACATCCTGATGTCGCTCAACAGGGCCAGGATGATCCATCCTGTGGCCGATTACAACAGGTAGACGAACCCAAGGAGAGCCCCTTTCACAGGAGGCGATAAGATGTATCTTTCCCTTTACCGCCGGCACAGGCCGGGGTTTTTTTCGGAAGTCGTGGCCCAGGAAGCGGCGGTCAACCTTCTTCGCAGGGAAATAGCGAGCGGTAAAAACAGCCACGCCTATCTTTTTTCCGGCCCAAGGGGAAGCGGCAAGACCACCCTCGCCAGGATAGTCGCCAAGGCCGTGAATTGCCCCGACCGCGACGAAAAAGGAGAGCCCTGCGGGCAATGCCCCAGTTGCGTTTCCATCGCGTCGGGGGACAACCTGGACGTCATTGAGATCGACGGGGCCTCGAACAGGGGCATTGACGAGATAAGGGAACTCAAGGAGCATATCTCCCTTTCGCCCTTTTCCGGAAGGTTCAAGGTCTACATTATCGATGAAGTGCACATGCTCACCGAACCGGCCTTCAACGCGCTACTGAAGACCCTGGAAGAACCTCCCAGGACGGTGGTCTTCATCCTCGCCACGACGGAACCGCACAAGGTCCCGGCAACGATACGGTCCCGGTGCCAGCACATACCTTTTCACCGTATCCCCCTTCCCGCCATCGTGGAGACCATCAGGAAGGTGTCGGCCTTGGAAGGGGTGAATATCGAAGAGAAAGCCCTATGGGAGATAGCCAGGGAGTCCGACGGTTCGCTGAGGGACGCCCTTTCCTTGCTGGAGCAGGGGGTGACCACGGGCCTCCCGTCGGTCTCGCTCGAGGAGATCAGGGGCATCCTCGGGGGGGGCGGAAGGAGCGACCTGGAGAGACTCCTCCCCGCCCTTAGGGATGGGTCCCCCGAGGCGTTCAGGGGTTTCTCGGAGCTTTTCCAGCGCGGGCTGACGGCTGAACGCCTCCTGGAGGGCCTGTTCCTGCTTTTCAGGGATATTCTCGTCGCGGTCTTGTGGAAGGAAGAGGGGATCGACTCGCTGCCCCTTAACGAGGAGGAGAGGTCCTTCATCCTGGGCGAAGCTGGTCACTGGAGAGAGCCCGACCTCTGGAAGGCCCTTGATTTCTGCTCGGCCACCCTCCCCAGGGCACGGTACGGTCTCAAGGGGGAGGTTGTCCTGGGCATGCTCCTCGGGCTCTTCCTTGCGCCTGGGTCAAAAAGTGGACGTATTGAGCGGAAAAAGGAGGAGCCCCTGCCCGAGGGGGAGTCCCCCGCGAAGAAGGCGGCAGGGCCAGGGGTGATGAAAAAGGACGAAGAACCCCATCCCCCGGTGAAGGTCGAAACCCCCGGGGATACTCCGTCCCCGATCACCTCCACGGACGCGGGAGATTGGGTGGATTGCGTCGCGGCGATGGCCGCCGATAACCTTCCCCTCTATTGCGCCTGCGCCTCCACGACCTCCGTAAAGGACGGGGATTCGCTGGTAGTGACCTTCCCCGAGGAACAGCGCTTCTCCTTTGAACTGGCCTCCTCCCCCAGGAACCTGGCATACCTGGACTCAATAAGGCTCGATCGATTCTCGGGAGCGCCGATGGAACTGGCCTGCGGTGAAAGGACGGTCCGGGTGGAGGGGGTTCCCCAGGGAGGGATCGATCCCCTGCCCAGGGAGACCGCTGAAGCTGTGCCTTCACCAGCGCCCTCCCAGGAGCCTTGGGGAAGCGCTGCGGACCCCCTCTCCAGCGGTTTCGAGGGCGATCGGCGCGGGGGCAAGGTGGGAGAAAAAAGACAGGATCGCCTCATGGAGATACAGAAAACCTTCAACGCCGAGTTATACGTCCTCAAGGACGAAACCGCCGAAGGATCGGAAGAACCCGAAGGAGGGGCGGCCGAATAGTGGGAAAACCTTTCGTCCATCTTCACGTGCATAGCGAATACAGCCTCCTCGACGGCGCGATCCGCTGCGGGGACCTCGCCGGAAGGGCCGCCCTCTGGGGAAGCCCCGCCGTGGCCCTCACCGATCATGGCGTCCTCTACGGCGCGGTCGAATTCTACGAGGCCTGCCGCAAGGAGGGGGTCAAACCCATCATCGGTTGTGAACTCTACGTTGACCCCAGGGGACATACCCTCAAGGAACGCATGGGGAGGTCCTACCATCTCATCGTTCTCGCGGAGGACCAGGAAGGGTACCAGAACCTCGTCAAACTGGTCTCCCTGGCGAACACCGATGGTTTTTACTACCGCCCCAGGGTCGATCACGATCTACTCTCCCGTTATTCCAAGGGTCTTATCGCCAGTTCGGCCTGTCTCGCCGGCGAGATACCGAGCCTCATCCTCGAGGGGTCCGAGGAGGAAGCGCTACAGAGGGCCATGCTCTACCGCGATATCTTCGGCGAGGGCAACTTCTTCCTCGAGATAATGCACAACGGGATCCCTGAGCAAGCCGTCGCGAACAGGGCGCTGATCAGGATGTCCTCCCAGACCGGCATCCCACTGGTTGCCACCAACGACGCTCATTACCTGGAGGCGGGGGACGCCTCCTGGCATGACGTTCTGCTCTGCGTCCAGACGAACGCCACGGTGAACGCCCCCAGCCGGTTACGCTTCGGCGCCGACGACTTCTACCTCCGCTCCCCGGAGGAGATGTGGTCCCTCTTCGGCAACGATGTCCCCCAGGCGCTCCAGAACACGGTCACTATCGCCGAGCGCTGCAACGTGGGTTTTTCCTTCAGCTCTTACCGGTTGCCCAGGTTCGAGGTCCGGAAGGGGTCCAGCCTCGAGGAGGAACTCAGCATAAGGGCCCGCGAGGGGCTACAGGCCCGTTTCAGTGGTGAGGTTGTGCCCGTTGGATACAGCCAGAGGCTCGACTACGAACTCCAGGTCATAAACCAGATGGGGTTCGCCGGTTACTTCCTCATCGTGTCCGACATAATCAACACCGCCAAGGAGGAAGGCATCCCCGTGGGTCCCGGCAGGGGTTCCGCGGCCGGGTCACTGGTCGCCTATTCCCTGAGGATCACCGAGATCGATCCTCTAAGGTACGGCTTGCTCTTTGAGAGGTTCCTCAATCCTGAAAGGATAAGCATGCCTGACATCGACACCGATATATCCGACCGGGGCAGGGATCGGGTCCTCGAGATCATCGTGGAAAAGTACGGGCGCTCCCACGTAGCGCAGATAATTACCTTTGACCGGATGAAGAGCAGGGCGGCCATACGCGACGTGGGAAGAGCGCTGGACATGAGGTATCCCGATGTTGACAGGATCGCCAAGTTGGTGCCTTCGGGGGCCGCCTCCATCGAAGATGCCCTTCAGCAGTCCCCCGACCTGAAGCAGGCCAGGAAGGAGGACCCTTCCGTGAACTTGCTGTTGGACTACGCGTCGAAGATCGAGGGGTTGGCCCGGCACTGCTCACAACACGCAGCGGGCATCGTGATAACACCGGAGCCGCTGACGGACGTGGTCCCCATCCGGAGGATAGGGGAAGAGCAGATCGTGACCCAGTACTCTATGGAACCCCTGGAGAGCCTGGGCCTAGTGAAGATGGATTTCCTGGGACTCCGGACGCTTTCGATGATCGAGGAGGCTCTCTCGAACATCCGGCGGAACGGTAAGGAGGCGCCGGACCTTTATTCCATCCCACCCGACGACAGGGCCGCCTTCGACCTGCTCTGGCGTGCCGACACCCTGGGCATTTTCCAACTGGAATCATCGGGCATGAGGCAGCTGCTCAGGCAGGTGCGCCCCGACTGCTTCGAGGACCTCATCGCCGCTCTCGCCCTCTATCGTCCCGGCCCCCTGGGAAGCGGTATGGTCGAGCAGTACATCGACTGCAAGCACGGCCGGAGGGAGATATCCTGGCTTCATGACAACCTGAAGGAGATCCTCAGGGAGACCCACGGCATGTTCCTGTACCAGGAGCAGGTCATGCAGTGCGCGGCGACCCTTGCGGGTTACACCCTCGGGGAGGCCGACCTGCTCAGGAGGGCCATGGGTAAAAAGCAGGCCGACGTCATGGAGACCCAGCGGAAGCAGTTCGTGGAAGGATGCGCGGGTAACGGCGTCAAGGCCTCTGACGCGGAGCACATCTTCAACATAATCCAGGAGTTCGCCGGGTACGGCTTCAACAAGTCCCACAGCGCGGCCTACGCGATGATCACCTACCAGACGGCCTACCTTAAGGCCCATTACCCCTGCGAGTTCTACGCGTCCTTCCTTTCGAGCCATATCCACTCGAAACTGGACGTGCTCGCGAACCATATCAGGACCGTCAGGAATTCCGGAATAAAAGTCCTCCCCCCCGATGTCAACCGGTCGGAGGCCAACTTCAGCGTCGACCGGGATGTTATCCTCTTCGGGCTGGGCGCCGTCTCCAAGATGGGACAGCCGACGGTGGAACAGATAATCGGAGCGCGCGAGGCGGGGCCCTACCTTTCCCTCTGGGATTTCATAAACCGCGTTGACACTAGGATCGTCGGCAGGGCGGTCATGGAGAACCTGATCAGGGCCGGCGCTTTTGACTCGATCACCCCCAATAGGCGGCAACTCATGGAATCCCTGCCGGGCATGTTCGAACTGGCCCAGAGGAGGAATGACGACTGCCACAGCCAGCAGTTGCTGGGGCTTGAGGACCTGTCCGAGGAGGAGGGCCCCGTCCTCCTAGAAGTGGAGGATTATGACCTCCACACGAGGATGGAGATGGAAAAGGAAGCCACGGGACTTTATATTTCAGGGCATCCCTTTGACAAGTACGAAAAAGAAGTGCTGCCCTATACCACCTGCTCCATTACCGACCTTTCCTTCTGGAGGTCCGAAGACTGCACCGCGGTGGTCGCCGGGATACTGGCCGGGGTCCAGGAGAAGTTCACCAGGAAAGGCGACCGCATGGGCATCCTGGAGCTGGAGGATTCTTCCGGCAAGGTAGAGGTTATCTGTTTCCCCAGGACCTGGTCGTCGATCGTGCCCCCGGAGAAGGGGAAGGCCGTCGTTGTGAAGGGATCGCCCAGGACCAGGGACGGCCTGTCGCTGATCGCCGAGAAAGTCATGGCCCTCGATGAGCTGCATGGTCTCGCCAGGAAGTGGCTCCGCCTGAGGGTCCTCGATGACGGAGCCTCATCGAAGGGGAGGCTCAGGGATATCTACAGGGAACTCAAGGGGCACCCCGGTGAGGCCGGCGTCCTGCTGGAGGTGCCCCTGGAAGGGGTTAAGGCCCTCCTGAAGGTCAGGGACGTTTTTGTCGAACCCTCGGCGGATCTTTTCGCCCGGATCTCCGAGTTATCGGGCGGTAGCGTCGAAGTGGTATAAAATAATGGGGTCGTCCCCTCGAGAGGGGCACCGGGAGGGAGGAGCATGGCCGTGGAGAAGGAAGATAAGCCTTCGGTGCTTTCTGATTTCGTCGTGGTAAAGGCCCTGGAAAACGGGGTCTCCGTGATAGGCATGACAAGGGGGCAGGAGACGAAGTTCGCGCACTCAGAAAAGCTGGATGCCGGCGAGGTGTGGATCGCCCAGTTCACGGAGTTCACCTCGGCCATGAAAATAAGGGGCAGGGCCCACATACTCACGGCCCACGGAATCGTCGAAAGCGGGAGGAAGAATGAGGAAACGGGCTAAGATCGTTTGCACCCTCGGGCCGGCCTGCGAGGATCGTGAAGTTCTGAAAAAAATGGTTCAGGCGGGCATGGACGTGGCCCGCCTGAATTTTAGCCATGGTGACCGCGGAACCCACGGGTCCCACCTGGACAGGGTGAGGAGGATCGAGGAGGAACTGGGGCGGCCCATCGGCACCATGATAGACACCAAGGGACCCGAGATCAGGACCGGGACCCTCGAGGGGCACCGCCCGGTGATGATAAAAAGCGGGAGCACGATAATACTGACCGCTGAACCCCTTGAGAAGGGGGACGCCTCCAGGGTCGGCATAAGCTACACCGGCCTTCCCGGCGAGGTCGGCCCTGGGCAGGATCTTTTTATCGACGACGGCACCCTTCATCTCATCGTGGAAAAGGTCGAGGGAAAGGATATCGCCTGCCGCGTGAACGTGGGCGGTGAACTGGGTGAAAAGAAGGGCCTCTCCGTCCCGGGCGTTAAAATGTCGCTGCCGATCCTCACCCCCAAAGACATAGAGGATATCCGCTGGGCCGTAGGTAAAGGCATGGACTTCCTGGCGCTCTCCTTTGTCCGCGACCGTTCGGACGTCATGGACGCGCGCCGGGTTTTGGAAGAGATCGGGGGCGACCTCAGGGTGATCGCCAAGATCGAGACCCGCGACGCGGTGGACAACCTGGAGGAGATCATTGAAGTGGTGGACGGTATGATGGTGGCCAGGGGCGACCTGGGGGTCGAGATCCCCCTCGAGGATGTCCCCCTAACGCAGAAGGCGATCATCGACCGGTGCCGTTCTCACGGCAAGCCCGTCATTGTGGCCACCCAGATGCTGGATTCCATGATAAGGAACGTGCGGGCCACGAGGGCCGAGGCGAGCGATGTCGCCAACGCCGTCCTAGACGGTGCCGATGCCCTGATGCTTTCGGGTGAGACGGCCAACGGGGCTTACCCGGTGTTGGCGGTGAAGACCATGGCCATGATCATCGGCAGCACTGAAAAAGGGGGATCCCCGTGGAGAAAGCCCTTCGTCTGCCAGGCGGGCGTACCGGGGATCCCCGACGCTGTCAGCAAGGCCGCGGGGATGATATCGGACCAGATGAAGGCCCAGGCGGTCCTTTCACTCACCCAAAGCGGCGTGACAGCCCAGATGGTCAGCAAGTACAGGCCCGCGGCCCCCATTATCGGGGCGACCCCCAACCGGGAGACCTTGAGGTACTTGACCCTGGTCTGGGGGGTCGAGCCTCTCCATGTCCCCGAGGAGAAGGTCCTCGAGACGGCGCTAACGTCGGCCATGGAGACCGCCCGTAAGGAGTCGCTCCTGAAGGAGGGCGACATGGTGGTGGCCACCGCGGGGTACCCCATAGGCAGCCCGGGGAGCACGAACTCGATCCAGGTCCTGACCGTGGCCAAGACCCTCTTGAAGGGGCTCTCCCTCTTGAAGAAGGATGCCTCCGGGGTGGTTGTGAAGGCCCTGACAGGCTCCGAGGCCGATGCCAAGATGAAGGACGGGGCGATACTGGTGACAAGGCAGACCGATAAGGAATACATACCGGCCATGAGAAAGGCCTCGGCCATAATATGCGAAGAGGGCGGTCTCACGAGCCATGCCGCCATCGTCAGCCTCGAGCTCAGGATACCCTGCATCGTCTCCGCCACGGGGGCCCTGGCCGTCCTGGAGGACGGCATGACGGTGACCGTGGATGGGAGGCGCGGTGTAGTGCTCGGAGGCGCGGTCCGGCTCCATTCCGATGGTGATTGAGCGGAGAGGGGCCTCATGGCTCCGACGGGCCCTTTCTAAAACACTCTCCCCCCGGCTGGACATCGGGTGGGAGGATATAACCGAAAGCCAAGGGAGGATGAGCGCCGTCTTGGTGCCTCTCTTCCCGAGGGAGGAGGAGCTCTTCCTGCTCTTGGTGGAGCGGTCCGATTCCCTGAAGCGTCACCCGGGACAGGTGGCTTTCCCCGGCGGGGCCCGGGAAAAACCGGACAGGGGCCCCGTCGAGACCGCCCTGAGGGAATTCACCGAAGAGACGGGGATCCCCGCGGAAAGGGTGGAGGTCGTAGGCGCGCTTCCCGAGGTCAGGGTCTATTCCAGCGACTTCACGATCTTCCCGGTGGTGGGGTACCTGCCCTCGGGGGTGGCCCCCGGAGACTTGTCACCCGACGGGAACGAGGTCAAGAGGGTACTGGAGGTTCCCCTAAAGCAGCTGGAACGACCGCCGAGGACAGAGAATTCCGCCGGTGAGGGGCAAGACTTCCCCTTTCCTGTTTACCGGCTCGATGACGGGGTTATTCTGTGGGGTGCTTCGGCCCGGATCATCCTCGACCTCACACGATCACTTCGCGACTCAAAGGGCGGGACACGATGTCCCTGATAGGCGCCCATGTCTCCGTCGCCGGGGGGCTCTGGAAGGCTATTGAAAAAGGGGAAAGCCTGGGCTGCGAGGCCATCCAGATATTCACCAAGAACCAGCTTCAATGGCTGGCCCCACCCGTATCGGAGTCCGTGGCGTCAAGGTTCATGGCCGCCTGGGGCCGTAGTTCAATAAAAAAGGTAGTGGCCCATGCCTCCTACCTTCTGAACCTGGCTTCAGGCACGGAGAAGCGGGAAAAAAGCATCGCCGCCCTCGCCGAAGAGATCGCCCGCTGCGAGACGCTGGGGATCGAGGACCTGGTCCTTCATCCCGGTTCTCACCTTGGGCGGGGTCTGGAGTACGGGAGGGAACGGGCGGCCGAGGGCCTGGCGCGTTCCCTCGAGCGGACCGCCGGGATGAGGACGAGGGTCCTACTGGAGACCATGTCCGGCCAGGGCCATTCCGTCGGCTCGACAATAGAGGACTTGGCATGGATACTTGAAAGGGTGGGGGACCCTTCCCGTGTCGGGGTCTGCCTCGACACGTGCCACCTTTTCGCCGGCGGGTACGAACTGCGGGGCCGGTCCTCCTATGACCGCTTCGTCCGGGCGGTGGAGAAGCATATCGGCCTGGGAAACGTCGGGTGCTGGCATTTGAACGATTCCACCGCCGAGATGGGTAGCCACATAGACAGGCATCAACATCTCGGGGAAGGCTTCATAGGGCTCGAACTTTTCTCGCGCATCGTCACCGACCCCCGGTGGGAAGACACTCCCTGTTTGCTGGAGACCCCCAAGGGCCTTCCCGGAGACAGCGGTAACCTGGCCCTCCTGAGAAAACTGAGGGGCCGTTGAGTGAGAATATAGTCGGAACGATCGTCGTAAAAGGGAGGCGATCCTGTTGACTTCGAGATACCCGGAGATGAGCGTCGACACGGCCATGATCACAAGGAACGCTGAAAAGGTGGTCGGCCTCTGCTCGGGAAAGGGCATATCGGTATGGGGGGTCACAAAGGGCTTGAGCGCCCACCCGGCGGTAGCATCGGCCATGCTGGACGGCGGTTGCGTGGGGCTTGCCGACAGTCGCGTTGACAATATCAGGAAACTCCGCCTTTTCGGGTTTCGGCACCCCATGATGCTGCTGAGGATACCCATGCCCGGCGAAATGACCGATGTGGCCGAAAATGTCGACTGCTGCCTTGTCTCCATGCCGGCATCGGTGCTGATGCTCGATCGGGCCTGTGATGAGGCCGGGAGTGAGGTAGGCATCATCGTCATGGTCGACCTGGGGGACCTCCGCGAAGGGATCTGGCCGGACGGCGTGGAAGAGATGGCCGACGCTCTTCTTCAATCCCGCAGGACCCGTTGCCTGGGGGTCGGGAGTAACCTTGGATGCCTGTCGGGGGTGCTCCCATCGACGACGAACCTCTCGCTCCTGGTCAGGATCGGCGGGGAGCTCTCCACCCTTCTCGGCCATCCCCTGGAAGTGGTCTCCGGGGGCGCGACATCCTCCCTGTCCCTGGTCGAGGACGGCACGATGCCCGAAGGTGTCAACCAACTGAGGGTGGGGGAAGGCATCCTGCTAGGGACGGATGTCACGGGGAACAGGGTGATCCCCTACCTTGAGAGGGACGCCATAAGGATCACCGCCGAGGTAGTGGAGGTCAGGAGGAAGCCCTCGATGCCGATAGGGAAGACGGGGGCCGACGCTTTCGGGAACATCCCGGTTTTCCAGGACAGGGGTACGAGGCGGCGGGTCATCGTCGCCATGGGACGGCAGGACGTGAGGCCCGAGGGGCTGACGCCCATCGGTCGAGGGTTTGAGATCATAGGGGCTTCCAGTGATCACTTGACCCTCGACGCGGAAGATTTCGAGGGCCCCCTCAACCTGGGCGATACCATTTCCTTCGCTGCCGATTACGGCGCCATGCTGGCGGCCGCCACCTCGCCCTATGTCAGGACGAAGATCATAAAGAAATAACCCCTTGGGAGTGATCCCTTGTCCGGAATACTCGAGTTCATCCGTTGGCAAGACTTTATTGACATCATCGTCATAGCCTTTATAGTCTACAGGCTGCTCCTCCTGCTCATGGACACCCGAGCCATGCAGCTTGTAAAGGGCCTTTTCGTCATCGGCCTTTTTTACGCCACGGCCCGGTTCCTGAAACTGGCGGCTCTGACCTGGATTCTCGGAAGGCTTCTGGGGGTCTTCATCCTGGCTATTCCCATAGTGTTCCAGCCCGAGATCAGGAGGATGCTCGAGGAACTCGGGCGGGGGAGCATCTGGAGACGCCGCCAGGCCGAGGAGAGAGCATCCCAGTTGACCGAGGAGATCACCAGGGCCATCCTTTTTCTCCAGAGCAGGAAGATGGGCGCCATTTTGGTCTTTCAGAAAGACACCGGTCTGAAGGACATCTGGCGGTCGGCCGTCCAGATCGAGGGGGATGTATCCCAGGACCTGATCATATCGATATTCTGGCCCGGGAACCCGCTCCACGACGGCGCGGTGATACTGGACAACCGGAAGATAATCGCAGCGGCCTGCTACTTGCCCCTCACGGAGAACAGCAACCTATCAAGGTGGATCGGTACCCGGCATCGGGCGGCCCTTGGTGTTTCGGAGGTCTCCGACGCCATGGCCCTTGTCGTGTCGGAAGAGCGGGGGGAAGTGGCTTTGGCCATCAACGGTCATCTTTCGAGGGAATTGAAGGAAGGGCAGATCAGGAGGCTCCTCATGCACTACTACACCCGGGCCGCCGGCGCCGCGACGGCCGTTGAGGGTATCAGGGAAAGACTGGGGTCGGTATTTTCCCGGGGAGGACCTGATAATGATGAGATCGATTGACCGCCTCCTCACCTCCCGGCTCTTCCTCAAGGTGTTGTCGGTGCTGGTGGCGGTCCTGGTCTGGTTTTACCTGGCCTCGGACCGGGGGACCGAGGTCGTGAGGACCGTGACGGTGCCACTGGAGTTCCTCAACGTCCCGGCCGACATGTCGGTGACCAGCGGGGTCCGCGACGTGGACATCCAGGTATCGGGCACGAGGGAGGATACCCTTCTGAAGATGGACACGATCGCCTCCCAGGTGGACCTTAAAGGTTTAGGGCCGGGGTCGTACCGCCGACCCGTCCAGGCCATCCTTTCGTCGGGGCTGAGGCTCGTCGAGGTTTCCCCGCCTTTCGTGGATTTCGACCTCACCCGGTTGGTGTCGAGGACCCTGCCCGTCAAGATCCTCCTTCCCGAGGACCTGCCGCCCGAATACCACCTGGAGGAAGAGAGGGTTGAGCCACGGGAAGTCTCCGTCAAGGGTCCGGAGCAGATGATGGCCTCCCTGGACAACGTCTGGGTGGCTCCCACCGTGGAACAGCTTCTCCGGGAGAAGGAGCTCTCCCTGCCGGTCATACCCTATCCCGGCAGCGACCAGAGGTCGCCCTTCATGATTGAACCGGCCGTGGCTGACGTGTCCTTGCAGTTGATCAAGGAGTTTCCCAGGAAGATCGTCCCGGTGAGGGTTGAACTGAAGGGTGAACCGGGTCATGACTTCCAGGTGGAAGCGGTGGTGGTGGACCCGCCGGAACTGACGATCCAGGGCCCCTTTGAGTCGATAGAACGGATCGACCAGGTCAACTTGGCCCCCATCGACATCACAGGGCTCGCTTCAGATATTAGCGAGGTCGTGACCGCGCCGGACCCCACCGATGACGCGCAGATCGTGGATGTGCCGTCGGTCCGGGTGAGGATCCTTCTGGCCCCAAGGACGGAGAGAAGGCTTTACGCGAAGATACCCGTCCGGCTTACCGGCAGGAGCATATACCCTGGCTGGAGGGTGGAACCCTCCGAGGTGAATGTCATCCTTCAGGGCCCGCCTTCGCAGTTGGATTCCGCCGAGGTCGAAGGAAGTCCCCTGGACGTCTTCGTTGACGTGACCAACCTGGTCTCCCTGAAGATCACCGTACCCGTGAAGGTGACTTTGCATGCCAGGGGGGTTACCTTGGCCGAGGTCGACCCACCCAACGTAACGGTCTACGCGTTGACGGAGTAGGATCAAGGAAAGGAGTGTGCCGATGCTGGGTCCCTTGGGAAAAAGCCGCTGCCTCTTCGGTACCGATGGTGTCAGGGATGTGGCCAACCGGGGCCTCATGACCCCCGAGATGGCGCTGCGGCTCGGCCGGTCTTACGCTCTTTTTCTCATCGAGAGGGGGATATCCCGCCCGACCATCGCCGTCGGTAGGGACACAAGGCGCTCCGGGTCCATGATCGAAATGGCCCTGGTCTCGGGTTTGCTCTCGGCCGGGGCCGAGGTGGCCTCCCTGGGGGTGATCCCGACCCCCGGCGTGAGCTTCGCCGTCAAGAGACTATCCTGTGACGGCGGCGCCGTGGTGAGCGCCTCCCACAACCCCTTCGAATACAACGGAATAAAGTTCCTGGGCAAGGATGGCGGAAAGTTGGGTGACGATGACGAGGCGGAGATCGAGGATTACCTGGCCGATGTCGTTTTCGATGAGTGGAGGCCCACCGGGTCGTCGATAGGTTCCGTCTCACCCAAGCCGGAAATCCTCCGAGAGTATGCGGAGAACCTCGTAAGGACCTGTTGCCTTGGCGCGGACCCGGGGCTCTCCATCGTGGTCGATTGCGCCCACGGGGCCGCCTCAGAGGCGGCCGCCCTGGTCTTCGGGAGGTGTTTCAACAAGGCCGTCTTCATCTCCGACAGGCCTGACAGGTACAATATCAATGACGGCTGCGGAGTGATCCACATTGAAAATGTAGCCTCCAGGGTCCTTTCCGGGGGCTATTCCCTGGGTATGGCCCTTGACGGCGATGCCGACAGGGTTCTTTTCGTCGACCCCAGGGGCAGGGTCATCGACGGTGACATCATTCTCTGGGTCCTCGGGAGATGGCTCCTTTCAGAAGGGAAGCTCGGCAACGGTGTCGTTGCGACGGTAATGAGCAACAAGGCCCTGGAGGAGAGGCTCTCCCAGGAAGGGATAACGCTTAGACGCTGCCCCGTCGGAGACAGGTACGTGCTGGACGCGATGAGGTCGTCGGGTTCGAACCTCGGCGGCGAGCAGTCGGGCCATATCATCGCCGGCGACTTCTTCCCCACCGGCGACGGCCTTGGTTCCGGCCTTCTTTTCCTCTCGGCATGCGCCCGGCTGGGAGAGGATACGGACACCCTGGTCGATCGGTTCGGAAGGTACCCCCAGGTACTAAAGAATTTTCAAGCCCGTGACAAGGACGCCTTTCTCGACCACCCCGAAGTTCGGAAGGCCATCAGTAAAGCCTCCCTCGACCTGGGGGACCTGGGCAGGGTAATGGTCAGGCCCTCCGGTACGGAACCGCTCGTGCGTGTCCTCGTTGAGGCCAGGGATGGCGCCTTGCTGGAAGCGGTTTCGGGGGCGCTCTTTGAAAGGATAGCGAAGGTCGCCCCGGGCGCCGCTTCCGGCAGCTTTGGGGGAGGTGGGTTGCCTTGATGGGGGACAGGGACAGAAAATGTCTTTTCCCCGTGGCGGGAATGGGCACGAGGTTCCTTCCCGCCACGAAGGAAATACCCAAGGAGATGCTCCCCCTAGTCGACAAGCCTCTCATCCAGTACGGCGTCGAGGAGGCCGTCCGGTCGGGCTGCGGAGAGATCGTATTCATCACCGGGAGAGGTAAAAGAGCCATTGAGGATCACTTCGACAGGTCCATCGAGCTTGAGCAGTTGCTCCTCGAAAAGGGCAAGGCCGACTGCGCCCGGCTCGTGAGGGAGATAAGCGAGATGGCCGATTTCGCCTATGTGAGGCAATCCGAACCCCTCGGGTTGGGGCACGCCGTCCTCTGCGGCGAATCCTTCTGCAGGGGAGAGACTTTCGGGGTCATCCTTCCTGACGACGTAATGATCAGCCCGCCGGGGTCGCCGCCCGTGCTCGAACAGCTTTTCCTGGTTCACCAGAGGTTGGGGGGTTCCGTGGTCGCCCTCGAGGAGGTTCCCCTGGAGGAGGTCGGCAGGTACGGGATGATCAGGGGTGAACCGGTCGAAAAAGGCCTTTTCAGGATAGAGGATCTTGTGGAAAAACCCAGGCCCGGTGGGGAACCAAGCCGTTACGCGGTAATGGGCCGCTACGTCCTTTCGCCGACGGTTTTCGGTCACTTGAAGAGTTCCCACACCGGGGCCGGGGGTGAGATACAGCTCACCGATGCCTTAAAAATCCTGGCGAAGGATGAGCCCCTCTGGGGGGTCCTGTACGAGGGCGAGAGGTTTGATTGCGGGACCATGGAGAGCTGGCTGAAAGCCACGCTGGATATGGCCCTGGCGCGAGAAGATCTGCGGGACATCGTGCTTGATGAACTCAATCGACTCGGGATCCTGGGAAGGGGGTGATGGGGCGGCGGTGGTGAGGGTGGGAAAGCGCGGTCATCCCAGCGCCAGAACTGGCCAGGCCAGTTGACGAGGTCCGGGGAGCATCGAAAATTCGGCGGATGCCCCGGTGGCCCCGACGGAAGGGCCACGAAGCCGCGCCACAAAACCGGGGAGCGATCGCCGGGACAAAAGGGGCGGCATCCGTTTTTTTTTGTGTGACTGAAAGGCGGTGCCCAGAAAGTAATGTGCGGGATTGTCGGTTATGTCGGCGGACGGGAAGCCCGGGAAGTCCTTATCGACGGGCTCAAGAGGCTTGAGTATCGAGGCTATGACTCGGCGGGCCTTGCCCTTGGGTCAGGCAAAGACCTCCTCATCATCAAGGAGGTCGGCAAGGTGGAAGACCTCGAGAGGATGCTTAAGGAGGTCCCCGCGGGTTCCCACCAGGGGATCGGTCACACGCGCTGGGCCACCCATGGCGGGGTCTCCCGGGTCAACGCCCACCCCCATAAGGACGGCAGCGGCCGGTTCGCCCTGGTGCACAACGGGATCATCGAGAATTTTTTAGAACTCAGGGATGAACTCAAAAGAGAAGGTGTGGTCTTCCTCTCCGAGACGGACACGGAGGCTATCGTCCATCTCGTTGCAATGTCCTTCTCCCGGACGGGTGACATCCTGGAAACGCTGGTATACCTCCAGAAGAGGCTGAGAGGGACCTTCGCCCTGGCGCTGATGCAGCAGGGCCGCCCCGACACTATCTACGCCATCCGGAGGGGTTCCCCCCTCGTCCTGGGGTCGGGCGAGGGGGAGGCTTTCTGCGCTTCGGACATCCCGGCCTTCCTCCCCTACACCAGGAGGATCCAGTACCCGGAGGAGGGCGATATAGCGGAGATCTCCCCGGGCGGGATCAGGATCTGGGATGAGAAGGGCCGTCCCGTTGAGAGGCCCTCTGTTACCGTCGACTGGGATGTGTCGTTGACAGAGAAGTCTGGTTTTTCCCACTACATGCTCAAGGAGATCCACGAACAGGGGACGGTGCTCCGCCGTTCCCTGAAGGGAAGGATCGTCGACGGGAAAACGACGATATCCGGAGAACTGGGCTGGGACGTCGAGATGGTATCCAAATGGAAGAAGATCCATATCGTCGCCTGCGGGTCCTCCTTTTACTCAGCCCTGGTGGCCGAAAGGCTCCTGGAAAAATGGACTGACCTAGATATCAAGGTGGACATTGCCTCGGAGTACAGGTACCGCCCTGTCGCTTGCGACCCCTCGACGCTGGCCGTTTTCGTCTCTCAGTCCGGCGAAACGGCGGATACGCTGGCCGCCCTGCGCAAGGCAAGGGCCGGCGGGGCCCACTGCCTGGCCATAACCAACGTGAGAGGTTCCACTTTGACCAGGGAGGTTCACAGCCTGTTACTCCTCAAGGCCGGCTCGGAGATAGGCGTGGCGGCTACCAAGAGCTTCATCGGTCAGTTGGCGGCCCTTTTCCTGGTGGCCCTACAACTGGGGAGCATGAGAGGGAGCCTGGCGCTCCACGAAGAAGAACGGCTGGTCAACGAACTGGTCCGTATCCCCCACAAAGTGGAACTCCTCCTGGAGAAAGAGGGCGAGGTCAGGGAGATCGCGAGGGAATACGCAGGGAGTAAGAACATGCTTTTCATCGGCAGGGGGATATCCTTCCCCGTCGCGCAGGAGGGCGCCCTCAAGCTGAAGGAGGTTTCCTACATCCACGCCGAGGCTCTCGCCGCGGGGGAGATGAAGCACGGCCCCATAGCCCTGCTGGAGCCGGGGGTGCCGGTCCTGGCGGTCATACCCAGGGACAGCCTTTACGAAAAGACCCTATCGAACATACGGGAGGTTAAGGCGAGGAACGCGTCGCTGATAGCGGTGTGCACCGAGGGTGACCTTTTTGTCCCCGAACAGGCCGGTTCGGTCATAGAAATCCCTTGGACTGACGAGGAATTCACCCCCTTCCTCTCGGTGATACCCCTGCAACTCCTGTCTTTCCACATAGCGTCGACCCTCGGGAGGGAGATCGACCAACCCCGCAACCTGGCAAAAAGCGTCACCGTAGAGTAAAAGGCATCACGGGAGCCGGTGGGACGGGTCGGCCCCGTCCCGCAGCGGTTCCATGGTGAAGGGGTAGTAGATCCTCAGGTGAGTGATGCCCTCAAGAGCGTGGTCCTGCCTGCCGGAAAGAGCCGGCATCTTCCCCCAGGGCCCTCCCCCAAGCCTGGCGAGGACAAGGGGTTTACGCCCGTAGCTCGACCACAGGTCCCACAGCGCCTCACCCCTGGCCGGTCCGGGCAGGAGTCCCCCGGAAAACAGGGGAGCCGACCCTTTCAGGTCGGCCTTTCCCATCTCGGGGCCGATGATCATCCATTGGGTCATCTTCCATGCCCCGAGCATCTCGCGGGAAAAGGCGTGCTCCAACGGGATGATCTGGAAACCTCCCACCAACCCCTCCGGTGAGGTGCAGACATCTATGACGCCGGGGTGGTTCGCCCTTATTCTGCCCGTATCCTGGAAGATCGTCCCGTCGAAACGCCCCGTACCGCCGAGGGGTCTTATCACCCTTCCGAGCACCCTCGGCCCGTCGCCGTACCATGCCGTCACACGCCCCCCCGGGCGGTTCTCCAACTCAACGAAGTAGGGGCACGGGAGGGGATCGGCCATGATCTTCATGACATCCCCTTTTCGGGGTATATCTTCCACCAGGTGGGGATCGCCGTCGCTACGCTCGAAGACGACCCTGCTGCCGACCGGCGGGGCCCAGGCCCCGAAAACCGCGCGCCCCGCCTTGATGTCGGTCACGATCGCCGCGCCGGGGCCGGCAGCGGGAGCGATGGTCTCTTCGGGCAAGAGGCTTATGGTCCTCCCCTTCCCCTTTTCCACCGACAGGAGGATATGGATGGCGTTCACCGCGCTCGCCACTACGCTCTGCTCCCTCCCCCAGGCTGAGGCCGTGAAACTAGGCCATCGGCTATTGGTGGGGAGGGCTTTCACCCTCCCCAGCACTGTTTTTTTGCCGTCTTCCCCTTGGGCGCTGATCTCCCCACCGGGGATGAGTTCGACGGTTATCGTGAAGGATCCATCCAAAACGCCGGGAGAAGGCGGAAGGGCCGCCGAGGTGGCAACGGTCGGCGGAAGACCCGCGGCCAGGAGGATGGGCAAGATCATCGTCAAGAGCTTCATTATCAATTTACGGGACGCTCTTCCTCTCATGGCTTCACCCGTTTCTTGAGAGGGTCATCGCTCCCGGTCTTCTTGGGATAAAGGTGAAGGAGGGCGAAGATGGCGGCGGGCACCATGGGAGCCAAGGCTACCCAGAGGGGTGCGCAAAAGAAAAGGGTGATGGTTGAGAAAAGCAGGAATAATAAAAGTGACCCCCAAAAGGCCGAAGGAGGGACCCGGCTTTCGCTCCTGGAGACCATCACCCCCAGGATCATGGACGAGACGAAGAAAAAGGCCGTCAGTGCCAAGGGGACGCGGAACATGGTTCAGTGGGCGCGGGAGATTTTCCTTGGACTGGTATCGGCCGATCCGCGTCCGCCACAGGCACGGCACGTGCCGTAGCAGTAAACCTGCACCGCGTCGAGGTAGTGAGGGACCGATCTCCTGATCCTGTTCAGGATCCCCTTTTCCAGGGGTATGTCCTCCAGGGCCCCGCACTTCGAGCAGAGGAAATGCGCGTGGGGGGTCGGGTCGGGGTCGAAGAAAACCCTGCGATCGTCAATGGAGAGTATCTGGAGGAGGCCCGCGTCGCGGAGGATCTGGGCGGTGCTGTAGATGGTGGCGAAGGAAATGGTGGGGTAGGTCTCCTTCATCTCGCGGAAGATCTTCTCCGCCGAGGGGTGGTCCTTTCGGTCCTTTAGGAGTTTGAGTATGGCGACCCTCTGGGATGTGATCTTCAAACCCCTGCTCCTGATACGTTCGATCCCGTCCTCGACGGTCCACATGCTCCAAGACCTCCCCTTCATTATCCGGTCCTTCGGGTTGACTCAGCCTACATGTAGTTTACCATATCAAGGCGGTGGCGACACCGGACACTACAATCCTTGACACCCCGACCACCGGTGAGGCTATAATTGCAAGGTTCGATCACTGGGGTGTAGCCAAGTCGGCAAGGCGACGGACTTTGGATCCGTGATCGCTGGTTCGAATCCAGCCACCCCAGCCAGTTGGCCGGCCCAGGGGAAGCCTCGGCTTCCCCTGCTTTGTTGCGCTTTTTGGCTGAAGTCGGACCAGCCGTGTTAAAATCAAGATGGAAGTTTAAAAAGGATAACGACCAGGGGGGGGGGATGATCGCCATGGCTGTCCCGGGTACTGGGGTCCTGGTCCTGGCGGCCGGCAAGGGTACGCGGATGAAGAGCGATACTCCCAAGGTCCTTCTCGAATTGCTAGGCGAGCCGCTCCTCTTTTACCCCATGAACTCGACCGATGACCCTGGCTTCTCCGGCAGGGCGGTAGTGGTGGGCTACGGGAGCGAGGCCGTTTCCGGGTACCTCGAAGAGGCCTGGCCGGGGACGGAAATGATCGTTCAGCGGGAACAGCTCGGTACGGGCCATGCCGTCTTCACGGCCCGCGAGTGGGTCTCGCGGTTCGAACGGGTGATCATCATCCCCGGGGATGTCCCATTGATAGCCAAAGAGACGCTGACCCGGCTCAACGCCAGGAACATCGATGCCGATGAGGACTGTACCTTCCTGGTATTCGAGCCCTCGGACCCGACAGGGTACGGGCGCGTCCTCGACACGGACAGGGGTTTCAAGATTATAGAAGAGAAGGACGCCCTCGAGCACGAAAAGAAGTGCTGCAGGGTCAATAGCGGGGTTTACGTCTTCCGGTCAGGGCCGCTTTTGGAACAACTGGAGAGAATCGGCAGGGAGAACTCCCAGGGGGAGTATTACCTCACCGACGTCATCCACGGACTCTGTGAGGGTGAGAAAAGGGTCGGGATGATGACCTGCCCCGACCCGGATGAGATGGAAGGCGTCAACGACCCCCTGCAGCTGGACAGGGTCTCAAGGATCCTGAGGGGGCGTATTCTCGATCGCCACATGAGAAATGGGCTTAAGTGCGTCGATTCCGGGTCGGTATGGATCGGGCCCGGGGTGGTCATCGGTGACGATGTAACGGTCGAACCCTTCGTGCAAGTATGGGGGGCGTCAAAGATAGGGAGTCGATCCAGGCTCGGCAGTTTCTCTATTGTTAGGAACAGCGTTTTGGGCGAGAATGTCCACCTGTTGGGGCACGTGGTGATCAGCGACAGTACCGCCAGGGACGATTCCACCCTTGGCCCCTTCACCTTCGTCAGGGACGGTTCGGTGCTGGGCGAGGGGGCTTTCGCCGGCAAGTTCGTGGAGATCAAAAAAAGCGTCATCGGGGAAAGATCCAAGATCCCTCACCTGTCCTACATCGGTGACGCCACGGTAGGGAAAGGGAGCAACATAGGGGCGGGCACCGTGACCTGCAACTTTGACGGGAAAAGGAAGAACCCCACCACCATAGGAGAAGGTTGCTTTGTAGGCAGCGACACCATGCTGGTGGCCCCCGTCTCGTTGGGCGATGGTTGCTACATCGCGGCCGGGTCGGTTATCACGAAGGATGTCCCCGCCGAAAGCCTGGCTATCGGGAGAGCGAGACAGAAGAACATCGAGGGGTGGGCTCTCAGGAGAAGGAAGAACGACGGGGGAGGAGAATAAAGTTGGCCTCAAAACTGCGGGAACTGAAGGTTTTTTCGGGCAGCGCCCATTCGGAATTTACCAGGTCGATCTGCGAGAACCTCGGGGTCGGGGTCGCGACGGCGAACATCTTCCGCTTTTCTGACGGTGAGATAGGGCTTTCAGTGGAGGAGAGCGTGAGGGGTGCCGACGTTTACGTGGTCCAGCCCACCTGTGAGCCCGTCAACGAGAACCTCATGGAACTCCTGATAATGATCGACGCCATGAGGAGGGCTTCCGCCTACCGGGTGAACGTGGTCACCCCCTACTTCGGTTATGCCCGGCAGGACCGTAAATCCAAGGCCAGGGACCCCATAACCGCCAAACTGGTGGCCAACCTGATTGAAAAGGCGGGTGCCGACCGCGTCCTAGCCGCCGACCTGCACGCCGGCCAGCTCCAGGGTTTCTTCGACATCCCCGTCGATCACCTTACGGGCATACCCTTGCTCGCGGCCTACTTCAGGGACGCCCTCAAGGAGGAACTCGAACAGGACAGCCTAGTGGTCATCCCACCGGACATCGGTGCCGTGACCAGGGCCAGGCGTTTCGCCGTTCCCCTGAACGCCGACCTTGCGATCGTAGATAAGCGCCGCTCCCACGAGGTGGCCAACTTCAGCGAGGTCATGGAGGTGATCGGTGACGTTTCGGGCAAGACGGCGGTGCTCGTCGACGACATCATAGATACGGCCGGCACCATGGTGCAGGCGGCCGAAGCGGTCCTCGAAAGGGGTGCCAAAAAGGTGTACGCCTGCGCGACTCACGGTGTCCTCTCGGGCCCCGCCATTGATAGGATAAGCAGGTCACCCATTCACCAGGTGGTCCTAACCAACACGATACCACTTCAGGAAGAGAAAAAGATCGACAAGATCACCGTTCTCTCCATAGCGCCGCTTTTCGCGGAGGCCATAAGCAGGATCCACTCCGATCATTCCGTGAGCATTCTTTTCCGGTAGATCGCCACGGCCTCCTGTTCTTCTATTTCACGAGGAGGGTTTTTCATGGACAAAGGCACCAGGATAAGGCTTGAAAAACGGGAAGAAACAGGCAAACAGCACTGCAAGAGAGTCAGGAACGAAGGGAAAATCCCCGGTGTCCTCTACGGGCCCGGTTACCCGGGGTCGCTTCCCTTTTACGTGGCGGTACAGAGCATAACCCCCATCGTTCAGTCCGGGCGCTGGGAGACGGCCAGGCTTGACGTGGAGACTCCCGGTGGTAAAAAGGAACTCTGCCTCATGAGGGACCTCCAGCGGAACCCCCTTACGGGCAGCATCCTTCACGTGGATCTTCTGCAGCTCAAGAAGGGGCACAAGGTTTCGGTCAACGTACCCGTAGAGATAACCGGGAGAGAGAAGTGCGCGGGCATCAAGCAGGGAGGCGTCTTCGAACAGCTCATTCATGAGGTCGAGATGGAAGTCCTTCCCAGGGAGATACCCGCTTCCATCGTGATCGACGTGACGGGCCTGTCGCTGGACGGGGTCATCCGTATCGCCGATGTCCAGTTTCCTGAAAGCGCTGTCCTAGCCCTATCTCCCGAAGAAGTGATAGTGACCATCGCACAGCCTCGCGTCGAGGTCGAAGTCGCGCCGGAAGTGGTTGAAGAGGAAACCACCGAGGTAGAAGTGGTCACGAAGGGCAAGGCTAAGGAAGAGGAGGTCTAGCGCTCTTTGAAACTGGTTGTGGGGCTGGGCAACCCGGGGGCTCGTTACGCCTGGACGAGGCATAACGCCGGCTGGCATGTACTTGACCTCCTTCGCCAACGTTTGGGCGTCCCGAAGTCCTCTTTAACACTGGACTCGCAAGCCTGGGGTCCCATCCCCGTCGACGGCGAGAGAGTCCTCCTCCTGAAGCCGTTGACCTACATGAACCTGAGCGGGAGTGCCGTCGTTAAGGCCTTCCGCTTCTTTGATATCGGGCTGGAAGACCTTCTTGTCGTCTACGATGACGCGGCGCTCCCCTTCGGGCGGATTCGGCTGAGAGCGAGGGGGTCCGCCGGCGGCCACAAGGGGATGATCTCGGTTATAGCCCACCTGGGGTCCCTTGACTTCCCCAGGCTGCGCATCGGGATAGACTCCTCGGGATCGCAAAAGGACCTGGCGGAATACGTTACCGAAGTCTTTTCACCCGAAGAACTCGCCGAGCTTCCGGCCGTGGTGGAACGGGCCGCCGATGTAGCGTTGATATGGATCACCCGTGGAACCGATGAGGCCATGAGGGAGGCCAACTCGCCATCCCTGGACGCTCCCGGGGCTTCGAAGGGCGGCTACGGGAAGAAGGAGCAGCCCACCTAACACGATGACCGCTTTTGAAGGCCGACGACCTCTGAAGATAGGTACCACGGGGAGTTTCCTGTTCCAGCGTCCCTCTATGAAGGTCCACCTCCCGGCAGGGACATCTTCCTGGTGCTGGATCCTTAGGGATGCGGGAAGGCCGTTGCTCGCCGTCGTCCCGGACCAGTACAGGCTATCGGAGTTCGTATCGGACTGGAAGGTCCTCTTCCCCCGGGAAGAGATCCATATCCTTTCGGAGATTCCCCTCACCGAGGAGCACCTCAGGAGCGAAGCGACCAGGATCGAAAGAGGCAGCGCCGTCGAAAAATGGAACGCCTTGGGCGGCTGCATCGTGGCGACCCCCTCGGCGGTCCTGGCCCCCCTCAGCCTGCCCTTGGCCGGGGTGCAGATCGACGTGGGCCTTTCCCTGGAGAGGGACCGGTTCCTCGAATGGGCGGCCGAGTCAGGGTACAAGAGATCGGACCTGGTATGGCAGGAAGGGCAGTACGTCAGCAGGGGCAGCATCGTCGATATCTTCGACCCTTCCTACCGTTTGCCCCTCAGGATTGAGTTTTTCGATGACCGGGTCGAAAGCATCCACCTTTTCGACCCGGAAAGCCAAAGGAGCCGTTCACCCGTGGGGCTCACCCGTATCCTCGCGCTGACAGGGGGTATCGGGAAGAGGTTCGATGAAATGCTCCATCCCGACACGGGCGTCGTCCTCTTCGAACCACCGGCGCTGGAACGGTCGGTGGAGGCCTACCGCTGGATATGGAACCGGATGGCCGATGAAGGGGGGGCGGATCCTCTCATCTCTTGGGAGGAAGAACTCGAGAGGCTTTCGCGTCACCGCCATACCTCCGTCACCAGGATTGTCCAGGGGTCGGACCTACGGATCCCCGTAATGGAGGTCCAGTCCTTCAAGGGGAGGCTCGAGGCGGCTGAATCGGTCATCAGGGGCTGGCGAGGCGACGGTTTTGAAATAGCCCTTTATTCTTCCAGCGAACTGCTGATCCAATGGGCTGCCGAAGTAGGTATCACCACCCGAAAAGGCGTCCTTTCAAAGGGTTTCGTGGACCGCCGCGAAAAAAAGGTTTTCCTCTCCGACAGCGACCTGGTGGGTGTGACGCCCGTCTCCCGGGAGGGAAGGGTCACCAGGGTCCCTCCAAGAGAGTGGGAAGAGAGGATAGGGGAACTGGACTTCGTGATCCACGAGGACTACGGCATCGCCAGGAACTTGGGCATCGAGAGGGTGACTTCCGGCGGGATGGACAGGGACTGCCTGATCCTGCTCTTCGCGGAGAACAGGAGGCTCCTCCTCCCATTGGTGCAGCTTTACAAGATCACCCCCTACCCGGCCTTCTCCGGGGAAGAGCCCCCACTGGACAGCCTCAGAGGCACCGCGTGGAAGAAAGCCTCCCTCAAGGCGAGGGAGAAGGCCAAGGAGGCCGCCCGTCAAATCCTCGCCCTCTACGCCACGAGGGAGATGAGCCGGAAGGAACCCTTGCCCCCCGATGGTGAGCTGGTGGAGAGGTTCGAAAGCGCTTTTCCCTTTGAGGAGACCAGCGACCAGCTGTCGGCCATCCGCTCCATCAAGATGGACATGGAGGACCACCTCCCCATGGACAGGCTTCTCGTAGGCGATGTGGGCTTCGGGAAGACCGAGGTCGCTTTTAGGGCGGCCGTAAAGGCCGCCGAGGCGGGGCGGCAGACGGCTTTCCTCGTACCCACGACGCTCCTGGCTTTTCAACACTTCGAATCCTTTTCCACCAGGATAACGGGCCTCCCGGTGAGGGCCGAGGTGCTCTCCCGGTTTGTCCCGCGGAAGAAACAGGAGGAGATCAAGGGCGATATCGAGAAGGGGCTCGTAGACGTGGTCTTTGGGACCCATAGGCTCCTCCAGGGTGACCTAAAGTTTCGGAGGCTCGGCTTGATCGTCATCGATGAGGAACACCGTTTCGGTGTCCTGCACAAGGAACGGCTGAAGAAACTTGACCCGTCAATCGACGTGCTCAGCATCTCGGCCACGCCCATACCGAGGACGCTCCACATGGCCCTGGGAGGGATAAACCACATTTCCATGATATCGTCGCCCCCCTACAGGCGGCAGCCCGTCATGACCTTCGTGGGGCCCTGGAGGGACGACCTGTTCAGGGAAGCCGTCCTGAGGGAGAGGGCCAGGGGTGGGCAGGTCTTTTTCGTCCACAACAGGATCGAAACCATCGACGACGTCGCCGCCAGGACGCGGTTGGCCTTCCCCGATCTCAGGGTGGATGTCGTCCATGGTCGAATGGAAGAGAGAAGGCTTGAAGAGGCCATGATCAAGTTCACCAGGAGGGGAACGGACCTCCTCGTCTGCACCACCATCATTGAGAGCGGCCTCGACCTGCCCGGTGCCAACACCCTCATCGTGGACAACGCCCAGGACCTCGGCCTGGCCCAGATGTACCAACTGAGGGGCAGGGTGGGAAGAAGGGAAGAACAGGCCTTTGCCTTTTTCTTTTACCCTCCCGACAGGGTCATGCCCTATGAAGCCCTTGAACGCCTCGAGGCGATCGCCGGCCTGAGCGACCGGGGGGGCGGTTTCGCCCTCGCGAAAAGGGACATGGAGATCCGCGGCGGCGGTCAGCTGATAGGGACCCGCCAACATGGGCATATTGACAGGGTGGGTTTCAATGCCTACTTCAAGATGCTGGAGGAGGAGGTCGCCTCCGAGTCCGGCGGGGAACCAGTCCAGGGGGTTAGGATGGAGATCCGGATCCCCGTCATCCTCCCCAGCAGTTACGTACCCCAGTCCAGCGTCAGGATAGCCCTCTTCAGGAGGCTTCTGCGGGTCGAGGGCGTCGGGGAGGTGCTCGAACTGGAGAAGGAGATCAGGGAGCGCTTCGGCCCAATACCCCGATCGGTGGAGTTCATGTTGGCCTCGGCGAAGGTCCGGTCCACGGGGCGCCGCAATGGGTTACAATACGTTCATTGCGCCCTGGAGGAGACCCGGGCCGGGGGAGACCCCCCAAAACTCCGGGAACTCGCTTCGGGTAAAGCGGGGTGGTTGCCGGCGTCGAGCGGCATCCTCACAGGGCCCGGGGGGTACAGGGGGATGATGGAACTCGCCGAAATGCTCGAAGCTTCCCGTCAAGGTGAAGCTCTGGGAGAGGGATAATGGTCAGGGCATCGAGGGTTCACGAAGAGATTGATGGGTTGCTTTCAATAATGGAAAGGCTCCGGGAGCCCGGCGGCTGCCCCTGGGACAGGGAACAGACCCTGGAGAGCCTGAGGCCCTTTATACTCGAAGAAGCCTATGAACTGGTGGACTCCATAGAAAAGGATGACCCCGGCGCCATTTGCGAGGAAAGCGGCGACCTGCTCCTCCAGGTGGTTTTTGTCGCCCAGATATGCATGGAGAAGGGCCTTTTCGACCTGGCCGACTCCATAAGGTGCCTCAATGAAAAACTGGTGAGGAGGCACCCCCATGTTTTCGGCGGTCAGAGAGTCGAGGCTGGTTCCGCCGTCAGCAGGAACTGGGACCTAATTAAGCAGGGCGAAAGAAGGATCAAGCGCGAGGATTCCTCCCTCTTCGCGGGGATACCCCCCAGCCTCCCGGCGCTGGTCAAATCCAGGCAAATACAGGAAAGGGCGGCCAAGGTGGGTTTTGATTGGGAAGAGGGGGATATCGGACCCATTGTCGACAAGATCCGCGAGGAGATGGAAGAACTCAACGAAGCCATCGACTCCCGGGACAGGGAACACATCGAGGAGGAGATCGGCGATATTTTCTTTGCGCTAGTCAACCTATCCAGGCATTTTAAGATAGAAGCAGAGTTCAGCCTCCAGAGGGCGAACAGGAAATTTGAATCCCGGCTTCGCTTCATGGAAGAAAGGGTTGAACGCAGCGGAAGGCCCTGGTCGGACTATACCCTTGATGAACTGGAGGCTCTCTGGGTCGACGCCAAGGGAGAGTAAGAGAGGAAAGGGCTCGTAAAAGGCTTTTCGTCGGAGGTGACGACATGAGCGCGCAATCACAGAAAGAGGAGAAGGCCGCCCCCGCGGTGGAGAAACGAGAGAGAGGGGGTACCGGGGAGGCGCCGAAAAGAAAGATAGGTATCACTGAGACGGCCCTAAGGGACGCCCACCAGTCCATAATGGCGACGAGGCTTCGGACCGAGGACATGATCCCCGTGGCGGAACAGATGGACGAAGTGGGGTACCACTCCCTTGAAGTGTGGGGGGGCGCCACCTTCGATACCTGCATGCGTTTCCTCGAGGAAGATCCCTGGGAACGCCTTCGGACGTTGAGAAAGCGGTTCCAGAAGACAAGGCTCCAGATGCTCCTTCGGGGGCAGAACATTGTGGGCTACCGGCACTACGCCGACGATGTTGCGAGGGAGTTCGTCAAAAGGGCCGTCGGCAACGGCCTCGACATAATCAGGGTTTTCGACGCCCTGAATGACCTCAGGAACATGGAGGTCGCCGCCGACCAGGTCAAAAAGGAAGGGGCCCACCTCCAGATGAGCCTCTCTTACACGATCTCCCCCATGCACACCCTGGAGGCCTTCGCGGACATGTCCCTCAAGATGAAGAGGATGGGCGCCGATTCCATTTGCATCAAGGACATGGCGGGACTCCTCGGGCCGGTCCAAGCCCACAAACTGGTGAAGGCGGTGAAAAGGAAGACGTCCCTGCCGGTCCAGGTCCATTCCCACTACACCAGCGGCATGGCCGCCATGGCTTATTTCGCCTCGGTGTTGGCCGGGGCCGATGTGGTGGACTGCGCAATCTCGCCCTTCGCGATGGGGACCAGCCAGCCTGCCACGGAGACGATGGTGGCGGCCCTCGCGGGGAAGAACTTCGAGACCGGCATAGCCCTCGAGAGGCTGGTCCCTGTGTCGGAGTACTTCAAGGAACTCCGGGAGAAGTACAGCAAGCTGATCATGGGTCTTGAGGGGGTTGACATCAACGTCCTCGTCTACCAGATCCCCGGCGGGATGTATTCCAACCTCGTGAGCCAGCTCAAGGAGCAGGATTCCCTCGACAGGCTCCAGGATGTGCTCCGGGAGGTCCCGATAGTCCGCAGGGAGATGGGCTATCCTCCCTTGGTCACGCCCACGAGCCAGCTCGTCGGCACGCAGGCAACGCTGAACGTCCTCATGGGCGAGAGGTGGAAGATGGTTTCCAAGGAAGTGAGGCAATACTTCCTAGGGTACTATGGAACGCCCCCCGGACCGCTGGACAAGGATGTCCAGAAGAAGGTCATCGGTGAAGAGAGGCCGATAACCTGCCGGCCGGGGGAGGTCCTGGAACCGGAATTGCCCGGTGTCTACAAGACCATGGGGGACTGGATAACGCAACCGGAGGACGCGCTGAGCTACGCCCTCTTCCCGGCCGTCGCGAAGGACTTTCTTGTAAGGAAGTTTGCCAGGGAAAACCTCAGGGACGTGGGCCTCCAGCCCCTGGTGGAAGGCACGGCCTACCCGCTTTAAATCTGATCGTTGTCAGCATCTGGATAATGGGGGTGTTTTTCATGGGTACCGAGGAAAGGGTGAAGACGCTCATCGAGGAACAGGTCAGACCGGCCCTCCAGTCCCACGGGGGGGATATCGAACTAGTGAGTTATGACCCCGACGGCGGGGTCGTGACCGTAAGGCTGAAAGGGGCCTGCGGCAACTGCCCCTTTGCCGCCGAGACGCTGCGTTCCCAGGTGGAAGCCGTCATCAGGAAGGAGATCCCCGAGATAGAAAAGGTCGTCAGGACGGGATGAGACCCGTAAGTGGTGAGGAGACAGCAGCCGAAAGGGCGGACCGCGGCCACACCGGTACCGTGGAGGCCGCGGAGGAAGAGACCTTTTCACGCCTCCTGGGCCCGAGGGACGAGAATCTGAGGCTCATCGAGGAGCGTTATCCCGTCAGGCTCGTCGTCCGGGACCTCCTCATCACCGTCCATGGGCCCGACGCCGGTGCCGTGGACCTTGTCACGGAACTGCTCCGGCAACTGATGAAGATCGCCCGAAAGGGCCATGCGCTCCGGCCCGCCGAGGTCACCTACGCCATGAACGCCTTCGCCGAGCAGGGTGTCATTGATCTTATGCCCTTGTATGAGGACGTGATATGCCTCACCCACAGGGGGAAGCCGGTACGCCCGAAAACCGAGGGGCAGAAACGCTACGTCGATGCCATACGGAAAAACGACGTCCTCTTCGCCGTAGGCCCTGCCGGGACAGGCAAGACGTACCTGGCCGTAGGGCTTGCCGTGGCCGCCCTCAAGGAAGGCAAGGTCAACAGGGTCGTCTTGGTCCGCCCCGCCGTGGAAGCCGGCGAAAGCCTGGGCTACCTCCCGGGGGATCTCAGGGAGAAGGTGGAGCCCTACCTTAGGCCGCTTTACGATGCCTTTTACGAAATGTTCTCCCCGGAGAGGTTCACGAAGTACGTCGAGAAGAAGATCATAGAGATTGCCCCCCTGGCCTACATGAGGGGCAGGACCCTGAACGACAGCTTCATAATACTCGACGAGGCTCAAAACACCACGCCGGAACAGATGAAGATGTTCCTCACCAGGCTCGGCTTCGGGTCGAAGGCGGTCGTCATCGGCGATATAACCCAGATCGACCTGCCATCGGGGAAGAAGTCGGGCCTCAAGGTCGTCAGGAATATTCTGAAGGGGATTCCCGGGGTCGAGTTCGTGTCCCTGGGCAAAAACGACGTCGTCCGCCACGAAGTCGTCCAGAGGATCGTCCAGGCCTATGAAGAACATGAACAAAAGCAGCGATAAAGGTCCCGCCCCATCACAACAAAGACTCACCGCAGGCAACCCGGCCGGCGACAAGGGATACCGCCCTCACTGGGCCGCTGCCGTCATGCTGGCTGCCGTCGCTTCAATACTCCTCGCCGGCGCGTGGCACTTCAAGGAAGGGGAGAGCTCTTTCAGGGTGGGCAGCCCTGCCATGAAAACCTACTATGCCCATTCCCGCATGAGGATAGTCGATGAGAGCGCCACAAGGGCCCTGAGGGAACAAAGAATGTCCGATATCGGGGGCGTCCTGGTTAAGGACAGGAAGTTCCCCGAAGAGGTCCGGGGCCAGTTCACCGCCCTGGAAAAGGGGGATTATGCCGCCGTTCTTCCCGGTTCCCTGTCCAGGATAATGGAAAGCCTTCCCGAGGACTCGGCCCGGAGGATAATCGGCGTCGCTTCGAGGGTCGCCCTATCTTACCAGGATTCCCTTTCGGGGGGAGCGGAACTTCCGGCTGACATCCTGTGGAGGAGCCTTGAGACTTCGGGCCTTTCCATACCGGAACAGAACCTTGCTTTCCAAATCCTGGACCACGTCGTGGAAAGAGCCCTGGTCGTGGACCCCGAAGTGACCCGGGAGGTGAGATCCCTCGCGGCTTCCGAGGTCGAACCCGTCGAAAGGGTGTTGTCGGTGGGGGACATCATCGTCAGGGAGGGCGAGGTGATCTCGCCCGAGGTCGCCCTCGTTCTTCGGGCGCAGGGGTACCCCGAGGCCTTCTTCCCCTGGAAGACCCTGGCCTTCATCGTGACGGGGGTCCTTTCCTGGGTTTCCTGGATGGGTTGGTTCTCTAGGCGCCGGGAGTATCATTTCGACGCCCGGGAATGGGCGTTCATGGTCACGATCCTCATCGCCGGGTGGGTGGCCATGTCCCTGTCGTCCCTGCTCGGGGGGAACGGGCTGGGGGTCATCACACTGGCCGGCTGGGCTTTCCTGGCCCTCCCGGGCTCCTTTGCGTTCCACCTCGTCCTATGGGGGGGGATCGTCGGGTCGGTGATCACTTCGGGCAGTTCATCGGCGGGATTGATGCTTTCGGTGTTCACTTCGGGCTTAACGGCCAGCCTGGCTTACCTTCTTCTCAGGAAGATCACGGGCCGCTTGGACCTTCTTCGCAAGATGGCCCTCCTGGGGATTTCCCTCGCCCTCGGGGGTTTCTTCATCGGCTGGGGTCTTTACCTTCCCTCCGGAGGCTCGGTCCTCCTATCCCTTTCGGCCTCGGCCCTGGCCTGGACCCTGGTGACCCTGGCTTCTCTCCCCTTATGGGAGAGGTTTTTCGACATCCTCACGCCCGTCCGCCTCGTGGCCCTGACGCACCCTTCACACCCGCTGCTGAAAAGGCTCCAGCTGGAAGCCCCCGGAACCTATCACCACTCACTGATGGTCGGAACGCTCGCTGAAGCCGCAGCGGAGAAGCTGAAGATGGACCCCCTCCTGGTCAAGGCGGGGGCGTACTTTCATGACGTCGGGAAGCTCAGGAGGCCCCAGTTCTTCGTCGAGAACCAGCAGACGGGTCACAATCCCCACGACGAACTGGCACCTTCACTCTCGGCGCTCATAATAATATCCCATGTGCGGGACGGGCTTGAGACGGCCCGCCAGTTCGGTGTCCCGAAAAAGATCAGGACCTTCATAGGTGAACACCATGGGACCACCTGTCTTCATTATTTTTTCAAGAAGGCCCTGGGCGCCGATCCTGACCTGCCCATGGAGCAATTCTGCTACCCCGGAGGCCGCCCCTCCAGCCTGGAATCGGCGGTCCTCATGCTCGCCGATTCGGTCGAGGCCGCCGTCAGGGCGGCCGCCCCGGCCATTACCGACAGCCGCGAACTGGAAGAAATGACGAAGGAGGTCATAGACACTAAGGTGGCTGAATCCCAGCTGTCCGATGTACCCCTCACATTCCAGGACCTCACGGGGATAAAGGCCGCCTTCATCGAGACCCTCAAGCACATGTATCACACCAGAAAGGTCACCCCGCTGGAAAAGACGGGGAATGCGCCTCGGGAGGCCGCCGTGTCATGAGGGTCATCACGGAGGTGACCGGCGAGACCCAAGGCCTGGTGCCGGTCGAGGTCCTTGACGGGATACCCGGAGCGTTAGGGCCCGTCGCGGAGGAGGTCTTCCGGTTCCTTTGCCCGGAGTGGAACTCCTCGGGGGATCTTTTCCTCTCGGTGCATTTTATCGACGAAGGCGAGATGAGCGAGCTCAACCGTCGCTTCATGGGAGAAGGGCACCCCACGGACGTCCTGTCCTTCCCGATCCATGCCTCCAGCGGGGGGTTTTGCTGCCCAACCTCCCTCCCCGAATGCTTGCTGGGGGATATAATGGTCTGCCTCCCGCGGGTGCTAGAGAACGCCCTGGAGGCGGGTCACCCGCCGGTGAGGGAATTGGCCCTCGTCCTGGTCCATGGACTGCTGCACCTTTTGGGTTGGGACCACGAGACGGAGGAAGGAAGGCGCGAAATGTGGGATATCCAGGGGCACTTCCTGGAACGAGTGGAACGTTGCCTCACCCCCCCGGAGGAAGGGGCGGGCCCTGGGGCATAACAAGAAAGGATTGAGTTGCAGGTGCAGGAAGAGATCATCCGAAGTATCCTGATCCTGGCCGTTCTTCTACTCTTCTCGGCTTTTTTCAGCAGCAGCGAGACGGCGATCACCTCCATAGGCCGAGGCAAACTACTGGCGATCCAGGAAAATAACCCCAAGAGAAGAAAGGGTATTGACTGGCTAATCTCGGACATGCCCCGGGCCCTGACGGTCATTCTTATAGGGAACAACCTCGTCAACATAGCCGCCAGCGCCGTGGCTACCCAGGTGGCGTTATCGCTGATCGGGGCGAAGGGGCTCCTTCTGGCCGTGGCCTTCACGACGGTGGTGATAGTGATCTTCGGTGAGATACTCCCCAAGAGCGTCGCCATACTGAAACCCGACGGGATCGTCTCCGGTGCCCTGCCCCTCCTCCGGTTCATAAACATGATCTTTTCGCCCCTCGTCTGGGTCACCGTGGGAATCGTCAAGTTCTTCGGGTCCCTGCTGAAGGTGGACCTCTCCTCCCAGCACCCCTTCGTTACCAGGGAGGAGATCGAGCAGATGGTCAACATAGGGGAGGCCTCCGGGGTCTTCGAAGAGGAGGAGCGCAGGATGATCCACGGCGTCATCTCCTTCGAGGAGACCAGGGTCTACGAGATCATGATACCCAGGACGGACATGGTGGCGGTGCCCGGTGACACCGATATAAGCGAATCCCTCCCGGTTTTCAGGGAGTGCGGGCATTCGAGGCTCCCGGTTTACGGGAAGAGCCCCGACCATATCCTGGGCATACTTTACGTGAAGGACCTGATAGGGGCTTTCACGTCGGGCGACCCGTCGATCAAGGTCTCTTCCCTCGCGAGGGAGGCCCTTTTCGTACCCGAAACGATGAGGCTGGCCGACCTTTTCGAAGTGATGAGGGGCCGAAGGGTCCACATGGCCATCGTCATCGATGAATACGGCGGGACCGCCGGCCTGGTCACCCTGGAGGATCTCATCGAGGAGATCGTCGGGGAGATACAGGATGAATACGACGATGAAAGCGCCCTTATTCAGAAAGAACCCGACGGCAGCTACCTCGTCAGGGGCCAGATGGGGCTGGAAGACCTCAGTGAAGCCGTGGGATACCCCTTCGAATCCAGTGACATGGACAGCGTCGGGGGGCTGGTCCTCTCCCTAGCCGGGCGCTTTCCCGACAAGGGACAAAGGCTCACTTACGGCCACTGGGAGTTCCAGGTCCTGGAGGTGGAGGACCACCGGATCAAGCTGGTCAAGATGACCCCCCTGGATGACCTTTACAGGATCGGGGAGGTATCGGAATGAAGGATTCCACAGGGAGAGGCCCTCTTAAGAAGGAAGAACTCGAGGCTCTCATGGAGCAGGCGAGGGGCGCGCGGGAGAAGGCCTACGCCCCCTACTCGGGGTTCACCGTGGGAGCCGCCGTGCTCTCCGGTTCCGGGGAAGTCTTCCTGGCTGGGAACCTGGAGAACGCCAGTTACGGGCTTTCGGTCTGCGCCGAGAGAAATGCCATTACCCTGATGGTGGCTTCCGGGAGGAGAGACCCCGTGGCCATGGCCATCGCGGGGCCCGAGGGCGTCCCTTGCCCTCCCTGCGGCGCCTGCCGCCAGGTCCTGGCGGAGTTCAACCCCGCCATGGCCATCATCCTCGAGGACGGGGCCGGCGGGTTTGAAGTCCTCTCGCTGGAGTACCTTTTCCCCAGGCCCTTCAGGCTGTGAAAGGGCGGCGAATGAGGGGAGGCCCAGCGTTCCGGTCCGGTTTCGTGGCGGTAGTGGGCAGGCCCAACGTGGGGAAATCGACGCTGGTCAACGCCCTGGTGGGCGGCAAGGCCGCCATAGTATCGGACAAGCCCCAAACCACCAGGAACAGCGTCAGGGCGGTGCTCAACGACCCGCGGGGACAGATCGTCTTCGTCGATACCCCGGGGCTCCACAGGCCCCTTCACAGGCTGGGACGTTTCCTGGAAAGGCAGGCGGCGGCTTCCCTTGAGGCGGCCGATGTCGTATGTTTCATGGTGGAGGCCGGTGACAGCAGGGTGGGCAAGGCCGACGGGATCATCCTGGACCTGCTGGAAAGGATTCGCGTGCCCGTCGTCCTCGTCGTGAACAAGATTGACGCCCATGACCGCGACCACAGCCCCTACGGCTGGGAATGCTTCACCCGGAGGAGGGGGTTCGCCCATGTCCTAGCCGTGTCGGCCCTTGAGGGGCGCAACCTGGATCTCCTGGTGGAGACCCTTTTCGACCTTTTGCCCCCGGGTCCCCCCATCTTCGACGACGACAGGCTGGTGGACTGCACCGAACGATTCCTGGCGGCCGAGGTTATCAGGGAGAAAGTACTTGAGCGCACCGAGCAGGAGGTACCCCATAGCGTCGCGGTAGTCGTGGAAGAATTCAGGTCCCCCGACGAGTACCCCGAAAGGAGGAACCTCCTGGTACGAGCGACCCTTTTCGTCGAGAAGCCGGGCCAGAAGGCCATCCTCATCGGTAAGGGCGGCGCGAAACTGAAGGACATCGGTGGACTCGCGCGAAGGGAATTGGAGGAGGTTTTCGGGTACGATGTTTACCTGGACCTTTGGGTCAAGGTCAAGCCGGGGTGGAGGAACTCCGAAAGGGAGCTCCGGAGAATGGGCTATACCTAGAGGGGACGCCTTCCGGGAGGACAAACCCGGCCAGGGCCTGCTCCGGAAGCAGGGGGTCGTCCTTCGAAGGAAGGACTCCAACGAGGGCGACCGGAGCATATACGTCCTTCTCAGGGGCGAAGGTCCGCTCTGGCTGATCGCTCCCGGCGCCGCCAGGGGAAAGGTGAGGTTCGGGGGAGCCACCGATCCCCTGGTCTGGGGTACTTTCCACATTTACCGGGGACCTAACCGGTGGTACCTGAGAGAGGTGGACGTCCGGAAGGATTTTTTGCCCCTGAGGAAATACCCCTCCCGCATAAGGAGGGCCGCCGAGTGGGCCGCGTCCTTGGTAAAATATACGCTTCCAGGGCATGCCTCCGATGACCTTTTGCCTATTTTCTACTGGTCCCTGTGCATCCTGGAATCGGGCCGCCTCAGGGAAGACCTGGCGGGCTGGCGTTTCTACTGGCGATGGTTAAGGAGTTGGGGCCTCGCCCCCGATCTCGAGCGCTGCCAGGGATGCGGCACACCGCTCGGGGAGGCCCTTTTCAGCGAAGGATCGTTTTTCTGCGCCCGGTGCTCCGGCGGCAGGCAGGGGTTAAGGCTCAGCGGCCAGGACCGGGGCGAACTCTTCGCGGTTTCGGTGTTGGGCCACGAAAAAGTATTGGCGATGGAGGGCCTTCCCGGGATCGATCCCGGGAAAGCTGAATCCTGCGCGAGGATGCTGGTGAGGACCTTGTCGGACAGGGTGTAACATCGAACCAGAGGGGGGAATACCGGGGTGAACCTGCAGGAGATTATGATGCGCCTTCAAAAGTTTTGGGCTGAACAGGGATGCGTGATCCAGCAACCCTACGATATCGAGGTCGGGGCCGGCACCATGAACCCGGCCACGACGCTGCGAGCGCTCGGCCCCGAACCCTGGAGGGTCGCCTACATGGAACCGTCAAGGCGTCCGGCCGATGGGAGGTACGGGCAGAACCCGAACAGGCTCCAGCACTACTACCAATTCCAGGTAATAATCAAACCCGCGCCGGAGGAGATTCAGGAGACCTACCTTGAGAGCCTCAGGGCCTTGGGGATAGAACCGGCCGACCATGATATCCGTTTCGTCGAGGACGACTGGGAATCACCCACCATCGGGGCCTGGGGTCTGGGCTGGGAGGTATGGCTCGATGGGATGGAGATCACCCAGTTCACCTACTTCCAACAGGTGGGCGGCATGGACATGGACCCCGTAGCGGCGGAGATCACCTACGGGTTAGAACGGATAGCCATGTACGTACAGAAGGTAGACAACGTCTTCGACCTCGAATGGGTGGGGAAGATCACCTACGGGGATATTCATCACCAGGGAGAAGTTGAGCACTCCACCTATAATTTCGAGGTTTCCGATGCGGAGATGCTTTTTCGGCTCTTCTCCCTGTACGAGGCCGAGGCGAAAAGCGCCCTCTCCAGGGGGCTGGTGCTGCCCTCCTACGATTACGTTCTGAAATGCTCCCATGTTTTCAACCTCCTCGACGCGAGGAACGCCATAAGCGCCACGGAGCGGACGGGGTTCATTTCCAGGGTCCGTGCCCTGGCGGGCTCCTGCTGCCAGTCCTACGTCAGGCAGAGACAGGCAATGGGTTTCCCCTTGATGGGAAAATTCGACGACATGATCGAGAGGTAGAACGATGGGCGCTAGAGACCTGCTTCTTGAGATAGGGACGGAGGAGATCCCCTCCAGGTTCATCCCGCCGGCTCTTTCGGAGTTGGCGGCCATCGCCGAGGAGGAATTGCGCTCGGAAAGGCTCGTCTTCGAGAACACACAGGTTTTAGGGACACCCCGGAGGATCGTGCTGATCACCCGGTCCCTGGAGGAGAAGCAGCAGGACAAGAGCGAGGAATTCAAGGGACCCGCCTGGGCATCCGCCTTCGACCCCAGCGGCAACCCCACCAAGGCAGCCCGGGGTTTCGCCAAGAGCAAGGGCGTCGATGTGGACTGCCTTGAAAAAAGGGACTTCGGCGGCCAGGAATTCGCCGTGGCCGTCAAAAGGGAGGAGGGGCGGCCTTCGTCGGCCATCCTTCCGGCCGTCCTTGGAAGAGTGATACAAAGATTGTCCTTCCCCAAGAGCATGTACTGGGACCGGACCTTTCATCGTTTCGCCAGGCCCGTGCGATGGCTTCTGACCCTTTATGGAGATGAACTGCTGAAGGTGGACTTCGGCCTGGTTACCTCCGGCCGTTTCACCAGGGGACACCGCTTCATGGGCGTCCGGAAGATAGAGGTTTCACAGGTAGGGGAGTATCTCGAGAAGTTGCATGACAACTTCGTCATCGCCGACCCGCAAAAGAGGCGTGAAAAAATGCTCGCCGGCATCGCCTCGATCGAGAAAGAGGTGGGCGGCAAGGCGGTCCTCGACGGCGATCTCGTCGAGGAGAACCTCTTTCTCGTCGAATACCCCGTACCGTTCTACGGCTCCTTCGACCGATCCTTTCTCCAGATACCCGAGGAGGTCCTCATCACCACGATGAAAAACCACCAACGGTATTTTCCGGTAAGGGATGACAGTGGGAACTTGAAGCCCTGCTTCATCGGCGTCAGCAACAATCGGGCCGCCAACATGTCCGTCGTGAGGGAGGGGAACGAGAGGGTTCTAAGGGCAAGGCTCTCCGACGCTTCCTTCTTCTGGGAAGAGGATCAGAAGGTACCCCTTTCTGCAAGGGTGGACTCCCTCAAGAAAATCGTTCACCACGATAAACTGGGAACGGTCTACGAAAAGGTATCCCAAGTACGGGAGCTTTGTGGTGTTCTCTGCCGGATGATGGACCTTTCATCGGAGGAGGTGAAAATGGTCGACCGCGCCGCCTTTCTCGCGAAGGCAGACAGCGTCACCGACATGGTCTACGAATTCCCCGAACTAAGGGGCGTTATGGGCCGGGAGTACGCAGCCAGGGACGGGGAAAACCCAAGGGTGGCCCTGGCGCTCTTGGAGCAGTACCTGCCGTCGTCCTCCGGTGACCGTGTACCCTCGGATATCATCGGCGCCATCCTGGGGATCTGCGACAGGATCGACACGATCATCGGTGGGTTCAAGGCGGGACTCCAGCCAACGGGATCCCAGGACCAGTACGGAATCCGAAGGGCCTCCCGGACGCTCAACGAGATCCTCTGGGGTATGGACCTCGATGTCAATATCGCGTCGTTGGTTGAAGCCTCCTCCCTGTCGCGCGGCCTATCAAAGGACCAGCAGGAAGCCGCTTCAGGGTTCATCCTGCAGAGGCTCCACAACCAACTCCGCGAGAGGGGCTTCTCTCACGAACTGACCACGCTGGCCGTCTCGGTGACGGGATCGAGACCCAACCAGGCCTTGAAACTGCTGGAGGCCTTCCAGGAGGTCCAGGGGACCGACTGGTTCGCCGGCCTAGTCACGTCGGCGGTCAGGGTCAGGAATATCCTCCAGAAAACCGATAGGTCCCCGAATGCCCTGGATGCGGCCCTTCTCACCGAGGCCGCTGAGAGGGAACTCTACGAGGCCGTTGTACTGCTAGCCCCCCAGGTAGACGAGGCCGTGAGGGCGTGGGACTGGAACGGCCTGACCCTGGCCCTTTCCAAACTGGAGCCCTACATATCCGCCTTTTTCGACAAGGTGCTCGTGATGGACAACGATGAGCGTATCAGGAACAATAGGATAGCCCTCCTGGAAAGATGCGACGGGTTGTTCAAGACGTCCGGGGACCTGGGGCTGCTGAAGGCTTGACCAAAGCAGGGGTTTTCAGATCGACCGTGGAGGACTTGCCATGGAAGGAAAGAATGACCATCAGCCGATGCCCGTTTTCGTGGTCTCCGATTTCACCGGGGAGACGGCGGAGCATGTCGCGAAAGCGGCGCTGAGCCAGTTCGCTACGGATGCCATTACCCTTCAAAGGTTCCGTTACATCAACAACCGGGATAGGGCCCTGGAAGTCCTCGAAGAAGCCGAAGGCGAAAAGGCCATGATCGTCTGCACCTTGGTCGACCACGAACTGAGGCGCTGGTTCGTCGAGAAGGCGGACCACCAGGGGACGGATGTGATCGATATACTCGGGCCCATCCTGGACATGCTCGAGGCTCGCCTCGGTCACGCCCCCCTGGAGACCCCCGGCCTGATGAGAAGAATGGATGAGGAGTATTTCCGGAGGGTGAAGGCCATCGAGTTCGCCATCAAGTGCGATGACGGGAGGTGCGCCGAACACCTCCTGTCGGCGGACGTGGTCATCCTGGGGGTATCCAGGACGAGCAAGACCCCCCTCTGCATGTACCTCGCCCACCGCGGTTTCATGGTGGGTAATGTGCCCCTCATACCCGAAACGGAGCCCCCCGGTGAGATCTTCGAGATCTCCCCCGAGAGGATCTTCGGGCTGACGGTCCAACCCGAGAAACTCGTGGACATCAGGAAGGAGAGGTTGCGCCTCCTTGGCCTCGATTCGGATATCTCCAACTATGCCCAATGGGAGAGGGTCGAGGAGGAGATCCAGTTCGCGAGGAACATCATGCGGAAGATCGGTTGCCGGGTCCTTAACGTCACCAACAGGGCCATTGAAGAGACAGCCCAGGAGATCCTGGATTTCCTGAGAGCCTGATCAAACCCAAAACGCCGTGGAGGTCGAAAAGCATGACGAAAACCGGGGATGAAAGAAAAAGATACGTTTTTCATTTCACCGAGGGCGGCGCCGAAAAGAGATCGCTCCTGGGCGGCAAGGGGGCCAACCTTGCGGAGATGCTTAAGATCGGGCTCCCCGTTCCACCGGGATTCACCATTTCGACCGAGGCCTGTCTCGGTTACCTTGAAAAAGGGAGTCAATTCCTGGACGAAGTGTGGGGTGAGATCCGGGTTGCCATGACCGATCTCGAAAAGGAGACGGGCAAGACCTTCGGCGGAACCGCCGACCCGCTCCTCGTCTCTGTCCGTTCCGGGGCGGCAGTCTCCATGCCGGGCATGATGGACACTATACTGAACCTAGGCCTCAACGCCGACTCCGTCAAGGCTCTCGCCGCGGAGTCGGGCGATGAGAGGTTCGCCCTTGACAGCTACAGGAGGTTCATCCAGATGTTCTCCAACGTGGTCCTGGGCCTGGAAGGATCTGTCTTTGAGAATGTCCTTCACCAGGTCAAGAAGGACCTCGGAGTCACCTACGATTTCCAAGTCCCCCCATCAGCCTGGAAGGGCGTTATTTCAAGGTACCTCAAGATAGTGGAGCATGAGACGGGCGCTCCCTTTCCCGAAGCCCCGTGGGTTCAACTGAAGAGATCCGTCGAGGCGGTCTTTCTCAGTTGGAAGAACCCCAGGGCCATCACCTACAGGAGGATCAACAGAATCCCCGACGACCTGGGCACGGCCGTAAACATAATGGCCATGGTCTTCGGCAACCTGGGGGATGACTGCGGAACGGGTGTTTGCTTCACGAGGAACCCCTCAACGGGGGAGAAAAAACTGTACGGCGAGTTCCTCGTGAACGCCCAGGGAGAGGATGTCGTGGCCGGCATAAGGACACCGAACCCAATCGACGAGTTCGGGTCACGGCTGCCCGGGGCCGACAGGGAACTCCACCGGATCGCGGAGCTGCTGGAGAAGCACTACAAGGATGTCCAGGATATCGAGTTCACCGTCGAACGGGGCAAGCTTTACATGCTTCAGACCCGGAGCGCCAAGCGCACCGCCAAGGCCGCTGTGAGGACTGCCGTGGACATGCATGCCGAAGGGCTCATCGATGCCGCCACAGCCGTGTCCAGGGTGACCCCGGACCAGGTCGAACAGCTCCTCCACAAGCAGATCGACCCCGAGGCCACCTTCGATGTCGCCGCCAAGGGGCTGCCGGCGTCACCGGGAGCGGCGGTGGGCATAGCCGTTTTCGATGCCGACGAAGCCGAGAAGGCGGCCCAGTCGGGGCAACCGGTCATCCTCGTGAGGCCGGAGACGACCCCTGACGATATCCACGGGCTTTACGCCGCCCAGGGAGTCCTGACCAGCAGGGGAGGTATGACGAGCCACGCCGCCGTCGTCGCCCGGGGGCTTGGGAAACCCTGCGTTTCCGGGTGTGAATCGGTGGCCATCGACGCCGTTAAGGGTGTTATGATCGTCGGAGGCCGATCACTCAATAAGGGAGAGACCCTCACCATCGACGGGTCAAAGGGCCACGTGATCTTCGGCGAAGTGCCCCTTGTACAGCCCTCCTTCACCGACGATTTCAGGGAACTGCTGGATATAGCCGATTCCGTGTCGGCCCTGGAAGTCTGGGCGAACGCCGATACCCCCGCCGACGCGCAGAGGGCGAGGTCCTTCGGGGCCAGGGGTATAGGCCTTTGCAGGACGGAACACATGTTCATGGCCACGGGGAGGCTCCCCGTGATGCATGAGATGATCCTCGCCAAGGATAGGCAGTCCAGGGTAAAGGCGCTCGAGGACCTCAAGGAAATGCAGAAGGAGGATTTCCGGGGGATCTTCCGGGCCATGGAGGGGCTCCCGGTTACCATAAGGCTGCTCGACCCGCCCCTGCACGAGTTCCTTCCGAAGGAACACGAGCTCAGGGAGACCATATCCTCCATTAAGGCTGACAGCGAAGCCTCACCGGAGGACCTGGTGCACGCGGAAGCGGTCCTGGCCAGGGTCCTGTCGCTCCAGGAGAACAACCCCATGCTCGGTTTCAGGGGGTGCCGCCTGGGGCTTGTCTACCCCGAGATCTACGAGATGCAGATCGCCGCGATCATCGAGGCGGCCTGCGAACTGAAAAAAGAGGGTGTGGACGTCAGGCCCGATATCATGATGCCCCTCGTGGGGACCCGGGAAGAGATGAAGAGGCTGCTGTCGATGGTGAATGACATCGCGGGAGGCATCATAGCGCGGCTCGGGCTTGAAGACCTCCACTACCTGGTCGGGACCATGATCGAGGTCCCCAGGGCGGCCCTCGTCGCGGGGGATATAGCCGAATTCGCCGAGTTCTTCAGCTTCGGGACCAACGACCTCACCCAGACCACCTTCGGCTATTCCAGGGACGACGCGGAGGGCAAATTCCTGGCCCAGTACGTCAACGACGGCGTCCTTCCCGATAACCCCTTCCATGAACTGGACCGCGAAGGGGTCGGCAGGCTCATGTCCATCGCGGCAACGGAAGGGAGGAACAAACGCCCCCGGATCCAGATAGGGATATGCGGCGAACACGGCGGGGACCCCAAGAGCATCGCCTTCTGTCACCAACTGGGCCTGGACTACGTCAGCTGTTCCCCCTTCCGGATACCCGTGGCGAGGCTTTCCGCCGCCCATTCGCAGTTGGGCCTCCTGGATTGAGCTTCGGGCCTTGAGTGGACAAGGCTTTGGAGACCGTGGGGCCGCCTCTCCGAGGGGCGGCCCCGTTTACGAAGGAGGCATCATGTCAAGGGAAACACCCAGGATCCGGTGGGAAAGGATCGAGAGGGCCATTCTCGACCCCCGCGCGGCTTTCAGCGACCAGAGCCGGGGAAGGATGAGGAAAGAGCCCCTTTGTCCCTTGAGGACCATTTACCAGCAGGACCGGGACAGGATAATCCACTCAAAAGCCTTCAGGAGGCTGAAACACAAGACCCAGGTGCTGCTCCTCCCCGAGGGGGATCACTACAGGACGAGGCTCACCCATACCCTGGAGGTCTGCCAGGTGGCCAGGACCATTGCCAGGGTCCTGGCCCTCAACGAGGACCTGACCGATGCCATCGCCCTCGGGCATGATCTTGGGCATACGCCCTTCGGACACATGGGTGAAAAGGTCCTGGACAGGGTCGCGAGGGAAAACGGGCTCGGCGGGTTCTCCCATGCCAGGCAGAGCCTGAGGGTGGTCGATTGCCTCGAAAAGGACGGCCGGGGGTTGAACCTGTCGATGGAGGTCCGCGACGGCATCCTGAAACACTCCAAGGGGCAGGTGGATGTGCGGAAGGGGTTTCCCGGCGGGGAACCGGTCCTGACCAACGAAGCAAGGGTCGTCCGGATCTCCGACTCCATTGCCTACCTGAACCACGACCTGGACGACGCATTGAGGGCGGGCATCGTCAAAAACGAGGATATACCGCTATCGGTCACATCCAAGCTCGGGGTGACCCACGGCGAGAGGATAGGCAGGATGGTCGAAAGCGTCGTCTCCAACAGCGGCTGCGGCGGGGTGCGTATGGGCGACGAACTCCTGGAGGTCGTCGAAGTACTCCGTTCTTTCCTTTACGACAGGGTCTACGCTTCGGAGAGGGTTCTCCGCGAGGAACCCAGGGTGACCCACGTACTATCCTCGCTTTTCGGCCATTTCCTGGACAACCCACCCGAGAACTATCGCTGTGGTGACGCCGCCCTTGCCGCGCTTGACCACGTTTCAGGCATGACCGACAGGTACGCCCTGGCGTTCTTCGAGAGGACGATCCTCCCCAGCCCCTGGCCGTAAGATCCCCGGTGTATCTTAATCGGAGATGCCGTACTGCTTGAGCAATTCTTGGAACCTGTCCTCTATCTCCTCTGGGGTTCTCTCCCTCGGTCTCGACGGGACCGAGATCGGCCTCATGGGGCCGGCCGGGGCCGGGGGCGGTGCGAAGGAAGGCGCCGGCGGCCTCACGTAAGAGGGTGATTCCTCCACGGGAAGAACGGCAGCGGCCGTCATGTCCGAAACAGAGATACTGTAGAGCCTGGCTATTTGGGCCGGTATGCCGAGGACCTCCTCATCTCTGGGCGAGAGCAGCATCCTGGGCTCGTTTGCATCGGATTCAGCCATTATCCATGAACCTCCATGAAGGGGACAGGTTGAAAGGGGAGCTTCACCGGAAGGAAGGAGGATGACCGTCGAAGGACAACCCTCCGCCGAAAGGAACCCGGAATCCTTGCATATGGTCACGGCATCGACCATCGCCCACTCGGGCACCTCGAAGGTCTCCTTGAGGGTCAAGTTCTTCACAGCCTTGCTGACAAAAGCCTGCCAGACCGGGGCCGCGATCACGCCGCCCGTAGCGGTTTTGCCCAGGGACCTGTTATCGTCGTTGCCGGCGTATACCACTACCACGAGACCCGGCACTCCCCCCGCGAACCACGCGTCGGTGTACCCGTTGGTCGTCCCTGTCTTGCCGAAGACTTCGTACCCCTGGACCTTGGCCCTGGTACCCGTTCCGGAGCGGACGACCTCCATCAGGACGGAACGCATCGAAAGGGCGATCTCTTCGGGGATGGCCCGAGCGAGGTTGGGACCGTACTGCTCCAGCACCTCGCCGGCGGCGGTGTTCACCCGCCTTATGGAGTAGGGTTGGACCCTCGAACCCCCGTTGGCGAAGACACTGTAAGCCGCTGCCATCTCCAGGGGGGTGACATTGGCGGAACCTAGGGCCACCGAGAGATCGTTGGGGATGTGGGGCGATATGAAGCCGAACCGGCGCGCCAGGTCGATGATATTCGGTATGCCCGTGATGTGAGCCACCCTGACAGCCGAGGTATTATAGGAATGTACCAGGGCCTGGAGCAGCGTCACCTCACCCTTGTACTCTTTAGTGTAGTTGCCCGGTTCCCAGATATCCCGCTCTCCCCGTTCGTTTATCCCGTTGTCGTAGGATACCGGTGCGTCGAGGACATGGTCCACCGGTCGCAGCCCCCTCATGAGAGCGGCCGTGTATACGAAGGGTTTGAAGGACGAACCGGGCTGGCGAAAGGCCTGGGTCGCACGGTTGAACTTGGACTGCTCGAAATCCTTACCGCCGACCATGGCGAGGATCTCGCCCGTGCCGGGGTCGATGGCCACGATGGCCCCCTCGCTCTTCAACCCCTTGATGGACTCCTCGGCCACGTGCTGCACGTCCAGGTCAAGGGTTGTGTGGACCCTGAGCCCCCCCCGGTAGACCATGTCACTGCCGTAGGTAGGAAGGAGTTGCTCAAAAAGGATGTGGGCGATGAAGTAGGGTGCCACGTCGAACATGATGGCCGGTTTTTTGAGGGTCTGGAAATCCAGTTCGATCCTCCTGGCCGCCTGGGCCTGTTCCGGCGTTATCATTCCCTCGTGGACCATCCTGCCCAGGACGTAGGCCTGCCTCTCCGATGCCCTTTCGGGGTGCCGCAAGGGGGTGTAGTACTCGGGACCCTTGACGATCCCCGCGAGAAGGGCCGCCTCGGATAGGTCCAGTTCCGAGGGTTCCTTGTTGAAGTAAAGCAGCGAGGCGGAATGGATCCCCCATGCCCCATGGCCGAAGTAGATCATGTTGAGGTACATTTCGAGGATCTGCTCCTTGGAGTAGATCTTCTCCAGCCGGACCGACAAGATGGCTTCCCTGATCTTTCTCTGGAGGGTCTTCTCCTTGGTGAGGAAGAGGTTCCAGGCAAGTTGCTGGGTTATAGTGCTGGCGCCCTGGACGGTTTTACCGCTCCTGAAGTTAACCCAGAAGGCCCTGATGATCCCGGCGAAGTCGAGCCCCCTGTGGCTGTAAAAGGCGCTGTCCTCGGCCGCGATGGATGCCTCCTGCATCACCAAGGGGATTTGGGAAAGGGGTACCCAGGTCCTGTTCTCATGAAAAAGCCTGGTGATGACCTTTTCGTTCCGGTCGTAGACGATGGTGGACAGGTCCGGTTCATAATTGGCCATTTCCTCCAGGGAGGGGAGGGTCGAGGCGGCTTCCCTTATGAGCAGGACACCTACGACAGAAGCCGCGGCGAAAAGGAATATCACAAAGAAGGCAAGGGTCAAGACCAGCTTGCCTAGAAAACCGGACTTCCTGGGTGCGGGCTTCCTGCCGGTCCCCCGGGAGGTTCTATCATTCTTCCTGGTCTTTCTAGGCTGTTGCTTCTTGAAAATATTGAAGATGCTGTTCTTCATGCCGCCTCCTGGTTTAACCGTTAACGCCCAAGGGAACGATGGACCATAGAAGAATACCAAAAAAAGGGCATTTTACGAAGGACCGGTTTTTCAAATGCTTGCGCTAACTGCCGATGCATGGTATATTTTTCGCCGTCGCCCATGATGGCGGCGGTACCTTGAAAAAAGAATACAGCGTACGGGAATTCATGGGAGAACGACCTCGCAAGTTTCATTTGAGAGTTTGATCCTGGCTCAGGACGAACGCTGGCGGCGTGCCTGACACATGCAAGTCGGACGGTTCTTGCACCTTCAAGCTTGCTTGTTGGTTCAAGGATAGTGGCGGACGGGTGAGTAACGCGTGAACACCTACCCATTGGAGGGGTACAACCCGTCGAAAGGCGGGCTAATACCGCGTAAGCCGCGAGGTGAAAGGCTGCCTTTTGGTGGCTGCCGATGGATGGGTTCGCGTCCTATCAGCTTGTTGGTGGGGTAATGGCCTACCAAGGCGAAGACGGGTAGCCGGTCTGAGAGGATGGCCGGCCACACTGGAACTGAGACACGGTCCAGACTCCTACGGGAGGCAGCAGTGGGGAATCTTGGGCAATGGGGGGGACCCTGACCCAGCGACGCCGCGTGAGGGACGAAGGTTTTCGGATCGTAAACCTCTGTTGTACGGGAAGAAGGATGTGACGGTACCGTACGAGTAAGCCCCGGCAAACTACGTGCCAGCAGCCGCGGTAACACGTAGGGGGCGAGCGTTGTCCGGAATTACTGGGCGTAAAGGGCGCGCAGGCGGTTATGTAAGTCTGCTGTGAAAAGCATCGGCTCAACCGGTGTCTTGCGGCGGATACTGCATGGCTTGAGTACTGGAGAGGGAAGTGGAATTCCCGGTGTAGCGGTGAAATGCGTAGATATCGGGAGGAACACCGGTGGCGAAGGCGGCTTTCTGGCCAGTAACTGACGCTCATGCGCGAGAGCTGGGGTAGCGAACCGGATTAGATACCCGGGTAGTCCCAGCCGTAAACGATGAATGCTAGGTGTGGTTGCCGCAGGGCATCCGTGCCGCAGTTAACGCGTTAAGCATTCCGCCTGGGGAGTACGGTCGCAAGATTGAAACTCAAAGGAATTGACGGGGGCCCGCACAAGCGGTGGAGCACGTGGTTTAATTCGATGCAAACCGAAGAACCTTACCTGGGTTTGACATGTACGTATTAGGGGCATGAAAGTGTCTTGACCCTATTTTCGGATGGGGAGCGTACACAGGTGCTGCATGGCTGTCGTCAGCTCGTGTCGTGAGATGTTGGGTTAAGTCCCGCAACGAGCGCAACCCCTGCATTCAGTTGCCATCGGTACGGCCGGGCACTCTGGATGGACTGCCGGCGACAAGCCGGAGGAGGGTGGGGATGACGTCAAGTCATCATGGCCCTTATGCCCAGGGCGACACACGTGCTACAATGGCCGGCACAACGGGAAGCGAAGGGGTGACTCTTAGCGGATCCCCCAAAGCCGGTCCCAGTTCGGATTGCAGTCTGCAACTCGACTGCATGAAGTCGGAATCGCTAGTAATCGTGGATCAGCCAAGCCGCGGTGAATACGTTCCCGGGCCTTGTACACACCGCCCGTCACACCACCCGAGTTGGGTGCACCCGAAGCCGGTGGCCTAACCCGGCACTCAACTGGGGAGAGCGTCCTCTTTTTTAAAGGCACGTTAGTGCTGTAAGGAGTGGAGGTTCTTTCTTGTTGAGTGCCGGGGTGGAGCCGTCTAAGGTGTGCCTGGTAAGGGGGGTGAAGTCGTAACAAGGTAGCCGTACCGGAAGGTGCGGCTGGATCACCTCCTTTCTAGGGAGTATCATAGGATGAACCCCATGGGTTTTTGTACGCTGTTTCTTTTTTCCCGAGGGCCGATAGCTCAGGTGGCTAGAGCACACGGCTGATAACCGTGAGGTCGGAGGTTCGAATCCTCCTCGGCCCACCAGCCTTTTCGGGGATGTAGCTCAGTGGGAGAGCGCCTGCCTTGCACGCAGGAAGTCGTCGGTTCGAATCCGATCATCTCCACCAACCCTATAAATGCGGTCCTAAATGCGGTCGAAGGGGCCGCATTTTTTAATTGGAGCGGCAAGGGTCCTGGCCTTCAGGACCTCCTGTCGGCGGGGTTTCACTCTTTTCACCCTTCCCTCAGGCGAAAGCGATCCTGTATCTCCTGCCCCTTGATTTTCTTTCGGGGTTGTTGTATTATCCTGTTATCGGGGAGAAGTGCCCCCGAAGTCGGGTTTTCCGGCTTGAAAAGCGGTTTGGGAAGTGAAGGAGCAACGGCAGAAGTATCACGGTCCAGATTGGAAGTGTAATGCTCCAGTAACGAGGAACGGTTTTTGACGGAACAGGGAGTGGTTGCTTGAAGTGTCTCTGCGCCGGAAAACCCGACCAAGGTAATATAGGGGTGGCGGAAGCCGCCCCTTTTCCATTTCCCCGGCAGGCGGGGACTCTTTCAAAAGGAGTGGTGGAAATGAAGGACCTGATGGAGCTGTTGAGAGAACGAAGAAGTATCAGGCGGTACCAGGACCGTCCCCTTTCGGACGAACAGGTGGCTGCCCTGGAGGAGGCCGTACTCCGGAGTCCCACGGGGAGAGACACCAGGTCTTGGGAGTTCGTTTTCGTCGACGACCGGGAAGTGCTGAACAGGCTTGCCGCCACCAGGGGGAGCAATTCGGCCTTCCTCGGGGGCGCGTCCCTGGGCATTGTCGTCCTGGGAAATGATAAGGTCACCGACACCTGGGTCGAGGACTCGTCCCTGGCGGCGATCATAGCCCAACTTGCCGCCGTAGGCCTGGGCCTCGGGTCGTGCTGGTCCCAGGTCCGAAACAGGGAGCACGCCCCCGGCGAGACGGCCGAGGATTATGTCAGGGGTCTTTTAGGCATCCCCAACGATCTCAGGGTGCTGTGCGTCATCGCCGTGGGCCATCCCTCCGAGGAGAAACGCCCCACCCCTAAAGAAGGCCTGTCCTTCCGGAAGATCCACAGGAACCGGTTCAAACCGGCCTGAGACGGCGGGTGAGCGGGACCTCACCTCGCCAGCTTGAGCATGGCGATCTTGAGCACCAGGACGGAGGACAAAAGGTCCTCGATCCCGATGTGTTCATCGGCTTGGTGGGCCAGGTCCATAAGGCCCGCGGGGAAAGGGGAGAAGGCCACCACGTTCGGGAGGGCCTTGGCATAGGTCCCACCGCCGATAGCCATCACTTCCGGGTGCTTCCCCGTAGCCTCGAAAAAAGCCTCACTGAGGTCCCTGATCAGGGGTGAATCCTTAGGGACGAAGAGGGGGCTGTACCTCGAGGTCTCCACGGGGACGAGGCCGAGCGGGGCCAGCCGTTCCTTCAGTCTTTCAGCCACCAGGTCGCCCTTGATCGTCACCGGATGCCTGATATCGAGGGACACCGAGAGGACATCCTTTGAAAAAGAAGCCAGACCGGGGTTGCACGTCAGCGGGCCGGAGACGTCATCGCTCATGGCTATCCCCAGGCTGGAACCGAACCTCGGGTCTTCCAGCAGCCCCGATAAGACCTTGAAGGCCTCGAAAGGCCCGCCGAGAGGAGGGGTGGAATCGATCAGCCGGCAGAGAGCCGCAATGGCGTTCTCGCCCTTTTCGGGGAGGCTCGCGTGGGCCGCCTTGCCGAAAGCCCTTACGGTAAGGGCCCCCTTTTCGAAAAGCACCTCACCGCCCTGAGGCATGGCCCCGACAGCGCCGCGGAGGACCTTCGCCCAGTCATCGAGGGCCCGCGGGTCCCCGGCAAAAACGGCCTCGCACCGGTCGGGGACAATATTTACGGCCTCCCCCGCCCGGAAGGAGACCAGCCGGGTCGCGTCGTTGACGCCGACAGGTACATCGATCCGGATATGGAGGCCGCCCTTCTCGGCATGAACGATCCCCTCCGGTATGTCGGGGGTGAAGCCCGCTACGGGGGCTTCCTCGTTGGCGGCGTACCACTTGATGCCCCGGAAGCCGCTTTCCTCGTTGGTGCCGAAGATGATCCTTATCCTCCTGGACAGCCGGTGCCCCTCGTCGGAGAGGATCTTCAGGGCCCAGAGGGCGGCCACGGTCGGCCCCTTGTCATCGGTGGTCCCGCGACCGTACATCTTTCCGTCGTGGATCTCCGCGCCGAAGGGAGGGTAGGTCCAGCCCTTGCCTTCGGGTACCACGTCGAGGTGGCCGAGGACGGCCACCATCTCCTTCCCCGAGCCGTACTCGGCGTAACCGATCATTCCGTCGCGGTTCACCGCCCGGAAACCGAGGTCTGAGGCCGTCTCAAGGGCCAGGTTAAGGGCCTGGTGTACGCCCTCCCCGAAGGGCTTCCCTTCCAGGGGCGTGGACCCCACGCTCCTGATGCGGACCATGTCCTGGAGGTTCGAGATCAATAGAGGCCTGTACTTTTCAAGCAGGGTATCGTATCCCATATCGGGTCTCCTTTGCGCTCCCCGCCCGCCCGGTCAGTCCAAGGGGTAGCTCCAACCCGGCAGTTTCCCGTGGGAGAGGGGGACGATGTTGACGACCTTACCCTTCAATTCGCTGTTTTTAAAAGTGACCCTGTAGGTGTTGACCACATTGTCGTTGCTGTCGAGTTCCTCGATCAGGAGGACATGGGTCCGGCCCACGATCGTGAGGACGTCGCGATCACCCTCCTCGAGGAAAAGAGGCGGTGGGCCGCCTTCCACGCCGACCATCGCGGCCTCGAAGGCCGGGTAGGCCGCGGCCCCCGTTTCAAAGGGAAGGTTCTCCACGTAGATCATGCTCGTCTTCCCGTTCATGTAACTGATGAAGGCAACGAACGCCATCATTGCTATGATGGCCAGGTTCACGAGGATCTGTCTTGGCTTCATGGCTTCGTTCTCCTATTCCCCGGCGGCGCCGCGAAGGCTGCGGCGGGCGCGCTCGCGGTCCTTCTGCCGGCGCCAGGCGTGAAGTACCAGGGCCAGGGAAATGATCCCGTAGGACACGAAAACCCTGAAATACTCCCCGAGCTGGGCCTCGCCGATCAGGTACTTGCCGGCCATGGGGGAGACGACGAACATCAGGTGGAAAAGGACCACGCCAAGGAACACGTTGAAGATCGACGCCCTGGACACGCTTGCGCCGCCCACTAGAAGAGAGGCGATGGCGAACATCCCCGCCTGTTCGTGGCTGTTATAGGTGTTCATCGTGCCGATGTTCTGGAGGAAAATGATCTGGCCGTAGCAGGCGAGGACGGTGGAGATGATTATCGCTATCAGCCGCGTGCGCTCGACGGGTATACCGGCGTCCCCCGCCACCTTCATGTCCTGGCCTACGGCCCTCATGTCCTGCCCCAGTTTCGTTCCCCGGAACCAAAGGACGAAGAGGCAGAAAAGCCCAATGATGAGGAACGTAGCCAGGGGAATGTCTATCCCGAGGATGTTCAAGGGCATGAGGTTGTCGAGGCACTTCCTGATGCCCTCCAGGTTGGTCACATTCCTTATGCCGAAACCTCTTGAGAGCACCATGGCGGGGTTAGTCATCGGAACGACGCTGCCGAAACCGTAAAGGACGACCAGCTGGTACACTCCGTTCATGAAAAACCCGAGGATGAAGGAAGTGACCATTTCGCGGCCCTTCGCGAGGTTGAGGATGGTTCCGCACAGCCAACCCAGGGCGATCGCGAGGGGGGTGGAAATGATGGCCGCCAGGATGACCCCCGGGACACCTACAACGCTCCAGTCGCTCATGAATATCAGGCCTATCTGGCCTGCCATCGCGCCGAGGACCATGCCGAAGTTCAGGCCCATGCCCGCCATGATAGGGATGAGTAGCGAGAGTACGAGGAAGGAGTTCCTGGAAAGGCGTACCAGCATTTCCTGGACCAGGTAGGTCCCGGAAAACTGCGATATCGGGATCGCGAAGGCGCTTACGGCGATAAACAGGATGGGTACTGCATTCTGGATGAGGTAATGCTTAAGGAGATCGGCTTTTTTGTTCATGGTTTCACCTTCACGGTTCGTGTCAGCGCGTAGAGGATCATCCCGTTAGATACGATTATCCTGATGACCTCCGACATGTCCGTCTGGATCATGCTGTTTATCACCGAGGGGGTCATCGTCAGGATCCCCTGGAAAAGGAATGTCCCAATTATCACGTTCAGGATGCTGGCCCTGTGGACCGAGGCCCCGCCGATAAGTATCGCCGACACCGCCGGGAAGGCCATGTAGAAAGGACCCATGTAAAGCTGAACGAAACCGAAGCTCTGCTGGTAGACAATGATCCCTATCGCGCCCAGGACGGTCGATAATATCACCGACAAGGTCCTCATCCTGTCGATGTTGACCCCGGAAGCCCTGGCGTATTCGGGGTTTGACCCCACGGTGGTCATGGCCGTGCCGGTCCTGGTCCTCATGAAAACCCACATGAACCCGCAGAGGAGGGCGAAGAAGAGGAACATTCCCGTGGGAACGTAAAAAAATTGTCCGATGCTGAAAGACCCGATGTCGCTGATGGCCTGGTGCCAGAACCCCTCCACGGCGATCGTCGTTCGGAGGCCCTTGCCGGCGTAGCCCCAGACCATGTTGGAGCTTTTGTAGGGGAGCACGAGCCACATGATGCACATGAAGGCCACGGAAGAGAAGCCCACGTAGGTCGCGATCATCATCTCGCTGCCCTTTACCCTGTTCAGGAGGAGGCCGTAACCCCACCCCAGGACGACGGCTATCGGCAAGGATATCGCCATTGCGATCAGTACTCCCGGTATTCCGGGGATCCCTATCTCTATGCTGGTGACCGCCCCGAGCAGGCCGGCGATTATACCGAGGGGGAGGCCGAAGTTCAGCCCGCACCCCGATACGATCATCGGTACCATTGCCAGTACCATCACACCGTTCATGCCGAACCTGACGAGGGTGTCGCTCACCGACGCGTCGATCCGGACCCTGACGAAGGGGGCGATGATGAAAAGGGAGAACAGGAAGAGGCCGATGATTATCCTCGGCCAGCCCGCATTTTCGATGAATTTCCTTATCCCGCCCACTGTCAGACCACCTTCTTTTCCCTTCCATCTATCCCAAGCATCAGGACGCCGAAATCCCTCGAGGGAGCCGAAGCTGGGAGCGTGCCCGCTATGCGCCCTGAATCGATTATCGCTATCCGGTCACAGATGGAGCGCAGTTCTTCCAGTTCGGAAGAGACCATCACGATCGTCGTTCCGTATTCTTCATTGTATTTTCTCAGTGCTTCCAGGACCATTCTTTTGGCGCCGACATCTATGCCCCTCGTCGGCTCCGATACGAACAGGAGTCTTGGTTTTGTCTCGAAAGCCTTGGCAAGGCATACTTTCTGCTGATTGCCGCCGGAGAGGTCCTGGACGCGTTGATTCTCGCTGAGGCATTTTATATTGAGCATATCGATGTAATTCCTGGCGCTCCTGGTTATTTCCGATTCGTCCCTGATCCTGACGAGGCCACCGAGGATCGGCTTGAGGAACCGTTCCTGCATCTGAAGCGCCGTGAAGATAATATTCCATGAAATGGGTTCTTCCATCAAAAGGCCCACTCCCCGCCGGTCCTCATAAACGGCGGATATCCCCGCCTCAAGGGGACTCGTGGGGTCGTTGAGCCGGATCGGTTCCTCCCGGAAAAAGACGGAGCCTCCGGCTGGGAACATCCCCATTATCCCGTTCGTTATCCCTAGTTTTCCCTGGCCGGCGAGGCCCCCTATCCCGAAGATCTCACGCTCCCTGACCTGGAAAGAGACATCCCTCACCGTTTCCCCGGGCATATCCACCCAGAGGTGCTCCACCCGGAGGATGACCTCCCCCAGGTTACGGCCCCTGGTGCCCTTTCCCGCAAAGGCGGTGGTGATGTCCCTCCCGACCATCGACGTGGCTATGGACATGATGTTCGTCTCACCCGGGGTGGTATCATCGACCACCTCACCATCCCTGAGGACGATGATCTTGTCGCAGACATCCATGATCTCCTGGAGCCTGTGGGAGATGAAAATGATGGAAATCCCGAGGGCGGCTAGGCGCTTCATCGTATCGAGGAGGATCTCAGCCTCCGATTCGGTAAGCGTCGCCGTAGGTTCGTCGAGGACGAGTATCTTGGTGTTCTCCTTATCGATCTCGCGGGCTATCTCGGTAAACTGCTTGTAACCCACGGGGAGTTCCGAAACGGCAAGGGCCGGGTCCAGGCCCACCTTCAACTTGCCGATCGCTTCACGGCTCCTGCGGTCCATGTCTTCCCTGTCGAGGGTTTTCATGCGGTCGCCGTAAGCCTCGACGAGGAAGTTGTATTTTGTCGATTCCCTGTTGAGGACGATATTCTCGGTCACCGTGAAACCGGGGATGAGAGAGAATTCCTGGTGCACCATGCCTATCCCGGCTTCCAGGGCGTCGAAGGGGCTGGCGAACCTTACCTTTTTCCCTTCTATCGAGATGGTGCCCTCGTACCCTCCGGTCTCGTGGATCACCGTCATGCCGAAGAGAATATTCATCAAGGTCGATTTTCCTGCGCCGTTCTCTCCCACCAACCCCAGTATCTTTCCCTTTTCCAGGCTGAAGGATACATTTTTCAAGACTTTGTTGTGGTTGAAGGACTTGCTGATTCCCCTGACATTCAAAAGGGGCTCCAAGGCCATGCATTTCACCTCTCTAGCAGGTAGTGCGTTTTCATAATCGATATAGTAACCGAAGCCCAAGGGCTTGAGAAAGAAGAAGCCGCCGGCGAAAGAAGGGAACCGGGCAAAAAAAGGGGAGGGGGAATCCCCCTCCCCCTAAGCAAAGGGCTTTTATTTGAAGGTCAGGTATTTCTCCGGCACCTGGACGCTGGTCATATCCAGGTAACCCTTGCCGAAAATGTAAGTATCCTGGTAAAGGAGGACGTGGTTCTTTTTAACTACCCCCGTCTGGATATCAGTGTAGTAGTTCCCGTTCCACTCAGCTCCCGGGGTGGCCTTGGAGTAGACATCGAAGAGATCCTGGGGTTTGAAATTGCGGGCGAAGTTCTTGGCGTCGATGCCGGCGGTCACCATCTTGTGGCCGAATTCGGCCAGGGCGACCGAGTTGGTGTAGCCGTAGGAATACGCCCAGGTGCCCATGCGGCCCGATCCGCCGTGGTCGATGACGGCCTGTTCGACCTTCTTGAGGATGGCGGGGAAGTCACCCTTCACATCGGCCAGTTCAACGCCCAGGGCGCCGGGATAGCCCATGAGGGGGGAGGGAAGGTCCGCTTCGATGAAGAAGCCGCCGCCCTCGGCGATCCTCTTCAGCAGGGGCTCGGTATGGGCGTCATTCGTGCAGAAGAAGGCGGTCTTGTCGCCGTATTTTTCAAGCCAGGCCGGGACCTTTTCCAGGACAAACTGCTGGGCCCCGGCGACACCGACGTCGCTCGTCGGGTCAGGAGCTGTCTCGAAGTGGAATTTTATTCCCAGGTCCTTGCAGGCCTCTTCCATGATGTTGCGGCGACGGGAGAGCAGTTCGTAGCTCATGTGGCGGGGGAAGGAAATGTGGACGAAGTCCGTCGCGCCGAGCTTCTTGGCCGCGGCTATGATGAGGTACCCGCGGGCGATGTTATCGGCGTTAACGGTGAGGTCGGCTATGCTCTCGATTACCCCCGGGTCTTCATGGGCCTCACCCGCGAAGAGCAGGATATCGTCCCTCTTTTCCCGGACCCTGCGGAAGCCCTCGGTAGTGCCGGGAATGGCCTGGTTCACTATGACGACCTTCATGAGGGGGTCATCAGCGAGAGACGCGATCTGGGAAATGGTAGTTTCCATCTCCTGCATGAAGTTGTCGGGGTAAGTGAGATGCTTGATCATCCCTCCGTCAGAGACGTCACCGTACTTGGCTATCATGGCTTCAGCGCCCCTGAGGTCGTCCTCCGATTGCGAAACCGTGCCTGTGCAGATGCCGATGTGAAACGCGGCCGCAGCGAAAGCGGCCGAGGACATTGCCGCTACCACGAGGATACCGAGCAGAATGACGACGAACTTCTTCACTTCCATTCCCCCTTATAGAGATTAGTTAAACACGCTTAACTATCACTCCAACGAGGGTTTTTGTCAACTTCGGGTTTGGGTATTGTGTGACCGGACAGCGACGAGGTCCCTTTCCGAAAGGAAGGGGGTAATGTCACCCCTTAAGGGGACAGGGACGAGGTCCACTTCCTTTAGGAAGTGGGAAATGTCATCCCCCCTCAGGGTTTTGTTAGAGAATGTATCCCATGAAGAACGAGGGTGACATCAGGTTGTCCATCAAGCAGGCGATGGAGTCCCCTGTCCCAGGCCTCTGCCTGGGGCTGTCGTCGCGCGCCCAGGCCGTGGTTGCCCTTGGTCGAGGGGATTAAAGGTCCCAGGTCGCGTCTTGCACGGCCTTGACCCACGGGGGTATTGGGGAAATGATAAGCAAGGTTGCCTAAACACCGGTGAACGAGATGGACGATGATGAAAATAATGGAAAGGGGATGGGGAAATGATCGATCTCACCATTAACGACGCCCAGCTTGAAAGGACCGTGGAAAGGGCCAGGGAGAGGAATATTGTGGTCCCGACCTTTGAACGGATGAAGGATCCTGGGAAGGTTCCCATGAAGATCAGGGAGAAGTTGAAGACCGTCGGCCTCTGGGATGTCGACCCCGCGAACCTTTTCCGCATTACCTGGAAGAACGAGCCTGTCTCCATCGGCGGCCTCTACGGGGGGGTGAACTTCCTTGAATTGCCCCGGGAGATAACCGGGGTCGACGCCCGGGTCGTGGCTCTCGTGGGGAAGTGGTTTCCCACGGGGTCCCACAAGGTCGGCCCCACTCTTGGCTGTCTTGTGCCAAGGCTCGTGACGGGCCAGTTCGACCCTACGACCCAGAAGGCGGTATGGCCCTCAACGGGGAATTATTGCCGCGGCGGCGCCTACAATTCTCAACTCCTCGCCTGTGACTCGATAGCTATCCTCCCCGAGGGGATGAGCCGCGAGAGGTTCGAATGGCTCAAGACTGTGGCGGGAGAAGTGATCGCGACCCCCGGCAGTGAGAGCAACGTCAAGGAGATCTTTGACAAGACCTGGGAGCTCAGGAGGACCAGGGACGACGTGGTGGTCTTCAATCAGTTCGAGGAGTTCGGTAATTATCTCTGGCATCACGAAGTGACCGGTTCCGCCCTGGAGGAGGCCTTCTCCCTCGTCGCGAAGCCAGGGGACCGCTTTTTCGGGGTGGCCTTTACTTCGGGTTCCGCGGGAACACTGGCGGCTGGAGATTACATGAAAAAGATCTTCCCCGCCTCGAAGATCGCCGTCGGTGAGGCCCTACAGTGTCCCACCCTGCTGCTGAACGGTTTTGGGGCCCACCGGATCGAGGGGATCGGCGACAAGCACGTTCCCTGGATACACAACGTCAGGAACACGGACATGGTGATAGATGTCGACGACGCCGACTGCATGGCCCTGATCCGTCTTTTTAACGAGCCGGCGGGGCGGGGGTACCTGGAGTCGCTGAAGGTGCCCCGGGAATTGATCGACCAACTGCCGCTCATGGGCATTTCCAGCGCGGCCAATGTAATAATGGCCATCAAGATGGCGAAATACTACGAACTGACCGGGAAGGATATCATTTTCACCGTTTTCACCGACTCAATGGAGCTCTACGGGTCAAGATTACGGGAGATGGAAGAGTCCTTCGGGGTTTACGGCCCCGTCGACGCCGCCGTCGATCACCACAGGAGCATCCTCGGCCTGGGGACCGACTGGATGAAAGAGTTGTCCTATTACGACAGGAAGAGCATCCACAACCTCAAGTACTATACCTGGATCGAGCAGCAGGGCAGGGACCTGGAAGAATTGAACGCCCAATGGTACCAGGCGGATGAGTATTGGGGGGGGATACCACCCTTGGCGGGCCGGATCGACGAGAAAATAAGGGACTTCAACCTAAGGACCGGGCTGCTGGAACCTTGAGGACCTTTGAATACCGGGTGCCGACGGCGTGCTCTTTCTGGTAAAATTACCCTGGACCGGTACCCATTGTCACCCGGTAGCGGATTTTTGAAGAGGGAGGTTAGAAAAAAGATGCCGAACACAAAGGGTGTTCCGTCGGACATCGAGATCGCTCAGAAAACCGTGTTAAAGCCCATAGTGGAAGTGGCCTCGTCCATAGGTATCGGTGAGGATGAACTGGAATACTACGGCCCTTACAAGGCCAAGGTCACCAGGGGGCTTTGGGAGAGGATAAAAAGCAGGCCCGACGGGAAGCTGATCCTCGTGACGGCCATAACCCCGACCCCGGCGGGTGAGGGCAAGACGACGACCACCGTCGGCCTGGGGCAGGGACTCTCGGCAATAGGCAAGAAGGCCATGATAGCCTTGAGAGAGCCCAGCCTGGGCCCGAGCTTCGGGGTCAAGGGCGGCGCTGCCGGCGGCGGCTACTCACAGGTGCTCCCCATGGAGGATATAAACCTGCACTTCACCGGTGATATCCACGCCGTGACAACGGCCCACAACCTCGTATCGGCGATGATCGACAACCACCTCCAGCAGGGCAACGAGCTGGGTATCGACCCGCGGAGGGTAACCTGGAGGCGCGTGATGGACCTCAACGAGCGCGCCCTCCGGAACGTGATCATCGGCCTCGGTGGGAAGCCCCACGGGGTCCCCAGGGAAAGCGGTTTTGACATAACCGCCGCCTCGGAACTCATGGCTATCCTCTGCCTTTCTTCGGACCTGATGGACCTCAAGGAACGGGTTGGAAGGGTCATCGTCGGTTATACCTACGACAACAGGGTGGTCAGGGCCGGTGACCTCGGGGTAGCCGGGGCGGCGGCGGTACTGCTGAAGGATGCCATCAAGCCCAACCTCGTTCAGACCCTTGAGGGCGTCCCGGCCTTCGTCCACGGCGGACCCTTCGGGAACATCGCCCATGGCTGCAACAGCATCCAGGCCACCCGGCATGGGCTGAAGCTTGCCGACTACTTCGTGACCGAGGCCGGGTTCGGTGCCGAACTGGGCGCCGAGAAGTTCTTCGACATCAAGTGCCGAATGGCCGGCCTTAAGCCGGACGCCGTGGTGCTGGTGGCCACGGTGAGGGCTTTGAAGATGCACGGAGGGGTGCCAAAGGGCGAACTATCGAGGGAGGATGTGAACGCCCTCAAGTCAGGCCTTCCCAACCTGGAAAAGCATATCGAGAACGTCAAAGCCTTCGGCCTGCCGGTGGTGGTGGCGTTGAACCGCTTCCCCGCTGACACCGTGGCGGAGCTCGATGCCGTGCGTGAAAGGTGCGATGCCCTCGGGGCGTCCTTCTCGCTTTCAGAAGCCTGGGCCAAGGGCGGCGCCGGCGCCGTCGACCTGGCGGAGAAGGTCGTCGAGGCCTGCTCGAGCAGCAACGATTTCCATTACCTCTATGACGCTGAAGCCTCCCCCAGGCAAAAGATCGAGACCATATCCCGGCGGCTCTACGGAGCGGGGGACGTGCAGTACACGGACTCAGCCTTGAGGGACCTCGCCGGCATACATGAACTGGGGCTGGACCACTTGTTGGTATGCATGGCCAAAACCCAGGCATCCCTGTCGGATGACCCGGCTAAAATAGGGCGACCCGACGGTTTCACCCTGACCGTCCGGGAGGTCCGCATCTCCTCGGGGGCGGGCTTCCTTGTGCCCTTGACCGGAAGCATCATGACCATGCCGGGGTTGCCTAAAAAGCCGGCGACCGTCGATATCGACATCGATGCCGAGGGCAGGATAACGGGGCTCTTCTAGCGCTCCCGTCTTAAGAGGGGTTGACGATCCCATGGAACAGGCGAAGGTGATCGATGGCAGGGGGCCCGCCGCCGAACTGAGGGCGTCCATAGCCGCCCGCGTGGAGGGTCTGCTGGCGGAAGGGGGGAAGGCCCCCGGCCTCGCCGTCGTACTGATCGGCGAAGACCCCGCTTCCAGGGTCTACGCCGGTCAGAAGGAAAAGGCTTGCCGTGGAGTGGGTTTCAAGTTCTCTTTTTACGAACTGCCCGCCGAGGCGGGCACGGGCATGCTCGTTGACCTGCTGGGCGGGCTGAGCGAGGATCCCGATGTCCACGGTATACTCGTCGAGTTCCCCGTCCCGGGGCACATCGATTGGGCGACGGCGGTCATGGCCATGAGCGCGGAAAAGGACGTCGACGGGGTGCACCCCTTGAACCTTGGACGCTTGATGATGGGCCTGGAAGCGGTCGTACCCTGCACACCCCGGGGAGCGATGTACCTTCTGAAAAAGTACGGCATCGACCCGGCTGGGAAAAGGGCGGTGGTCCTGGGGAGGAGCAACATCGTGGGAAAACCCATGGCGCTGCTCCTGCAGGCCGCCGACGCCACCGTGACGGTATGCCACAGCAGGACCACCCGACTCCAAAGCATCACCAGGGAAGCCGACATCGTCGTCGCCGCGATAGGGAAGCCGGAGTACCTCAAGGGTCCCATGGTGAAACCCGGATGTGTCGTTATCGATGTGGGGATAAACCAGACGGAAAAGGGTCTCGTAGGGGATGTCGACCACCATGGCGTATCCCGGGTGGCCTCCTGGATCACCCCCGTCCCCGGCGGTGTCGGGCCCATGACGACGGCGATGTTCCTTTTGAACACCCTGGAGAGGTATCTTGCCCTGGAAGGGATCCAGATGTGAATCCCCGCCCGCCAGGAGGCGGGGCTTAAAGAAAGACCGGGAGAGGATGCCGGGTTAAACCTGGTTCCCGCTATGGGCTTAGGGCAGGTCCGGAATGAGGCCGGTGAGTGTCGAAGGTTCCGGCACCGCAGGAGTCGGTGTGGGGTTACTTCCCGGCCTCGGGAGATCTCCTGAGGCTCACGGCGTTGTCGGCTAGCCGTTGAAGCATTGCCAGGGCCACCTCCAGTTCCTCGTCGGTGAAACCCTCGGCAAGGGCCAGGTGGCATTCTCTCCAGGCTTCAAGCACCCTGGGCAGGACCTGACCGCCCTTTTCCGTGGGGTTGAGAAGATAGCGCCTCCTGTCCGAGGCGTCCCGCGTGCGGGTTATGTATCCCCCATCTTCGAGCTGTTTCACAGCCCTCGCCGTGGTGGTCTTGTCCATGAGTAGCCTCTCGCTCACCTCTTCCTGGGTGAGCCCCGGGGAAAGGGCTATTTCCACCAGGAAGCGCCTCGGGCCATGGCCGATATCGCTGTCGCGGAAAAGCCTGTCCATGTGCGAGCAGAGGTTCCTGTGGATTATGGATATCCACTTGCTCAGGGACCCTTCCATGTTCTACCGGGCTCCCTCCGTCGCCAGTTCCATCGACTTGAGGTTTTTCGTCGCGGGCAGCAGCAGGAAAACGGTGAGGATGAAGGACAGGATGTCCGCCACCGAAAAGGAGAGCCAGATGCCGGTGATCCCCATCAAGCGAGGCATGATCACAAGAAGGGGAAGGAAAAACAGGATCGGCCTGGCCGAGTTAACCAGGAAGGCCGGAAGGGCTTTCCCAAGGGCCTGGAAGAAGCTGCCGCCGACCCTGTTGTAACCTACGGAAAAGGTTCCGGCCACCATGAGCCTCATCGCCGGGATCCCCGCCTCGAGGAGCGCCCTGTCGGAGGTGAATATCTTCAATGTCGGGCCCGGGAAGATCAAAAGGGCCGATGTGATCACCGAGCAAAAGGCCAGGGCCATGAAATTGGATGTCTTTACGGCCTCCAGGGCCCTGCCGTATTTTTTTGCCCCGTAGTTGAAACCCGTGATGGGCAGCATTCCCTGGGCGATCCCCATGGCGGGCATGGCCGAATACATGATCACCCTGTTGTTGATACCGAAAACTGCGACGGCCATATCCCCCCCGTAGGCCCCCAGGAGTTGGTTGATCCAGCCGTAGACAAAGCTGGACGAAGCCCTCTGAAGAAAGGTCGGGAAACCGACAACAATGATCTCCTTCAAGATCTCGAGGCGGGGAGCCAGGTGTCTCGCCCTGATCGAGATAATACTCCTGCCGGAACGGTAGAACCAGGTGACCCAGGCGATGGCGAAGACCCTGGAGAGGACTGTCGCGACGGCGGCTCCGCGGATGCCCATCCCGAAGGTGAAGATGAAGATCGGGTCCAGGATGATGTTGGCGATGGCGCCGACAAGCATGGAGCCCATGGCCGTGCGGGCCGCGCCCTCGGATCGAATGATATTGTTCATCGACATGGTGAAGAGCGTGAGTGGGCTGCCGATGAATATTACACTCATATACTCCGCCGCGTAGGGCATTATTTCCTCCGACGCGCCGAAGAGGCGAAGAATAGGCCTGAGAAAAACACTACCGAAAAAAACCAGGAGAAAACCGAAAAAAAGTATTCCCAGCAGGTTATTACCGAAAGCCCGATGCGCTTTTTCGTAGTCCCTGGCCCCGAAGCTCCGGGAAATGATGGAAGCCGTCCCCACCCCCAGCATAAGGCCAATGCCGCCGATCATCATCTGGATGGGGAAAGCCACCGAAAGCCCCGCGATCCCCATCGAACCAACCCCATGGCCTATATAAATAGTATCAACCACGTTGTAAAGGCCGTTCACGAACATAGCCACCATGGCCGGAAGGGAGAGTTTCCAGATCAAACCCCCGATGGGCTCATTGGCCATCATGCTTTCCCTGTCGTATTCCAAGATGCACCTCCGCTGCGATCGTTCCAAACCTGGGGATTATAGAGCATAATTGTTGTATCTGCAACTTTTTAGTGCCTTTTTAGTTTTTGGACGCCTTTTGTAGTTTTTCCACCCGGAGATTTTGAATTTTTCTAGGCCCGTCGAAAAACGATATTCAGCGGAGTATTCCTGTGATCCTTCGTCGTCAATTTCTTAATAACCACCAAAGGTGGTAGTCGCTGGGTTCTACTACCCGGTATACCCTTCCGCGGTCGCGATCCCAGGCGTAGGGGCCCGCCGAGGCCGGTTGCCCGGCCGAGTTGAGAAACTGCATATCCCGGGACTGCGCATGTGTTTCGGTGATCACCGACCTTACGGGGTGAGCGAAAGGCAGCCTGCCCCGGATCTTTCCCCTCGGCCAGCCCCCCAGGGGGGGCAAACCCGTGCCCTTTTCCAGGGCCTCCACTATCCGAAGGTATTCCTCGGGGGCCGTCCTCAAGGCCAGGAGCGCCGCGGCCGACGAACCCCGGAGGGCCTGGAGAAGGTCTTGGGCCATCCAGGGAGCCTCCGGTCGATCCAATTCCAGCAGGGCTATGACGGTGAAGAAGACCGCGTCAAAAGCGGCGAGGGGTTTCGGTATCATCGGCCCCGGCCAAAAGCCCGAGACTTTGTCCCATCGGGCCGGGTCACCGCCGGGGAAGAGCTCCTCCACCAGTTTGAGGCCGTTGGCGGCCCTCTGTTCGGGGGAAAGGCCCGGGTCCTTTATAGAACCCAACAAGGTCGGGCCCCCGGAGTCCCACGCCCCTTCCAGGAGCGTTGATCTCAGGGCTTCCGCCTTCGGGCGCGTTTCAAACTTCCTGGAGTACGCCTCCGCCAGTTCTTCGTAGCTCCTGGCGGCCTCAGCCCGGTCAGGAGGGGCCGGCAGCATGACCAGCGCGGCCAGGAACAGGATAAAGATTGTTCTTTTCATAGGATCCACCCCCAAGTCTTTCAGTGGGCCTAAATACAACCCTATTTTAAACCTCTTTCGCGTGGGAGGAGACACGGCTCCTGTAGTATTATGAATTCGCCCCAGCGGCCCTGCTTTGAAGACCGGAAGGTACGAAGGAGGCTGCCCCGGGAGTTTTTCCCAACACGAGGAAATCATAAGGGGGTTCGACCAGTGACAGGTGGAGCGATCGGCTTTAATGGTCTAGCGTTCGACGGCGTCATTGAAAGAAGAGGGACCGACAGCCTTAAATGGGACGGGATGGAGGGGCGATTCGGGCCTGTCCCCGGGGATGCCCTGCCCCTTTGGGTAGCGGACATGGATTTTCTCTCCCCCCCGGAGGTCATCGAAGCCATAAGGCGGAGGGCTTCCCATGGTGTCTTCGGCTACGTGCAGGCTTCCCCCGGGTCCTACCAAGCCGTGTCCGACTGGCTCCACGTGATCCATGGGTGGGAAACGAAGCCCTCCTGGGTTGTGCCCTGTTCGGGGGTCATGCCGGCGATCGGCGCCGCCATCAGGGCCTTTTCGGATCCCGGCGACGGCGTAGTCATCCAGCCCCCGGCTTACCCGCCTTTTTTCAGGATCGTCAGGGACAACGGCAGGGAAGTGGTGGAAAACCCCCTGATAAACGACGGTGGCCGTTACCGGATGGACATGGATGGCCTTAGGGTCCTGCTCGAGGAGGGCAAAAACCGTATCCTCCTACTTTGCAGCCCTCACAACCCCGTGGGGAGAGTATGGACAAGGGAGGAACTCGACGGGGTCTGCCGTCTCTGCCGGGAAACGGGGACCCTCCTTGTATCCGACGAGATCCACGCCGACCTGGTCTTCAAACCTTTTGTCCATATCCCGGCTGCCTCCATCTCGCCGGGAAAGGCCGACCGTATCATTACCTGCGTAAGTCCCAGCAAGACCTTCAACATCCCCGGCCTCCAGACGGCCTATGCCATCATCAACGATCCCGGGCTGCGCGAGGGCTTCCAGGCGTCGGTGAGGGCCGCCGGTATCGGCGCCCCTAACGTCTTCGGCCTTGCCGCCGCCGAAGCGGCCTATCGTCACGGCGCCCCCTGGCTCAGATCGGTGCTTTATTACCTGAAGGAGAATATCGACCGTGCCCTGGCCTTCTTCCAGGAGGAGATGCCCTGGGTGCAGGCCTCCGCTCCCGAGGGGACATACCTCCTCTGGCTGGATATGTCCGCCTCGGGGCTGCCTCCCGAGGAAGTTACGGAGAGGCTTATCCAGAAAGGGAAGGTCGTGCTTGATCCCGGTTACTGGTTCGGGACCCAGGGCAGCGGCTGGCAGAGGCTCAACGTTGGCTGCCCCTGGAGCCTCCTCGAAGAGGGGCTCAGGAGGATGAAGGTTTCCTTCTAAACTCCCGGGGCACGGGAGGAGTGATCGCCCCGATGGATCAGGCTTGCTCCCTTGCCCTCTCGACGGCCCTGAAAAAGGTGTCAATATCCTCCTCGACAAGGAGGTCTATCCTCTCGGGGGGAAGGTAGTGGCGGGCGATCTCACCCTTGTTGACGACCACTATCTTCCCCCCGGACATAGCCGGGAGAAGACCCGCAGGTGTGACATTGAGCGATGACCCCACGACGAAGAACAGGTCGGCCCCCTTTGCCAGTTCACGGCTTTCTTCCAGGTGCTTCACCATCTCGCCGAAGAAGACGATATCGGGTTTTATCAAGCCGGCGCATGAATCGCAGCGCGGCACATCGTTGGCGAAGGCCATCGCAAAGCTTTCTCTGTAACCCCAGATCTTGCCGCAGGAGGTGCAGAAGCTGGACCATACCCCACCGTGGATTTCCAGGACCTTGGAAGAACCCGCCCTTTGATGAAGGGAATCGATGTTCTGGGTTATGATCCCCGAGAGTTTACCCTCCTTCTCCAGGGAAGCGAAAAAACGGTGAGCGAAGGTCGGCTCGATCTTCTCCAGTGACCCCAGGAATTCCCGGTGGAACCGGTAGAAGAAGGAGGGATCCCTCCTGAACCAATCGATATCGAAGATCTTTTCCGGGTCGACCCCCAGTTTCCTCCGGTATATCCCGTCGGGGCCCCGAAAATCCGGCAACCCGGCGCTCGTTGACATTCCCGCCCCGCTGAGAAGGACGATCCTGTTTGACCTCTCGATCATGGCCGAGCAAAGTGAAGCGGCGTGCTCAAGGTTGTTCATCGGGTCAGCCTCCTTTTTTCTTCTGTCGTCCCTAACAGGATAACCCTTCCCGGTCTGTTTTGTGCAACCGGTTACATAAAATGCTACAATGCACGCCGGAGTCTTGGACATCACCAGGGAGGTGTTCCAAATTATGGCCAGGAAGAGCATTGTGTACGGAGTGAACGACAAGCCCCCGGCACCGATCATGATCCTCGCAGGTCTGCAGCACGTTCTGACTCTCTTCGGGGCGACCACCCTCGTACCCCTGATCTTTGGCCCCGCCATGGGTATGACGACGTCCCAAATCGCTTTTTTCATCTCCTGCGTTTACTTCACCATGGGGATCGCGACCCTGATCCAGACCCACCCCAAGTTAGGTTCGGGTCTGCCCATCGTCCAGGGTTCCAGCTTCAGCTTCATACCCCCGATAATGACCATTATCGGGGCTTACAGCGGGTCCGGTCCCAACGTGGTCATGCAGTACGTCGGCGGGGCGCTCATTTCGGGCGGGCTCATCCTGGCGGGGCTCGGTTACAGCCGCCTGGTGGGCTATATCCGCAAGATCATCACCCCTGTCGTCATCGGCCCCACGATCATGGCCATCGGGTTTTCCCTGGCGTCCACGGCGATACAATCCAACGCTGCCAACTACTGGCCCGTTTCACTGATCGTCGTCGCCTGCGTCTTCATCTTCAGCCTCCTGAGCCGGAACAGGTTCATGAACATCTTCGCCGTCCTTGCCTCGATAGTGATAGCCTACCTCGTCTGCCTCTTCGGGAGCATTGCGGGCCTTTTCCCCGCCGGGCACGCCGCTCACGTCAGCCTGGCCGAGGTGAGGCTGGCCCCATGGTTCAGGCTCAACCTGTTCATGCCCTGGGGCCCTCCCCGGTTCAGTTTCCTGGCCTTCGGCGCCATTATCGCCGGGTTCTTCGCCGTGATGATAGAGTCTATCGGCGATTATCACTCCTGCTCCTACGCGTCAGGGCTGGATGACCCCGACGCCGATACGATCAGCCGGGGGATCGGGGCTGAAGGGGTGGGTTGCGTCCTGGCCGGTTTTTTGGGGGCCGTGGGGACCACCTCTTACACTGAAAACGTCGGGCTGATCGGGTTGACCGGCGTCGCCTCCCGATGGGTGGTCAGGACGGGAGCGGTGATACTCATCATCATGGGGATGATCGGTAAACTGGGAGCCCTCATCGCTACGGTGCCGAGCCCGGTGATCGGCGGGGCCTACATCGCCCTTTTCGGCATCATCGGGGCTCTCGGCATACAAGTCCTCATGAGGGCCGATATGGGGAGCCAGCGCAACGTACTGATCGTCGGTTTCGCCTTCCTGATGGCCCTCGGCCTGCCAGGGTGGGCCGAAGGGCAGCAGGAAGCATTCTTCACGCTGGGGATCCCCGGCCAGATGCTCTGGGCTATTCTCAAGACCCCCATGGCGGTCGCCGGGATCTGCGCCGCCTTCTGGGACAGCCTTATCCCGGGGTCGCCCGAGGAACGCGGCATAAGGACGTGACCGGTCTTCCCGCGTGCGGCGGTGCGTTGAGGAGGGGCCCTAAGGGCCCCTCCTTTTTAAAAAGAGCCGCGATTGCGGCTGTTAGCCGAGAATCTATAAAGTTTTTAAAAAATGCCCTAAATTAGGGTCTGCTCCGGGAGAAAGTGGTAGAATGAGGCGCAAGACTGAAAAACCCATAATGGAGGTGCAACCGGAATGGCGAAGCAACTTGATATTTTCAAGTGCGAACTCTGCGGTAACGTGGTCGAACTGCTGCACGTGGGCGGAGGGCAGCTTGTCTGCTGCGGCCAGCCCATGACCCTGATGGAGGAACAGAACGCGGACTCCGCCACCGAGAAGCACGTTCCCGTCATAGAAAAGAAGGACGGAGGGCTTCTGGTCAAGGTCGGCAGTATCCCCCACCCGATGATCGAAAAGCATTATATTGAATGGATCCAGCTGATCATCGACGGGAAGAACTGCAGGCAATTCCTGAAACCGGGCGATGCCCCGGAGGCGTTCTTCGCCGAGGTCGGAGAAGACGTATCGGCCAGGGAATACTGCAATATCCACGGACTCTGGAAGAGCTGAAGCAGCGGCATCAGTGAGAGGGCGGAGCCGGTGAAAGGATATCGCCGACCAGGTGATCGCCGGGTCTGAGATGGCCGTCGACGGGAACCGCTCCCTTCATGCTGGGAGGGACCGGCTCCCGTCCCACTTTTTCGCGGAACGGCTCTTTCCCTGGAGCCCCTGGCATCCAGCAGGCAAACCGACAGTGGAGGAGGCTGGTCTTCATGGAGGAGGCTATCGACAAAAAGGCGCTTTACACCCTTTCCTACGGGCTCTATATTGTTTGTTCGAAAAAGGGCGACAAGTTCAACGGCCAGGTTGCCAACGCCGTCATGCAGGTCACATCGGATCCCGTTGTCCTCGCCGCCTGCCTGCACAAGGAAAACTTGACCACCGAATGCATCAGGGACTCCGGCGTTTTCAGCGTTTCGGTCCTGGGGGAGGATACTCCCATGACCTTCATAGGCAATTTCGGTTTCAAGTGCGGCAGGGATTTCAACAAGTTCGAGAAGTGCTCTTTCGAGACGGGAAAGACGGGGGCTCCCCTCGTCCTAGAACACTCTCTCGCCGTCATGGAAGCGAGGGTCGTGAAGGAGATGGATATCTTCACCCACGTCATGTTCTTCGGGGAGGTTTTGTCCTCTTGTCGTCTCGGTGAAGGACGGCCTCTTACCTACGCCCACTATCGCGAGGTCAAGAAGGGGAGGTCGCCGCGCAACGCCCCGACCTTCATCCTGAACGAAATGCCATGAGGCGGAAGGTAATGGCATGGACCGCCCCGGGGTCATGAGACCGCCTTCTTGTGGAACTCGCGGCACGAAAGGACGCCCATGAAGGAAGCGGCCACCGGGGCCACGCCCAAGAGGCTCGCCTTTTTGGCGGAGCGGTTCGAAGAGTTGTACCGGTGCTACAATCGGCCCGAGTTCGTCGACCCGGACCCTGTCTCCGTGGTGAGAGGTTTCACCGACCTTCTCGACAGGGAGGTCGCGGGCGTCATCGCCTCAAGCCTGGCCTACGGCAGGGCTTCCCAGATCGTCAAAAGTGCGCGGAGGGTCCTCGATAAAATGCGGGGGAGTCCGCGCGGCTTTCTCCTCGGGGCGGGTGACAGGGCCATCGGGGAGGTCTGCGAGGGTTTCCGCCACCGTTTCACCGATTCCCGGGACCTCTTGGATCTCCTTCTCGCAGTCAGGAAGGCCCTCAAGGAATGGGGTTCCCTGGAGATACTTTTCGCCTCAGGGATCCATTGTTCCGCCGAGAAAGCCCTGGGGGGGCTTGCTTCGCTCAGCGGGGCGCTCCGGTCTTCTTCCTCGGGGAGAAACAATAGCCTTCTGCCGGACCTCACCCTAGGGAGCGCCTGCAAGAGGTATCATCTTTTCCTAAAGTGGATGGTGAGGAGGGACTCCATCGACCCCGGGGGGTGGGAGTGCATCGCCCCGGCGGACCTTATGATACCGCTGGACACCCATATGCACAGGATTTGCTCAGGCCTGGGGCTCGTGACAAGGAAAAACGCCGACCTGCAGGCCGTGATCGAAGTGACCCGCGCCTTCAGGGTCATCCGCCCCGAAGACCCTGCCAGGTATGATTTCACCCTGACCCGTTTCGGCATCAGGGGCGACCTGGAAATGAAGGATCTCCTGGACCCCTTGCGATAGCGCCGGTCGAGGTATAATCCTCGGTGAGGATCATGGAGGATAATAAAGACCATGGGTATACTTCCCTACTGGGATCAGAACATGGACCTGGACATAGCGCCATGGACGCCCTACGCGAAGGATTTCAACCCCGTCTCGGTCAACCTTCTTCACAGTGACCAGCTGGGGAAGATCGCGTCCCTCGCCCTAGGGATGGACAGCGAGCTCCTCTTCGTGGAAAGCGCCGAGACGGGGCAGGTAGGGCCGCTCTTTCGAGAAAACCTTTTGATCCCGGGGCGCCGCCGTCATGCTGACGGCGGCTTCTCGCTCATTTTCGGCTATTCCGCCATGATGGAGGCCCTCTTGGGGCTGTTCGCCCAGGTCTTCCCCGGCGTGAGCGCCGGGCTGGCCCTGTGCGGTGTCTGGGACAGGTTCATGCTCGTGGACGAGTGCAAGGTCATCGTCCTGGTAGGGGACAGCCTTCTCCTGAATGAAAGCAAGTGTTTGACGGCCCTGCAGGAGATCATGACCGCCACGGCGACGGACAAGGGCTCCAGCTCTTTCTTCGCCGAACAGTTCGGTTACCGGCGTTTCTCAATACCCTTCGAGACCGACGACATAACCAGCCTTTCCATTTCCAAGATGCTCTTCGACTTCGAATTGGATGCCACCCGCTCTCTCCTGGGGCCTCCCCCCGAAGTGTCACTCCCGGGTATTTTCAGGGAGCGCGATCAATGATTGAACCGGCTGTTCCCGCTTTTCTCGGGTTCGGCCTTGCCATGGACGCCCTGGCCGTCTCGATAGCCATAGTGGTATGTGCACCCTTTCACCTTTCGGCGGCGCCTGTGATAAGGGTCTCGGGCACCTTCGGGCTCTTCCAGGCATTCATGCCCCTTGTGGGCTGGCTTTTAGCCGAGAAAGCACTTTCCTTGCCGAACGGGGCGGATCGATGGGTCGCCTTCGGCCTGCTGCTCTTAGTGGGAGGGAAAATGATAAGCGAAGGGGTGAAGCCAAGGGAAGGATGTCTTTTCACCGGTGACCCCACCAGGGGCCTTCCGCTCATTCTTCTCGCCCTAGGGACAAGCCTGGACGCTTTGGCGGCGGGGGTGGGCTTCACTCCCCTCGGCCTGGCTCCTCTTTTCACCTCCTCCGTGATAGGAGTGCTGACTTTCGCCATCGTCGCCGTCGGCATGAGCCTGGCGAACCGGATTGGAAGAAGGGCCGGGGGGAGGGCGGCGGTAATGGGTGGCCTGATCCTCATCGCCATCGGGATGAAGATTCTTTTTTCAATCTGAGCCGTGCCGGGATCCGAGTTGTGGGGGAGTGCTTCCCTCGACGGAGCGGAAGGGATTTCACCAGAGTATCGACGATAGTTGATCCCAATACAGATCTGTAGGGACCAAAATACTTTTTTGAGGAGGACTTTTACCGATGGCCAAGAAAAAAGGGAGACTCGAGTTTCTTCAAATGAAGCAGGCCGGGGATCTCGCAGCATGGATCACGGCCTACGACTTCCCGACGGCGTCCTTTGCCGAGGCGGCCGGGATGGACATGATCCTCGTAGGGGACTCGCTGGGGATGGTGGTGCTCGGTTACGAAGGCACCGTCCCGGTCACGATGGAAGACTGCATCCGTCACAGCCAGGCGGTCCGGAGGGGAGCGCCCAATACCTTCTGTATCGGCGACATGCCCTTCCTCAGTTACCAGGTGAGCAATGAGGATGCGGTAATCAACGCCGGCCGATTCCTCAAGGAGGCGGACATGGACGCCGTGAAGCTTGAGGGAGGCCGCCGTGTGACGGGGCGCATCAGGGCGATCACCGATGCGGGGATACAGGTCATGGGGCACATCGGGCTCACCCCCCAGAGCTCGGGTCAATTGGGAGGTTTCAAGGCCCAGGGCCGGGACCCGGACAGCGCCCGGGAACTCATAAAGGACGCGCTGGCCGTCCAGGAAGCCGGAGCCTACGCCTTGCTCCTCGAAGCGGTCCCGCCGGAGCTCACCGAGTACATCTGGAAGAAGCTGGATATCCCCGTTTATTCCATCGGCGCCGGCGCCCCCTGCGACGGTCAGCTCATCATTTGCGGTGACATGTTGGGGCTCTTCCAGGCCTTTACGCCGAAGTTCGTCAAGAAGTACGCCAACGTCGCCGAGATCGAGATCGCCGCTTTCAAGGAATACATTGCCGATGTCAAGCAGGGGGTCTTCCCCGCCGACGAGCATGTTTACCACATCCTCAAGGGCAGGGAAGAGGACTTCGCGAAGATGCTTAAGGAGTTCGAATAGCATATCGGAAGGACTGGGCATTATGACCGGGGGGCGAGCCCCCCGGTTTTTTATTCCCCCGTTACCTTGGATTGCCCGGAGACCTTCTGATAGGCAACAGGATCCGTTGCCGGCGCCGGTGACCAACCCCTGCATGGAGCCGCAGGGTCAGTTCGCGAGGTACTCCAGGGTCTGGCTTATCTGGAAACAGACGATAAAATACTCGCAGACCACCCTCCAGGTCATCTCCAGGAGGGCGACGGCCAGGGCAAACAAAAGCCAGGCCCTCGGGCCCTTCCCCGTCTTCCCCGCCAATTCCGAAAAGGACCGCGTAGCCTGGGGGAAGCTAGAGCTAATCCTTCCCGAAAGGAACCAGGCCGCGAAGGGCATGACGAAGGCACCGGCAAAGTAAAGAACTTTTATCACTGCCGGCCCGATGAGCAGATCGAAGTTGAGGTAACCGATGATGGCGTCCAATCCGGCCATCCCCCTTCCATGGGTGTGTCCCGGTACATCTTACTTCAACACAGTCTGATATCCTGTTTCACGCGAAAAAAGCGGTCCACTGGGATAGGAGGCCTCAGTTCGTGCCCGATATAAGGCCCTGTTGGTATATTGACAGTGGCGCGATCGTAGTGAATAATATTGAAGAAAAATTTTCAGTTGAGGCGCTCTATGAAAAAAAATGATCAACCTTCCTTGCTGGACAGGATCGCCGCCGTCTCAGGTAACTTGACCGGACAGCAGATGGTCCTGGCCCGTTTTATTTACCAGGACCCGGAAAAGGCCGCCTTCCTGAACTCCGTCCAGCTGTCGGAAGCGGCGAAGGTCAGTACCCCTACCGTCGTCAGGCTCGCCGTGAAATTGGGTTTCAAGGGTTTCCCCGACTTCCGGGAAGCCCTCCGGGACACGGTCCGGTCCCGCATCCGGTCCATAGACCGTTACAGGGAGGAACCCGGGCGGGAGGAGGAACCCCTTTTTCAGAGGGTCCTCTCCCTCGAGTTCCACGTCCTGGACGAGATGAAAAGTCATTTGCGCGATGAGAGCGTGCAAAAGGCGGTGGATCTTCTTTCCGGGAAGCGCAAGATCTTCATCGCGGGCTTCCTGGCGAATACCTGCCACGCCGAGTACATGGCCTATTTCCTGGGTATCCTCAGGGAAGGGGTCCACCTCCTGACCCGGGCCGGGGAAAACCTTTTCGCTCAGCTTCAGAAGGCGGGACCCGAGGACGGGGCGATCATCTACAGCTTCCCCCGTTACCCCACGGCGACCCAGAAACTTGCCCGTTACCTCAAGGACAAGGATGTCCCGATCATCGGTGTGACCGATTCGGCTCTCTCCCCTCTTGCCGCCTTTTCAGACATACTGCTTGAAGCGCCCATGAAGTTCATTTCTTTCATCGACCCCTGCGCGGGGGCTTTCGCGCTCAACCACTGTCTGCTGACGGCCTTTTACTTCAGGTACCCGGAAAAGATGCGGGAGACCCTGTGGGAGTTCGAAAAGTATTCTCGAAGCCAGAACCTTTTCCTGATGGAAGATATCGACATCGTCGATCTCGTCTAAATCAACCGCAGAAGGAGTGGTTCCCATGGAAGTAAGGCTGTTATCCAGGAAAGAGATCGAGTCGCTGCAGATCCCGGTGACAGAGGTCATGGACGTGGTCGAAAAGGGCTTCACTCTGAAGGGGAAGGACGCCCTGGAGATGCCCGCCAAGATCGGCATCCACCCGAGGAAGGACTGCTTCATCCACGCCATGCCCTGCTACGTGGGTGGAGGCGCCGACGTGGCGGGCATTAAGTGGGTCTCGGGGTATCCCCTCAACCAGGCGAAGGGTTTGCCCTACATCACCGGGGTCATGTGCCTCAACGACCCGGAGACCGGCTTTGTCAAGGTTATCATGGATGCCAACTGGATCACCGCCTGGAGGACCGGGGCCGCGACGGGCGTTTGCGCGAGGCACATGGCCGACCCCGATTCACGGGTCCTGGCCGTAATAGGGCTCGGGGTCCAGGGTAGGACGAATGCGGCGGCCTTGGCGGCGGCCCTGCCCAAGGTGGAAAAGGTAAAGGTATACGACAACCACGCCGAGCAGGTCCCACGATTCATAGAACTGGTCAAGGAAGACCTCAAGGGTATCGAGATCCTCCCCTGCGCCACCGTCGAGGAAACGGTGAGAGAGGCCGACGTGGTGGTCACCTGTACCCCTATAGTCAATGACCCCGAGAGGTTCGTCCGGTCCGAGTGGCTGAAGAAAGATATGTTGGCCGTCGCGGTAGACTATGATTCCGCCTTTGAAGCCGACGTGATGTCAGGAGCTTCCGCCTTCGTGTGCGATGACCTGAACCAGTACCTCTGGACCCAGGAACAGGGCCATTACTTTCAAAAGGGCTATCCCACGGAAGAACAGATTTTGGGCGACATGGGTCACCTGTGCGCCGGCCTGCGGAAGGCGCCGACGAAGGGGCGCCGTGGCGCAGTCCTGATGGGGATCGCCAGTCACGACGTCCTGACGGCGGACCTGATCCATGAAAAAGCCCTTGCCCGGGGCCTGGGCAAAGTGGTGGATATCTAGGCCTCGAAGACGAAGCGGGGGGGCGGGGTAACGCCCCCCCCCGTATCGAGGAAGTTCTACCCTTTACTCCTGTCCATGACCTTTTTTCGCATCTCCGGCGGCATCTTCTCGATGCCGTATCTCAAGGCGGTCCTGGGCATGATGTCCTTCCTGCCCATTATGAATTCGAAGATCTCCTGTCGGTGGGATTCGCCGGCGGCCTTCAGCATCCACCCGTATCCCTTCTGGACCAGGTCATCGTCGTCGAGGAGCAGTATACTCGCGATCTCCATCACCTCTTCGAGGTAGTCCCCACGACGGGCGGGGATGACCAGGGAGACGGCCGCCCCGCGCCTGAGCCATCGGTTCGGCGAGGTCGCCCATTCTTTTTTGAGGACGCCGATATTTTCGGGGTACTTATCCAGAAGCATGGCCACGCTGTGGTTACAGAAGGTGTCGCAGGATGCCCAGTTCGTAACCCAGGATCCAACCCAGTGCTGGAATAGCCCGATATCGGCTTTTTCGAATTCCTTGGCCCTGGATTCGGTCAGGCGACAGGCTATGAAGGTCTCCTCAAGATAGCCGCCCCTCCAAAGGAGTTCGCAGAGCTCGAAGACCTTCTCCTTGCTTTGCCCCGATGTTTCCTTGGCTATCATCGTCCCGTATTTCCTGACAGGGGCCGATCTTATCCCGTGGCATTTGATCTCTTCCCTGAAAAACCTCGCCGTGGACGACCGGAGGGCCTCGTCACCCAGGGACAGCAGGTCTTCCCTGATCTTGCGTGCCATCTTTTTCGTATCCATTGGATCTCCCCCCGACCGTCGTATTGTTGAACGATCCCGAGGATCACTCCTTCGGGTAAGTTCCCGCCCATTATCCCCCCTCCGCTCCCGTTTCCGACGAACCCCTCAAGGGCCAAAATCCCATGAGGGTTCCCTACTCCTTTCACCGCCTGGCCTTATAATGATCATAGGTTATCTCGGGAAGGAGGGTTTATCCCTTGATAGACCTTCACTACGGGAGACAAGCCTTCGATTTCGATTGCGGCGCCACGGCCCTGCAAACCGTTATGGCCTACTATGGGGTCGAGGTCCGGCTGGACGTGCTTATGGAGGCCCTCGGCACCGACGAGGACGGCACCAATGTCAGGGACATCCTTCGCACGGCCCGAAGCTACGGCTTCGAGGTCCAGGGCCGTTCGGGCTGGACCCTGGGGGAACTGAAAGGGAAGATCGACGAAGGTATACCGGTGATAGTGCTTCTGCAGGCCTGGGCCGAACGCCCGAAGACTATCCGGGAGTGGGAAAGCGATTACGACGACGGTCACTACGCCATCGTCATCGGGCACGCCAAGGGGGTGCTGCTCTTCGAGGACCCCGCCTCCTTCAGGAGGACGTGGCTGAGGGAAAGGGAGTTCCTCGCCCGCTGGCATGACCGGGACGCGAGGACCGGCGAGGTGTTCGAGCATTACGGCATCATGCTCCTGGGGAAGGACCCGGTGCTGAGGACCCCCCAGTATATGGGCTGAACGCCGGCCCAAGCGGAAGGCGGTGAATTGTCCTTGCCCTGCGCGACCTTAACGACTCCTCCCTCCTACCTTGAGCTTCACGCCCGGGGTGAGTTGGCCCGGAGGGCACTGCGGCTCGCCGGGATGTACCGCGACTGCAGACTTTGTCCCAGGGACTGCCGCGTGGACAGGGCACGGGGAGAGCTGGGCTTTTGCCGCGCTTCGGACGAGGTCAAGGTCTCCGGCTCCTTCGCGCACTTCGGCGAAGAGCCGCCCCTCGTCGGGTGGAACGGCTCGGGCACGATCTTTTTCTCCCACTGCGGCTTGAGGTGTGTCTACTGCCAGAATCACCACATCAGCTTCAGGGGCGACGGCGAGTACGCTACCAGCCGGGAACTGGCGAAGATGATGATGCACCTCCAGGGGGCGGGCTGCCACAATGTCAATCTTGTCACCCCGACCCACTACCTGCCGGGCATCCTGGCGGCACTGGACCTGGCCGTTCCGATGGGTTTCAGGCTGCCCTTCGTCTATAATACCTCGGGTTACGAAAAGCCGGAGATCCTGGGGTGCCTGGAGGGGATCATCGATATCTACATGCCCGACTTCAAGTACTGGGAGCCAAAGGAGGCGGCCCGTTACTCCAACAGCGCTGATGATTACCCCGAATTCGCCAGGGCCGCCTTGCTGGAGATGCATCGCCAGGTGGGGGACCTTGAGGTGGACGGGCATGGCATTGCCAAGCGGGGCCTCATTATCCGACACCTGGTGCTCCCCGGCGGGGTGGCCGGTTCAAGGGAGGTCCTTCGCTTCATCGCCGAGGAGGTCTCCCCTGGCAGTTACGTGAACATAATGGACCAGTACAGGCCCGAGCACGAGGCCTTCAAGCACCCGGTGATCGCCCGGAGGATCACGGTGGAGGAGTTTAGGGAAGTCCTTAAGTGGGCGAAGGGCTTCGGCATAAGGACCGCGTTTTCCGGGTTTTAAAATGGGAAAGAGCGTGGGAAAGGGAAAAAGGGGGAGACCCTCAGGGTCTCCCCCTTTTGATACGGTCGCTGTCTGACAGACACCCTCTATTCCTCGGGCTGGGCCTCCTCACCGGTCTCCGGGGCCGGCTCATCCTCGGCCTTGGTATCCCCGGGGGGTTCAGGGGGTTTCACCGACGGTTGGTCAGGTGATGTCACCCCTTGGGCGGGGGGCTTCCCGAAGGTCTTGACCTTGGGGAGTTTCGCCGGTTCAGGAAGGGGTCCCTGACCGGGTTCGGCTGGGGCTTCCTTTACGTCCTCTGGTCCCTTTGGCGCCGGGGGGGCTTCTTCCCTCTCCTGGGCGGGCTCACCTACAGGCTCTTGTCCGGTCTTCACTTCATCTTTCGGCTCTTCCGCGGGAGGCGCCTGCCGGTCCTGTTCTACAACCACGGGCGGAGGCGTCACCGGCCCGGGTATCTCTTTCACCGGTTTTAGGGCCGGCGCGGCCGGCGTTGTCACGGCGGCGGGCGGCTTCTCGGGTACCTTGGGTTCGGTCTTGGTGCCGGGAATGACCTGTTGGAGTATTTTGTCCTTCAGGCTCGGCGGCTCCTCTGACGGCGACGCACCCGGAGGTGACTGTTCCTGGGGTTTCGCCCCGGGGATCACCTGTTCAAGGATCTTTTGCGGTAGCGGGGTTTCTTCCGGCCCGGCGGGTTCACCTGGGGCAGCCTCTTTCTTTTCCCCCGGGCCCACCTTGATGTTGGAGACGGAGGGTTTATCAAAAGTTCCTCCCAGGTTGAAGCTCACGTCCCTGAAATCGTCATCCCGAAGGCTCGATCCGGCACCTTCCAGCACTCCCGCAAGGATCCCGGCGAGGTTCTGAGTGGAAGCCAGGCCTCCCAAGCCGCCGGTGGCGCCTCCGAGAAGGGCGTTGATGACCTTCACGTTTATCTTGCCGTTACAGGCCAGGTTCAGCCTGCTATCGGGCCCCACCCCGCCGGAGGCGGCCAGGAATTCATACATGGGGTCCCCTTGCGGCGCCTTGACCAATGTATCCTTGGCCAGGATGAGTTTCCCCGTCTGTAGATCGAAGGGGGCATACACGGAGGCAAATTGAAGCCCCCTGGAGCGGTGAACCGCGGCCACCAGGTCGACGAGCTTGAACCCCGAAATCATCCCCTGGCCCGTCTTGAGGAGTCCCTTGCCGGTGTATTTCAACTCTTCACCGAGGGTCCCGTTCACTTTCGCGAATAGTTCGGCCTTGCCGGTGATGTGCCCCTGGAGTTTAAAGGCGTCTTTCAGGAGCCCCTCGACGTCGGTATCCTTTACCTCGATCTCGTTGTGGAAGGTCATGCCCGACAGGTTCAGTGCGAAATCGTTCAGTATCTTTCCGCCGTAAAGCCTGCCCGTTCCATCGGGTGAAGTCAGCCTGACACCGCTCAGGTCGAGGGGCAGGACGATCCCGGTGATCTCCATTCCCATGACCCGGACCGCCGCGGAAGTGGCTTTACCTGAACCGCTGTTCCCACCATCCCCGAACCGGCCATGGAACTCGAGGTCGGCTTTACCGGTGATGTTCAACGGCTGGAGCTTCTCGAACCTGGAAAGGAGGGGGTTGAGCTCCAGGTCCTTGCCGCTTACCGCGAGTTCTGAGACAAAGGGAGTGAAACGGACATCGCCCGTGACCGAGAGGGAACCGCTCCCCACCTTGCCGGAAAGGTCCTCAATCTTCATGACGGTGGTGTTGCCCGAGATCTTCGTCTTTACACCGTCCGCCTTGAGGCCCGCGGCCGCGATGAAGGGCGCCGTGGCAGTGACCGAGATCCTCGGGTCTTTCACGCTCCCGGTCGCCACGGCTTCGCCCGTGAGGACACCAGCCAGCGGGAGTTTTGTCCCGCCCTCGAGGGTCACCTTTTCCAGGTCTATGTTCTGCCCCTTAACGGTCAGGTTCAAGGCCGACTTTTCCATGGGGTCCTCCAGGGTGACGTTACCGCCGGCCGTGAGGATCCCCGCTCCCAAGGCGGCGTTCGCCTGCCTTATTGTAATGACCTTCGCCTTTTTCTCGAGTTCCACTTTCAACGCCTGGACCGAGGCTCCAGCCACCGTGGCTGAATCCGCGCTGACGTCCAGGCGAAGGTCGGAAGGAAGCCCGGCCTTTAGGTCCGTGATATCCGTTTCGGCCTTCAGGTTCTTGATACTGTAGTTGTCCATGAGGGAAAGCGCCCTGGAGCGAAGGCTGACATGAACCGTCGGCCTGGAAAGTTGGCCCTTGACCCCGGCCTCGAGGGATAATTCCCCCTTGAGGCGATATTCGGAGATCGGTGGGTAGAAGGACGCGAAGAAGGCGGGATCTAGGTTGGAGGCTAGAAAGAGGAGGTCTCCCGTCCTTTTGTCGGAAGACGGGTGCGACACCTCGCCCTTTCCCGAGATGTCGGCCCCCTTCCACCGGGCTTTCATATCGGAGAAGGAGAGAAGGTCCTCTTGGAGATGATAATCGAAGAAGGTCGATGGCCTTTCCAGGGTGTTAGGCCCGACGGCAATGCTGTCCGACCAGGTCTTGCCCGACAACGCCAGGGACTGGACGGGGCCGGACAACCGGTAATCGGCGTTCACGTTCCCTTTCAGGTCCGTATCACCCATGGCGGGCACGATCTTCTTGACCGAACCCAGCGAAAAGGACCTCAAGGTCCCTTGCAAGGAAGCCACGGGGCTTCTCATAAAATCGGACACCGTCCCGCCTACGGTAATGGGGGCGCCTTCGAACTTGCTCTTGCCGGAGATGGCGATATTCCCGCCCTTGATCTTGGCGGTTATGCTGGTATCGCTGGTGGAATAGTTCTTGTAGCCGAGCTTTCGTGCCTCGAAGGAAACCTGCCCTTCAGGGTTGGAGACCCGGCCTTCGAGAAATACCGAGAAATGGTCCAGGGCGCCGCTCATGCCCTCCAGCTTTTTGGAGACCTGCGATAGGGCTTCCAGGTCCGCGGCGGAGCCCTTGAGGTTCACCCTCATGCGCGGCGGCGCCTTGGGGTCGAACACAAAAGCCAGGTCGCCCTTCAGAGGGAAGCCGAGGGCGAAAGCGTCCAGGTCGGCGATATCAAGACGATCGTTTAGGAACTTCCACCGGGCCGATGCTTTTTCAACAGGTATGCCCGAAAGGAGGCTGCCGGAATAATCGAGGTTGCCCGAGATCTCCGGGTCCTGCCACGTCTTCCGGGCGGAGAAGCCCAACGAAAGCAGGCCCTTGAAAAGCTCGGGGTTAGCGCCGGGCCAGAAGGAGACGAGCCTTGCTATATCCAGGGACCTGGCCTCGCCGTCAACGGACAGTTCGGGCATGACCTTCCCGGAGGCGGTAAGCCTCCCGTCACCGATCTTGAGGTCCATTTTCTTCAAGGCGGAGGCGCCATCCGTCAAAAGGACGTCGATGCCCCCTTTTACTGGAAGGTCCCCTACCAGCAGGTCCAGGTCCGTGTCAAGCCGGCCCTTGCCCAGGGAGACCGTCACGGTCTTGAGCGTGCTTTCCGCCCAGGGGGTTCCAAACCGGCCGTCGGTGAGGCGGACCCTCTTGAAGGGCAGTTCCCCTCCGCCCTCGCCCGGCCGGATCCTGGGTATCAAACGGTTGACCCTTTCCACGTCGGAATCGAAGCCGACCACTTCCAGCAAGGATACAGGGGGTCCGCCTCCAAGCAGTGAGAAAAGCGAGACCTTCGCGTTGATCCTCCGGGCGGTAAAGAGGTCAACCCCGTCGGCGGAAAGGGTTACCCCTTCTATCCTGTATCCCCTGAAGGGGTTTCCCTTGACCTCTCCCAGGGTTATCCGCGAGTCGAGGCCCTGGTCGACGGCCTGGATGATCTTCTCCCTCACCAGGTCGGTAGCCAGGTCCATGGTGAATCCCGCTATAGCCAGTGCCAGGACCGCGCACACCAAAAGGACCAGGGTGATCCTTTTTTTGTTCATTTTGCCACCTCCTTACGTAATAAAGGAGCGACCGGCACTTCATTGTACCATCGGCGGACCGTTATCCCCGCTTTCTTTCGCCGCCAACCGGTTAAGGTGATCCACGGCGTATTCCAGTTCCACATCGTGGCCCTCGGCGAAGGCGAGTACGTTCTGGGCATTTTTGGGGACCCTGAGGTCGGGGGTCGCGCCGCCCTCGCCGAAACGGCTGTCGATCTGGACCCGTCCCTGCCGGTCCAAGGAAAAGCCGTAGGGGTACTTGATGGTGTAACCGCCGGGCATGACGATCTCTCCCCCCGCCAGGCCGAAGGAGCCGTTCGTGCCATGAAAGCCGACAGTGCTGCCCTTGGGGGCCAGCGACAGGGAACGGGCGATGCCCTCACCGGAGCTTTTCGTGCCGGGGTTGATCAGGGCCACCACGGGCCCGTCGAAATGAGGCTCCCGGGGAGTGATGGTCAGATCCCCGATCTTCGCGAAGCCGCCGTCCCGCTGCTCGTACACCTCCAGGGATTCGTAAAACTCTTCATCGGTGAAAAAGAAGCCGCAGATATCGGCGGCGAGTTCATCAAGGCCGTCGTAGTAACCCCGGATGTCAACGATAACGCCCTCGGCGCCCGATGCGATGAAGGACCGGATCGCTCCCCTGAATCGCTCCAGGATGCGGGCCGGGTAGGCATCCCTGTCGTCGCGGTCGACCTCCGGCCTAAGCCGGATGTACCCGTAGCCCTCGGGGACCATCCAGAAGTCCATCTTGTCCGAGAAGCCCGGCCGCGCGGCGAAATCGACCATGTCGAGGGTGGCCCCCTCGTCATCGAGGGCTGTCAGGATGGCCACCCGGAGGTTGTCGGAGCCGGGGTTCCTGAAGACGAGGGTGGCCTTGCTGCCTACAGGCCCTCTCACAAGGAGCTTGGCCTGCTCCAGGCGGTGATTCTCGGTGGTTGCCTGGGGGCTTTCTGAGTCCGCGAAAGCCCCCGGTCTCATCGGTCGGTAGGGGATGAGGTCCACGGGAACCCCGGAGATGGCCATTGCAATGGGCAGGCAGTTCCAGGTGATTATCTCGGCCCCGGGTTCGATCCCTGCCAGGGCGGCCTGTCCGCCGGGGGACACCGTCGCCGCGATGGCCCTGGTGTTATCCAGTTCAACGACGGTCAGCCCGAAGCCCCCGCCGGCGCTATCCCTGGCCACCTCCGCGGGGATGGCCGTGTTTTCCGACACCAGCGCCATGTGGCCGTCGGGGATGGAGAAGACGTATTGGCGGAGCAGAAGATAGAAAGACCGTTCATCACACGCCGCCGAAGTGAATTGCACTTCCGGGGCAAACCGTTCGTAGAGATAATCCCAGTCTATCCCCTTCCATTCCGTGAAGGCATATTCCCGGGAGAGCTTTTCATGGGCCAGTTTGAACGCTTCGGTCCAGTTCAGGGCGCTGAAGTCAGCGCGCTCCGGCGGCGTAAGCCCTTCAAGGGATCCCGCCGCAGGGGCCGCGGATGGTTGGAGAAACAACAGGAGGGACAGAATGAAGCAGAAAAACCTGGGCATTGACCTCAACATCGTAAGCCTCCCTCGGCTTTGGTGAAGACCCAGGTCGGGTCATCTTGAGAGATAAAAAGTCTATAGGAAATAGTTGCATAAATCCAGCCTTTCGGCCATAGCGTTTTCACCGGCAAAAGCCTGGGCTTGCCGGGTCTCAAGGTCAAGGGGCCGCTTCCCCGGGCCGACCGTTGTTTACCGACCCTTTTCCAGGGTTTTACCTTGTCCTGCGAAGCCTTCCCCACCGTTGGGCCAAGGGGGCCATCCCCTTTCCTGCTGATGTGCCCGGCCGACCATGGTAACTATGTGCAAAGCCATGGACGAGAGAGACAAAAAGGGAGAACTGGGATAATATCGTCCCGGCGGATCATCACTAGGGGTCGGGGGGGGAAGCATGCGGGAAAGGAAGATAGTGGTCATCGAACCGGAAGGGCCTAAGGAATGGTATAAGCCCCTGGAAGGGTTCGGCGAGGTGGAATACTTTTCCCCCGCAGGCACGATAGGGCCGGAGGTCGTGAGGGAGTTGGCGCGGGACTCGGTAGCAGTGATCATCACTTCCAGTTGCGGTTTCTCCGCAGAAGACATGGACGAACTCCCCACCCTGAGGATAATAGCCAAGTGCGGGGGCAAACCTTCCAGCGTGGACATCGAGGCGGCCACCGAGAGGGGTATAGCCGTAACCTATGTCCCCGGGGCCAACTCTTCGACCGTGGCCGAGTTCACGGTGATGCTGATCCTTGTTTGCCTCAGGCGTTTCCCCTTCATTTCTACGTCCATAGGCAAAGGGCTGGACCGCAATACGACCGACATGTTCGGGCGGGAGCTGCGGGGCAAGACGGTGGGAATCATCGGCTTCGGCGCCGTTGGAAAGGAGGTCGCGAGGCGCCTCGCTTGTTTCGACTGCCGGGTGGAAGTCCACGACCCCTTTTACGAGCCCGGCGGGAGCGAACCGAAAGGCCTGTCCTTCAGGGACAGCTTGGATGAGATGTTGCCCGGGTTGGACGTTTTAAGCCTTCATTGCACCCTGAGCGGATCGACCCAAGGGATGATCGGCGACCGGGAACTGAGGATGATGAAACCCTCAGCCGGGGTCATAAACACGGCACGGGCGCAATTGGTGGACGAGCGGGCTCTTGAGGCCGCCTTGAGGGAAAAGAGGCTGGCTTTCGCGGCCCTGGATGTATTCACCGTAGAGCCGCCCGGGCCGGATCACCCCCTTATCGACCTGGAAAATGTGATCCTTACGCCCCACCTGGCCTCCTGGACGCCGGAAGCCCTGTACAGGGAAGTCCGGGGAGCCGTCGAATCGGTCGTCGCCCTTTTCAGGGATGAAGAGATACCCGGCCTAATAAACCCCGGTTTCCGGGCCTTTCGTCGGGGCGGCTGAGACCGGCCCGTTGTTCAGGGTACACTGGGTTTTTGACACCGTCGTTAGCGCCGGGATGGAGCGGGCCTATCAACATAGTTTGCCCCGGATAAGGCGGCCCAGGCGCTCGACGCCGATCCTGATCTTTTCGGGCGGCGCGCTTCCGAAACTGATCCTCATGCTATCCCTTCCCATACCCCCTCCTTCTATGAAGAAGCCCTCACCCGCCACGAAGGCCACCCTGACATCGGGGTTCGCCAGTGATTCCGCCAGGAGTTTCGTCGTATCGATCCCGCCCGGCAGGCTGGCCCACGTGAACAGACCCCCGTCGGGGAAGACCCTTTTCGTGCCTTCGGGGAAGAACCGGTCGATGCTGTCGATCATCACGTCCCGCCGTTCGCGGTAGAGGTCGCAGATCCTGTCGTGATGAGAGGGGTAGTAACCCCGCTTGAAGAATTCCGCGCAGATCACCTGGGGCAGCATGGACGTATGGGAATTCGTGGCCGTCTTCGCGTCGAGGAGCTTTGAAGATATCTCGTCGGAGGCGAAAACGTAACCCAGCCTGCTCCCGGGTGAGAATATTTTTGAAAAGCTGCTCGCCAGGACGGTATGGCCGGTTTTATCAAAACTCTTTATCGGCGGGAGGTCCGCCCCGCTGTAGCGGATATCCCTGTAGGGGTCGTCCTCCAGGATGATCACGTCATGGGTGCTCCCGATCCCGGCGATCCTTTCGCGTCTTTCCAGGGAGAGGGTCCTACCCGTCGGGTTGTGAAAGGTTGGTATCAGGTAGGCCATCTTCGGGGAGTATCGCCTTATCTTCTCCTCGAGGTCTTCCGGGACCATGCCGTTCTCATCCATGGCCACGCTCACGCACTTCGCCTGGAACATCTCGAATATCTCCACGCAGTGCACAAAAGTGGGGGATTCCACCAGGATGACATCGCCGGGGTCGATAAAAAGTTGGCAGAGGAGGTTTATACCTTCGAGTCCTCCGCTGGTGATCAGTATGTTCGAGGGGTCTGCGGTCACGCCCTTGGGCGCCAGAAGTACCGTCGACACGGCCTCCCTCAGGTCGATCAGTCCCGGTACGCTGCCGTACTGCAGGGCCTCAACGCCGCGGCTGTCGGTCCTGATCACGTCGCTGGCGATCTCCCTAACGAGGTCCACCGGGAGCGCCTCCCTGGCCGGAGCGCCCCCGCCGAAGGAAATGACCCCGGGGTCGTTCATCGTGCCGAAGAGCCCCCTGATGATGGCCGCCGTGCCTTCCATCACTTTCATCCTTTGCGCGAAAGCCGTCACTTCGATCCTTCTCCTTTCGGTCAGCTGAACTTTTTAACCGTGAAAAGGTGGAAGACAAACCTGGCCTGGGTTATCCTTACCAGGTAAGGCAAAATCGCCGTACCACCGTCTCGTTGACGTCCCAAGAAGGAGACCCCGCCCATGGACCTGCTTCAAAAACTCAGGGAGACGGGCATATCCGTCATCCCCATCATGCTCCTGGTGCTCATATTCTACCCCACGCTGGCGCCGATCGGTGTCCCGCTCCTGATGCGGTTTCTCACCGGTGGTCTGCTCATAATTGTGGGCCTCGGCATCTTCTTGCTCGGTACCGACGTGGGGATCCTTCCCATGGGGCATCGTATCGGGTCCGCCCTCGTGCATAAAAGGAATGTATTGCTTATCGCCGCCTCGGGCTTCCTCGTCGGTTTTTTTATCACCATCGCCGAGCCCGACGTGAGGGTCCTGGTAGCGCAGGTAGGCTGGATCACGCCGACGATCTCGAGGACGGCCCTCATTTCGATGATCGGGATAGGCGTGGGCTTGTTCGTATCCATTGGTATGGGCAGGGTCCTGTTGAGGATGCCCTATTATCTCCTGGTGATAGGTTCCTACTTCTTGGTGTTCGGCCTCGCCTATTTTTCCGCCCCGCGGTATCTTGGGATAGCCTTTGACGCCGGCGGGGCCACCACGGGCCCCATGACGGTTCCCTTCACTATAGCCCTTGGCGTGGGTATCGCCGCCGTCAGGGGGACCAAGGAATCCGAGAGAGATAGTTTCGGACTAGTGGGCTTGGCTTCGATTGGCCCGATAATGGCGGTCCTTGCCATGGGCGTTCTCGAGGGTGAAAGCCCGTCCACTGTTGTGGTGGGAGGAGTGGTGACCGAGGCGTCGGTCTCCCTGGCCTCGGCTTTTATAGGTGTACTTCCCGAGATCCTCCTTGAGGCCTTCCTGGCTCTCACACCCATCGCTCTTTTCCTCTTCGCCTTCCAGGTAGTGCTGCTCCACATGAACAGGCGCCAGGTGATGAGGATGATCAAGGGCCTCGCCTACACTTTCATAGGCCTGGTGATCTTTCTGGTGGGGGTGAAGGGCGGTTTCCTCCCGGCGGGATCGGCCATCGGCGGAATGATCGGTTCCTCGCCCTTCAAATGGTTGCTCATTCCCATCGGTTTTGTCCTGGGGGCCGTGGTGGTCCTTGCCGAACCGGCGGTCTGGGTTTTGAATGACCAGATAGAGATGGTCTCGGGGGGGCGAATAAAAAGGCGCTTCATGCTCATCGCCTTCTCAGTGGGTGTAGCCGTGGCGGTGGCCCTGGCGATGTACAGGGTCGTCACGGGATCCAGCATCTGGTGGTTCCTCATCCCAGGGTACGCGATAGCCCTTGCGCTCACCCCTGTCTGCCCGCCCCTGTTCACCGCCATAGCCTTCGATTCCGGAGGAGTGGCTTCAGGACCCATGTCATCCACCTTTGTACTGGCTTTCACCATCGGGGCTTCCGCTTCTTCGGGGGGCGACCCCATGATGGATGCCTTCGGTGTTGTGGCCATGATCGCCATGGTGCCCTTGATAACGATCCAGGTGCTCGGGTTGCTGTTCCGTCGCAGGGAAAGGGAGGCCGAGAGAAGGAGAATGCAACGGAGCCTTAAGGAGGTGGACCCTGGATGAACCTAAAGAGCCATGGGACCTGTGGGAAATTGATCCTCTGCGTCGTTAGGGAGGGTCACGGCGACCGAGTCGTGGCTATCACCCGCGAGGCTGGGGCAAGGGGCGGAACGATTGTCCCGGGGAAGGGGAAGAGCGACAACCTCCTCCTCGATTTTTTCTGTATAGGCGATCACCGTGAGGAGGTGGTCCTTATCCTGGTCTACGGGGAGGAGGTCGCCCCCGTCATAAACGTGCTCAAGGCCCACGGCAGGGATACCAGGAAGGGCAGCCGGGGTATGGGGATCCTCCTGGATGTGCCCAGGGTCATCCATTATGGTGGGAAGGGCTTCACCGCCTGTGAGGCTGTCGGAAGGAGGAAAGCCGTGAAAAAGGACGAAGGAAGGGTAATGATCTGCGCCATCGTCAACTGGGGCTGCGCCGATGACCTCATGGCGATCGCCAGGAAAGCCGGTGCTACGGGGGGGACCATACTGAAAGCCAGGGGGACCGCCAGCGAGGAGGACGTAAAATTCCTCGGTATCCCCCTTTTCCCTGAAAAGGAGATACTCCTAGTTGTGACTGAAAGGAGTAAGTCTCCGGCTATTCTGGAAGCCCTGGAGCAGAGCGACTGCTTGCTTCAGCCCGGCGGGGGCATTGCCTTTTCGGTGGATGTGGAGGAACTCATCTACCTGGGCGGTGACCTTGCATGATGAAGGGGCCCGGCCCTGCCGGCGCCCCTTCGATGGCCGGAGGTCATGGGAGGCCCGAGGTTCTCACCGTGGGTCAAAACCGGGCCAGTATCCACCACCAGCAGGGGAGGGTCAGGAAGGACAGGGGGACCCCGACCCCCACCATCAACGCCGACAGGTCGGGATCAAGGCCATGTTCCGAAGCCACGATGCTTCCGGTGATCATCGGCGCCGAGGCGGCCTCGAAGATGGTGACCTGTATTGTCGTCCCCCTCTCGCCGAGGACCAGGATGAACAGCAAGGCCATCAAGGCGGGTCCCAGGAGCAGTTTGTAGAAAAGGCCCAACGCGAGGGGCCCGGCCTTGTCCCGCACCTTCCCCACCCTCAATTGGAAGCCCACCGACAGCAGGGCGATGGGGGGAAGGGTTTCGCCCAACCTTCCCAGCACCTCAACAGCCCATTGGGGGTATGGGAAAGGGGTCAGGGCGAAAGCGGCCAGGAGGGCGATAAAGGGGGGAAAGGTCAGGATCTTCCTGGCGATGTCGGAAGGGGAGGTCTTCCCCAGGGATAGGGAAGCCGCCAGTACGATCCCGACCGTCGAGAGGGCCAGGAAGGAACCCAGTTGATCGATCAGTATCCCTATCCCCAGGTGTTCGGCACCGTAGAAGGCCTCGATCATGGGCAACCCGACGAAGGAAGTGTTGCCCAGCCCCCCGGTAAGAAAAAGCGCTCCCAAAGTTCCCGCCGAGAGGTTGAAGATCTTGCCAGCCTTTCTGAAGAAGAAAAAACCTCCAGCGAAGAGGACCCAGGCCATTGCGGCGGGGAAAGCCAGCCCGGGGGAGTATTCCAGGTCGTGGATATGGAGCAGGGTCAACGCCGGGAGAGCCACGTTTATTATGTAGGAGTTAAGTACCGTCGGTGTGGACACCGGGAGGCGTCCACAACGGCGAAGGATCATCCCCGCGGCGAAGCAAAGGGCCATCATCAAGAGGTTACCCAAGGAGAGGCCTCCAAAGAAGTTTTTGTTCCCGGATATTCTAACAGCAAACAAACCCTGCGGCGCCCGAGCGGCGCCTTATCAGGGGATTTCCCGCCGAATTGACATTCTCAAGGGACTGACTACCATAGGAAATGAAAGAACTGGTAAAAGCAGATCGGACCCACCGCCTTTTCGATCCCAAAGGGGGTATTATCATGAGAGCAGGATGGAGAGTCCTTTTCGCGGTTGTCGCCCTTCTCCTGGGTGTCATGGCCGTCGGCACCCCCGCTCGTCTTGACGCCGGCGAGAGTCCCGGACCCTGTGAGCTGTTCACCAGGCAGGAAGCCGAGGCCCTTTTCCAGGAGACCATCACCGATGTAAGGATCTTGGAGTCAAACCTCCCGGCGGGGGTCACCTGCAGGTACGCCTACCGCAAAGATGGGAGCGCCTACGAGACCAGGGTGAAGTTGGCCACCGACAGGTCGATAGCGGAAGAAGGCATCCATGATTCGGCGAAGGATGTCTTTGATCGGCAGGTCAAGACCCGGAGGTCCCATGAATACGCTTCCAAGAGGTTGCGTGAGTTCGAAGGTATCGGCGAGGGTTCTTTCTGGGACGGCTCCAGCCTCTGGGCGTTGCAGGGTACCAACCTGGTGATCGTAACGGTCAAATCCCCTCTCGAGGGTTCCTTCAAGAGCATGGATGAAATGAATACCGCCATGGAGGAGCAGAACCTGGCATACAGCATGGAGATTATGGCCAAGGTCCTGGAGGGGCTGGAGTGAATCGCCCCCCTTGCGTGGGGATGGGGCGTCGCCTAAGGCCGGGCCGGCGGGGTGAACCCGGTCCGGCCCAGTTCTTCAAGCCAGCCCCTTTTCAGTTCGCCCAGGTCAAGGGCTCCCTTGAAATTGTGCGGAACGGGCCCGAAGCGGAGCCGGTCGGGTCGGGATCCCTTTGAAACGTGTCCCGAAGCTTCGCTTAGGAAGGTCCTGGATATCTCCTCACGCACAACCTCCGGGACCTTCGAAGTATCCAGGGTGACGCAGCAGGAATCCTCGTGTTCGCTGTCGATCCTGAGGCCCGTCACGGCCAGGTCGAAGGACCCTGCTTCAAGGCCGTAACGGGATTTAACGAATGCGGCTAATTCCTCGGCGATCTGCTCGCAGGAATAGTTGGCTCCCCCCTTGATGAGAAGGGCCGACTCCCGCCCTACCCAGTAGAGATCATCCACCCCGTCGTAGGCGTTTTTCAGGCGGAAACCGATATCCCCGAAACCCAGGTACCAACCCTCATGGAGCACGGCTTCTGTCGCCCGGGGGTCGCCGAGGTAGCCCTTCATGAGGTTCCCACCCCTGGCGACTATATACCCTTCCTCACCTTCCGCGCAGGGTTCCATGAAGTGGTCTTCACCTTGGACGATGCTCCTCACCACGGCGGCTTCAGTGAAAGGAAAGTGGGGCCGCCCGATGAAGTACCCGGGTGCGGGCGTTCTTTCCCACCCGGCTCGGAAGGCGCTAAGTAACTGCTTTTCCGTAAATCCCGGAGGGGACCCAAGTACCTGGAGACAGGTCTCGGTGGACCCGAACCTAACCAGGGGGGGGCGCCCCGACCACCGGGTCACCCTTTCCACGGTCTTAGGCCCCACAGGAGCGGAACCCATGAGGAAGGAGACCCTTGAGAGGGCCTTTTTCAGCCTCTCCCTTTCGAGGGGAAGTTCGCCCCTGGAGTCCAGTTCCGATAGGAAATCGAAGTGCCGGGAGACGCAGGGAGCGATGAGGAGCCCCCGGGAGCCTTCGGCGGTTTCCGCGAGGATCCTCCAGTAGGCGGTCGTGTAGCGGGGAAGCATATGGATGACCGCTCCCGGCTCCCGTAAGAACCATTCGGCGAGGGCGGAGGAATTCGTGTGATGGAGCGGGTTGACCATGACCAGCCCCATCGGACCCTCTTCCCGTTTCGAAAAGAGGTGCCTGAGGGCGTCGGTGTTGACGTCGTAAGCCTTCCAGGTCAGGACCACCCCCTTGGGGTCTCCCGTCGTCCCCGAAGTGAAGATGACGATCTTTTCAGCCTCGCCCGCCGGCCCTTCCATTTCGGGCAGCCTTTGAGGGATCTGTTCACTAGGCAACTCCCCCGCCTCGTAGATCTTGATTCCAGGCCGCGCCGCACTCACCTCTTCGATAACGGCAGCGTCAAGGAGCCCATCGGTCAACATCAGGCACACCTTGGACAAGGAAGCCTTGTAGGCGGCCCTTTCCGGCGTGTCGGCCTGCCAGTTCAGGGTCACGGGGGTCACGCCGGTGAGGGCCGCTCCCAGGCGAAAGGCCAGGTCTACGGGTGAATTAGCCCCGAAAGCGTTGAGAAAGCGTGCACCCCTCTCGATCCCCAGCCTCTTGAGTACACCCGCGGCCTTCAAGGCCAAGGTGAGGAAGTCGCCCCGGGTGTACACGATGGGGCGAGCCTCGGGTTGGATCGGGTTCTCATGGAAAAAGAGAAAGGGCGCCCCGGGTTCCCAGAAGGCTCCCCTGTAAGGGGCTGGCAGAAAGCTGGGCCTCGGGTCCGAAACTGGTGGGTCCGCCGGTGAGATCAAGAGACGTAGCCTCCCCAAGGGTAGATCTAGGCGGGTGAAGTAGCCGCTGACTTATAGTAACCCCTGCCGCTCCCATGACAAGGTTGTAGGGAAATGCAATTTTGAAATAAACGAAAATAGAGTAATTGGTTTATATTATTATGAACGGAAGGAGGGATCGCTTTGACAGTTGCTTGAGAAAAAGGTATTATTTTAATGATTTTTGCTGTCAATGAAAGATGAACGGCCTTTGAAAGAGGAATAGAAAAGTGAACGATTAAAAATAATAAGTTCAAAAAAAGGGAGAGGTGTGAAGGATGACGCGTTACAGCTCGCAGGAATTAATGGATATGGAGCAACAGTACGGCGCTCACAACTATCACCCCCTCGAGGTGGTCATCACCAAGGCGGAGGGGGTCTGGGTGGAGGATCCCGAGGGGCGGCGATACATGGATATGCTTTCGGCCTATTCGGCCGTCAACCAGGGTCACCGCCACCCGAGGATCATCAAAGCCCTCAAGGACCAGGCCGATGAACTCACCCTTACATCCAGGGCCTTCTACAGCGACCGTTGGCCCCTCTTCGCGAAAAAACTATCGGAGTTGACCGGCAAAGACATGATCCTTCCCATGAATACCGGGGCGGAGGCCGTCGAGACGGCCATAAAGACCATGCGGAAATGGGGCTACCTAGTCAAGGGTGTGGAGAAGGACAAGGCCGAGATCATAGTCTTCGAGGATAACTTCCATGGCCGCACGGTGACCATAGTATCCTTCTCGGTCGACCCCATCGCCAAGGACAACTACGGCCCCTATACCCCCGGGTTTGTCGTCGTCCCCTATGACGATCTCGAAGCCGTGAGGAAAGCCGTCAACAAGAACACCGTGGGGATCCTCGTGGAGCCCATCCAGGGAGAGGCCGGCGTCGCGGTGCCCAGCGAGGGGTTCCTCAAGGGGCTGGAGGAGATCGCCAGGGAGAACAACGTGCTCCTGGCCGTCGATGAGATCCAGACGGGTCTATGCCGGACCGGCAAGACCTTCGCCTTTCAGCACGAGGGGGTCGACCCCGACCTGATCATCATGGGGAAGGCCCTTGGGGGAGGCGTTTTCCCTGTGTCGGCGGTGGCCGCCGACAAGGAAGTTCTCGGGGTTTTCCAGCCCGGCAGCCATGGTTCGACCTTCGGGGGCAACCCCCTGGCCTGCGCTGTCGCCATTGAGGCTCTCGATGTGCTCATCGATGAAAAAATGTCCGAAAGGGCCACCGAGCTCGGCGCGTATTTCATGGAAGGGCTCAAGGCGATCAAGTCGCCCAAGATAAAACAGGTAAGGGGAAAGGGCCTCCTGATCGCGATCGTCCTGGAAGAATCGGCCGGCAAGGCCAGGAAGTACACCACGGCCCTAAAGGAGAAGGGCCTGCTCTGCAAGGAGACCCACGACTGGATCATCCGGTTCGCTCCCCCCTTGGTGATCACCAGGGAGGAGATAGACAAGGCGCTGGAGGCGGTCCGGGAAGTGCTCGGCTAGGAAGACCGCGCCCTCGGGCGAGAACCGTACCGTGAAAAGGGGAGGCCCGGATCCTGGGCCTCCCCTTTGTCGTTGTCACGAAAGTCCAAGGACTTTTGGCCGCGGGCGGTCGCTTCACCGGCGACCGTGGAATGACGGGTTGACCGGGCGCGCCCTTTGCAATAAGTTGGTCCCCAGGTCCCATTACAAGTGCCGATATCGTTGGGAGGTGCGCCGGATGGGTTATTCAAGGCTTATCGTTGAAAAAGGGGAAGATCATGTCGCCACCGTCACCCTTAACAGGCCGGAGAAGATGAACGCCTTCGACAGCCCCTTGGCGGAGGAACTCCTTGCCGCCTTCATGGAGCTCGATAGCTGTTCCGCGACCAGGGTGGTCCTCGTCAAGGGAGCGGGGCGAAATTTCTGCGCGGGGATCGATGTGAGCGAGATCACCGGGAAAAACGCCCTGGAATACAAGCAATGGGTGAGCAGGATGGAGAGCCCCCTGTTTTTCATTTCCAGGATGAAAAAACCCGTGATCGCCCAGGTCCACGGAGTGGCGGCGGCCAACGGCCTGGGACTCGCTGCGGCTGCCGACCTGGTCATCGCCGCCGAGGACGCAAGGATGGGGCTCACGGCGATCAACCTTGGACTGAACTGCGTTGGCCCCGTCCTCCCCGTAGTTCGCTGTGTAGGGCGGAAGAGGGCCCTGGAGCTTCTTCTCTCGGGCGCCCTCGTGAAGGCGCCGGAAGCCATGACCATGGGCCTCGTTAACAGGGTCGTCCCAGCCGACGAACTCGAAAAGGAAGCCAGGGAATGGGCGGCGGCCTTCGCGTCCAAGAGCCCCCTGGCGCTGCAGCTAGCCAAGAGCGCCTTTTACACCGCCGAGGATATGGAATATGAAAAGCAGTTCGCCTACATGGACGAAGTTTTCGCCCGGCTCTGCACCACGGGGGACGCCCACGAGGGCGTAAAAGCCTTTTTCGAGAAAAGGGAACCCCTTTGGCGGGGCAGGTAATGGAGGCCTTTTCGCCGTCCAAGAGGTGAAAGACAGGCCGTTCCCGTATAATAGGCATCATCGCGGAGGTGCCGAATAATGGAGGACGACCGTCCCGGGTGGGACGAATACTTCATGTCCATTGCCGCCGTTGTCTCGACGAGGAGCACCTGCCTCAGGAGAAAGGTGGGGGCGGTCATAGTCAGGGACCGGCAAATTATCAGCACCGGTTACAACGGGGCGCCCAAGGGAGCCCCCCATTGCTCCGAGACGGGCTGCCTCCGGGAAAGAATGGGTGTGCCCGCCGGCGAGCGGCAGGAGATCTGCCGCGGGTCCCACGCCGAGGTGAACGCCATAGCCCAGGCGGCGGCGGTAGGGGCCTCGACCGCGGAAGGGGTGATCTACTGCACCCATGAGCCCTGCTCTTTCTGCACCAAGGCGATCATAAACGCCGGGATAAGGAGAATAGTCTTCGCGAACCCCTATCCTGACGTCATTGCCAGCCTCCTTCGCGGGGAAGCCGGCATCGCTGCAGAGCATCTGCCGGGGAAACCGCGTTCGGATGCTTCAAAGGGGTGATCCAGGTTGGTCATCGAGATATCCGGGAGGAAAAAACTCCTGCCGCAAGTCAGGTTGGATGACCTTATCGGGCTTGAGCCGATCAAGAAGGAACTCCGCAAGATCGAAGCGATCCTCTGGCTGAACCAGCACCGCCGCAGCGACGAACTCGGTGAATTGAGGCTTCAGTCCTTCCACTTCTGCTTCAGGGGCAATCCCGGGACTGGGAAGACCACCGTCGCGAGGTTGATAGGCGATATTTTCCGGCGGTACGGCATACTCAGGGTGGGCGATGTGGTCGAGGTCGACAGGGCCAGGCTCCTTGGTTCAACGCCGGGGGAGACGGAGATCAAGACCAGCAGGGCCATCAGGAGCGCCCTGGACGGCGTGCTCTTCGTTGATGAAGCTTTCACGCTCCTGGGTTCCGGGGAGAGCTCCGACCCGGGGATGAGGGCCCTGGAAGTGATCATCAAGAGCATGGAGGACTACCGTGACGTCCTGATCGTCATCTTCGCCGGTTACCCTTCGGAGATGGATGCCCTGTTCGAAGCGGCGCCGGGCCTCAGGAGCAGGGTCCCCTTTCACCTGGATTTTCCCGATTACTCCCCGGCGGAACTGCTGGACATCATGCTTTTCATGGCCGCCTCGGAGGAACTGGAACTCTCCGACGAAGCAGCCGGTAAGTTCCTGCGGGTAATGGGTGAACGGGTAGGGCAACCCGATTTCAGCAACGCTCGGGAGGTCAGGAACCTCCTTGACCAGGCCAAGGGCGAACTCTCCCGGAGACTCCAGACCCGACGGAAGGTTTCCCGGTGGGACATGAAGGTGATCACCGCCCTCGACCTAGGGCGGGGTGACCCGGACCTGCTTTCATCCCTCGAGGCTGCTCGCAAGGAGATGTTCAGGGCCCCCCTCGATCCCGGGTCGAGATCCGCTTTTGCTTCCCTCTGCGCGGCGGCGGGGATGTGGTCCGACGTGGTTTCGGCCCTCGAGGCCGTGGAAAAGGGCTTAACACCGGAAAACAAGGCCCTCCTCGGGAGGGGGCTTTACATCCTGGGCGACCGGGAAAGGTCCTGGGAGGTTTTCTCGGCGATGGACGACCCTCCAGCGGGATCCTTCTACAGGGGACTCTCCGCCCTTTGGGCGGGGGATCTCCCCATGGCGTCCGCCATGCTCGAACTGGCTTCATCGACCGAACCGGGTTCCCCCGATGTCCTCCTGGCGCTTGCCGCCGCGAAGTTTTTCGCCGGGACTTTCCGGGAGGCGGCGGATTCCTTCCTGGCGGGAATATCCTCTACCGGCGGGAGGCTGCCCCCTGTCGCCTTGAGGGACCTACCCTGGAAAAAACTCTCTTGGCCCGTTAGCGCCAGGCCTCTCAGGGATGCCCTGTTTTTCGCCTACGGTCATCCCGACAGGTCAAAACTGCTCTTCACCGAGGCCCTGATCGCCACCGGGACGAAGGAAGCCCTGGACCCCGCCGGGGAAATCGTGATGAGCTCTATAGACCGTATCCCCGACGAACCCCTTGCCCACAGGCTCATGTCGGTCATCCACGAGGCCTCGGGGAGGACCATGGAAGCGGTGGCCTCCCTTGACGTGGCCCTGGAACTGGAACCTAGGAACACCGGGGATTGGCGCAGGCTGGCGCTGCTGCTGGAGCAGGTGGGGGAGAAAGAAAGGGCCGAGGGGATCTTCCGGGACATCCTGGAGGAGGACCCCACGGGAGAGGCCGGCATCAGGCTGGCCATAGCCGCCGATGACAAGGGTGACCAAAAGGAAGCTGAGACGCTCTACCGCAAGGCCTGGGAAGCCGGCCTTCGCGGAGAAGAGAGGTCCCTTTGCGCGAGGAGGCTCGGTTCCCTCTCGGCCGCTTCGGGCCGTTTTGATGAAGCCCTGGGTTTTTTCGCCGAATCCGGCGGCCCGGCGGGCGATCCGAGGGCCGCTTTTTGGCACGCCCGGTCCCTGATAGAGGATGAACGATGGCAGGAAGCGGAAAACCTCCTGGTGACGCCCTACGATGACCCCAACCTAGAGAGCCCCAGGGTTTTCTGGCTGGGCCGTCTTTTCCTGGCCAGGAAAGACCTGTTCAGCGCCAGGAACATCAAGTGGGAGGACCTCTCAAACCCCTTCATGCGGCTCGTAAAAGGCGTCGTGGAGGCTTTTTCAGGGGACGGCAGGGCGGCGGAGATCCTCTCGGACCTGCCCGTCAAGGGCATGGGGGGAGATGCCAAGGCCATGCTGTGTTCGGCCAGGGTGGCCATGAAGGACTGGGAAGGCGCGAAAAGGTTCGGCAGGATGGCCCTGGAGGGCGGCAAGGGGCCCTGCCTGTGGGAAAGGCAGACGAGAAGGCCCCTTGAAGAGGCCGGTTACATGACGGCGATCGCGGAAGCCCACCTGGGGGACTGGACAGCGGCAAAGGACGGTTTCAGGAGGAGCGCCTCCAGCTTGAGGCACCCCGGCCCGGTCTTTTCCCTGGGTGTATCCCTGGTGGCCCTGGGGAAGATCGATGAGGCCAGGGTCATCCTGACGCAGTTGAAACCCGCTTCCGCCGTCTTAGCCGCGAAACTGGAGGAACTTATCGCGCAGAACGTTGGGATCCGGAAGATGCTGGCCGACCCCGTCGACCCAGTCTTGCTGGACCTTTACGCCTCTTTATGATGTGATCTGGTATAATCTCTATCTTTAGACTCGGGGAGGAGGCTGTGGATCATGAAGAAAGTGGATAGAGAGGAAGCGATGGCCCTTTTACGGGAGCATAACAGGCAGATCGGCCATATCCGCCATGCCCTTGCAGTCGAGGCGGCCATGAGGTTTTTTGCCAGGGCGAACGGGGAGGACGAGGAAGAATGGGGCCTCGCCGGGCTCGTTCATGATATCGACTGGGAGACCACCATCGACGATCCCTCAAGGCATACCCACCTGGGAGCCTCCTGGTTGAGGGACGCGGGTTACCCCGATAATATCGTCAGGGCCGTGCTGGCCCATGGTTGGGGCATCTGTTCCGATGTGGAGCCCCTCTCTCCGATGGAGAAACACCTGTACGCCATCGATGAGCTGACCGGCTTCGTCACCGCCGTGGCACTGGTAAGGCCGGGGAGGTCCCTCCAGGACCTGACCGTCAAGTCCGTCAGGAAAAAGTGGAAGGATAAGGCCTTCGCCAGGGGCGTCAACAGGGAGGTCATCGAAAAGGGAACGGCCATGCTGGGAAAACCCCTGGAGGAACTGGTCGAGGGTGTGATAGAAGCCTTGAGGCCTATTGAGAAGGATATCGGTCTCGGGGAGGAGGATTAGTCCGCCAAGGCCGAGTCGAGGAGCCGCCACTGCGGGTTCCCGTCGTCATCTTCTTCAAAACGAAGGAGCATGAAGCCCCCGATATGCCCATCCTCCGCCCAGGCGACGCACCACCTGGGCCCTGCGAACCATACGAGGGAAGGGTCGTAGATCTTCATGGTACCGCCATGGATCCCCTCCCAGGGAACCAGGTCACCCCTGGCCAGGAGGTCCTCGACAAACCGGCCTCTCGGGTCGGTCCTTCCCTCCTTTTTCAGCCTTTCCCAGTCCGGTTGGGGTATACCGCCGGTAAAACCCTCATCGGGCCCTCGCTCTTTTACCTTTTGTATCTCCTCGGTGGCCTCCCGAAGGGCTTCACGCAAAACCCTGTTCTGCTCGTTCAAGCCGAGGTTCCGGTGGAAAATGAACCCCGACACGGCTAACAGGGACAGCATCAGCAACGCTAGAAGGACGGATCCCTTTCCTTTCATCCCCTTGCCCTCCCGGCCAAACTTTCGGATTTGTGCTATCGTCTCCTAGGGAGATATCCATTTTAGTGTAACACCGAACTATCGAGGAGAGAAAAAGCGGAATGAAAACCCTCTTAGAGGCCCAAGAGTTGACCCTCCGTTCCATCGCCCTCGCCGTCGCCGGTTCCATCCTCATAGCGGCGAGCAGCACCTACGTGGCGCTCAGGATAGGGGCCCTGCCATGGCCCACCATCTTCGTCGCCGTTCTCTCCATGGCCGTCCTGAGACCCCTGGGCGCCTCCCTTAGGGAGATCAACGTCGCTCACACGGGCATGTCCGCCGGCGGGCTAGTGGCCGGGGGGCTGGCCTTTACCCTGCCTGGCGTCTGGATGTCCGACCCCGGGTCGAGCCTGGGCGTCGGGACCGTTACCGTCGTCGCGATCGTGGGCGCCACCCTCGGTGTCGCCTTCACGGGCCTTTTAAGAAAACATTTCGTGGTGGACCTGGACCTTCCCTTCCCCATGGGCGTGGCCGCGGCGAGAACGCTCCAGGCAGGCGACAAGGGCGGGAGGAAAGCCTGGGTCCTATTCACTTCCTGTGGGTTCTCCGGAGTGCTGACCTGGCTTCGCGACGCCGTCGGCCTCGTACCGGCCCTGTTGGGCAAGGGCCCTCTCTTGAGCGTATGGGTTTCGCCCATGGCTTTGGGCATCGGGTTCATCATCGGGCCCCTTTACATGGGTACCTGGGCCTTGGGGGCGGTGGCCGCCCACTGGCTCCTGGTCCCTGCCGGGTTCCACCTGGGGTTTTTCGCCGACGGGACCGTGGCCGAGGCCTTCAGGAGCAGCCTCGGGATCGGCGTGATCGTCGGTGCCGGGGTGGCCGTGTTGTTCAGGGGTGCGGCAAGGTCCTTCTTCCAAAGCCTCTCCTCTTCCAGGGGTTCCTTCGGCGTCGTTGCCGCCGTCGGTGCCGCTTCGGCCCTGGTCCTGACCTGGGCTGCGGGCATCCCCCTGGTGCCGTCCCTCCTGGCGACGGCCGGGGTCTGGGTCACGGTGGTCATGGCCGCCACGATCACGGGGCAGACGGGTATCGACCCGATGGAGATCTTCGGAATCCTCGTTTTGCTCACGGTGAGGACCATCTGGCATATCGGGGGCCAGGAGGCTTTCCTGGTGACTGCCGTCGTAGCCGTGGCCACGGGCCTGGCGGGTGATGCCATGCAGGACCTGAGGGCGGGATCCATACTGGGAACCGACCCCCGCGCCCAGCTCGTGAGCGAAGCCGCCGGCGGTATCGCCGGGGCGGTGGCCGCGGCCTTCACTGTTTTCCTGCTCAGGAAAGCCTTTGGGACGATGGGCCCCGGGACCGAATTGGCCGCTCCCCAGGCCTTCGCCGTCAAAAGCATGATCGACGGTCTCCCCGACCGGGGAGCCTTCCTTGCCGGCCTGGCGGGAGGGTTCGTCCTATCCCTGGCGGGTGTCCCCTGCATGACCGTGGGCATCGGGATATACCTGCCCGTGGCGATATCCCTCGCCGCGGGGGCCGGCGGCATTACCAGGGCCTTGACCGGCCGTCTTTTCCCGCGTGGGGAGGACGACCTCACCCTTGTCGCCTCGGGGTTCCTTGGGGGAGAGGGGATCGCCGGGGTTCTTTTCGCCTTCTGGAAGGTCGTCACTTTGGGTTGAGGGGTGATCTGGATGTGGCGGATAGGACATGCCCAGGACCACGAGAAGGGGACGGGCTGCACCGTTCTGGTCTTCCCCGATGGAGCCACCGCCTCCTGCGATATCAGGGGAGGCGCGCCCGGGACGAGGGAAACGGCGCTTTTGGCGCCGGAATGCACCGTCGATAAGATCAACGCCCTGGTGCTCGCCGGCGGGAGCGCGAGGGGTCTCTCCGCGGCCGACGGGGTCATGCGGTACTGTGAGGAGAGGGGTTGGGGGTTCGATTCCGGGTTTGGAATGATCCCCATCGTGCCCGCCGCGTGCCTTTTCGATCTCGGCTGCGGCGAACCATCGGCGTGGCCGGAACCCTCCATGGGCATGGAGGCCTGCCTGGGGGCAAGGCCCATTGAGGAGTCGCCCATGGGTAATTACGGGGCCGGGACCGGGGCCACCGTGGGCAAGTATTCTCCTTTGGGCAAGGCTATGAAATCAGGTTTCGGGTGGGCAAGGAAGGTCTCCTCGGGGGGACTCGAGGTGTGTGCCGTCGCGGCGTTGAACGCCTTTGGAGCCGTCAGGGATCTTGCCGGCGGGTTCATGGCGGGGGCCCTCGATGGAGATCGCATCATCGACCCCGGGTCAATGTCGGGGGCTGGGGAAGTGTGGGATGAGTGGGGGAGGAACACCACCCTCGCCGCTATCGTAACGAACGCGAGGTTGGACAAAGCCGCCTGCAGGAGGGTCGCCATCATGGGACAGGCGGGGCTCGCCGGAGCCCTTTTCCCTTTCAACACTCCCTTTGACGGTGATACGGTCTTCTGCGCGGCCACCGGCGAGACAAGTTCCTCGATCGTCCTCGTGGGGTGGCTGGCCGCCTCGGCCCTCGAGGAAGCCGCCAGGAACGCTGTATTTCACGCAAGGTCGGCTTTTGGGTTCGTCTCCTTCTCCGACCTCCGCTGAAACCGCTCCAACCCGGTCGGTTATCGGTAAGGCTGCGGATACGCCGACCGGTCCATTTAGGGCATACTTTCCGGATAGGGGCCGCCTTTAAGGTCCCGGGAGGTGCACTCCATGAAGATAAGGGTATTCCTCGCCGATGATCACCCCCTCACCCGCGCTGGGTTGAGGGATTACATAGCGAAAGAGAAAGACCTGGAACTTGTGGGGGAGGCCGGCGACGGCCTTGAGGCCTGGAGGGTCATCGAAAAAGAAAGGCCCGATGTCGCCCTGCTGGACATCAGGATGCCCGGCGAGAACGGCGTCGCCCTGGCCAGGAGGATCAAGGAGTCCTCCCTCCCGGTCAGGGCGGTGATGCTCACGTCCTTCGACGCACAGCAGTACGTCATGGCCTCGCTCAGGGCCGGGGCCAGGGGTTACGTCCTCAAGACCGTGACGCCCGAGGAGCTAGCCCGCGCCATCAGGGTGGTGGCCCGGGGTGGGCTTTACCTCGATGGGGAAGTGGCCCGCAGCATGGAGGACGGGGAATCCGCTTACGAGGCGCTGTCGGCAAGGGAGAGGGAGGTCCTCCTCCATGCAGCCAGGGGGCTGTCCAGCAAGGAGATCGCGGGTGTTCTCATCATCAGCGAGAGGACGGTCCAGACCCATCTTGCTTCCATCTACGACAAGCTCGGGGCCAGGAACAAGACCGAGGCCATGTTGCTGGCGCTTAAGTACGGCATCGTAGCCCTGGAGGAGCTGATCGAATGAGGAGGCACCTGCTCATCCTTCTCACGGTGGCCATCATGATACCCTCCTTTTCGGCGCTCCTTTTGGGGGGCGCCGGTCTCATCCAGCACGAGAGGGCCATGGAGAGGGTCGCCAGGTCCTACGTGGTCGACATCGCCGAGAGTTTCGCCTCGAGACTGGACCTGAGCTGGAGCAGGACGAGGTCTTTCCCCTTCGGTGACCGTGAGAGGTTCATGAGGCTCAGGCAGCTCACCTGGGGGCTTTCGATGCCGGGCTGGGTGGCGGTGGTGGACAGGCAGGGGAACATTCTTTTGTCCACCGGTGATTCCAACGTCCTACCCCTCCTCTGGGAAAGGGGGATACCGATCGGTTCAGCCCTGGAGGTCGAAAGCCGTGAGGGCGAAAAGTTCACCCTCGCCGTCTACCCCGCCGGGGAAACCGGGTGGTACGTCGTGGCCGCCGTATCCTGGGACAAGCTCCTCGGACCCATGCTCCGCTTCAACCGTTGGCCCCTGCTGGTCGGGCTCGTCGGGCTCCTGGGCCTCTTATCGGTCCTCGCCCTCTGGAAATGGCTCGTGGCGCCCTTGAGGGCCCTCGGGACTGAAGTGTCCACCCTTCACCTGGGGAGGGATATCCCCAAGGGCGACGATCCCGGGGCAGTCCACGAGATCAGGAGGTTGAGGGTGGTGTTGCAGCAGCTGGCCAGGGGCGCCGTCGAGAGGGCGGAACTGATGAAACGTTATGTCGGCGACATCGTCAGGGTCCAGGAGGAAGAACGATCGCGCATAGCCAGGGAGCTCCATGACGGCCCGCTCCAGGATGTCACCGCCCTGATCCACCAGATAAGGCTGGCGAAAATGGAGGAGAGGGAGCTCGGGGAGGCTCCCCAGCGGCTGGAGAATGCCGAGGAGGGCGCCCGTCACGCCGTTAATGACATGAGGGCCCTCTGTGATGAACTATCACCCCCCTGGCTCGACCTTGGACTGTCCCAGGCTCTGGACGAACTGGCGGAGCGGCTTTCGAGACAACTGGGGGTGAAAATTACAGTGGAGGCCGGCATCGAGGAAGAGCTCCCCCCGGAGGTCACCCTTGCCTTTTTCAGGGTGGTCCAGGAGTCGGTCCACAATTCCGTTCGCCACGGGGGGGCTACAGCCGTGAACGTCAGGTTCCAAAGGGTCGGGGAGGAAGTCCTTCTCGAGGTGACCGATGACGGGGCGGGTTTCGATCCGCCGGAGGATTTCGAGGAACTACGGGTAAGGGGGCATCGCGGCCTGGCCAACATGTCCGAGAGGATGTCGCTCATCGGCGGAAGGCTGGAGGTCACCAGCCTCCCCGGTGCGGGAACCCTGGTGAGGTGCGCCTGGAGGTTCACTTCCTCTTCTGCCTGAAGTAACCTCCCCATACGGCTTTGACGTCGGAGGCGAATACAAAGCCCTTATTCCCGATCATCTGGGCGACGTGCCCAATGTCATGGCGCCGGCAGATTATCTTGAGGATCATCCGTTCACCGGTTTTGCCGGAACCCGTGACGACGGTCGTGCCGAAACCCTCGTCCCTCAACCTGCCGACCGTTTCGAGCATCTCCTCCGTGACGGGGCCCACCGCCTCGACGAGGACGAAACCGCTCAGGATCTTTTCCTCCAGGGTGGCGCCCAGGAAGTTGCCCATGGCGTACCCGCCCGCGTAGGCGACGATCTGCAGCCACCCCCTGATGCCCTGCTGAAGGACGTAGCCCAGGGCGATCAAGTATATGGCCGACTCGAAGAAGGCCATCGAGGCCGCCTGGATTTTTTTCCCCCTGACGAGAAGCAGTATTCTGAAAGTGCCCAGCGGGACATCGAGTAAGCGTGCGCCGAATATGAACAATGCGCCCATAAGATCCATGGGGAAACCTCCTGGGGGGCATGGTGACCATAACGGTTTGAACGGGTCCGCCTTGGGATTCTAGTATAAAATGAGGGGAATTGAAAGAAGATCCTAAAGGGGAGAGCGCCGGGACATGCCGATAAGACTACGCGTACTGGGTGCCGCCGGGGAAGTGACCGGTTCGAACTACATCCTCGAGTCGGGAGGAACCAGGCTCATGGTGGACTGCGGACTTCACCAGGGGGGGAACGAGTATAAAAACCGTGAACCCTTCGCCTTCGACCCTTCCACTATCGACGCCGTTCTCCTGACCCATGCCCACCTGGATCACACCGGCCGTGTGCCCCTGCTGGTCAAGATGGGTTTCAAGGGGAAGGTCATTGCCACGGCGCCGACGGTGGACCTGACGGACGTTCTCTGGAGGGACGCCGCCAAGATCCAGAAGGAGGACGCCGAGTGGAAGACCCGCAAGAACCGGAGGAAAGGGCTGGACCCCGAAGAACCCCTCTACACCGAGGAGGACGTTGGGAAGGCTTCTGACCTGCTCCTCCCCGTGGCCTACGATGACATGCTGGAGCCGGTCCCCGGTTTCAGGGTCCGTTTCAGGGATGCGGGACACATCCTGGGCAGCGCCAATATAGAAGTATGGGGCAATGCCGGGGATGGTGAGGTCAAGATCGTTTTTTCAGGCGACCTTGGGCCACAGCAGACCGTGATGGAGAGGACTCCCTCCGTTCTCGAGGACGCCGATTACGTGGTCATCGAGTCGACCTACGGCGACAGGGAGCACAAGACCAACGAGGAAAGCCGCGAGGAGTTCAGGGAAGCCATGAAGGTCATGATCCAGGACCACGGCAAGGTCCTCATCCCCACCTTCGTAGTGGACAGGGCCCAAAGAGTCCTCTACGAGATAATGCTCATGCAGAAAGACGGGGTCCTGCCCCCCGGCATCCCGATCTACTTCGACTCACCCATGGGGGAAAAGGCCACGGAGGTCTACAACAAGCACCTGTCGCTTTTGTCATCGGAGATCCAGGAACAGATCAGGGCGGGCAATGACCCCTTCTCACCCGAAAACCTTAGGATCGTCTCCGATGTGGAGGAGTCCAAAAGGATCAACAAGGTCAAGGAAGCGGTGGTCCTCGCCGGCAGCGGGATGTGCAACGGCGGGAGGATAGTCCACCACCTCAAGAACAGTCTTTTCCTGGAGACCACCGACGTGGTTTTCGTCGGTTACCAGGCCAGGAGTACCCTCGGCAGGCGGCTCGTAGAGGGTGAGAAGTACGTCCGGGTAGCCGGGGAGGAGGTGGCCGTCAGGGCCAAGATACACACCATCAACGGCTTCTCCGCCCACGCCGACCGCCGTGACCTTCTCGCCTGGGCCAGGCAGTTCAGGACCGATCCGCTGTTCTTCATCACCCATGGCGAACAGGAATCATCCCTGGCCCTCTCGAAGACCTTCGATGAAAACGGCATAAGGTCTTTCATACCGGAAGAGGGAGGGGAGTACAGCCTGGTCGGAAAAAACGGGGCCGTCTCCCCCCCGGGGATGATGGGGATGCGGACGGCCGCCGCCGTTGCCGGTGAGACCCCGGGGCGCCGGGCCGTCGATGCCGTGCTTGGCGATATCGTCACCCTCGCCGCGGAACTGAGGGAAGACGGGTCCTCCCTCCCGCGGGAGGAAGCCCTGAACCTCGCCCTTTCAGCCAGGACATTACTGAAGACGTTGAAACGGAGAGGAACGGATGACTAGTCTCCCCGTACCCGTTCCAAAGGCGCGTCCGGCCGCTAGCTGTGCTAAAATTCTGTGGGTCCTTTTTGGAAGACTGGCGGTGATGACGAGGATGACCCCCCTTTCCCGGACGAAAAGAATCCCCGCCTCGATCCTTTTCGCGGCGGGTATTGCCTTTGTTTTATTTTCATCCCCCGGCAGGGCCTCGGCCGGGCCGGTGACCTGGGAGCAGGCCTGGGGACTCATACTGGAGAACAATCCCGGGCTCAAGACCGCCAGGCAGAACATATCCGCGGCCCATGCCGCGTTGAAGCTGGCGGCCGTCCCGACAAAGGTCACCGCGGGCCTTTCAGGGACGACCACGAAGTTTGAAGGCGTGGACTCCTCTTCAAGTGCGGGTCTTACCCTCTCCTACAACGCCGGACTCCTTGGCAGGGAGAAGCAAGCCATAGAGGCTGAAACGGCGGGGCTCAGGGAGGCCGAGGTCGCCTACAGGGCCGCCGTCCTGAAGCTTTATAAGAATTCCGCCCTGGCCTTTTGGGGCGCCGCCGCGGGTGAGGCTTCGGTCCAGGCGGCCGAGGAGGAGATTCTCAAGAGGGAAGCCTTCCTCAGGGATGCCCGGCTCCGGTACGCCCAGGGAATGGTCCCGGAACTGGACGTGATGAGGGCCGAGAGCGCCCTGGCGGAATCCCGCCATTCCCTGGCCTTGCGACAGGCCGCCAGGTCGGGGTACGAAGCCATGCTGAAAGGCCTGGCGGGCTGGATGGATATCCAACCCGACGAGGGCCTTTTCGACACGGGTTCCCCCGTCGGGGCGGGGCGAGAGCAGCCGGACTTCGAATCCGTCGTCCGCGATCACCCTTCCGTCCTCAAGGCAAAGTGGGCCGTCCGGAGGGCTGAAAGCCTCCTCAAGGTAGCCGGTATGTCATCCGAACCAACCCTGGGGTTGTCGGCGACGATGACCCTCGTTACCGACGGTGCGGCGTCACTCCAGTATAACGAGGATGAATGGTGGTGGAGGGCCACCCTGACGATACCCGTGGTGGACGGCGGGTACGCCCGTTGGTCCACGGAGAGGGCAAGGGCCGCCCTCGCCTCGACCGAGGCGGCCGTCGGATCCGCCACCGCAGAAGTAATGATGGACCTCGTGTCGGCCTGGGAGGATTACAGCGCCGCCATGGAGGGATACGAAGCCGAGAGGGCCAGGTTCGATACGGTGTCCAGGGAAAGGGAGATCGTCCTCCTCCGTTACAGGGAAGGACTGGCGAACCAGATCGAGGTCCTCGACGCCCAGACCCGTTTCGCCGGCTCCCAGGCGACGCTCATCGACGCAAGGCGGGGACTCCTCGTTGCGGAAGCGGCCCTTGCTTCCGCCGAGGGGAAGCTGCCCATGGAGGAATAGAAGTGGACAGGGAAAAACGTTCTTACCGGTGGATCTGGTGGCTGCTCCTGGTATCGCTCGTCGCTCTCGGCGCCTGGAGGATCTTCTTCAGACCCGCTTCCCAGCCGCCGGTGAGTGTCGCGGAGATCCGTTCCCGGGAGGGCCTCCCGGTGACGGTGCATGACGTCGTCCCCTCTCGGTGGCAGCACTGGATCACCTTCTTCGGCAGGACCAGGGCGGCTTCCGAGGCCCAGGTGGCTGCCGAGCGCCAGGAATATGTCTCCTCCGTGGCCGTGGATGTGGGTGACGCCGTAAAAAAGGGGCAGGTCCTGGCTATGCTCGACCTGCGCGTCGCCAGGCAGAAACTGGCGGCGCAGAAAGCCTCGGTCGCAGAAAAACAGGGCAGGTATAGGCGGCTCCTGGCACTGCAAGCGGCCGGGGGAGCCAGCGCACAGGAGGTGGAAGCGGCCCTCTCCGACGCGGAATCCGCCCTGGCGGCCCTGACGGACGCCCAGATGTCCCTGTCGCGAATGACCATCACAGCCCCGCTCGACGGGGTAATTACGGGCCGTTTCGTCGAGACGGGCGACCTGGTATCGCCGGGGCGGACGCTCTTCACCGTGTCGGACCTGGACGCGATCGAAGCCGTCCTAGACGTCTCCCCAAAGGATATCTTCAAAATGGTCAGGGGCATGCCGGCCAGGGTCAAGGCCCCGAATGGCTGGGTCAAGGCGACGATTAAGAGGATAGAGCCCACGGCGAATCCGTTGACAGGGCTTTTTTCGGTGGTGCTTTCCGTACCTGCCGGTTCCGGGTTGAGCCCGGGCCAGGCACTGGAGGCCCAGGTCCAGGATGAGGACATTGCCGACGCGATCGTGGTCCCCTATGAAGCACTCAAGCAGATCGGGGGAGAAAGGACCGTAGTCTACGTTGTGGCGGAGGGAGTGGCTGAGGAGAGAGATGTGATCACCGGCGGTTCCTACGGTGGAGCGGTCAGGGTCCTCTCGGGGGTTGAACCGGGTGAAAGGGTCGTCGTCAAGGGCTCCGACAGGATGTTCCCCAACGCCGGGGTCTGGGTGCAGGAGGATAAGTAATGAACCTTATCGGCAACTCCGTCAGGAGACCGGTCCTGACGACGGTCATCATGACGATACTGGTCCTCCTGGGTTTTTATTCCTTTCACCAGCTAGGGATGGCCCTCCTGCCCAAGATGGACATCCCCGTCGTGCTGGTGAGAGTGCCCTACAGGGGTGCGGGGCCGCTCGAAATAGAGAGGCTTATCGTACAGCCCGTGGAAGACGCCATTGCCTCCGTCGAGGGCGTCAAGGAGATAAACGGCTACGCCCTCGAGGGCACCGGCTTCGTCGTGGCCATCCTGGAGTACGAAGTCGATGTCACCCAGGCGACTCTCGACATATCGACCAGGGTGAAGACCATCACTTCCGACCTGCCTGAAGAGGCCGACGAACCCGTGGTGGACAAGATCGATATCAATGCCCAGCCCTTCATGATGGTGGTCGCCAAAACGAACCTCCCATCCTACCAGGCCAGGGATATCGTGGAGGACCAGGTCGCCAAGAGGCTGACCCAGATCATCGGCATGGCCAGCGTGGACATAAGCGGCGGGAGGGTGAGGGAGATCCACCTCGACGCCGACCCCTCCAGCCTCATCGCGCACAACCTGAGCCTCAGGAGGCTGGCGTCACTGGTCAGGGCTTCGAACTTCAACTCCCCCTCGGGGAACATCACCCTTGGGGGGAAGGAGACCTCGGTCCGCATCGTCGGTGAGCCGGACCAGTCAAGCAAGTTCGAGGACCTGGGAATCCCCGTGGGCGACGGCAGGGTCGTAAAACTGGGGAACGTGGTGACCGTCGTCGACGCCCTCGCTGATGAGCGGAACCGCGCCAGGTTCGACGGCAGGGATTCCATACTCCTGGAACTTATCGCCAGGCCCAACGCCAATATCGTCAAGGTCTCCGGCGAGGTAAGGGCGGAGCTGGAAAAGATCGCACCTACCCTGGGCAAGAGCGTGGAACTGGAGGTCGTCTACGATTCCAGCGAATTCGTGGAGAAGTCGGTCAGGAACGTCATCAGGGACATGACCATAGGGACCCTCCTGACGGCCCTCTTCCTTTACCTCTTCCTCCGGCAGTTCGGCTCGACCCTTGCCGTGGCGATAGCCATGCCTACGTCGATAATCTCCACCTTCATCCCCATGTACTTCTACAAGTACACCCTGAATGTCATGAGCACCATGGGGTTGGCCATCTCGGTAGGGGTCCTGGTAAACAACGCCATCCTCGTCCTGGAGAACATCTACCGGTACCGGGAACTGGGCATGGATCCCTTCACCGCGGCGGAGGAAGGGACCAGGGAGATATCCCTGGCGGTCCTCTCGACCACGGCCACCAACCTGGGCGTTTTCATACCCATAGCCTTCATGGGCGGGATCGTGGGCCAGTTCTTCAACCAGTTCGCCCTGACGGTGGTCTTCTCGACACTATTCTCACTCTGGGGGGCCTTCACGGTCACCCCGATGGCCGCCGCCAGGCTGGGCGGCTCGGTGCGCGTATCCCCCTTCGCAAAAAGGGTCACCGCCTGGTGGTACTGGATCTACCGCGAACTCGAGGTTTTCCAGGAGGTGTACGTCGGGAAAGCCATGAGGCACCCCTGGGTGACCATCGGCTTTTTCGGACTGCTCTTCGTCGGATCGCTCCTCTTGATACCCAGGGTGGGTTTTGAACTTTTCCCCAGGGTAGATGAGGGGGTCATCAGGATCAACCTGGAACTATCGAGCACGGCCTCGCTGGAGGCCACCGATGAGCAGGTAAGAAAAGTCGAGGCCTTTTTGCGTGAGCAACCCTATGTGAAGTCCATGAGCTCCACCGTGGGAGGCAGGAGGCTCTCCAGCGTCAACAGCGGGGTGATAAGGGTCTACCTCGTCGACGCCGGTGAAAGGAAGAGCGCCTTCGCTATCGCTTCGGACCTGAGGAAAAAATTCGCCGGCCTTCCCGACACGAACGTGACGATCAATGTCGCCTCCGGTCAAGGCGGCGGAAGCAGGAAACCCGTACAGATAACCATAAGCGGGTCCGACCTCGATGTGCTCAACGGCATAGCGGGGGAACTCATGGAGAAGATCCGGGACGTCCCGGGGCTGGCCGACCTGGATACGGACTGGAAGGTGGGGAGGTTCGACCTTAACCTCATTCCCGAGGATCTCAAACTCACCTCCATGGGGGTGACCCTTTCCGATGTGTCCGATGAACTCAGGGGTTACCTGAGCGGTATTAAGGCCGGGGTCTACCGGGAACAGGGCTACGAATACGACATCCTGGTCAAACTGGCGTCCCGGTGGGTCGACTCTCCCGAGGCGGTCCCCCTGCTTCCCCTATGGACCCCCCACGGGTTCGTCCCGGTCAACGAGTTGGCCGCCGTCGCCTACGAGCCTTCCCCCACGGCCATCTACCGGCTGGACCGTCAGCGCAAAATAAGCGTCCAGGCCGATGTGGCCGGTCGCACCGTCGGGGAGGTCTTCAGGGACATCACGCCGCGAATGGATGAGATCCAGCTGCCGACGGGGTACAGGTTCATTATCGGTGGAGAGATCCAGAACATCCGGGAGAACTTCCGAAGGATGATCATCGCTTTCACCATGGCCGTCGTGCTGACCTTCCTGATGATCGCCGGCATACTGGAGTCATACCTTTTCTCCCTGGCGATCATGCTTACGATCCCCCTGTCGGTGATCGGTGTCATCCCGACGCTTCTTTTGACGGGAACGTCCCTTTCAATGTACGGTCTCCTCGGCCTGGTGATGATCGTGGGCCTCGTGGTCAACAACGCCATAGTGATCGTGGACTACGCCGAGGTGGTCCGTAAAAAAGGGCATGAAGCGGCCGGTGCCATGATCGAAGCCTGCAGGGTGCGCTTCCGGCCCATCGTCATGGCCGACGTAACGACCCTGATCGCCATGATCCCCCTCGCCCTGGGCCTCGGTGAGGGGGGGCAGTACAGGGCCCCCCTGGCCATCGTGCTGATAGGGGGCCTGCTGGCGGGAGGTACCATGGCCCTGTTCCTCATACCTCCCGTCTACAAGGTCATTTGGGACATCAAGAACCGATTCCAGGGGAGGGATGAAAATGCGTAGGGTTTTATCCTTCTGGTTTTCCATCCTCGTCGTTGTCGGTGTCATCGCCGGGGCGGTCCATTTCTTCGGGAGGGTCCACGTTCCGGAAAAGGTGCTCGTGCCGTCGGAAGCCATCCCGTCGGTGGACCTGGATTCCCCGCGGTTTTACCTTGATACCCTGTCGGGGCAGTTGGGACCGGGTTACCCCTGTGAAACGCCGGAAAAAGTCGATGACCACGTCCGTTCCGTGATCCTGGCCTTGTCGGACTTGTCACCCCTGGTCGACATGGCGGAGAGGTCGTCGGTCCTCGGGGCATGGGATGCCAACGAACTTGCCTTCTACGGGGCCTTCCTCTTGGAGTCCTCGCAAATGAAGGAACTGCAGGAGGGCAAGGTGCCCGCTCCCTGGCTTGAGCGAGCTTCCGGCCTGGCCATGGGTCCTTCCGAAAGGGAAGGCATACTTCGCCTGACCTTGGCCAAGGGCGAGGTAACCCTCTTCTTGCGTGCCGACGAGGAGTTCCTCTTGATCTCCCATTCCCTGGAAGGGCTGGAAAAAATGAGGAAAGCCCTCGACGGTTCGATCGAGAGGTTCCGCCCTCTCTTCACCGTGGAACCGACCTGGCCCGCCCATCTTGCAGTCTTTGACGGGAAGTTGATCGCCCAGGCGGCCTCCTTGAGAGGACTTGCCGCCCCGGACAAGGCCATCACGCTTGAACTGGCCTGGAACAGCCGGCCGGGAAGCGGTGAAGCGGCGTGGAAGATCGAGGGGCTCGAAGAATGGCTCCCAACGGAGACGCGCGGGAAAATTACCCCCATGGCCTGGGACGGCCCGGCCTTTTTACCGGAACCCCTCATCTCCGCCTTTGGCGTTTCAGTGCCCGAGGGATTCGGAAGCCTGGTAGAAAAAGAGTTGTCGATCCCCGAATGGATGGAGGAAGCCGGTTTTGACCGGGCCTCGCTGGCCGGCCTGATCGAAGGGCCCCTGGTCGGCGTCATCGGAGGCCAGAGCAGGCTGCTCCTTTTCAACCTCCCCGGGGTCATCCTCCAGCTCCCCTCGAGGGGCGCCGAAGGGGTCCGTTGGATCCGGGGATTGTGGGATAACAAATGGGCCCGGTTCGCCTTTTCTCCCCAGCCTGTCACGGGTTTCCCGGCGGGGGGCAAGCTCACGTTGCCCTTTACCATCATGGCGGCCGCCAATGAGGAAATGGCCTTCGCGGGCCTGATCAACGAATCTTCGCTGGGGAAAATGACCCCTGTCGAACAGGTGATTCCCCTGAGTGGGGAAGGATCCATCCTCTGGTTTTACGCCGACCTGCCGAAGGCCGCCGACGCCCTGGAGAACCTTTCCCGGATGGCCGGCCTGGCGGAGCGTTTCGGTGTAGACGAAGCGCCCGACGCGCGGGAGCTGGCCAGGCTGGTCGGTCAACTCCGGTCCCTCGGACAGGTGACCCTGGTGATCCATGACCTGGGTTCGGGGAGGGGCGGCTGGAAGTCGACAGTCCCTGCAGCGGAGTGAGGACGACGAAGGGAACGACGGAGGGTACAGATCAAGGAGGGGTAGCCATGCAGGGAAATCCCCTGTCCATAATGTTGGAGCGGGGTTGCGTCGAATGGTGCAGCCACCCGGAGGAACTGTCCTCTCTTTTCGACAGCGAGATGGTCACCGGCTATATCGGGTTCGACCCGACGGCGGACAGCTTACATGTGGGCCACCTGATCCCGATGATGGGGCTGGCCTGGATGCAGCGGTCCGGTCACAGGCCTATCGCTATTGCGGGTATGGGGACGGGCCTTATCGGGGACCCGTCGGGCAAGAGCAAGGAGAGGAACCTTCTCACCCTTGAACAGGTCGAGAAAAACCTGGTGACCGTCAAGGAACAGCTGGGCCAGTTCCTGGACTTCGATTGCGGGCCCAATTCCGCTCTCATCGTGAACAACCATGACTGGCTCGGAAAGCAGACCCTGCTCGGGTTTTTGAGGGATACCGGGAAATACTTCACCGTGAATTACATGATAGGCCGGGAATACGTGAAAAGCCGCCTCGACGACCCCGATAAGTCCATCTCCTACACCGAGTTCTCCTACATGCTGCTCCAGGCCTTCGATTTCTGCCACCTCTACGAGAACTTCGGCTGCAAACTCCAGATGGGCGGCAACGATCAGCAGGGGAACATCATCGCCGGGATAGACCTGATCAGGAAGAAGATCGGCGGACAGGCCTACGGCATCACGTACCCGCTTCTCCTGAGCGCCTCGGGCGGCAAGTTCGGCAAGACCGAGGGCGGGACCGTCTGGCTTTCCGCCGAAAGGACGTCGCCCTATCGGTTCTACCAGTTCTGGATCAACTCCGATGACAGGGACGTGGAGAAGTTGCTTAAACTGTTTACCTTCCTGCCCCTCGAAGAGATCGAAGGCATAATGGATTCCCACAGGGCGAGGCCCGAACGAAGGGAAGCCCAGAAGAAGCTGGCCAGGGAGGTGACCGCCCGGCTTCACGGGGAGGAGCCTTTCAAGATGGCAGAGCGGGCCAGTACTATCCTTTTCGGGGACAGTTTTGAACCGTCGGAACTCACACCGGGGATGATCAAGATACTCATGTCGGAGGTGCCGGGAGGCGTATTCCCCGGTGATGCCGCCCCATCGCCGGTGGAAATACTCGCGGCGTCAGGGGCCTGCACGAGCAAAAGTGAAGCCAGGAGGCTCATCCAAGGGGGAGGAGTCTACCTCAACGGGAGGCGGCTGGGTCCCTCCGAGGAGGTGGGTCGGCAGGACCTGATAGAGGGGAAGCACCTCTTCTTCCGGCTGGGCAAGAAGCGCTTTTTCGTCGCCAGCAAGGGATAAGCCGAAAGGATGTCGCTACAGTCCGGGATCCTCGAGGCTGCAAGGAAATGGGTCCACCCCGGCTGGAGAGCCGGCCTGCTCGCGGGGGTGCTTTTCGGGGCTCTCCGGGTCCTGGCGCCACGAAGGCGGGTGGCCCTTTCGAACATGGTGATCGCTTTCCCAGGGTCCACCCCCGCCTGGAGGAGGAAAAACCTTTCAAGGGTGTACCGCCATTTCGCCGCTTCCCTGACGGAATACCTGGTCGTCCAGAACGACCCGGCCCAGGTCGATGACTGGTTCGTCGCCTCTAGCGGTCTCAAATGGTTATCGGGGCAGGCATCCGCAGGGAAAGGCGCCGTCCTGCTCATGGCCCACTTCGGCAGCTGGGAACTCATGGCCGCCTGGCTGGTCAGGCGGGGATTCATCCTTTACGGGGTCATTCAGGAGCCGGAAGACCCGGACCTGGCCGAAGTGATAGAAAAGTACCGCAGGAACATCGGGGCGAAGCCCATCCCAAAGCGGTCCATGCTCACGGAACCCGTCAGGCGCCTCCGCGAGGGGGCCATGGTGGTCCTCGCCGGGGACCAGAACTGGGCGGGGAGGGGGGCCTTGCGCCTCCCCTTTTTCGGCAGGGAGTGCGGCACCGCCGGCGGGCCGGCGTCTTTCGCCATCATGGCCGGAGTGCCCCTTGTGCCCGTGGCTGCCACCAGGCTTGGCCCCTTCAAATACAGGATCGACATCGGCCCCCCCATCGAGCAGCCGCCGGAGGGGAGCAGGGAGGCCAGGGTAGTGGCCATGACAAGGGAAGCGAACCGGTGGATCGAGGGGTTGATAAGAAAAGCGCCGGAGCAATGGCTGTGGATGCACCGGCGCTGGCGTGACTGATCGAGCGGGCGCGCCCTAACGATCCTTCTCGGAAGAGAGTACCCCCCCGATGGCGTAGTCGCCCCGTGCCATTTCCGAAAGGATTATCCTGACCTGTTCGGGCTTTACCCCGAGGGCCGAGCAGATCGACGCTGTCATCTCGGCGACCAGCTCCTTTTTCTGTTCGCTTGATCGGCCCTCGAGCAGGTGTACTTGGACTATCGGCATGGTTTCACCCCCCTTTACGGTTTGTCCCCCATTTTACTTTCCTATGCAGAAGTTTGAAAAGATCCTGTCCAGGAGGTCTTCATCGGTCGATAGGCCCAGTATCCTCGAGAGGCATTCCCGGGAACCGGCCAGCAGGTCCAGGGCCGCGTCGAGCCCAATGTCCGAGGCGAACGCTCCTTCGGCCTCTTCCACCAGGGCCAGGGCTTCCCTTATTTCCTCCACTTGCCGTTCGGTGGTGTTGACGTCCTCGTCGACGGTGGTGCTCCCGGAGACGGAAAGGACGATCAGGTCCTTGAGCTCATCCAGCCCTTGACCGGTGACGGCCGAGACGACCCTGACCTCGCGGCCGGGGAGGAGATCCTTGACCTCCTCCAGGTCGACCGAAAGGGGCAGGTCCGACTTGTTGACGGCGATGACACAACAACTACCCAGGAGTGAGGCGGCTATCCTCCTGTCGTCGTCGGTGATGGGTTCGCTGCCGTCGATCACCCAAACCCTGATATCGGCTTCCTTTATGGCCTCCAGGGAACGCCTCACTCCTTCCTCCTCGGCCAGGTCCCTGGGGTCCCTTATCCCGGCCGTGTCCGTCAGCCTGAGGGGAATCCCCTTGTGGGAGATCACCTCTTCGATCACGTCCCTGGTCGTTCCGGGCATGGAGGTGACGATCGAACGGGACTCCTCGAGGAAGGCGTTCATGAGGGAGGATTTCCCCACGTTGGGGCGGCCGGAGATCGCGACACCGATCCCCTCCCTCAGGAAACGACCTGCCCGAGCCGCCGACAGGAGATCCCTCATCCTCCAGGCCACCTTTGAGAGGCGCCGAAGGTAGTCGGGGGCGCTAACCTCGGGTATGTCCTCATCGGGGTGGTCTATGAAGGCCTCGGCCGCCGCGGAGAGGTCGGCCAGTTCATCCAGGATGCTCCTGAGCCGGTCGGAAAGCCGGCCCTGGAGGCACTTGGCCGCGGCTTTCAGGGCCCCGTCGGAGCAGGCTCTTATCACACCTAGCACCGATTCGGCCTCGGCCAGGTCGATCCTTCCGTTCAGGAAGGCCAGCCTGGTGAACTCCCCCGGGCGGGCCATCCTGGCGCCCCCGCAAAGGCAGAGTTCAAGGCACTTCCTCGCAGCCACCGTTCCTCCGTGGCAGTGTATCTCGGCCGCTTCTTCACCGGTGTAGCTGTAGGGTTTCTTGAACCAGACCGCCAGCACTTCGTCGATGGGGTCACCGTCGGCGTCGTGAATGAAACCATGCTTCATGTAACGGGGCGGGGAGGGACCCAGTCCCCCCCCGCCCTTGAAGATAGAATCGACGAGGTCCCTGGAACCACTGCCTGAAAGCCGTACAATGGCTATGCCCGACTCGCCCCAGGCGGTCGATATGGCGGCGATGATGTCCTTCCGTAGGAACGCGGGCCCCTCGCCCATGGTCATACTTTTCAGAGCATTTCCCTCATGGCTTCCCCGAGGCGTTTGACCCCTTCTTCAATGACATCCGGCGTGGAGTAGGTGTAGTTGATCCTCGCGTTGTGCTCCCCGCCGCCGTTGGCGAAGAAGGGGGCGCCTATGACAAAGGCGACCTTCTTCTCGATGGCCTTCTTGAAAAGGTCCTCGGCGTCGATGTGGGGCATGTGGATCCAGTAAAAGAAACCGCCCTCCGGTTTGACCCAGGAGACCTCATCGAGGGGCAGGTACTTCTTGAAACTGTCCTCCATGGCGTTTCTTTTGGCCCTGTAGTCGGCGACTATCTTCGGGAGGTGCGCGTCCAGGTACCCTTTCTTGCAGTATTCGTAAATCAGCGCCTGTGAAATGGGACTCGAGCAGAGGTCCGTGGACTGTTTGAAGACGGTCAGTTTCCTTATTATGTCACGGCTGCCGGTGCACCACCCGATCCGAGTCCCCGGGGCCAGGATCTTCGAGAAGGAACCCACGTAGATCACGCCCCCTTCCGGGTCAAGGGAAAAAATGGAAGGAAGGTGGTCACCGTCAAAACGGACATAACCGTAAGGGTCATCCTCGAAGATGGGGATCCCGTACTTGTGGGAGATCTCCACCAGTTTTTTTCTTCTCTCAAGGGACAGGGTGCATCCCGCGGGGTTCTGGAAGTTGACGATCGTATAAATGAACTTGACCTTTTTACCTTCGGAGCGGGCTTTCTCGATCTTCTCGGGGAGCATATCCACGACCATCCCCTCGGCGTCGGTGGGGATGCCGATGAAACGGGAACCGTGGTTGTGGAACGCCGTAAGGGCCGCCAGGTAGGAAGGGTCTTCGGTGATGACATAGTCACCGGGGTCGATCATGGCCCAACCCATCAAGTCGAGGGCCTGCTGCGAACCCGAGGTGAGGAGCATTTCGTCCAGGGCGACTTTCCTGCCCATCCTGGGCGCCGTCCACTCTGAGAGGAACTCTTTCAAGGGGTTAAAACCCTCGGTGGTGCCGTACTGGAGGAGGCTCGGGCCGTCCCGCAGGAAGACCTCGGTCCCCTCGTGGAACTCCTTCACCGGGAAAACATCGGGCGCCGGCATCCCGCCCGCGAAGGATATCATTCCCGGTTGTTTCACTACGCTCAACATCTCCCGTATCGGCGAGGGACGAACCTTGAGCGCCTTGTCGCTGAAATTTGATTCCCAGACCTTGTCCAATTCGATCTCCTCCAATATGGATCAGATGTCTCAGCTCTTCTTAAGATCAAGCTCCCGCTCGAACTCGCGGATGGCTTCACCGATGTATCGGACACCGAGGTCCGTCATTTCGGCGGAGGCGAAGGTGAAGCACATCCTGAAATTGTTCAGCCCCCCCGATCCGGTGGGGTAAAAAGCGTTCCCCGGGACGAAGGCGACCTTTTTCTCCAGGGCTTTTTCCAGGAGTTCCACGGCGGGTATCCCAGGGACGGTCAGCCAGTAAAAGAAGCCGCCCCCGGGTTTTTGCCAGGAAACCCGGTCCAAGGGCAGGTACTTCTTCAGCGCGGCTTCCATACCGTCCCTCTTTTTCCTGTAATGGTCGATTATGCTGGGGAGAAAAGAGTCTAGGTACCCCAGCCGGCAGTACTCCCACACTATGGCTTGGGCCAAGACGCTGGTGCAGGTGTCGACATTTTCCTTGAGAACCGTCATTTTCCTGATGATCTCGTCCCTCCCCGCGCACCAAGCGACACGGGTGCCGGGGGCCAGGATCTTGGAGAAGGTCGAGGAGAATACCACCAGGCCGCTGTCATCCATGGAGAAGAGCGAGGGGGTATCCTCGCCCTCGAAGCGGACCCAGCCGTAGGGGTCATCCTCCAGGATCATGATCCCATTGGTCCTGGCGATCTCCAGCAACCTTGCCCTTCTTTGAAGTGAGAGGTCGCAGCCCAGCGGGTTGTGGAAGTTGACGATGGTGTAGATGAACTTGATGGGTTCACCGGCGGCACGGATCCTTTCGATCCGCTCCGGGAGCAGTTCCACCTTCATTCCCTCGCTGTCGCAGGGGACGGTCAGGAACCTTGCCCCGTGGTTGAACATAGTGCCCGTAGCACCCTGGAAGGTGGGTTCCTCGCAAATCACCCAGTCACCCCTGTCCAGCAGGGCCCAGCAGAGCAGGTCGATCACCTGGGCGGAGCCGGCGGTGATCAGCAGTTCGCTGGTTGACAGTTTCCGCCCCATCCTCGGGGCAGTCCATTCGGCCAGGAAATCCTTGAGCGGCGGGTAGCCCCCCGCCGCACCGTACTGAAGAATATTCTTGCCCTCTCTCGAGATGACGGAGGCCGCTTTTTGCAACTGCTCAATGGGGAAGATATCGGGGTCGGGCATTCCCACCGCGAAGGAGATCGTCCCCGGCTCTTTGCCGAGGTCCAGTAGCTCCAGGAGGGGGGAGGGCCTAATGTTCTTCGCAGCGGTGCTGAAAAGGCCGTCGAGAAAAACCTCCGTTTTATTCGCACCTCCGTCCAAGCGAGGATGACGACCCCCAGCATGGGGGCCGCCTTTATTGTATATCATTATCCTCCGATCATCAGTTCCCCTTGCTTATCCTTTCCGTGGTCTCCCTGATATGGGCCAAGCGCCGCTCGGTAGGGGGGTGTGAATTGAAACCGCTCGGGGTCGTTTTGAATCCTGACTTAGCCATGCCTTGGAGAGCGTTGTAAAGGCCCCAGGGGTCGTAACCGGCCTTCGCTGCCAACGCCACCCCATAGTCGTCGGCGGCGATCTCCTGTTCCCGGCTGAAACCCGCCTCAGCGAGAATGACCCCGGTGCCGACCACATCGAAGCCGCCTATCTTCCTTTCCCCCAAGGCCATGTAGAGCAGGCCCCAAAGGAGGTTCCTTTTCACGGTTTCATCGTAGTGGCCCAGCTTGATGTGTCCTATCTCGTGGGCCAGTACCCCGGCCAGTTCGTCGGTGGAGCGGAGCGTAGCCAGGAGTCCCGTCGTGGCGTGAACGGAGTATTTGTTCATCCTGAAGGAAACCCACGCGTTGGGTTCCTCCTTGCTCTCGATGCTCACGGGGCCCGCCTCCGCGAGGGATGCCGCTGAGGTCAGGCCGCGCCAGACCCTGTCAACAGAGCCGGGGTCGAGGGCCGCCCCACCCGGCATTGGGTACGTCGCCAAAAAAAAGAGGACCAGGATGGAACCTGTGATCTTCCTGATCACGGAGCCCGCCTCCCTTCAAATTTCCCAGCGGCATTATGGTGCATGAGGGCGGAGAAAATAAAGGGCCATATGGCTTATTATATTATTCGGGCAAGGTGGTAAAAAAGGCAAGAGAGGCCCCGCGGCAGGGCGGCGCTTCTTTAGGGGAGGGGGAATGCCTTTTGATCGACAGGCTGGAGGTGCTCAGGGAACTTTCGGTCGAAAATAGAACAAAAATGGTCCTTCTCGTGATGGACGGTTTGGGGGGGTTGCCGGGTACCGGGGGTCAAACGGAACTTGAGGCCGCCTTCACGCCAAACCTCGACGCCCTGGCTTCCCGTTCGGAGACAGGGCTCCTCGAGATGGTCGACACGGGCATCACCCCGGGAAGCGGGCCGGGGCACCTCGGCCTTTTCGGCTACGATCCTCTGAGGTTCCAGATTGGCAGGGGGATACTGGAAGCCCTGGGCGCGGGAGCCCATGTCCAAGCCGGGGAACTCTGTGCCAGGGGGAACCTGTGTACCTGGGGTGAGAAGGACCTTGTCCTCGATAGGAGGGCCGGCCGGATCGACACCGGTTCGAGCGCCGGTATCATCGGGAAACTGGCCGAAAGGATAAAAGAGATCGACGGGTTCGGGGTAAGATTCTACCCCGGCGTCGAGCACCGTTTCGCCGTGGTCTTCTCGGGGGAGGGGTTGAGCGACAAGGTGACCGACGCGGATCCCCAGGTCGAAGGCCGGCCCATGGTCTGGAGCGAACCCCTGGACCCTTCCGCCGAAAGTACGTCCCGCCTGGTCAACGACCTCATTCGAAGGGTCCGGGAGGTCCTTTCCGACGAGCCGAAAGCCAACGGCTGCCTTCTTAGGGGCATATCCGGCGCGCCGGATATCCCCCTCATGCCGGACCTCTACCGCTTCCGCCCCGCCGCGATAGCTACCTACCCCATGTACAAAGGCCTGGCCAGGATAGTGGGGATGGAGGTCCTGCCGGCGGGCAAGACAGTGGAAGGCCTCTTCCAGGCCTTAGGGACGAACTGGGTGTCTTTCGATTTCTTCTACGTTCATGTAAAATACGCCGACAGCCGCGGCGAGGACGGTGACTTCGACGCGAAGCGTGAGGTCATCGAAAAAGTCGACAGCCTCGTACCGGAAGTGCTCGAACTGGAACCCGACGTCCTCGTCGTGACCGGCGACCACAGCACCCCTAGCGTCATGGCATCCCACTCATGGCACCCCTCGCCCTTCCTCCTGGCGAGCCCCTTTGTGAGGCCCGACAGGTCACCCTCCTTCGGCGAAAGAAGTTGTGCCAGGGGAAGCCTTGGGGTCATACCGGCCCACAAGCTCATGGGGCTGATGCTGGCCCATGCCCGGAGGCTTTCAAAGTACGGGGCCTGACCCCTTCCGGGGACTTCCGGTCACGAAGGTGGCCCGGGGGGAGCGTCGTCGCTCCATCGGTGGCAGAAGTGAAGATTTGAAACGGAGGGATCTCCTTGTCCGACATGATGAACTCTACCACGACCCAGCTGAGGGGCCTGGCCGCCGGCGATCGTTTCAAGATCCTCGGCGTGCTCCAACAGGTCAAGCAGAGGTTTGACAAGAATAAAAGGCCCTTTTGGGAAATCGCCCTGGTGGATTCCGAGGGGACCATCGAAGCGAAAGTCTGGTCCGATGGAAAGTGGTGGGACGCCAGGTCGGGCGAAAGATTGCCCGTAGAGCCCGGTTCACCGGAGATGCCCGGCGCTTTCCTCAACGCGCCCATCGGGGCCCTCGGCTCGGTGTCGGAATTCAAGGGGAAGCAGCAGTACCAGTTTTCGGAACTATTCCTTCTGGACCCCGAGAAATACCCAATAAGCGGTTTCATCCAGTCCTCACCGATCCCCATCGACCAAATGGAGGAGGAGTTCAGGGCCCTGATCGCCGGTTGCCGCCCCGCGGTCAGGGATTTCCTTGAAAAGGTCTTCAGGGGTGATACCTGGAGGAGGTTCCGGGAGGCCCCGGCGGCCGTGACTATGCATCACGCCTATGTCCATGGGTTACTTGAGCACACCCTGGCAGTGACGAAGGGCGCCCGCGCGCTGGCCCAAGCCTATATCGATTCCGGCATCGACATGGACCTGGACGTCGTGACCGCCGGGGGGCTTTTGCACGATATCGGCAAGATAGACTCCTACAGGTTGGACCCCTTCCCTTCGATGACCGTCCCGGGGACGGTCATCGACCATATCGCCCTGGGTTTCAGCCGCTTCTCCCTCCTGGCCGACGAACATGGCCTCGATGAGGTTCTTGAGACCGCCCTGGGGCATATCCTGGTGAGCCACCACGGACGCAAGGAGTACGGTTCGCCTGTACTTCCGGCTACCCCCGAGGCCATGGTTGTTTCTTCGGCCGACGAACTGGACTTCCTGATGTACTGCTGGAGCTCCTTTCCCGAAAGCGGTAACGGGGAGGTTTCCATCTCGGACTTCCTCCCCTCCGCCGGCAGGAGGTTCTGGAGGCCGGATACGCGAAAGGTGGAGGACTGAACGGGATGGGACAGGTTTTCAAGGTTTCTGGCCACGACGACGGGAGAAGGGCGGATAAGGTAATACGGAAAAAGTGGCCCGATCTTCCCCTGGCGGCAGTTATGAGAGCCTTCAGAAAAGGCTTGGTCAAAGTGGACGGCCGCCGGGTCGAATGTTCCTCCAGGGTCGCCGCGGGAAGCTCCGTGGCCGTTCCCTGGGATGATGCCGAGGTTGAGACCAGGAAGCCTTCCTTATCGGGCCCTGGAGCACTTGGCCCTTCGATTGAGATTATCTATGCCGACAACGATATCTGTATTATCAACAAACCTTGGAACCTGCTTTCGCAGCCCGACCGTGACGGTGGCGAGAGTGTAATCTCCAGGACAACAGCGACCCTCGGCTGGAAGGACCTCTCCTTCTATCCCACCCCGGTTCACAGGCTCGACAGGAACACCTCGGGGGCAATGGCTCTCGCCCTTAACGGTGTGGCTCTCAGGGTACTTCACGAGGCTTGGCGCAAGGGAAGCGTCCGGAGGGCCTACCTCGCCCTGGTCGTCGGTGAAGCCCCCGATGAAGGCGAGATCAATTCGCCCATCTTGAAGTCCGGAGAAGACAACATAGTGGGCATCGACGCCGCCAAGGGGAGGACGGCCCTTACAAGGTTCAGGAAGGTAAGGGGAGACCCGGCGGTTTCCCTGCTGCAGGTGGAGCTTCTCACCGGGCGGCCTCACCAGGCGAGGGTCCACCTCGCTTCGATAGGGCACCCCCTGGTCGGAGATATCAAGTACGGCGACCGGAAAGTGAACGCCGAATGGCGTCTCCACGGCGTACATAGGCCGATGCTCCACTCCAGGAGCCTGGAGTTCAGGGACTTGTCCGCCCCCCTTGGCCACCTCTCGGGTAAAAAGTATCTAGCCGTACCACCTCCTGATTTTATGGGAGTCCTCTCGGGGAGGGGTTGGCGTTTATACGACCGTGGGGTATAATGCCCGCATTGTTCAAGAGAAAAACCTCTATGGGGGGAATGGGTATGAGTGAGGGGAAGTTGAAACTCGAGATCAGCGACAAGGCCAAGGCCAAGCTGGGATCGATGGGCAACGAGGGGTACGTCATCGTAAGACGCCTGGGGGGTGGGTGAGCGGCGCGTTACGCGGCTCTCGTCGAGAGCGGGAAACCCCCCGTGGATGATGGTTATACCATGCTTTCCGTGGATGGCGTCACCCTATGGGTCCCGGAAGATATGAGATTCGCCGATGACCTGGTCAGGGTCGAGCAGACCGGTTTCCTCTGGTCCACGAATATCGAAGTGATGACCGTCCTTGGCATTCAAAGGGGATCCTGCTGAAGGCCTTAAGCGGTCTCCCCGCCGAAGTCCCCGTCCTTTGGGACGGCTTTCCATGAAGTGAAGCTCCAAGACACAGGGCTAGGGTTTCCCCAAGCCCTGTTTTTTGTCCCTTGAAAGATCGAAAGGGATCAGAAAATATGGAGTATACATAATACCGGACTCTTGACAAGGGATTTCTTTCACATATATTAGATTATTGGAAAGCGGCTCCAGAAAGGACCGAGACCGCTTCACAGTGTGAAGGGGGTTCCCAGTTTTGAAGGCCCGGGCTGCCCGGGTCACCAGATGAATCCGGAGGTGCTGTTTGAATGGGTAAGAGGACATCAGAGAACGTGCTCCTTGATATCGCTTTGAAAAACTTCTATGGCGCGGCGGAGGAACTGGGTCTCGAGGACAGCCTGGTCGAGATACTCGCCAACTCCGAGCGGAAATTGTCCGTTTCAGTCCCCGTAGTGATGGACGACGGCACCACCAAGGTCTTCAACGGTTACCGCGTCCAGCATTCCACGGCCATCGGGCCGGCCAAGGGCGGCACCCGGTTTCATCCCGATGTGAACCTCGATGAATGCGAAGCCCTGGGTATGCTCATGACCTGGAAATGTTCCCTCGCCGGCATTCCCTATGGCGGAGGAAAGGGTGGGGTCGAGTGTGACCCGCTCCAGATGTCAAAGGGTGAAAAGGAACGTCTCTCGAGGACCTACGCCGCCAGGATAGAGCCGCTGATCGGAACCTGGTCCGATGCCCCCGGGCCGGATGTGAACACCGGCGGCCAGGAGATGATATGGTTCATGGACACAATCAGCAAGATAAGGGGCAAGGTCGAACCCGCCCTTTTCACGGGGAAACCGGTGGGACTGTGGGGTTCCGAGGGCCGCGTCGAGGCGACCGGCCTAGGTGTGGCGACCTGCGCCCTTGAGTTCCTCAACGCCATCAATAAGGATCCCAAGGGTACGACCTTCATCATCCAGGGATTTGGCAATGTCGGTACCCACGCGGCCCTGACCCTTATCAATGCAGGCGCTACGGTGGTCGGCATCAGCGATATCACCGGGGCTTACTATTGCCCCAAGGGCATCGACATCAAGAAAGCCCAGCAGCATGCCTCCGCTCACCCCAAAAAGCTTCTCGAGGGTTTCGAGCAGCCCGGGCTCGAAAAGATCTCCGCTGAAGAGTTCCTCTTGCTCGACGCCGACATCCTCATCCCCGCCGCCCTCGAAGGTGTGGTCAACAAGGACAACGCCGACAAGGTCAAGGTCAAGTACGTGGTCGAAGCCGCCAACGGCCCCATCACCCCCGAGGCTGACGCGGTCCTCGACGCCAAGGGGGTACTGATCGTTCCCGACTTCCTGGCCAACTCCGGCGGGGTTATCGGGTCCTACTTCGAGTGGGCGCAGAACCTCGGCGGGTTCTTCTGGACCCGGGAGGAGTACAACTCGAGGCTCCTCCACATCATGAAGGGCAACTTCAAGCGGGTCTGGGACTTCAGCCAGGAACGCAACGTGAAGATGCGCCGGGCCGCCTTCATGGCCGCTATCGCACGGGTAGCCGAAGCGGCAAGGCTCCGCGGAGTGTTCCTCTAGCCTGCGTTCTTTTTTAAGCCTTCAAAACGTCAATGACTGGCCGGGGCCGCCCCAAAAGGCGGCCCCGGTTTTTTCATCCTTAAGGGTTCAAACGATATATGGTCCTTGGGAACGGTATGGTCTCCCTTATGTGGGGAAGGCCGCAGACCCATGCCACGACCCTTTCGATCCCCATGCCGAAACCGCTGTGGACGAAGGTACCGTACTTCCTAAGGTCAAGGTACCAGTTGTAGGTGTCCTCGGGGAGCTTTTCTTCCCTTATGCGTGCGAGCAGGAGGTCCAAGGAATCTTCCCTCTGGGAGCCGCCTATGATCTCACCGTAACCTTCCGGCGCGAGTAGGTCGTCGCAGAGGACCAGGTCCTCTCTTTCGGGGTGCTGTTTCATGTAGAAAGCCTTGACCTTTTTGGGGTAGCACTCCACGAAAAGGGGTTTGTCGAACTGCCGGGTGAGTATGGTTTCGTCCTCACCACCGAAGTCAGTGCCGTACCGCATCGGGCAACCGAGCTTTTGGAGCATAATGACGGCGTCGTCGTAGCTTATGTGGTGAAAGGGCGGTTTCACCCGCTCGAGAGGGGCCGTGTCCCTCCCTATCAGGGCTAGCTCCACACGGCAATGTTCCAGGACCTTTTCAACGATATAGGAGACGAGGTTCTCCTGGAGGGTCATGTTATCGACGTGATCGTAAAAGGCCACTTCGGGTTCGATCATCCAGAACTCGGTGAGATGTCTCCTGGTCTTGGATTTCTCGGCCCGGAAGGTAGGACCGAAGGTATAAACCCTGCCGAAGGCCGCCGCGGCCGCCTCGGCGTAAAGCTGACCCGTCTGGGCCAGGTAGGCTTTCCCCAGGTCGAAGTAGGGCACTTCGAAAAGGCTCGATGCGCCCTCGCCGATGGCCCCGGTCAGGATAGGGCTGTCGACGAGAAGGAAGTCGTTGTCATGGAGGTACTCCCTCGCCGACCAGATCACCCTTTCCCGGATCCTCATCACCGCTCGTTGACTGGCGCTCCGCAGCCACAGGTGCCGGTTGTCCAGGAGGAAGTCTATACCGTGATCCTTCTTCCCGATGGGGTATTCATCGGTGGGGTTTTGCAGGATCTTCACCCCGGTGACGCTTAGCTCGAAACCTGAGGGGGCCCTTTCATCCCTTCGCACCTTGCCCGTCACCTCGAGGGAAGCCTCGAGCCAGAGGTTACGGGTCGAGAGGAACTGGTCTTCCGGCACTTCGCCCTTGACAACAACCCCCTGGATGAATCCCGTGCCGTCGCGGAGTTGCAGGAAGTGAATCTTGCCGGAACTCCGCTTGTTGTACATCCAGCATTTGAGCTGGACCTCCTCGCCCTCATGACCGGGAAGATCGCCGATGTATACCCAGGGAACCGCCATGGGAAGACCTCCTTCATTTCCTCGCGTGTTCGGAATAGGTGACAGTATGATACACTAACATATATTCCGTTTTTGGGGGACCAGCGGGGGAAAGGCGATGGTCTCCCCCCGCTGGGTTCCGGCCCCCGGATTTGACCTGTCCGATCCCACGGCCGGGGGAGTAAAATGGGGCCGTAGGTTTGCTGCTTCGAGACGGTGCCGGTGAGGTCCCATATAATTCTTTTCTCGGAGGGACAATGGCGTGAACGTGAGGCTCGAGGAAAAGATCCTTTCCCAGTGCAACAGGTCCAACGGCGAGCGTGCCGTCTGGTGGCGGGGGGCGTGGTGGTCCCGTAAAGTCCTTGTGGATCTCGCCGCCCAGTACGAGACGAGGTTAAAGGAGAGCGGGTTCAAGGAGGGCAACAGGGTCGCGGCGCTGATGCCGAACTGCCCGGCTTTTCTTGCCCTGATGATCGCCGTCTGGAAAGCCGGGGGGACCATGGCCCCGCTGAACCTGCAGGCCGGGTTGGCGCCGACGATGGAAGCGCTGGTCCACTCCGATGTATCGGCCGTTTTCGCCCCCCAGGGTATGGACCAGGTCACCCAGGGGCTCGCCGCTTCCGGCCTGCCGGCCGTCGCGGTGCCCTTGGACGGCCCCCTCCCCTCCTTCCAGTCCCGAACCTGCGAACGGTCGGACCCCGAGATAGCCGTCCTCTTCTATACCTCCGGCACAACGGGGTCGCCCAAGGGTGTGCCCATAACCCATTCCAACCTGCACGACAACGTGACAAAATCGATCTTCCATTTCAAGGACCTCGAAAGCGACGATATCTTCATCAACGTCCTTCCCAACTTCCACACCCTGGGTTTCACCACCAGCGGGCTCCTTCCGTTGCTCGGAGGGTACCCCCAGGCCATCATGCCCACTTTCATGCCTCCCGAGGGCGCCATCGAGTGCATCAAGGCGGCCGAGGTCACGGTGATGATAGCCGTACCGACCATGGTCGCCCTCATGCTCGGCGCCATCGCCAGGGGGGTGGAGCCGCCCTCCTCGCTGAGGCTCCTGGTGACCGGCGGCGACCGGTTCCCCTCGAGGCTGGACGCGAGGACGAAGCAGCTGCTGGGGGTCTCCGTTCTTGAAGGTTACGGCCTTACCGAGACATCGCCGGTGGTCTCCATCAACGAGAGCGTGGCCAGGAGGAAACTGGGCACCGTCGGGACCGTCCTGGAAGGTTACGATGTCGAAGTCAGGGACACTGAGGACGAACTGCTTCCCCTGGGCGCGGAAGGCACCCTCTGGGTGAAGGGCCCCTCCGTTTTCAAAGGCTATTTCAAAGCGCCGGAATTGACCAGGGAGAAGATCAAGGGCGAATGGTTCAACACCGGGGATGTGGTCAGGATAGACGAAGAAGGGTACCTGACCATCCTGGACAGGGCGACCGATATTATTATCGTGGGAGGTTTCAACGTGTACCCCACCGAGGTCGAGGGCGTCCTGCAGCAGATGCCGGGGGTCAGGGAATGCGCCGTTGTGGGGGTGGAACACCCCGTCAGCGGCGAGATAGTGAAGGCTTACATCACCCCTTCGGGAGAACCGAAGGTAACAGCTCGGGATGTCATCTCCTTCTCGAAGGAGCACCTGGCCCATTACAAGATCCCGAGGATCGTGGAGTTCATCGACGAGATGCCGAGGTCCAGCATAGGCAAGATACTCAAAAGGGAACTCCGCAAAAACTGAAGCCCTGGTTTTCGCGACTTCGGGGGAGACTGACTTTGTTCGATGTTTCGATAAGGATCGTTGAAAGACCCTCCCGGGAAGAAAGAATCCTGCTGGAAAACTATCTCGAACGGTTCGGGCTGGCCTTCGAGGGGTGTCCTGATGTCGCTGTCTTCCTCGAGGAGGAGGGCGGCAGGCTCGTCGGAACGGGCAGCCTGAGCGGGAATGTCATCAAGATGATGGCCGTCGACCCTAACTGGCAGGAATACGGCCTTTCCGGGACCATAGTTTCGAAATTGGTGGAGTGGGGGCGTGCCCGCGGCATGACCCACTTTTTTGTCTTCACCAAGCCCGATACGGCTGATACCTTCGCCCGCTTCGGCTTCAGGGAAATAGCCAGGTACGAACCCCACGCTGCGCTGCTCGAGATGGGCAGCCCGGGGATCGACCAGTTCAGGGAGTACCTGGCCTCATGCCGTCGAGGGGCCGGGGTCGCCGGGAGTACCGGCGGGGTCGTGGTCAACTGCAACCCCTTTACCCTGGGGCACCAGTTCCTGATCGAGAGGGCTGCATCCCTTTCAAGCCACCTCTATGTCATCGTCGTCGAGGCCGACCTTTCATCCTTCCCCTTCCGGGACCGGTTTGAACTCGTACGGTGCGGGACGTCCCACCTTGAAAATGTCACGGTCGTTAAAAGTGGGGAATACGCCGTCTCTCCGGCCACCTTCCCCTCCTATTTCCTCAAGGACGCCTCGATGATGGACATCGCTTCGATCCAGGCCCGACTGGATGTCACCCTTTTCGCGAACCTTTTCGTCCCGGGGCTTGGGATCAACGTCCGGTTCGTTGGGACCGAACCCTACTGCCCTGTTACTAACGCCTTCAATGAGGCCATGAAGGAGATCCTCCCTCCCCGGGGCGTCGAACTCCGGGAGATTCGCCGGCTGGAGACCGACGAGGGAATGGTGGTGTCGGCCTCGACGGTCCGGTCCTTGCTGAAAAGTGAAGATTGGGAGGCCCTCAGGAAAATGGTCCCGGACTGCACCTGGGATTACCTCCATTCTGAAAAGGGCAAAAAGGTCATCGAGCATCTCCGCGGGTCCCAGGGAAGGCACTGACGCCGTCGATCGCCCCGGCCCCACGCAGGGGTGGGCCCGCAACCGTCCGACGCCCCGTGACGGAACAGCCTCCGTAACCGTTGAACCGCTGGTGTATCATTGACCCAGTGATAGGGAGAAAGGGGATGAGCCCTTGATAGAGATCCCCCTTGATCCGGCTGGGCGGACCCCGCTATACCGCCAGATCGCCGCGCACCTCATGAAGATGGTCCAAAACGGCACCCTCGCCCCTGGGGACCGCTTGCCCGGCAGCCGCGACCTGTCGTCAAGCCTCGGTTTGAGCAGGAACACCGTTGTGCTCGCCTACGACCTCCTTGAGGACGAAGGTTTTATCGAACAGAGGGGGCGCAGGGGTGCGTTCATCTCCTGGAAAGGTCTTCACGAAAATGGCGATAGTGAGGACGACGGCCCGAGATGGGATATGGCTTCGGGCCTGCCCTCCTTCGACCTGGTCCCCTCGGGGCGCCTGGCCGCCCTTGCCAGGGACGCCCTTCTATCCAGCGGCCCCGGGGCTCTTTACGACACCCCGCCCGAGGGTCTCCTAACCCTGCGGAACACTTTGGTCAAGCACGCTGCTACGAGAGGAATCCCGGCGAAAAGGGACGAAGCTGTCGTCACCAGCGGAGCTCGCCACGCCCTCTCCGTCTACATTCATGCCATGGCGTTGAAGGGGGTGAAGAGGCTCTGGATCGAGGAGCTGACCTACCCGGAGGTAAGGCTCATGGCCCAGGGGGCCGGCCTGGAGATCGCGACGGTCCCCGTCGAACCCGAAGCATTCCTGGCGTCCCTTTCAAGGATAGGCCCCGGGGAACTGCTTTACCTAATCCCCAGTTTTCATAACCCCACGGGCAGGACCCTTTCGCCCGAACAAAGGAAAACCGTCCTGGAGGCGGCTTCAAGAACGGGTTTCTGGGTGATCGAAGACGACGCCTATGGGGAACTCCGGTTCGGTGAATCCAGCGTGCCGGCTCTAAAGTCCATCGATCAGGAGAGCCGGGTGCTTTACCTGGGTTCCTTCAGCCAACTCTTGTTCCCCGGCATGCGCATCGGCTATGTCCTTATGCCAGAGGAGACCAGGAAGGAATTCCTGTCGGTCCTGGAGAGGACTTCCGGTTCGACCTCCTCGCTGGTGCAGCACCTGGTGAACGCCTTCATCGAAGACCGCAGCCTGGAGGTTTCCCTCGACCTGGCCAGGAACAGCATGGCTTCACGAATGAGGACCCTTAGCAACTGCCTCGGCGCTATGCTGCCGCGGCTGCCCTTCGAGACACCCCAGGGGGGAATATACCTCTGGCTGAAAACGCCGGGAAGGTCGGGGACCCTTGTCGCCGAGGCGGCAAAAAGGGTGGGCGTTGGGGTAATTCCGGGCCGTTTGTTCAGTTACACGGGGGAGGACATCGAGGCCGTCCGGCTGTCGGTCAGCCGGTTGTCGACGGTCATGATCCAGGAAGCGGTTGAGCGATTCGCTTCAACATGGGAAAAACAGCCATGACGGAACTCGAGCGGCTTCTCGCCGGGCGGGAGGAAAGGGCTTCCCTCCAGGCCCATGTTCTCCGGGGGTCGGAAGTGATCGTCCAGGTCTCCCTTAATATACCGGGACTGCCCAAAAGGATGGCGGGCGACCGGGAAGTGGTCTCCCTAGTAATGGGGTCGATGCGCCGGGAAATGCAACCCCTGGGCGGCGGGCCGGTGCTCCTTTTTTCCCTCGATAACGGGGCCGGTTATGCTTGTATCCTGGGCGCGAACGGCGTCGACCCGGTGGCGGTGAAAAGACTCGCTATGGCGGTTGAGGACCTGCCCTGGGGCTCCGTGATCGATGTGGATGTCCTTACCCGAACGGGGGCTCTCCATCGGGCCGGCCTGACCGGGGGCGAGAGAAAGTGTTTCCTCTGCGGGCGGCCGGCCAAGGATTGCGCCAGGTCCCAGCGGCATGAATACCCCCAGCTTCGTGAAGCTTGTCGGCGAATGCTGGCCGCGGCCCTCGAGGAATTACGAAAAAAGGGGGGTCTTTCAACGTTGCTGACCCCCCTCATCCTCCTTTACCCAGTCCAGTTCCCTTAAACGCTTTTTCCACAGAAGCACCGCCGAGACAGCAGTGAAAGTCCCCCCGAAGAGTCCTAAGAATAACATGCCCGGCCTGGGGCGGCCGATCATGAAACTCCAAAGGGCTGCGATAGCCCTCCCATAAAGGACCATGGTCCCCAGGGACAGCAAGAGGACGACCAGTCGCATGGGCAACACTCCTATCACGGGGTCGATGCTGATTATAACCTGAAAAATTGTAGGTCCACAAAAGTTGTGATAGTATGCATGTATTCATGTAATACTTTTTCGCCTTCGAGGGAGGAGATCCGCATGATCATGGAGCCCAGGCTATATACAACCTCAGCAGACTATGTTTACCAGGAGCTCAGGCATAGGATCATCACGAAGCAGCTCAAGCCCGGACAAAGGCTTCCGGAGGTCAATATCGCCGTACAGCTGGCGGTGAGCCGTACCCCGGTGAGAGAGGCCCTGCGCAGACTGGCCTCCGAGGGCCTTGTCCTCATAATCCCTAATAGCGGCGCCAGGCTGGCCTCACCCACGCAAAAGGAGATGGAGGACACCTTTGCTGTAAGGGAGCAGCTTGAGAGCATCTCCGTCGCCATAGCGGCTACGCGGATCAGCGAAAGGAACCTCAGGCGGCTGGAGGACGCGATCCTCGAGGAGGAGAAGGCCTTCCAGGAGAAGAACCTTGAACTTTTCCTCGAAATCAACGAGAATTTCCACCGCATAATCGCCGAAGCGAGCGGTAACAGGGTGTTGGCCGAGTTCGTCGAGAATATACTGGCGAGGACCAACGCCTACGTGGTCTTCTATGAACCCTTTTATGACATGGAGGAGAACCCGGGTATCGCCCAACACAGGGAGATAGCCAAGGCCCTCAGGGAAAAAGACCGGGAAAAGGCCGTGGAACTCATGAGGGAACACCTGGAGTTTTCTCTTTGCGGTCTGAACAGGCCTTCACGCCAATAGGAACACCCGGGCAAGCTGCCACTCGCTCCTCCGAGAACGTGAAAATAGTAAGTGTGAAAAGTGCCACGGGAGACCTGGGTAAGAAAAGGATCCTGAAAGGGGAGCGTTAGATGAGGGAAACCCCGTTGCCTTCCTTCGATCTCACCAGGAACTGGGAGCGCGTCAGGGATGAGACCCTGGCCGCCATCAACGTTGTCCTCGACAGCCAGCGCTTTATACTGGGCCCCGAGGTGGAAGCCCTGGAAAAGGACCTCGCGGCTTACCTGGGAACGGCCTATACGGTAGGATGCGCCTCTGGGACAGACGCGCTCCTCCTAGCCCTCATGGCCCTCGACCTGGGCCCCGGTGACGAGGTCATTACGACGCCTTTCAGCTTCTTCGCCACGGCGAGCTGCGTTACCAGGTTGGGAGCCACCCCCGTTTTTGCCGACGTTATGCCCGATTCCTACAATATTGACCCTAAAGAGGTGCTGCGGAAGATCACGCCCAGGACGAAGGCTGTTATCCCCGTCCACCTTTTCGGCCAGATGTCCAGGGTGGAGGAATTCGCCCCCCGGCTCGCGGAGAAGGGGATCAGCATCGTCGAGGACTGCGCCCAGGCCATAGGGGCTACCAGGTCTGTGGGTGGTAAGACCCAAAGGGCCGGCGCGATGGGAGAACTCGGCTGCTTCTCCTTCTTCCCGACGAAGAACCTGGGGTGCTTCGGTGATGGCGGCCTGATCTCCCTATCGTCGGAAGGGCTGGACAAGCGGCTTCGAAGCCTGAGGGCCCACGGCTCGGGAGAACAGTACTTCCATGACGAGGTCGGGCTCAACAGCAGGCTCGATGAGCTGCAGGCCGCCATCCTCCGGGTGAGGCTCCGTCACCTCGAGACCTGGAACGAGGAGCGGAGGCTTGTGGCGGAAAGATACAGGATACTCTTCGCCGAGCAAGACCTTGGCGAATGGGTGACCCCCCCTCTTGAAGAGAAGGGTAATCGGCATATTTTCCACCAGTACGTCATAAGATGCCGATCCAGGGACCTTTTGAAGGAAAACCTCGCCGGGAGGGGGATCACTACCCGCGTCTATTATCCCCTGTCGCTCCACCTCCAGCCCTGCTTTTCCTACCTGGGCTACGGCAGGGGCGATATGCCCGTTTCTGAAAACCTCACGGAAGAAGTCCTCGCGCTGCCGATCTTTCCCGAACTCGAGCCCGGGGAGCAGGAGCGGGTAGTCCAGGCCATCTCGGATTTTTACCACCGATGACTGTTTGACCATTCTTGATTTTACCGTTGCTGATGGGGTAAAATTAGGGCTGAAAAGATACATCGAAGGAGTCTTCCCCGTTGCGGGAGGGCGGAGGTGATGATGGATGTTCCCTTTTTTCTTTGACCCGACCTTCATGGTGCTTATCCCGGCCCTGGTGCTTTCCATCTGGGCGCAGGCCCGCATAAGGAGCGCCTTCGGGAGGTACAGCGAAGTCCGTGCCCGGCGGGGCGTTACCGCCCGGGACGCGGCAAGGACCATCCTGGATTCCAACGGGCTTTCGGATGTGCCCGTCGAAAGGGTCCACGGGGCCCTGACCGACCATTACGACCCGAGGAAGAAAGTCCTCAGGCTCTCCGACAACGTTTACGGAAGCCCGAGCATTGCCGCCATCGGAGTCGCGGCCCACGAGGCCGGGCACGCCATCCAGGACGCCCGAGGGTATGCCCCCCTGAAGCTGAGGAACTCTTTCGTCCCGGTCGCGGGCCTGGGTTCATCCTTAGCCCTACCCCTCTTTTTCATCGGGTTCCTCTTTTCCAACCCTACGATGATGAACGTGGGAATACTCTTCTTCGTGGCGGTCCTGCTTTTCCACCTTGTTACCCTCCCGGTGGAGATCGACGCGAGCAAGAGGGCTCTCTCCATACTTTCCAGTTCCGGGCTGCTCGCCACGGACGAGATCGGCGGCGCGAAAGCCGTCCTGAACGCTGCCGCCCTCACCTACGTGGCCGCCACCCTCATGTCCGCCCTCCAACTGGTGAGGCTCTTCCTGCTTAGAGGGATGAGGAACCGCTAGGGACCGCCCAATCTTTGGCTTTTGTGGTTTGAGGTATCATGGGGGGCTGAGGCCCCCCTGTTCGCTTTGAGGCTCCAGGTTAGGGCCTCAGACGGCTGAGAGGAGATCGATCTGCCCCATGCCCCTGGTTCTTTTGCTGCTTTTCTTACTGTTTTTCCTACCCTGGCTGGGATTCATCATCCTCGCCCTTTCCCTGTTCCTCTTCCTGGTGGTCCCCCTGGGGTTCGCGGCGAGGTCCCTCGCCTGGCTCGTGATCGGACCCAGGGTACTTTACAAGGTCCTTTCGGACAAGAGGGTGAGAAAAAACCATGCCCTGGAGCACGGTACGATCAATATCCTCGAACAGCGGTACGGGCTGCCCGGACTGACCGGCAGGGCCGTGGAGGATGGCTTCGGGCTGAGCGGTTTGGCTAATCCCCAGTTAGTACTGGAAACGGCGGAACTGGCCAGGGAAAGGCTCGCGGCCGGGGAAACCCGACTCGCCATACACCGCAGGTGCGGCACGACGATGGTGCTGGTGAACCTCTCCTCCTCGGTGGTATTCATCCTCCTGCTGGTCGTCGCCGGGCGGTTTTCCTTCGGGACGGTCCTGCTCTCCCTGGCGGCGGCCTGGATCATCGGCACCTGGGCCAGTCCCTTTGTCCAGCGTCGCTTGACTATCGACAGCGACGTGGGGGACCTCGTTATCACCGGGGCCGAAGCGAGGCTCCGGCCGGTCCGCTTTTTCGGGGGTACCGCGACGCTGCCCGCCGAGGTCTTCGTCAGCACCAGGTCCGCCGCTGAGCCCGTCCTGGCGGAGGTGGTCAGGCCTTGAAGGGCAGGGGCATAGAAGCTTCGCTCCTGGCATGGAGGGATGTCGCCGCGGGTGGCTTCGCCAGCGAAGCCCTCAGGAAGAGGACGGAAACCCTTCCCGAAACGGAAAGAACCCTCGCGGCGTCGCTGGTTTTCGCCGCCCTAAGGAGGGCAGCCCTCTGGAAGCTCATGGCTCGGGAACTGACGGGGAGGCCCCTGGGAGGGATGAGCCGGGCGGCCGGGGATGCTCTCGTTTTAGGTATCGCCGGTGTCTGCGAGCTGAAGCATTTCTCGCCCAAGGTCCTGGTTAACGCCCTGGTGGAATGGGTCAAGGAAAAGGGAGAAGGCCGGGAGCCGGGGATGGTGAATGCCGTCCTTCGCAGGGCGGCCAGGGAGAGCCCCGGATACGTGGCCAGGCTGAAATCGAGCCGGTCCTTCAGGGACGCCTGCCTCTATTCCGGGATACCAGGCAGGGTGGGCGCTCTCTGGGCGGCATCGTGGGGGCGGGAATTGGCAAAGGAGATCGTGAGGCTCGCGTCGATGAAGGCCTACCTTTCCCTGAGGGTATCTCCTCGGTGCGACCTGTCGGCGTCAATATCCTCCCTGGAAAAAGCCGGTCAGACTGCCTGGGCTTCGCCGCTCATCGAAGGAAGCCTCAGGATGGCCTCCAGCGGACACCCGCCCTCGATACCGGGCTACCGAGAGGGATGCGTCACGCCCCAGACGGAATCCTCCATGATCGTCGGGCTCGTGGCTTCCTCAGTCTATTCAGGTGGTCCCGTCCTCGACATGTGCGTGGGGAGGGGGGTCAAGGCCTTCCAGTTCATCGAGAAAGAACCTGGTGCTCAACTGGAAGGATGGGACCTTTCCGCCTCGAGGATAGGCGCCGCCCAGAAGGAGGCGGCCAGGCTCGGCATACCCCGTGACCGTTTCATCCTTCGCTCGGGGGATGCGCTGGAAATGGAGCCCCTTACCCCTCCGCGGCTGGTGATCCTGGACGCCCCCTGTTCAGGGAGCGGGACCTGGGCCAGGCACCCCGACGGCAAGATGAGGTTCTCCCCCGATAAGTTGAAGGAACTGGCCTCCCTCCAGTCAAAACTGCTGACCAGGGCGCTCGATCTATCGCCACCCGGCGTCGTCGTCCTGTACTCAACGTGCAGCCTGTTCAGGGAGGAGAATGAACAGGTGGTGGCGAAAGCCATGGAAGATCGGCCAGGGATTGTTGAAATGCCGCCCCACAACACCTATCATTGTCTCATCCGTGGAAGGCCGTGGGGGAATTACATCCTTCCGCTGCTGCCGTGGTTGGACGGTTTTTTCATCGCGGTACTGACCAAAAGGGCATAGGAGGATCGCAAAATGCGAAGACTGTTCAAGATCACCCTCCTGGTACTTATCCTCGTCATCGCGGGCTCCGGGGTTTTCGCCTTTTACACCATCTTTTTCGGCGGTAGAGATGTCGCCGTCCCCGGTCTCACGGGTTCCCCCGTCGTCGACGCCGTCAGCCTGACGGAGAAGATGGGCCTGCTGGTCAGGATAGACAAGGTTGATTCCGTTCAACCCGCCGGAGAGGTGGTTTCCCAGTGGCCCGAACCCGGCTCAAGGATCCACAAGGGCAAGATCGTGATCCTGAAAGTGAGCAAAGGGGGGGACCGTCAGCCCCTGCCCGACGTGAGGGGAATGGAGTACGGACAGGCAGTCACCAGGCTCCAGGAATCGGGATTCGACGTAGGCGATGTGGTCAAGGTCCACAGCGACAGCAGGCCCGCGGGGGTCATCGTCGCCCAGAGCCCGGCGTCGCCGGTTATGGTCCCGCCCGGTAGGCGGATCGACCTCCTCGTTAGCCTTGGACCCCCCAGGACGGGGGGCAAGGTCGTTGTGCCCGATGTCCTCGAGAGGAGCGAGAAGATCGCCAGGCAGATCATCGTCCAGAGCGGGCTGAAAGTCGGGTCCGTCAAGTACGAGTACACCTACATGACGCCGGCGGGGATGGTCATGAATATGGACCCCAAGCCCGGAAAGACCCTCCCCCCCGACGGAGTGGTCAACCTCGTGGTGGCCACGGGGAAGAAGCCCGAGGAGCCGGTCCCGCAAGCTCCATCCCCCGCCGAGGAGGAACGGGAGACGGTTACCTTCCCTACGGAGGTCGCTCCTGCTTCCCCGCCGATCCCCGGGCCGGCCGTGACCCAGGACAAACCGACTGCGCCTCCTGCTCCCGTGCCTTCGCCGGGTGACAAGATCGCGAGGATCCGGTACCAGGTCCCACCCCTCGCACAGTCCATGCCGGTGAGGATAGAGATCGTGGATGGGAACGGCACCAGGGTCCTGCTCGACCGGCAGGCCTCGGCGGGAGAGTATATATCCCTGGATGCCCCCTACGTAGGGCAATCGTCGGTGACCATTTACCTTGGGGGGGAATTCGTGTGGCAGGACCGCTATCAATAAAGGGCGCTGAAAGGCCTGTCATAGCCCCCTCGCTGCTCTCGGCGAACCCCCTGGACATCGGGGGTTCGGTTGACTCCCTTCGGGCAGGGTTTGACTGGCTGCACCTTGACGTCATGGACGGGCATTTCGTCCCCAACCTGTCTTACGGCCCGGCCCTGGTCGAGGCCTGCCGGAGGCGCTGGCCCGATACAGTTATCGATGTCCACCTCATGGTTGAAAAACCGGAATTCTTCCTGGAGGCCTTCGCCAATGCGGGGTCAACGATCCTGACGATCCACCAGGAAGCGACCCCCCATCTTCATCGGGTGTTACAGGAGATCAGGGACCTGGGTTGTTCTCCCGGTGTCACCTTGAACCCCGGGACCGCGGTCGAGACCCTGAGGCCTGTCCTTGGGCTCGTCGATCTTGTCCTGGTGATGTCGGTCAACCCTGGCTTCGGGGGGCAGTTCTTCATACCCGGGTCGCTGGAAAAGGCAAGGCTATTGTGTTGCTGGAGGGAAGCCCTCGGCTTCGATTACCTCGTTGAGATCGACGGGGGCATAGGGCCCGATAACGCGGCCCAGGTCGTCGCGGGGGGATGCGATGTGCTCGTAGCTGGCAGCGCCATCTTCAATGCTCCCCAGCCGTATGAAGCCGTGAGGGAGATCAGGGCAAGGGCCCTGGAAGGAGTGCTCCGTGACTGAAGAGGCAAGGAACGCCCTACAGCTGGGTGAGGAGGCCGGCGGGCGCCGCCGGGAAAAGGGACTGAAGCTTTCGGAAGTATCCGAAAGGACGAAGATTCGCTTGCCCTTCCTGGAGGCTATTGAGGAGGGGTCCCTCCAGGAGTTGCCCCAGAGTATATATGCCAGGGGGTTCGTCAAGGCCTACCTCGAGGTCATCGACTCCCTGGACCTCTGGCCGGAGTACGAAGAGGTTTTCCGGTCCCTTCCGGGGGGGGATGGGCTCGCCGAGTCGCTGGTACAGTACATGCCGCCCCAGAAGGGTTTTCAGAAGGTCTCAAAGGCGTGGATGTTCCTCTTTCTCTTTTTCGCGATCGGAATCTCTCTTTACTTGATATGGCAACAAAAGGACCTGATGACCGTTAAGGCCCCCACTCTTCCATCGGAGGAGGCCGTCTCGGGCGACGTGGCAGTTTCGCCTGGTGAAGCCCTGCCCGATATCGCTGTCGATACCGTTGAAACCCACCCCGCGCCAGACGCCGGTGGCGCCACATCTCTCCAGGAGGCCACGCCGGCCCCAGGGCGAGAGGACACGTCCTGGCTTCCTGGGCACGAGGGAGAAACACTGGCGGTGAAGCCTGTAACCGCAGGCATCCTTATGATCAGGGCTAAGGGGCCCTGCTGGATCGGGGTTAACCGTGAGGTTGGGGGGAAGGTCCAGAAAACCCTTTACGCCGGTGATTCCTTCGAGACCAGTATCGATTCCCGGACGACCATAAGGTTTGGTAGCGCCGGGGCCGTGTCGCTGACCTGGGACGACCGGGAAGTCGAGCCCATCGGCAGGATGGGTGAGGTCGTCACGATCGAATTCCTCCCCGACGGGTCGATGAAAAGGCTCTAGCCTCACCGATGAAAGTATTCCTTCTTAGCCTAGGCTGTTCAAAAAACCAGGTTGACAGCGAGATGATCGCGGGGATCCTTGAAAAGGGGGGTCACCGCCTGGTGTCCTCCACCGATGAAGCCGATGGGGCGATCGTGAACACCTGCGGCTTCATCGCGCCGGCGGTGGAGGAAAGCATCGATGCCATACTGGACCTCGAGATCCTCCGTAAATCGGGGAAGCTGAAGTTCCTGGGGATCGTGGGGTGTCTCGTCAACAGGTACGAGGGGGACCTCAGGTCGGAGATCCCTTCGGCTGACCTTTTCGCCAGGGTGGGGGATCTCGAGACGATAGCGAAGGCGATGAACGGCAGTCGCCTGTGCCAAGACCGGGCCCTGCTTCCGGGCTCACCCTCCTGGACCAGGTACCTCAAGATCAGTGAGGGGTGCGACAACCACTGCAGTTTCTGTACCATTCCGGGCATCAGGGGCCGCCTCACCAGCATCCCGCCGGAGGAAGTTTACCGAGAAGCGTCAAGGCTGGTCACGGAAGGCGCCAGGGAGATCTGCCTTGTTGCCCAGGACCTCTCAGCCTACGGGCGGGACCTGGGGGGCCGGGTCGACCTCAGCCTACTCATCGACGGGTTTGAGGACCGTTTCCGGGGGGAGGACTTATGGTTCAGGCTCCTTTACCTTCACCCGGGGAGGGTTGGGAGGGACCTCGTCGAAAAGGTGGTTTCCAGCGGCCTTTTCCTGAATTACCTGGACCTGCCCGTTCAGCACGCCTCTAACCGGGTCCTGGAGGCCATGAACCGAGGGGGGAGCGAGGGTGAAAGTGCCCTAGGGCTCTTTTCCTTCGCCCGTTCGCTGGACCCGCGGTTCGCCCTTAGGACCACCCTCATGGTAGGTTTCCCGGGTGAGACCGATGAGGACTTTGAAATACTGCTGGACTTCCTCCAGGCGGCGCGCATCGACAGGGTCGGTGTCTTCCCCTTTTACCCGGAAGAAGGAACGCCGGCGGCGGGAATGGAAGGCCAGGTCGATGAGGAAGTCAAGATGGAACGCATGGAACGGCTCTTCAACCTCCAGGAGAGGATCTCCTACGAGAGGCAGAAGACCTTCGAGGGCGGGGTCCTCAAGGTCCTGGTCGATGAGTGCCACCTTCGGGAGGGATACCTCGAGGGGCGTTCCTTCAGGGAAGCCCCCGAGGTCGACGGGGTGGTCGAGGCGAGCCTGAAGGCGGCGGTCAGGCCCGGCGAGTTCGTGAAGGTCAAGGTCCTGGAGGCCCTGGAGCACGACCTGGTCGGGGAGGTTGTGACACCGTGAGACAATGGCGCCTGGATGGGCTGGTGAGCACCTGCCTGGGACTGGGATTCCTCACCGGGATGCCCGGGACGGTGGCGTCCTTCGCCGCCATGGCGGCAGCAATGCTCCTCCCGATCAGCGCGGCTTTGATAATCCTGTTTTCAGTCCTTGGTGGGGTCTCGTCCTGGTCCTACTCGAAGCGGATAGGCGTGAAAGACCCGCCGGAAGTCGTGATCGACGAGGTAGTGGGGATGTGGATATCCTTGTACGGCTTTGGTCCCCGGTTTTTCCTGCCGGCCCTGGGGCTTTTCAGGATCCTCGATATCATCAAACCCTTCCCGGTCAGGAACGTGGAAAAACTGCCGGCCGGGTTCGGCATAATGGCCGATGATGTCCTTGCCGGCCTCATGGCCAATCTCTTGTTAAGGGGAGTATCATGGCTTTTCTTGGGCGAGGGTTTGCGGGTGCTGACCCGGTTATGAAAGAAAAAAAAGAAAACGCGGGCATTGTTGATGACCTTTCGCGCGAGGTCATCGAAGAAGCTAGAACCGGGGGGTTGACCGTCTCCTGCGCCGAATCATGCACAGGAGGTCTCCTGGCGGGGGCCATCACCGATAACGCGGGTTCTTCAGACGTTTTCGCGGGTGGGGTCGTCAGTTATTCGAATCGTTCCAAGTCCAGGGTCCTGAAGGTCCCGGAGGCACTGATCCGTAAGCACGGGGCTGTCAGCGAGGAGTGCGCCCTGGCGATGGCCCACGGGGCCATGGACCTTTTCGAGTCCGACATCGCCTGTTCGATCACGGGGGTCGCCGGGCCCGGAGGAGCGACACCGGGGAAACCCGTGGGGCTCGTCTGGTTCGCCGTGGTCACGGGCTCAGGCGAGAAGACCTTCGTTGAATATTTCAAGGGGGATAGGAAGGCAATCCGTGAAATGGCAGTCCGTCGCGCTCTCACGGAAATGGCAGGGGTATTAAAGCGCGAAAGAGGTGCCGGTCATGCCGGGTGACCTTATCCGGTGTTTCGTCTGTGTAGAACTCGATGAAGCGGTCAAGGAGAAGCTGACGAGGTGGGTTTCCCCCTTCAGGAAAATGATGCCGGAACTGCGGTGGGTCAAAGAAGACGCCTACCATATTACGCTCAAATTCTGCGGGGAGATACCTTATACTCTTCTTTACAAGCTTGAAAGCGCCTTGGAACACGGCCTGTCGCTTAAAAGGACAAGGCCCTTCCCCCTGGAACTGGCAGGGATCGGCGCCTTCCCCGGTTTCAGGCAGCCCAGGGTCCTATGGGCCGGGATCGGGGGCGAGGATTACCTGGTGCAGAGGTTGGCCGCCGTCGTCGAAAGAGCTGCCGTTGCCGCGGGTATCGAGAGAGAAAAGAAGCCCTTTCACCCCCATGTCACCTTGGCCAGGATACCCCCGGGTGCGGATCTTCCCGTGGGGGCTTTGAGAGAGATGAACAGCAGCAGCGAGTCCTGGGGCGAATGGACCGTATCTTCCCTGACCTTGATGAGGAGCGACCTTTTGCCGGAAGGGCCCAGGTACTCTCCCATAGTGGTTTTTGAATTCTCAAATGACCTGGAGGTGCAGTGACCATGGGGAAACGGAAGGGCTCCATGACCAGAGAAGACGTGCTTGATCAGGCATTGAGCGAAATACGGAGCAAATTCGGGGAAGGAGCGATCATGTGCCTGGGGGAAAGCTCCGGGGCGCCCGCGGAGGTGATCTCCACGGGAGTGCTCCCCCTTGACATAGCCCTTGGTATCGGCGGGTACCCCAGGGGAAGAATAGTGGAGATCTTCGGACCCGAGGGCGGAGGCAAGACGACCCTGGCGCTTCATGCCCTAGCGGAGGCCCAAAAGGCCGGGGGGATAGCCGCTTTCATCGATGCCGAGCACGCTTTGGACCCCCGTTTAGCCTTTTCGCTCGGCGTCAGGATCGAGGACCTTTACGTGGCCCAGCCCGACAGCGGCGAGCAGGCCCTCTATATACTGGAAACTCTGGTAAGGAGCGGGGCCGTCGACGTCATCGTCGTGGACTCCGTCGCCGCCCTGACGCCCCAGGCGGAGATCGACGGCAAGATCGGCGACAGCCAGGTCGGCCTGCAGGCAAGGCTCATGTCTTACGCGCTGAGGAGGCTCACTTCGGCCATCTCCAGGAGCAACTGCGTGGTCATATTCATCAACCAGCTCAGGGCCAAGATCTCCACCATGGGTTACGGTGGGCCGCAGGAAACAACCACCGGCGGGCGGGCCCTCAAGTTCTACAGTTCCGTAAGGATCGAGGTCAAAAGGGGCAAGTCCATCTCCAGGGGCGATGAAAACCTGGGTCATGAGCTCTGGATCAAGGTCGTCAAGAACAAGCAGGCCCCGCCCTTCAGGACCGCCCACGCTTCCCTGATCTATGGCAAGGGGATCCCAGCCGAGATATCGGTCCTGGACATGGCACTCGATTACGACATACTAAAGAGAAAAGGTTCCTGGATAGCCTACAAGGGAGAAAGCCTCGGACAAGGCAAGGAGAGCGTGGGGAACTACCTCATGGAGCATCAGGACTTGATGGAAGAGATCATCGCTGCCGTGAAGGCCAAGGCCACGGAGGGGATGGCTTTCCCCATCGCGGAAGAGGAGTCCGAGGAAACGGACCTGCTCGAAAAGGCCGAACTGGAGATAGAGGAGGGCGTTCTCAACCTCACCCTGGAAGAAGAGGAAAAGTAGCCCTGAATTGGAGTTTCAGCTAAATTACCACCTAACGGCCGGATGTTATAATAGCAGGTTAATTATTGACAGGAACCCGTGGCCATTGTACAATATCCTTCGCCCCTAAAAACGGGCGAGTTTTATGCACCTTGACAAGGGTATATAGGCAGGGCAGTAAGCGTGCGGGATCTTGGTAGTATTTTTTTGAGAGTTTGATCCTGGCTCAGGACGAACGCTGGCGGCGTGCCTGACACATGCAAGTCGTACGGTCCGTGATTGATCAAGCTTGCTTGATTGGTCGTGGATAGTGGCGGACGGGTGAGTAACGCGTGAACACCTACCCATTGGAGGGGTA